>Ga0163153_10000004_pt1 | contig 508527 bp, 407 predicted proteins | sample OliLakLV19MP6IB1_FD_148629 | JGI IMG/M metagenome (GOLD analysis project Ga0163153, IMG submission 148629) | Freshwater microbial mat bacterial communities from Lake Vanda, McMurdo Dry Valleys, Antarctica - Oligotrophic Lake LV.19.MP6.IB-1 | ecosystem: Environmental > Aquatic > Freshwater >... | reverse complement strand
GTCATATTCAATGGATCTTGAATGTTGAATGCAATGTTGCCGCAAAGAACTTGATTTGCTGAAGATTTGCATGTCATATTTAATGGATCTTGAACGTTGAATGCAATGTTGCCGCAAAGAACTTGATTTACTGGAGATTCGCATGTCATATTCAATGAATTTTGAATGCAACGAACTTGATTTGTTGAAGATTTGGATGTCATATTCAATGAATTTTGAATGTTGAATGCAAAGAACTTGATTTGTTTAAGATTTGCATGTCATATTCAGTGGATCTTGAATGTTGAATGCAATGTTACTGCAGAGAACTTGATTTACTGGAGATTTGCATGTCATATTCAACGGATTTTGAACGTTGAATGCAATGTTGCCGCAAAGAACTTGATTTACTAGAAATTTGGATGTCATATTCAATGGATTATTGAATATCAAATGCAATATTGCTGCAATTAATTTGATTTGCATGTCAAATTCGATAGATTGTTGAATGTCAGGTGCAATATTACTGCAAAGAATTTAGTTTGCATGTTCATTATCGAAAGTTGAGACAATATTGCTACAAAGAATTATATTTGCGGGAGATTTGCATCATATTTAACCTGTTATTGAAAGTCAAAAACAACATTGCTGTAAGATAATATTTGCAGATAAAAAAAAATGAAAAATCGAAGGATTCATACCAAATAAAATGATAATTATTGTTTCCCATCTCGAACATATTGAAAATCTAAATAAATGGGATAATCACATACGCGTTAATAATGGTATGATTGACATTCGGTAATAAAATATGTCACATATATATTATACATGACATATCCATCTCCATCAAGCAAGGATTTTTCTAAAAATATTAACACAATATTTTCAAAATATGAAATCCCAGAACAAAAAAAAACATTTGATGAAATATGTTTTCCAAAATCATATTCTTTGCAAATACCGCAAATGTTCCTCGCAGAATATATGAATCCAAAAACACCTTACAGAGGATTATTAGTTTATCATAAAATTGGAAGTGGGAAGACTTGTGCAGCGATTAGCGTTGCAGAACAATTTATTAATAAAAAAAATATTATTATTGTTTTACCTGCTTCTTTAAAAGGTAATTTCCGTACAGAATTGCGTTCTCCGTGTGCAGGAGAAAAATATTTAACAAACGAAGAACGAAAAATAATTCAAAAAATGCATCCAAGCGATCTAATGTATGTTGATATTATTAAAAAAAGTGATGACCGTATCAATAAATATTATACAATTTATTCATATAACAAATTTGTTAAACTGGCACGCATTGGACGAATCAATTTGACAAATTCTTTATTGATTATCGATGAGGTTCAAAATATGATAAGCGAAACAGGAGTTTATTACCAGGTATTGTACAATATCATAAAACCAACTCCGCAAAATATGCGATTAGTACTCATGACAGCTACTCCTATTTTTGATAAACCGTCTGAATTGGCATTGACGATGAATTTGCTTATCGAAGATGAATTTCCAGTTGGTAAAGATTTTGACGAAGAGTTTATCAAAAAAAATCAAAATAAAATCGATATCATCAACATGGATATTTTCAAAAAAAAAATAAAAGGCTATGTTTCATATTATAGAGGTGCCCCAGATTTTGTTTTTCCCAGGACAGAAATATACCTCATTAACTGTGTAATGAGTGATGATCAACTTGTGTTATACAACCTGATAGCAAAAAAAGAAGCCGTTTCTGGTGTTTTAGATCCATCAGATGACAACATTTCAAATAAATTTTATATAGGTACAAGAATGACATCTAATTTCACCTACCCTTATCAAAAAGATTATGATATGTTGAATGATGGAGATTTTGAAATGGATAATTTATCATCACTATCATCAAAATATCATAAAATAATAACAAAAATAAGGAAATGTGAGGGAACTATATTTGTTTACTCAAATTTTAAACAATATGGTGGATTAAAGTCCTTAATTCGTGCATTAAAAGTTAATGGCTATCTAGATTATGCAGATAACGGTATAGGTAAAAATACTTTTGCTGTTTGGTCGGGCGATCAAAAGATGAATTATCGGGAAGAGATTAAAACTATTTTTAATAACAAAGACAACGAAGATGGATCTAAAATTAAAATTATTTTAGGATCAAGCGCGATTAAAGAAGGAGTAAGCTTATTGAGGGTTGTTACTAGTTGCATAAAACTTGATATTTCTTGATATGCCATATTCTTAACATACGACAAAAGTGTTAAGAATTATTTTCTCTTTTGTATTTTCTTCCATTGTCCGTTTTTGTTACGAATATATTTCTTGTTCAATCTATTATCTTATAGTGCTCTTGTTTAAATTTATTTAATGTTAATCGATTAATTCTTAAGATTTTGATTCTCCTACACGTTATTTTATCAACAATTTTATCATAGATTTATATTTTTGCGTTCTTGATTTATTTGTTTTAATATAAACAAATATTACATATCATAATCAAACATGAGAAAGGCTGAGTTGCCTCAAAAGGCAAACAATACGCGAACTGCTAATTCTTTTACACTTTCGCCTATTTATACTTCTAATCATGAGTGTAATGTCATCAATTGGTTGTCGCCTCTTAATACGGATATTTTTTATACTGATACTAGTTCCTGGTATGAATCTATCGAGAAACGCAATTTTTATGAACCTATTCGAACTCCTCAAGTAACTATCGATTATCCTATTATCCCTAAAAATTCTTTGCAGCAACAGCTTAAGCAGATACCAAAAACTAAATCTAACAAGTCTCCAGGTTTTATCTATACCAAAAAGATTCGAATCAATCCTGATAATTTTCAAAAATTCATCTTTGATCAATGGTTCTCCGCAACTGCTAAAATTTTTAATATTACTATCAATATTATACAAAAAAGAATTTTTAAAAATGGAAAGCTTATCGATTTTGCTGAGATTAAAAAAATTCTAAACGCTAGAAGTGTTCGTTCTGAATTAACAGATCAAAAAAATATAATTCAAAAATATTTCGGAAACAAGATTCAAGAAAGGCAACTGAAATTGCATAAAAAACAGGAAGAAATTCAGAAAAAAAAGATTAAGATGAAAATAAATAAAGGATTGATTCCTATTCATGTTTTAGATGAATCTATTTCCCAAGCTATATCCAATTTCAAAACTTGCGTATCCAATTTCAAAAAAGGTCATATCAAAAAATTCAGAATTAAACCTTTAAAAAGAGAAAGGGTGACAAAAATTCTTAAGTTGGAAGCGAATCTTTTCAAAAACGGAACATTTTGTATCAGAGTGTTTCCAAATATTGAATCATCAGAACCATTGGATGGAATAGAAAAAACATGTACATTGCAATATAGTCATATTACCAAGAAGTACATTCTATTTACTCCAACTTTTATGATGCCAAGAAAGAGAAATGCAATAGAATTATCTGCAGGAATCGATTTAGGTGTTACTCCTTTCATATGTGCATATTCTCAAAACAATACCTATTCATTATGTAATATGAACAATCCTAATATTAGTAGGGGAGTTGATAGAAATCAAAAGAAAGTAAAAAAATTAAACGATTTGATATCCGCCAAACAAATATCTGATAACATAGTAGCACTAAAGAAAAAACTCGTAAACAATAATGATAGGTCAATTCTAAATGAAATAAAACATTTGACAACAACATTAGATGCAAAAAAGAAAGTTTTGGGAGATTCAGATTTTTCTGCAATGAATTCGAATAAATTAAAGAAAGGAAGAGAAAAATACAATCTTAGAAAACAAAATATGATAAAAGATATGCATTTTAAAACGTCATATAATTTAGTGCATGAATATAATGATATATCAATAGGAAAATTTTGTGTAAAAAATTTATTGACGAAAGAAAACACCGTGGTGGGTCCCAGAACAAAAGAACTCATGAAAATATTATCCCCTTATGCATTTCAACAAAGATTGAAATATATGGGATATAAATATGGCATCCCAGTAAGGGAAGTAAGTGAATATTTAACGACCAAAACATGTTCGAATTGTGGAAGAACAAAAGAAATGGGAGGGTTAAAAGTATACAAGTGCCAATGTGGAATAATAGCAAACCGAGATGAGAATTCAGCAAAAACCCATTTGAAATTGGGAATAATGCAGAAGAGATCAGAAAAGGTATTGTTAACAGAATAAAAAAATAAATACGTGGCCTCACTCCGCTAGAGGTCCGAAAGTAATCAGATTGAGCTATTTTATATTGTCTCATCAGTGTAAAAGACTTAACAGAATCTGATTGTCGGCTTGATATCAAAAAATATCAAGTTTTTTGAAGCGGTCCAAGAAGTACATATATTAGAATCTTATTGGAATTGGTCACGACTGGACCAAGTAATGGGTCGGGCAAATAGATATTGTTCGCACAAAGATGTTATCAGAGAAAAACAACTCGTCAAAATATATATTTATTTAGCAGTACATCCAAGTCTAAAAATATCTGTAGATCAAATAATTATGGAAATGGCGCTTAATAAAAAAATGATTAACATAAAATTCGAACGGGCGTTAAAAGAGGCTGCTATTGATTGTGCATTATTTAGATATGGGAACATAGATGAAAATGATTCGCCAATTGAATGCGACGATTAAAATATTATCGGTGACAATCGATAGAATATTCTAAAGCATCGGCGTCATTTTTTGCACCAACATTGCATATGATTTTATCTCCAATATGACATTAAAAAATTTGGGTTGCGAAATTTTTAACATACTGGTCTATTCAAAATGATATTAAGAGTTTTGCATCGACGAGACGTTAAACGTGCCAATATGGTCCGTTCGATATGATCTTCTCATGAGATTTGTATCGATGAATGAATTGACACACGGACCTCGAAACCTTTATAATTCTTGGCGGCAACATTGCATGTAATTTCAATAGATCATTGATTTGACATGCAAATCTCTAGCTAATTATAATTCTTAGCAACAACATTGAATTGACATGCAAATCTCTAGCCAATCGCAATTCTTAGCAGCAACATTGCATGTAAGTTTAATAGATCGTTGGATTGACACGCAAACCTCCAGCTAATTATATTTCTTAGTGGCAACATTGCATGTAAGTTCAATAGATCATTGAATTAACATGCAAATCTCTAGCCAAATATAATTCTTGGTGGCAACATTGCATATAATCTCATAAATTATTGAGATTATATGCAAAAACATTCATAATTCTTGACAGCAATATATCACTGAATTGACGTGCAAATCTCCAGCTAATTATATTTCTTAGCAGCAACATTGCATGTAAGTTCGATGGATCATTGAATCGACATGCAAATCTTTAGCTAATTATGATTTTTGACAGCAACATTGCATGTAAGTTCGATGGATCATTGAATCGACATGCAAATCTCTAGCTAATTATAATTCTTAGCGGCAAACATTGCGTGTAAGTTCAAACCATTGAATCTCTGGCTAATTACGATTCTTAACAGCAACATTGTATGCAAGTTCAATGGATCATTGAATTAACATGCAAATCATATTTCTTAGTGGTAACGTTGTATGTAACTTCAATAGGTCGTTAAATTGACGTGTAATCTCTAGCTAATAATTCTTTGCAGCAACATTGCATGTAAGTTCAATATATCGATTGATGCTCAATTTGGCTCGAAACATTGAATCTTACTTAAATCGAATTCATAATAATATTTATTTTATATTCCTTATCTTAAAGGCCCATTTTTACCCTTTCTAACTAAAAAATCCCGGGATTTCGACACGTTCAAAATTGAATTTTTTCGAGGGATTTTTCAAAAGCTTGAAAAACATAAAAAATCAAAAAAATTTGGTCCTTTTTTTGATGTCGAAATCCCCCCGGATTTATTGAAAAAGAGGAGGGATTTTGGGTTGTTCTCGTCAGCTGTTCATTTTCGAATTATAAAATGGGCCTTTTGTATTACGCAGTGCATCTATCGATAATCATCCTGACAGATAATTAGGTGTTGCCACAAGAATTTTGATTTGCTGGAAATTTGCATATTAAATAGATCTTGAATGCCAAACGAAATATTCCCGCAAATATTTTGATCTGCTGAAGGTTTGCATGTCATATTCAATGGATTTTGAATGTTGAACGCAATGTTATTGCAAAGATTTTGATTTGCTGGAAATTTGCATGTCACATTCAGTGAATCTTGAATGTTGAATGCAATATTGCCGCAAAGATTTTGATTTGCTGGAGATTTGCATGTCATATTCAACGGATCTTGAATGTTGAATGCAATGTTACCGCAAAGAGTTACGTTTGCATGTCATATTCGATCTTCAAATTAAAATATGGTACATTTTACGAGACAAGAGATTACAAAATTTGCATGATCCTTACCCTAAAGGCCCATTTTTACACCTTTTCTAACTAAAAATCCCGGGATTTCGACACGTTCAAAATTTGATTTTTTCGAGGAATTTTTTGAAAGCTTGAAAAATGTAAAAAATCAAAAAAATTTGGTCCTTTTTTTGATGTCGAAATCCCGCGGATTTTGTTGAAAAAGGAGGAGGGTTTTTTTGGCCATTTCATCAGCTGTTCATTTTCGAATTATAAAATGGGCCTTTTGTATTAAGCAATTTATCAATAGTAACTTTGATAATATGGCAAAATAAGTTATACGCAGATATTTAATTGTCCAACACAATATCAACAAAGTAGGAGATTTATTTTGAACCTGTCAATAATTAGTTCGTTTGAAATTACGCCAAAAATTTAGCATCGACGAGACTTTAAACATTGGTCAATTCGAAGCAATGTCAAGATATTCGAAGAGATTCGCTTCGACACAACTTCGAACACGCCAATATTGGTCCATTCAAAGTGACGCCAAGATATCAAGAGAGATTTGGATTGGAGAGATTTTGAACCTGTCAATATTTGTCCATTCAAAGTGATGTCAAGATATCTGGAGAGATTTGCATTGACAAGACTTTGAACGTAACAATATTGATCTACTCAAAGTGATGTCAAAAGATTTGCGTTGGCGAGATTTTGAACATATCAATATTGGTCTATTCAAGGTAATGTCAAGAGATCTGAAGAGATTCGCATTAACGAGACCTTGAACGCGCCAATGTTGGTCCATTCAATGAGATGTCAAGAGATTTGCAATGGCAAGATGTCGAACGTGCCAATATTGATTTATTCAAGGTAATGTGAAGAGATTTACATTGACGAGGCTTTGAACATGCCAATATTGATCTATCCAAAATGACGTCAAAAGATTTGCGTTGACAAGACTTTGAACGTACCAATATTGGTCCATTCAAGGCAATGTCAAGAGATTTGAATAGATTTGCGTTAACGAGGCGTTGAACGTGCCATTGTTGATCTATTCAAAGCGATGTCGAGAGATTTACATTGAGAAGACTTTGAACATGTCAATATTTATCCATTCAAAATGACGACAATAAATCTGACAAGACTTTGAACACGCCAATATTTGTCCATTCAAAATGATCTCAAGAGAGAGTCGGAGAAATTTGCACCGACAAAACCCTGAACATGACAACATTGATTCATTCAAAGTGATGTCAAGAATTCGCATCGATGAAACTTTGAACATACCAATATTGATCTGTTCAAAGTGATGTTAAGAGATTTGAGGGGATTCGCGTTTGTGGAACTTCAAATTTGCAGCATTGAATATGCAAATCTATGGCATCAACATTGTATGCGATTTCAATGAGTCATTGACATGCAGACCTCTAACCAAGTATGATTCTTATCAAAAAAATAGAATTTTATTTTGAAACAGATTCACTATAATACAAATATTTTTCGTACCTTATCTCAAAGGCCCATTTTTACACCTTTTTTTAACTAAAAATTCGGGGATTTCGACATGGTCAAAATTGGATTTTTTTGAGGAATTTTTTGAAAGCTCGAAAAATGTAAAAAATCAAAAAAATATGGCCACTTTTTTGATGTCGAAATCCCGCGGATTTTATTGAAAAAGGGCGGGCAGTTTTGGGCTCTTTTCACAAACTGTTCATTTTTGATCACTAAAATGGGCTTTTCATTGCGCAACCTATTAATAATAACGTTGTTGTCATATTCAACAGGTCATCGAACGTTACAGCAAAGGTCTTGATCTATAGAAGGTTACGTTCATATTCAATCGATGTTTGAATGTAACCGCAAAGATTAGATTCGCTGGAGATTTGCATATCATATTCAATGGATCTTGAATGTTGAATGCAATGTTACCGCAAAGATTTAGATTTGCATATCATATTCAATGAATCTTGAATGTTGAATGCAATGTTACCGCAAAGATTTAGATTTGCTGGAGATTTGCATATCATATTCAATGGATCTTGAATGTTGAATGCAATATTGCAAAGATTTAGATTTGCTTATCATATTCAATGGATCTTGAATATTGAATGCAACTTTACCACAAAGATTTTGATTTGATAGAGATTTGCATATCATATTCAATGAATCTTGAATGTTGAATGCAATGTTGCTGCAAAGATTTTGATTTGCTGGAAATTTGCATATCATATTCATTGAATGTTGAACGCAACGTTACCACAAAGATTTTGATTTGATGGAGATTTGCATATCATATTCAATGGATCTTGAACATTGAATGCAATGTTGCTGCAAATCTAATCTTTGTAGGAGATTTGCATATCATATTCAATTGATCTTGAATGTTGAACGCAATGTTACCGCAAAGATTTTGATTTGCTGGAGATTTGCATATCATATTCAATGGATCTTGAATGTCGAATGCAATGTTACAGCAAAAATTTTGATTTGCATATCGTATTCAATGGATCTTGAATATTGAATACAATGTTACCGCAAAGATTTTGATTTGATGAAGATTTGCATATCATATTCAATGGATCTTGAATGTTGAATGCAATGTTGCTGCAAATCTAATCTTTGCAGGAGATTTGCATATCATATTCAATGAATGTTGAATGCAATGTTGCTGCAAATCTAATCTTTGCAGGAGATTTGCATATCATATTCAATGGATCTTGAATGTTGAATGCAATGTTGCTGCAAATCTAATCTTTGCAGGAGATTTGCATATCATATTCAATGGATCTTGAATGTTGAACGCAATGTTGCTGCAAATCTAATCTTTGCAGGAGATTTGCATATCATATTCAATGGATCTTGAATGTTGAATGCAATGTTACCGCAAAGATTTAGATTTGCTGGAGATTTGCATATCATATTCAATGGATTTTGAATGCAATGTTGCTGCAAAGATTAGATTTGCTGGAGATTTGCATATCATATTCAATGAATCTTGAATGTTGAATGCAATATTACAGCAAAGATTTAGATTTGCATATCATATTCAATGGATCTTGAATGTTGAATGCAATGTTGCCGCAAAGATTTAGATTTGCTGGAGATTTGCATATCATATTCAATGGATCTTGAATGCAATATTACAGCAAAGATTTAGATTTGCATATCATATTCAATGGATCTTGAACGTTGAATGCAGTGTTACCGCAAAGATTTTGATTTGCCGGAGATTTGCATATCATATTCAACGGATCTTGAATGTTGAATGCAATGTTACCGCAAAGATTTAGATTTGCATATCATATTCAATGGATCTTGAATGTTGAATGCAATGTTGCTGCAAAGATTAGATTTGCATATCATATTCAATGGATCTTGAATGTTGAATGCAATGTTGCTGCAAAGAGTGGTGTTTGCAGGAGATTTGCATGTCATATTCGATCTTCAAATTAAAATATATATAGTCCACTTTACGGGACAAGAGGATACAAAATTTGTATGATCCTTACCTCAAAGGCCTATTTTTACCCTTTTTCTAACTAAAAATCCCGGGATTTCAACATGGTCAAAATTGGATTTTTTTGAGGGATTTTTTGAAAGCTTGAAAAATGTAAAAAATCAAAAAAATATGGCCACTTTTTTGATGTCGAAATCCCGCGGATTTTGTTGAAAAAAGGGCGGGCAGTTTTAGGCTCTTTTTCGTCAGCTGTCCATTTTCATTACATAAAATGGGCTTATCATATTTGTTCTCATACAAATCGTTAATCCTAGTTCTCATTAAAATATACATTATGTTTTAATATATTATAAGTAATTATGACATCATATGTGTGTTCTAATTGTGGATACAACGCCGGTAATAAATCACATCTTGATCGGCATATGAATAAAAAAAAACCATGTTCTCCCCAAAGTGTTCACGGTAACACAAAAAAAATAATAGACTTAGAATTGTCTGATACAGAAGAATCAGATACGGAATCGTACCCATGTGAAATATGTAATGTGTCTTACCGTCGTAAATATCATTTAAAACGACATATTGAAGAGACAGAAATGCACGCCAATAATTTACAAAAGATTGAAAATAGTAGTAACAATACCATACATGGTAACGGCAACAATGTTGATATAGATAATAGTATTAATAAAACGATTATTAGTCCAACAATAAACATAATGCTAAATACGCCGCATGATTACACTTACAATAACATCGATGACCTCACATTATTCGAACAATACAAATCTATCAGTTCTCTAGATTCACCTTACTCAGAATTACTCGCCAATTTAAATTTCAATCCAAAAAAAAAAGAATATCATAACATTCACTATGGCGATATGCACCATGGCACAGCTCAGGTATATGTATCTACCAAGAAAGTTGAAGAAACAATCGATACTGTTCTCAAAAATATCATTTGTACTAAACAAAATATGATACAATTAATATTTTATCGATTCAGATTCTTTCTCAGCCTTAAAGGTGTCAAAAAAATTCCCTATGCGATCTATTATGGTCACGATCCCAACAAAGTTAATAATCGACAACATCGTGTCATGTATAATCAACTTATGCGCCATACCAAAATGTATCTCTTCAATAATCGCAATACAAACAAAAATGCTAATCAAAACGATAATGACGAAAACATACCTGACGATGGTGATCCTTTTTGGTGGGCTCTTTCAAAAAATTTAGTTTGGTCTGAAGTATCTGCGTATATCACCAAAATGGATAAATGGAATATCGATTTTACACAAGATTTATATGACATCAAAATACAATTACTGTCATGTATCAACAACAAAAAATCCAAATTGACATTCTTTGCTAAATTACTAAAACGACTGAATTATTTTATTAATAATTTTGAAAATGATCGTTGTGAATCATCATCTGATATTGATGACAAATAGTTACTAAAATATTGATAAATGATTTAGTAATTAGATTCTCCATCTGACTTTTCTTTGGTTAGAGGTGAATACACATACTTTTTAGTTTTATCTCCAAATATTTTTTCTTTCATTTCTTTTGATTCAAAATGCGCATCCACCTTCTCAAGAAACTCTCTTAATTCCCTACATCCTCTTTGATTGTCATCGAAGGGAAGGTTAATAAATTTTCTTTTGTCATCATCTGGCCAATGTTCGCGTTGAATAGGTGGAATGCCTCCCGGTGTCAATGAGATTTTGCCAGTTATGCACGTAAGCGGATTAAATTTGACTGACTCTAACGTTTGTCCTTTTTCGTCCATCTTAATCTTGCTGTTTACCAAACTAACCAAATAACACTAAAAAAATCAATTTTTTTTAAAAATTAATAATCAAAATATTTAATTATTAATTTTTTTGCTTCTTTTTGATAAGATCCGCAACAACCGAACTCTTTTTAATCGTTTTAGTGACGACTGCCTTTCTTTGCATCGTAGTTGATCTCTTAACCTTCTCATGATCAAATAGCAATTCAAATGCACCAGTACCTCCATCAACTACTGCACCCGCAATAATCTGAGCTGATACACTACGCATGTAATCTTTTTGACTGAATGCTGCAGCTGCTAACATTTGCTCAACGGTCTTCTCAAACGAAGCGCGGGAAAATGGATCAGTGTCTAATTTATTAGCTCCATGTCGATTAACAGCATTGAGAGTTCCCATATGTGTAATTGCATCAGCCAAAATCTTAATATGATGATAGTTAACGACAGTATTACCTGAACTGAAAACTGCCGCAGTAAATTCTTTGATAAAAGCAGCTTTGGCAGCGTTAACTCCGAACGTATCGTATATCGCTACAATATCGTTACATGTCGTCTTTGCTAAATCAATACCGTTGATCTGCGCAATATCCATTAAGTTAACTCCAATTGTATTAATGACGTATCTTTTCTTTCTCTGAACGGTACCTTCTTCATCAAAAGCAATGTATGATTCTTCAATAACATCACTACTGTCAGTAATATTTTGAATTCCTTTGATCAAATATTTATTCACTACAAGATCTTGAAATTGAACTAGAGTATTGAAACTGTAACTACTAGAATCAAATCGTACATGTATGATTGGTACAGGGCTATTGTCAAAATTACTTACAATAGCACATTGTTGTATCTTATCAACAACCTTTTTGTATTCTTTCTTGGATCCTTTGCTGTCTTCGTTTCTCATTAGCCAATTTTTACAGAAACTAGATTTGATTTCCAAAAGAGAAACGCTCAATTCGTTCATCTTCTCTTTCGATAAAACTAATCTGATGACCATTGGCAATCCTTGAATATCTTTTTGACATCCGTTCTTGCTTGATGCTACTTCATAAACATTGTTCACTCCGTCTGCGAGCATTAGACCCTTCTTTGGATCAGGTTTGGGATCATAAATAATATCAACATGATCTATGATATTTTTGATGTAGACTGAACGTAAGTGTGATGCAATTGTATTCGCAACTGCAAGATCGTTTTCATATTCTTTATCGAGAATAATCTTCATTGTTGGTGTTTTGAGATTTGGGGTCACACTCAACAATTCTTTAATTCTGGGCAATTCAGCAGTCACAGTTTTTCCCGTTCCCGCTTTGTGAAACGATTTCAAATTCGATTGCGTTACCGGCTCTCCAATACTTTGGGCCGCAACGATACCAACCATTTCTCCACCTGGAACAAGAGCTAACTTGAATCGTTTCTGAAAAAAATCAACGATAGAATCAAATTCCTCTTTATTTAGTTTGTATTCGTGTGTACATCTTTTAGGCGATAAAACGTCAAAAATGTAAAATTTCAACAAGTACTTATTTTTTTGTTCGTCTTGTTTCTTAATAGTAGATGTTGCATCATTGTATTTCATCAACTTACTGATGTTCGTAGAATACATTTTCTTAATTCCTGTCAAGACATAATATGGATCAACTACTTGTCCCCCAGTCCTTGTCTCACTATTCATCAAATTCATAATAAATTGATTGAGATCAACCGGCATCATGTATGATTCAGTGAATGTAATCGCACTTGGGTTACGAACTCGTTGAATGTTTCTTATCTTATTTCGCATCGATACGAGTTTCTCATACACCATATCATTATTATTGATAGTATATTTATCGGTAGTGATACCATCTTTTTTCATTTTAGTTATTTCTTCATTGGTGTAAATGTATTTTTCGCGAATAGCTTTGTTATTAGCCGCAATGAGACCTATCTTCTGATCAATTTGCATTTCAGTGTTCAATCCATTGTCACCATAAACATACTGTAATACTTTGTCATTTGCATTTCGAACAGTTCCATCATATTTGACGCGGATGTCTTCTAGAATTTTGATTAATTTACGCTCGAGATATCCTGTATCGGCGGTATCGACAACGTGTAATCCGTTTGCGAGTCCGAAATTTAGAGTGCTTGGGATAGTAAGATCGTACACTTTAGGATACAACGCAACGTCGATTTTATTGATTTCAATGATTTTGTCCAGAACGACATCATTTTGCTCGATAAAATTATTACACTTTATTGAATCTGCAGGCTTATCATGAGTAAACATATCAACGAATTTCGCGCGCCATTGTTTTTTGATTGCTAATCTGAAACCTTCTTTTGTTTCTCTGATCTTAGCAAAAATTCCAAATCTCGAGAGTAATATTGCGATTCCATCAATGACTGTTTTTGAAGATACGTTGTAATCCAATAATTCTTGGTCTGCAAAAAATCCTTGAATTAATCCCGTAACGAACTCATCAGGAGCTGTGAATGCTTCATCTGGAATTTTTTTATCTACCATTTTTGTAATTAATGAATTAAATTCTTCGAAATCAGATGATGTCCCTGTTCCTAAATATCTTCCAATTTCTCTTCCAAATACTCTAGTTAATTTAATCGGATTTGATTCTGGAATATATTTGCTGACATCTACATACTCATTAATAATATCAGGTTTTGATAATTTCATCGTCACTGGCACGAAATCGCCAATCTTCACGTCAGGCGTCGACATTCTCTCAAACATCTTATCATTACTGTTCCAAATCAACAATGATTTCGATTCTGTTACAATGACCTTTCTACCGCCATGAGTCTTAATTTGGTACAATTCTTTGCCAGGATCATGACGTGTGATTGCAGATATCTCACCCCAGCTAGTATTTCCATGCATATCTGCAGTCGGAATGTATGCCTTGTCTGACATTTGTAACAATTCCATATCACGATCTTTGTAATGTTCTACTTTGTCAGCTGATTTAGCCAGATGTGAATCAATCCAATCACCAATCAAAACTTGTTTAGCTACATTGTCTTCGAGAATAATAACAGGAGTATCACCTGTGACTGATTTTATCGCAGTAGAAATCATCCCCTCTCTGCCAGCAGCGGCACTAAAGAACATTTCAGAAGGATTCAATCCCGATGTGAAAGAGCCATGTGTAAATCCTCTAGCGTATGCACTGTTATCATGTTGATAATACATCGGCAGCGTACGATTATTAAAATCTTTACGCATACGTTGTCCTTCAACGATAACTTGACCACATGCACCGATAATTTGTGTGAGAGTACTTATATCTCCAGCGGATTTGGATTGAACAGTAATATGAATACCATCATTCAAGTTTAGATTTCCGCCAATGATACTCTGAATATCTCCGGATACGGCAGACAAAGTTGCTGATAAGAAAGTTTCAAAGGCATATTTGGTCATAATATATGGATCATTTTCGTATTCGGTAATCATTCCTAATACTTCCTTTCGTTTAGTTTCGATGATTGCATAAATTTGTTCGTATGCGGTATCTTTGATTACACAATCTTTAATGCTAGACGTAAATCCACTACGCATCAACCATTGCAACAACATCTTTTGCAAATCATCAATAAAAAAGACGGTCTCTTTGTCTCCAACAGTGAACCAAATTTTATGAATAATATTTTGAACTTCTGATTTACCAATAGTACCGTTTTGGATAATACCTCGAACGATCTTTAGTATGTTTTCACCATTATCTTTATTTCTTTCAATGTTGATAGTTTTGGGTATTATCTGCGAGTAAAGCATCTTGCCAGATATTTTTTTAAATTTTGGAATCTCCGCATTCAAACCGACACTCGTAGCCATACATGTATTCATTGCATCTTTCCAATCAACAGTTACAACTTTGTCATTATGACTCAACTGAAAAGAACCCATGATAGAATCTTGTTTGATATTCATAGAAACATCACTATGCGATTGTTTAATTAAGCGCTTACCTGCATTTGCAATCAATCGTAATTCTGTCACCGTTTGGATGGATTGCGGCACGTGAATGTTCATCTCATCCCCATCAAAATCTGCATTGTATGGATCGGTAACACTGACATTTACTCGGAATGTTAATAGATTGGGGATCGGCAAAACGTTAACTAAATGTCCCATCATAGACAGTTTATGTAGTGACGGTTGTCTGTTGAATAAGACCATATCGCCATTGACTAAGTGCCTTTCAACAATGTCTCCATATTCTAATTTAATAGGAAACGTTCTGTTTTTTAGCTGATAAACCTGTTTAGTATGATTTCCGAATCTATCAATTATATTTTTGATGACAAAATTAGCTCCTGGATATACTTTTGTTCCGTTGGTCACTAACTTATTCATTTCGTTGATGTTCTGTTTTGAGACGATCTCTGGAAAAGTTAAATTTTTGGCTATTATCAACGGTATTCCGACTTCATTGAGGGCAATATTAGGATCTGGGGTAATAACCGTACGACCAGATTGATCCACACGTTTTCCCATTAAATTGCCTCTGACTCGACCTTCTTTACCACCAAGTCGTTCAGATAATGATTTAGTCTGTTTCTTATTTTTTTGTTGTGATCGTGGCATTCCGATACTACTATTGTTAAAAAATGTAGCTACATGAAACTGTAACAACATAAAATCTTCACTAATAGTGTTAGTTTTCACTAACGATCCATCTCCTTTAGAACGTTTCAAATTCTCATTATTTTTGATGATATCGACTAATTTATGAGTTAGATCATCATCCGCTGAAGAGGCTGATAACATTTCCATTTTAATGGATGGACGAACTTGAATTGGCGGGACAGGAAATTCAACAATGATCATATCTTCTGGCCTTGATACAGTTGGATCGAATCCTAATATTCTGTAATCTTCATCAGATACAAGTTTAAGGATATCGTAACATAATTGTGGAGTTAGTATGCGTAGATTTCGTTTTTTACCGTTACCATCATCATCACCACTTCGCTTGACAGGTTCAGCTATTAGATAAATATTACTTGATGGGGTTTCTTTCTTGATTTTATGAGCAGGGGTACCACACGAATGACAATGCGTTACTCCTTTAACCGCATTTCTTATTTCGTCAAAGCGTTGTTTTCCGATTTTATTCTTCGTGAGACGAACAATCTCTTCCTCATTTTTATGAATAAGAAGTTTATTACAGCGTATGCAGATACAACTCAATATCGTTTTCAAATATGTAATAAATCCTACGTGAAAAACTGGTTCCGTGAGATGAATGTGACCAAAATGACCTGGACATTTTGCAGAATTTTCTCCACATGTGCGACATTTAGTTCCCATTTCTGCTACACCAAATATTCTGCTAACAGTACCCCCTTCTACAGGTTCACCATTATTGTTGATTTCGGCTATGACGAGTCCAGCAGGATCTTCGATAACTGAATCTCTCACAATATTTGGATTAGAATTCAAACTAAACTCTACGCTGGTTATTTCTTCATGTTCTTCTGTAATATAACTATTTGCCTTTTCATTTGTATTCGACATAGAATATGCTATATATATTATATCAAATAAATTTTTATATAACATATATTAAAATCAATTTTTTAAGAATAAAGCATCTTCAAAGTAACATCCTTAATTTCATACGTATTTTTTTTGAACGGGAAAGTTTGTATAAATGAAACGTGCGTGCAAGATGTATCCAGCAATATTTTCAAGATCGTTCCAAAATCAGTCACTTTAGCATAAGTTTTGTCATGCTCGAGATAACAATAATACCTATCGATTGGATGAAGATTAATATTCAATATTTGTTCATTGTCGGATAATATTATGTTTTTCCTGTTATACATATTTTGATAAGATATAATCGGGATTGTTGAATCGTTATGTGATATAATATACCGAGTTACATCATCAATCGTACCATTAAAAATAAAATTATCATCACAACTTTCGCCGGATGTTTGAACGTAATACATACCCTGTTGATACGAACTCATAGATATGTTTGTGTGATAATTTATTGTAATATTGGTTAATGCCTCCCCATCGTAAAAATATATCGTATGAAAACTGCCGAATAACTTGTAGGTTAATGATTGTAATGTGACGCAACAGTCATATAAATAAAAATATATATCCATCAAGCCTTTAGTGCACATAATATAATTTAACATACACATGATAAATTATATCAATAAAACGTAATAATAAATGTTTTCGAACATATAGTTATATAATGACAGATAGTATCTTCACCAAATTATGTTTAATATTTCTTTACGTTGCAATACTCATACTAGTGCCGTTATTTCTTGATTATTTATTCAAAATTTCGATCAGACGCAATAAAAAAAAGGAACTAACAGAATTAGCAAAAGCACGAGCACAAAAAGTTAAAAAACCGTTGATCATTTTTAATGGTGTAAACGGAGGTTCGATAGATACGGATGGAAAAGTTGAAAGTTTTGATGGTAACGTTTCTGAGATCGTCAGTCAGTTGGGAGATAACACTAGCGTCGTTTTGGTCGCAGAAACTTTAGAATACATCCCTGACTTACAAAATTTTATTAAAGAATTGAAAAGAATATCAGACGGTGATTTGTATATCCTCGGCGTTGAAAATAATTCTCCCCGTATATTTTGGGATTATAAAATAATAAACGTATTGGATAAATCATATTTTGTTGCTAAAAAAGATAAGGAAATAACTTGGGGCTCTCCTAACAGTCTGCAACTTAAAACACAAAAAATATACGAATATGTATTCAACATTTTGCCATATGATATGATTGTCAATAAAATAATCAATGCATAAAAATTGATATTTTGATATCATTTAAAACAAGGACAACATATATTAATAAATTGATATATGTTATCTTATTCGCGTCAAAACATAGGTATTACAGATAACCAACTACTTTGGACTGAAAAATATAGGCCAAAAATGATAGATGATATCATCTCCCACGAAATGATAATAAGATCCCTTAAAAATTTTATCATGAACAAAACGTTACCACATATGCTATTTTTTGGCTTGTCAGGAACTGGAAAAACATCAACAATTATGTGTTGTGCACGAGAAATATATGGCGAATATGAAGATTGTATGGTATTGAGATTGAACGCTTCTAATGAAAGGGGGATAGAAACAGTGCGAGTCAAAATCAAAAGTTTTGTTTCCAACAGAAATAGTATCTTTTTTAAACCTGAAATTGTCAAACAAAAAGATACACCAAATATGTTTAAACTTGTCATTTTGGATGAAATAGATTCTATGACAGTAGAAGCACAAGGAATGTTGCGACAATCCATCGAAAAAAATAGTTCTAGTACTCGTTTTTGTCTCATATGTAACAATATTGATAAAATTAATCCAGCATTGCGATCAAGATGTGCTCCGTTTCATTTTATGCCATTACGAGCTCAAGATATGAAAAAAAGATTAGGCGAAATCAAAAAAATAGAGAAAATAAGTTGCGCTAATGATGTATTAGATATAATTGTTACGTTATCAAAAGGGGATATGCGTAATGCGATTACTATATTACAATCAACAAAAAGTTTTGGGAAAAAAGATGTAACAATAGATGATATCTATAAAATATCAGGTTATTGTTTACCATCAATCATACAAAATGTATATGATATATTGATAAAATTAATGAACGGTGATGCTAAATTGTTCGAAACGGTCAATCTGATTGTAAATATAATTTGTGACAACAATATTACGATATTCAATTTATTGGATGAACTAAAAAACTTTGTGATGAATAGTAAGATAAGTGCAACAAAGAAAATTTTTTTGATAGACAATTTTGCGAAGAACGAAGAGTACGATTCTGTTAATGTCGATCAAAAAAATATCATAATGAATATTTCGAGCTTGTTTGTGTTAGTAAATAAAAATTGATTTTAAAATATGTTTTAAAATCAATTCAGTATATAAACAAATAATAATAGTATCAATAACAGTTAGTGATGGATTTGATTTATAGTTTTATCAACGAATCGGACATTTCACCAGAAATCCCATCCACAAACATCGCATTGCCAAATAAGTGGGTATTGTATCTATATGATAAACAATTATTCAAAAAAATGGCAAATAGACAAAATTTTCAAGCAAAACCTTACAAAGAATTATGCATCATATCAACAGTTAATGATTTGATATATTTATTGCGATTAATGGAAGTGACTATTGATACATCTGGCGATAAATTCAAGCTAAATATGGATACAAATGATTATATTATCATGCGTCAAGGAATTGAACCAGTTTGGGAAGACCCTAAAAATTCTGATGGTGGAACTTTTACTATTAAAATGGGGCACGAAAATGGTTATGACGTTTGGTCAACTTTTGTGATGTACATGCTAGGTGAAACGTTGACAAATGATATGAGTGTTATTAATGGTATCACTGTGTCATATATTCCAGAAAACAATAAAAATCAAGATCTCGATACTACGGTCGCCAACACTGCCGATTTTACTTATATTAAAATATGGGATGGTAAACAGAATAGAACAAGAGATCAATTTGTTAATGTCTTACCCGATATTTTGATCGAAAAAATTCAGAATGAATCGTTGGATTATTTCGCATACAACACTAAAAATAAATTTAATGAACCAGGCATCATCGCTAAACTCAATAATAGTAAGCAATCATATCCTCGAGAACGTGAAAGAGGTGGATTTATTACAAGAGGCGGAACTAGAAATAGAGGCAGAAGATAAATATATAATTTGCAAATTATATATTTATTTACTTAGTACAGATCCTAACATATATCCAGTTATACTAATCAATGGATTTATGATAAATTTTGGATTATATCCTAGCAAGGGTTCTATGATGAGCATTAAACTGATAAATATGATAGCGTAAATATATTTGTCTGGAATTATTAATCCAATCACGAAAAAAAATAATCCACGACATATGGTCTCCCCATCAATATCACCTTTTTCACATCCTTCTTCACCAAAATAACATTTTACAGAATATGGGACGTCCATAATCTTCATTCTTTTCAAATCTGCGCCAAATATTTGCCAACCGATTATAAACAAGATAATTGTAATGATAAGATATTTAATCATCATTTATTGTTAAACGAGATATTTATTGCAAAATAAAAAATGATTAATTAACTCTATATAACTATAATGTTGCTAATATAAACATACCGTGTTATTGTCCCAAATAATGGATTCTTACGAACAATCAAAGGCCAAAACGTCAAGACATAAAAAATTAATAAAATTGCTGAAACATCATTACGGTTATGATAATTTTAAACCGAGTCAGTATGAAATAATTAATAAGATAATCAATAGTGAAGATGTGTGCGCTATTTTACCCACGGGCTATGGTAAAAGTCTTACTTATCAAATGCCAGCTTTATACAAACAACTTCCTGCCATCATTATATCACCCTTGATATCTTTGATGGATGATCAACAAATGATTTTAGAAAAAATGGGTATTACATCGTGTTGCTACAATTCATCCGTTCCAGATCGGAATCAAATGCGGGCTGATATTTTACAAGGTAAGTATCAGTTTGTATATATTACTCCCGAAGCTATCACCAAGATGCATGATTTTATTCAAAAATTATCTGATGTTAAAGGTATTTCGTTGATAGCTATCGACGAAGCACACTGTATCAGTTCATATGGTTTTGATTTTAGAAAGTCATATCGAGAACTTACTTTTTTAAAGGCATGTTTACCAAATACACCGATATTGGCTGTAACTGCTACAGCAACATCTGTTGTAGGTAAAGATATTTGTAAGGTCTTGAACATGAATGTGGAGCGAATCATATCAACTTCATTTGATCGACCGAATTTGTTCTTGGAAATACAACCTAAGACCAAAATATCACAAGACATATTACCGATTATTCAAAAACATCTCAATGAAGCTATCATTATTTATTGTGTTACTAAGAAGGATACTATGCGAATCACAGATGTATTAACTACTAATGGAATTAAATGTGGAATGTATCATGCCGGATTAGGGGCTGATGAAAGATATAAAACACATAAAAAATTTATCAATGGCAAAATAAATTGCGTCGTAGCTACCATTGCATTTGGAATGGGTATCAATAAATCAGATGTTAGGGCTGTTATTCATTACGGTTCGCCGAAAAATATAGAAGGGTATTATCAAGAAATTGGTAGAGCAGGTAGAGATGGTAAAGAAGCACACTGTTATACATTTTATAGTACCAAAGATTTCGTGATCCAAAAAAATTTCATTATTAACGGTAATAATCAAGATCCTGAATATCAACGTCAACAATTGAGATTATTAGATTGCATGAAACGATATACGTCAACATCCCAATGTCGACGAAAATTATTGTTAGAATATTTTGATGAAAAGACGCCAGATAAATGCAATTTTTGTGATAATTGTTGCGGAACGTGCAAGAAAGTAGAAATTACTAAGACAACTCAGAATGTGCAAAAAGAAGCAAAGATGTTAATTGATCTCATAGAATCTATCACAAATACAACTAAGAATTTTGGTTTGAGTATGTACATCAATATATTGCGCGGATCTCAAAATAAAAATATTACTAAGATAATGACCAAGAGTGATCATTATGGCGCAGGGAAACATCGGTCAGTTAATTGGTGGAAAGAATTAGGCGAAAACTTGACTAAACTAGGATATCTTACGCTGATATATATCAAAGGAAGATTTGCGATGCAAATTATTAAAGTAACGCGCAAAGGACTAGAATGGGCTAATATGTCTGATCTTGCAGATATTATGGGTAACAATATCTCTCCATTAGAGCCTATGTCGATGGCTGCCGACATTTAAAAAAAATTGTTTTTTAAAATTCTATTTAAAAAACAATTTTAGTATTAAAATTATCATATGTCATATTCCAATAAAACTTTTACGTTAACCTTTTGTGATAGAGCAGAAAATCATAAAGGAATGCAAATGATAGGTGATATCGCCAATCATGGTTTTACATTGCAAGATTTGAAGGCTACGAAACATAACTTTGAAGTAGCTGGTTATAAGTCTACTTTAGTGAAGCTGAATAAACTTTTGCCAGCAGATGTTGATGCAGATAATGCATATATATTAATAATCAGAAACGGTGTAGATTGTATTTTGGGCAACAAAGGTGACAGAGATGACTTGTTTACAGAACAAGATGAACTTGATCACGATAAAAAGGCTTTCATGTATGGCAGAGTTGTCAACAAACATGCAAGACACAATCTATGTTTTAGCGATGTTGCTCAGGAACCAGATTATGAAGATGGTAAGGGGAGGATCGTTGCATTTGATGATGTTCCATTGACTAAGTATTTGCGAAATAATTTTAAAAAATATATACCCGATAAAGCTGCTGAATTGCAAGCAGAAGGAAATTATTATTATGATGTCAATAAATGTGGGATTGGATATCATGGTGATAGCGAAAGAGTGATAGTAATAGGTGTTCGTTTAGGCGAAACGTTATCGTTGCATTACCAATGGTATCATAATAGTCAAGCTGTCGGGAAAAATTTAAGATTAGAATTACATCATGGTGATGTTTATCTTATGTCCGAAAAGGCAACTGGGAACGATTGGAAGAAAAAATTAATTTACACGTTACGTCATGCTGCTGGTTGTAACAAATATACCGATTTATAAATATTTGATCAAATATTTATGAATTATTTTAATTTGGTTTTATCTGTCCTTTTATTCGACTTTTCATCCGCTTTCGATTTGTTCGTTTTTTTATTCGACGTTTCATCTTCAACTTTTTTGTTTTGTTTTTGATCTGACTTGACTTTGCCTTTTTTACTCGGTTCTTCATCTGACTTGACTTTGCCTTTTTTACTCGGTTCTTCATTTGATTCGGATTTATCTTCAGCTTTTTTGTTTGTTTTTTCGTTTGACTTGATTTTGTCTTTTTTACTCGGTTCTTCGTCTGATTCGGATTTATCTTCAGCTTTTTTGTTTGGTTTGACTTTATCTTCAACTTTTTTAACCGGTTTCCCATCTGACTTGACTTTATCTTCAACTTTTTTGTTATCTTCAGATTTATGTTTATCATCAGAATCGATAGCTTCTGCTTTACTTTCGCTGTATATTGACTTAAATTCTTTTTTTTCAATAGGTGGAACGGAGCGCAAGATTTTTTTGGCATTTAGTAATTCAGTTTCAGATGGTGGACTGAAGATGGTACCAGTTGGATTAGTTTTTTTTGGTGGCGGTGGTAATGGGGCGGCAGGTTTGCTTTTACTCATTGGTGGCGGCGGTGGTGGCGGTGGTCCGCCACGTTGCATGGCAGTTGGCATTGCTTGCGGTTGTCCCGCCATCATTTGTTGCATCATTTGCATCATTGGCATCATATTTGTCATCGGATCAGGTGATGTTAATGCTGCTGTAATCGCAAGTCGCTGATTTTTTTTATCCATCTTTTTCTTGTATTCGATCATCATATTGTCATAAGCTACATCATCTGGATCATCTTTATCACATATGAAACATCCTGACATGAAATATTCTTGGATAGGTGAATAATTTTTAGATTTTCTGATCTGCAAAACTTTCCAATTCGCACGATACGCCTTTTTTGTGAACGTCAAATCAGTGAGTTCAAGAATACAGGATACGATACATTGTTTTGTAACTATATCTAAACTTGATTTTTCTGCCTTTTCGTTGTAAACGTGAAACAAAAATCCGTCCGTCTCGTTGTGGGGTAAATTTAAATCCATAACATCCGGAAAATTTTCAGTTATATTTTTAACAGTTGGTCGATAAACCAAATTGGGTGACAGTTTCCATTTTTTTTTATAATTATCAACGATATCTATGTTATTCTGATCTATTTTTTTTGCAAAGTCATAGAACTTTTGGATTTCTTCTTCATTGTATAAATTTGTCAAAGTACTGAAAGACAAACACATCTTGTAATATTTTTTACCAGAATCATGAATAAACTCCTTATACGCGCACGGAACATACATTTTAGGAGTTTCAACTATTATTTTTTGTTTTCTCTCCTTTCCTCCTTTTTTAGATGGGGTTGCATAGTAAATACCCATATCTCGAGAACCTTCGGGAAACGAAATTGGTTTAATATATCGTATATTTTCAACATCGAACGTTTCTTGATTGATAAATAAATTGGCATATTCCATATTTATTATTAGTTAGAATAGGTTAAATTATATATTGTAATATTAAAGTCAATTTTATATTTGTACCGTACCATATCCCATTTTAATGATGATACTTTGTCTGAATATTGTTGTTAAGGATCGGAGATTTGTATGTAGATTCGATCGTCTGTTGAAGTTACTGTCAAGGATTGTATTTGGCTGGAGATTCAATGATCTATTGAAATCGCATGCAATATTGCTACCAATGATTATAATTGGCTGGAGAATTGCATGCCGATTCAATGATCCACTGAAGTTATATGCAATGTTGCTGCCAATAATTGTAATTGACTAGAGATTTGCATACGGATTCAATGATCTATTGAAGTTGCGTTCAATATTGCTGCCAAGGATTATAATTGGCTGGAGATTTGCATGAAAATTTAATTGATCATTGAAGTTATACGCAATATTGCTGTCAAGGATTGTAATTGGCTAGAGATTTGCATGCGAATTCAATGATCTATTGAAGTTGCACGCAATATTGCTGCCAAGAATTGTATTTGGCGGGAGATTTGCATGACAATTCAATGATCATTTAAGTTAGATGCAAAGTTGCTGCCAAGAATTGTATTTGGCGGGAGATTTGCAGGTAGATCTCAATGATCTATCAAAGTTACATGCAACATTGCTGCCAAGGATTGTAATTGGCTAGAGATTTGCATGACAATTCAATGATCATTGAAGTTAGATGCAAAGTTGCTGCCAAGAATTATATTTGGCGGTAGATTTGCAGGTAGATTCAATGATCTATTGAAGTTGCACGCAATATTGCTGCCAAGGATTGTAATTGGCTAGAGATTTGCATGATCATTGAAGTTATATGCAATATTGCTGCCAAGGATTGTAATTGGCGGGAGATTTGCAGGTAGATTCAATGATCTAATAAAGTTACATGCAACATTGCTGCCAAGGATTATAATTGGCTAGAGATTTGCATGGCAATTCAATGATCATTGAAGTTATATGCAAAGTTGCTGCCAAGAATTGTATTTGGTGGGAGATTTGCAGGTAGATTCAATGATCTATTAAAGTTACATGTAACATTGCTGCCAAGGATTGTAATTGGCTAGAGATTTGCATGCGAATTCAATGATCTATTAAAGTTACATGCAACATTGCTGCCAAGGATTGTAATTGGCTAGAGATTTGCATGGCAATTCGATGATCATTGAAGTTATATGCAAAGTTGCTGCCAAGAATTGTATTTGGTGGGAGATTTGCATGCGAATTCAATGAGTGTAATTGGCTGGAGATTTGCATATGGATTCAATGATCTATTAAAGTTACATGCAATATTGCTGCCAAGGATTATGATTAGCTGGAGATTTGTATACGAACTCAATGATCTATTGAAGTTACATGCAAAGTTGCCGCCAAGAATTGTGATTGGCTGGAGATTTGCATGACAATTTAATTGATCATTGAAGTTATACGCAATATTGCTACCAAGGATTATAATTGGCTGGAGATTTGCATATGGATTCAATGATTTATTGAAGTTAGATGCAAAGTTGCTGCCAAGAATTGTATTTGGCTGGAGATTTGCAGGTAGATTCAATGATCTATTAAAGTTACATGCAACATTGATGCCAAGGATTGTAATTGGCTAGAGATTTGCAGGTAGATTCAATGATCTATTAAAGTCACATGCAACATTGCTGCCAAGGATCATAATTAGCTGGAGAATTGCATGACAATTCAATTGATCGTTGAAATTATATGCAAAGTTGCCGCCAAGGATTGTAATTGGCTGGAGATTTGCATATGGATTCAATGATCTACCGAAGACGCGTGCAAAGTTGCCAAAGATTGTAATTACAATGGATCAGCGTCAACAGAATATTACGTGCTCGATTATTTATTTACTCAAGATGATGACAAGAGATTTGTATCGACGAGACTTGAATGCCCAATATTGATCCGTTCAATGTGATGTCAAGGATTTGTGAAGATTTGCATCGACAAGACTTTGAATATGCAAAATATTAATCCATTCAATGAGATGTCAAGGGATTTATGAAGATTTCCGTTGACAATACGTCGAATGTGCAAAATATTGATCTATTCAATGCGACGTCAAGAGATTCATAAAGATTTGCGTTGACATGATAATCCGTTCAATGTGATATCAAGAGATTTGTATTAACAAGACTTTGAATGTGCAAATATTTGTCTATTCAATACGATGTCGGTAGATTTACATTGACAAGACTTTGAATGTGCAAATATTTGTCCGTTCGATGCAACGCCACGAGATTTATGAAGATTTGTATTGACAAGAATTTGAACATACAAATATTGGTCTATTCAATGTAATGCCAAGAGATTTATGCAGACAGAATTTGAACGTACAAATATTGGTCCATTCAATGTAATGCCAAGAGATTTGTACCGGTAAACTTTGAATATTACAACATTTTATCACTTAATCATTTTTCATAAAAATAATTAAGTTCCTAACATTTTAAAATTATCATCGAATAACATATAAATGAGCAGAAAACATTCTAAAAAAGATAAGACACAATTATCCTTCAATAAAACATATTCTGGTACCAAAGATAAGTTCGGTGAAATTATAACATCTCCGGCACAACATGATGTCTCTTTTGCTACAGAATTAGAATCCACATCAGATCCTCTAAAACACAAATTGTACGCCAAAAGTATCCCTCGTTCTCCGCCAAAATTAAGCGACCAATCTGAATCTCTAGCTACAGATAATATATTTGCATCCGAAATCAAATCCGTCTCATCTCCAATGGCAACAGAGACAAGCATTCTCCCATCCATCCACGATGAAGGCTTTTCATCGTCACATAAAGAATCTGAAAACTTACGCATCAACAATTTAGAAAATAGAATAACAGCTTTAGAGACCCATATTCTTGATGTTAGCAAAGAAATGGGCAGAATTTTAGAACATCAGATAAATATCATCAAAGCTATCGAAGGTTTATCGATAGAGATTCGCAATACAAAAAACCAAATCGCTAGATAGTACATGTGCTAGTTGATAATGAATTCAAAATGTTAATAAATTTCATGCTGTTCTCGAGCATCTCAATTTGTGCGGTTCCTTTCTTTTCAGGATCATTGTTCGTGATAACGTAAAATAAATGCCAACATGTTACTTTTTGTTTGTAGGGTTCCAAAAAGTCTTGTATTAGTGGCCTATTTGTTTCATCGAGTATCGCAGGTGTCGCAGGATCCTCGTTTCCCTGAACGGTCGATGGCGTTGCCCCTGAATCATAAATCGTAGGATCGATGTATTTTAGTTTGCTATCAACATCAATAATCTCTCCTATCGATCCCGTACATACAACAACACCACCTTGATTATTTCTAAAAATTTTGTTGCTATCATACAAAAAACTATCATAGTAAATAGCTGATCGAAATGCGCTCAATAATTTTGTAACTGTTTTATCAAATATATCAATTGAACTATCATTTTGCATACCAACTAATGAATGATATTTTGCAACAAAATTTTCTATTTCTATTCTTTTCGCATTATTCTCTATTTTTTTTGTTAAATTTGGATTAGCGACCAATTTAATCGGATCATCTTTGAGTGTAAATTTTGAAGTTTTATCTGCATCATATAAATTCCGGATATAACAATAATAATTTTGTATAGGTATTGTACTCGAAATTTCTCGCATAAAACTGGTTGGCGCGATTAATGATCCATCAACCTGACTTTCATAAGGACTTGGTCTATTGAGAACTTTAATTGTCAAAAAATTAATCAATCCATTTACAGTCTCGTTTATGTAAAATCCTTCAAATGCCGCATGAATATTCTCAGTTTCCCATCCATTATCAGAATTACCGTCAACAGACAATTCTATTATTCGCGCAATAATATCCAATGCTCTATACTGCATCAACTCCCATATGAGTAATGTCAGTAAATATCTTTTGATCGCGACTGTGCTTGCCGTTAAGGTAGCCCCTGGCTGAGATTCTAATATTCCCAAATTTTCCTTTATGTTTTTGTTAAAAAGAGGGTCTGCAGAAGTCATTGCTCCTTTATTGGGAAAACTGCCTTGAAAATTTATCTTGCTTTCGTCAAAAAAATCTGTAAAAGTAATAATTATCGAATTAAAAATTTCAAACGTAGACAACGTTGATTGTGTCGGTGTACTTCCAATAGTTACATCAGCGTTAGTCCGCAATACTTTATCAGATGAATCAATTTGTACGCCATAAAAAATCGCATCAAGTTTAAATAATTGTGCAAAAAATGTACTACGCCAACCATTCGAAATGACCGTATCTAAACTTTTTAGATATTTAACTATGTTAAATATCTGGACAGAACTACAATATGTTGGAATCAAATATGGATTCATAATTAATGAGATCTTATGATCCTTAATCAGATCACCAAAATCAGCATTATAATTATCATCATCGGCTAAATCCTTGAAAATAGCATGCTTAATGTTTTTGTTGGGATGATCATTTATTGCTGTCTTGATGCTTATATCGTCTCTGTTAGGTGTAACATATGTCTTTACTAAATCTTCTTTCCCTGGCATGTCATAAATGATAAATGGAACAAAAATATTTTTATCACCCATGTTTACTTCAATTTGAAATTCATATACCATGACAGATCGAGATGATTCTGGATTATTGCTGGTAGCTTTTATTTGATGAAAAGTTTGTCTATCCAGATATTGATTTGTAATGCCATTGATCCTCGACTCATTTATTTTTTGGACCATTTTATCAAAATTATTGATTTGTTTCTCGCCAATCTCAACGAATAAAGGTATGGTCACTTGTCCTGTATGATCCACAGCACTGAAGAGATTTGGACCTGCGTTCTTAGCCGTCATCCCAGTTTGAAACTTGAACGTATTTTTTGTGGGATCGACCATTTCCATTATGTACGCTAACATATCATGCTGATTTTCTATTTGAATAGAATTTTTGAGAACAATATCATCATTATTTTTCTCAAGATGATGATGTATGATCATATGGTAAATGTATTCCCCTATCTCGCATGTAATAAACGGACAACCAGCATTGTTCGAGCAATGTTGTCTGTTCCAATAAGAATTAAATCTAGTTCCCAATCCATAAATTTCATATGCACGAAAATATATTCTCTTATGGAAAGATTGTAATGTAGCTTGCAATATCCCTTGTTCGTTACGTTCACTGTTGCCAAATAATGGAAAGGTTTTACCTGCCCCACTGTATCCATAAGTCATTAACATAGTCCCTTCCCCTTGCAATATCTTCGTCGCCAAAGACATATAATTTGAAATAATAGCCGGATCTGGGAAATTTTCACTATCATATATCTTATTGAATAGAACACCATAGTTTTCTTTTGGTACGTTATCGCTATGTTTCATTTCATTGTTGACAAAATTAAATTGCATCTCTGCATCAACAGAATTTATCCCGCCAGGATATTGATCATCTTTAACTTTGTCAAAATTAACATGCAATCGATTACCATGACCACTAAACACGCGATTATCACGATTTGCCACATATGCCGGATCAAATGGGCTATAATTAGTAATTGCGCCCCCACTTTTTGTTTCGTAATCGTTTATTCGCATATGAATCGAAAGAGTAGGAATCAAAGTTGCATGATATTGATCAATGTATTGTCGAATAGCATTAAATTCTGTAAAAATCTGTTTAATCGCACCCGAAACGCTATTCAATTCTATTTTTTTGGACATAAATATATGATCAATTGTCTCCCCTCTGCCTAATTTTGCAACTTCCGATGTCATTTCCTCTTGCGCGTACGTATTTATCAACCAATTAAATAGCGTACGGCAGCGCATTAAGGGTATCCAATGATAATCAAATAAATACTTTTCTATTTCTGTCATTTCATCCACAGATTTCTTTTCTACACACGCAATAATTCCGTTGATAATATCGTTGTAATAACCGATCAAGCCAAATCCAATGCGCAAATATATCTTAGGATCATATTCTGAACTATTAATTTTTTGATCCAAACCAGCTAAAAACAATAAATAATTCGTTTCTTGTTTTTTAAAAGACGCAAACTCTTCATGCATATCTATCATATTTTTCAAATTATTATCCAAATTCTTTCGAGATCGTGTATAATATTCGGTCATTTTGCCAAGAAACATCGTTAATGTACTTAATGGAACAAAATCTGTAGCTTTGTAATACGAATTAAACATTACTTGTCGAATAACATTAACGACTTCTTCGAATTTTGCACTGTTTTCTTCCATAATGTTATCCTGTTTATTTAATATCATCTGTAACGTACTTTTGTTTGATATTATCAAATTCCCTACAATCTTTTCGTTTTTTAATAAATCATTCATTTTTTTAGTGTCAACGATGTCCACTAAATTTTTGAAAGCTGATTCTGCTAATTTAAGATGTGACGAAATCGATGGATTAGTCGATAATTCAGCATCGTTGTATTTGTAAATATCAATTTGTGTATCAGGAATTATTGTACCAGGCATAGGAATTGTAATTATTGGAATGAGAACGGCAGTATTTTGAATGTATGTATTTTCGTTGGTTATCCTGTCGACTAATGGGCGAAATTCTTCGAGAAATTTTTGATGCGGCAAGCCGTCAGTTAGCGTTTTTATTTTGGAATAAAAAGGGACATACGCACGTTCGAATTCTTTGTTACGATTTATAGAGGCATACATATATGACAAAATTGCTCTAGCTAATTGTTTGTAATAAGCTATTGAATCTGTAAAATTATAATTGAGGGCAAACGCAATTCCTTTGATAGATTCTTCCCAAAAAAATGGAGATCCAGAACTAATATCAATCGCATTTATTATCTTTACCTTATCTATCACTCCATTATTATCTATGACAATATACGTTGAAGAAGGGGGATACGCTGGAGAATAAATTGAAACACCGCCAATAACCGGAAACTTCTTACCAATAATAATTTTTTCCAGGTCACTCGTCAATGCGGACCGTAAATCTGCTGGCTGAAGAATTCCTGGCGACAAAAAAAATATCCCCCCCGGTCCAGTCATATCATCAACCATCCCTGTAAATAACCTTCGCAAATCGTTGTCGCTTTTATCTAATACTACTCCATATCCCGCAACCGATTTATCAATAATTTGTTTTAGCAAAATGGGACTTAAAAAATCTTTGGTTTTAACATGATAATCAAATAATTGGTCATAAGTTTTGTCCAGTTCAATAAATTTATCCAAGATCTCCTTATTTTTCGTTAAAACAAAATATCGAAAATCTTTGGCTGTCTTTTTATTCCCATTGCTGTAAAAATAATCATTTTCCAAATCAAGCAAAGTCGCGTCATCCAATTTATGATCGTCATATGTTCGTTGTGCCGTTGTTACAATGTTTTGATTATCATTTAGTATGTTTGTAACATATTTTTCTAAATTATTGATAGGGTTAACGAAATCAGACAAGTTTAATAACTTATTACGTTTGTCGATGTTATTAGGATCAACGCATTTCGATGTGATTTCTCGAATACGTATTACTCCTTCCCGCAACCCCAATATTTTTATCAAATTGATAATGTAAGAATGGTACATAGATATCATATTTGTCAAATCCTCGAATGCATCTAAGATATTTGCTTTGCTAAATGGGAAATTTAGTATTGCTGATGTTTTATCATAAAAATCAAATTCTGGAGCTAGAATCTCTCTTATCAACAAGACATCTTTCTCAAATCGAATAGTTCTGTCGATATCTGACAACAACATCAAAACTTCTTTTAATAATTGTGCATTTTTAGCCCATCTAACAGCGCCGAGCGTTGTGTAATCATATTTTTCTATTATTGTTTTAGCTTGCAAAATTAATGGAAGAATTGTTAGGGCAAGATCAATGGTGTTAACATATGAAACGTACTGTTGAACGATATCGTCAGTTATTTTGTTGCCAACTGGATAAATTTCTATTTTTTCATTGTATATTTTTTTCTTGATGTGATTTGGAACAGACGCAAAATCTATCCTTCTTGATTTTACGATATCATTCACGCCTTTTGCAACCGTTTTAATTCCTCCTCCCAGTTTTTCCCACCTTAATGAATATAAATTGTGTAACATATTGGTCTTAAAAATTATCGTAAAATCAGCGTTATCTGCAATACATGGTGGCAGTCCCGTATCATTTTCGCTCATGATTAGATTTAAATATGACAACGTTTGTTTTTTGAAAACTCCGAATTTATTTTTGATGTCCATTGTCATTGTGATCATATTGTTGTCTAAATTAGATATATCAATAAGATTAGCTGGAGTCGGAATTGGTATTGAATGTAAGGGACTATTCAAATATGTATCAATGTTTATTATGTATTCTCGCATGTAATTAGATCTAAAAACTCTTTTTGAGTATTTATTCATTATTTCTAATCTCTCCAGTCTGACATGATCTTTTGCTATTTTATTTGATAATTCTTTAATTGCAACATTATCCGCCTTACCTACACTAGCGATCATCAATTTAGTATAGACTGACGATAACGAACTGGATAACAATGAAAGTAAACTAATGATAATTATGTTACGCTGACCCACAATATAATCGCTAATATCCGATTGTGTCTGCAAATTACGCATTTTTTGGAGACTAGTCAGATCGATATTATTAAGAACAGTATCAGTAATTTTACTTTCTGGCCCCATCGAAGCATAATAGAATAATTTGTCATACATATTTTCTATAATTGGATCATCCCAACTAACATATTCAGGAAAAGCATTTAGTTCACTAACGCGCTTATCATGTTCATTTGTCACACCATCATGTTCATTTATAACACCTTTAAAAATGTTAAATAATTTATTAAAACGCTGTTCAACATTCTTATCGATCAACTTATCATTATCTACCAAATGTAAAATATTATTCATAAAAATTGGCCATATATCTGTCGGATACGCATATGTATCAATAATAAGTCGCATGTCATGTGGAATATCTATTTCCTCTAGTAGTTCTGGGAACAAAAAAAGATTACCCATTACTGTCAAAATATCATAAAACATCTCTTTCTTTGTCAATTTTTTTCCCCTTGTCATATCAAATCTTATGGGTAGCTTGTCAAATGATAAATCATTATCCACAGTAAGATTTTTAACCATTTCCCGGATATTATCAATTATCTGCACCGTGTTTGCAGTATCTATTGCATGACCAACATCTGATTTTATTAACACTCCACCCCAATTAATTTTGTCACCAAAAATGATCAACGACAAGATCTTTAATTTTTCAACTGATGCCCCCAAGTCTGCCAACTCCTTATCCATTTTCAGGATCGATTTGTCAGTTTCATAGTTTATTCCTAAATTATTTTGATACATAATAACGTTATCGATCAAATTATTGTATTTAAGAACGTAACTGCCTAAATCTGTTTCTTTGTAAATCTTAGGATCGGGTGGTAGAGCTACATATGCATCCAATTTATCTTTAACAGGTGTAGCTGCTTTAATTTTATCATTCAAAACACGTAGCAATTGTTTGTTCTTCTCCCACGAATTTGTTGTTGATGCATCAAGTTTTTGAAATTCAATCAATAAATCTGAGATAGATTCGAAATCATTTATATCACCAAGTATAAAATCAATATTTGAGGTAAGAGAATCGAAATTTTTTACGATTACCTTATTCGTGTACGATTTGTTTTGCTGCAGATCACTAACGTTATGATTGAGGGAGCCTTTGACAGATATCATGTTGTTTCGTAAATCTTGCAATTTGTCATTCAATACATGCAAATCATCGGAAAGTTCAGTGATTTTTTTGCTTCTGTCAATGTCAGATATGCCCTTTGTAGATAACTTTTTCATGATAGATGCAATGACATCCATATCAACCGATTGATTTTTCATATCCGTAATCAAATTAATAAGATACATATTATCCATTCCGTAATCATATGGATATCGGACTGGAGTTACACTTGTGATACCACTTTCTTTAAAAAAATCTATAAAATCATTTAATTTAACAGAACCACTTGCGAACAAATCATGCAGTACTTTGTTATTGGCGACAGTTTTAACTCGATCGTTCATGACGCCAAATAATTTCGATAGATCATTTTGAAATTCGTCAATAAGATTTATCAGTTTATCGCCCAATGAAGATTGCACGTTCGCGTTTTCGGCGACAAACATCCTATGAAAAACGTGATTATTTAGCGCATTAGCTAAAAAATCGTTATTTTGATACAGAACATCCAAATTTGTCTCTATTTTAGGTTTGTTTATTTGTTCTGCGAGCCCGCTTATCCTTGCAGCTCCTTGTTCAACCTTTGTCCTTCGCTGTTTGGAGTCATTAAATATATCGTCATAGGATATATAAAAACCGCCAGTCTGTGACACATATGCAAGACTCTTTTTTTTCGCAAATCCATATTTATTAGAACCACCGATCAGATTGTTCTTGTATGGATATTTATTTCTGTAATTTTGCATCCTGGCTTTTCCGGATAATAGGCCTCTATTAAAATCAGGATCTCCGCTTATGAGTCTCGCATGATCTCTAGTTTTAATCATAATATCTCGGCCTCTTTCTGACATGTCATCGTTATTCCAAAATTTTGCAATTATTTTTCCAACGTTATCAGTCTGAATCTTGGTAACAAACATATTATTGACGAAATCTGTCGCCGGAAGAGTCTTTGCCTTACCAATATAATTATATAATTCTGCAATGTTTTCGCCAAAAGATCCACGAGTACTCGTAACGCGCGGAACATATTTTTTCAAATGTAATGCTGAATTAATTATGTCTAATGATGGTTTAGAGATTTCTGCAACTTTTTTCTTGATCTTTTTATCGAAATCTGTCTGCGAAATAAAATCAATCATGTCAGTCGGAGTTTTGACAGCATCTGCAATATCTGAATTGCTGAATCGTAAATTTGCATAATACTTTGCAATATCAGGTACGCTATCCAAAATATTAATTTTTGTCATGACACTTTGCTTACTATGTTTAATCGCTTCGAATATGTTTACGACAATAGCTTCAAGAGCGTTATATTTATCAGTATATTGGCTCATTGCTATTTCGGAATTTACCTTTACAAATGATTTTGTTATCTTCGTGTTCGTGTCAATAATTTCTTCGTTACGATCTTGAGCAACTAAGCTTCGTATGATAATAAAATATAAATTGTTGAGTTGATCTATTTCTTCCGCTAACTTTTCGGGAACATTTGATCCCGAGCTGTCATTTTTGAACGGTTGAAAATAAAAATCGTAATATTTGGTAGAAGGAGGTAAATCGATTTCGAATGTTTGGCGGGCTCCATATGATACTTTATCTGCAGGTCCTCGTGGTGGCAGGATAAAAGCAGGCGGACTATTGAATTGTCCATTTGACCAGACAGGAAAAATTATTGGCCAGTTGTTGATTATTCGCACGGAATGCGGGACATTACTCCCGATCTTCCAGTATTCATAAAACTGAAGATTTGTTGGTCTAGCCAAATATTTTCTATTTTCATAAATTCCGCCGTGTTTGTTGTCCATCCCATGTTGATATAATTCGTCACTGGGATCGACACCAACATATTCGTACGGATTGGGAATCGGATCCATAGTTCGGGCGTTTTCGACTTTGCTCTTGAGTTTCTCTAGCCTATCTACAAAAGTTACAAAATTTCGATTATCCCATATGGATGCATTTTCTGACATCTTTTGAACAAATGATGCAAATTGATTCAAAATATAATCGGTATTGTAGTGACTGTCGGGATATATGTCTTCTGTAGGATATGTAACTGGATCAAAAACTTCGTCTTTAAAATTTTTTTGTGACTCTGTAAAAATACGAGTCAATCCATTTGCCCCCCCTACTTGTTTTACAATGAATGCATATTTTGTTTTCATTATATTATTTGGTTACATTATATTTTTAATAATTAAACATTTACGATAATGGTTAATTATTAATTTGAACAAGCGTCTGTATCCGCAGAATTGAGAATATTGATAAAATCGTAACTATTATTGAGTAAATTGATTTGTTCTTTTCCTTTTTTTGTTGGATCATTATTGGTGACCAAATAGAAAAGATAGTAATATCTTATTTTTTCTTTGTATGGTTCTAGAAAGTCTTGTAAAAGTGGTCTATTACCTTCAAGAGACAGTTTTGGTTTATCGATACCTTCGTTAGGATCAACTATCCATTCTATTTTATCCGTTATCCCCCCAGCGTTTTTTATTCTCGATGGGTCACATCCTACGGTTTTGTTACCATCTCTAAATATTTTGTTTCCATCATATGCTAAACTGTCAAGATAGATATATGACCGATAAAATTCTAACAAAGGATCCACTTCTTTACCATTTCCAGGGCCAGCAGTCGTATAAACATCATATTTACCGTCCGGTTTCATAAAGACGGGAGATACGGAATAATCATCAATAAATTTACTTATCTTATCCTTTTGGTAATTACTTTTATCCCCCAAATCTAATAATTTTTGATCTACCGAAAGACCGGTAAGATAAGAATACGTAAACTTACCACCTGTATTTTTTTGAAACAATAGTTGTCTGAATATGGTATTAATCAATAAATATTTTGAAATTTCTAAACATGAACTGTTACAACCGGCTTTTATGATCGATCCAGGTACTTGCTGTTTGAACGGCGCATCAGGTTTGTTCATGACTTGCGAAATTAAATATTGAATTAACCCAACAACGTTTTCATTTATGTATAAGGCTTCGAAAAAAGCATGAATGTTTTCTTTTTTCCATGAATCTGGTTCATCAGCAGCTGCTTCAATTATGAGAACGATAATATCAATGGCTTTGTATTGCATCAATTTCCATATGAGCAACATCAAAAAGTAGCGTTTGAGAACTTTTTGTCTTACAGTTGCGTCATTTTCTGACATATATTCAACCAATCCGATATTGAAAATGAGACTTGCTCGGTCAGTTATATCCAATATGGCCGGATCGAGATTATTTTGATCAAAATAGGTCTCGAAATTTATTACTTTTGTAGCCTTGAACATCGTTGCAATATCCATATTATTAGTAGCAAAAGCACGACTTACTTTAACAAGATGAGTGTTTACGAATTCATTGTTGTCTAAAACTTTCTTTGTAAAAAAATGCGCTAACCAATCAGGATCAAGTTTCTTATCCAGTGCTGATAAACTGGCGATTATTTTATCAAGGATTGTGTTACTAACGTATGCTGGAATTAAATATGGATTCATCGCTAACGTAATTTTTTTATCTTTGATCAATTTGGCATCAATTCCGGTACCAATTTTAGTATCTTCTGGAAAATCTATAAATACAGCTGGAGTAACCCCTTCGTCTTTCGGCTCTTTGGTCCGTTCATCATATTTTGCTTTATCAATTTTATCATCACCTATGTACGTTTTAACGAGTTCTTCCTTCCCAGGTAAATCATAAATAATAAACGGGACAAACACAAACTTATCGCCGATCTTGACCTCGATTTGAAATTCATATACTAAAATAGATCTCGACGATTCAGGATTATTGAGTGTTGATTTTATTTGATGAAACGTTTGTTCATCCATATATTTATTTGTCACTCCTTTCTTCCGCTGCGCATCTATTTTTTTCACGATTTGATCAAATTTTTCGAATTGATCTTTGGATATTTGCAGAAAGACAGAATCTTTAAATTTTTGATCACCGGGATTCAATAGATTTGTAAATTCGGCGTTTCTGTTATTATTCAATTTGACGGGATCAGGAGCAACATCAGGAGCGTCGATATATCCTCGTCGCATATCTGTTTGCATTGGATGAACTGTTTTTTCGGGCTTGACCATTTCCATAATATACGCTAACATATCATGCTGGTTCAAAATCGGTACAGATCCTTCATCTTCGATCTCTTTTCCTGCTAATTTTAGTTTATGATGTATTACCATTTGATAAACATAATCGCCAATGTCGCAGGAAATAGTTGGACAGTCTCCGGTGGCACAGTTTTGCGGATTCCAATATGAATTAAAACGTGTTCCTAATCCATAAATTTCATATGTTCGAAAATAAATTTTGTTCGAAAAAGATTGTAATGTCGATTGCAATATTCCTTGAATATTATCGCCGCCAGTACTTTTACCGAACATCGTAAACGATTTCCCCGTACCACTGTAACCATATGTCATTAACATAGTACCATTTCCTTGCATAATATTCGATGCAAGTGACATATAGTTACTGATGACAGACGCATCCGGAAATTTTTCGCTGTCATATATTCTCTTAAATTTGATTCCCATTTTTCCATCTCCATCTTTCTTTGTCATCCGATCATGGACACGATCAAAAAATTTCTTTTGTGATGCTTCATCAATTCCAACTGGATATTCTGACGGATCTTCAACCTTGTCCATATGAACTTGTAAATAACGTCCGTCGTTAGTGAATACGCGATTCGGTTTATTGGCGATATATTCCGGGTCATTGACGGCATAGTTACGTTTGCTCGTAAATTTATCAACACCTGTTGGGAAATCATTAATACGTAAATGAATCGATACTTTTTGCATCACAACAGATTGATATTGATCTAAATTTTCGCGTATTGCCTGGAACTTCGAAAAAATTTGGCCGACAGGACCAGCCAAACTTTCAAGTTCTATCTTTTTCATAATGTACCTCTCCTTCGCTGGCACTTTTACACCCGAATCAATTTCTTCCTTAGCTTTTAATGGCATGTAAACATCTCTAATCCATCCAAACAGTTTGTAGCATTGCTGAATAGTAATCCAATGATACAAATAAAAATACTTTTCTATTTCAGAAAAATCGTCATATACCATCTTCTTTTTGTTATTCATACAATCTAATATGTTATGGATAACGTCCCAATAATAATCTATTAATCCAAATCCCATTCGTAGATAAAATTTAGAATCACTAGTAGAACCTTTGATCTTCTTGCCAGCAACCCCAAGAAAAAGCAAGTAACTATCGACTTGTTTTTTTCTGATAGTGTATTCTTGATTCATATCCATCATGTTCATCAATCTATCTTTTATCTTTTTCTGGGACGATGTATAATGTTCGATAATCTTATACAAATATTTGTTCAACTTACCTAATTCCATAAAAGGTGTCTGCGCATAGTATTTATTGAACATGACTTGGGTAATAATTGAAGATACGTAAGTGAACTCCAAAATTTTGTTTTCAATGTTATCGCGCTCAGTTTTGACAATTTCTTGCGCATTTACATTTGTGCTGATAATATCCTTAACGATTTCGCTTTCTTGTCTTAAAAATTTACTCAAACTTTTATTATCGTCCTCACTTACTTTTAACAAAGAAGTTAATGCTTCGAGAGTTGTTTCGGCATGATCCAATTGTTTTTTCTCTTCGTTCGTAATGTTTGGATTTTTAAAGATAAAAAAACTTGATTTGGGAAGGAGCAGATCTCCAGGAGCAACTTCTATTGTTGATGATGCTTCTAAATTAGCTCCCTCTAAAAAGATATTAGTGTTAATTATTCCTTGAAGAGCTTTGATTTGGTCCCTTAGTTCTTTGTGTTTGAATTTGTTATAAGGAATTTTTAAGGGAAGCGCAAGTTTGTTAAAATAATCAAGATCGTATTTGATTTTGTTAAATCCTTTGGTAACAGCGATGGAGTTGGTATCTGCATAAATGAATGACATAATCGATCGAACGTATTTCCCAAGTGTATCAGCGGAAGTAAGTGGATTTAACGAAGCAGAATATACGCTCTTTTGTATGTTTTCACTGGCGTCGAACAAATCTGCATTTATTTTTGCGCCGTCAACGTTAAGCGTGTCAGGAATGATAACGTCGGGATTTCCGGGATTCGGACTACCCTTGATATTAGTTCCATCTATTAAAGATCCACTGACTATTTTATCAAAATCATCCTTTATTTGTTGTTTCAAAATATTAAAATCGGCGTCGCTTAATAATTTAACAAATTTTTCAAGAGGTCCATCTTTCTCGAGCATTTTATTCCAAACATTTGAGAATATCAAATTATCATCAACGCGCGTACCTGAAGTTATAGAATACGGTTGGCCAACAGCAAAATTATGAACTTTTGTCATAGAAATTTGATCAAATACTGGTTTTGTTGCATAGACGTATTCAACAATGGCACCAAATACTTTATCGAGATCTATCATATTCTCCAGTGTAGTTTTATCATCTGTCACCATTATAACTCTGAAATATTCGGCGGAAGGATTTTTTTTGTTGCTAAAAAAATAACGATAAACTTTATCATCCTTTAACAAATTGTTGTCAAGTGGTTTAGCGACTAGTTCTTTGTTAATAATATTTCCCACTTTAATCATTTCTCCGCGGATATATCGAATCGATCCTCCCAAACCGTTGAAATCATCTTTGTAGTCAGCTAAATTTAACAACTTGTCATAGGTTGGGATGTCAAATTTTATGTTATCTTTGATTGTTTTTCTGATCAAATCATCTGGATTTCTCAAAACAAATCCAATCCCAACGCACTTCTCACATAAATTTATCACAAACGCGTGGTAAAAAACGGTTAAATTCGCGAGAAATACACATGCATTATCTAACTTGAGTCGAAATCCTTTGACACTAGGGGTGTCCGAAACTGACCAATCATAATTAACAGATTTGATGACCTCCTCAAAAATATTAATTCTATCTATTTTTATTCCTCGAAGATAAAAAACGTCGGGTGTGTTCATGATAGTAAAGTTAACATCATTAAGTGAATTTGCAGCGTCTTTGATGATAGCAATATTATCGTTGTAAACGCCGTCCCTTGCAGCTCCATTACCGCCAGTCGCAACAGGATCTTCAGGTTCTGCTGTCCCCGCTTTTGCTTTAAAGCGATATCCGTCCAAACTTTTTTTAGCGTTTAGGATCATAGGAATTAATGTTATGCAAGTTTCGATCGTATTTATTGTAGTAATAAAGTTTTGTAGATTTGATTCTGAAATTGTGCCAACCGGTATAATTAGTTTTATTTTTTGAAACGGGACCGCGAAAGTAATATTAGGACTACCTGCTGGGTAATCGTTCGATCTTGGTAGAACAAAAGTCAAGTCGGTTGACGTCCCGCCTGAAATATCTAGAAATTCGTCTTTTTTTATTTTCACGCCAACAAATGGATTTGTTTTATACGTTACTGTATCCGGCTCGAATGTATATATCATACGAATTTTTCCCGGCTCGAATTTCAATTCGGAATCGAGGGCCGCAACCGCCTTAGCCGTCCCCTTATCTATCAATAATTGTAAACAAGGAACGGCGAGAGTTTTGTAATTAGAAAATACTCCTCTGAACTTTCTTGACGCGACAATTGTATTGTTATCTATTTTATTTTTCTCTGTTTGCGCATTGATTTCTCCCCGCTTCTTAAGATGCGCGGGATCCTTCTTATAATCAATATAAGCATCGTGAAGCGTTTTAAGGTCAGCATCAATATCTGGGATGTTTTCGACAGTCGTAAGCAGTTTTATTTCTCTACTTTTTGTGTTTTTCAAAACATTTTCTGAAAGACTCTTGATTTTGGAATATTGGAGACTCAAATCTTTGTCTAGTAAACTATTACCAAGTAATTTAGCGTATGCTGAAGAAAGATATTCATAGAAAGTCTCTATCAAACTGACGCTGAGAACTTTACCTTGATCTGTAAAATGATTTAGTAGATAGTCATCAGATGGGAAATTGTATGTTTTTTTAATTTTTGTTGTGTACGCATCGATGGTTTTTTCGAGCCCATTAATAGCCAAATCAGTGTTTCCTTTGTAGATACCCAGATTGTTGATAATTTTTTTTATTCGATCAAGAGCTGCTTCCCTATTTCCAGTCAAATGCACTCCCCAATTGATGGTTGTCTCCAGATTATCATCAATAAATGTTTTTTCAGTTTGTAGTGCCAACGCTTGTGGTCCCCATTTTCCCTTGTTAGAATTCGTATTAAACACATGAATCATTTTGGCTATCGTACTGCGGACAACGTTCAACATATTATTGATTATTACCAAATTGTCTGGTGTTTTATATTTGTCAACATAACGACTGTTTATTCCGTTTACATATTTCTCGATCATTTCATATTCTGGAATAGCAAATTCATCAATAAATTCTTTCAAATTAGCAGGAATGTTTATTTTGTTGTAAATATTTGGAAAGAGAGATAAATTACCCATGATGGGTAGTATTTTTTTGATATAATTTTGCAGTCGCGTAGCAGGTGATCCTCCAAAGGCTGGATCCAATTTTAAATATGTTTGGATTTTATCAAAATTTTTCATTCCACTATTGTCAAAATGTGTGATTGTCGGATTCATATCACCTAAAAAATCAGAAATTCTCGTCATGATATTTGATACACTACTTGGCATATTTACAGTAACATTATAATTGACTGCTGGATTTTCAACCATAACATTATACAACACTTCTAAACCTTCCAACGTTGCATTAAGATCAACCGCGTTATTAAGTAGCACAGTCAGTTGCTGTTTGCCGTTAAAATTTGTGAGGATATTGTCACCATAGATTTTAACATTTTTTGCATAATCGCTAAAATCCTTAACGACGGGGACTAAATCGATATCTTTCGAATATTCTGGTTTACCAACGAAAAAATCGTCATATTCCTTATTTTTGCCAGACTTTGCAATCTCATCAGTTTCATTTTGGAATGAATTCAGCGCTAATGACAATCCATCCCATGTAAATTTACTATCGCCGATAATTTTTTGGATTTTTTTGAGAGTAGCAGAATATTTCGTAAATCCGTCTAAATCATAAAATATGTTGCTGACAAACGCATCGACATAATTTAAATTCCGCTCGATCACTTTTTGCGCCCCTTTTTTGACAACATCGATATAATCAATGCTGTCGCGAATTTTTGCGCTAGCAGCATTTATATTAATGTTAAGGTCTGCCAAATCATCCTTCAATATTTCAAGATCATCATTTGTTCTGGTCAAATCTGTAGATCTTTGAGAAACTGTGACTCCTTCATTAGATGCATCATTCATTACTTCCCCTACTTTATTAATATCTCCGCCCAATTTATCATAGAGAGTCGACATTGTGTTGATAAATGTTAATGTATTGATGCCGATATCAGTTGTCGAATAATCTTTTGGTCGCACGCCAGACAAACCACTTTTATCAAAAAAGTTTTCAACATCTGCAGAAACAAGCCGTCCCGTAGCTAATAAATTCTGTAACACGTCAGTGTCTTGACTTTTGATCACGCGACTGTTTAATCGTTCGAGATATGTTGTCAAATTCATTTGATATTTATCAACTTGTTGCTGTAATTCGTTCATTTTGACAAATTTTTCATCGACGATACCAATTGTTTTGATTTTTGAAAGGATGAACTCATATTGCATTTCGCGCAAAAAATCATTTTCTTGATACAATACGTCAACGCTTAGCTTCCTTTCTCTGTCAAAGAAACTGTCTCGCTCTTTTTTCTCTATCGTTCGCTTATCTATTTCATCCCTGTATTTGCGAATATCCGCCAGTCGTTTGTTAGAGCTTTCGTCTAAAGATTCAAATCTGACTACCGCGCCACCAGTTTGTGATGCATGAACGATGTGCTTGCGATGTTCAAAGCCATATTTTTTGTTGGATCCTCCCCTCATTTTTTGCACTTTATATAATTGCTTGTAGACTTTTAATCGTTCGTGACCGTTAGGATCAGTGATTGGAATATTTCTAGGAGGTAGAACAACCGAAATCTGCTCTAGATTTCTAACATCAACTCCTGTATTTGGTAAAGGTAAAGGTGGTGAACCAGCATTATCCAGCCCCGTTATTAGCCTACTATAACTATTAACCTTCTTTTCTAATTCTTTTCGTATATTTTCCAATTTTAAATCATCCAAATACTCACTATGCATCTTACCATCATCTGATTTATAAATAGTGGTCTGTAATAAAATTTGCGCTTCACTTGATGGCGATAATTCTTCTACGTCTTTTAAATACGTATACGTATCCATTATAGGATCACCATAAGATGTTGGATTTTTTTTACTTGCTAAACCTGTACTCGATTTAGGTCTCAAATTTAACATTGAAGACAAAAGTGAAATATCAGGCATAGGACCAACTGAACTAGCGCTTGTTTTGGTTTTCATTTTTTTCAAATATTCTTTGTTTGATACCATATCTGTCATATCAGCCGGAACTTTTAACGCCCCATCAATCTCTGGCACGGCCAATGAAAAATCCATATTTTCATAATACTGCGTTACATCTTCCATATTGTTGATGATATTGACTTCCGTAAGCATTCCTTGTTTGATATGTGTCAATGGTTCAGCAAGATTTGCAATAATACCCCCTAATTGTTCATATTTTTGGGTATAATCTCCTTCAAGAACAACTGCAGAAACCGCTTTGAACGCTTTGACTGTTTCAGCATTTATTTTTTCAGTGACGTCAGTTATTTGTGCAAATCTGTCTTTTAATTTAGATAACACTGATTGCAATGATCCTTCGATTGAATCAATCGCCGCAGCAAGTGATGGTGGAATATCTGTGGGTGGCAAGGATGCAGTGTCTTTTCGGAACGTTTTGGAATAAAAATCTAGGCCTGGAGAAGGAAAAGTGTTATTGTATGTATTTAATTTTGCGTCAATGATCGCTGTTAATGCATCTCTTATTGGGACAGAACCCGTCCCAAATGCAGCATCATTGTAATCTATATCGTTAGCACCGTCAAAATAAGTTCCCATATATGTATACGGATTGGTCGGAAGCAACGAACGAGCATTATCTATTTCACTCACTAAATTAATGTTCTTTTTGATAAATTCGCGAAAGTCAACGTTTTTCCAGATGTCCTTATTCTTTGCCAACTCTAGTGCATACAAATCATAATGATGCATAATATAATCGATGTTGTAATGACTATTCGGTTTGATTTTTATCGTGGCATCTCCGGGCAATCGTTGCGCGTTGTCGCTAAACACAGATATTTCCCCGTCAGCTCCACCGCGCATTACCTTAAATTTATATATTGTCTTCATCAAATATATTACTTGGCAATATTATTTTTTTATTTTTATAAACAATAATATTATAATGCGTAAATTTCGTATAGGAAGACATATCGATGCATCTTGGAATTTTGTTTCCGCACCGGAGGATGCTCATCATATGGGGTGTAATATTATGCAAATTTTTCTCGCTAATCCGCAACAAACTCGAACAAAAGCAAAATCTGAAAAACAATTGCTTGAATTTTCTCACCAACTGGCTCTTAACAAACTTAAATTAGTTATTCACGGTAACTACACTATTAATCTCTGCCATCCAATTAATAGTTTAAAATTCAAATCGTCTATCATATTACTCGTCAAAGATCTAGACGCGAGTAGTATCATTGGTAAAAGATGTATTGGCGTAATCATTCACATGGGAAAAAATATGAAAGTTAATGATATTAATGATGAAGCAGCAGCCAAAAATTACGTTACAGGATTGAAAATCGCGTTGGCACAGACCGATGCGAAATCGACGATTATTTTAGAAACAGGGGCAGGCCAAGGTAACGAAATTGGGACTAATTTGAATATATTGTCATCCATTTATTGGTCATTAGAAGATGATGAAAGAAAAAGAATTAAATTTTGCATTGATACATGTCATATTTGGGCTGCAGGATATGACATATCTGACAAAAGTAAAGCGGGAACGTTTTTTAAAATGTTCGAAAAAATAATGGGACCAAATAAGATAGCATGTTTTCACTATAACGATAGCAAAACAGAATTGGGATCGCATGTGGATAGGCACGCAGATATTGGATATGGTAAAATTCCGATCGCTGGTCTTGTGGCAATTGCGAAATATGCGTTCAAACATCGTATTCCCCTTATTTTGGAAACTCCACTCGACACAGTAAACCTTAAAACGAACAAAGATATAACTTTCAAAGATGAATTATCAAAAATTAATTTTTTTTTAACAAATTGATTTAAAGATTTGACACGTAATCTAAACATTACATATGTCAAATAACCAATCTCCGGGATCAAGGATGATGAACAATAAAAAAAATTACGTAACATATGCAAGCACAGTTGCAGGTAATAATTCTTATCACCCACGCTCTGAAAATTCGCCCCCTAGACAAAATACAGCTGCACCAGTACAAGAAGAATCGCAAGTCTTCCAAGATGCACCTGTCGAATACAAGCGTAAGTATGAAGCGGTGTTTTTTGCTAAATATGGATTTAATGACATGCAACCTAGGCCAGCATTGGATGACATTACAAAACTTTTTAGCAATTATGGGGTAATTGATCATATTACCTATCCAGAAAATAAACAATTTGCAATCATTTTCATGACATCCCTTGTTACAAAAGCTGTACATCAAAAGACAAACGCTGTTATCGGTGATATTATTAATGATATGACGATGGAAAATCGCTTCCATGTGTCGATAGCAAATTCAAACCGTAACAAAAAGCCCCAATACAGCAGCAACAACCCACCTAAAATATTAAAAAATCCTGCTCAACCTAGACCACAAAACGACGGTAGTTTTACCAATCCACAATTCCGTGCTAGAAGAAATCAACAGTCAACAAATTAATCATTGATATAAATAATTAATTTGTATGCATTAGAAGATATAATCTTTTATACTAATAAATATGAAAGAAAATTTAGTAGTATTCACAGATGGATCTTGTTCAAGAAACGGCAAAGTAGGTGCGATTGGTGGTATAGGAATTCATTTCCCAGACCAAGAACTACCAGATGTAAGCAAAATTTTCAATAAAGGCAAATGCACAAACCAACGAACTGAATTGTATGCAATATATTCTGCGCTCCGTTATATTAATTCACGTCTGGGATTGTCAAAATATAACGTCTATGTTAAAACAGATTCTAAATATAGTATTGACTGTGTTACTAATTGGGCAGACAATTGGGTCAATAATGGTTGGTTAACAAAAAAAGGGGAACCTGTTCTCAACAGGGAATTTATCGAAGAGATATATAGATACTACAATAAATATTCTATTTTTATGGAACACGTTGATGGACATTCTGATTTGGATGATTATAATGCCATTGGTAACAATGAAGCTGATAGATTAGCTACCAGTGCCACTAAGAAAGCCATTGAAGCACTGATGCCTAAGAATAGGCCTATTGCTTCTGGTTCTAAAACAAATCGCAAAATACCATTACCGTTACTTTCTAAAAAGCAAAAGCCCACAAACAAATCTCGCAAACCACCAACACGAATAAAAAATGAGGTCCCAAAACGAGCTCCTATAAAACACCATATTAGTCCACCTAAAAATTTAGATAAATTGATTGTAGAATTAGTCCCATTCAGTCAATATAATTAATTTTATCATACCAAAAAAATTGATATGATAAAAACATATAAAATAATCATTATTGAACCAATTATTACCCATGAACAAATCAACTATTTCAACAGGAGGACATTTGATAGATCCACAATGCAAATATGTTGGGGGCGAAATATTACAAGTAAAGGAGGATATATTTAGTTGCACTCTTAATCAGACAGTCATAGGCCAAAATATGAATAAATATTACATCATGCAAATTATCAAATTTCAAGGTAAGCACGTTGTATATATTCGTTATGGGCGAATTGGAGAAAAAGGGACCACAAGTTATAAAGAATTTAATGAAACAGGTGCAATACAGTTTTTTGCCAAACAATTTAAATCCAAAACGGGTAATAATTGGTACAACAAAGATAATTTTGTCAAAATGCCGCATAAATATTTTTTGACGATTACTGAATGCGCTAAACAAGAATCCATAGAATCTGAATCTGAATCAAAATCTGAATCTGAAATTGATATGGATGCGCGAGTTATGAGTTTTTTGCAACTGATAAGTAATCAAGTTTATATGAAAAATACGCTCGCGCAGTTAGAAATTGATACCGATAAAATGCCTTTGGGTAAAATCAGTCAAAAACAAATTGATGCTGCCTATGATATATTGAATAAAATAAATAATAACCTGAAAGATAGAGACACGTTATCAACTCTGAGTTCAGATTTTTACACATTGATTCCAATGGCAACCGGACGGAAAATGCCGCCGATAATAGACAGCAAAGATTTAATCGGTAAGAATATAAATCTGTTGAATGAATTATCGCAAATGGTTTACGGATCAGCATCAGTTGTCAAGATGAAACAAAATAATGTTATGAAAAATTTAGTGAATCTGTATGAAGATTTAGAAACAGAATTTATTCCTTTGGATAAAACAGATGCGATGTACCATGATTTGTCTGACTATTTACATAATTCAAAGGCGCCTACTCATCATTTTAAATTCGAAATCACGAACATATTCGAAATAAATCGTGAAAAAGAAAGGAATGCGTACGAAAAATATAGCGCCAAAATCAAAAATAAGACGTTGCTGTTTCACGGAACGAGAGTGTCTAATATGATTGGCATTCTAAAAAACGGTTTGGTTGTTGATCCTTCCAAATTGGGTATCAATGTTTGTATCACCGGAAAAATGTTTGGTATGGGCTTATATTTTGCTAATTCATGTAGTAAAAGTATTAACTATTGCGATTATGGATCATCCGATAATACTGCTTGTCTGTTTGTCTCAGAAGTTGCGTTGGGAAAGATGATAAAGAAAGAATCAGCTGATTCTAGATTGACCGCCGCTAATTTGCCAAAACCATACAATTCAACATGGGGGTTAGGTACCTCTACTTTCGCTGAATACGATGTATATGACGATAATACTCAAATACCACGTGGTAAATTAACAAAAACTAATAAACATTGCAGTCTCCAATATGATGAATTCATAGTTTATCATGAAGAACAGGTCAGTTTGCGATATATCATTCAACTTAAAATTGTTTAATTCTTTATTAAAATTTAAACAATTTATTGAGAGCATGCGTGACCGTGTTTACAATACCATGTATTCATGCCAGCTAATTCGAATCCTAAGTGACCAATGAATCCAATCAAGAATAAATTAATCTCCATCATGTAATCATCATTCCAATGTTTACAGACTTCTGGGAGTGCAGTGCCAAACCAAGGTTTGGTGATAAACGAAACGATGTATCCTAAAACGACGATAATGATACCCATGATTACGGCTTCAATTAACAATTGTGTCCAATTACCTTCCATATTTATCTTATATAAAGTGATAAATTAAATTATTTTTGACAATTTGTGATTTTTTATAGAGATAAAATATGGCCATGGTATTTCGGACATAACATCTTCTGCAAAGATAATTATTTTCAAACCCTCCGGTTGATTTACTATATGTTGTATATCATAGTTAATTTTGAATTTAGTATCAAGAAGAGTTACGTTATGCAAAAAATAAAGCAAATCTAATATTCTGTTCCATTTCGGCAATGTTGTATATGTCAAATCCGTATTCGCCATAATATTTATCATTTCCAACCTTGTATTGGATCGATTGTATGTCAAACGTTTCCATCCTGATTCAAATGAAAGACATGCATTTTTGTGATGAAAACCCGTTATCACGATATACGGAATCCAAGTTTGTCCTTTTGTTCGTTTAGCCCCTTTTCCTCTGTTATGATTGGTCAATCTCTTCAAAAAATTATTAGAAGATCCTATGTATGTTTGATTTGTATCCAACGAATAAATTAAATAACAAACCCACGTGCAAATACTCATTATAATGACGTAAGAATTTAGCTTTACGTTTATGATGGTATTTATTGGCACAAAAAAAAATGAAAAAAAAACTGCCAGGGATAATATTTTTAATATATAAAGTATTACGAATTAAATGGCCTTCTTAGTTGCGTTCTTAATATTATTATTTATTTCAAACGAAATATCAGCGGCTCCGTTACCATTATGGACACCATTCAATTATCATATGTCGTCAACAGGTTATATTATCAATGGAACTTTTGATATTCAAATTGGAGGATTACCTGCTTTTCCGCAAACAGAAACAACTCTAGTTATTGATCCTCAAAATAACAGAATGGTATTTGATTGGACCCAATCAGGAGGAGGAATTAATATATTGTTTGCACACGATGCGTACTTTTTTGGCCAATCAGGCATGGGGGAAACATGTACATATGTCCCTGATTTTGGATATATGAAAATGCAACCGGGATATGCAACTGCTTTGTCACAACCAAAATCGACAACAATTAAAGCAACATGTGATGGATTAACACAAGATGTTGGAGGCTGCGGTCATGATTTATCAGCATCAATGAAAAATATGATGGATGTTATTACTCAGATTTCATTTGCGCAAAGGATACCATTTAATTTTATCGCAAATAGATTTCCAACGAAAGATATAAAACGATTTATCGCAACAAACAAATATCTTGCAGCTACATGTCAACACGTAAATGCTGTTTTATCTTACGATTTGGGAACTATTGACAGATCATCTAACAGGGATGCATATTTTGTGTTGCCAACAATTTGTGAAACTCCAGTAGATTATTGCTCCGCTGTATATTATTCTGGAAATCCTTGTATCTTTTAGAATCTCTAGATGATTCTCATTTAAATAATAAGAATCATTTACCAAAACGACAAAATAAATATTTACCATCAGGAACATTTTACCTATTTTATTTCTAATAAAACAAATATAGATGTTGTTTCTAATTATAAATCTAACAATAGGAAAATATTATCCCAAATTTTTTACGCAATTTATGATCGGATGCGTAATATATGTTTTCGCATTATTTATCGCTACCGAATTTATTCCCGACAAGTTGTATGAAAAATATAAATATCATGCGTTATCTTTATTAGTTATTGATTTTGCTTATTTGATTTATAAAACAAAATATGCCAAAGAGGAAATCGTTGTATTGGATAACACAGAAAAAGGGAAGAAGATAACATTCACTGATGAAAAAAGTGCGACGACAAGTGATAGTATTAAAGGAGGGAATACCATTAACGGATTATCAGTATCAGAAAGTGATAATCATAGTATATTTTCGGCAAGTTCCGTTACTGAAACTGAAAAAAATAATTCAGAATCTATTACGTTTGGGACGGATTCAGATAAAAAAATTGATTAATATTATTGTTATAAATAAATGAACTATTATCCAAATTAGAACCATGGATATCATCAAAAAAATTAACAAATCTCAAAGCGCCATATATATGGTTTTGCCAAGCTTGACTGTCAAACAATTAGAGGAAGTGATTAAATTGAGTGCAGACAGTTATTATAATACAAGTAAATCTCTCGTTTCTGACGAAGTATATGATTTGCTTGTCGATAAATTGGCATCATTAAGTCCTAAATCTTCTGCACTGACCAAAGTTGGGGCGGCAATCAAAGGAAAGAAAGTAAAATTACCATATTGGATGGGTAGCATGAACAAGATCAAAACTGAAAAGGCATTAGATACATGGATCAGCAGCAATCCGGGCCCTTGTTTGATTAGCGACAAGATGGATGGAATATCTTGTTTGATGGTCACGCAATCAGGAAAAACTCAATTGTACACTCGAGGTGACGGAGAAACTGGTCAGAACATATCTCACTTGTTAGATCTTATTAATGTTGAAATTCCTGATACGGATGATAAATTAGTCTTGCGAGGAGAATTGATCATGACTATTAAGAATTTTAAAAAATACGCACACGAAATGTCTAATGCACGAAACATGGTTGCAGGAATTGTTAATTCTAAAGAAGGTTCTGTTAACAAAAAACATGCCAGAGATGTAGATTTTATTGCGTACGAAATTATAAAACCAGAAGATATGTCACCGTCGGATCAGATGCAATCTCTTTTAGAGTATGGATTTATGGTAGCACCATATACCACTCATAAAAAAAAATTAGACCTTAAAAAGTTATCTGAGATTTTAAAAAAACAAAAAGATGCATCACTGTACGAAATAGATGGTATCATTATTGCGGTGGACGAACCTTATACTAGAAATACATCTGGAAATCCAAGTTATGCTATCGCATATAAGGGGACTACAGAAACTGCATCTACAAAAGTTATCGAGGTAATATGGAAACCTGCAAAAGATGGTCACATAATTCCAAGAATACATTTTGAGCAGATCCGTTTGTCACAAGCAAATTTAGAATATACAACCGGATTTAACGCAAGATTTATTGATGATAATTTGATAGGACCAGATGCGATTATAAATATGACTCGTAGTGGCGATACTATTCCATATATCATGGGAGTTATCAAACCTGCCAAAAAATCTGCATTACCGAAAGATTTAGAGTACGAATGGGATGAGACAGGAGTGAATATCATTTTGACGAACGCAGATCAGGATATTACTGTCATTATTACGCGTATGACTAAATTTGTGACGGATATAGGTGTAGAGAATATGTCTGAAAAAACTGTTGCCCGTATTGTTGAAGCAGGTTTTGACACCATTCCTAAGATAATAACATTAACAAAGAAAGATTTATTAGAACTCGACGGATTTCAAGATAAGTTGGCGGAAAAATTGATCAATAATTTGCAGAATAGTTTGAAAAATTTAGATATTTTGAAATTAATGGTTGCAAGTAATTGTTTTGGTAGAGGATTTGGCGAAAGAAAGATCAAGAAGATATTAAATGTTTATCCAGATATTATTCAAAAATATGAACCGATCAATGAAAATAAATGGATAAGTTTGATAGTAAATATCAATGGATTTGATGATACAACTGCAACTTCCTTCATTAATTCTTTGCCAGAGTTCCAAGCGCTTTACAAAAAAGTAACAAAACTTATCACTATCAAACCATATAAAAATGTTACGAATATTGCCGGCAAATTCAAAGATCAAATTATTATATTCAGTTTTTTCCGTGAACCAAAATGGAAAGAATACATTGAAGCTCAAGGAGGACGTATGGGGAGCAAAGCCAGCAAAACTACTACACTATTTGTATATGCTGATGACAAAGCACAAGAAGCAAAGGTCATTGCTGCCAAACAATTAGGTGTTAAAACAATGACTAGATCGGAGTTTGCTAAAGTAATAAATATTTGAAACATGATATAAATATATAATGTTTCGAATAATATAATATCATGGAAGAAGTGTGTGATGTTGCTGAAATAGTTATCTATGATATCAAAGCTAATAAAGAAATATGTTTGCTCTTGCGCAAATATTTTAAAGAATTTTATAATAACATTTACGTTCCAATTGATTTTTTCAAAATGAATAATTGGAACGTGACAGAAGTCCTGACTGATAATATAGATGTTCTGTATTACAACGATAAATATTTTAGAAAAAATGACAAGATTTTTTCTGTTGTATTCGCCAAATATGTTGACCTTGTTAAAAAAAATTTTTCATCGAATTCTAATCTCAAAATGTTACTTTCTGAATTCCCAATCGACACACATTTTAAAGAGATTATATCATGCCGAAAATATAAATTCATATCTCCTGCTTATATCGCCGACCTATATATTTCGTGCAGAGACGACAGTGAACAACTCAAAATGATGATTAAAATTTTAGATATATTGTTTGATGAAATTAAAATTAAAATGTCATCATTTGTTGATGAATTTGCAAAATGTTTCGATGATTATGTGCGCCTAGCTCCATTGAATATCGGTATCGGAGTAAATAATACTAAAATAATGCAAAATTACAATCAATCATATATTAATGATTTGTCGATGATAATATTAAATTTCGCGCAAGAATTAATAAATATGAATGTATATGCGATTCATTCATTAGTTAATCGAGTCATTTCAATTGATTTTCCATATGATATAATCAATCAATATGATCCAGAAGAAAATAATGATAGGGAGCTAATCGTAATATAATTTTAGTCGCTAGAATTATAAGATGATGTCAAAACGCGTTGACCATTCAGAAAAAAAATGGTACAATTATTTGAAACGCAAGTATAAACTATCTGATGATGACATGGAAGAATACATTGAATCATTTGATTCCATAAACAAAGGAGAGGATATAACCCCAGAAGCTTTAAAGGAATTTATCAATAGTGAATTGAATGATCAATGGAGTAAATACGAATGCGATCAAATATTACAATCAATAAATCGTGAGGTTTCTGGTGGGACTTTATCTGGCAAAACTAAAAACTATCTTGATATTTACGGATATCTCTCATATATTATACCTATTTGCCACGAATATGTCATCACTCGAATAGGAATTCGAGAAATCTTTGATAGTTTAGATAAAAATGGTGATGGCAAAATAACGTGTTGTGAACTTATTTCGTTATTATACAACGTCAACCGCCACATGACAACTGATGAGATCACCGAATACACTGCCAAAATTAAAAAAATATGTAAAATTGTTGATGAAAACGGGGATGGATACATTTCTTATGATGAATTCAAAAAATTTATGATCAATATTGGATTGACAAATTCTTCTAATAAGATCAACGAGAAGTTTCCGGAAATATCGCTTTCTGACAATACAACTAAAAAAATGAGACACTTTTCTTTCCCGCGCACTACCAGGTCCGTCGCGCCCTAGATTAGTATCGATAAGGCAAAACATTATGAAACAAATTTATTTTATAATCTAACTATTAATATATAAATCTTGATGGACAGTTTTTTAACAAATAAATATTTCTGTTTGGCGGTTCTTATTGCGTTAGTTGTAGTAACATATTTGTACACTCAAAAATCAGATTCGTGCAAAGTTGAAGGAATGCGCAACGTTGATTTTTCAATGCTGGCACCAGAATTGACCGATAAACCATGGGCTGACTCTGATGAATTGAAATATAAACGCGTTGGTGGAAAATTTGATAAATTAGCTGACGAAACAACTAAACGTAATTTAGCAGCACGTGGTTACAAACCAGTTGATTTTTTGAAAAGTACTGGTCAAGTATATGACACATATATTAAATACGAATCTGTAGAAGACCAAGTAAGAAATGAGAAATATGGTTCTAAAGATAACGGCGTTCCAACAGGATTTGATAAATATGATCGACAAATGATGTATGGCGAAGAAAAACGTTGTAAACCATGCAGATGTGATGATTATGATGAGGAAGATAGTGAATCAGAGGAAATTGAATACAGACCTCGCAAATCTAAACGTAACCGACGCAAATATCGTAAAAATTAATAATTTATTGATAATGAATTATTAAAATTTCTTGCCACTAACGCCAACTATCTTATTATTAGTAATATCGTCATATGACATTAATGGAATTCTGGTCAGACTTCTTGTTTTGGAAGCATCCGCTTTTGGATATTGACTCATATTTTCAAAATTTAAAACATATTCAACCGTATTATTGCCAACATTTAATTGCAACGTCATTGTGGAAGTGTCATCTAAACCAAACGAATCATCAGACGATGATACCAAATCAGATTCAGTTGAACTACTACAATCTGCATATTTTTGATATTGTTCTTCAATGTCGACACATTGTTTTCGAGTATACAACCATTGATTTCCATTATAACCACCGTACGTCCATAGTATATCATTAACCATGAATCCATGCTCTAACCGTAATTTATTCAACGGGACTTTGATGAATTCATCATACATCGTTTTAATATCTGTAGCTAGGATGAGGCCGCAAGCGGGACATGATCCGCTATTGTTAGGTGGAACGAACGTTTGAGCTGCACAAACGAAACAAATAGTATGGGAACATGAAAGCTGATCCATCAACATCATATCTGTTTTGCAAATCGAACAACAAACTTTATCATCCATTTTGGTTATAATTGCAATAATAACCTCCTATTTAAATAGGAATTTTTTAATCAATTTTTTTTTTGAGAAAAATTGAATTTAAAAAGGATTATAATAAATGATCTGTATATGGATATAATAACATGCAAATGAATAAACCCGTTTCGGACGTAACTGTCCATAAATCGTCAATCCTCGGTCGACGAGAGAGTAATGAAGACGTGGAATATATTGAACGAAATTTGGCACCTAACGGGAGTCCGATTGATAACAAGTCTGCTGCGATAGATTTATTTATAATATGTGATGGTCATGGTGGCGATGAAGTGTCAAAATTTGTTGTTCCGCAGTTGAGAGAACAATTTTTGAAAAGAACAAATATTTACCCGTTGCGAAATACGGAAATATTTCAAATATATAATACCATACAACAATTATTGAAAACGCATCCTAAACAAATTGCAGATGGTTGTGGTTCGACTGCTTTAGTTATAATCAGACATATGCTAAAAGGTAAAAAATATATTCAGGTTATCAACATTGGAGATTGTCGAGCGGTGTTATCACGTAAAGGTTTGGCGATCCCATTATCGAAAGATCATAAACCTGACTGGCCAGATGAGAAAAGAAGAATCAAAGACGTCAACAGAGCCCATGATACAAATGAACCAATTCATTTTGAAGAAAAAGCGTGGAGAATAGGTGATCTATCTGTTTCGAGAGCGTTCGGTGATTTAGATAACGTACCGTATGTAACACATATCCCTGAAATATTTAATTATCCGTTGACAGAAAATGATGAATTTATTATTATGGCATGTGATGGATTATGGGATGTTATGTCAAGTGATACGGCAGTTAATTTCGTTAGGGATCATATGACTAATAGTTTTACATATACATATGATATCCGGAACAAATATCCGCCACATAATGATCAATCTAACCAAAATATTGGAAGAAAATTAGCAGATTATGCATTTGCGTGTGGATCAACTGACAATATTAGCGTATTACTTTTAATTTTTAATTAATAATCATTACTTAAAAATTATTCATCACAGATTTCAATCGGTAACCATTTCTTTTTATCAAAAAGATATTTACATTTGACAATCAACGTGGTCGTTTTATTGGTACTAAACCATTTTTTGCATTTTTGGCTTGTTTGAATATCAGGGATTATCGCGATGTCTACTTTGTTCCCTGTTGTTATGTCGATCAAATCATATGCATCCGGTTGTTTAGTTTTTTTCATCGTAAAAATAGATATCCTAACCACTTGATCAACCAAATCTTCACCTGTTATCATATAACTGTAAACATTATCCCCATATTTTTTAGGATAAAACATGATCTCTTGTATTGTATTATCTGATTTAATTTTGTCATAGAATGATTCTAAACTTTTTTTATCTATTTGGTAATGATGACAAAAGCGCACATTATAGTTTGGGTTACCGCCAAATTTTGTACAAGCATAATTCGCTAAATCTTTCAGTCTATCATCTTTTGGTTTCAATAATTGTAACTTACCGGCTAAATAATATATTTCATCAATAATGAACGTTATTATCCCCCCTGTAACACTATATATACCCTCCATTATCGTTCCATTGTACATCTCTTCATTTACAGGAATTTCGACGGACATTAATACGATACTGTTGATATTATTACGCCTATGTTGTTTTAAAAATGTTACCGCATAATAACATCCATTTAATTTGACAAATATCATCCAAGATCTTTCTCCAAAATATTTCGGACAAGCAATATAATCTTTGTCACGTATGTTTGTAATATCACTCATTTTGGTGATGTTGATAGGTTTGGTACTCGCACTATCGTTCACCAAATCATATGTGTATTTTACGATCATTTGTTTAACTGATGACGTATTTAGATCTTTATTTTTAATTATTGTTCGTTGTCTTGTGTACATCATTGTTACTATGTTAGTAGTAAATTATTCTTTATGTAATTTTGATAATCAATTTTTTTAAAATTCATTACCAAACGCAGCATCACCAAAAATGCTACTATGGCTGTCGAAGCCATGTAAATTTGTACCTTGTATTAGGCCACCATTATTTTCAGAATCGTTTTCGTATGTGATCAAATCTGATGTCACTTTTTTGATCCTTTTAGGAGCTGCTTTGGGAGCTGCCACTTGCATGTCGTATATGTCCTTAATTTTTTGATTTTTAAGATTTCCTGATTTTGTGCTAGGTTTAAACGGATCTATTTTAAATTCAGGTTCCACTATAGAACTTCTATCGACTTGATATTCTGTAAACTCACTCATTGATTTTTCATATTTGCGATTACTTTTTTGCATCTTATCAAAATGACATCGACTTTCTTTTTTTGTAATCAATGGTTGACCAAAGCTGGTATCCCAAGTATCATCCGCATTTTCTTCCTCTAAATTTATAGGCTTAACGATGTTCAGAGGTTCTTCTTCAATGATATCTATCTTCGCTTCTTTTAAAACTGGAACTACTTTTTTTTGGCTTAAGATAAGATCAATATCTATTTTGTCACCTATTGGATCACTCGTGTCATAATAATGATATTTTACATTATCATTGAATCGCACCTTCTTTTTATTTTTTTTGGAAATAACACGCCTACGTTTTCGTCTATTTATTTGTTTATCCTCTATTTTAGGTTCTTCTTTTTTGTCGTCATTGCCATTGTAATAAAAATATATGATGATCGCAATTATTGATAATAATGCCAAAACATTCAATATTTTTTTTGATATCATTGTTATTATAATACTCGATTTTTATTTATAAACGCTATTATATTTTTTAGTAAGTACACTCTGATAAATATCTATTTAGTTGGTAACATTTATCATTTTGAACGATCGTATCAGCAAAATTGTTGGGGATTTTGACGACGATGCATCTGCCGTTATCACACGCTTTCTTGAATAACAATGCTATTCCGAATCCCCATAATAATGAAATAAATATCGAAAAAATTTTAGTATCCATGACAGGTTGCATTATTAATCTATATTAATATTATAAATTAATAATGAGTGAGAGTAATTTTGGGTTGTGGATTTTGGTGATTTGTGCAATAGTGATTGGGTTTGTGATATATATTGTAAGACAAGGTGATACGATCGTTGCGTTAGAGAAAAAGGTTAACGACGAAAAAGCTAAGGCCAAGGATAGTCTTGACATGGCCTCGGATATTAAAAAAAATCAAAAGTATCTTTGGGATGTTAAGATTGCTGACGAAAATATATTCAATTATATTCGATGTATAAACATACCGCGAACTCCAGCCTGCAAGGACACAACTAGCGGACAAATTTGCAGGACAAGGCAAATTGATTGTAACAAGTTCAAATTGGTGCTGGAAAATGACCCAGTATCATTAGAACGCTTAAAATTAGCTACTGTCCGATAAATTACACTTGATTTCTTTAGAATAATATTTGTAACATTGTCCTTTTTCGTCAATATATGTAGTATCTTTGATATTTTCTAGTGTTGGATATTTGATTACAATTTTGGGCGGCGGGGATGTCACGTAGACTATAAAAAAACCAACACATAATCCGACAAATATGTAAAAAATATCGATTTGGAACATTACTTACTATATATTGTTGAGAACATTAAAATTATCGGACGTTATTGACATATGGATATATTGGATATGATACCTTTGTTTTATTTTCAGGTTCTAACGACATCTCTTTTTGATATCTATATAAAAGCATAGCCATATCTAAATCAGGATTTTTGATCTTTTCCTCGTTATTAAGTTCGCGTAATAATTTATCCTTCTGTGTTAATGTATAACGGTATATAAGTATCATGACAAAAATTCCGATTAAAATGACTGAAAATAGATTTGGACGGATATAGTCTTCATAAAAATATTGTGCAGCATTTTTAGTTGGTCCCCAATAGTTAACTTTTGAAGGCTTAATTGTTTTGATTATCTTTTGACGCACATATGGGTCAACTAATGTTGGTTTGATACGCTTTTCGTTTATGACATTCATGTTGATAATAGTTAAGAATTTATATTCGAGGATTAAACTTGCTCGTGTTGTAGATATAAACACATGTGCACTTCTTTTGACAAAGAAGATGATCACCAAATTTTTGTACAGAATATACACAGTCGCATTAAATGATGATATTGAATATGACGACGGAAGCGGAACAATATATATAAATGATACGCCTATTCATAAACGACACTGCACTGGAAATCGACCATTTTTTCATTTTAATTTGACGTTTGATTCGTATCATTATAGATCAATATATTGTCCCGATAAAAAATGTATCCAAAAAAATGTCGCTGGCAAGACATATTATTTATATTTTTGTCTAAATATCGACACAGTTTTGGCAGAAAGACATAATTCATGGATGTTTCGTAAACTGAGATTTTATTTTGCGCAGTTACAAGCTAAACAAATTATTGAAAAGAAGTGTTTCAAAATTGATATATATGATTGTAAAAAATTTATCAATTCTGTAGAGAAAAAACATTTGTCTCTAATTCCATGGTACATGTACCAAATTAATGACAAGTATGTTATCAATTTTAAAGAAAACAACAACAGTATAGTTTCAGCAAATGTAATTAGCAAATTATCGTTCAAAAAAAAAGGTGGTATCATTGAAACAAATTCACCAGTCAAAATAGTTCGGGATAATTTTGCGGATATTAGTAACAATGATTTTGTGATCTTGCCCAAGTCAATGTCAAAAATCTGGACTAAAACGAACGCACATGTCATGACTTATGACGAACTGATACGTATTGAGAGGAATAATATGCAAAAAATAATGGCGAATAAGTGGAAAAGATTAATTATCCATGAATGTCATCAACAATTTTTAGGATGTATAAAAAATCTTATTAAAAAAATAAATTGCGAAATTATTTGGATAATCAACGCATTGCCATTGTATACTTACTTTTTTACCAAAAATAATAATTTTGGATGTATTGAAATAAGTAGTCTACTTCAACTTTGGTTAGATCATAAAAACACATCTAAATCACCAACGTTGGACAAAACATATCGTATTGAAATCAACCGATTCATATTCACCAGTTTTAATTCAATGTACGCAAGGATAAACTATGACTCAATGGATATTGATCGATATGACACAATATATCCAAATCATATCGAAAAAAATATAGTCAATGAATTGAACGTGTACTATGACAAATGGAAAAATCATTTGACAAACGATCGCAACAATAAATATTCATTTGTTACGCAAAAAAGATTAAGTATCATAGATAATAATTTTTTTAATGCAATGATGACACTATCATTATCAATAACTGATGGAACAAACTTGAAAAGATTCATAACCAGCAAGATCGATAAATCGTTGAAAAGATTAAAGCGGGTGCAAAATATGCTAAAGGAAATTGTTACATCATTTTCTGACTGTTCTCATGTATCATTAGATCAAGAATTTATAGAAAATTCGATTGAAGATTTCCAAAAAGATTTAACAAACTATACAAGATATCTAAGTGATAAACATTATTTTGTTGATAATGCGGATAAAACTACGTGTCCGATCTGTTATGAACCGTTTACATCAGGGACAAAATCGGTTGGAACAGATATTATTAAGGTCAATTTGATATGCGATCATCACATATGTATGGAATGCATGGTTCGTTCTTTGACTAATAATAATGAGTGTCCTATTTGCAGAGAACATATTACTGTCAGTGAAATGGTGATCGTAAAAGAAACAATCTCAAATTATTCGTCCGAATTAGTAAATTTTTTTCGGAATATGAATAGATACACCGTTATTTTGTCAGAATTTTCAGCGATAGAAAACGTAGTACATAATTTTTATGACAAACCCAGTGATGCTCCTAAATTTTTTGATTTACGTGACAAAATGGTAATGAGTAAGATTCGAAAACTATCAAAAGTTAATAATGTGTATGTTATCACATCAAACAATGTAACACAACATAAATATGTAACTAACTATGTCGGTTATTTTAACTCATTTAACACCAAGCCAAATGTAATACAAATTAATATTCCAATTTCATAATATGATAAGTAATTTACTTATCATATTATTTGCGTTTGACCATCATATACCCACAATAATTAATGATATCTTTTATTATAGTATAATGAAGTCATCAAATTGTTGTTCAAAAAGATGTAGAAAAGAATGTTCATGTCATTTGACAGTTAATACGTTAAAGGTGTGTGACGAGGCTCGTATTTGCGGAAATGTATGTGTTGGTGGAGCGATTACTGCGTTTACAGTAAACACTGAACATTTGAGTGTCGGTAACGATGCCGTAATTGACGGACTAATAATGGTGGATGGGTTACAATTAGTGCCACAACCATCAAATCCAGGAAACACAAATACGATATGGACTAATACAAATGGTGCGCTTTATTTTGGTAACACTGGATTATTTGGTCTTACAGGTGCAACTGGTGTTACAGGTGCAACTGGTGTTACAGGTGCAACTGGTGTTACAGGTGCAACTGGTGTTACAGGTGCAACTGGTGTTACAGGATCATCTGGAAATACGGGTGATACTGGAGTGACCGGAGCTACTGGTAATGATGGTGCAACCGGATCAACTGGTAATGATGGCGCAACAGGAGCTACCGGATCAACTGGTAATGATGGCGCAACCGGATCAACCGGTAACGATGGCGCAACCGGATCAACTGGTAACGATGGTGCAACAGGACCTACCGGATCAACTGGTAATGATGGTGCAACGGGAGCTGCTGGAAATGACGGAGTTACAGGGGCTACAGGAGCTGCTGGTACAATAGGGGCAACAGGAAATACTGGTGCAACAGGAGCTACAGGAAATACTGGTGCAACAGGAGCTGCTGGTACAATAGGGGCAACAGGAAATACTGGTGCAACAGGATCTGCAGGAAATACTGGTGCAACAGGATCTGCAGGTACAATAGGAGCTACTGGCGCAACAGGAGCTACCGGAAATACAGGTGTAACAGGAGTTACTGGTAGTACTGGTGCAACGGGTAATACTGGTGTAACGGGAGTTACTGGTAGTACTGGTGCAACGGGTAATACTGGTGCAACGGGTAATACTGGTGCAACTGGCACTACAGGTGAAACAGGGGCAACAGGACCAACTGGTGTAACAGGGAATACGGGTGCAACAGGAGCCACTGGTACAACTGGCAGTACTGGTTCAACTGGATCGCAAGGTATCGGAATAACTGGGCCGACGGGTCCAGCTGGATCAACTGGAACGATATTAACATTGGCAGCGATTGGAACAGGCGTAACTGGAAATGCAAATGGTATGACACTAACCGGGAATGTATTAAATCTTGAACCAGCGTCAGATTCGTTTGGAGGAGTGGTAACAACAGGTACTCAAACATTTGTTGGTGCAAAAACATTTAGTAACAACATAACTGCTGGGGCTAGTATAACCCTCAGTAATTCTACCACCGCATCGATCAATCAAGGTGGAAATACTTTACTTTTTAGACGGGGAGCATTTAACATTTTTGGCGGAGCAGATGCAGGAAATTTTACTCTTACGGGTACATCAAATTCAGCATATGGGGCGCTGGCTTTGTCGATTCTAACGTCAGGACAGAATAACACTGCTATCGGATCAGCCGCATTGAATTCATTGACAACCGGTTCGAACAATATTGCATTAGGAGATAATGCAGGAAGCAGTGTAACAGGGAGCAACAACATATCAATCGGGCACGCAAATACCGCAGCTATTTCTAACAGAACAAGGATTGGAACAGGACAAACAACTTGTTTTATCGCTGGAATATCTGGCGTCACAACCGCTGGTGCTGCAATCGCTGTCTTAATAGATAACAATGGTCAATTAGGAACCGTTTCATCATCACTCAGATACAAAGAAAATATAAGCGATATCACAAATAATAGCAGAATCCATAGTTTACGTCCTGTAACTTTTGAGTACAAAGAAAACAAATTATTAGATGCTCAAGGAGTTCCTGTTCCACAATATGGTTTGATTGCAGAGGAAGTTTTAGAAGTCATTCCAGAAATCGTTATCATTAAAGATGAACAACCAGAAACTGTACAATATCATGTGTTGGTACCAATGTTGCTGAAAGAAATTCAAGAGAACAAAAAATTGATAGATTCTCTTCGTGCAGATGTTGATTCTCTCAAGGAAACTGTTGCTTCTTTATCTAAAAGTTTTATTAGCATACAAGGTGGAATAAATATATTATAATTAATTGGTCAGAAATTGAATGCATAACATTGGTCCATTAAAAATGATGTAAAGGGATTGTTAGAGCTGGCATTTCTCTATTCAAAGTAATATCAATGAGATTTGTAACAATGATATTTTTAACGTCCAAAATTGCTTGAAACATTGGTCCATTCAAATATGCTGTCAAGAAATATTTCAAATTTTGCATCGACGACACTTTGAACGTATAAATATTGGTCCATTCAAAATGACGACAAGAAATCTGTAGAAATTTGCATCGACGACACTTTGAACGTACAAATATTGGTCCATTCAATGTACTGTCAAGAAATCTGTCGAAATTTACGCTAGCGAGACTTTGAACGTCCAAATGTTAATCCTGAATCTTATTGATAAAAATGATAATATTAATAACAAAATATTATCATTTTTAATATGGTGGCTGACTGCCGTATTGTATTCTATCGTATCGACAAACACACATCCTTGATTTGCCGCAATTTGCACATCCGCAACCTATTTCTGACACATTTTTATTAACCATTTGAGTGTAATGTCCAGTTTCCCCAGGACTAGTTATACGTGGAGGTTGCGGATGTCTATAATCTTTCTTTTCAGATTCCCATAGTCTCACCATTGTTTTATCATCATATCTCGATGATGGACTCCCCATCGCCAAATTCTCTCCCTGCGCCCTCTGATTCGCATGTTGAAAAACGCATTTATTTGCATAATCTGTTGCCGCATTCGCAAGAGTTTGATTCCATTTCACCGGTTTTTGACCGACATCCCCCCTAATTCTATTATGTTCAGTAACCCAATCATTATTTGTCGTCATAATTGCGTTAGGTGTGTCGTTAACTTTTACATTCCTCGTCGGAGAAGGTATGTCCGCAACCGACGGTTCCATTGAAAAATCATATCGTCTAGTTTGTCCCTGATTCGTTGGATTTGCGGCAGGTCGATTCGCTAAATTTGGATTTGTAGCAGGTCGGTTCGCAAGATTTTGATTTGTTGCAGGTCGGTTCGCTAAATTTTGATTTGTAGCAGATCGGTTAGCAAGATTTTGATTTGTAGCAGATCTGTTCGCTAAATTTTGATTTGTAGCAGATCTGTTCGCTAAATTTTGATTTGTGGTAGATCGATTCGCAAGATTTTGATTTGTAGCAGATCGGTTTGCAAGATTTTGATTTGTAGTAGGTCGGTTCGCAAGATTTTGATTTGTAGTAGGTCGATTGGGAACGTTTTTAGTAGCAGTCCTATTCGTACCGGGGACACTCAATTCTGCAGCGTATCCCATCCCGCGCATATTTCGTTGATCCGAATAACTCGTTCGTGCTAAATTTTCAACGATAGTGTGTGACGGATTGAAATAATAATTGTATATCAACAAAATTACTACTATAACAATAATTATTTCCAAAGTAGACATTTATACTATTAAAACACAAAAAATGTTTTTTAATAATATTATTTTTGCACATCCGGAACCCAATAAATAGTGCGCTCTTTTCCGCCTCTTCCTATTTTTTCCGCCTTGACTTTATTACCCAACGGATCTTTCTTTTGGCGATAAACTGTAAAAAGAAATTTATCTGCATCCCCTTTAATTTGAATGTCTGGATGATAATCCAGACGACCTACTTTTGCTGCTTCTTTTTCTAAATGACCCATATATTCGCTACCTCCATTAAAATAACATAATTTGATCATAAATTTTATGTAATATGTTAGCTCCTTAATTTCATCGTCCGTCAAAGTGTTACATTTCCTATGGGGCGAAATTTTTGCATAGTAAAGTATTTCTGCAATAAGATAATTACCTATTCCGCTCCCTACTTTTTTTTGATCAGTTAAAATAGACAATACTGATTGTTTGTATTTGCGTATGGAACTTAAATCAAAATCATCGTCTTTCAAAAAATCTGGGCTTAGTGTCAAGATTTTTTTATCCAATTCAGCTTTATCATTTGAAAATTTAAATGTGCCAAAATTACGCATGTCGGAATAATACAACGTTAACTCGTCAGATGTTGTTGTGATGCGGCATTTCCCAAATTTTTGAACACTAAAGCTCCATTTGCCAGTCATACCAAATGTATTCCATACATACCAATGTTCCTTCTCATTATTCACCAAATCAAACCATAAAAATTTACCTTTAGAATCTATTTTCTGAACCTTTAATGGCAAAAATTTTACAAACTCATCATATCCTTTCGGTTTTGCTCTATCAGGTCCATAACGCCCCGCAAAAAAATCAAATCCGGTTATTGTCTTTCCCTTCATTTTAGCATGTAATATTTCGGCAGTTAACGCAACTTCGCAAACTTCTGGCATATTGATAACTACTTATAATATGTTTTTTATATTAAGAATAACACACTATGGAAAAAAATCATATTTACCCGATTAACATGTTTAATGCTATGCTATTACTCCATAATCAAATTGATATCATATATGACATAAAAAAATATATTATGCAGTTATATGTTCATATCTATTGCAAAAGTCCGCTAAATATATTTCATTTTTCATGTCTGTGTAGTTCATCTATCTTCAATATGGATAATAAAAAAACTATTGATAACAATGACATATTCATTTTTAACGATAGATATTATGGATGGACACCTACACAAATATTTACAGATGCTTTTACGAATCAACGATTTGATGTGGTAGAATTCATAATAAATGATGTTAAAGATGATCATGTGTGCCAAATCTTACATAATTTGTACAGACTCGGCAAGCTCGAAATACTAAAAAAATATTTTATCTATTCACTGTATTCGGGAAATCACTATTTGTTACAATTATGTTGCATGCATAATCACTGTAATATCGCCGAATTTATGTTATCTGTATCAAAATTTACGCAATATACGATATTCGAAATATTTATTGAGCAATGTAAACTTAATCATCTGAAAATGGTTAGATTATTAACGAGCACTCGTCACGTCTATGAACATGTTATCAAAAATATGATCGTCGCGAACGAGTATGAAGCTCTCGAATTGGCATGTTTTTATAATTCTACTGACGTTTTTTTTTGGTTAGAGCATCTTCTTATTAGATACCAATGCAACCCAAAATTATTGATAAAAAAATATGAAAAAGATCGGTTCAAATGCCATCCAGATATGCAACCATCTTTGAAACAAATGATCATCAATTTCAAATTGATTAAAGCTATTAAAAATTGAATTTTAAATGCACACTAAATAAAAGTATTGTTGTATATCAAATTTATGAAAACCATTAAAGTTCCTGCGAGGGTCATTAAAAAAGACGACGTTGTTATTATTGACGAAATGATTTGTCGTGTTACAAATGCAGTCCGGAGAGAGCTAGATGGCAAAACTGAGTACCATATTTATGGTGAGAGCATCATCGATGAAATAGAATGTTCAATATTGAGTCAAGAGAAACATATTTTTGATAAATTGGTGCCAGTTACATGCAGAATGACAGTTATTTTAGTGAAATGGAATGAATGTTCGTTGTCATATCGAAATGAAGTTATCGAAGACATCGAATTGCCCAGAACACGTAACAATATAGCAAAACGATTCGCTAGCGGCGAAGTTATCGTTTTGAAAGTAGATAATTATTTGGATTCTTACTATGTCATTCAAAATAATCCGCGAGAATAGTTGATTACAAATTCCTCCAGTTGCATTTTAATAATATTATGTATTATCAAAATGTTACCAATCGAAATGAAAGCTTATCATAAAGTAGCCGATGTCCAAAAAACTAGATCTCCAACGCCAACTGCAAATTTAACACCATCAAAAGTCAGAGCTGCATATGGTTTAAATGCAGTTTCATCGAATGGTGCAGGACAAATAATTGCAATTGTTGATGCATATGCATATCCTATTACAACTATTCAAGCAAATTTGAATAAATTCTGTGCCCAATTTAGTATTCCTTCTACAACTGTTGTTTCAAAAATAATGACAAGTTCAAGTGGAAGAATGCCATCAGTTAACTCTGGCTGGGAATTAGAAATCTCTCTCGATGTGCAATGGGCTCACGCGATTGCTCCTGGCGCGACTATCTTGATGGTTCAAGCATATTCAGCATCATTTACGGATATGATGGTAGCAGTCGATTACGCAGTCAATAATGGAGCTACAGTTGTTTCGATGAGTTGGGGTGCTAACGAATTTAGCTCGCAGACAATGTATAACCAGAGATTTAAGTCAAAGAACAATAAAGGCGAAAATGTTGTCTATTTAGCGTCGTCAGGTGATACAGGCGGAGTTGTTTGTTGGCCATCTTGCTCAAATAATGTTGTGGCTGTCGGAGGAACAAGTTTGAATGTCGATGTCAATGGTAATCGAACAAGTGAAACTGGTTGGAATGGTAGTGGTGGTGGCATCAGTCTCTTTGAAGGCATACAAACATGTCAACGTAACTACGGTTTGACGGGAACCAAGCGTCAAGTACCTGATGTTTGTTTTGTAGCTGATCCAAATACAGGGGTGCCAGTGTATGACAGTGGCGAATGGTTTCAAGTTGGAGGTACCAGTTTGAGCGCACCATGTTACGCTGGAATTATCGCCATCGCAAATCAAATCAGAAAAAACGGGAGAAAAATAAATTTGACAACCAATTCTGTGTTAACATATGTTTACGGAACAAAAACGAGTGGTAAATATTCGTTAGATTTTTTTGATGTTATTTCTGGTACAGCTGGACGGTTTGGGACGAAAGTAGGGTATGATAATGTGACTGGTTTAGGTTCGCCGAAAAACGCAGTGTCATCCGGCATTATATATGATTTGTCGAGATTGTAAAATGATAAATTTATTAATTAATCATTTTAACTTTTTAATTTTTAGTCCTGGTCTGCTTTTGTCGATATCATTATAATCACGTGGGCGTAATTCCAATTTTTTGACAGAAAACGGGATTAAATTTAACAAATTGGATTGGTACGTTTCTTCATCAAATCGCAAATATTCTATTGATTCGGGTAGGTTTGCAATAGTTGGTATTTTTCCATGAGCAGAAATTGTCAAACGTCTGATACCAAAAAATATATTTAGATGCGTTAATGTATCTGGCAATTTTATGACTGGATCACCATCCCAATAATAACACATATTTATGCACTGTCATTTTCAATTCCTTGTACTGATTGAAAGACGCATAAAGATTTTGAATTTACCGGGCTTTTATTAACCCTGCGGAAGATTTCAAATTGCTGCTATATTTTTCTGGTCTCTTTTTTCCTTTTATTAGCAATTCTACTATTTTTTTCATGTTTCGTGTTGCGTTCATGTCTCTATCATGGTAAGTTAAACATTTCTCGGATGTACACCGTAATAACTTCCAGATTTCTTTTGATTCTATTTTTACGTTTTCTGTTACGCAACTACATCTATTACATAATTTCGATGTATTATGTTCGTTTATCAAGAATAATTTATAATTGTTATTCACAAATACCTTCTTTAGTCTTTTCGAAATATGTGGTTCTGATCCCTTCATTGTATTCACTTTATCATAATCTCCGAATACAATTATCGTCTCTTCTGGCTTTCCCATCTTCTCTTCGAAAGCTTTTATCATTTTACTTTCACTTTTTCGTGTATTTGTGTAAACGTTAAATTTTAATTTTCTGTAGATTTCTTGGGAATAATGATCCATCAATTCTCTATTCAATTTTATTTTCTCTTTCAAGTAAGCTTTGAATTTTTTGAAATCACAAGTTTTCGAATTATAATTTGACAACTCCGCTTCTTTCTTTGCTATTTTTTTCGTCTTAAGTTTGTCCATTATTTTTCTATTACGAATTTTCTTTGACTCTCTGTTACGTTGCTTTCGAGTATATCTGAATGTTCCATCTTCTTTCATTTCTTCTCCATCATATTTTCCCGATAAACATTTTATCAGATCATTATGTCCTGGATCAATAAATGCAAAATTCATTTTCTTTTGTTCATCTGTTAATTTTACATCTTCGATATACTCATAGTCGAACTTAGAATTATCTTTCTTTTCTTTGTTGTGAACTTTCCTTTTAATTTTTTTCTTTACAACATCATCATCGTCATCCAATTCAGCCTCTTTTTGCATTTTTATTTTATCTTCTTCTCGAAAATATCTCGTTCGAACTGTGTTGTCTAAATAAACAGCTGTATGGAACATTCGAGGAGCTTCTTTTTCAGCTTTTGTTAGTTTTTCTAATAAAATTGAACAAGCAACCCCATCTGTCTTGATCATATGGATAAACTTATGGTTTTTTCTTATAAAACATCTTTTATCGAGATCAAAAACACATCTCCAAATTTCATAAGATTTATCTGTGATGTTCTTAAAATATTCTGTTTTTCCAATAAAAAGGGAAACCAATGAAGCTGTATCTAAAGTGATATAACGAGGAACTATCGATGTACGTAAAGGTAATACTTGAAATATTTTATAATCTGTTTCTCTTTTCTCATTCAAATCTTGAATCATTCCGTTCAAGACGATCATTGATTTTAAATAATTCTGAGGACTCTTTTTAATATCATAAATAATATTATCTTTTGCAAAATCACCATAAGGCAATATTGCATCTCTTATTCGATTAATAGTTTTCAAATATTTAGCATCACTTTTACAATTAACGTCTGTTGATAAAATATCATATTTGATGTTATTGTAAAGTTCATTTTTTTTTCGAATAAGTTCTTTCTTTTCAGCTGTTGAAAGTGTTTTGTTGTTCATAATCAATTCTTTCTTTTCTTTGATTTTATAAAAGAGATTAACATATTTACGAACATGATCAGTAAAATGCTCTCTGATATTAACATCAATATTTTTGACAATATCAACGCATTCATAATTTTTTAAAATGTAAGATAATTTATCATCACTAACGATGTCATCTTCAGTAAGTAAAGGAGCATAAAATTTATTATAAAAAGTGGTCAAATCTGATAACATAGCTAATTTATCTTTGGATGGTTTTGCCCCCCTTTTTTCTTCCCTTGTTGTTAAAACAGTCATAATCATATAAACGAAATCCCTATCGATGATAGGAAATTTAAGATCTTGATCGTGAAGATGTAAAATGTACAGCTTGAGAAAATTATAAGTATGGAAAACAATTTTGTTGGTTCTAATGACAACATCATTGATAACTTCTAGAATTTCATCTCGATGATATTTCTGATATTCAGTTCTGATAATAGATTTATCAGGAAAAAATTTGATGATATTTGATAATTTGTTTTTGCAAACGACAATGTTTGTATCACCGTCCATTTCTGATTTGCTATAATAATAATTATTTATTTCATTTATAAGTAAAAATGGACGCACGATTTAGTAAGATATATGGTAAAATATTGGAAAAGAAAGGGAATATGAATTTAGTTGACCTAAATGAAGAGATAATAATAAAAGCAGAATCAGACAAGAATAAAAAATACATAAGGAACCAAAAGTACACAATAAAAGATTACATTTGTGGAATAATACAAGTGTTAAATAATAACATATCATGGAGGAAATATAATGGAAAAATAGATGGGAGAATTTTGAATAATAAACATAACTATCATTGTAAAATAGGAGTATATGAAGAGCTATACAAAAAAAATCTGGATGAATATTTGAAAAAAGGGAAGGAAGAAAAACTAAAAATACTATCAATAGGTAGTACTTTTATAGAAAACAAAAATGGAATAGATGGAACGAGAAGGAACATTAATTACAAAAATAAAAGAGGAAGAAAAATAACAGCGGTAGTGGACACGAAAGGAGTACCAATAATAATGGACGTATCTGAAGGGAACGTGCATGATTGTAAGTTATTCGACAAGGCATTTGATAGATTAAAGAAAAGTAAAAAAATAAATAGGACAACAAAATCAAAAAAGAAGAGATATTTTCTAGCAGATAAGGGTTATGATAGCGAAAAAATAAGATCGAACGTGAAAGAAATAAAATATGATCCAATAATTCCAAAAAGAAAAAGGAAAGGAGTAAAATCGTCATTAAAAAAGGGAGAAATAAAAATATATCGAAAGAGAACAATAGTAGAAAATAGTTTTTCATGGCTAAAGAGATATGCAAAAATAGATAGAATATATGAAAAAAAGAAAAAATCATGGGAAGGATTATTACTGATGGCAACATCAATAATAATTTTTAACAAAAGATAAATGTTTGTAAAAAAATCGAATGTTGTGATATTCAAAGATAAAAAACGAAATGATGACATATTTCTGCAAAATAAGATCTAGAAGAAAATTAAGAGATACAGCTAAGATAATGACACTGTGTTAATATCGAGTAATACTATGGATCTGCCCGAAAGTGATAATCAAACTCAACTTAACAAAAAGATAGTGCCATACTTGGTTAAAAATGCAAACCAGATATACACGGAATATTGTATACTGGCCCAAACGTTTGCCAAATGTAATTTTAAAATCATTGTTGATGATTTGACCACTAAAGAAACGTTGATACAAAATGGTTTTGATCCGAGCAATGTAAGTATCGACGATAAAATAAATAATGTTGAGTATCCTTATTTTTGCATATCTATACATCCAACAGATTATTTGCTAGTTTATCCAACAAGAAGAGGAGGTGACGTTAATGGAGAAATAATATGGCGATTTTCGGATAAATTATTGAGTTATTGGTACGAATGGCCAGAAGATGCGCTAAAACTATTTCAAATAAGCGATTTTGATGAATTTCTTGCATTCTTTCCTATTGTGATCACAAATCACATTAATTTAATTTTAGAGCATAATGCACCATAAGTTTTTTTGTTGATTTTATCGATATGACAAAATCAACAAAATTAAGTAGATACTTGGAAAGCAAGGCCAGCCATTCCGCTCATTATTCGTATAATATTATACGACACCACGTACGCTGCGATATATATACCAACTGAATTAACAGTGTTTTCTGCAACCACTTGTAAAAATTCAGGTGTGAATTCCATTATGATACCAAAATCATCTATCCTACTCATGTTACATGTTGATGATGGTTGATGCTCCAAAGGAATCGTACCAAATGAATAAACATATTCACCGTCAGGGGGAGAATGACGAAAATACATGTACGGTTGAACGAAATTAAAAAAGATGATGCTTTGTCCTGTGTCAGTTCGTTCGTATGTATTTAATCTTAAGAAAGCTGCCATCAATGTGTACCCTGTTTTATCAGGATTAACACCAAAGTTATTCCATTGACATTTATTTCGTCCAGTAGGATTTCCTCGATATTGATTTGGTTGACAGAACCAAATCACATACTTGCACGGTTGTGAAAATGTTAAATGAGCACTATACTGTTTCCCTAAAACGTCTGGAAACTCATTATATTGTATTGTTTCGATTAAATATTCATGTGTAGATTGTGCAAATCTACGTCTTTCATCTGAGTCTAAAAATACATAATCCACATACAATTTTGCATCTATAATGTTGATACCATACAACGCTTGAATATTAGGAATATCAAGTAATCCTGGATCATCTTCAACATAACATAATTGCGAGAGATCTTTCATCCGCAAATTTATCAAAACATCATGGTATCGTAACGCAACTAACGGAATAGACATCCCGCTATATTTGCAAAAATAAAATTGTAAAGGAATTACTAATTTGTATTCCGGTTTGATTTCTGAATCGAACACAATTAATTTGGGAACCTGACCTATCATTTTTTCATAATTTCTTTTTTGATATTCGTTTATTGATACGTTATTGTACAAAATCATCCAATCTCCAGTATGACGATCAATAATTTGATTTCCTATTTTGAGATCCAATGTTTCGATAATAGCATGACCTAATTCTTCAACCCATGCAAACTTATATCTCTCTACATATGTACCATTCAAAAAGCTCCGATAAACCTGTTCTTTCTCAATAAATAGATTGTATGCAACTAAATAAAATTCTTGCAATTCTGGATATATTGATTTTGTAATAATTCGAATCAATGCCCGACGTTTTGCAACATCACGCAACTCTGGACTCATATTGCCACCATATTTATCGATGTTGCATATGACGGAATTGAATAGAATTTGCATATCAAATCTATTAATCTGGTAATACAATGGTAACTTGAGATCTCGCAAGACGGGAATGCGGTTAAAAGTGTCACTAGTCAAAATGTATTGTCGTAAATTCTCACGTTTGATCCTTAACTTATCTATGAACAAAGGATCATTCATTATCTTTTCAATTTCCGACATCGGCAAATTATTTGTACGCAGCATCAGCGACAATTTTCGAATAACATCTGTGTCAACAGAATTATAATCTACAACCAAATCGTAATAATCTTGGACTGCGATGAATTCTTGTTGTGCAATATTTTGATCGATGACATATTGTGATGGATTCTTTGATAAATTAACTTCAGGGATTATTATTTCTAGATAAACTTTGTGCATTAGATCTCCTAATTTATCAACGACGCACGTTATGTCAAAACCAAAGTTAGGATCACCTACAAAAAACTGTTGTAATGATTCGACTGCAAAATTGGTATATCTTCGGTAAACAGTTTTAAAAAATGTTATCTGTGGAGTCCCCGTTAAAAAAATATCTTGTGTTCCATATACGGCTAACTGAATTATTCCCCCAGGCATTTATAAAAGGAAGAATGAAATTTAATTATATGATTACATCTAAATGTAATCATATGATTAAAGTGTTGCGTAAAACATAGTAAAAAATCTATTTTGGAGAACAAAATCTTCCAAAAATTTATTATTTTTAACGATTATGATTTGTTTGTCAATAGGATAATCGTATAAATCATCACAATTGTTCGTAATAAAACATAAAAATTCATGAATTGTTTCATTCTCCAAATAAGCACGATCAGCAGGGAATTTTTGTTCTAATAGTCCTAATCTGTCATATAATAATAATAAAATTTTAGTTGAAACAGCATCTTCATTTTCGGACATATCTTCTTCAAATACTTGGATAAATATTTCATCAAAATCAGAATCGACAATATCAATTTTGTTTGCTATCATCTTGTAAAGATTATCTACTTGTTGATCTAACGATGATCCGACATTTTTTTGAACATAATTTCGTAAATTTGCGTAGAAACAACAATTTTCGTGAATCTTGGATGATAAGTTGCTAAAGTAATTATCGTCCACTATCAGTTGAAACGGCTCTGTATGTGAATGCATAGTATCATACGTTTGTATCACATTATTTATATTGTTGATTGAACGATCACATATTTTCAAATATTCTATTGGTGACATTAACTATTTGACGCATTATGGCAATACAAATTCTTGCCAGTAACATCGAATGATCAAATATTGCCACATTCAAATCTCTCGGCAATACATTTCTTTCCAGTAACATCGAATGATCAAATATTTGCATATTCAAATATTTCGACAATACAAATCTTACCAGTGACATTGAATGATCAAATATTTGCATATTCAAATCTTTCAGCAATACAAATCTTACCAGGAACATTGAATGATCTAATATTTGCGCGTTAAAATCTCTCTTGACGAATCTTGCCAGGAATGTTAAATGATCAATCTCTTGACAATTCTTGCCAGGGACATTGGATGATCCAATATTTGCATATTCAAATCTCTCAGCAATACAATTCTTGCCAGCAATGTTGAATAATCAAATCTCTTGACAAATCTTACCAGTAACATTAAATGATCCAATATTCCCACATTCAAATCTCCAGGCCATATAATTCTTGCCAGTAACATTGAACGATCTAATATTTGCACGTTCAAATCTCTTGGCGATACAAATCTTGCCGGTAACATTGAATGATCCAATATTCCCACATTCAAATCTCCAGGCCATATAATTCTTGCCAGTAACATTGAACGATCTAATATTTGCACGTTCAAATCTCTTGGCGATACAAATCTTGCCGGTAACATTGAATGATCCAATATTCCCACATTCAAATCTCCAGGCCATACAATTCTTGCCAGCGACATTGAATGATCAAATGTTTGCACGTTCAAATCTCCAGGCAATACGAATCTTGTCAGCGACATTGGATGATCAAATATTCCCACATTCAAATCTCCAGACCATACAGTTTTTGTCAGTAACATTGAATAATCAAATATTTGCGTATTCAAATTTCTGAGCGATATAATTCTTGCCAGCAACGTTGAATGATCCAATATTTGCATGTTCAAATCTCCAGGCCATACAATTCTTACCAGCGACATTGAATGATCCAATATTTGCAAGTTCAAATTTCTGGGCGATACAATTTTTGCCAGCAACATCGAATGATCAAATCTCTTGACAAATCAATTTTTGCCAGTAACATTGAATGATTCAATATTGCCACATTTAAATCTCCTGACAATACAAATCTTGCCAGTAATATTGAATGATACAACATTGCTACTTTCAAATCTCTTGGCAATGCAATTCTTACCAGTAACATTGAATGATCCAATGTTTGCACGTTCAAATCTCTTGGCAATACAAATCTTGCTAACAACGTTGAATGATCAAATATTAGCGCACACAAATCTCTTGGCAACACAAATTCTTACCAGCAACATTGGATGATCTAATATTATTACGTTCAAATCTCTGGACGACACAATTCTTGTGCTTTTAAATCTTTCGATAATACAATTCTTGCTGCAACATTGAATGATCAAATATTGTCACATACAATTCTTGCCAGTAACATTAAATGGTTAAATATTGTCACATTCAAATCTCTGGGCAATACGATTCTTCCCAGCAACATTGAACGATAAAATCTCAAGACCATACAATTCTTGCCAGTAATATTGAATAGTTAAATATTGTCACATTCAAATTTCTCAGCAATACAATCGTCGCCAGTAACATTGAACGATCAAATATTGTCATATTCAAATCTTTCGGCAATGCAATTCTTGCCGGCAACGTTGAATGATCCAATATTTACGCGTCCAAATCTTCAGGCCATCCAAATCTTGTCAGCAACATTGGATAATCCAATATTTACGCGTCCAAATCTTGTCAGTAACATTGGATAATCAATCTCTTGACAAATCTTGCTAATAACATCGAATGATCAAATATTGGCACATTCGAATCTCTTCGCAATACAAATCTTGTCAGCAACATCGGATGATACAATATTTGCGCGTTCAAATCTTCAGACGATACAATTCTTATCAGCAACATCAAATCTCTCTTGACAAATTTTACCAGGAACATTGAATGATCAATCTCTTGACAATTCTTGCTAGGGACATTGAATGATCTAATATTTGCACATTTAAATCTCTCAGCAATACAAATCTTATCAGGAACATTGAATGATCAATCTCTTGCCAGGGACATTGAATGATCAAATATTTGCACATTCAAATCTCCAGGCGATACAAATCTTGCCAGTAACATTGAATGATCAAATATTTGCACGTTCAAATCTCCAGGCGATACAAATCTTGCCAGTAACATCGAATGATCAAATCTCTTAATGATACAATTCTTGCCAGTAACATTGAATGATCAAATGTTGCCACATTCAAATCTCCAGGCCATACAGTACTCATCAGTAACATTGAATGATCAAATATTGCCACATTCAAATCTCGATGTCACACAATTCTTGCCAGTAATATTGAATGATCAAATATTGCCACATTCAAATTTCCGGGCCATACGATTCTTGTCACATTCAAACCTCCAGGCAATACAATTCTTGCCAGCAACGTTGAATGATCCAATATTTGCATGTTCAAATCTCCAGGCCATACAATTCTTGCCAGTAACGTTAAATGATCCAATATTTGCACGTTCAAATCTCTGGACGATACAAATCTTGCCAGTAATATTAAATGATCCAATATTTGCACGTTCAAATTTCTGGCGATACAATTTTTGCCAGTAACATTGAATGATCAGATCTCTGGACAATACAAATCTTGCCAGTAAAATTGAATGATCCAATATTTGCAAGTTCAAATTTCTGGGCGATACAATTTTTGCCAGTAACATTGAATGATCAAATCTCCGGACAATACAATTCTTGCCAATAACATTGAATGATCAAATATTGTCACATTCAAATCTCTAGGCAATACAAATCTTGCTAGTAACATTGAATGATCAAACATTGCACATTCTAACTTTTTAAGAAACACAACCCCAAGATTAAAAATCATTTTATCAAATAAATTTTAAAATCACTTTTTGTAACCACAATATACACCTAACGTACTTACCATATTTGTTTCCTTATTAGTACTGCCATGTAGTCCAGTTATAACACCATCATATCCACAATCAAAAATCTTCTCAGGTTGATCCATCCTCGTCGCAAATGACATTTCGCCGCCATTCTTATCTGAGATAATTATTTTCCCAACTGAATCCCATTCACTGCCCGCCCACGCACGAATTTTTTGATATCCTCCTGGTGGCGGCTTATTATCTCGCCACCCCACTGTCCTATCATGATGACCATGCGAGCCACCGAAAAATTTCATATCCTTCGATCCCGTACATTGACCGCCGATACCATGCAAGCCTGCAGTGGAAGCAGCGGATATCGTTTCAATATATTCTCCATTTGCACAAATAAAATCAAATGGAGTGTATGTATCACGAGATTTAGTTGCAGCTAATTTTTCACATCGTTTGATATCCTTACCGACGCAATTAGGGCCAGTTTCTTTTGTTGGTGGTTTAGGTACTTCTTTGGTAACTGGAGGTGCGTCAGATATATATCCGCATTGAATCCCTAACGTATTGATCATATTCGTATTTGTATTAGTGGTACCATAAATACCTGTAATGACGCCATCTTGGCCACAATCAAACAATCTCTCCGGTTTATCCATTCTTGATGCAAATGACATCTCTCCGCCCGCTTTATCATAGACCGTTATTTTACCGACAGAATCCCATTCGCCGCCACTCCATGCACGAATTTTTTGATAACCACCCGCTGGTGGCTTTCCATTTCGCCAGCCAACCGTCTTATCCATACTGCCATGAGTACCACCAAAAAATTTTGATTCTGATCCTGGTCCCATACATTTGCCGCCAATACCATGCAATCCTGCACCGTTTGAAACAGATAGTGTCTCAATGTATTCCCCGTTCCCGCAAAACATTTCAAATGCCGAGTATTCATCACGTGATGTCGTAGGACCTAATTTTTCACACCGTTTGATATCCCCTCCGATGCAAGATGTTGGTAATCTTGGAGACGGATTTGTATTTTGATTAGATGTAGTTTGCACAGGCGGGGGCATTATTGGACTATCATCGTTCACTGCGATTTTAGGTTGGTCAGGTTGATTAACAGGTTTTTTAGGAGCTGGTGTTGGATTATTAACTTTTGGCGGAGGCTTCGGTTTTGACGGGGTTCGAGGCTTGTTTGGCGTTGCAACTGGGACTTGAGGCGCTGATTCATCATTTGTTTCTAAAGTAACAGTGGCAGTCGAAATAACATTTGTATCCTCTCTGCTTCTAGCAGACACGATAATAGTCCCTTCCCCACCTTTCGCAATGAAAAGACCAGATCTGTTTATTTCGCCCAGAGACGGATCATTGACTAACCAATCTACAGCAGTGTTGGTTGTACCCGTAACGTTTGCCGTGAACTGCAATGATTCTCCATTCGACACAAACGCAGTATCGGGAACAATATTCATCTTCACGTCAGTCTTCATTAATCGATATGACGCAAAACAAATAATCAAAAGTATTATTAGCGACACAATACCAATAATTATTTTTGTATTAGTCGAATTCATTATATACTAATATGTTATAAAAATAACGCGCTAAGCCATTGGAATAAAATCTCCTATACATTTAGGCATGAATTATAATACGTTCCAAATATTAAGATTTAATTTAGAAGACATGGTGATAGATCCGGCCATTGTAATGATTGCCAAACGCGGTACTGGTAAAAGTTGGATAACGAGAGACATTGTGTATCATTATCGTCATATACCTGGAGGAGCCGTTATCGCGCCGACCGATAAAATGAATTCGTTTTACAAATTTTTCTTTCCAGATATTTACATTCATTACGAAATCAAACCCGAAGTTTTAAGCAAAATATTAGCTCGGCAGCAAATAATGATCGATAAATCTAAAGAAAAAAAGAAGAAGGGTATAAAAGTAGATCCGTCTGGGATATTAATTATGGATGATTGTTTGAGTCAGAAGAAAACTTGGGCCAAAGATCAAAATATTACGGAAATATTAATGAATGGAAGACATTTTAGGTTGACATATGTTTTGACGATGCAAACGCCGCTGGGTATAACACCCGATTTGCGTTTAAATTTTGATTATGTTTTTTTATTAAAAGAAGACTCACATATTAACAAAAAGAAGTTGTATGAAAATTATGCGAGTATGTTCCCTAGTTTACCGTATTTTGAAAAGATCTTTACTGAATGCACAAAGGATTTTTCGTCGATGGTGATTGATAATCGAAAACCAACTGATACCATTCAAGAAAAAGTATTTTGGTTCAAAGCGAAGGATAGATCTTTTACATTTGGATCGAAAGGTTTTGTTGGTATTCATAAAAAATACTATGATCCCGCATTTTTGCGTAAACGTGTTGCTGAACAATTACACGATAATTCCAGATTGTTTGGTGGTAAGAAGAAGAATGATGTAGAGGTAAGAATCGAAAAAATTTAATTATAAATTTGTAATTCATAATTAAATGTTTATTTCAACACGATCGTTTGTATTTTTCGGTGTTTGTTTGGTTGTCATGATCTCGTCGAGTTCGGGATCGTCTAAATAATCCATAAGTGATTGAATATTTGCATCGTCTTCTGCGTTTCCGGTAGAAGTGAATTTTTTTTCTGCTGGTCGAACGTCCGGTACCTTCTTTTTCTTTTCGTCCATAGTTTTAGCTTGATTAGCTGCGGTCTCTTTCTCATTTTTAGTAATTAGCGCTTCCTTTCGTTTCTCGAATTCTTCAGCTTCGATTGACAAATTATCCAGGTAACATTTCATAGCATAATTCAATCTCGACAACTGAACATTCGCATCAATATCTGATTGTAACGCAAATGCACACCATTTTCCGACTTCAAATAGATGAATTTGATCTTCTTTGTACAATTTCCCTAACTTCATAGCCCTCTTTCGAGCTTCATCAATTGTTTGAAACAGACCTCTTATCTTAATGCACATTTCGCTCAGGCCCTTTATTTTTTCAGGCGAATAAACGGTCACACAACCATATTTTAGACCGGTAGGTTCATTTTCATCAAGATAATCAACTTCATTTACTTTAACCATTTCTTTCTCCATAATCTCTCTCGCAGCAGCTTCTGCCTTAATTTGATTGACAGGTTTGTTACGTTGATTAACAGCTTCCCATTCATACGTCGTGATTTTTCCTTTACTGTATAACTGTTTTTGTAATCTCTGTAACGTAGCTTCTTGTCTGTTTTTAGCCTTAGTTGGAGCAGGCGTATAATTATTTCTATTCTGTTCTGCCATCATCTTAATCTTATCGACATTCTCACGTCTTGTTTTCTCTAAATTATTAAGTTTAGGATCTCCATATTGCAACGAATCAGATTTTGTCGCATCATCCCATGCATAAATCTTACCCATTTCGGCCAAATATACGTCGTGGTTTTTGTTCTTATTTTTAATCTTAACCGCATCTTGATCACATAATTCATACGTATTGTAACCATCGTGCACTTTGAAACCAAATATATCTAAATGTTTCGTTTTTTCAACCTTGTTTGCTGTCAAAAAACTGATGGTACAAAAATTAATATTGCCAAATGGTGCATCATTTTCTATCTTATTCAAAATCGTAAACTTTTTAGTATCCGTCATCCTTTGTATATAAGTCGTATTCATTTTTTAAATCGCTATAATAACGCGCAAATAGTTTTAATATCAATTGATATTATAATGGACGACACTGACAAAAAAAGATATAATACTAATTATCAAAAGAAACTGGATGTGGTTAGAAAAGCAAATTTAAACATTTTCGTCGGAGAGTAATATGTCGATAAAAAAGGTAATGACAATATTGAAAAACAAGTTAGATAAATTAGTAGAACTGAACAATACTTGTGAAAGCAACGAGAAACAATATGAAACACAGATAAAACAATTACAAATTAAAAATAATAAGTTAATTCTTTTAGCCGAACGAACAATCAGTTCAGATATAATTTAATTACCGATTTTTTTCTTTTCAATATATATAAATATCATGACAGATTATTATGCTAATACCAGTGATTACGCTCCATCTAAAGCGTTAGGATCAGAACGTCGAGATAATATGTTCACCGCGAACGACCAACAAGTTATGCCACAATCAATGATGCAACAGCAAATGATGCAACAACCAATGATGCAACAGCCAATGATGCAACAACCAATGGGAGATATCCAACAATTTTTGTACGATTCCAACCCATTTGATTTTGATTGGAAAGATATCATGAAACGGGGAGTTAAATATTTGATCGAAGGAGTTACTGTTGCGTTTGTCGCATATGCATTTACACGTGGCAAGTTGGATTTCAAGGAGATTTTAATGCTTGGTATCACTGCAGCATTTGTCTTTGCTATTTTGGACACATTTTCGCCAACTATTTCTTTGGGTGCTCGATTTGGTGCAGGTTTTGGTATTGGTCAGAGTTTGTTCGGTGTTGGAGCCGCAGGAGTTCCACTCGCCAGAAGCGTCATTGCTTTTTAATTCTAAAAATCACAAATATATTATTATGTTTGTGATTGATAATAAAATCTTGATTTATAATATTACAATGGAAAACTATAAGGAAAAATATATTAAATATAAGAGCAAATATTTATTCGCAAAAATCAAACAAGTTGGCGGAGATTGCAGAGAAGTTTGTAGACAAATCAATAAATTGACAAATATTTTTATACATGGAGATTGTTTAGATGGTTTATTCACTGCTTATCTATTGCGTAAAAATTGTGTACCTGATGTGAAAAAATTTTCTTTTATTGCGCCGGGACTGAATATCGTCAAAAAGATAAACAAGATTGGTAATGAGGAAGATCATCGAATAGGTCTCTTTGATTTATCATTGCCAGATCCAGATCAAATTCCAAATAAGTCATGTAATAATGATATCCTAACTATCAACGATAAAAAAGTGACGCACGTTGTAGATCATCATTTTATGACTTCGAAATATCAAGATCTTTGTAGAAAAGTTGTGAACTATGATGCCGCTTATTCAACAAGCGGAACAATTTGGAATGAAATTAATAATAAAAAAATAGATGAACAACCAGATACAGAATGGACACAACAAACACAGAGAGATCTTTCGGCACAGAGATTATCTGCATTTGTTGGTGTGATCAGTAGTGGTGATAGAGGGCAATTAGCGTTAAATAAAGATGGTAAAAAATTCATGTTGTATATCGGACTACAAAAGATTCTCGATTTGTTTAGAAACTACAAATATTCTAAATCAAGTTATTTCAAGGAAAAATACTCAGATAGGGGCATTGATCCATGGATCGGATTTACTAACATAATTGATTATTTAGTGACAAGCGCAAATATGGAATTGATTCAAGTAATTGGTGCAATTGAAATCGTATCAGTTTATAACTTTTTGAATGTTGGTCATCAAGATAGTAATTTTGTGACACGAAAAGGTAATTTGTACGATAAGAACAATAACGTTATCGATAATCACACGTTATATGTAGCAAAACGAGGACCATCTGATTCTATCATCGGCCAGGTCATTGGTATTACTCTCAAAAATACAGAATTCGATCCAATAAATTATATTATAGTGTATAACAAGGATAAATTTATGAATGTTGCTCGGTTTATGGTCCGCGATGTATCTGTTAATGATGACAACAAAATTGATAAAAACGATAATGCAAATACGGCTGCTAAAAAAATAAATCCAGAGGATTCTGGGGGACACGAACGGGCATCTAGCGTTGGAATAGACGCAAATGCTTGGAATAATATGATTAAGGTTCCAGAAATAGATCATAACAAAAAATTTAAATTGGCAACTCCTGAAGAAGATGTAATAAAAAATGTTTTGGTGAATGCTTGGACGACTCTTGGAAAAACTGCTTTTTGGAAGATTTTTGCATCCGCCCAATTTGAAGGCAAGACCATATATGCGATCTGTACAGATTCTATCAATAAAACGCAATATGATAATTATATCAATCAACTCATTGAATCTGGATTGAACTATGAATTTGTTGGAACATCTTGTGGCCAATCGTTAACTTCGCCTACGCAACAAGTAAATCCTTATCAACAAAATCCGCAGCAAATGAATCCATATTCAAATCCATATCAGCAACAATACGGCTATCAACAAGTAAATCCTTATCAACAAAATCCGTATCAAATGAATCCATATTCAAATCCATATCAAAATCCTTATCAGCAACAATACGGTTATCAACAACAGCCGTTACAATATTCGCGTTAACAGTAATTGGTAGATAAATTTATAAATTTATCTACCGATTTTTTACAATGATCTATAAAATTTCCAACGCATGTGTTCGCATATGTTCTTCCATATCTTGTCATGTTGCCGGAGTTTGGTATTATTTTTTAAAAGAGGGAAATAACTGATATATTCATCCAAGTCAAGTAATTCGCAAAATTTATGTAGAATGTATGAGTAGTTTAGAAAGTTTGTTCTGTTTGTGGGACAAAAAAGTGCGAATGGTTTTTGGATATCTTTGAACATTTTTTTGATTTTAGCTTCGTCTACACGGCTAAAATTAGGAGGTTCTTGACCATTAATGATTTGAAGAATATGTGGCACATGCTCATAGTACTTTCGAAGATTTAAGTTCTTAAGGATCCGTCTCAGCTTGAAAATATCCAAATCATTTTTGTCGATCTTTCTTTTTTTGATTTCGCCGTACATACATTCGAACACTCGTGGGGGGATATCTGTTGATTCCTTTGCTTGTAGTTGACTTAAAATTTCAGTCAGATGGTTGATGCGTTTATAAGCGTAAGTATTGGTATCTTGCAAAGGCTCTTTGTAATTAGGTTTGCTATGTTGTGTGTAGTAAGGTTCATACATTCCACATTTTTCGCATACTAAATTTCCATCGCTAATTAATATATTGCCGCCGCATTCAGAACACACGTTAGAATTTTTTTTCTGTCTTCTTTTGTGTGATTTGTCTGTTACATTGAGATATTCGTTGTATAATTGCGCTTTACTTATTGAGGTGATTGTTTTGGGCGAATCTATAACAGGCGTTTTTTTGGTTTCTTTCATAAAATAATTCAATATATTTTTTTGATTAGATTCATTAAAAACATCAACAAATTCTTCCATGTCATCTTCTACCAAATTTTCGTTATCATAGTAATCTACCAATATTGGCAATGTATTTACAATGTATTTTAAAGTATCCGAGCATGATTCAATCGATGAAATTTCAGAATTAAGATTAGCGATCATATCAATCAGTTGTGATTTTCTGCGCATACAATTACTGTCACACTTTTCTGGATCCGTTTGCGATAACGTTCTTAATTCGCTTTTTAATTTAGCTAATTTAGCTTTTTTGGTGGGTAGAAGATTTTGCGTTTGGGCGAATTTAGTAATATGTTCCGTATGCATTTGATCAAGCGTCCTTTTCTTGTTAGGAGGCGCGGCTTTTGTAGTTTTGTTTTTTACCATTATTTATACGTTCTATAATAAATACATAGTAGACCAACTTTATATTGATTATATTTAGATGATTTGCGATATTTGATCACGAATGAGAATTCTCCTTGGTATTGAACTTGCGCAAACTCTCCGCTCGAAACAATCCTTTATCGATTGCATCTTTATTTGTAAGAAGGGAATCCTCATAATTGTATCCACCAAACTGAGAAAAATTAAGAATAGGTCCCAATATGTATGGTATGTGTTCGTAGTGCTTACGTAGATTTTGATCACGCAAAATCTTCCTCACGTTGTGTGCTGTTGGATCGAGCTGTTGCTTGTCAATTTCGAATCGAATTGTATCGATGACGTTTTGGGGTATGTCGAAGTGTTCTTTTGCTTGAAGTCTGTTTAAAATTCCAAGTAATTCATCGAGGGTTTTATAGGATGGTTCTGTCATTTGCTAATAATTGTATTAGAATTAATCTATCTAATAGTGCAATATGTCAATTTTTTTGTTTGAACATAATCGACAAGTTAATTGAATATAATATAGTTTTTTCGAACTGCAATAAAATTATAATTTTTTTTCTCACTAATAAGTATTATAAATCAAAATGCCAGGCGCACTTCTCCAATTAGTTGCATACGGTGCTCAAGATGTTTATTTGACCGGTAATCCTCAAATCACTTTCTTCAAGATTGTATACAGACGTCATACTAATTTCGCTGTAGAATCGATCGAACAATTCTTTAACGGAGCTACAAACTTTTCACGAAAAAGCACATGTGAGATTTCCAGAAATGGAGATTTGATTACTCAAACATTTTTGAAAGTTATTCTTCCTGAAGTTAGATTTACTGGTGACTTCTGTCGATTCGGCCATGTTGAATTTGCTTGGGTCAGACGATTAGGACACGCCATTATCGATGAAACTGAACTCGAAATTGGTGGTGCTCAAATCGATAAACAATATGGTGAATGGTTGAACATCTGGTATGAATTATCTCATCCAGTTGGACAAGAATACGGATATGCTAAAATGATCGGTGATGTTCCAGAATTAACTGAAATCAGCACCCTCAGTTGGGATATTCCAGACAACACTTTACTCAAACCTAACTACACAATGTACGTTCCACTTCAATTCTACTTCTGTAGAAACAATGGATTGGCTCTTCCATTGATTGCTCTCCAATACCATCAAGTTAAAATCTACGTTCGATTCAGACCAGCTGACCAATGCTACATTGCAAGTGAAGCTTTCCGAGCTGGAGCTGAAACATTCGAATTAGATGATGCTTCATTATATGTCAACTACGTCTTTCTTGATACTGAAGAACGTAGACGATTTGCGCAAGTTTCCCACGAATATTTGATTGAACAACTTCAATTCACTGGAGAAGAATCAATCAACAACAGTAACTCAGCAAAATACAAATTAAACTTCAATCATCCATGTAAAGAATTGATCTGGGTCACCAAATTGGGTAACTACCAAGGTGGACGATTCATGATCTATGATCCATATGATTGGGAATGCGCACGTGAAAAAGCAGCTAAATTGTTGTTACTCGCGCAATATGATTTGGATGAATTCGGTTACTTCAATACCGTCGCAGTCGATTGTAACGACTTAGCATACAATGGAAACAACGGAATCGAATACATCGGAATTAACCCAGCTGCTCCATGTGAAGAACCATTGTACACATTCAACGATTCAGCCACTGCAGCTGAATTTGCAAGCGGACATAACTTGATTGGTCGATTAGCACCAATTGTTCCACTTCTTAAGAGAGTCAGAGATGTTGATCTAAGAGATAAAGTTGAAGGAGTCATCAGAATCTTTACAGATTTTGACAGTGATAACTTGACTTATCCAGAAGTTGAAAGCATTACCAGAAACGACTTGACTATTACTGATTTGTCAATTCCAATGGATAAATTTGACTTCGATAACCGAAGTGCATACATTAGATGCTTTGATGTTATTGTTTGGTTACATGATAACTACGGTTTATTGATTGATGGAAGTATCAATCCAGTAACAGAAGTTCAATTGCAATTGAATGGACAAGATCGTCAATCAAAGAGATCTGGATTCTGGTATGACACTGTAGAACCATACTTGTACCACACTGATACACCAAAAGATGGAATCAATGTCTTTTCATTTGCATTGAATCCAGAAGAGCATCAACCATCTGGAACTTGTAATTTTTCAAGAATTGACACTGCGCTTTTGAACTTGTGGTTCTTTGAATTTGGAAACAATAAATATGCGGATGTGTTTTTGGATAGTGATAACAAGGTTTTGATCTTTGCGGTTAATTACAATGTATTACGCATAATGTCAGGAATGGGTGGGTTAGCATACTCAAATTGAGTCAGGAATGGGTGGAATATTATGATATTCATCATAATTTTAATTTATTAATAAAAATTATGAACGAAGGTAACCAAAATAGATAGGGAACAATTTTAAAAATTTATTATTTTTCAACAAATTTTCTGAATTATCGTTAATATGAATCATGAAACCGAAGTTGTCAGTTTAGAATATAAACAAAAATTTATTGAACTTAGTTCTAATTTTATGTTTATTGATAATTGTATCCCTTTATTGAATTCTCGTTGTTCTATCAAAGGCGTTTTTTCAGTTTAACGAAATTAAAACTCCGATGTTCCAAGGAAACTTTGATTTTTCACTAAAAGCTATTGGAGTTTTAGAGAACTCACTGAACTATTATTTTTTTATGCAAAAACACCGAACTAGGATGGGTTTCATTGAAAAATCGGAGTTTTTTCGTGAACCATAAATGAGTCTTTAAGAAATTAGGATTTTGTGCAGAATAGATTGCAACCTCGCACATGTTGATATTTTGTTAGTAATTTAATGACACTGATGTTAAATTTTTTATCCAGTGAATTATATATAATAATATGATTTCATGATGGTAAAATCATATCATTATGTACAATTATGACTTTTATTAATCAATAAAAGTCATAATATGATCTAATCGTCTGTTTCATCGTTTTCGTACTCATAATCATCTTCGTCGACGGATTCTTCGACGCTCTCGTTTTCATTCATTTCATCGTCGACGTTAGATTCTTCACTCTCGTTTTCACTTATTTTATTATCGACGTTAGATTCCTCGCTTTCAGGATCGGTTGATTTATTATTTTTCTTTGTGGTCTCTCTTATTCGATCGTTCTTTTTCTCTAGAGCTCGTTTATTTAATTCCGCAATTCTCTTTGCGACAGATTCAGGATCTTTTGTGGCCATTGTTTTTTCATATATTTTTTGTTTTATGGCTTTTTCTCGCTCTTGTTTATCAACAGCAGTTAATTTAATTTTATTTAAGTTCTTTTCATGATGTTTACTTGGGGTCCAATTATTGTACAATTCATCCAAGTGTGCGCTAAATCGTGTCGCAATTATGTTACATTTTTCAACTACATCATTGATATTAAACGCTCCTTTGATAAAATTACATATAGCGCAACATGTTTCGCAATTATCAAACTCGTATCCAATATCATTATTTATTCGATCGATACCGTTACAATGGTTTTCGTTTGATTTTCTACCACACATATAGCACTTTCTTGATATAAAATAAACAAATTGGTGTACAGACAACTCAAAAATTTTTTTTCTCCTTTCTGCGGATGATATATATCCAAGATAAGTAATATTTTTGGAATCGATCAATATATCAGTATACAACTTTGTACTTTCATTATTGTTGCAGGACGATATACGTGTGCACAATAATATAAATGTTTCCTTGTTTAATGTGTTTTTCATCATGTTACACATAGTACAACAAGGAACAATATTTTTTTTAACATACCCAATGCTATTATTGATTCGGTCAATACCAGACAATCTATTTTCTTCTAGGCAGCCACAATAATGGCAAGGTTGTCGCACAATTTTTTCAAATGATATTTCATCAACATCAAAATCATACCCCGACCTTGACGCTCGTTCAACGTACATTTCATAGGATCCTTCGACTGTACGTCGTCGTTGAAGTTGATATTCGTACACTTTATCTCTATTTTTATCAACCCACGCTGTATGCGTGGCTGTATTTTTAGCTTTTTGTCCTTCATAGTCTTCGATGTATTTTTTAGATCGATGTTTTATACTACCAATTGCCGCTTTTTCTGGATTATCGATTCGATACTGTCCTCTTCGCTCTATAACCTCAGGTCTCTTCTCGTATTCTTGTTGTTGATCGTGTCTTTTCGATAAATCTCTTTCCCTGTCTTTTTCAAAATTCTGCCTCTGTTCAAAATGACGTTTGCACAAATTTGAAACATTTCCGTGAACATCTACACCCATTCCGCTAACGCAATGAATCGTTCCTTTTGGACATTCATAACATTTTCGATCATCATTTTTAGTATTAGCATTATATTTGATACATTCTGTAGTCGTGCCATTTTCGTAATCTTGACGTAATTTTCTGCATCCTTCACAATGTTCGTATTTGTCGCTCAACTCCAAATACGCTTTGTATCCATCCTCTCCTGGACAACTAGTACGAGATTTACAATATTTACCTATTCTTCCGGCTTTAATGTCTTGACTCTGACGATAATCTTGTTTGTGTTTCCCACAGTATTCATTACCATATTTTTTGTTACCTTTTTTTCCACAAATTTTGCCATCAACCTTGCCTCCTATGATTGCTGGGCAAGTTTTTTGAATCGGTAGATCACCCTTTTTTTTGTTGGTGGAACACTTAACACATGTTTTTCTATTTTGATTTTTTGGAATATCACGTTCACACATCGAACATTTGGTATATTCGCGACAACTTTCACATTTTGCATTCCGCCTACTAGCAGAAAATTTATTTCCACATTCACAAATCTTTTGATTGGAACTCATTTTGTAATTATTCTATATTCCACATAAAGTAAGATGTTTTTAAATCAATTTTTTCTATGAATGGGTGGTTTAGGACGCTGATCATCGACGATATTTGTCATCTACCATACGGTAAATAAAATAATCAAGTATAATACCAAATAATTGCAAAGGTATCCAAAATGATGCGGATTTTGTTTTTTCTGCGCTAAAAATAAAACATGTGCCGTATGTTAAATGCTTATCGCACAACAAACACGGCATATTCGTTATTAGTTTTTAAACAAAAATAGAGTCAATCAGGTCGTATTTAAGCATTTGCATTTTTGGAAATCAATTTAATAAACAGATTCAAAATAAGATTCCATCAGGTGCAACTAAAATGAATTTTTGAGAAAATTTCGATCAAAATGTCGAAAAATGTGTACTTGATTCAGTGACGGCTATTTCGGTTCAAAAAAGATTTAATTAATCGTTTGCGGACATATCAAAAACTCTTAAACGTATAAAAACCTTTGGATTTTTAATCGATCGATAATATGTGCGCATTGAACATTATACATTAAGATTTTAGTTACGCACGATAATTCGATCAGTACCTCAAAAATATACCACCAATTGTTATTTATTTAATGTTGGGAGAGGACGTTAAATAATAGATGTTAAACAAGATTCCGTTTACTATTAAATATTTATATGTTATTATTCCTTGGAACAAAAAAAAGAAAGACCATAAATTTCCAAAATGGGTAAACCTAACTGTTAAAATAGCGAAACATTGGGAATAATAAAATGCTGTCGAGACTTAATCATAGACGATAATGTTGCAACAGATAATGATGATCATCGGCCGAATTATTTGGCTATTGTCAAACCACCCATTCCTCTCAAAAATTATATAAAGATAAATAATTCACATATATTCATACACGTAATGGCCTGCAAAATCTCTATCTTACACTCAGACGCCTTAATTGCAATAAGTAACTTTTTAACAGACGAAGACAAAACTTCTTTTGCGCAAACATGCAAGAAATTTATTGCACTGAACAATCAATTTACATTTAGCGAACCTATAACAATCAAGAAAAATGATATATCTCGATTCAAACGCTTAACGTATCGCACAAAATTTGCATATGTTAATTATGAAGTCGAAATCGAAAGCGATTTGAATAAAATTCCTAATGGTGTAACTCGTATCATATTTGACAATTATTTTGACGAAACAATTACAAAGATGATTCCAAATCATGTAACCCATATTACTTTTGGAGAAGGCTTTAACCAACTAATCGATAATAAAATTTTTAATAGAGTAGAACATTTATCATTTGGATACTCGTTTAATCAACCAATCACGGATATTCTACCACAATCGATCAAACATCTCGTATTAGGAAACAGCTTTAATCGTTCAATCAAAAACGTTTTACCGTCGCATGTAGAATATGTTTCTTTTGGTGACTCTTTTGATCAACCAATTAAAGGTCATCTTCCGCAATCATTAAAACACGTTATATTTGGTGAGGAATTTAATCATCCTATCAAAGGTCATCTTCCGCAATCGTTAAAGCACATTAGATTTGGTGAGGAATTTAATCATCCTATCAAAAATGCCATACCTCCACATGTAGAATCAATTGTATTTAACGATTCATTTAATAAACCAATCAAAGGGTATTTTCCACAAACACTCACTCATCTTACTCTAGGATGTAATTTTAACCGTTTGGTATATAATTCGATTCCCTCGACGGTCACACATTTAACATTTGATAGAGGATTTGACCGAAAAATTCAAAATAGGATTCCCCAATCTGTTACACATCTCACATTTGGCGTATATTTTAACCAACCTATCCATAATGCAATTCCCTGTTCTGTAACTCATTTGGAATTCGGTTATCACTTTGATCAACCTCTCAAAGATAACATCCCTAATAGCGTTACACATTTGACTATCGATGGAAAGTTGACATACCTTACTAAAAATTCTCTTCCGAATTCGATAACGCATCTAACTTTTGGTGACAGATTCTCCAATTCGATCAAATATTGTATTCCTAGATCTGTTACACATTTAACATTAGGGTGTCATTTTGATCGATCTTTACTGAAAAATAATGTTCCCAAAAACGTCACTGATATAACTCTCTACACGTTTTGCAAACTCGATTTTAATGAACCTGATCTTGTTAGCAACGATGAATATATCGAAGAAGATGATGGTATCAGACAAAAAGATTTTTCAGCGAATATAACACGTAGAAAGAGAGATGGAGGAGATAGTTTTAATTATCTATCTTTTCTTGCGCATGGATGGGATACTGATGAATAATATCAATCATATATTCTTAATTATTAAAAATATATGACCATTAAATATTTGTATATCAGTTAACGATACAAATATGAAACTTTAATGATATTGATTTACTAATTTTATTATCAAACATTTATACCCAAACGAATGTTTATCGACAAAATATAATTGATAACAATATCGTTCTGTTCTTTTTTTTGTGTCATTTTTTTTGAATGTTTGACACTGCGTTAACTAACACAACTGTACGATTATGTGAGTTCGAATTCGAATCTAACATATTGGTGTATCAAACTGCGATAGATCGTTTTTAGACAAAGACAATACATTTATATTTTGGCGCAAATTTTAACCAATCGATTCACAAAAGTATTCCATCTACTATGATATGTTTAGATTTCGGAGCTCGTTTTAATTAGCCTGTTCGAGAGAACATCCCATTAAAATTGAAAGAATTACATTTTGGAACAAATTTTGATAATTTTATCAAGAATATTCCGTCGAACATAACAACAAAAATTAATATATATCGCATTCTTCTTTAAAGTCTGCCTAAACGAAGGTTCGTTTTCTAGATCTACCAAAACTATCGAATTAAAGACGGTATTTTCGTTCAGTGAAAAGCCCGTCTTTAATTGTTAAAAATATATGATAAAAAAATTGATATATTAATTGCATTTGCGAATAATCGATATAAAACAAAAATACAATAGAGAAATCAAATGATGAATACGGTACAAAATTTACCCCAAGATATCGTTTTAAAAATTGGAGAATTTTTGTCTGACAAAGAAAAAACCATGTTTGCGTCGATTTCTACAAAGATGAATCAACTAAAATTTGTATTTATTTTTAATGATCCTATCCATATCTTACCTCCTGCAAAATACGGTATGAACTATCGACTACGTAATGGTAAATCTATCGACAAAATATTTAATTTGCCATATATCAAAAATTTAAAATGCATAAAATATTTTTCAAACTCGAACAGGATACCAGAAATAGTTACCCATTTAGAATTTTCTAAAACTTTTAACGAAAATTTGGATAAGTTACCAAAAAATATTACCCATTTGACATTTGGAAAACGTTTTAATAAATCTATCAAAAATAAAATACCGTCATCCGTGACAAATTTAACTTTTGGTGATAATTTTAACAGATCAATCAAAAACAATATTCCACATGGAGTTAAACATTTGAAATTTGGAGATGATTTTAATAGAATAATCAAGGGAAATATTCCGCCAAGCATGTTAACGATTTTTTTTGGATGCGAATTTAATCAAACAATTAAAACGAGTATTCCATTTGGGGTAACGGGGTTACATTTTGGGTACAAATTTAATCAATCAATTGAGGGTAACATACCGTCGAGCGTAAAACGATTATATTTTGATGGCGGTTTTGATCAACCGATAGATAATTGTATACCATATGGAGTAAAGAGTTTAACTTTTGGAAGTAAATTTAATCATCCTATAAAAAATAATATTCCGTTGACCGTAAAATATTTGGAATTTGGAAAAGAATTTAATCAAGAAATAAAAAATTGCATACCTGCCAGTGTCGAGGTTTTGGACATTTGCCACGATTTTAACAAACCGTTCTCAGATTTGCCAGCAACATTAGAACATATAACTTTGTGCGGTTCCTTCAACCGATCAATAGATAGTATGCGTACACTCAAATTAACAAGTTTATACATATATTCTATCCCTCCTTTTGACAAATCACTCAAAAACATACCAGCCACAGTTGTCGATTTAAGGCTGACAAAACCCCACCAATGGATGTTAAATGAAATTCCTCATACTGTCGAAGATTTAGAAGTAACTATTCCTCAAAGTAAACAAAAAAAAGATTATAAATTTCCAAAATGGGTAAACTTAACAGTCAAAAAATCAAAATATTAATCATATCTTAATCAAAATATGATTAACATACACTTTACGTCAATTTCAATATTCTTCCACTCATCGCTGTAACCACATATATCATCTTAAATATTCATTACTAGTTACTAAAAAATCCTCTTGTTCAATTGGACAGAAAAAACTGACTTTAATTGTTAAAAATATATGATCGCCAGTACTGTATACTTACACAAAAATTCTTGTATACATAATATCTAACCCATAACAATAGTAAAATAGTTATAAAAAAAATTGATACAATAAACACTTAAATTAATAGTATATCAGTCAACATGTTTAAAATGATAGCCAACGAACATGCATGGCTGGAGATTAGCAAATTTTTGAACGACAAAGAAAAAATATATCTAACAATGACATCAGCGACTATGGATATATTAAAATGTAAATTTAAATATTGCAAAGAAATACATATCAAAAAAATATTTCAATTACCATATTTTAATAATTTTGAATCTGTTCGGATTTCGAAATCAAATGATCATTGCCCAAAAAATGCAAAATATATCCATTTTACCGCAGAATCTATCAAAAATAAACCCCCGCCATTCGTGACTCATTTAGATTTTGATTGGCTATTTAATGGGTCAATAAAAAATTTTATTCCACCAACAGTTACTCATTTAACGTTGAGTGAATGTTTTAATAGGTCAATCAAAAATAATATCCCGTCATCAGTCACATATTTAAAATTTGGCACATGTTTTAATCGATCAATTAAAAACAATATTCCATCATCAGTTACACATTTATCTTTTAGTTATTGCTTTAAGCAATCTATTAAAAATGCAATTCCATTATCAGTGACGTATTTAGCATTTCGTGGCCAATTCAATCGATCTATCAAAAATAATATTCCATCATCAGTTACTCATCTGATTTTTGATGGTCAATTCAACAGATCTGTCAAAAATAATATTCCACCATCAGTTACTCATCTAATTTTGGGCGGTGCGTTTGATAAAACGATAAAAGGAAATATACCGCATTCCGTTACGTACTTAACTTTTGGTGATCGTTTTAATCAAACAATAAAAGATAGTATTCCGCAGTCTGTCACGCATTTAACGTTTGGATTTCATTTTAATCAACCTATAGATAATGATTTGCCAAAATATGTTACTCATTTAACTTTCGGTTACGATTTTAATCAATCTATCAACAATAACATACCAAATTCTGTCACTCATTTAACTTTTGGTGACGATTTTAATTTACCTATAAATCGCAAAATCCCCGATTCTGTATTGCAATTGACATTCGGACGCAATTTTAACCAAATAATAGATTATGGTGTTCCATCATCAGTTACACAATTAACATTTGGTCGTAATTTTAATCAATCAATTAAAAATAATCTTCCTCGTTCAGTTACCCATTTAAAATTTGGTTACAAATTTAATCGTTCGGTAATGCATAATATTCCACGTTTTGTTACCCATTTAACATTTGGTCACGATTTTAATCAACCGATAAATAATTCAATACCCCCAACAGTAACTCATCTAACGTTTGGTCACGATTTTAATCAATCGATAAATAATTCGATACCCCCAACGGTAACTCATCTAACGTTTGGTCACGATTTTAATCAACCAATCGAAAATAATATTCCAATGTCGGTTATTCGATTGAAATTTGGTCATAATTTTAATAAATCTATCAAAAATAATATTCCTCGATTTGTTACTCATTTGAAATTTGGTCACGATTTTAACAAACCTATCCGAAATAATATTCCTCCATTTGTTACCCATCTATCATTTGGTCATGATTTTAATCAACATTTAAAAGATAGCATTCCTCTATCTGTCACACATTTGAGTTACAATGAGAATCTTGACGCATCGATCAAAGCAGAAATCCCAAAATCAATATGTGTGTGTATCTACAGTCGCATACCATAAAATATGATTATATATTCTTTAACAAAAATATATAATCACGCCATATCATTCACATTTTTATATCAATCCTCGTTTATCATCTTTTCCAAATAACTTGCCAACGTCGACATAAAATTATCCGCTAAATCACCATATTCTATTAAGTGCAATAACATAATGACTCCTCTCACATTTCCGCAATAACCATGTTAACGAGATATGGGTTCGGACAAGAAAGATTTTTGGGTGACATAATACGCAAAAGATATATAGTAAAGACAGTTAATCCTTTATCTTTTCAGACATATAGGCAACATACACAATGTTAATCATATGTTCTTAATCATAAAAATGATTAAAAAATTGATATTTTTATGGCAATAATAAATTAATTGTTACACATTAATCAACATTAAACATGATTCAACTCGAAGATATTTTGAAAAATGCAAAACAAGTAATTGAACCATATACCGAAAAAATTGTTATCCAACAATTACCAGTTGATGTTCTAGCGATAATCAAAATTTATTTATCAGACAAAGATATGATCAGATTACTATCAACGTACCAAATAATGAACACTCTAAAGATACGTTTTGCATATAATGATCAAATTCATCTCCAAAAAATACCTATGCAAATGGACGGAAAAATTCAAGACGTATATTTCGTGAACGATATCAAAATGGATGATCTCATTACGTTACCATACTATAAAAACATCAAAAATATACATTATCATTCAAAATCCACATCAATACCTTGTATGGTAACTCATTTGTCGTTTTCCGATGAATTTAATAAATCATTAAAGAATAAAATTCCGACATCGGTTACACATTTAACTTTTGGAGATAAATATGATCAACCCATCAGAGATACTATTCCACATTCAGTTCTCTATCTTAAATTTGGATACGATTTTAACCAAGCGATTAAAAATAATCTCCCGTCATCGATCACACACTTAAAATTCGGATGTAAATTTAATCAACCGATTAAAAATAGTCTTCCTGGATCTATATTATATCTAACATTCGGAGATAGATTCGATCAACCAATCAGAGATAGTATTCCTCCATCAGTTACCCATTTAAAATTTGGATCATTATTTGATCATCCATTGACGGGCAATATTCCAAAATCTGTAACACACATAACATTAGGAGAGTATTTTGGAGCAGAACTGTATCCAAAAGATTGCAAAATACCCAACAATGTGTATCATCTTACGATAGAAGATGACGAAAATGCAAGGGACCAGGATGATTTTTATGAAGAGATCAAAAATATATTTGACTTGTCCCCTTCTATAACACATTTAGTTTTCGGTGATAAATTTAATATGCGTATCCAAAAAAATATGTCATCGTCTTTGACGCATCTTACATTTGGCACTTGGTTTAATCGTTCTATTAAAAATAGCATTCCGGACTCTGTTACGCATTTAACATTTGGATCCAATTTTGATAAACCAATTAAAAATAATATACCATCAAGTGTGACACACTTAACCATGGGAACTTATTTCAATCAGCCGATAAAAAATGCGATCCCTTCATCAGTAACACGCTTATTTTTTGCGTCCGTTTTTAATCAACCTATTTATAACAGCATACCTCCATTTGTAAAACACTTATCATTTGGATATAAATTTAACCAAGAAATCAAAGGTAATATCCCTTCATCCGTTACACATTTATATTTAGCAGACAAGATGAATAAATATTTTATTGCCGACGGTATTCCGAATACTGTTAAATATCTAATATTGCCTTCCAGTCGAAAAAATGATATAAATCCAAATGATTTCTCTATGCGAGTAATATGGTGTGATGATTTTTGTAATTATCGATCGGGTCGCGGAGATTCAAACGATTCAAACTATTTATCATATTCTGAAATATTAAAACTTGAATAATTAATACATGACAGTTTGATTTTAAAATCGTCATTCATTTTTTACTCCACGAATATTAATCATATTTTAATCAAAATATGATTAACAAACATCATTGTCACTTCACTCTAATCCCGTGTGTTCAATTGTCCTCTCCAAACAAACCCACGTGATCTCCAACTACTGCATGCATCATCTTAATCTCTCTGTTCGTTCCCAGTAACTCACCAAATGATAAACATATCTTCATAACATGATTCGCTAAATCATCTACACCAAATTTGATCCATTATTCTCGCATCTTCACCGCCCAGCATATTACGCAACTTACAGTTCGTTGCACTATCAAAGCAAACATAATGTCTGTCTGATGATAGTTCGTTTCAAAATAAGTCAACTGTTTCATCGTAATATTAGAATTTACTAGCATCATTGTCTAAAGTTGCAATTCACTATCCATATCCATCTACACCGTATGCCTCAACAACGTCCCATTCACCGAATCTATAACCTTCCCAACATTCAACGACCCTTGCGGACTAACCCAAACCGAATCACAAACATATTCAGCTTGCACAATATTCTTCCTATCATCATCAAAAAAGATCACATCCTTTGTCCCATACTTCTTCATAAAATGAACTATAATATGATTCTTACAAATACCACTCTCATTATGACAAAATGGAAAAGATACTGCATATCGAGGATCAACAGACGATTTTGATTTATCATTTGGATTAACCGATATCCCGTTCGTTCCAACAATATCATCCTTGCGAATCAGATCATAGCCAAATGACAATTCAATGAATTTATCAATCATATGTTTGTAACCAAATGATGCAACACAAATTCTAAAATTATATTTCTTAACTAATATACTAAAAAGAGCACGCATCTTATCAAACTGATTAAAATGTTTCAGCTGAAATATTCGTCTATTCTCATCATTTTTATAAAAAGTATCAAGATTTCTAACATCACTACCATAAATAAAAAATAAATTATCTTTTGACAATGTCGAATCAAAATCAAAAATTAATAGCTTATTTACCTTGTTCATTAATATAATCTCTCCCAAGATATTTATTCTAAATCAACACGTCCTAATTCAAAAATTTCAAATCGCCGCTAACTTATATAACAATAATGAATGTTTCTTTATTTTTAGAAATCAAAGAAGAATATACTGAACATTTAATCGATGCATTAGCTCCTTTTTTGTGCGAAGGATTGAATTCCATGTACGGAGAAGCAGAAGATGTAGCCATTGAAGGAAAGGTAGCCAATGAAAAATTATTGATGATATTTCAAAAATTATTACAGCATATTAAACACTGGGACCAAGGTCAAATCGACAAAGAAGCTTATCGCATCAAACAAGATAGTGGAACTGCCGCATATCTGGATGATCTTGTAAAAGCAGTTATCAAAACAAACATCATTTTATTAACATATTCAAACACTATCAGCAACGTAATTGGCCAATCTTATTACAATTCTATTACAACGTCGCAATTAATTCACAAATGTTACATCGAATGTGCCAAAGATGCACATAATAATCCATATTTATTTCTTCGTCATGGTGTCAATCAGTTTGAAATTAAACGGAACCAAGTCTTGATCCAGCAAAACGTGCAATATGCGATCCAACGGGCAATACGAAAAATGTTGCCGATTTCCGTCATCCTTAAAGAATATCTCGCGAACACGATTAATATTATCGCAGAGGCTCCAAATGTTGAACTAATGGGTGTACCAGCCGCACCATACATGCCCGCGGTTATACCCCCAATCGATGCACCAATTAAACCACCGTCTGAAATTGATCCTAAAATCCAACAAGAAGTGATGAAAATAATTAAATCAGAGCACATTAAATCAGAGAAACAAAAAATTCAAGACATTATGAATATTGATAAACTGATCACAAGTTTGGCCCCACCAGAAAAGTCTGTTCAAAAACAAGAAGGAGGGAAGCTGCAAATTAAGAAAGTAGAATCAGAATCCACAGCATATGAAAACAAAGGATTAAATAAGTCTGACAAAAGAATAATTAATATCAATTTTGATCCATCCGAACCGAATAAATCATCTATCTCAAGAACATCGATGACTTCTGGTTATTCAAGAACGGCAGAATTTTCTGAACGCGTTGATCCTGATAATGCGGATTATATCGAAGAATATGGATCAGAAATGAGTGGAAACAATAAGAATAGAAAATACAGATAAATAATGTTTTGCGAAAATTTTTATCGCAATAGTATATAATAATGGATATTGATATTTTTAAAAATTCGTACGTGATATTTGTAATATCATTCATCGTTCTATGCGCAATTGTTTATTTGTTCGGAATAGGACAACAGGTTAAGTTAGAGTCCGTAATGGAAGATGGAAAGAAGAAAGTAACGTTGGATGAAAAATTTAATTGGAAGTATCCTCTTGCAATCGCAATGTTGATTTGGGCATTTTGGCATTTTTATTTGTATCCTGTGGATGATGAGATTGACTTATCGAATGCGGCGCCAAAGCAAGTGGGAGGTAATAATATGCAGCAGAGATATGAAAGCATTCAAAAAATAAATTTAGCAAATTGGTATTGATTAATTAAAATTTAATTAATCAATTATTGTCAAGATAGATAACTTGCAGAATATGTACAATGTTGTTGGCACGATTTATGATTGGCTAGAGACTTGCCTACGAATTCAATAAACCATTTAAGATACATGCAATGGTCCTATCAATAGTTGGAATTAGCTGTAAACTTGCATATGAAAAATATCTCAAAAAAATTGATTTTTAAAAATTTGACTTTTTTTGAACAATCAAATTCAGAGGATCGCAAACCTGTCTTTAAAATTCCTTGTGACAAAACGATAGGATACCAATTTTATGACGCATGGGAAAAATGATCAATTACAATGTAGTAATAGCTTAAATTTATTTTTTAACGTTGTTAGAAAATAAATCAATTAACGAAATGATCCATTCATTGGCGCAGATGATCTTACTGAACTTATATTTCCTAATGGAATAGTTCTATCAATATCTGTTAGTTTGACTGTATCACTAAACATCGATAATTTTTGTTGCACTTGTTCAAGAGGTGACATTTCTTGCTGATCTGTTTGCTTATCTGTTTGTTTCATCATTAACTTGCCCCAGTTGACACCAGAATAGAGCGGGCCGTTTACGTCATTAGGTGCGGCGAATCCGACATCATTTCTGATAAATAATGTGGGTTCGATATCTCTAATATTATGCGCACCATCTCCTCTATTAGCAAGGAATTCATATGCTCTTGCAGGGATACATGGACATCCTACTCCATCGATACCGTTCGCACATGTCATATTTGTTCTAACAAATGGACCTGGAAACCCTGGCTTAAGAATTGATTGTTGGATCTCCTCAGCATCTAGACCATCGAACGGCGTTGGCCATTGATCACCGCAACATTTCTTGCTACAGACCATGTTATCAACTAAATAGTCTTCAACACCTCGAGTACTTGCCCCGTCATAAAATCTATCTAATTCCGTAGACCAATCTAATTCATTTGTCCCATCAAAATTTTCTACTTTACGATTGTAATAAAACCAAATTAATAAAAATACTACAACAACTCCTATGATTATGTATGTTCTATTATTTGTATCTGACATATTTATATACTTCGATTAGAAATTAATTAATAATATGATTTATTTATCTCGCGTAAATATTTTCCTTTATATTTGAGATATTTTTTATAGTAGTATAAATCGTTTCCTCCTAATTGTTCTATCGTAATCGGCATTTTATTATCAATCGAACGATTAACTATTGCGCCTATTACAGAATCTTCGAGTGGTTTGGTCCTCGATATATTGATTTGATCCTTAAAAACTGATTGTAAAAAATTAAAGTTATCTGTAACAGTATTTACATATTCTTCATATTTGATCATTTGTTCCGCTTTTTCAACGGGATCACTAATTTTATCAATTTTTTGTTTTAGATCAAAGAAATTTTCAAAGAACTGTTTCATAAAACCAAATTTACTAACGAATGGCTGGATAAATGCGTACGAATCTTGTCCAAATATTCCATGGGTTTGTAAGAAAAATCCAGCAATTTCATCAAATGTATGATTAGACGTAAGTAATTTTATCAAATAAAGCAAAAATAATCGTCGGATACGTTTTGCGTATTTAGAATCTTTCCATGGCAATTCTGAATCAGTAAACAACATTCTTCCCAAGTCATCGATCAAGTAGTCAATAGTATAACAATTCAAATTAAATCGTCTACCATTATACTCAAATGTATAGTTTTCCACATAATGACTGATATCTGTTTCTTTTATTTTTTTGTAGAAGCCAGACAATCCATTATCATTTTTTTCAGGAATACTAACATCAATTAATTCCCCAGCGATGTTCGTAAAATTATGATGACTATCCTTTTGGATGAACATTTTGACGTTTAATTTAGCCCTTTGTAAAATAAATGAAGTTATTGTCCCGCCGACTTTTGTAAACGTCAACGTTTCGTTATCTGACAAAAAAATAGGACTCTTGTTAGATCCTGCTAAATCTAACGGTGTTAACATATGATATTTACCATCTGGACTTTTTTTCATTCCAAAATCGTGTCTGAATGCAGAAGTATCATTATCAATAGCCAATTTAGTGCGGAAATCGTTCGTATCGATCAACTGTGTCCACGTCCCATCGATATTAACCTTGCTAGATTTATTTGTCAGAATATATGATGGTTCGTCAAATTTTAATTCCATAAAGTGATATCCCATGAACTGTGAATCAACTTCATTATTTTTAAGATCATCAAAAACATTCGCTATCTTTTCACCAAGCTCTATCAGCACTTCATTTTTTTTAGCATTGTCATAGTTATAAAAATCAAAGTACTCTTTTCTATTGGCAGCCAATTCGTCCCTGATGATTTCTAGCACTGAAAATGATAATGATTTGACATCATCAATGATATGATCAAAATCTGGACATGCTGGATCAATATAAATGGTAAAATCGTCATCTGACTTTTGGAAATCGGGATCATATTTCTCATTGATCATCATTTGAATCTTAGCAGGTAAATATTCAACCGCTCTTTTTTTATGAATGCGCAAGATGTTACCTCCTTTGTAAATAAATATCAATTGTTGGTCGTTCAAGTTATGTCTCGCTTTGTATCGTTCGAACACGTTGTTATATCCGCAAGCTATCAGATCAAGGAATTTCATTTTGGATTCTGGTCTACCTAACATATGTTCAATCACAAACGTATCAATTACTTTTTTAAAGACCGTTTTATCATCGATAAATTCTTCTTCTTCATCATGTTCGATCTTAATCGCATTCGCATCAGGTATTACTAATGGTTTTATGTATTCTACACTAATATTTTGAATTTTATTCATAATCGGGTGTGTATGTTCCATTTGGTATATATTTAAATTACAAAAAAAATATTATTATATTTAATACAATAATATTTTAGAATACGAATACCAAAAGTATGATTATCAAATATATGATACTGTAATTATGTGTTAAATAGTAGTAGAATAAAAGACCAATTATCGCAACTTTTATGAGTAAATCTGTCTGTGACATGTCTCCAAACATTTGCTTTCATAACTATAAGTAATATTTTAATTTTTTTGAACGATTAATTATTGCCAAAAAATAAACACAACGCATGTGGCGATAATTGCTTATCCATCTTATCCACCATGAATTGCAAGTTTGTCCTATTATCAGTCATCAATACTGACGATTCATCGGGAACATAAACGACAAAAACAGTAACATTATTTTTCTTAATCGTAAAATCGAGCATATTAGGTTCAAAATCACAGATAGCATCATTATCAATGCTCCAAGCTAATATGGGATCAATAAAAAAATCATGGTACATCGATTGCATATTTTGGTATCATATTCCCCTTAAACTTATTTATTAATTTAAAATTCAATTTTTTTCGTTCAGGTGCACAATGTTGATCTGTCGCAAAAACCAATGATTATTTTTTTTTTCGCGCGGATAATATTCAATCATGACGTTGTATCTATTGATAAAGTTGTTGTATTTATCAATATAATCAAAGTTATAACTAACATATTTATGAAACTGATCTTCGTTCTTCAGTTTCTGTATGATATTTTTATTTTTTGCGAAAGCTTCCTTCTCTAGTTGGATTATGAATGAATTCAATTCTGCGGAAGTGACTCCATTTAGAGTTATTTTATCAGCGTATTTAACGGGCCGAATGACATATGTGCCTTCTGGGGTGACTATAATTGAACCTTGCGATTTCCCGTCATTATGACATTGAACAAAATAAAATATATCATTACTACTTGGGAACTCATACAAAATTCCTGTCTTTCTTCTTTCGCCATCTACATTTGTATTGGGATGAGTATGAAACATATATTCATACTCATAACAAGTTTTTTCATTATGTGGCAGAAATATGCTAGTATCATTAACATCTACTCGGTCCGTCTTTGTAGAGACAATTATTGATTCGACTACATTATTTTTAATAGTAATAATTCCAGAATGTTCAGAGTAAATATTTTTATCATCATATTCATAGATTCTCTGTCCTCCATTATGCAACAACGCATCGATGATGAGTAACTGATTATGATGCAGTGTGACATAATTTAGATCATATATCATGTCTTCCGGTATTTCCAATGGTGGATTAACGATTCTGTCGTTGATGATACAAATATTTGACATCACTTTGACAAAATATTCGGATGGGTAGGAATGATGAGCGGTTAACATATGTATCATATTACTATTCCATTTAATATGCGATAGCGAATAATATTCTGAATCGTTACATGTATCACAAAGTTTGTTGGATTTGTTAGGGGAGGTATGAATAGGAAGCAATGATTGTAATTTTTTGATTATGTCAATGAAATGTGACGATGATAACATTGTATTATTGTTGCATTCTTCGATATATGTAAAATCGGTATCCATTATAATATTACGTATATTATTATATATTCGTTCTATCTAAACGATGCGTATAATATTTTCGGTCAGAAAACCCAATATTTAATAATTCGGATATTAATGAAAAGTAATCGTGATAATATATCTTCATCATCTTCTAGTGATGTAGACTTAGAAATATTAGATACAAGTAATGAGAATAAACATATCGGTACGTATTCCGTAAAACATTCTATGGCATCTTTGAATAAAAAAAGATTGATTTGTTTTTCGATGATAAATGATGAAGATTGTTTGTATGACGAGAGATGTATTTATGCGCATTCGTTAGAGGAGCAAATGATAGATCACGTGCGAAAATCACTCTATAAAATAGTATTAGATGAACATTTGATGAATATATTTCCGTCAATTGCGTATGAAACGGAATATATTTATAATCAATTGATGTTTGTTACTTATTTGTGTAAGAAGTGTAAGGATAATAAATGCACTGGTGGATATAATTGCAAACATGGGACGAATTTAGCAGAACTGAAAGTATGTAGGAATGATCTCATGTCTGGTCTTTGTAATAACGATACGTTTGTGATACCAATTAATGAATTCATAATAAACAAAATTTTGGAAGGAGCAACATATAATGCATCAAAATACGTCGCGTGTAAGGAAGGTCATCATCTTACTTGTCGTGGATTAGTACCATATAATAAATATAAACAGCAAATAGAAATTAACACCAAGAAAACATTGCAATCTATACGATATATTAATGATAACATAACCGATAATGTCATCAATACTAACGTATCATACGAATCATCAACTGATGATGAGATCAACGAATGTTTCAAAAAAAAATATCTTTCGGATTTATCTTCTTCTGATGATTAATCAATTATTAATGCAATAATTGATTAATTACTTAACGACCTTAATTTTGTCGCCATGTTTGATGACGTATTTCGTTGGCATAGCATCTTTCAATTTATCCTTAATGACATTACGAGCAACTGTACCTAATATAAATTTAGGTTTGGTTATTCTATCGATATTAATTATTGATTCCATTTCTTTGCATGTAATGTTGTGGGCCAAAATGATCTCCATAATCTTATCATATTCACCGTTTAATAGTAACTTCTTGAGGATATTAGTGATATGTAAAAAATCGTTTGTCATCATTTTTTTCAAAAAGATGTTTTCGCGAGATTTTCTGATTACTTTGTTATTGATCTTTCGGGTAGATGTCTTCGTATAATCTTGCGCATAAACATATCTATCTTTCTCTTTGATGGATAATTTATTAGGAGTTTTGTTGATGTGATACGATGGCATGACACATCCATAAAATCCGTGGATAGATTGTAGATTCCAGCACTGGTGAGAATAAATTATTCCATCGATCTTATCAGATTCAGATATGTTTTTACTAATTTCGCATATCATTTCCATTTGTTTGAGTGCAGATAACATCGGATAGTTGAGTTTGATATTTAATGGATAATTTTCGTGGATCATCAATGGGATAGTTGCTCTTTCTTCGCTATACAACGTGATAGAATCAGATATTCCGGTGTATTGATTGAGTAATAATTCGGTTGCTTCATAAATGTTAGGATCAATATCCTTCATTTTCGCGGACTCTTGATATTTTCTAAACTTATCATGATTGATACCGGCTGGTTCATCATCTTCATAAAGTAATTTTAGCTCTTCAAGACTGTAAATCAGTTTTCTAATGTCAAATTGGGAATTAAATATTATTTCTTCATAAATATTTTGATCCTCATCTTTGTTATCAATCAATTTAAGTTTCTCTTCTTTGCATATGTGTTTAACAAATTTTTCGATTTCTTGATAATCTGGTGGCCGCATTTTAATTTCGTTTGAAGTTTTTTCAATTTTTCCTTCTTTTAAAATATTGTATGAAACCATTTTATGGATTTCGTTAACCAATTTGTTATGTTTGGTATTGGAAATAATGATTATCGGAAACTTTCTAAGTTTGTTATTCATTTTGATGAGCGCTTTTACAGCTTCCTTCTCTTTTGAATTCGAAATCGTCGAGATGTCATCAAAGACCAATGCAGATTTACTTTTAGCGTAGTTTATTGATGTATTTTCCCCGTTTTTTATCATTGCGTTTCTATTACCTGCAATGGATGCATAAACGACATCGACACTACGAGATGATCCTGTTGGTGCCTTTTGTGTTTTGATTGGTTCATTTTTTTGAGTTTTTTTAGTCTTTTTTGCGGGAATGACATTGGCAAGATTGACCGTTATTTTTTCAAACGAATTTTCTTGCAAAAGAATATCAACGATTAACGACTTACCGATTCCATTTTTGCCGATAATGAAGAGATTAGGATTCATCAGTAAGGATTTGGTTTTATTGTTCGCTTTTGTGACAGGGGCTTTCTTAGCGGGAGCTGTTTTTGACCCAGATACATTTTTTGTAGCTTTCTTACCTTTTGGCCCTTTAGTAACAGTTTTTGTTGCAGCGAGTTTGGCAAGATTTGCGTCGGAAAATTGGCCTAAAAAAGTATTGATGTGTTTGGCGTAAAATTTGTCGCCTAGGACATCTGATGATTTTTGAGGTCGGTATTTATCAAGCCAGTCTGTATTCATTTATAATATTTAATATGAGACAATTGTTATATTGGATATTTTGTTTGTCATTTTTTTTGATGGTGCTTTAAAATTCTCATGACCGAAAGTATAGTCATTAAAAAAAATGGATATAAATTTTGATGAAACGTCTGGCTCAATTTAGACGAAAACTATAAAATATATAGTTTTAGTTTTAAAAAAAATATGTATATAAAGTATTATACTATAAATGGCAGAAGACCGCAAACGAGTAAATCCAGATTCAGATAATAAGACAGATAATTCAGAGATCGTTCGACGAGAATTGGACAAACTTCGTAACAACCGAACTTTGTCACGACATCATATTATGGAACTTGCCCAAAAATATCCAGAGGCAGTTGTTGACGAAATTATGAAAGCTGATGCTAAACGAACTCAACGAATTAGACGAATTGCTGCTAAAGTTGCTGAAAAAGTCGCAAGAAAGTACCAATCTGGTAACAGACCTTTACATGAGATTTTGAACAAAATGTTAAAGTACAAAACTGAAAACAAATGGACTGACATTGAATATGAATTTTTCAGATCCGAATTAGAAAAACGATTTGATGGTCGAAGAATGTACGAAGTTGACAACAATCAATTAAACATTCAAAATAGATCACGAATCAATAAAATGTTGGGTTATAAATACCATATCTCCCAAGATGATCAATTAAAAATCAAAGATTCAGAAGGAGGAACATTGGCAGAAATTCTTTCAATGTATGAACGTTCATTGTCTTCTTATCGTTCTAATTACATGAGCAGCATTTTATACGAAGACTCTGCTCTCCAAGCAACAACTGGTAAATTTGATAGAACTAAAAATGTTGCATCCAACCACGTTCATCCATTGTTAGTAGCAATGTTCATACCAAAGATTGGATTATTCGAAAGTCAAATTTTACACTCCAACATGGGCGGTATTGTTAAATCACGATATGAAGGTAAACCAATTCTCGTTGAAGCTGATGCTATGTTGTTCAATGATATGGTTACCGATCCAAATGACGTCGTCTGTGAAGAATCGAGCCCAATTCTTGACGTCAAAAAACGATACCAAGTACAAATCGATATTTGGGACATTGTTACAAATCTTAGAAATGGATTGTATTATCACGGTGACTCTAATCAACGTTTTTTAACCGATTTACACCAATGCCGAAACAATTTGTACGATAATGCTGATTTGATTTATAGTCAAGATGAAGGTGCTATTTTACGAAGATTGATGTCTGTCTTTTCATTGAGACCTACATTGATTAGTACACGTCCAATTCTCGCAGTTGAAGCATTTTTAGGAACTCCATGGGGATCTGGCATGAATTTGGGTATGGGTGCTTCAGGATTTGGTGTTGGTGCTGGATTTGGAGTAGCAGGATCACCAATGGGAAGTTTACCATTTGTTAACCAACCAGTTATCACTGTTACTAAAATTCCAATGATCACTTTACAATTACCATATAGAGCACCTGATGCATCTGTTACCGCCGAACCTGTAAACATTAACGCAGCAATCAACCAACATGTATGGTTAAACGAAAACAAAACAATTGTTCCAAAAGAACAATCTATTATTCACAGTAGAGAAGTTTTGATATTCTATGTCAACCGTAGAATCCAACGAGTTACAATGCGATCATACACTAACCCAATCGCATTCTCTCATTTGCCATTAACTATGTCAAACTTGGAAAAACTCAACGATTATCCAGTTACTGTTCAGCCAACAATCAAAATCAGCACTGAAGCAGACGTTTATGAATTGAGATCTGTTGTCGCAGTTCAACAAACCAGTATCAACCCATGTCCAAAACCAACTTTAGACAGTTCACCAATAATTATTGGATCAATTGGTTTGGTCAAAGTCTTGCCATCAAACGGTGCATACAACAAGCCAGCTATCAGATACGATCCATTTGGTGCGTCAATTCCAATTGAATACAGAACTACCGCGGATGGTCCAGCTCAATATGTTCAAAATCCACCAATGACCTTGATAGACGCAACCTTCCCTGGTCCAAGTCTCAGTGGAAACGAAGATGAATCATTCGATACCATTGCAGCAACAAGAGGAACCATCTACATTTATGCTAAACCATGTGAGGCTGGAGGAAACTACTCATGTCTTGAATTTATCAATTTGAATTTAATGTAAGCTATAAAATTATCATAATGATTTTATAACTTTTTTACAACTGCATCAGTTTATCTTGTGAGTGATACTAAAAAAAAAATCGTAATTTAGGTAACGATTCGATTGATGATTCTGGTATTTTTATGTTCGGATTATCCAACAAAGCCAGTTCTTGTAGATTAACTAACTGGCTAATCGATTCCGGTATTTCTGAAATTTGATTCTTGTCCAATCGTAACGTTCGCAAATTGGTAAGATAAAATAACGATGTGGGTATCTTTGATATTTTGTTAGAAACCAATCCAAGATATTTCAAATTAGTGAGATACGAAATTGATTTTGGTATTTTTGGTATTTTGTTATCGTTCAAGCATAATTTCCGCAAATTAACGAGTTGGGATATTGATTCCGGTATTTTTGTAATCTCATTATCACCTAAATATAAATAGTGCAAATTGGTAAGTTTACATATCGATTTTGATATTTTGGTAATCTTATTAAAAATTAGACTCAATTTTTTTAAATTTGTAAGCTGACATAATGATTTTGATAATTTATCTATTTCGCCTTCTTCTAGTTCTAAGTATGATAAATTGGTAAGATAACAGATCGATTTTGGTATTTTTTTTATCGCATGGTTGTTTACTATTTTTTTGAGAGAAAATAAGTTGAACAAATTACCCAGAAAGCCGATTTGCTGTATAAAAATAGTCAACTCGTGACACATAATATATGATTCTTTATGTGATCCTTTCATCAAAAAAGTTTTCCCATAATCTTCATCCAATAATCGCTCATATTGTAAATCACATACTTCTTTAAAGAGTTTATTCGTTAATGAACATGTTATTATGTTGTTGAATTTCAAATGCGATAATGTTTGATAAATGATGTCTTTGTGTTCCATCAAGAGTATGAATATATTGGTATTGTATTTGATTTATACGATAAAAAATTCAGTTTTTTATTGTGTAAAAGATTGGCAAAGATTTGTGTTTGTGCATCATCTTTGATAGATCATTGAAGAAGAACACAGAGTTATTACAAAAAATAGTATTTGCTGTAAAGATTTGTATTTACAGAAGGTTTGTATGTCATATTCAATAGATTATTGGAGAGGAACGCAATGTTGCTGTGAAGATTTGTATGGTGGATAGATCATTAGAGAGATATGCAAAGTTACTGCAACGATTTGGGTTTGCAGAAGATTTGCGTGTCATATTTAATAGATCATTGAAGAGGAACGCAATGTTGCTGCGAAGATTTGTATTTGCTGAAGATTTGCGTGCACATTCAATAGATCATTGAAGAGGAACGCAATGTTGCTACGAAGATTTGTCCCCGCTGAAGATTCGCGCGCATATTCAATAGATCATTGAAGAGGAACGCAATGTTGCCGCAAAGATTTGTGTCCGCTGAAGATTTGCGTGCACATTGAAGAGGAACGCAATTTTGCTGCAAAGATTTGTGTTTGCAAAAGATTTGTGTGCACATTGACGAGGAACGCAATTTTGCGCCAACGATTTGTGTTTGCAAAAGATTTGTGTGTCATATTCAATAGATCATTGAAGAGGAACGCAATTTTGCTGCAAAGATTTGTCCCTGCTGAAGATTTGCGCGCACATTGAAGAGGAATGCAATTTTGCTGCAAAGATTTGTGTTTGCAAAAGATTTGTGTGCACATTGACGAGGAACGCAATTTTGTGCCAACGATTTGTGTTTGCAAAAGATTTGCGCGCATATTCATTAGATCATTGAAGAGGAACGCAATTTTGCTGCAAAGATTTGTGTTTGCGAAAGATTTGCGTGTTATATTCAATAGATCGTTGAAGAGGAACGCAATGTTGCTGTGAAGATTTGCGTGTCATATTCAATAGATCATTGAATAGGAACGCAATGTTGTTGCGAAGATTTGTATGGTGGATAGATAATTAGAGAAATGTTACTGCAAAGATTTGTGTTTGCACAAGATTTGCGTGTCATATTTAATAGATCATTGAAGAGGAACGCAATGTTGCTGCGAAGATTTGTATTTGCCGAAGATTTGCGTACACATTCAATAGATCATTGAAGAGGAACGCAATGTTGCTGCGAAGATTTGTACCCCACAGAAGATTTGCGTGCATATTGAAGAGGAACGCAATGTTGCTGCAAAGATTTGTGTTTGCAAAAGATTTCCGTGTCATATTCAATAGATAATTGAAGAGGAACGCAATGTTGCTGCAAAGATTTGTGTTTGCAAAAGATTTCCGTGTCATATTCAATAGATAATTGAAGAGGAACGCAATGTTGCTGCAAAGATTTGTGTTTGCAAAAGATTTCCGTGTCATATTCAATAGATAATTGAAGAGGAACGCAATGTTGCTGCAAAGATTTGTGTTTGCAAAAGATTTGTGTGTCATATTCAATAGATCGTTAAAGAGGAACGCAATATCGCCACAGAAGATTTGCGTGACATATTCAATAGATCATTGACGAGGAACGCAATGTTACCGTAAAAAATTGTATTTGCAGAAAATTTGCGTGGCATAATCTATCGAAAGTTACATGCAATGTTACGGCCAATAACTAATATTGGCTGGAGACTTGCATACATCATTCAATGATTTATTGAAAGTTACATGCAATGTTTCTGTCGGCCGAAGATTTGCATACATCATTCAACGATCTATTGAAAGTTACGTGAAATGTTGCTGCTAAGAATTAATATTAGCTGGAGATTTGCAATGATCTATTTAAAGTTACATGCAATGTTGCTGCCAAGAATTGCTGTTGTCAGGAGATTTGCGTTCATCATTCAACGATCTATTGAAAGTTACATGCAACGTTGCTGCCAAGAATTGCTATTGGTCAAAGATTTGCATTTGTTATTCAATGATCTATTGAAAGTTACATACATAATCTTGCTACCACGATTTGATATTTTGCATTCATCATTCAACGATCCATTTAAGGTTACATGCAATATTGCCGCCAATAATCAATATTAGCTGAAGATTTCCGTTCAATTATTTGTTGAACGATGAACATTGTTGCTATTGGCTGGAGATTTGCATTCGTCTTTCAATGACCTATTGAAAGTTATGCGCAATATTGCTATTGGTCGGAGATTTGTATTCGTCTTTCAATGATCTATCGAAAATTGCGTGCAATGTTACTGCCAAGAATTATCATTGTCCAGAGATGTGCATTCGTCATTCAATAGATCATTGAAAGTTACGTGTAATGTTGCTGCCAAGAATTATTATTGGTCAGTGATTTGTATTCGTCATTCAATGGATCATTGAAAGTTACGTGCAATGTTACTTCCATGAATTATCAATTGGCTGGAGATTTGCATCCATCATTGAAAATTACGTGCAACATTGCTGCCAAGAATTTTATTCAATAATTCTAAAAAATTGACATATGAAACGTTAACATTGGTGTTATATATAAATCAATTACAAAAATGTTGACGATCCTGTACGATGATATCATAATAAAAATAAGTGAAGAGTTGTCAGATCGCGACAAGATTTATCTATCGATGATATCCAAATCTACGGATGTCATAAGATATAAATCAATATTCCGGGAACGCATATTTATAGGAAAAATTAGAGGCTTGTCGTATTTTGATAATTTTGAGAACGTTGAAATATATGACACAACTCATCCTAAAGTTAAATATCCAAAAAACGTAAAATATGTTCATTTGATTTCGCATAAAACAAAAATATCTCAGTTTGTTACTCATTTAACATTCGGGGATTCGTTTACGCAAGAAATTAGTACTGAATCCATACCTCCGTCAGTTACTCATTTGACTTTCGGGAGTTGGTTTAATCAATCCATTGAAGGTTGTGTACCAGTATCAGTCACTCATTTAACATTTGACACTTGTTTTAACAAACCAATAAAAAATACCATACCACCAGGAGTCACTCATTTAACTTTCGGAAACAGTTTTGACCAACCAATCGAAGGTTGTATACCTGCGACAGTCACTCATTTGACTTTCGGAAATCGGTTTGATAAATCCATAAAAAATAGCATACCTCCATCAGTTACCCATCTTAAATTTGGTAATTGTTTTGATCAACCAATAAAAGATAACATACCTATATCAGTAATTCATTTAACAGTTGGATCGCGCTTTGATCAAGAAATAGATACTACATTCCCACTATCAGTTACTCATCTAAAAATTGGTTCCGAAAATGGTGTACGTATGAATTGTCATATATTGCCATTACTTACTAATCTAAAATTTGGCAAATATTTTAATCAACCGATCAGAGATTGTATAACCCTATCTGTTACTCATCTAAATTTTGGTTATAATTTTAATCAACCGATCAGAGATTGTATATCTCCATCTGTTACTCATCTAAATTTTGGTTATAATTTTCGACAACCGATAAAAGACTGCATCCCATCGTCTGTTACTCATATAACCTTTGGTTTTTGTTTTGACAAATCAATAAATGATATACCGGCATCTGTTCAAGAAATAACTTTGCACAAACGCTACGATCAAAAAATAAATGAAAACATCCTGTCGCGAGTTAACATCATAAGAATTTGATCATCAAAAATTTTAATAATCAAAATCAATAAGTAGGATCAAATGTCCTCGTCACGCTAGGTAACGTCCTCATACCAGCACTGGACACACATTCAGGATGATCCATAATCTGTCGAGGTAAAAAAGTTCTGTCCAAATAGCCAATGTATTGATTCACTTCCGATATTATATTAGGTACAACATCGTCCGTCACCAGATTGTTAAGCTCTTGTATTTGTTCTTTGATGTGATCTGCTACATGTCTTGCATGTTGAAGGAACATGGATCGCATAACAACCTGTAAATCTTCTTCATTTTGCTTTTCAATCAAATATGCACCGTTTGTTCGCTTAAAAACAGTTCCGATTATTTGTTTTTGAAGAAGATCAACATTTTGCGGTGAGAAGAAAATCTTACTTAGAATGGTCTCTTCTTGTATCCCCTTGACGCAATCCTTCGACATATTGTAATAGTCTGTGTAATGAGATTGAAACATCAAAAATGGTGTTTTCATTATTTCAAAACTTGTCTGCTGTTTTTTTTGCATATATTATAAATCAAATATTTTAATTTATAATGTACGTTTCGAGCAAATTTGCTTGGTTAAAGATCACGTTCGGTTCGATAATATTCTGTTCTATTTTGTCTTTTTCAGATAATGAATATTGTTGGAGATTACTTTTAGATATTGTTTTTTCATAGAAGACGTTCTTGCTAGGATCATCTCTATCCATAATCTGCACATTTCCATGTGAATCGACATCTGATTTCACAATAACCCATTTGTACGTGTTATTATCAATAGTTTGAACGGCTAATTCTCCTTGTGCAAATGATCCAGTAACTGCGCGAAGATTTGTCGCTTCATCCTTCTTAAGAAATGTACCAACTCTATTATTCATTAATCGACCAAATTTGTTACTAATTACCTTAGCGATATCCTTTTCTGGATCACTCATGATGTCTTGAATGAACGTAATTACTTCTTCTGGAGGTCGCATAACACCATTCTTTGTATGTTCTTTAGTAAATGCATTCGTGTTAATGATATTGCGGTAATTTTGATAGTTCAACTCAAAAATATCGGCTTCTTTCACTGGTCTGTCAAATATTTCTTTAGAAGAATTGATCTTGTATTCTCGACCAGATCGTTCTTGGGCGCGCATTGTGGGAATAATATCTTTAAAATTAGAATCAATCATCACTAAATATCCATAATTTGGTACATAATACAAAATACCGTCGATGATATATATCCAATACCCAATTGTAGTACCCTCTGAATATAAATCTTTAATGTAAACATTGTCTTCCAGCGTCATATTTGCAACACTTATTCCATGTTTCTGCAAGACTGCTAATGCGGACATGATCTGAAATATGACGTTAACCCACACGTTCTCATTATGATACCCATTTTCAATAACCTTTGACGCAATACCTTCTTGTTCAAGCTTCATAGATGCCCACTGATAAATATTATTAACCGGAGCTTCAGTAATAATGATCAGCGTCGTACCACTATATTTTTGTAATAGTGGATCTACTTCATCAGGTAGATAATCTTTTTGTCGCATCTTACCGGTCATCACTTCAGCGAGCGCATCTGGATTGATCGATTGTCCTGTCTTGGAACTGATCATGGCATTTCTTATGTCATAGTATTCCATGAACTTTTTGTATTCCAGAGTCAATAAATCTTTCTGAGTCAAAAATGATTTCTTGAGTTTAAAAAAGTCAATCTTCTGATTTGCAGACGTAAAGAACGTGTACAATAATGGGAAATTTGGACTGACATACTTCTTGATGATCTTTTCACGCAAATACTCATAAAATATTAATTCTCGCCAGACATCATATTTGACATAATTCATCTGTCTAAATTTATAAGAATAATATTCAGCATAGGATAATGCGTAAAGACGGATATTCAGACCAATTGATTTTTTAGCACATTGTATTACCTGTGAAATTTTATCCAATCTGATGGGAAAACATGCTCTGTAAATTAATAGTCCATACGGTAATCCATCATATGGATTTTTATTGACAGTACTGTAATAATTTGGATTTAATTCCATAAATTTAATATAATTCATCAAACTACGCTGACCTTCTGAATCCAATCCAATATCCTCGCCATCTCCCATTCTGACTAGCGTTTGGCGCACGAAATCTGACATGTTTTTACGTTCGCCAATAGTATTAAATGTATATCGATGATCTTTCTCTGGCAAAATACCTTCGAAAACGTTTCTCATCTGAACGTGACCGCCAACTGGACCGGGAACGTTGATATTAAAAACCTTTTGCATTGGATATTGCATTGTTGGACCATATGAAAATGCAGAAGTTGGTAACGCCAAATGTTGTAGAGTTGGATTTGCGTTCACTGGAATCATCATCGGATAAGGTAGGGCAGGTACAGCTGGGATTTGAGAGATCTCTGGTTTAGGGTTGAAGACTTTTAGTTCGAGAGTTTGACCGGGTAACATTTGTGGGGAATTTGGTAGTTGTTCTACTTTTTGGGGTACTCCTTCTTTGTTTCGTTGAAAAACATCTTTAGCCGAGTTTGATATGAAGGGGGAATTCTTAACTTGACGTGGTCTGACTATTTGCGGTACAACTAACGGTTTTTCATTACCATTACCTCCTGTTTGTTTTTTATCGTTTAGTGCTGAAAAAAAAAATTGGGGTTTGGGTGATAGCCGCCAGTTTGATTCTGGCGCATCATCTCCATCATGGCTTGTTGCTGTTGTTGTTCTGGTCCCATTTGTTGTGATGCCATAGCTTGTTGCATCATCGCTTGTTGTGCTGCCATTTGTTGCGCTGCTAATTGTTGTGATGCCATTTGATTCGCATCAGGTGGCATTCGCGTTCCATTGCTCATATCACCAAATTGCATATCCATTTGTGGCCGAGCACTTGCATCGCCGAAACGCATATTAGGTTGACTATATGGCATATTACCTGCATTTGCTGCCATATATCTATTGATAATATCATTCTCGTTATTTATTGGTGCGGGAACTTGACTGGTTTTATTTTGCGGAATTTGTCCAACGGGATAAGATTGGTTGCCGAACTTTTGACCAAATTGGCCGTTGTTTTGCGCTAAAGAACCTGGATTTACACCGAAAAAATTACCGAGAGAATTTATCTTAGGTCCAGATTCCATTTGATCAGGATATTCATAATTATCTTGCATGTAACCGTTTTCATAATTTTGATAATTATGATGTTTGCGTAAGTTTTTTTTCTGATGGTTTGCACCAATATGCGGATCTATGAGACGTGTTCCACGGTATTTTTTTAATTTTACTTGACCATCTATGACATTATCTACTTTCGATCTTTTTTTCATGTTACTCATATTCTTTATATCATTATTATAAGATTTTTTATTTTTATTTCTTGATGTTTTTATGCCCGACTCTTCCACTTCTCGCGACGGAGTGGATGAAAGGTCATCAGACTCATCCGCACCTTCAGAATCTAAATCCTGTTCTTCGGGGGAATCTTCGGGCAGCATTTTTTTATCTTCTGAATCTAAATCTTGTTCAGTCGTTGTCAGACCAGATAATTCTAATTCTGACATCGTTTCCGTAGGTGTCAAACCTGATAATTCTAGTTCATCCATTTGCGCAGTCTCATCTGCTTCATCGAACATATCATCAGGTGACAAATCATTAACATTGATATCTGACTCTGGTTCTTCATCATCTTCAGTTACAATTCTAGAATTTGTCATGTTTTCTGAATCGTTTTTCAATTTATCTTTCAACAACAAATTTCGTTCATCTTTCATTTGCGATCTTTGTTTTGATATAATTCCATACACATTTTTGATGTTCAACGAATCTTTTTCATTTTCAGTCAATAAATCCCACATCTTTTTAGTTAAATAAATATCCTTCGATCTAATTTTTTCTGGCAGCAACTGTTCAAATAGATTGGTCATAAAAGTTGTTTTCAAGATAGAACCACTGTATTTTTTCCAAATATCATTAAGTGCCGTATATATGTCATTATATGCAAAATTAGGTCCCATTTCAGGAAGGCCACTATTGGCAAGATATTCATTGCGAATAACATCTTCAATTTCTGACAAATAAAAGTTCGACAATTTGATATTCGGAATAACCGTTTGTATCAATTTATTATTTCTATTATTTTGGCTTGTTCTGACATAACAATCAATTGTTTCTGGTAACAAGTAGTTATGTTTAAACTTGGGATAGTAAGTATTGATTTCATACAATGGCTCAATAATGCCAAATAATGTATTAACAAGAACGTAATCATCCAATTCATTTTCTTTCAAGAACGCATCAAGAGTAAACATTTTAAAAAATCGTTCAGTTATCTCGACAGAATAAATTTTATCTTGATCGATGTGCGGTTTAATTTCTGGATATTTTGCTAAATCACTTCCCGCCGCATCAACATTAATGATTGGTAGTAAGATATGTCTGGTTTTATCGTTTAGCACTAGTTCGCTTAATAGGGTTTTGATGACGTTGTTGACATTGATTGGATTATGGATGTTGACAGTATCTTGACGATCGAAATATTCAATGAGACGAACGTTTGTTTTAAGATTTTTATTGATACGCACAAATCCAATGACGTCTATCGGTTTTCCTTGATTGATAAGTCCAGATGGGTAATTATCTTCGGGCAGGTGAGTGATCTGTTGGGGTTTGAAGATGACATCTAAATCATAATTAGGCATTTTGAAGCGATCGAAATACAAATTATTGATATCCATAAATTTGGTTTCATATTTTTTCTTGTTATTTTCACTGCTAACATAATCGTTAATATCATAAATTAGTTCATCTACATCATATAAACGCAGATGGAATTTTTTTATATCCGGAGTTTTAGCCATTTATTAATATATATTAACAATATATATTAATATTTGCCAAATCATTTCTTTTTTCCAGAATCTGCTACAGGTGTTTGTGAATAGGGTCCTCGTGGAGTTGCTGTGCCGCCAGTGTATCTGTATTTATTGAATAATGGATCTGTCATAATAACTTTGTAAGGTGTTGTATATTCAAAATCTACTTGGATTCTGCCCTTCTCGTTGACGTACTTTCCCGCAGTTCTGTATTTTTCTGGTATTATTCTGTGGACAAACTCAACTATCTCAGGTGGAACCCCTCCTTCATAAAATTGTGGGAAGAATCGCGCACTGATTAAGGTGTTAAAAAAATAATGCATATCATAGTATTTGTTTTCCTTCTTCGTAATATTCATCTTTCGCGTCCAGCTCGCATTTACCTTATTGTTTTCAATGATACCATCAATACACGCAAAATCAAAATCCCATATCTTAATTTGCATGTTTATGTTTGGCATGATAAACTTAACTCCATCCATGTTGTAACAATAATATGGCATACTACTTGTAATGTTCGTCAGCTGTACCAATATGTTATTAGCTTTCATATCATTATGCCTAAACGCTGGATATTTTTTGTGAATCAGACTCAATGTGAATAATATTTGAAAAATAAACACTACCCAATCCTTTAGCGTTAACTTTGCGTAATTTTTTCGGATATAGTCCAATAGATCCCCACCATTTGCCCATTCACTTATCAAAACAGAAACAAAATCTTCATAATCATCGTTGTGATATCTTGCCACAAATTTTTTGTACATTTTGTTTTTAGGATCTTTTAGATCGATGATCCCTGGCGGAATTTTAATAAAATTAGTAATGTTGGTGTTGAACATACCAATTGGTAAAACAAAATGTGGTGTACAACGCTTGATCACAAACTGACTCAACAATTTTAACATCCGTAATTCTGTGTTTTCTGGCCTCGAAAGATTATTAATTGCACCATATTCATCCTTGGGATATGCACATACTTTTACCGCAAATTCAATACTCTTATCACCTTTTGAAACTCCTTTAAAAGTATGTCCTGTCGTGCCACTTTTAAGATATCGCAAACGAATGTCCATAGACGTAAACAATTCTTTGATATTCATAATCTGTTTATTTAGTTTGATGTTAGTCGATGAGTCTACATTATCGAAATCAATCATTGGTTTTAGTTTACTTCCTTTTAGAATGTTTTTAACGAATTCGATTCTTGTTTCAGTCGGTTTCTCACTTGATCTGTCATGGGATTTTGTTTTACACGAATCAGACGTTTCTTCTTCAGACGTATCGTTTTTACGTTTTCGTTGGTTTGTGACTTTAGATTCTTGCGTTACGCGCTTTGTAGGTTCAACTAGATTTGTAATGAGATCAAATTTATCAGAACTGGATGTTTCTGAATCTGTACTGTATAACTGAGCGTCGCTATCTATCATATTTTTTTTTGGATATTTTTTCATATTGTTATAATAACTGAAGTTATTTTAATATCCGTTTGCTCATCGAATATATTCTGTCGTTGAATATAATTTAGGTGGAAAAAATATATGAACGCACTCGAACCTTGAATATTTAGCAATATTCTTAATCCATCATTAGATGAAGATAAAACCTCGCCGCATAGTCTTAAATCAACCAACAATTTAAAATAAATAAAAATATAAATATATTGTATATTATAGAATGGAATTTCCTAATAATCAATCGGCACAATCAAGCGAAATGGGCGAATTAGAATTTGTTGAATTAAGTTCAGATAGAAGTCATTCTCATAGTTCATATATGAATGATTTCAAAGAAATTTTTAATAATGCTCGAGCAACTGGCAGGAAGGCTATGCATGGTGGCGATGATCGAACTTTTTTTGAAGAAGAAAACGATGAACTCGTTAATGCGCAACTCAGAAAAAAACATCATCAATGGGGAGGTGATGATGAAGATGACGAAGATGTTGATAAAGACGAGTATGATTTAAATTTTCCAGACGAATACGACCTCCGAAAAAGGGGACACAGAGGAGGATCCGAAGATTTCGGATCTGGAGTTGAAATTAATAATATGGGGGATTTAGAATTTGAACCTACATCGTATAATAATAACCAACAGGGGTATGAATTCAGAAAACAGATGTTATTGCAACGTATCGGAACTAAGATGGTCGGTGGAAAGAAAGAATTGCCACCAGCTATGATGAAAATGATCGAATTATCAGGTACCATTCGTAACTCCGGTCCGTTCCCAGGAGTTAATTTGGTTGGAGTCGCTAAACTCATTTGGGACGATGCCATCTCTAAATTAGGAGGTAACTCATCTAATATTGATAAAATCATGGTGATCGCAACTAAAAGTGCAGAGAAACCACAAATATTCGTTGAAAAATTCACAAAGATACGCGATGTTGGAGATTTAGTTTTAAAATCTGGCACATTCAAGGCAGTCAAACCTATGGATGTCGGTAAATTAGTCTGGGAAGAAGCGACTGAACAAGCAAAATCTGGCGCAAGTTTGAGTGAGATTGAGAGAATTGCTAAAGAATTGGCGATGAAGAATCCTAAATCATATGTTGATACGTTTAAGAATAATAAAAAAATGAAGGCAGCTAATAAATAATAGTATTATTTATTAGTTATCGAACGGACTTGCGTTTTGACTTGTTGTTACGTCTATCAAGCTCGTCAGCTATAGATTTGAGATTTGCATCTGCAATATCAAGGTTTTTTGTTATAATTTCCATATTGTATTTGGATTCCTTGTATTTCATTTCGAAGTATTCTTCTGATTCATCTTCGTCAAGTTTATCCATAATAAAATTAGTATTATCAATGACTGTATTCATACGCTCTGTAAGGATTTCGATGTTTTTCGCCATATCTTTCTGTTGCTTTCTAATTTTATCGTATCCTTTATTCAAGCGTTCGATAGATTCATTGAGATCTGTTTGTGACTGATTTTTTTTGGACATTAGATTGTTTGAAAGAGATAGTATCTTTGCATATTTTAAGAGAGTTTTTTTTCAATTTTTTTGAAAACTATATACATATCAACAAAATAATTAAAAAATAATACCAATATTATTTTTTAATCAGTAACTTTATCATATATTCTAACGTAAACATTATATTTTTTGCATCTCTCTTTGATCATACCGATCTTATTATTAATTGGTACATCGAACAAATACATGATCAATTTTTTATCATTATGATCATAGGAATAGGATAACAATTGTCCAAGAGCACATTTCCAATCATCATATTTCTTAATTTCTATCAAATAATCATCCGTTAACAAATCTATCCGGCCTGCTGGAGTCTTCGCTTCAATTTCGCCGCCATATTTAGCGTGCAACTTTTTTTGTACTTCTTTTTCTTTGCTAGCGTTCTTGCATGGTTCTATATTGGACAATGCTTTGTAAAATTTGTGTTCGTTTTCGGGCGAATATTTTTTCCATTCATCAATCCGTTGACCAACTTTTACGGCAAATATTGGACTGCACCAATAAGCAACGTGTATCATTAATTGAGGATGAACATATGTTCCTCTTAGGTTATTTTTTTCATTTTTTGCTGACACCATTAGTTCGTCAGCGGTGATGTTCAGTGATTCTGCAAGAGCGTCAATTAGTTCTATAACGGTCGAGTTCCTAGTCCAATTTGAATAACGTTTGCCTATATCATTGCATAATTTTGAGACGTTAATAAATCCGTTTATGTTCATGATCACAATAGTAAATTTGTTACATTTACCGTAACTATAACTTTCATTAATCATGATAAAATTAATCATCACCTAATTTCTGATAACTTATATGATACATACTTGTAGGTGTTTAAATCATTTTCTAACTCTACCCGGCGCAAAAATCTTCGCAACCGGCCCCATATTACCCGCACTAATACCAATATCAACTGGTTCGCCAATCTGCACACTCTTACTCGTCAAAATATTAAATTCATTGTCATTCAATATCTCTAACACTTGCACCGGATTGTGTTTTCCAAAAACGTTAAAAGCACTTGACAATCCATTATCTACTCGATACAATCTATTTCTCCCTGTCCTATCCATGCAAGTTCCGTTGATTCCATCCCTGCCTTTATAAATAAACTGCGGACTATGACCTACAATAATTTGCCCCACTCTAAAAACATCCAACGTCTTACTCACAGTCATTGCACATTCATCTGCATCTAACTTTGCGTTCTCGCCAATCTCGCCCAACTTTCTCGTCCAAAACAAATTATTCGAATCATAAAATATCCTATTTAAATTATCAATATCATTCTTGTCTGTCAACTTTTGCATCAACCATTTGCGCACAATAGAATTCAAATACTTCAATTTTGTCACATCATCTGTATCAATAAGATGTAACTTATTAACAATTTCGGGCAACACACCTGCATGTGCAAACATATTCGATCCAATAATCAAAATTGAGTTACGGGTGCACGCAATATGTTTTGCAATTGGTCCTCCTGGTGTGAAAGCATACTTCCGCCCTTCTACACCCTTATATTTCGTTGTCTTATCTTTTTCCATGTGATCGTAATCAAAATTAAATAAATTCTCATGCGAAACATAACTAAAAATTCCTTGGGCATTCATCAGCTCGTGATTACCTATCAAACTATACACTGCCCCTCCATGTTTGACTGCTTCATTATGCATTCTATCAAAAAAGTTCATGACATCCATATCTCGTCCTGTATCATCATCGTGTGGCTCTGTGCATTCATACTTGTAAGGTATTGGCCGGCAACTATCCACTTGATCACCCACTTGTACTACAACTGTATCTTTTGGTTTAGCTATCCATCTGAAATTATCGTCTATCAAATTTGCCAACTTGAAGGATTGAACAGCAAGGTTATAATCACCATGAATGTCTCCCATAACGATTATTCTATCTTGTTTTGGTAAGATAGTTGGCGTGAATTGATAGTTGGGGCAATCTTTGAGGAAATCTATTTTCTCATATGGATCATTTTCTAGTTTAACTGTGAACGTTTTCTTTTTACTCATTATAGTATAATTAAGAAATTTATTTTCCGATGTATTCGTTTGACGGTACTGGGGCAAACATACTAAGTCGCGGATTTTTTTTGTTAATGTACATATGATTGGTCATAAATCTAGCGCTACCGTAATCCATATTTTTAGAATAATTTTCGGGCACTAATTCTCTGCGCACTTTATCACCCTCAAAATCGATGAACGTATCACGAGGAATGACTGATTGTCTAAATTGGCCAGCTTCTTTGGCATTTTCAGCGATATATTTTGGAGTATTGGGATAAGTTCGAACACTACATCCTAAATTTTCATAAGTTGGATTGTAATAGGGAAAATCATCCATGTGAAAGAGAAAATTAAAAGTTCCATAATCATCGTAAGTTGTCAATGGATTTAGATCTACTAATGCAGTAAATTTTTCTTTATTATTTTTGACGACGAAAAGCAAAATGGCGGATATGACGATGAAGATAATTAGATAGTTTATATTTGACATTATAATGATGATATATTATATATTATCATTATAATTTAGGCAGAAGTGATTTTTTCGAGTTGTTCTTTGGTTATTAAACAATCAACGTATTTTCCTTCGAGTAAAACGGCCATGAAGACAGCAGGTTTTGATTCGAACGTAAAGTCACCTTTCTTTAAATTACCGAAAGCGTTATTTAGTATATAACCTTTTAACCATTTAGATTTTTCTTGGATATCGAACTTGAATATCGGTACAAGTTTTGGGATTTCGCTCATCCAATTTGTGTGTGTTAAGGTAATCTCTTCAGAAATGTTACTATTTGTGACGTTAAAATATGTCATAATGCATGCACCCTTATATTTTGTATTGGTATTATTATTAATCTCTTCAAATTGTGACGCTGTGATGATTAATATTTGCTCAATTTTATTATTAGTATGATAATGATAAATCTTATTATATTCTGTTTTATGTGGTTCTTTGTTTTTTGGAGTTATGAATGTTAACGCATCAAAAACAGATTCATCAATAACACATTGATGATGAGCAGCAGAATATTCAGATTGGTCTTGCAAGATAAATGTAGATAGCAATCCTTTTTTATTGTGTTGACATCCTGGGCTCCTTAAACGACATGAACCCGTTCTGTTGATCAATATTGGATAACTACTATCTGTAAGGGCTGTGCCTACCCTAATTGCTTTACAATAACTCGTTTGTTTCGGATCTAAAGCTGAATTATATGCTAGAACATGTTTTTCCACAGCAAGACCATTATCATCAATCATCATCGCATGTGTTATTGTTATATCTTTCGCTTTATCATTACTCCTATCTGCTGGAGAAACACGGATATTGCGGATATCCGTTGATGAAATGATCACTTTTTCGTTAATATCACCCATAACCCAAGAATCAATAACGTAAAATTTATCTTTGGAATCTTTTTTCAAATTGTGGATAAAATCAATAGTCGAAAAAGTTTCTAAATCTGAATTGCGCACTAAGCATGTTTGAACAGGAACTTTATCGATTGACGTTACAAATTTCATAGTTTGACAAAGATCTTCATTTACTTTTGCAACCAAACATATTTTCTTGAGCTCCATATCCAATCCTTTTTCGACCTTGATAACACGAATGCCGTTCGGTTGAGATAAATCAATCTTCGTAATTTCCGGCAAATTTTTATGAATTTTTTGACTCGAAATAATTCGTTTTTCGATAATAATACCACACGGTTTCCCCGCTTCAAGAATATCAAACGCAAAAAGGTCTTTGTCTTTCGCATTATATATTTTAGCAAAATCTTCCGAAGATGTCAATTGCATGACCTTAACAATATTATCACCACTTTGACTCCATTGTTCGATTTTTAAAACTCCATCTATTTTCTCAGATTTTGGTTCCTCGTTGACGACCTCTTTGGAGTCTTCGTTAACCTCCCCTTTTTTCTTGCGAGCTTCCTCTAATAATTTCTCTAACATGCCAGATTCGTTCAACTTGTTAAACATTCGGGCCATTTCTTCGACGGTTTTTTCTCCTTGTTGTACTTGCGCCATCCGGTGATTTGGTTTCTATATATTATGAATAGCTATCCTAATCATTTTTTTTTCAATTTTTTTTATATGAATTCGTGTTAGTATCATAAAATTTTCACAAAATCATAACAATAATATTTCATAATATCGTTATAATTTAATCAACTCGTGCAAGTTGTTCTTCGGTTACCAAACATTCAACAAATTTTCCTTGGAAGAAAACTGTACTGATAGATGTCGGTTTCGACTCGAATGTAAATTTTTCTTCTTTGATTTTTGCGTAATGTTTTGGTTGTATATATCCTTGTATCAATTTTGATTCGTCATCAAGTTTGAACATAGATACCGATTGTGCTCTCCAAGATACATGTGTCACTGCAATTTCTTCAGTTATATTGTTATCTGTAATGTTAAAAAATGTTATAACACATGCGTTTTGATAAATACCGGATGACCCTTTATTAATTTCATCTAATTGTGATTTAGTAATTAACATTTTTTGTATACCAGTCGGGGAATAATGAGTAATCAAATTAAATTCGTTTTCGTTGAGCTTGTTATTTTTTGGACACATAACGTTTAGCTTGTCAAATATTTCTTTGTCTACGATGCATGAAAAATGAGCTCCACCATACACAGAATTATATAATGTTATAACGTGCGACATTTTTTTGCCCGCTAACGACCATTCCTGATGCAAACGTGAAAAACTGGCATTGCCAACTAAAATTGTATTTGCATCAGTCGCGCTTGATGAATAGATTCTTTTAACTTTTTGAAAAGTACCGTTAGCCTGACCCAAATTTTTATTACTTACTATAGTATGTTTTTCAACACCTATAAAATTTTCGTCAATCGTAATAGCGTGAGCCAATACAAATTCTGTATCTTTGTCATATATTTTATCTGCGTCACATATTTTCATTTTGGGAACATCGCTTGCTACAACCAATACTTTTTCAAAGCTATTACAATTTAACCAATAATCAAAAACGCAAAATTTTTCTTTGATATCCTTTTCTAAACCCGTGATCATATCAATCATCGGAAAAGATTCAAAATCCGAATTCTTAACTAAACATATATCTCCCAGCGATTTAAAATCACCAGACATTTTTTTGATCATTTGGCAATTATTATAGTTTACAATAACGTTTTTGGTTGATCCTCCAAACAAACTCTCTACTCCTTTTTCTACCTTGATTCTACGAATGCCTGTATCCGAACTTGTATCAATTTTGGTTTGATCTTTTAAACTTGAAAAAAACTTTGCGGGTGCGATAACCGTTTTTTCGTTTAATTTATACGTAGTACTGTCAGATTTTGTATCACACATTTCTAACACTTCAAACACTATCGTATCCTTATCAAGTGCTTCATAAAAATGTTTAAAATCTTCTGCAGATATCAATCTAGGAGTTTTAACGGTCTTATCTTGGTCCGAATACCAATGTTCAATCTTACGAATTGATGTTATCTTTTCATCAACCTTTTTTTCATCAACCTTTTTTTCATCAACCTTTTTTTCTTCCATCTTCTTTGATTCGTTTAAACGAGCCGTTTCAATAAATTGCTCCAATATTCCTGCCTCGCTCAACTTTTCATACATTTGAGTCAATTGGTCAACAGTTTTTTGATCTACTTCAGCCATTTTAGTGTATTGAATCAATATATTCACACTGTACTCCTAATTGTTTTTTTTTCAATTTTTTTAGTAAAATTGAAAAAAAGTACCATATTATAAACATATATATTCTATATTAAGGTAGATCATGTCAACTCAAATTAATCGTTTTGGATATATAATTAATAAAGAAAAAATGACCGAAGATGAAATCATTAAAATGCGCGAGAATTTGACAGTCAAGCCTTATAAACCTGGTAATTTTGGAAAATTCGCGAAAGATAATAGCTTTGCAGTGTTTTTAGAGAACAAAAAATGTTTTAGTATTCCCAAATATTATGGTCTTGAACATCTCGGCCAACCGGAAGTTAACAAGTTAGAGACTTACAAATTTCCAACATTTGATATGCAATATTTAGGCAAGCTAAGACCACGACAGGAGATCATTGCTGAAAATATCATTAAGGGATTCGAAACTCATCGTGGCGGGCTGTTAGTTGCAGCATGTGGTATCGGTAAAACTAACTTGGCAATCTATATTGCATGCCGTTACAAATTAAAAACGCTCTTCATCGTACACAAAGAATTTCTAAAACGGCAAGCAAGTGACCGTATCAAAGAAACCACCAATATCAAACAAATCGGCACTATTCAGCGACAAACGATGGATACGGATCATCCATTTGTCATCGCAATGGTACATAGTTTGGCTAAAATAGATTATGATCATCATATGTTCAAAGATTTTGGTCTAATTATTATTGATGAAGTTCATCATATGGCAGCTAAAAATTTTTCTAACGTGTTTCGGAAGATGACTGGGAAATATATGTTGGGAATTTCTGCAGAAAAATCAAGAATGGATGGACTGTATAAGATAATAAATTGGTATATGGGACCGATTCTACATGAAGAACCGCAAAAACCAAATGATATGGTAGTTGTTAAAAAAATTCATTTTAGGTCGTCTAACGAAAAAAGAACAAAAGTAGTTACTAACAAATACACACAGGAACCAGATCGATCTACAATGATAACCAACTTAGTAATGATTAAAAAACGCAATGTTTTGATATTAAATATGCTCAAAGAATTATTTGACGAGGGGAAGAACGTTTTGTTTTTGACAGGGCGAATCAAACATGTTAACTTATTTTACAAGTTATTGACAGAAGATGAAAACATTACTGGTTCAGTTGGTAAATATATCGGCAGTATGTCAGATACAGAGCTGGAAATTTCATCAACGAAACAGATCATTCTAGGTACTTTTGCGATGGCAGAGGAAGGATTAGATATTGCCAACTTGAATGTTGTTATTTTATCAACGCCAAAAAGTGCTACTAAACAATCAATCGGAAGAATTTTGCGAAAAGAAGTTTATGAAACGCATCCAATAGTCATCGATATTGAAGATGAAGATAATTCTATTTTCGTAGCACAATCAAAGAAAAGGAACGCATACTATTCAAAACAACAATATCAAGTCCAACATTTTTTTGTAGCAGACTATGAACGTAAAAATTATAAAATGTTTGATGATATGGACTTCATTACTATGTGTATGACGACGTTACCAGATAAGACAGAAGTTGCTCAATTTCATGAAGAACAGAAACAACATATCGATAATATTGATATCGATAATCTCGAATTCTTATCGGAAGAAGAAAATTAATAAATTAAATTTGATCAAATTTAATTTGTTAAAAAAATATCTACTATTCTGCACAACATCGCCAGCATTTGTAATTTAGAACGCACTCCTGTACTAACGACAATTGTAGTTTGATTGACAATATGGATTAGTTGTAATTTGATCTCGTCTTTAATTTTGGAACCCGTCAATATGTAATCAAAACCAATTATGATGTCTAAATAATGGAAACCTTCAATCATCAATCTATTCAATGACTTATTCGCACTATCCAAATCTTTCTTAATACAAAAATCAATAATTTCATTGATGTCATTTGGATCTGGCATCCTACAAACATCTAATACTGATTGTTTATCTATTGATTCGGCCGAAAATGCTGCCATTTGCAAATTATTAATCGCCTTTCTCATATCGCCAGCAGAAATATAACATATCATTTCTAATCCCGACTCTGAATATGCAACTTTTTCTTTTAAACAAATCTGAATCAGTCTGTTCTTGATTTGATCATCCGATAATTTCTTGAATCGTATGATTCTGCATATACTTTGGATATCTTCTATTATTTTAGCAGAGTTATTGCACGTAAATATAAATCGTGTATTTTTTCCGTAAAGCTTTATGAATTCGCATAATTCGTTCTGCCATCTCTTATTTGTGGTATCTGCTTCGTCTAATAATACGATTTTAGGTTCATCGAAATTTACAGATCTTTTGCAGAATGTCGGAACAAGCGTCGACGAATTCTTAGCGCGAGTATCGGCATCATTTAGTTCTAAAAATCCTTCATGAATATTTGCCCCCAAAGCTTTCTTGGCGATACACTTTACAGTCGATGTTTTACCCACACCTGGAAATCCCGTAATTATCAAATGCACATTCTTCTTTTTTTTAATCAAGACATCTATCAACATTTTGGTCTGATCGTCCATAATAACGTTTTCTAATTCCGTTGGCCGATATTTTTCAATCCACGGTATTGACGATTCCATGTTTATTAATAAATGTCATATATTATTTAAATAAATGATAACTGATTCAATTTTTTTTGTCAAAAAATTGAAAATAAAACATTCTAATATCAATAATATCATCAAAAATTATAAAGATGTTATCAGGTGCATCAAAATTATTCGGTTGTAACATACATGGATTTATTCGTGTAAGTAATATTGCTCTAAAAATAATTGACACAAGTGAATTCCAAAGAATGCGTAATATCAGGCAATTAGGGTGTTGTAATTATGTATTTTCATCTGCAGTACATACTCGATTTGAACATTCATTGGGAGTATATCATCTGACTGGGGTGGTGCTCGAGAAGTTGTCCGCAAAATATCCAGGAAAAAAATATAACATCACCGAATTAAGTGGGGAATTTGAGTTATCTCATCACATAATAGAGTTAGTAAAGATCGCTGGATTGTGTCACGATATTGGTCACGGTCCTTACAGTCATATATTTGATAATATTTTTTTGAAAGATTATAATCACCCAAATTCGTGTCATGAAGAGCGTTCATGTGTGATTATTGATATGATTTGTAAACGAGAATTGCCAGATATCATTACAGATCAACAAATTAATTTCATAAAGTCAATAATTCATCCTAAAGAACAACATAAAGGGGCATTGTATCAGATCGTCTCTAATTATTTAAATGGTATCGATGTAGATAAGTTTGATTATTTGGCCCGAGATACATACAATTTGGGACTCAAAAAAGGATTTGATCCGCGGAGATTAATTGACGAATTGATCATTGATAAAAATGAAAACATATCCTATCCAAAACATTGTTCATCTGACGTATTTGATATGTTTTATATTCGATATATGATGCACAAGCAAATTTACAGTCATAAAACTGTTAAAATAATTGAAATGATGATGTGCGATATTTATAGAATCATAGATCCAGTTTTCAAGATATCTGATTCTATCAAAAATATGGAACGATTTTGCACTTTAACGGACCAAAGCATCTTTAATTACGTTGAAAATTACATTTATCATTTGACATGCAAAGAGAGTCGTTTTGATCCAGATGATGTTCTTAAAATAAAGGAGGCGTACAAAATTTATCGCAGAATTTTAACAAGAAAATTGTACGAGATCGTCGCAGAAATTACATCAACGCAAGATTTGCCGCAAACAAAGATAAATGAAATCATGAATAAATTCGTTGTGGAACATGGATCTAATTCGTTGGAGGTAATAACAAACAAGATAGGATTTTCAGGAACTAATAGTCCGTTTGCTAACATTTATTTTTATGATACCAAAAACATAAATACTTCTTTTATCTTAAACGAAGAAGATATCTCAGGATTATTGTGCAAAAGATATTGCGAAACTAAAACGTTTTTAATATGTAAAGATCCGAATATGTTAGAAGATATGACTAACGAGTGGAATATTTATTATGAATAATGAATCGTTTTCTAAACGATTCATTATTCGTTAATATAAGAAATTATAACTTGGAACGTTAATATAATATGTCAAAAAAAATAGCAATAGGAATTGATTTAGGAACAACTTTTAGTGTGGTAGCTGTCTGGCTCAATAATAAGATTGAAATCATTGTAAACGAATTGGGAAATCGAATAACTCCATCGTTCGTGGCATTTACCCAGACCGAACATCTTGTTGGTGATGCGGCCAAAAGTCAGATGGTGAGCAATGCAAAAAATACTATTTTTGATGCAAAAAGATTCATCGGCCGGGAAATGACTGACGAAAGTGTCCAACATAACATTAAACACTGCCCATTCGCTGTCAAAAACGTTAATGGAAAACCATATTTTGAAGTTTCATACATGAACACATTAAAGCAATACTCTCCCGAACAAATTTCGTCTATGGTATTAAGCAAAATGAAACAAATTGCGGGTACATTTTTAGGTTTTGATGTTGTTGATGCAGTTATCACCGTGCCAGCATATTTTAATGATGCGCAACGGCAAGCAACAAAAGATGCTGGCAAGATTGCAGGTCTAAATGTGCTGCGAATAATTAATGAACCAACCGCTGCCGCTTTAGCATATGGATTGGATAAGATCTCTGGGAAGAAAATTAACATATTGGTTTTTGATTGTGGCGGCGGAACTCATGATGTTTCGTTACTGTCATTGTATGATGGTGTATTCAGTGTTTTGGCAACGTCAGGAAACTCGGCACTCGGCGGAGAAGATATCGATAATACTCTTGTTAAATATTGTATTGATGATTTCAAGAAAAAACATGGCCAGGATATAAGTGAGTCGCCAAAGTCTGTACAAAAACTAAAAGTTGCATGTGAAAAAGCTAAGCGAACCCTGTCTTCCGTCATGCAAGCCGTAATAGAAATAGATTCCTTATTTGATGGTATCGATTATATTGTCAACATTGGTAGACCTAAATTTGAAGAGTTATGTATGAATATATTTTTAGAAACTCTTAAACCGGTCAATAATGTTCTAACAGATGCCCATCTTGATAAATCTGAAGTTGCAGAGATAGTCTTGGTTGGTGGTACAACTAGAATTCCTAAGATCAAGCAGTTATTGACTGATTTTTTTGGCGGCAAGAAGTTGAATGAATCTGTCAATCCAGATGAAGCGGTTGCATATGGTGCAGCTGTTCAAGCAGCGATATTGTCTGGGTCAGTTGAAGGAGATTTAGGATCAATTATGTTAATAGATGTTATACCGTTATCGTTGGGACTAGAAACAGTTGGGGGTCTGATGACAAATTTAATAGATCGCAACACAACTGTCCCTTGCAAAAAATCAAAGATATTTTCTACCCATTCAGATAATCAGCCGGGAGTTAATATCCAAATATATGAAGGGGAACGAAAATTAACAAAAGATAATAACAAGTTGGGTACTTTTGCGTTGGAAGGTATCCCGCCTGCTCCTCGGGGTCATCCACAAATTGAAGTAACGTTCGATATTGATGCAAACTGTATTTTAAATGTTACCGCATGTGAAAAAACCACTAACAAGACTAAAAACATTACAATTACTAACAATCGCGGCAAATTTACAGACGAAGAAATAAATAAAATGATTGAAGAAGCTAAATTATTTGAAGACGCAGATAATAAAAAGAAGATGTCTATTGATGCTCGAAACTGTTTAGAATATTATGTTCGCAACATCAAACAGGCTTTAAACGAACCAAACATAGCTCAAATAATAGACCCTGCAACTAAAGCAAAAATAGATTCATTATGCACAATACTGATTAATTATGTAGAAGATAATCAAAATGAAAGTAAGGAAACGTATGATTTGAAACGCAAAGAATTAGAAGACGTATGGAATCCATTTATAGTCAGTATGCATACAACAAAAAAAAATGATAATTAATCGCATTTAAAATGAATATTAATAATGTTATTATTCATTAGTAATGGGCGTGCCAGGATTACCAAAATTGATTAAGGATTCAACAAATGATGAAGGAATTAAAGAGTATGAATTTTCGCATTTTAGCGGCATGACAGTTGGTATTGATACGAGTATATTAGTTCATAGGATGGGAATTGGTATGCGAGCGTCTGGTCAGGATATGACAAATGCTGCTGGAGAACTGACAAGTCATCTGAATGGCATCTTTTACAAGATTCTTAAATTTTTAGAAAATGACATGACACCTATATTTGTTTTTGATGGCCAGCCGTCGCACCTAAAAGATAAAACGATTCAAAAAAGAACTGATGATAAGATGGTTGCGTCAGAGAAATTATCGTCAGTCACAGACGAAAATGATTACATTACATGTTTTAAGCAGTCTTTTTGTCCAACACAAAATGATTACGAAGAATTACAGACTATGTTCGATCTTATGGGAATTCCATATATCCTTGCCCCAGAAGAAGCTGATCCAGTTTTGGCATGGTTAGCTACACGGAAAGATAAACGTGGTAACAGAATCATCAAGGGAGTTTGTACAGAAGATATTGATATCGTGGTGTTTGGTGCACCATATGTCTTCAAAAACATGTTTAGTGCAATGTCAGAAAAAGGAACGAAAGTATCAGTTATAAGTCTTCGAACTACATTATCAAAAATGAATTTGAGTATGGATCAATTTGTAGATATGAGTGTCTTAATGGGCTGCGATTATTGTACGAGAATTAAAACAGTTGGACCTAAAAAGTCATACGATTTGATACGTTGCAAAAAAAATTTAAAAGGTGCAGTTGAATATTTGAAAAGTGAGGCTAAGAAAAATAAAAAAATAGTGTTAGATAAGGACAATATTGAATGTATGTTCGAAGCTACAAATTATTTCAAAACCGCATTAGATGATTTGGATAATAATGAGAACTTTGTAGTCACCAATCATAATATCAGACTAAGGACATTTCAACGTGACGAATTATTTAATTTTATGTGCGTCAAACATAACTTTGATAACATAAGAGTTGAATCGATGATCAGAAGATTGGCAACATATTACGATAAAATGAACGTCACAAGACCTAATAAAAAAAAAGTGCACGAAATGATAGATTCAGAAACATCTGACTATGCATTTTTATCAGATTCCGAATCCAGTCATGAACATAAGAAAAAAAAGAAATCTGCGTAATTATTGTTGATATAATAATATTAACAATAAATTATTGATAATGTCCGTAGAAGAACAAATTCCAGTGATAACTGAACCAGAAATGGTCAGTATTATAATGACAATGAAAGAAATTAGAACAAGAATGAAGGATCCATCAGTTCGCGACTTAGATTTCATTCATATGTATGACCAACTTGGTCGTGAATTTAACGATTTTTTTGAGAGATATACCGGCATATTTGTTAAAATTATTAAGGGTGATGATTTGCGAGTTTTAGTATCTGCATTGTATTACAAAGATAGAATAAGCAAGGGATTTTTAACAGAGGCAACTTTGGCAGACCGATTGGCTAAACAACATATGACGACAGAGGCAAAATTAGAGTCAGATGTAGGACTAAAACAGATGAAAGAAAACAATACTCTATGATTTAATCAAAAACATTTTCTATTCGGCGACTAAGAATACATTTCTTATCCGACTTATCTAACGTTGATTTTAATAAATCTTCAAATTTACTAAAATCAGTGAACATTTCTATCCAACTCGCTATGTTTTTATTTTGACACCTATATAATTCTTGATATTGTGCCCCTTCATACATCTTACTCCGGATATATGCTTGAATGTTGTTGTACATCAGAAATTTTTGAGGAATCAATTCTGAATTTATGCATTGTATGATTGTCACATATTCGACCGGCAAATCAATATTTAATGATGACATGTATGTACTTGATGAATATTTTTTAGGTATATCAAACATAGAAACTTTTTTTTTCATATCCCCTAGCACTAAAAATTTCTCATTTGATAAATCAGAACTAGTTAGTGGCTTGATAATATATGCTTCGTTGAATAAAGACATCATAAAAAAAATTAATTCTGTCATGATTGCCGTTTGACAGCTGAAAATTTGGAAGATCATCGATGATCCTGGGGCAGCCAAAGGGATTGATCGTTGTAAGTCATTAATGATGAGATGAACGACGGCATCTTCTTCTAAATCAACATCTGAATATTTATTGACAATGAGTGATGCTTTCTCCTTTGGGGGCATAGTTTCATAGATTTTAGTATTTACTTTGGCTTTCGTCATTTTATTGTAAACAGACGTTATATTTGTCATCGTGTTCTTGATGTTGGTCAAAATTGTTTGGTCGATCGCCAACATTCCGAATAGGTTCAAGATTTCCCAAAACATACAAAAATTATGATCGATTCCAGTGATATTGAATGTTTTCTTGCCGACGACGTTGATACTTTCTGCGTCAGTTCGATCAAAATCAAAATTCAGACCAATTTTGTAATGGTCATCTTTCATCAGATCAATAACATTAAAATTGTCCGTCGTTTTATTGAATCCATATTTTATTAATTTTGGACTTGGATCGTTGCTCAACGAAATGTTTTTGACGTTGACTTCGGGGATGTCAAACTTTGGGGAATCTTTATGCGAAATATAAAGTCGATAGATATTCAATTTCATTATGTTATATTACTAATAGACAATATAATTTTAACAATCTGTTGAAATAAAATTTATTGCAACAGATTATATTATTTTTCAGGATTAATTTTGTTACTTAGTTCGATCAAAAAATCTAAATCTTTCACAATTTTGCTGTTATCGAAAAAATATTTGTTGGCCATAATAGTCTCCATCCCAGGATTGTATGGTTGATAAAATAGCGGAAAGAATTTTTTATCGGGAGATTTGTATATGATCAAAACTTTAGGATCAACTCCTTCTTTAATTCTTGCAAATTCGAAACTATTGTAACTAAAAGGCTCGTCATCAATCATATGTTCATTGATATTATGCCTGATGACGTAAACATTTGGCCGCACTCCTTGTGATTTCGCACATAATTCTTTGAAAATGCTATTAATGTTATCATTTTTACATCCAGGATCGATATATACCCCATTTGAATAGAAGTAAGGTATCATCATCTTGCCAAGATCTAATTTAAAGTTCATACTAACGACACGTGATGGAGAAACAAAACCATTTTCTTTTTTAAAAACGTAATATCTGTTCAAGGATGACATTTTGAATCCAGCCAAGTTATAATCAACTTCTTCCGCGGTGAACAAATGACGATTATCAGGATCCATCGACATGTAATATTTCTTAATTACGTCATGGCGACCAACCGCATCTCCTGCTAAATATTCTGTTGATGATGGTAACGTGAAATATTTTTTGTACAAATTGTATATATTATAGAATGAATCAGTCTCGACCAATTTTAACCCGCTATTTGTGCGTAACGAATCTTCTAAAAATTGTGGATCCACCAAATATTCGGTATTAAAAGTTCCAGAATTAGAAATAGTGGAGTTATATACATCGATCCCCAAACCAACGCCGACTGGATCATCATCGGTATACAATTTTACGATCTCCAGAAAGGTAGTTTTGACACCATTGTCGCCAGTGTATGAAATGTTGATACTTTTTTTATCTTTCAGTTTGTCTCTTATCAATTTTCCATCAAAACAAGTCAATAATAAATACCCATCATCTTCCAAATGATCTGATAAATTTTTGCAAAAGTTCGACCAAGCGATAGCATCTGATAAATAATAATGCATACTAAACTGACAGTTGATAACACTATATTTTTTGTTTCCTGATAAATGTGTGTCAATTAACCGTTTATTCTCATTTGACATGTTTGGAATGATATTTAGTTGAGATTTAACGTTAAATAATCCTTTAGCATTTGCGTTTATAAAATACATAACAGGAACATTCTTGCGTTTAGCTTTTTCTTTCTTGTAACGGCTAGATGCAGAATTGTCGCCATTAAATAATCCTTGAACATCGCTATCTAGCCCAACAACTTCGCCAATATTTGCGCCGATGAACTTCAGAATATCTCCACCACGTCCTATGCCAATATCTAACATGTTGGGTTTGTTTTGTGCATATGTTATTATCATGTTAGACTTGATCCAATTATGAAACGCATTCATACCAGCATCTTTGAGCGAATCATTTGAATAATACGCTTCCTTTGCTGGTGCAGTTGCTGCTGGTATAGTTTGTACCATTTGAGAAAGTCGATCCATTTCTAACTTGTACGTATTCGGATTACCCAATGTCGCAATGTTTTCTTCAGTGATGGGATTGACGATGGTTTTCCAAATGCGATTAGCGATCAGATAATGATTACCATATTTTGTACCATATTTTATCACTGACTCAGTTTTGTCGTATCTAGTTCGTAATGGAATCCATTTGTATGCATTGTTTACATTTTTCTGTGTAGTATCAAAAACAAATTCAACGACAGTGTTATCTTCAATAATTTTGCCCTCAATATCCCGAGTGTCACCGTCGTTAATGTAAATGTTCGCTCGTTGTTCAACGCCACCAATTTTAAACGGTGTAGGAATTTCTTGTCCTTTATTTTGCGTATGAACGAACAACTTACATACCTTGTATTGATTAACCACTTTAGTATTATCGGATTCGTCAAAATATATCGCATCTGATTGCGTCGTTTCATTTTTTTCGAATCGGATAAAAAAGTCGATCGAATTTAAATTTGGCGGTTTCCATTTATATTCGAAGGGTTTTGCGTCAAAATTTTTGGAATCTGCATCAATCATATATGGTGTATTTTGCGGTGTATAGATCATACCATCTAACTTATACGGAGGCAGCTCATTGTAGACATATAATTTCCAGATCATTGACGCATACATGAAAATTTCACATGGATCGATACCGTAAGGAACGAAATATAATTTTCTGGTAATGAATAATTCTTCTGATTTCTCCAAACGTTTACGAAACTCATCCCAATACTTTTTAAGTTCATTTGAATAAAATTTTACGATTGCGGCCAAATCTGTATCCTTATGTTTATCCATGTAATCTGGGAATGGAATTAAAGTACCAAAACAGTTTTGAACAATATCTTTTATTCTATCTAAACGATGTAACAATCCATATTTTGTATCATCTAGATAGCTAATATTGTTGGCATATATTAAATCAAACAACAAAAAACATTGTTTGTCCGTACTAACGTCAGTGATCATTTCTCCGTCCAAAATCATGTTCAAATATGCTGGATTATCAGTTACGTATGCTGTTTTTTTGACAACAAGGACTGTTGAGATGAAATATATTCCACGTGGTAAGAAGATCAAATTACCTCTTTCTCCATCAACTTTATCAGTAACGGCATAACTGTGGGGTATGAAATTAACGACATGTTGCGTTTCTACTGATATTACGTTACGAACGAGCAATGTTGAGATGTCTCGTTTGATGTTATGGATATACTTGTATGCATTGATGACATATTCAGCTTCTTTTTTTCCAATTGGCGCGGGCGTATTTTGGATCGTGCGCAATACATCAATAACATTTTTGGTTAAATCATCTATTGTTATTTTTTCACCAATGGCTTCTAATTCTAATTCGTATGTTTGTGGCGCTTCCGCAAGGTTCCAAATATTTTTTGACTCTTGCACTTCTGTCGCATCTAATCGAAATTTAGAATTCAGTTTAAAACTTACTCGTTGTTTGTATCTGAATAACATCTTTTCAGTACCTGTCAGAACTGCTGTAGTTTCATCCCCTTTACCGAGAATAGGCGCTGGATTCTCCGCACTGATTGGTGTTTCTGCGGTCGATTTGAAAACGATGTCAAAATCTTCCACATATAAACGTATAGCAGCACCACGATTTTTGTACATCATTTCGACGTCTTTAGATTGTTTCAAACTGAGCAAATATTCTTGTATTTTATCATTCGATGCTTTTGAATATTTATTTATGAAGTCAGTAATCAACGTTTTATTTTTTAGACTGACACGATAAGTATTTTTATTGGACAACATGATCGATATATCTAACGATTCAGATTCAGATATGTTTTTTTGGTCAGTATCATTAACATACTTTTCGACGATCTTGATGTAATCAGCATAATTGATGCCGCGAAAGGAGACTTCTAATTCCTGTGACGCATCTTTCTTGTGCACATCAATCATTTCATTTATCTGCCCTTTATTTTCATCGGTCAAAATAGTATTAAGAATTTCGGAATATATCTTTTCGTTTATCATTTTAACAATATACTATTACTACTATATTTTATTTATATGTTATCAATCGAATTATATGAATACAGTTACCGTTTCATTTTTTTTAGTAATTAAAAATTAGTGATACAACAATTATTTTATGATATAATTTTGATATGTTTTTTAACGTCATTATACATTTTTCGCGCATTGTCGTTTCGTCATCATTTTTAAAATATTCATCACATATTCGCACCGTTATTTGTCCGAACATATTACCTCTATTCTGAAACTCAGTTTTCAGAAACATTTTCTTAATAAATTTCAACATCCTCGCACTAAAAACACCTTCTAATTTTTTGATCTTTTCGTCAATTTTGTTTTCGCATGCAAAAATATTAATCGATTTAATACTGTCGTAACATTTTGCATAAATTTTTTCATACATTTTGTAATCTACTTGCAATTCTTCGATATTTTGGAACGCTTGCTCATGTACACCTAGGTTGGTAATCGGATTAAATTGAAGACACACATGCTTCGAAACACCAAATATCTCAAAATTTGTTATGTTATTATTATCCAACTCAATTATCTCTAGCTTTGGCATCAATCCAATTTTAGAAACCAAATTGTGTGACGCCGTAATCTTCGTCAGTTGTGGCTGCGAATCAATATGAATCAGTTTATTACGTGATGCATTTAATATCTTTAGATACGGATAGGTCACTAAACTAGTTAAAAAATTGTCATCAATCATTAAAACATTTAATATTGGAAATAAGGGTAATTCTGTCATTTCGTTGTTTTGGATATTTAATTCTAACAAAGAATTACTGGGGTCAATATCATGTAGGTTGTTGTTACTGCAATCTAAAAATTTCAACTTTCTGAATCTCGATAATTTTATGTTTGTTAATTTTGTGTCATTTATGTAAAGATGTTTGCAATAGGGAAGATAAATGTTCAAAGCAATATTTGGATTAAAGGAACAATCCAGATATTTGAGGTCACTGTTGTGGTAGTGATTTAATTCGGTCACTTTGTTGAACGAGATATTTAAAGTGATTAATTTTCGATAAAATGGTATATTTTTAAGGTTGTTATTGGAACAATTTAGTTCCGTCAAATTTGGCAGTAAAGATGCATCGGGTAAGTTTGTGATATTATTTTGATGAACGAATAAGAATTTTATGGATGACATATCGGGATATATTTTGCAGTTGAAGATTTTGAGTCGTTGGAAACCAATGTCCAGACTGTTATTTTGAGGGTCATAGTGTGTGCTATTTGTATATTCACCATCTTCTCTTGAGTATCGGTGTGATCTTGTTCGCATTGTCGTAATTATATGCAAGGAAAAGAATTTAACAAAAATACGTTATTGTTGTTAAAAATTAAAATAATTATCGAAAATGTAGTTAAGCATAAAATAGGTACTTGCTCCTGCATAAATATCCATAAAATAGTGAGATTTTGATATAGCAACAAATGATATCTCATAAATTATAAACAAAATTGCGTATAGGGCAACTAATATATTTGTAGTTTGATAATATATCGTTACGCCGGTGATGATTGATATTAATGTATGGCCTGAAAAGAAAAAATCATTAACTGTGTTATACATCATGAAAAACGTTGGGAAATGAGGATCGAACCAAATCATATTTTGAGGAGTAGGTAATTTATTAACGAATTGGCAAAGTTGCCGCGATATGATGCCAAATACTATTAAAAATATGGGTCTGCTATCATCGTTTATGATGCTCGATAATATGACATAGACGATGTTGATATCTAATAACAACGTCGTTAAAATTATGTTTAATTTTGCAAACGTGGGATGATTTGATAAATATACATTGAGTTTGCAAACCAAATCAGAATCATGCATTTTGTCAATTATCCCTTGAGTGGCGGGTCGTTCGGACGATAAATATTTTTGAGTGTAGCTCCAAAAAAAATATAACATGATCATTATTACAATAGAACAAACCATCTTTATTGTATCTATCTTATTGTTAAATATTTATATGGCAATATGACGAAACGTTATGTTTATTCGCGGAGATTTGACCTTTTTTTCTTTGGGCACAGAATGTTTCCAAGTTTTGTTCGTTGGATCGATTATCCAACATAAACATCCATGATTTAGCTCTAATTTCACTACTTTGACGTCTTTATTGTCAGATTTGAAATAAAATTTTCTAGTAGCACCAAATGACAAAGAAACGATACTTGGTTCTTCTACTAAATCTAATTCACTATCTTTGTGGTAACCTATGTATTGGTTACCATCTTCATAGCGATTAACGAGACAAAAATTAAAGGTTTTGCCTGTAAAATATTCGATATCTTTTCTAATTTTTTGCAGAATAGGAATCCATGGTTTTGCTTTAGTAACTTGATTTGTAAAGGAGTAACTAGTGCCTGGATCACCATATGCAGTCTGTTTTCTGGGGATAGGTATTTTTTTGCCATAAATTGAAAAAAAACTGCCAACATTGTATTCAACTTGTTTTTCTAATTCTTGGAAGATACGATCACTTTCTTCGTTGGGATAGAAACCTTTGTCAATGTAAACGAAGAATTTGTTTTCAACGTCCATGACTAATTTCATTTCATCACTGATTTTTTGAGGGACGTACATTTGTGATTAGTATATTTTGGATCATTTTAAATGAAAACGATTATCAATTTTTTATAAAAAATTAATAACCGCAACAAACTACACTCATTTCAAAATTACTACCAAAATGATTGCCCATCCAATTTTTGGAGTTGGACGCGCGTTGGTCATCGATTGGGCCAAAATATCTTAGATCAATCTTTGTGTCCCGAGAAACATAGTTCCAACAATCATTATTGAGGCAATTTATCCAATACAATGGTTTGCAATTACGAGTGGGGGTAGTGATGATAAATCAATCTTCTTCTATGGTGACGATAAGATCGTGGAGTTCGTTGAGCACCAAAATTCTGTTAATCGGAGATTGTGTTTTGCATTTTGATGATATATGAAAATAAAGAAGGATGTCACTGAAAAAAATAATTTAAATTTTTCATCAATGAGTAAATATATTTATTCGTTAATATCTAAATTTATGAATCCACAATAGCCAAAAAATCTACACAATATCCTGTAGTTCATCTTCGGGAATTGCTACAGCTCTAGATATATGTGAGTGACTTTTAACTTTTTTATGATATGATTTGTTTTGTTTAACGATGCGAATAATTTTATCACATGTTTTTTGGTCCATTGTTAACCGGAACAAATTCTCGGGATACGTAATATTCGAAGCTCGAACAAAATTATCTCCTTGATCATCCGAAACAATGTCACACAGCGTATCAAGACAACTTTCCAAATATTCGATTTCGGACCGACTAAAAAATTTTTTGTTAACATCATTGAAAAAAAAAGATTCTTCATCTCCATATTTTTGAAGTAACATTGTTGCTCGGATAGCATTTATGTTAATGTCACCATTTAACGTGATATTATGTTCTTCGAGCGTACTAAGTGATTTATCCCATCTTATGTTTCCTGCGTAAATTGGAACACCACCATAAATGTTTATCACCTTGTCAAATACCACTTGGACTGGAATAATATTTTTTTGTCGCGCAAAAATTTCTTTGTATTCTAAATAGTCAGAAATAATATCAGGAATGAACATAGTATCAGGCGATTTCAAAAATGTATCAATTCGGGTCAACGTATCGTTACGTTTATTATTTAAAATGTTTTTGAAACTATGCAAATCATCGTTCACTAATCCATACTTGTAAGCTATCTGATATATATCTTTGGGAATTTCCCATTGCTTAACTTTGCCTTTAATCATATTGAGTATGATGCAAAAATCAGCATATGACATTTCTAATTCAATTTCGTTTGATTCAGGAAAGACTTCTGCATGTGCGTTCACAATCGAATTTGGATATGCATTGAATAGTGATTTAGCTACAGCCTGTTTGCGCGCATCATTTGGAAAACTAATAATTACGTTATGCATGTTTTATCGAATATAGTACGTTATGTTCGATAAATCATATATTTTTCATTTTTTTGTTTAGATGAGGAATTGTATTGTTGGGGAATTGAAGATCGTAATATTTGTTCGTTCAATGTTACAATAAGTTTGAAGATCACAATATTCGTTAATTCAATGTTACTGGCAAAGAATTGTATTGTCTGGAGATTTGAACGTCCCAATATTTGTCCATTCAATGTTACTGGCAAAGAATTCCATTGCCTGGAGATTTGAATGTCGCAATATTTGTCCACTCAATGTTACTGGCGAGGGATTATATTACAGTGAAATTTGAACGTCCCAATATTTGTCCATTCAATGTTGCCAGCAAGGTATTGCCAAGAGATTTGTAAGTCCCAATATTTGTCTATTCGATATTGTTGCCAAAGAATTGCATCGCTTGGAGATTTGAACATCATAATATTTATCCGTTTGATGTTACTGGCAAGGAATTGCATTGCCGCGAGATTCGAATGTTGTTGCCAAAGAATTGCATTGCCTGGAGATTTGAATGTCCCAATATTTGTCCGTTCAATGTTGCTGGCAAGAGATTGTGTTGCCAGGAGATTTGAAAGTTCGAATATTTATCCATCCAACATTGCTGGCAAGAATTGTGTTGCCAAGAGATTTGAATATACCAATATTTGTCCGTTCAATGTTGCTGGCAAGAATTGTATTGCCTGGAGATTTGAAAGTTTGAATATTTATCCATCCAACATTGCTGGCAAGAATTGTATTATCAAGAGATTTGAACGCACAAATATTTGTCGATTCAATGTTGCTGGCAAGAGATTGCATTGCCTGGAGATTTGAACGCACAAATATTTGTCGATTCAATGTCGATGACAAGAGATTGCCTGGAGATTTGAATGCGCAAATATTTGTCCGTTCAATGTTACCGGCAAGAGATTGCAAATTCAAATTATGCGTACAATGTAGAAGAAACTGTGGAACAACGCGTCAAATTTTACAGTCAATAATTATCAACTGTAAAATTATATATAGGGTCATTCTGCCACACGAACAATAATAATATAGCATATTTATAGATGATACACAAAAAAACTCAAACGTCCGACTCAAGTAGAACACAAAATTGTTCACAAAAGAAAATTTGTAACAGTTCTTGCAAAAAACAAATCCAACATAGAGAACAAGTTCGTTTGGAATGCGAACCTAAAGATGACAAAGTTATTGTATATTTCGATTTTGCAAAAATAACAATTGCAACACTTGATGCTAATTTCACGAATGCTCTTCCTAATTTTATCCCATTTCCACTCGATGGAACAACAACCATAGATTCAAACGGATTATTTGTCAACGCACCTCAATTTGTTTCTACAATTCCGACAGGTAACGAGCACGTCAAAAATTTAAGATATTACAAAAATCCTTTCATACTAAGTGATGATTATGAAACTCTTTACGAAACCGAAATAGCAGTTGATCAATACATCCCGATAAATAACATACCGAGCGGATTTTTACCCAGGATCAGAAACATATACGAAGACATTCGATTATGTAGTGGTGCGATAAATACAATCGATCCAGAAACATTTTTGGTCACCGATATATTTTTATCAAGGGATAAGATATATTGTTTTGTTGAAAGATTACCGTTTGGCCAATCAAATACAAATTTTTATGCTGCCTATTCCGCAGCATTCCCAGCTGGCGGTAGAGGAGGAAACGCGGCCAATGATTTTGTAAAAGTTGGTATAGGTCTTCAAAAAACATCCGCAAAATATTATATCAACGATGAATTAGTATTTACGGTGCCGCGATTTGGTGTTCGACAAAACGATCCGCTGAGAATGTTAGACCATAAAGGAGTCGCCGAAGCAACCAGTATGAGTAGTAGCTATTTCGGATTTGGACTGTTTTCTCTTCTCGATATGCAATTACCTAATAATTATGCGCGACAACTTGTCGAAAATGAAATTCCCATCGTAACAACATATCCTGATTCTGGAAATCAATCTGCATCTGGATTGGTTCAATTAGATGTTACAAATAATTATGGAGAAATATTGCCAGGTAAATACAATGACGATAATAGACCTATTATCGATCAGGCAGTTACGTGGGCGTATCCATATATTGCCCCATCTATCGGGAATCCAGATCCAAATCACGACGTAAAATTGTTTGGACAAGGTGCAGGGTTACGCATGAAATATTTCAAAGTTTCTGTTAGATGCATATGATTTAATTTTTGATAAAGATTAAATCATTTCCAAATTGAAAAAACGAAGACTTCCTTTTCAACCGGTCCACCTTGATGATCTTTAGCGATCAAAAAGGTACAACGGAATTCAAGAATTAATGAAGGATGTTTCATCATATATAAATACATCCCCTGTGACGCATCGCTTCCGCCAAGTTCACCGATTATAATGATATATCTTTGTTCACCTGTTTCCATTTCAATAAATTTTTTACATGCAAAATAGTCACCGTAAGATGAATGTACATGTAAATAATCAATTGATCCTGGTGGCGGCGAGATCATCAATAAAGTATTGTATTCCTTTCCATACTTTTCGACGGCACAAATTGCATCCATTTGTTCACATCCTTTCGCATAATCACCAATGTCAGTATATTTCCATGATTCATACTTAGCTTTTATTTCTCCTTGAATAACCTTGGACGCTTCACAATTTCCTGCCATAATTTCAAGAATCCTAAGTCCAAAGACATTTCTATCGGTTAAATAACGGCATAATAATATTCCGGCAACTTTCAAACACTCACGATGTAAAGTTGGATGTGGCTTCTCTTGACATGCATTTAATATATCTGTTTTGTATACTTTTTTCCATTGGTCCCTGATTAATCCTTCCATCGCATCAATATTTGGCGGGAGAGCCAATCGTCTGTTTTTGTTCAGTGAATCATTATCTGGCGGCAATAACATGTTTGTTAATAAATTAATCTGATACCCTTTCCTATCTATATTTATTTCAATTTTTTATTAATTAGCTTAACTAGTTGATCAAAAAAAGAAATACTTCTTTTTCTAAAGGACCACCGAAATTATCTAATCCTTTCTGAATCATTTTGCGTCCTAATAGTTTTAGTCTAGTATGTGTGAGCATATACAAATACATGCCATCTGATCCATCACTCGCGCCTAATTCGCCGACAAAAATGATATATTTGTTCTCGCCTTTCTTTGTTGCAATAAATTTCTTGCACGCAAAATAATCTCCATAACACGATCCAACAAAATTTTCAGTATCAATAGATCCAGGTGGAGGACAGATCATTAATAACAAATTTGATTGGTCACCATATTGCGCCACAGCATCAACAGCATCCATCTGCTCTGATTGTCTAGAATAATCACCGATATCTGTCCGAACCCACGACTTTACGTTATCTCTAATTTTTTCCTCTAACATCGTTGACGCACTACAATTCCCTGCCATTATTTCTAGAATTTTCAAATCGTTCATTTGATTTATCGCCAACAAATTTTGAACAATACCAATTACGATAGGCATATTTTTTCCCATTGTTGGAACATTTTCTGATTGAGAAAAGTTGTTCTTATCTTTGAAATGTAACATTTTCGATTCAACTTTGAGTTTGGTCTCTAACGAATCAATATTTTCTGGCAATAATGCTCGGCGCGAATTTTGTAAAGCGTTCCCCATGTTTCTGTTGATATCGAAGAAATATAAACAAGAAACCTAAGATTAAAAAAATCAATTTTTATTTAACTATGTCATAATTAAATAAATTTTACTCGTCAACTGCAAAATATTTTATGCCCACCAATGAGCCGTATTTATTAATAAACTCGCTATTCTGAATAACCTGCACGATCGTTTTAGGATTAATTGTAATAATATCTAGCATGTCCTTATCGATGAACAATTCTGCCAAATTTCCAGCGTTATATTCATCTAATACATCTGATGTGCCAAAAACTATGAGATCAATAATTTCAGGATCAGATATCATTGTTTCAAATTTAGCAACAACATCACCAGACATACATAATCCAGATGAAATATCCATAATAGAAGCGACAACATAATAAATTGAATTGTCTTCTATTTCTGCAATGGTGATTGTTCGTAAGAGATATTTATTAAAATGTTGTACAAATATCTTCTCGGATTGAATTTTTTCTTTGATTGAAGCTGGACCTGCTAAGATTAGACCGATATGTTGAAAAACGTTGTCTTTGACATATAGCGATATCATTGTTTCTGCAGTCTTTCGAATAGATAAATTTATTTTTTCATCTCGTATTCTACCCATTCTAGCAGCAGATGACCCGCCAGTTTTGTGCTGGCTTGGCAGTTCAAATTGTAATGATTTGATTAGTTGGGTATTATTGCTGCTATGTACGTACATGTCAGTTCGTTTGCCAGAAATTAAAACTATTGCGTATGTGTCATAGATGTTGTATAATTCTAATAGATCATCAAGATGGAAATGTCGGTCACATTTGTAGTAAAATTTATTCACCGGATTGGGAGGTTCGAAGATATGGCAATTTGTGCTAAAGATAGGACTCTTGCTGGGTAACGTTGCCTGCACAAAACACAATACCGTTTTTAGGTATGGTTTCCATCAAATTCAATTGATGTTTTATTAGTTGTAAGGATTCTATGACTTGTTTGGAAACCTTTTTATTTTTGATGTTTGGTGCAATTTTGATCTCAGCAAGTATTTTGTCACGTGCTAGTCACAAATTGCTATGATCTGGTCGAAGATAAAGTGTCACTAACGTTGTTGCGTTTACTACACTTTCTGCTTTACTCAGGAGAGCAATGATGTCCTTGTCCATATGTGAATATAATATACATATATTTTATATTTATATTATACGTTGTAATCGATCTTTTCTGTAAAAGAATTGCTGAAATAATTTTCGATGATTTTAACATATTTATTTGGAGAAATGTCCCATTTTTCTAATTGGATCAATGTATGTGAAGCGAGTTTTATAGGAAAAGCATTCTGCATATAATCGTTATCATTTGTTAATATTTGGATATACATTTTTTGAATATGTTCAATTGGGATTTTGTTGTTAATGGGCATCAAGGGTTCATATGCGCCGCGAATGTTGGCCATACAGTGTAAATCATTAAAAAGATTTACATCAGGATATTTGTGGCCACATGACCAAAAAAAAAGGATCTCATTTTTGACAAAATCAAATATTAACAAGTTGATCTCAAATATGTTGACGATGAATTGAATCAGTTCTATTATTATTTTTCCTCCAATCAAATTTTTAGATAGTTCTGCATTAATTGCGCGAATTTTTTTTGTATTTTTGATTTTATCTATCCTACAATTTCCGTTGATCTTTGTCAACATAAATCCTTCAAACAAATTGTAATTTTTTATTTGGTCTTCCATTTTCGATTTAAATAATTCTGGTCGCAACAGAATATTTAAACTGTTAAGGAACGAAACGTTCACATTCATTGAACTTTTTTCAGAAAATGTTTTGATGCCACATCTGACATATTCTGGGTGCAATATTGATTTAAATTCAGAAGGAAATAATATATATTTTTGCGTATCTCCTGGTGGCAATGTTATATAATCCGAAATCATATCAGACATAATATTGACGATTTTATTAACCGGTTCTTTATTGTTAATTTTTGGTTTCTTTTTTTGTGGTAGGACAATGTTTTCTGGTTGTTCTATTATCAACAAAAAATTAGGATCATTAACCAAATGACTAAATATGGTATGTAAATTAATTTTCTGCATAGGATTAATAATATATGTATACTCCCTTTATGTTTATATTATTGAAAGTCAATTTTTTGCGGTCGGACTGATAACCTTTTTCTTACTCGCTGGTCTCTGTTTTTTGTGTAAACTTATTTCTTCATATTGGTTATTTGATATTTTCTTTAAATCACTCTGTTTGATAATGTTTTGTTCATAATTACTCAGTTTATATGTCCTGTCTGATTTAGAATTTTGAACATTAGGGATAACATTCACACTATTATCCACATCATAAACAGCACTTCTTTTTTTGGCTCTGTTGTTTAAATAGAAACTTACTTGATGTAACGTTTCGTCGCTAACAACAGATAAGTTGAAATAAATTTTTTTAGGGCCATCTGATGTATTATTTGAATCGGATATGCAAATGATATCCTCTGCAGGGTCTTTTATCAAAATGTCAAATATAGATACGTAATCTTCGTTTGGTAAGTTTTCAATAATTTTAACAATATGTTTTCTATCATCACGTGTGAATTTTGATATCTTTTTCATGTTTCCACTTATACATACTATAAGATTATATATTAATATCATGTAATATGACTAATTTGATAGATAAAATATAGTTTTAATCAGAGTAGTTATATGTGGTAAGTGGACTACATATCAATTTTAGATACAATGCTTAATGAATTAGTACAGAATTGCATCAGTGAGACGTTGAACGTACAAATATTGCTCTATTCAAAGTGATGTCAAGAAATTGCATTGATGAGATTTTGAGCGCGCCAATATTAATCTATTCAAATTGATGTCTAGAGACTTGCAACGACGAGACTTTAAACGTATCAATATTGATTCATTCGAGTGATGTAATAGATTTGTACTGATAGAACTTTGAACACATTAATATTGGTCTATTCAAGTGATGTCACGAGATTTGCGCTAACAAGACTTTGAACGCGAACAATATCGGTCCATTCAAAGTGATGTAATGAAATTTATATTGACGAGATTTTGAACATACCAACGGTGATCTATTCAAAGTGATGATATTTGCGACGACGAGACTTTGAACGTCCCAATATTGATCTATTCAAAGTGACATCAAGAGATTTGCATCGATGAAACTTTGAACGTGCTAATATTGATCTATTCAAAGTGACATCAAGAGATTGACGAGACTCGAACGTGCCAATATTGGTTCATTCAAAGTGATGTCAATAGATTTACATTGATAAGACTTTGAACGTGCCAATATTGGTTCGTTCAAAGTGATGTCAAGAGATTTACATTGATAAGACTTTGAACGTGCCAATATTGGTTCATTCAAAGTGATGTAATGAGATTTACATTGATAAGACTTTGAACGTGCCAATATTGATCCGTTCAAAGTGATGTAATGAAGCCCGTGAAGATTTACATTGATGAGACTCGAACGTGCCAATATTGATCTATTCAAAGTGATGTAATGAGATTTACATTGACGAGACTTTGAACGTACCAATATTGATCCATTCAAAGTGACGTAATGAGATTTACATTGATAAGACTTTGAACGTGCCAATATTGATCTATTCAAAATGATGTCAAGAGATTTGCATTGACGAGACTTTGAACGTGCCAATATTGGTTCATTCAAAGTGATGTCAAGAGATTTGCATTGACGAGACTTTGAACGTGCCAATATTGGTTCATTCAAAGTGATGTCAAGAGATTTGTGAAGATTTGTATTGATAAGACTTTGAATATGCCAATATTGATCTATTCAAAGCGACGCAACGAGATTTGTATTAATAAGACTTTGAACGTGCCAATATTGATCCATACAATAAGATTCTAAACATGCCAATGTCGAGAGTTTACATCGACAGACTTTTAACACGCCAATATTGATCCATTAAAAGTGACGTCAAGAGTTTTACGCTGACAAAATTTTGAAAGCGCACAACCAAATTGTATCTATATATTTATCTTAATACCAATAAAATAAATATATCATATAAATAATATAATTCATATGGCGGATGATATACAAATAGGTGGAGCAAATTCAAATAATAATAGTGAATCGGAAGATTTGGATACCAAAATGTTAGAAGATCGAACTTATCCATCCCCTGAGGATCCTAATTTTCAACTTGACATGTATTTGAAACGTGACTTTAACATTCATGTAGCTGGTACGCGGAAAAAAATGGATACGTATGCGGAGATAAAAAAATATAGGGATAACATTTGCGCTCCTCGAGAAGTGAAATATTCTGAACAACAAATCTTATTGTCTAATTTTATAAACCCAGATACTCCTTATCGAGGAGTTTTGATCTATCATGGGACAGGAGTTGGAAAATCTGGCGCGGGAATCGCAATCGCCGAGAAATTTAAACCTCAAGTTGAACGCTACAACACACAAATCTACGTTCTTATTCCAGGTCCATTACATAAAACAAAATGGCTCAATGAAATCATCAAATTTACAGGAGAAACCTATCTCAAAAATTATTATGACGGTACTCTGTACATTAATGAAAACGAACAAGAAAAGATCAAAAAGAATGCACATAACGCTATCAGTCAATACTATCGCATTATTCCGTTCCGATCTTTTTATAACAAAGTATCTGGGGAAAAAATTATTGAACGAAAAGAAGTTAGTGCTGGGAAATTTAAAAAAACATACGTCAAAACTGAGACAGGAGAATATGCACGGGACCAATCTATTGATAGAATTCATAATCTTAGTAACACTTTGTTGATAATCGACGAAGCGCACGGAATAACGGGTAATGAATATGGTGACGCCATCCGTAAAATTATTAAGTCTTCTGTTAATTTGAAAATAATTTTAATGACAGCAACCCCGATGAAAAATAAGGCAGATGATATTATTGAACTGTTAAATTTTATCAGACCCCAAAATTATCAGATAGGTCGAGATGAAATTTTTTTAGGCAAAAGTGTCCATCAAATAGAATTCAAACCTGATGGACGAGAATTATTACGAAAATATTCCAGAGGTTATGTTTCTTTTTTACGAGGAGCTGATCCATTAACGTTCGCAGAAAGAGTAGATGTCGGTGAGATACCACCAGGTTTGAGTTTTACAAAGGTTATTCGATGTCAGATGTTAGATTTTCAACTGAACGCGTACAATTCTGTCGCCGATGCAGAAGGGGATAGTTTGAATAAAAAATCTGAATCTGTTGCCAATTTTGCTTTCCCTGGTTTTATAAAGGGGAAAAACAGTGGCGATATGATAGGATATTATGGTCCGAGCGGAATGAACGAAATCAAAAATCAGCTGAAAAACAATGCAGTTGCTATCAATAAAAAAGTAGCGACAACAATATTAGCGGAATACAACATTGATAATTCTACAACTTTAATGTATCTGGTTGATAATAAGATATTGGGTGGAGATTTTTTTTACGAAAAGTATTTGAAACATTTTTCGATTAAATTCTACACTGCATTACGAAACATAAATGATGTTGTGTTTGGAAAGAAAGGAAACGGATTGATATTCATTTATTCCAATTTGGTAAAAGTTGGTGTAGATTTGTTTCGAGAAGTTCTTTTGCGTAACGGATATTTAGAGTACAGTGAATCAACTGGAAATTATAACATCCAAAAAGACACAAGATGTTATTATTGCGATTTCTTACATGGAAATCATGCAGAACATACGTCGCATGGGATTCCTCAACATACTTTTTTTCCAGCAACATTTATCTCTATCACCGGAAAAACAGATGAGACGTTCGAAAATATCCAAGAAGAACAAATTGATATGATTGATAATGTTTTTAATAAGATTGAAAATAAAGATGGTAAGTTTATTAAGATAATTTTGGGATCCAAAGTAATGAACGAAGGTTTTACGTTACATAATGTTAAAGAGGTACATATTTTGGATGTGCATTACAATTTGCAAAAGGTTGACCAGGCAATTGGGCGAGGAATACGATGGTGTGTACATTATAACATGATGACTGAAGATAATCCGTATCCTAAAGTAGAAATATACAAATATGTGGTTTCTTTAAAATCGGGACTATCTTCAGAGGAAGATTTGTACAAAAAAGCAGAACAGAAATACAAAATAGTCAAAGAAACAGAAAGAATTTTACAAGAAGAAGCTATCGATTGTCCCCTAAACAGAAATAACAATATTTTTATTGAGGAACTGGAGAAATACAAAAATTGTGGTGGAACTGATAATCCTTGTCCCGCGATCTGCGGATATATGTCATGCAATTACAAATGTGGCGATAAATTATTAAACTCAAGATATTATGACCCAGAAAGTAATGTTTACAAAAAAGTAGAAAAACAGGATCTAGATTATTCGACTTATGATATTACCTTAGCCCGAGATGAAATAGATTATGCCAAAAACAAAATCAAAGAACTATACAAATTAGATTACGTTTATGATTTGGATACCATACTAAAGTACGTTAAAAAATCATACACTCAAGATAAACAAGAATTATTTGACAATTTTTACGTTTACCAGGCATTGAACGATCTGATCCCTATCACGACGAATGATCATAATAATTTCGTTGACACTGTCATTGATAAGCTGAATCGACCTGGATATTTAATTTATCGAGGTAAGTACTATATTTTTAATCAGTTTAACGAAGAAGAAGATGTGACGATGTATTATCGCCGCAAATATGATCCAATTATTCCCAATAAAATAAACATCAAAAATTACATTACTGGAATATATGATATCAATAAGTACAGTTTAGCATATGCTAAAAATAACAAATCGGATGCTAAGAAGATCATGAATCCACAATTGCGTTATGATTTTGAGTCTGCACATGAATATTATGAAAATAGGGAGGAATTTGAATACGTTGGTATTATTGATCAAGTTTCAGAAAAAAACATTTCATTTGGAAAAGAAAAAGATGAATTCAAGATCAGAAAGAAAAGACCCAAGGTGTTAGTCAAAAAACGAGAAGTAGGTGTGCCATCCTACAAAGGATCTGTATGTGGAACATCCAAACATAAACAAATGTTGGAAGATATCGCTAAAAATTTAGACATAGATATAGGTGATTTCAAGAAAAGGTCAGAAATATGTGACATGATCAATGACAAGTTGTTTAACATGGAAAAATATAGTACGAGTAAACAAAAAAATAAATTAACATATCTAATTATCCCAGCAAATCATCCGACAATCCCTTTTCCGCTGAATTTGGAAGATAGAATGAAACATATTCTCAACGATATTCAAAATAGAACAAAAATGATTGTTGATGCGGAGATTAAAACGACGACCCCAGTGATAGCTCATAAAATTCCAGGAATTAAATACGTTTCTTATGTTCTAACATTTAGTAATGCTTATGATAAATTTGTAGATATTATGACTGACAATGGCGCTAAAAAAGAACATGGAAAATGGGTTATACGTGTCGAATAAAAAAATTGAATAAATATTTATATTTAATATAAAAATATAGTTAATATAAATAACATCATGTCTCAAATAAATTTGTATTATCAGACTCATCTAAATACCACTGTAACTTTGTTGCCGTTTCAACAAGACTCAGAAATGGATGATCATTTATTAGGAAATTTGGTACAAAAAGTCAAAAGCAAAGTCATCGAAAATGGGATTGTTATTAAAGTTCATAGATTGATAGATTATGATTACGGAATCGTTGACAAATCTGGTCTCACTGGAGATGTTAAATACGATGTCAAATATGAATGTTTATTATGTTTACCAGTTGCACATTTAGAGATAATATGCGTGATTTCGAACATGATCAAAGGGATTGTAGTTGCTCAGAATGGACCCGTCATCATTGTTATTCAAGAAATAAATATAGATACAAATAAGTTTACAGTTTCTCCATCAGGTAGTATTACGCACGATGAAACCAAAAAGAAGATTACCAAAGGAGATTATATTAAAGTTTCTGTCATAAACACGGACAGTAATAAAAATGACACCAACATCACAGCCATTTGTAAACTGGTCGATATTGCAAACCGAGATGAAATTAAAAGGTATAACGAAGATCAGCGTTTGATATCTGAAATAGAATCAAATGCTAACGAATCACCTGTTTTTATTTAAATTTGATATTTAAAAATATAAATATGATTAACTATTAAGTTAGACATATATGGAATATGAAACTAAATATAATAAAAAAAAAATATGCATAAATTGTGGTAAACATGATCATGAATTTAAATTATGTCGCGATCCCATAACTAGTTTTGGAATCGTGAATGTTAAAATTCTCGATTGTTATGATGACAAAAATAATTTGTTCAAAAGTAACTTTAGTACCAAAAAAAACGTAAAATACATATTGACATCAAGAAAATATTCATATGTCAAATGCAACATAACTGATTGTATTCGTGTCAATGAGGGTACCAACAATTACAAACTTGATAACGAATCTATCAAATACAATGTAGAATCTCAAATCCAAAAGTTCTGTTATTACAAAAACAAAGTTTTATTTTTGATGGTAAGTAGACGCTTTTCAATTGGATTTATTGAATTTGTAAGGGGAAAATATCAAGTTACGGATTCTAATACTATTATCAAACTTTTTGAACAAATGTCTGCGAATGAAATTTCGATGATACAAAATAACTCATATGATGATTTACTATTCTTTTTTCTAAACAAAAACAATGAAACCAAAGAAAATTTGCTTCATAACACTTACAATGGTAAATATTCGTTAGAGTATCTGGAAGCTAAAAACAAATTTGATATGTTGTCAGATCCCGAAAATGAAAAAAATGGTACGATACCTTGGGGACTAAATTTTTACATCAAAAATATTAAGCCAAAATGGAAGACTGTTGAATGGGGGTTTCCTAAAGGGCGACGCGGTAAGAGAACAGAAGAAAATTTATCATGTGCGTGCCGCGAATTTGAAGAAGAAACAGGATATCATAGTTCTGATTATCATATTCTAAACAGAATAGAACCTATTGAAGAATATCTTGTCGGAACTAACAACGTTAACTACAAGCATATTTATTATCTGGCGATTGATATGTTTGATCCAAACCAGTCTAAATTATCTAATTTTGATGAATATGAAATAGGAGACGTAAAATGGTTCACTTTTGATGACGCCATCAAAAATATTCGACCTTACCACGTTGGCAAAAAGTGTATTTTAACGAAAATATATATGTTCATCATTAATTATTTAGTGTGGCATGATGAATATTTATTATAAATTTTATAATCAAATGATATATTTAATATCATTTAATTATAATGCAAAATTCATTCGATACATACGAAATAAATATCAAATATTCGGATACACTATTTTCGTTGATCAAAGAACATAAATATGATGAATTCATAGAATACTTATCGACTATCGACCATGATTCGTTTGATATTAACACACGAGATGTCGCTGGAAATTATTTAATCTTTTTTGCCATTTTATTTAATAAAACTAACGTCATTCAAAAAATTTTGGAATGGGGAGCAAGAATAGATTTGTATGATATTAACGGATACAGTTTGCTATATATTCCGATCAAATTGGGTTTCCATAAAGTCCTCGAGATGTTAATAGAATATGATAATAAATCTATCGGCCTATCTGCTATCAATATGAAAGACGTGTACGGTAACAATGCTTTACAATATGCTATTTCTGCTAATAATCATGAAGCGCTCAAAATATTATTAAAACATAATGTTGATGTTACAAATACAAGTTCTACAGGCGAGAACGCTCTCCATCGTGCTATTATGAAAAAAAATATCGTGATGTGTAAAATGATTATGGAATATTTTACGCGCATTAATGATCGCACTAATATTGGTGATACCCCTCTCAATTTAGCTTGTAACTACCAACTAAATGACATCGTAAAATTGTTATTGGAAAAAGGAGCTAATACTTATCTATACAACGACATTGGCTATGCTCCCGTTTTCTATAACGTCATCGAGAACAATTTAGACCTAGTCAAATTGAACGCTGAATACGGAATAAATATGCATCATCAAGATATGTTAGGTAATACGGTATTGCATTATGCATTAATATTCGAAAACCTCGAAATTGTTGACTTCTTTTTCGAACGATATGAAATCAAACAGAAATCTAAGAACAATATTTTTACCGAAAACATAAATGATTATGATATCATAAATTCGCGTGACTTGACCGTTGAAAATATAGATCCCGATATTATAAATATTGAGGGTTTGACTATTATGCATATTATAATGTACAATTACGGCGAACATTATGATAAATATATACTAAAATTATTGCCACTGTCTAATCTTAATTATCAAGATAACAATGGATATACGATTATGCATATTATGGCTGAGAAAAAAATTATTCATAAATTTGAAACCATTTTGCGTACTAAGAAAATTAATATTTTTATTGTCAACCAAGAAAATAACAACGTTTTTGATATGATTCCACTAATACAACGGGAATTATTTTTGAACATAATCATAGACAGTTATTCCCATTATTTGCGAAAGTATCATGGTGGATTAGCGGAAGAATGGCAAAATGAGTGCGCGATTCAAAAAGTTCAAGATTTGTATTGTTACGAAAAAATCCGCGAAGATATCATCAAAAATAACATATCAATTCCCAATAAAATGAATAGAAGAATGATAACTATCGATATTGGCGAGAAAATACATTACAATACATTTACAGGATCACAATTAGATCTAATATCTGGTTTTCGTTATCTAACTAAAAAATATCCAAATGTCGCATCACTTTTCTTCAAAGATTTACATAATTACATATCATATCATAATTACTATGAAGATTCAAGTCAACATATCTTGCATCTAGAAATAATGTGGATCTATCAAAAAATATTCTACCCCACTAATTTTCACCAATATATATCAAGTCTCATTTCAGATGGTAGATATGAATACATCATCATACCTATTGGAATAATATTATCAAATGCAAATCACGTAAATTGCTTAATATATGACATCAAAAATATGATACTAGAAAGATTCGAACCACACGGATCTGGATTTCCGTTTGAATTTAATTACAATCCCAACTTGCTAGACAAACGAATTCATATCTACTTTAACAATTTATTATCTGACATATTCAAAAAAAAATTCAAAATCAAATATATTCGGCCAGAAAACTATTTGCCCAAAATAGGATTTCAAACATTCGAAAACCTTGAAGTGAGTATTAACACAAATATAGGTGATCCTAACGGCTTTTGCGCATTATGGTGTGTATGGTATATTGATCAGCGCATGAAAAATATTACCGTTTCACCATCAAAAATAGTCAAAAGATTGATTACCAATATAAGATTGAATAATTATCTTTTCAGAAACGTCATCCGTAACTATTCGGATAAAATCACAAAGTTGCGGGATTTTTATCTGAGCAAGATTGATAGAAATGTAAATGATTACCTGAATAAAAAACTGACAAATGAAGAAAGAGAAATATTAGCAGATTATATTGTTAATGATCAATAATTGATTAATTATTGATCATATGCATCAACTTGATTATCGACGGATTCGATCATGACATTATTTTCGATGTTGCACTCTTCGATTTTGGCGGGCATTGATAGCTGATTTGCTATGATCTTTAACATATTCATTGCTCCAACGACTTCATTAAATCTAAATCCTGGCAGTTGTAACAATTCAATGAAATCCTTTGTCCGTTCTGCTTGACCATATGTTTGATCGTGTGATTCTATATTTATGATCTCTTCTTTCATTTTTTTTAACATTTGCTTAGCTTCACTAATTTTATCGATTCCTTCCTTGTAGTTTTTGATTTTAGTCTTTTGGGTCATATGTTCGTTAAGTGTATCCGCATAATTAATTGATATTTCGTCCAATAAATGTCGTAATTCAGTTTCCATAATGGTTGTATTGTATATAATCATTATGTTTTCGTAAGACACTTTTTTTTTCATTTTTTTTAGAATTCCCCTTCTGAAAACGTTTTACGTATCACAACTTGTTCATTCTGCAACGGCATGTGGGACTTATCAATAATTCGAAGTTCGGAATGTAAGGGTCGAAGATTGGTGCCTTCGCTCATCCGGAGTTCAGGTTTGTACGCAGTAACTTTATTTTGATCTGTTTGAGTACGTACGATGGGTTGTGAAATGTTCAAAATTTTATTGGTCTCCTCATTGATTATGCTGTTGAATATATCAATCTTCTGCGGTACATTGCCCGTATGCGCAGGTACAGTTTCTTTTGCAGGACAAAGTTCCAATATCGAATCTGGACTATCCTCTGCTGTATCTAACAATCCACAATGTTTGCTTGGAGAAAAGCTATTGAAGAACAATTCATCCGCAGGGGTGATGGAAGTAACATTTTCTGTAGCCGGATAACTAAAAATATCTAACAGATTTTTATTTTCAGAACTTGGCATCGTATCTGCCCCTCCGCGTAACACATTATCAAAATATTCATCCATCTGTGGATCACGTAACAAGTTCATCGTTATCATTTTTTTGATATCGGTCAATTCGCTAACCTTTTCATTGATCTTTTCCAACAGCAAGGATTTTAATTTATTGAACGCCAATTTGTTCGTAGAAGTCTGTAAATTTATTCCTAATGAAAATAACTGTTGGTTGTATTTTTGTTCAAAATCTGCAATTTTATCATAATAACCTTGAATAATCCCAGTGGCGTTCTCCTTTTCTGTTTCAAACGAATGCATAATTTTTTCAATTGATGTGTTTTGATTAATTCTGATGTGATCGATGCATTCATTCGTCGTTTTGAAATGTTTATTCGCCAAAATATCAATAATTCTATCATTTTTGTTTGCGTCAGATACAGAAATTAAATATGGATAATCTTTTCTGCCAAATACGTATCTGATGTTTTCAAATGATGACATTTCTAGAACTTCACTCAGATTCATATGATCCATAACTACGCAAACGACGTCGATATTATGATATTTTTTCATATACTCCATCGCAAGTGATAAATCTTTTGATAAATTGCTTTTTTTCATGTTGTAAACGAATAAATTTCCCCTGCATTTTGATTTAAATTCGGTCATAAACTTGTTCATCATCTGTTTATGACTATCCAAAACAATCAAACCAATATTTTTAACATATTTTGGATACCTCATGTTATTTATTTTGGCCAATTTTGTCTTGTATTTGTCTTTATCACTCAGAATATTCTTTTTATACATTTCATATGCCTTTTTTTTACTTTGCATCTTTTCGGCTTCTGTCACTGTATAAAAATATTCAACAAGAAGATGTATTCCATATCCGTTACCAAATTTAACGAAACAAATCAGGATCAAATTATCATTTATCGCAAGATGACTAACATCCGTTTTGGCGCGGCATAGAAAGACAGTCTTATTTTCATCTCGAATCGCAAAAACGTTATTTTTAGCGTCAATATTGACTACAATCCCTTCTACATTTATAGATTCAGAAAAATCTGCAGCCAGTAATGTATCTATCTTTTTAGCTATGTTTGATGTTGTCTGCATCTTTGTTAATTATATCATTGGGATCATATTTAATACAATTTAAAAATCAATTTTTTTTAAGAACTTGTACAGAAAAAACAGTCCTATCAATGCAACAATGACGCAAAATACATAGAGGGGAATGTTAGATTTTGGTTCTTCTGGCTTGGCTAATTTGTTAATAGCGGTAATAGCTTCTGAATATGATAATATCGGCTTATTCGTGTGGACATTGACCATATTATGCAAATCTATACCCCACTTGACTAAATTTAGACGCGTCGACATGACTGATTCAGATAGGGGTAATTTTTTGAGATTCTTGTACAAATTATGTCGACATTTCTCACAAGGTAACACATGTAATAATGAGGTGAAAAAATTGCGATAATATTGTTTGTCTTCATCCGTTGGATTCATAGGATAATCTAGTGTCACTAAATGAATAAAATTCCACGCACATCTTCCCCATATATCCGGTAACATTATTATATACATATCAATTGAGAAAATTCTTTTTTATATGCGTTGTATTGATGTGTATCATAATCGCAAATAATAAATTCGGATCACCCAATAATTTTACATAGTTCATCAAATAATTAACATCATATTTTTCCGCTAATCTCTTTTTCAATATTTCGAGCGATTCATCCTCTTTGAAATATTTATTCAATCCGTCATCAAACAGAAAGTAGTAATAATAAATTGGATTCAATTTAAATACCCAATCGATAATAACTGGTGTCAAATAGAACACTGTAATTATGTCCCCTAATGCATTATTTGAATGATAAACAAAAAATTCAGATGGATCTAATTGAAACGTTTGGCGGATGAGTATTTTCTTTGACCAAAATTTGGTAATTATCTTGGCGCCGTTGCTCAACGATATATATTTCCCCTTCGATTCTGCACATATCAAATTATTAGCATAAGCGCGCAAATAAGATTCTAACATGATCAAATATGTATCCGATCCATCACTAATAACTCGAGGTAAAATTAAAGTCTTAACCCATTCAACTACATCTTCCTTGCTAACATCACTATTTTCTACATTATGTTCGATATCGTACTGGTAGCACCATTGTTTCTTATTAATTTGCAGCATGCTCTCCAGATAAACGACTACAAATTTTTGAATAATTTGCTCATTAATTTTAAACATATCAGCAACAATTTTAACATACATTGCAATATTGGTCGTTTTCAATCGTTCCTCAAAATCGATTTTTAAATTCGATACGTAATGATAGAATTCATCCACCACATTCAATTTTCCTGACCGATACATTGTATTTAACACCTTATATTCATCAATATTCATTTTGTTTCCTTGTAAATAATTTTTGACAGATATTCTAAATCTACTTTCCATGTCTTTATCAATAGTGACATATTGGTACAACTGATTATCATTAAATATTTTTTTAATCTGTAACCAAATCTTCCAAATAAAATTAAGATCACTCGGAAATGATTTACTATTTCTGATTGTTATACCTCTGCGGATAAATCTTTCTACATCCCTGATATTTTTTGTCACAGCCCATTTTTTGATATCATCCGTAGATGACAATAATGACATCATTCCAACAACATCATTTTGGACATCATAAGGTAACGAATACATGTACCATAAAATATTCTGTGGATTATTAGTAATGCCCATATCCAAAACCCGTTGTAATTCCCCTGTTTTTTTACCTATTTTTGTTGTTAATAAGATTGTCTTTTTCGTTTCTCGTAAAATTTCATTAAGTCTAGCATAATATTCACTCAAAGATCGTCGTCTCTCATAATCACTATCAAATTTTTCGAGTGCCAACGATGGATGTTGAGTTTGGTCGTACGCAATTTCCACAATTTTAGCCAGTAATTTTGCATCACGGATCATCAATTCATACTTTGGTAAAATTACATCTTTCCAATTAATCGTCTTATGTTCCAACCCTGTATCTGTTCTGTTAACGTCATTTCTTACGTAAAAATAGTAATAATAATCTTCAGTGATGCCCTGGTTCTGTTTTAAAAAGATATATTTTCCAGTGTACATATTTCGTGTGATAATATTTTCGTCAGGATGGATGATGTAGAAGTCCAAATATCTATCTTCTAATATGCTATCATCATATCCAGTATGACATTTAGATTCAAATATGTAATCAAAATGATAATCGTCATGATTGGTCAATAAATACTCGTCTGTCAAAATTTGATCGATAGTAACGTCTGAATTGCCCAGGCCATAATATTTGTAAATGCCAGTGTCATTCAACGTTGATTCGCCATACATGTAAAGCTTCGTAATTATATCTCCGTAAACTCCTGGATTACCCAATTCAGCAGGAATTTCAATGTTACGAATGTTACGAATTCTGTTGATGTCGTTGATTCGATCGACGATGGGATGATCCATTTGTTCGGTTCGCAAAAGATCGACAATCAAGTCTCTGATGTTTGTATCTGCTATTTTGTATGCGGTTTTATTATTTGCAACCTTCTCCTTATCATACATATAATATACAGATCCAGCTGCGACACGACCAACTCGCCCTCGTCGCTGCATAGAACTGGTATTTGAAATAGGCATCGTAATGAGCTTAGTGACACCTAATAACGGATCATACACATCTACTTTAGCATATCCTGTATCTACGACATATCTCAAACTGTCGATAGTGATACTAGCTTCGGCGACATTTGTGGCGATAATAATGGCCCGATTATAAGTTCCCGGATCGACACGTTGCGTTATTTCGTCTTCTGATTTTGATACATCTGATTTCTGTCGGGTATATGTTTTTAGCATTTTGTCTATTTTGAGAATAAAATTTCGCTGCTCTTCGCTTAAATCTCTGCCGATGAATGGAAATGCAATGACATTTGATGGCGTTCTAGCGTTTATTTCTGCAACGGACTGATCAATGTCCTTCTTACCCGTCATAAATAGCAAAATATCCCCAGATGTAGTTTCATTAACAACTTTTATCGTCATAGCTATCCCAGCTTCTACAAAATTTTTATCATTAATTTTATCCGACGCTTCTTTTGGCAGAAAAATATCATCAATCTTAAATTGCGTCGTACTTCTGGGCACACTAATATCAACTCGGCGATCCATGTTTGCGCGATCCAATTTGTTAGCGATAATTTCCTGGCTCAAGGGAAACATCCTATTATCATTGATGGTTCGATAGTAACGTCGGTAAATTGGCTCGTCATCATCCATAGTCGCGCTGATTATCACTAATTTCAGGCTATTATTAACGTAACATGCGTCTCTTGCCAGGGTTAAAATCAAATCCATGTTGGCGTTATGTTCGTGAGCTTCGTCGATGATTAGGATGTCATATTTATTATCTGCGGTATAAGTCTTCATCCAATCTATCGGGGTTTTATTTTTATCAAATAATCCGGTAACTGGCAAAGTTTTTGTCATGAACGGTGAATTTTTCATCTCTGCCATCAGCGTTCCATCAGTTACGATCCGCAGAAACGACATTGCGTTTACGTCAACGTGGCTGCCACCAGCATGTTTGTATTGGATATAATATTCAGATGTTGGCATATTTTGTTTGTACTTTTCATCGTACGAAATTATTGGAATTCCAGATTCGGAAGAGATCATTTCTCCACTATTTACTGTTGGCGATATACGTGGTTGTGTACAAATGATCTTACCAGTTATTTTGTAATCCAACATATGCTGGGAATACATTATTAATCGCGGTATGATAGTTGATTTCCCTGTTCCTGTTCCTCCTGTCGCATACATCACTCTAACATTCGCATAATGATGATAAAAATTAATCTGACTGACCCAATTCATCGCATATCTGAACTGCCAACCTTGGATAGATGTTAATGCATCAAAGAAATGAATAAATGATTTTTTTTTGTCATCATAAATCGTATTTGGTAATTCTGCATACTTATTGCCGGTGATATAATAATATGCATGATCTTTGTAGCGTTTCTTGTCCGCATCTTTGAAGACAGTGTTCTTCATCTGCGATCTCTTCTCGTTCGTTTTAGCAGCATCTGCATTTGTTCCAATTCTCGTTACCAATGCTACATTATCTGTAACCATCGCATTCGGAACAAATTGAGACAACAATCCATGATAAATTAACGATTCAAAGACGATATCAATCAAATTATCATGAACAGTATTTCGTATCAGAATGTTGTACTGCATCAATAAATTTGTATCTTCTGTATCATAAAAATTTCGCAAATACCTACTAACATTAAACCACATTTCATTCGGATGCGTATTCTTCATTTTCGCCATCACCTCTTCTTGATCATTTTTTTTTAAAGAGATCCAAAATCTAGGTAAATCAAGTAATTTTGACGTTCCGGTTAATTCATTTTCTGTCGGTTTGCGAGTTATTAACTTGGCATAATTGTAGACATTTTTTGGTGTTATTTTGATCTTTTCGTCAGTTGTCTGAAAATATTTACTTTTTTTGATTTTGATGAAATAATAAAACCATGATCGTTTGAAGCCCAACAATTGGTCTAATAAAAAGGCATATATGTATTCTGCTGGAACATTTGCGATGCCGTCAATTGCGTTCCTGATGTTTTCGTCACTAATATTGATCGATCCGTTATCTTCTACATCCTCAACATCTTCTCCTTCTTCAACAACTGCTGATCCACATCTTAACTTTTTTTCTTTTTCCAATCTTTTTTTGCTAACACTGTACTTACAGAAAAAAATATGTATGTAATAGATGGCATAATTATCAAATTGCTCATAACTCTTCAATAATTTATTCCAGTCAGATGTAAATCTGAACCGTCCCGTGTCAGTCAGCTGCGACCACAACACTCCCCGCCATAAGTTATCAAATTCAAACGCATCAGTACTTTCTAAATATGATATAATTGGCACGTGATCGGATACTATTTTGAATTCATAAATCAACCATTTGTAGTTTACGATTTCGTGATATAAATGATTTGAAATGACATTGTAAAAGTCAGAAAAATTTAATCCTAGATCAGCTACATTGCTGGACTTATGTTGTATGTTATATTTAGTTATTTTGTAAATCAGATTTTGCGAGTATGTGTCTATTGTAACTGGCAGGACATCCATCCAATTGACGTATAATTTATTGGACATCGTGTTGATGCTCGATAGTAACAGTTGCAGATGATTTTCAAAATAGATAGTTTCAAGGGGACGGTCTTTGATTCTGATTTGACCGTCTCTTTGATATCTGATGCATCTGTTGTATTGCATATTACTGAACTTGTATTTATCGGTATCAGGAATTTTTTCAGTGTAAAGATCTTTGAGCGAATGGAGCGAGTGTTTGTTGCGATCATCACCTTCATCTTTAATGTAGGGCAGCATTAGGCCGACGAGGGCGCGGAGATCAAGGAGATCATTTTGGATTAATTGGTTCCAGAAGAGATTTTTATTATTTTTGAGCGCATAGATGTTGAATTTGCGATAGATTGTGTCGATAATTAGAATTAGTCCTTCCAGTAAAGTGATTCTATCTTGATCGAGGAGGACGGGGAACATAGTATTGATGAGGTTGTTTTTGATGAAATTTTTTTTACTGTCGTCTTCGGTGAAAAAGTTAGGATCGATGGAATTTATTTCGTCGTCAGATAACGCAGAAGCATCAATATGAGTTTCCATTATACTTACATTAAGACGAGTTAAAATATTCCGCTTTCGAAATCAATAATGTGTTATAATATTATAGAATAATGAGCACTGATAAAATATGTTATCCCGCGTCACATATACCGTTTTATGTTGTAGCGATTGTATTTGTGACATTAATTTTTTTTATGATGTTTTTTCAGTCGAACGAACAGAAGTACTATCAATATTTTCATAATACTGAGAATAAGTATGAGCCTGTGCCGCAGACGGTGCAGAATATTAGGCGAGACGATGCGATAATTGTGGGGAATCATAATTCTGCACATGGTTCGGCGATTCATGCGGTTCCATTTGTTGGTTAATTTAATTATTTTTTTGGAAAAGATAATTAAATTTATTCGTATTTCAATCGTTCGTTATGCACTTTATTGACTATTTCTTTCATTTTATGGACAGAGCATCCATTTATCAATCGAAAATTATTACCTTTGATTTTTAACAAAGGTTTATCGCCCTTCTGGCCATATTTCTTACCAATTCGTTTCCAAAAATTTATACCATGAGGATTATTAATTCGGATAACTACTCTAGCGAATTTATTATTCTGTTTATATTTATTGATCGTTCCAGTCAAAGATTTTCTGAGAGTTCTTATGACGTAGAAGTCTTTGCCACCATCACCTTTATTATTGCATTGGATTATGGCAAATGCATCATTTTCGGTCGGATCTTCTAACTTGACCACTTTATCTTTGGATATTTCCCCAATTAGTTCTTTGAGTTCAATGTTATCTATGTGTAAGAGATCGTTTTGCGATGTGGTGTTGCGGGCATATGTAAGAAGAAGATCAATCTTTTTTCCCATAACATCAATTTTATCATCTTTTTTGCGAATGGTTATATTTTTGGAACTAATAATTTTATTCTTCTCTTCGATTTCTTTATCTTTTTCTTCGATAGCTTTTTTTGCGAAATGTTCTCTGACAATCTTCGATACTTTAACAGCAAAATTGGGGGATGCCCATGATGCTATATGAGGAATAAGATCTGGATGAACATATATTCCACGAATGTCAACATTTTTACCTCCGGCAACTTTACGTATAAGATCAATAACTGATATTTCCGTTTCTGTGGCCAATGCAGAAATTAATTCAATAGAAACTTTATTCTCTTTCCAATCATAGAATCGTTTTCCAACCAATGCACATAATTTTGTAGCGTTTATATAACCGTTATCATTCATCAATATGACCCGAAATGTACCATAATATCCATAACTATATTTACTATCGATCATTTTGATAATAATATGACGTATGTCATCATCCTTCATCAATTTATGTTCATTGTTAGATGAAGAATTTTTTGAATCCTCATAATCAATTGTATCTTCTTCACATGATGACGTATCATTTTTGCTATTTTTCGATTTCTTTCCTTTTTGAATAATTTCATATGATCCGGAATTCCCTGTCGATGTCTCATCTTCTATCGATGTAGTGTTACTATCGGATGTCATATCATCGATAGTAGACGCATTATCATTTTCGATAGATTCTTCATATTCGTCCTCAGATACATGTGCACTTTTTTTGCTGACTACATGTTTCTTGATCTTTTCAGTGTGGATTGTTTTTTTAACGATCGGTGATTTCGTTTTTTTGTTAACAATTGTTCCTTTCGACATTATTGCGTTATTTGTTGTATCGTTATCCATTCTTCGTGAGAGCGTTTTTTTTTCATTTTTTTTATTATTTTTTCCATGTTGCCATAAATGTTTATCAAAGATCTGTGGCATCAACGTTAATTTCATAATTATTTATCTATTATTATCTATAATATCCGACACGTTGCACGCAGAGACTGGCGATGCCCACATCATAACCTGAACAAAAAGGAGACTATGAATATACGTCCCGCTGATCTCGCTGTTACCTTTGATTTTTTGTATTAAATCTTTTCTCGGAATATTTTTGAGTTTCGACAAGCATTTTATAAATTCTTTTGATGTATCTCTTTCCACCCAATCCTCAAATTTTTTATTAAACTTTTTACAAAGATGATCAATATTGAAATATCCGTTCTTCATCATGACAATCACCTTATGTTGTCCATATTTCCCATAGCTATATTCATCGTTTATTTTTTTGTAGCATATGTTACGTATATCATGTTGATCGTATTCTTCAAAACTGTCGATAGAAGAGAAGGATTCGTCTGATTCGTAAACTACTTTGACTTTGGCTTTGGACATTTGTTAATCTTCTATTGTGCAGGCCATAATGTGAGACAGTTTAAAAATCATTTTTTTTTGAAAAATCATGATGTCAAAATATAGTGATAATCAATCGTTATATTTTGGTATTATTGTATATATAAATCATTTAATTGTTCTAACAGTGATGTTATATTTTTTGCATTTTCTTTGCACTCTGCTTAAATTATTATCCTCTGGAACATCAAACAAATATATTATCTTCTTTCTGTCGTCATATTCACATCCATACATCAATACTTGCCCAACTGCACACATCCAATCGTCATATTTTTTGATTTCGATCAAATATTCATCCGTTAGCAAATCTATTCGTCCATCTGATGTTTTGACTTCGATTTTACCACCAAGCTTTTTGTGCAACATCGTTTGTATTTCTTTTTCTCTTTGCGCGTTAGGTGATGTTTCTATTGTTGATAGAGCATCATAGAATCGTATTTCATTCTCGTTTGAAAATTTCCGCCATTCGTTAATCCATTTGCCAATTTTTACAGCAAACCTAGGACTGCACCAATATGCAATATGGGTAATCAAATCGGGATGCACATATATTCCCCGTATGTCAATAGTTCGTCCGCCTGCTACGGTTTTTGTTAATTTATTGAGTGATATTCCGGTAACATTGGATAATTCTTGCAAAATTTCGCGTGACGTTTTATTAACCTTCCATTGACGAAATTCTTTACTGTATATTTTACATATTTTTGTTGCGTTGACGTATCCATTTTTGATCATCACAATAATACTAAAAGTTTCATACCTGCTGCGATAGTAATCATTATTGATCTTATCGTTCGCAATCATGTTCTATTTGTCATTGTTGAACTATCTTTAAATAAAACGATCCGATTTAAAAAACAATCACTCCATACATATAATGATAAACGTCGACTCTCTAAACTTCCTCGATTCATCCTCAGAATCAAACCAATCTACATCATCATCAGTCAGCCCATCAAACGATAAAACATACACCATAAACGACATCATCGCCCACATGAAGCAATACATTGCCTCCAAAACATGTTTCAAAAATATGACCATGATTGTCGAAATAACTGAAATCAAAAAATTCAACAGAATGATCTTTGTCACCGTAAAAGACGAAACTAACAACTTGCGCGCCATTATCTACAATGATCAGTACACATTCAAGCAAGGCGACAAACTCAAAATTACCTGCTCTTTATTTTTATTCAGAAGTGAGATTGAAATTATCATCCACAGCTATCATGAAATCGGAACTGGAAATAATAACGCAAAACTGGAAGAGTTAAAAAAGCAGCTACAAGAACTAGGATGTTTTGATCGAAAACCTATTTTAGAAAACAATTACGTTAACATTGGTGTCATTTCTTCAATGAACGCAGCTGGTATGAAAGATTTTATGCATACTCTTAATGAACGATGTTGTGGCAAGAAGATTTATCTTTATCCGGCGATTATGCAAGGTAACAACGCGCCTAAAGATGTTTCTCGCGCAATCCAATTAGCAAATACTCATAACGTATGTGACATTATTGTTTTGATTCGAGGAGGTGGATCAAAAGATGATCTAGAATGTTTTAATACTAAAATGATGGCGATGTCTATTTTCAAATCTAAAATTCCAATTGTCACTGGTATTGGTCACCAAATAGACACTAGTTTAGCTGACTTAGCTAGTTGCAAGAGCTACATCACTCCAACAGCCGTTGCGCAAAATATTACTCTCGAAAATATCAACACAAAAGATAAAATTACTAAAATTATCGCATCACTTCATAAAAAAATTCATACATATGTCAATGCATACTCTGATTTTATTGAAATTAAGAAAGTCAAACTGACGAAATACTCAGATCGAATATTGGCGCAGCTTTCTGAGGATTTATCGTTCCATCAAACTGCCAGTGCAAATAATCGAAATAACATATTAGCACATTTGAACGATAAATGTGAATATATCATCGATTCTAAGCGAACTCTTGATGAAAATATTAAAGGTCATTATGATCAGATTAAAAAGATACTGAGTGTGAATGAGAGAAAGTTATCGAATTGCGTTGATGTTTGCGGCAAACAATTGACGATTTATGAAGAACAGATTAAAAATATTACTCGACCAAAATTGATTTCTAACAAGACAAAGGAGGAGATAACTACTTTGGCAGAACTGAAGAATCATAAGTCGTATACGATTCAATTTATTGATGGATCTGTTATAATTTAAAATGATAAAATATGGATCATATTTTATCATTGTTTACCAAACTGCATATATTGTAAATCACATATTTCTTTCAAAAATTTGTTAACAATTGAACATCGGATAATATTATTTATATCTAAATGATTAAATATTTGATACGTAATATCTTTGTTATTCATTTTAATCTTAGTGTTGCTAAATATTGAATTTGTTATGTAATAATAAATTCAATTTTTTATCGCAAAATGTGGCAATTAGCAATATGTTCTATTGATTCTGGTAATCTTATTATTTGATTATCATGTAACCATAAATCTTGCAAATTAACAAGTTGTCCTATCGATCCTGGTAATTTAGTTATTTGATTATCATGCAATATTAAGTTTAGTAAACTAGTAAGTTGTCCGATTGATTCTGGTAATTCTCGTATTTCGTTATAACTAAGCCATAACTCTTGCAAACTGCTAAATTGTCCTATTGATTCTGGTAATTCAATTATTCGATTATGATCCAACCGTAATTCTTGCAAATTAATAAGTTGTCCAAATGACTCTGGTAATTTCGTTATGTTATTATGACTAAGACATAAATTTTGCAAATTAACGAGTTGTATGATCGATTCTGGTAATTTTGTTAATTTGTTTAAACTAAGTCGTAAATTTCGCAAATTAATGAGTTGTCCAATCGATTCCGGTAACTCTGTTATGCCGTTGTGACTAATATGTAATCTTTGCAAATTAATGAGTTGTCCAATCGATTCCGGCAATTTGGTTATTTTATTGCCAACAAGTAGCAATTCTTGTAAATTAACGAGTTGTCCAATTGACTCAGGTAATTCAGTTATTTTATTGTCAACAAGTAGCAATTCTTGTAAATTAACGAGTTGTCCAATTGACTCAGGTAATTCAGTTATTTTATTGCTCTGTAATATTAATTTTTTCAAATTAATAAGTTGTCCGATTGACTCAGGTAATTTTACAATTTCCCTAAAATCCAAATTTAATTCATCCATAGGAAAAAAATTAACCAAATTAACGTTACCAAATTTTTTAAGAAAAAGATCTAATGTGTAAGAAGTAATATATATTTGTTTACATGATGTTTTAAATAAAAATTTTGTTCGAATATTTCCGTATTTATTCAATAATAATCGCGTATATTGTAAATCACATATTTCTTTCAAAAGTTTGTTAACGGTTGAACATTTTATTAAACTGCATCGATTCAAATGATTAAATATTTGATACACAATATCCCTCTCATTCATTTTGTTATTAATGTTGCTAAATGTTGAACCCATTATATGATAATAAATTCAATTTTTTTCGCACAACCCTGCAATTAATAAGCTGTTCTATTGGTTTTGATAATTCGATTATTTGTCCATTCAAAGAGATTTGTAAAGATTTCTATTGATGAGACTTCGAACGTGCCAATATTGGTCCATTTAATGTGATGTCAAGAGATTTGCGAAGATTTCTATTGATGGGACTTCGAATGTGCAAATATTAGTTCATTCAAAGTAATGTCAAGAGATTTGCGAAGATTTATATTGATGAGATTTTGAACGTACCAATATTGATCTATTCAATGCGATGTCAAGAGATTTATGAAGATTTTCATGACAAAACTTTGAATATGCCATATTGATCTATTTAATGTGACGTCAAGAGATTTGTAAAGATTTCTATCGGCGAGACTTTGAACGTGCAAATATTGATCCATTCAAAGTGATGTCAAGAGACTGTGAAGATTTCCATCGATAAGATTTTGAATATGCCATATTGATCTATTTAATGTGACGTCAAGAGATTTGTAAAGATTTCTATCGGTGAGACTTTGAACGTACAAATATTGATCTATTAAAAGTGATGTCGAGAGATTGTGAAGATTTTCATCGATAAGATTTTGAACATGCCAATATTGGTCTATTCAAAGTGATGTGAAAATTTTCATCGATGAGACTTTGAATGCGCTAATATTAGTCTATTCAAAGTAATGTTGAGAGATTTGTAAAGATTTCTATCGGCGAGACTTTGAACGTGCCAAGATTGATCTATTCAAAGTGATGTCAAGGGATTTGCCAAGATTTCCGTTAACAAAACTTTGAATGTACTAATATTTGTTAAATCAATGTGGTGTCAAGAGATTTGTATTGATTTCCACCGATAATACTTGAACGTGCCAATATTGGTCTATCAAATGCGATGCCAAGAGATTTGTATTGATAAGACTTTAAACATGTCAATATTGATCCATTCAGTATGATGTCAAGAGATACGCAGAGATTTACGTTGACAAGACTTGAACATACCAATGTTGATCTATTCAATGTGATGTCAAGAGATTTATTGAAATTTGCATCGACAAGACTTGAACGTGTCAATATTGGTCTATTCAATGTGATGTCAAGAGATTTGTAAAGATTTCTATCGGCGAGATTTTGAACGTGCAAATATCAGTACATAGATTTATAAAGATTTTCGTTGGCAAGACTTTAAACATGCAAATATTACCCCATTCAAAGTGATGCCAAGAATTTGAAGATTTTCATTGACAAGACTTTGAACGTGCAAATATTAGTCCATTCAATGTAATGTCAAGAGATTTATTGAAATTTGCATTGATAAGACCTTGAACGCACAAATATTAGTCCGTTCAATGCGATGCCAAATGGTTCGCATCGACAAGACTTTGAATGTGCCAATATTTGTCCGCTCAATGTGATGTCAAGAGATTTGTAAAGATTTGCGTTGGCAAGACTTTGAACGCCCAAATATTAGTCCGTTCAATGTAATGTCAAGACTTTGAATATGCCAACATTGCTCTATTCAATATGATGTCAAAAGGTTCGCATCGACAAGACTTTAAATGTGTCAATATTAGTCCATTAAATGTGATGTCAATAGATCTGTTGAAATTTGCATCGACAAGACTTTGAACGTGCAAATATTGATCCATTCAATGTGATGTCAAGAGATTTGCATTGACGAGACTTCGAACGTGCAAATATTGATCCATTCAATGTGATGTCAAGAGATCTGTTGGGATTTGCATCGGCGAGACTTTGAACGTGCAAATATTAGTCCATTAAATATGATGTCAATAGATCTGTTGAAATTTGCATCGACAAGACATTGAACGTGCAAATATTGATCTATTCAATGTGATGTCAAGAGATTCGCATTGACGAGACTTCGAATGTGCCAATATTGGTCCATTAAAGTGATGTCAAGAGATCTGTTGAAATTTGCATCGACAAGACTTTGAACGTGCAAATATTGACCCATTCAATGCGATGTCAAGAGATCTGTTGAAATTTGCATCGACAAGACTTTGAACGTACAATATTGATCCATTCAATGTGATGTAAAGAGATCTGTCGAAATTTGCGTTGACAAAAACTTTGAACCTGCCAATATTGGTCTATTCGATGTGATGTCGAGAGATATGTCGAAATTTGCATCGATGAGACTTTGAACGTGCCAATATTGATCCGTTCAATGTGATGATGTCATGAAATTTGCATCGACAAGACTTTGAATGTGCAAATATTGATCCATTCAATGTGATGTCAACAGATCTGTTGAAATTTGCACCGACAAGACTTTGAACGTGCAAATATTGGTCCATTCAACGTGATATCAAGAGATTTGCATTGACGAGACTTTCAACACTCAAATATTGGTCCATTCAATGTAATGTCAAGAAATTTGCATCGACGAGACTTTGAACGCTTCAATATTAGTCCATTCAATGTGATGTCAAGAGATTTACATTGACGAGATTTTGAATGTGCAAATATTAATCCATTTAATGTGGTGTCGAGAAGTCTGTTGAAATTTGCATCGACGAGACTTTGAATGTGCTAATATTGGTCCGTCCAATGTGATGTAAAGAGATTTGTTGAAATTTGCATCGACGAGACTTTGAATGTGCCAATATTGGTCCGTTCAATGTAATGTCAAGAGATTTGTTAAGATTTCTCTTGACGCGACTTTGAACGTACAAATATTGATCTATTCAACGTGATGTCAAGAGATTTGTTGAAATTTGCATCGACGAGACTTTGAGAGTGCAAATGTCAGTCCATCTAAAGTAATGTCAAAAGATTTGCAAAGGTTTCATTTACAAGATTTTGAACGTACCAATATTGGTCTATTCAAAGTGATGTCAAGAGATTTGTTGAAATTTGCATTAACGAGACTTTGAACGTCTAATATTGGTCTATTCAACGTGATGTCAATAGATATGTGGAGATTTGCATTGACGAGGCTTTGAGCGCGCAAATGTTGGTCCATTCAATGTCGGGGATTTGCGTTGGCGAGACTTTGAACACGCAAGTGTTGGTCCATTAAAGTGTTATCAAGATTTGCGAAAATTTTCATCGATAAAACTTATTCAAAGTAACATCAAACAAATTTCATTCAACATCGCTATTTAAAATTTGTCTGTATATATTAACAAAGATGAACTGCGAAATAAATGATGCAAAACTAGATAGTTACATTTCTATCATCAAAGACAGTGAAAAAACAACTGAAAAAGTGAGTGCATATAAAAAAGCAAACCGAAGATTACATACTTTGCAAGATGAACATAATGAATTATGCAACATGCTTAAGAAACCAAAGAAGACAAAGACACAAAATGAGATGAATATTGACGAGATACTTGAAGGATTAATTGACATTGATGCAAAGATGAACAATGACAGCGATTGCATGAAAGAATTAATTGAAAAATATGTGCAATACAAACTCTTGCTAGATAAATTAGAAGTTGAAACCAATAATGTTCGAAATGATATAATGAAGGTTGAAGAAAAGAGCAAGAAGATCACCGTGCAAAAGATGAGCATTGATGATATATTTTGATAAAAAATATAATTAAAATGCTATCATTATGCGCAGATATACATTTGATTATAGGTAAGAATCTCAATGATAAAGATAAGATAGCGATGTTCGATGCGTCGGTGGCACATTTGATTTCTGACAACAGATTTAATCAATCCCTCCATATGTTATACATTTAACAGTTGGTAAAAGATTTAATACTATTCCTTCAAGCGTAACTCAACGATAAATGTGGAAAAAAATAATAAAATATGATTCATATTTTATTATTATTCGGTCTATCTAAAGTAACGTCGAGAGATTTGCATTCGACAAGACTTCGAATGTGCCAATATTGATCTATTGAAAGTGATGACGTGAGATTTGCGTTAACAAGACTTCAAACGTGCAAATTTTGATCTATTCAAAGTGGCAACGAGAGATTTGCGTTGACAAGACTTTGAACGCGCCAATATTGGTTCATCCAAAGCGATGACAAGAGATTTGCGTTGACAGGACTTTAAACGTGCCAATATTGGTTCATTCAAAGTGATGACAAGAGATTTGTGTTGACAAGACTTCGAATGTGCCAATATTGATCTATTCAAAGTGACGACCAGAGATTTGCGTTGACAAGACTTTAAACGTGCCAATGTTGGTCCATTCAAAGTGATGACAAGAGATTTGCGTTGACAAGACTTTAAACGTGCCAATGTTGATCCATTCAAGTGACGACGAGAGATTTGCGTTGACAAGACTTCGAACGTGCCAATATTGGTCCATTCAAAGTGATGACAAGAGATTTGCGTTGACAAGACTTTAAACGTGCCAATGTTGATCCATTCAAAGTGATGACAAGACTTCGAACGTGCCAATATTGGTCCATTCAAAGTGACGACAAAAGATTTGCGTCGACAAGACTTTGAACGTGCCAATATCGATCTGTTCAAAGTGATGACGAGAGATTTGCACCGACAAGACATTGAATATGCCAATATTGGTCCATTCAAAGTGACGACAAAAGATTTGCATCGACAAGACTTCGAACATGCCAATATTGGTTCATCCAATGTGACGACAAAAGATTTGCATTGACAAGACTTTGAGTATGCTAATATTGGTTCACCCAACTCGATATCGGGAGATTCGCATTGATTTTGAACGCGTCAATGTGACGTTAAGAGATTTATTGAGATTTTGAATGTGCCAATATCGATTCGTTCAAAATAAATGACTGCTAGTGAAAGTCGAAGAAGCCGATAAAATTGAAAAAAGAAAGATTAGCGCATACATAATCTAATACAGTACAATACCATGCTCTCATTGTGCACTGACATATATTTGATAATAAGCAAAGACTTTAGCGATAAAGAGAAGATCGCTATTTCTATGATTTCGAAAAAAATGGACCAATTAAAATATATTTTTACTTATGCTGACGAGGCATGCTTTGATAAAATTAAAACCTTGCCATTCTTTGATAATTTTATGTATGTTGCATTAAACGCAAATTATCAGCGTGAAGCCAAAATATTACCACTAAAATGTAAATATGTTCACGTTGCGGTGTATGATCATATTCCGGTGTTCCAAACTACTACAGGTAAAGATGTAGAAATCAAACATATTACGCTTGCAGCCGTTGTTAACGAAACAAATCCAGTAATTGATGGAAATAAAACATCATGGACGATTCCTTTAACAGTTACGCATTTAACGTTTAACGATGAATACAATTGGGGCGTGATTAGTATCCCTCAAAATGTTACTCATTTGGAATTTGGAAAAAAATTCGATCAATTTATTCAATTGAATGTGTTAAGATCAGTTAAATATTTAAAATTTGGAAAACGTTTCAATAGACCAATATTCTTTATTAATCTAAACCTGACGCATTTAATATTTGGGGAATATTTTAATCATTGTCTCTTTGCATCTCTTCCTACATCCATCACACATTTGATATTTGGAAGAGACTTTGATAAGCCAATTCAATTTTCACATCTTATGAATATGAAATATCTGAACTTGGGAATACGCTTTAACAAGTCAATTGAGAAATCTCTCCCAGCATCTCTTTCTCATCTAATTTTGAGCAGTGACTTTAATCAATCGATCAAGGAAGCCCTTCCAGATTCAATTACCCATATAGAGTTTGGAACACGTTTCAACAAACAACTCAAAAATTATCTTTCTAAATCGGTCACACACTTAAAATTTGGCGACGTATTCAATCAACCTGTCGATGGATCAATTCCGCAATCAGTGACCCATCTCATTTTTGGTAACCGATTTAATCAGTCGCTAGATCATTTGCCATCGTCCGTTACACATCTGACTGTTGGTAGAAGGTTCAAAAAAAATATTCCGCCGACTGTAATACATTTGGTTAGGATTAATAAAAAAAAGAAATGATAATATATGAATCATATATTATCATTAAAATGCCAAATGCGTAGAATTATCGAAACATTGCGATCTATTTTAATAGCGCACATTTTATGTAATCAACTCTTCAACAAATCTAATTCTTGGCAGTGACTTTGCGTGTGTCTTCAATGATCTACCGAATTGACGCGCAAATCTTGGCAGCAAAATTACATGTAATTTCGATGATCCATTGAATTTGTATGCAAATCTCCAGCCAATAACAAATCTTGCCAGTAACTTTGCGTGTTGAATTAGCATGCAAATCTTGGCAGTGACTTTGCACGCAACTTCAATGATCTATTGAATCGACATGCAAATCTCCAGCGAATTACAAATCTTGGCAGTGACTTTGCATGTGACTTCAACGATCTATTGAATTAGCATGCAAATCTCCAGCGAATTACAAATCTTGGCAGTGACTTTGCATGTGACTTCAACGATCTATTGAATTAGCATGCAAATCTCCAGCGAATTACAAATCTTGGCAGTGACTTTGCATGTGACTTCAACGATCTATTGAATTAGCGCGCAAATCTCCAGCCAATTACAATCTTGGCAATGACTTTGCATGTAACTTCGATGATCTATTGAATTGACATGCAAATCTCCTGCTAATTGCAATCTTGGCAGTGACTTTACATATGACTTCAATGATCTATTGAATTAGCGTGCAAATCTCCAGCCAATTGCAATCTTGGCAATGACTTTGCACGTAACTTCAATGATCTATTGAATTAGCACGCAAATCTCCAGCCAATCGCAAATCTTGGCAGTAACTTTGCATGTGTCTTCAATGATCCATCGAATTGGCATGCAAATCTCCAGCCAATTACAAATCTTGGCAGCAACTTTGCATGCGACTTCAATGATCTATTGAATTGATATGCAAATCTCTAGCCAATTACAAATCTTGGCAGCAACTTTGCATGCGACTTCAATGATCTATTGAATTGACATGCAAATCTCTAGCCAATTACAAATCTTGGCAGCAACTTTGCATGCGACTTCAATGATCTATTGAATTGACATGCAAATCTCTAGCCAATTACAAATCTTGGCAGTGACTTTGCATGCGACTTCAATGATCTATTGAATTGACATGCAAATCTCTAGCCAATTACAAACTTTGGCAGTGACTTTGCATGCGACTTCAATGATCTATTGAATTGACATGCAAATCTCTAGCCAATTACAAACTTTGGCAGTGACTTTGCATGTATCTTCAACAATCTATTGAATTTATATACAAATTTTGGCAGCAACTTTGCGTGTGACTTTAATGATCTATTGACATGTAAATCTCTAGCCAATCATAAATATTTGCATGTATCTTCAATGGCCATTGAATTTGTATACAAATCCCAGCAACTTTGCACGAACTTTTCTCAATGATCTATTGGACATGTTGCACAATCGTATCAATAAAATTGATCTAAAATAACCACGATATTAATATATGTTACCATACATTATCAAATGACATCCTCGGTCAGTTCATTTTTGGATGATATATATAAACAATCCAAGCAATTAGAAGATGCCCCTGAACCGCCCAAAATATATTCCAAAAAAGTGCTATCAAATAGAACCAATAGCAAAATATTAGCTTACCAAAAAAAGCATATCATCAACATGATCTCAATGATATTAGAAAATGGAATAGCGCTTGATAGTTCAGATACAGGAACTGGCAAAACATATATCGCAATCGCTATTTGCATTGAATTAGGCAAGCGTCCGATCATTGTTTGTCCTAAAACGTTAATTTATAATTGGTTATCTGTTTGCGAATATTTTGACCTCAAACCATATGAAATAGTTAACTACGAGACTATACGTACAGGAAAATCATACACAGATTCAAGGTTTGTTAATAGAATGGATTCGCCATTTGTCAAGTTAGAAGGTTATGATCCTGATAGAATCAAAAAAAATATATATGAATGGACAGTACCCGATGATGCGATGGTTATTTTTGACGAGGCTCATCGTTGCAAATCCGTTAACTCAGACAACGGAAAATTATTAATATCAGTAAAACAATTGATGGATGTTAAAATACCAATTTTATTAGTTAGTGCAACGATATATGAAAAGACTCTAGATATGAAAATTCCAAGCTATTTATTTGGTAAAATAAGTGACACAAGGAAATACAATTACTATGTTAAAAATCTTACACATCGATATCCAAATTTGAGTGTTCGTAAGCGAGATTATGCCGAGAAGACGTCATATGAAACGGCGAAAAGTAACGCTAATTCAATGATGATACGTGAAGAGATTAAGAGATTTACGGGTCGAATTAGGATTAAAGAATTGGGTGATAAATTTCCGCAGAATCAAGTTTATGGCCAGAGTTTTATCGCGGATAGTCCGGAAAAGATTTCGCAACTTTTTCACGAAATAAAACAACATATGGAAGAACTTAGAAGCAAACAAAAAACGAGCCGTAATTCGCTTGCAAGGATACAAAAATTACGTCAAGAAATTGAGATGCGCAAAAGCCCAATATTCATTGAACAAGCCAATTTGCTGTTAGATGATGGTAAATCGGTGATTATTTTTGTAAATTATATTAAGACTCTCGAATTTTTGCAAGCTAAATTGAATATTAAGTGCGTAATAAGAGGCGGTCAAGGGCCCGAAAGAATGACCCACATTGAAAAATTTCAATCGAATGAGGAGAGAATAATTATATGTCAAGTTAAAAGCGGTGGTACTGGTGTGAATCTTAACGATTTCTCGGCCCTTGGAAGTTACCCTCGTGCAGTATTGATAAACTACCCGGATTCAGCCAGTGATTTGATACAAGCTTTGGGAAGAGCTTATCGATCGGGAACGACATCGCCAGTGTTACAGAAGATCATTTTTGTCGCCAATGTTGACTATGAAAAGAAGATAATGGAGAATATTAATAAGAAATTGTCAAATATTTCGGGGATCAATGATGGCGATTTAAATGTTTTTAAATACCAAATAAAGAAGGTAGAAAAATCATAATATCAATTAATCAAATTATTTGATATTATTTTTTCCAACTTCCTTTCTTGAACATATGTCGAATGAACGATATTAACGTTTTGAGAAAATATGGATTTTTTAATAACATTTTTTGGAACTGCTGCGTTTGCGAATGATCGATTTTGTTATTATCAAATATGGTGCGATAATATTCGTTGTTAATTATGTCATCAATAAATTCAATTGCGCATAGGACAGATTCATCCGCGAGATCTTCTCGCTGTTTGTATATCGATCCAATTTTAGTGTACGGATATGTATATTTATTACCAATGTATATATTGACCGGAATATCATATTTTTTTATACAATCCAACAAGTTCATTTCCCAATTATTTTTATTACCCCATACATCTTCTTGGAATATTCTTATCACAGAATAACCATGAAAATTTGCTTGTTTCATTTTATAAATATCTCTTTTTTGTGTTTCAACTGGATTACCCCAGTTTTTAACTTGAACAAAATGTTGACGACCATCAATCTCTATGAAAAGTTTGAATTTTTCGATCAAAAAATCAAATGGTAAATATTTTATATTTTTGCACCAACTAAACGTTGGTTGTGTCCTAACATCGTACGTAAACTTTTGTTTCAAAAATTGTTTCAATTTTGTTTCAGTTTTATTAATCGTACACTTACACCATTTCCCGTTGGAAACATGGTATGGAGCTGCTATATATATTTGATTACAATTGGGACAATCAAATTTATATTTAATATTAGAATTTTTAAAAACCTGGGACGGTAGTTTATCATTTTCGTCCGACCAATATTTTGATTTATCATGCATTATAAAAGTTTTTTCTATACATGTTTCACATTTTAAATCGTCACATAAAGATTGATTTGCACAATAGGGACAAAAATGATTTTGTAATGTAACACAAATTATTGATATTATAGGAGAGTGACCACATTTATCACAATTGAATATATATTTTTCATGCGTATATTTCAAAATTTGTCTCGGATTGAGCAAATTTTTACTAGACCAGTGTTCGGACATTGGATGACATGCAAAACTCTTAAGTTTACATATCTCACACGATTCATCAGCACATAACTTTTTATTTGCACAAAAAGGACACCACCAACCGTGCGCTATGTTATCGGGCGATGTTTCAAAACTATGAGAACATTTATCGCAATTGAATATATATTTTATTCCAGATCGTATGCTTACATTTCTAGCAGAAACTGTATTTTGCGACGACCAACATTTTATTTTCGAACTAGATAGAAAACTCTTCTTCGCACAAGATTCGCAAAGATCGTTGTCACATAGTTTACGTCCGTTACAATAAGGGCACGTTTGATTTTTCATCAAACTATAAGGGGATCTTACGACACTATGTTTACATTTATTACAATTAAATAGGTAATTTTCTTTTGACCATTTTGAAATATCTCCAACACCTACAACGTTTTTATTTGACCAACTCAGTGCGATTGATCGTTCATTTAACAATACTTCTTCAAAAAACGATGCGAGCGATTTCTCATGAGATATTTTTGACATATTTTGACTTTATTATTTACCACACAGATATTTTTTATATTCACGATTGCATTGATATCTAACACGTTTAATGATAATCGAGAGAGTATCAATAAAAAAATTTTATAACGTTTTGTTAACAATGACGAACCGTTTAAAATATTAGTAATTGTTTTCAAAAAGTTAAATAATATCAACTAATTAAATAATTTGATATGGATCAATTAAATAATATCAAATATTTTGATTAGTTGATATTATTTTTTCATATGCTCTTTACAAAACAGTTCAATCCCATTTGCAGCACGTTCGTTACATTTATAAATCTTGCCATCCTTAAACAACAAAATAGTCGGAAAGCCTGAAACGCCGACAGATTTTGCAAGGTTTTGCTTAATTGGATCGTTACCAACATCTAAATCTACAATCTGTAAACCAGGAATAGTAGAACTCTTTTCGAATTCTTTCCAGGCTGGAGTTGACTCACGTGAATAACCGCACCAAGAAGCGAAAAAACGAACCAGTGTCGGCTTTTTAACATCGTACATTGACTCCTTAATTCCCTTCAATCCTTTATCATATTCCTCCACCAACCCATTTGCCTCATCAGTCTCTAAATTATTAATCTGATCGGTCAACGTTGGTTCATGATGCACAACCTCATTTTGACGCATCAAATCTTTCAAATTACGCAAATATTCATCCACTAAATTATTTCCTTCTTCTGTTTGAACTGCATTAACTTGTCCCGACAATGTTTCGTCATCTTGCGTAAAAATAGGTTCAAATCCTCCAGCTTGTGTCACTTTCTTTTCACCAATAACACTTAGTTCGTTGTCACTTGTAGCACTGTTAACTTCACGTAATTCGTTCATAAATTGCGTACTTGATGGCGAATCAAATGGCAAACCGTTTTTTTTGATAGGGGCTCCTTGAGTTTCGGTTGGCATATTCAATGATAGTTCATACAAATCACCTTTTGGACGCAACGTATATTTCTTAGAACCTTCTTGTGGTACGAAAATTTCTTCAGAAGTTTCCTCAGATCCATTTGCACGTAATTTTTTCTCGCATTTACGGATACATAATTCCATGTAGCTGATGAGACAGTTATTTTTGCTGATCAACTTGTAATCTTTTTGGAAATCATTGATGCGTTCAATTTCATGTTTCAATACAAATGATTTAGTTTTACCATGTAATTCTCTGATCTTGTCAAGATAATTTTTCTTTTCATCCAAATTACCACTATGATCAAATTGATCTTTGAGTTGAGCAATCTCGTTAACATATTGTTTTATTTGTTCATGCACATTTAAATCCGACTGACTCATTGGAAATTTATATTAATTGTTAAGATTTTTATTCTACAATTGTCATTTATAGTTTTTATTATTCGTATATTATATGTTATGGATAACGAATCCCGCAAAGATTTATGTACGAACATGTCTAACGATATGATAAATATCTTGTCGTATGATTTTAATCTCGAGTTTTTCTTAACCAAAATCTACAATTTCAAAACATTCGACGATGTCATCATCTTCTCCCTCGATAACGAATATATCTACAACCCATTAACGATCAAGCGAATTCATAATTGTGCATGGCGATATTTTGGAACAAACAAAGATAACATCACAACATCGGTCTTGAATTATTACTACAACTTAGCGATCAAACTATGGATGAATGATTATATGGATTTGATTTCTAAAAAATATGCGTTCAATCTATCCGTCGATAGTGATGTCCTGCAAATCGATCGATTAACTGATAAAGATCGAGGAGATCAGAATGATAAGAAGATTCAAGAGATAATAAATGTCAATCTTCTGAGTTATGATTTTTTTACGTCTGTCATTAATATGTACCTTGACAAATATGCTGGCATGATGGAAGATATCAAGACACATTACAAAAAAATCAAAAATTTTATGTATCAACAACTGATAAAATCTATTGAAAACAAAATAAATTAAATCTCCTTAAATAATATAGTTTAGATAATGTCGTCGTTTATAATTAAATCAAGAGCAGATTTAGATGATTTAAATTGGATTGTTAGGAATCCGATCACTAAATCGATCGATGTTCCAATCCTTTTATTTAACCCAGCATTTACTAATCCATTTTACAGCGAAGTCGATTTATTAAACGATGATCGCATGTATCAGGCCAGAGTTATTGATCATTTTTATACTCGCTTGACTGAAAAGTGGTTGTACAAGAAACCTATTTACAGAAAGTTATTGAAATATTTCCAAGTCAAAAAATCTGGCGATGAAGGAAAAGTTCAATTGATATCAGATCCAGATAATGTTTCAAAATCAAATATTTCATCGGAAGATAGCAAATATGTCTTCAAATACATCGAAAAATATTTCGTTAGCCGTAGATTTGTAGAAAAAGTTTTGCGGGAATATGTTGCTACTACACGCATCAAATGGTATGATTTATTCAATAATAGTGATACACTTGTCGATTTATTAGCCCATAAGCTCAAAAAACTAATCATCTCGACAATCTATGAAGCTCAAAAATAGGTATAGCTAACATTAATTTTAAAAAAAGTTAATGTTAACTTAAAAATTAAATATCAAAGATTATTAAATGGCTTTCGTAACCACTTGTTTGAAACATCAAAAAAATTATACCAAAATATATGGTGATAAAACAATCGTTTTCATTCAGAAAGGGACTTTTTATGAAGCTTACAGTACAACAACTGAAGGATTTGATTTAGAAAAGATCTCAGAAATATTGAAAACAGAATTGACGCGGGCCGATAAAAACACTGATAAACCACCAGATATCAAGAATCCCAATATGCTAGGATTTCCCGTTGTCAAAGCAGCAAAGAATTTAAAATATCTAACCCAAGAAGGCTACATCGTCGTATTGTTCGATGAAGTTAGAGGCGAAAAAGAAAGAGTATTATCAGGAATATATTCTATTGGAACATTTATATCTGATAGTGCAAACAACAATGCTAATTATGTAATATCAGCATATATTGTAGAAGAAGCGCAACTTAAAACCACGGATACTTTGTTAGCGATTGGATTAACAATTTTAGACAACGTCACTGGCAAAAATAGTGTCCATGAATTCTACAGCAAACCTAACGATCAAAAATTTGGTTTAGATGAATTGTCCAGAATCTTCAAAATTTTCAAACCAACAGAATGTATCGTTTACTACCAACCCATAACGATCGATAAAAATAAAATAGCATCAATAAAATCCTATTTAGAACTTGATTCTATCCCTAAATATGAATTTTGCATTTATCATGATAATAAAGATACAAGTAAGTTGTCATTATTATCAGAAAAGATGTTCAAAGTGAATTATCAAAATACATATTTTTCTAAGATTTATCATATGAATTTACAAATGAATCTTAGTAACAAAAAATCACCGATTGAGATTCTAAATTTGGAAAGGTATTCTTATGTCATAATATCATTGATTATTATGTTGCGATTTTTGTCTAAACGCAACATTAATTTATTAACAAATATTAGTGCTCCAAATATCTACATTTATGATGAACATTTGATATTGGGTAATGATGCGGTGGGACAATTAAATGTTATTGATTCTAATAATTTGGAATCGTACAACAAAAAAATAGAGTCATTGTATGATGTTGTGAACAAAACATCGACGCCTATGGGTAAGAGACTATTGAAATCTAATTTAACAAATCCCTACTCGCAAAAAAACAAGAAGAAGATCAATGAGAAATATACGATGATTAATGAGTTGTTGAAAAAAAAGTTTTATGAAAAAGTTGCTGATGAATTGAAGAACATTAATGACATGGAACGAATGCATCGTAAAATGGCAAATGGAACCATCTCGCCCGGAGAATTCTATCGATTAAACAAGTATTACAATTCAGTCGTTAAGATTGCCGAATTAGTATCTACAAAACCAACCATTGCTAGCCTTATTTCAGATGAAACTGTTGAAAAATTTAACAAATATCGGAAGAAATATAGTAAAGATTACATCTTAGACGATTTCCCAAAATATGGAAATAATCATTACATCGATGCTAAAAAATCATTTTTCGCACCAGGAGTATATGCTGAAATAGATGGTATTCAATCAAAGATAAAATGCGGCGCTGTTTTGGTGGATAAAATTGCATCGATCTTTACTGATTGGGTTAATTCACAGCGAAAACCATCCGCATTTACCAAAAAAATAGTTAGTATTAAAAAAGCAGAAGATAAATCATCATACTTCACCGTCACGCGAATTAATGGTGAGATCATCAAACGTCACATTAACAAGAAAAAGTTAAAGATAGAAGTAGATGGTGAAACTATTGTCATTAATGCATCTGATGTCGAATATAAATATTTGAAAACAACTACTAAGATTTCTATTTCTACTATTGTCGATCATACTAGAGGATTACAGACGCAATATGATAGAATGACCGAAATATTAAAAGCAACATTTAGAGATTCGGTTATGGATTATTACGTTAAAAATGAAAGTACGTTAAGAGATGTGACAAATTTTATAGCAGAATTAGATTTTGTAGTATCTGGTGCTGCAGTTGCTGATAAGTACTATTATTGTCGACCAACGATTGTCGATTTAGAGAATCCACAGCCAAGTTACATCGACGCGCAACAGCTACGTCATCCAATTATAGAGAGATTGTGTGAAGAGACAGAGTATATACCAAATGATATTGAACTTGGTGCGAGAGATAATAAAAATGGTATGCTTATTTATGCAATCAATTTCGCTGGCAAGAGCTCAACAATGAAGTCAGTCGGCCTAGCAGTAATTCTTGCACAAATAGGATACTATGTCCCTGCAAAATCGTTTACATATGAACCTTACATGGCAATCTATGCAAGAATTAATGCCAATGATAATATGCTGAAAGGACTATCCAGTTTTGTCTTAGAAATGACAGAGATCGATTCTATCTTGAAACGAGTCCAGAATAATGGCGAGAATACTCTTGTAATCGGTGATGAAGTTTGCCGCGGTACAGAGATTACCAGTGCCATTTCTCTTGTCTCCAGCACTCTTATTACACTAAGTAAATCCAACGCTACATTCATCTTCTCAAGCCACTTGCATGAACTAAAAGAAATCGAAGAGGTTAAAGCTCTGACAAATTTACGACTGTTTCATTTGAAAGTAGATATGGATACAAAAAATAACAGATTAGTGTTTGAAAGAAAATTAACCCCGGGAACAGGACCAAGTATTTATGGTGTCATGGTCGCTAAATACATGATCAACAATCCTGAGTTTATAAACACTGCAGAAATAATTAAGAATCGTTTGTTAAATATTGAAACGTTTGATTTTCCAACAAAACAATCTAAATGGAATGCTAAATTGATAGTTACAAAATGTGCTCTTTGTTCATATAAACCAACACAAATAAATCACAAAGAATTAGAAACGCATCACATTAACTTTCAAAAGAACTGTTGCAAAGATAATAAGATCATCGAAAAACCGCATCTCACAAAGAACGGGTTGTATAATTTAGTAATTTTATGTCGTCCTTGCCATGAAAAGGTGCATAAGGGACAGATTATAATCGATTCATACAAGTGCACAACTGATGGACCAAAACTCGTCTACACAAGTAACGAAAACGTAAAAAATGATATAGTTTGTTAAAGCAAAACAGACATATTTTCTTAACATAGAATATAGATAATGAGTTTAGGAATCCCAGAAAATATAGCAACTGTTATAAATCCATCAAATATGGATTCAAGAGTTAAAGAAACGTTAGATGCATGGCTAAAATACGGTACGGTTGCATTGATATTCCGATTAGGTACATATTACTTTTTGGATGATGAAAATGCAGAACTGTTTGATACAAATTCGTTAAAAATATTATTATTTATTCTAATTGGTTTCACTGTATACTACATGGTAATTAAACCGTACATACCAATAAATTTAGAACATCCAGTATTACAAAATGTAGCAAGTGATACTTTGATGTTTGGTACAGTACTTGTTTCATCGCATGTTTTAGATGTTGCATTTGGAGATGAGGAACTATTTAGTATGGAATGGTTGAATTCATCTGCAATTATTTTAGTAGCCTTTGCAGTTTATCAAGTGTTAGTTCATCCATTCGTACCAACTGACAAATTATCGCCACGAGTTCAACCAATAGTTGATGATTGGTTAAAATTTGGAGTGTTTTTGGTCGCCGCAAGATTTTTACAAGGCAGATCATTCAACCAAGAATGGATATTATCAGTGATATGTGTCTTGCTCGGATTCGCAGCGTATCATCTTGTTACTAAAAAATTAATTGAATAAGTTTAATAAAATTTATTCAATTTTATTCCAAAATAAATCCATGATGTTATTTCTACAACATACGTTATGATAACCACATCTACCAAACATGGTGAACAGGATTTGTAGCTTTTGTGAATTTGCAAGATTGGGATCCGCAGCAACCTTACCAAATTCGATAACAAATAGATCTAAGCTTACCTTTGATACATAATTGCATGATGGGCATGTAACATGATAGGACATCTTTGAAATGAACATCACCTAATTTATGTGATGATCTATCGAATCAAAAATCAATTTTTATTGTATTAGTTGAATAAATTTACTAAATCTATTCAATTAAGTGTTGATTACTTCATGATATGGAATCAATCCCAATATTCTTATTCTACAACATATCATTGTAAAACCATATTTATCTAATAATTTGGATGATTTTTCTTCTTTTTCTGTTTTGGAAAGAGAAGGATCATCTCGAATATTATTCAAATCTGCAAAATATTTATCTAAATTTTGGCTTATAAATCGACTACATGACGGACATTTTATGTAAAATAACATCTTTAGTTAGTATATTATATTATAAACAAGTTTTTATATATTGAATTTATTTATCAATTTTTTTATCAATCAATGTTATAATGGGTGATATTAGAACAACAACTTATCAAGCACAAGAGTTACAAAAATTAGTGGATTCAGATGAACAAGTTACTGATATTTATCGAGATTTGCCAGATCAATTTTGGAAATATGAAAACATGACATACAATCCGCTAGATTTTTTTACAAGTAGCGGTGAATTTAATCTTGCGCTGTTCAATAAGACTTATCGTGACGAACAACTAAAACGAATGAATTACTACAACGAAATCGAAAAGAAGAGGCTAGAAGAGTTAAATGCGTTGCAAATTAGTAATCCAGATTTGCTCGAATTATCTTTGGGTGATCATTTGATAAATCTCAAAAATACGCCATTCGAAATTGCAAAAGATCTACGCACACAACCTCTTAATTCAGAAATCCTATTAAAAGGCAATCGAATATTTTATCTCGGCATCTATTTGATAGGCATATTTGTTTTGTATCTAATAATAAATAATTTAGTAGATACAGCTAAAGAATTAGATTAAGCTTCTAATAATGCAATGACGGGTAAATGATCAGATGTTAATTTGGCAGTTATTGGTAGATATATTTGTGTAGGTGTAGCTTTGGTGTCGATTATATGATCAAAATGAATTTTTCTGCGAGGGGACATTCTGCTGAAAGTAGTAAATCGTGTTGGATTGAGATAAAATTTCTTACTCGACAAAACTATTCTTGTGTAGTCTTTATTGATAATATTATTAAAATCCCCTGCCATAATGATTCTAAAATCAGGCTTTACTTTTTTACTTTTTTCAACATGTTTTTCAAGCAACATTACTACTTTTAGCAAATGTCGCGTTAAATCAATAAAATTGTAATGGCCTGCATGAACATTTAGAAAGCAGATATTATCCTCAAAAAATAATGCGGACCAAGGTCTACCCGACTGAAATTGCCCGCTCACACTATCGACTAACGTATGCTTGATAGGATCCCAAAAAGATACCATATCTTCCGGTCCTGATTTGTGTGCCTTGAATTTCATGGTTTGCAACGTCGCAGATTGCTTAATCAATAACTTATAATTTGCAGATTCTTGTAGTCCTATAAAATCATATGGTCCATTGTTATCTATCATTGTTGCGATATTTTCGACACAATGCATATAATGTCTAGAATTTGATGGATCATTATTATTATTACAAAATGGCCAATCTGTCCTTCTTCCTGTCATTGATTCCCACGATATGTTATATGTCAATACTTTCATCTATATACAATTTTGAGATAATAAAATTTGTCACATATTTATCCCAAGATAACGAGATTCATTGCGTAATAATGGCAATTTTGGTAAATTTTTAATGTCGTTGTTATGCAAACTTATCATTTTTAAGTTAATAAGTTGAGTCATTGATTTAGGCAATTTGGTGAGGTAGTTATTATCCAAAAATAATAGTTCTAAATTATTAAGATAACCTATCGATTCAGGTAAATTTGCGATCAGGTTATCGTTCAAATACAATTTCTCAAGATTAGTAAGAGCTCCAATATGATATGTTATACGATTAATCTCGTTGTCGCGCAAGTTCAATATTCTTAAATTGACCATTTTTTTGATGAAAGATGGAATCCTTTTTATTTTATTTTTACGTAGATTTAGCACCTGTAAATCTAAAAAACTACTCAATTGTATCGGAATCGTCACAAATTCGTTGTTGCATAAATTTATTTTCGTTTTTTTTAAAAAAGAGGCATAAGGAATGTCAGTAATGTAATTATCTGATAGCGTTATTTTTTCTAATTTTGTCAATGTTGACATAGATTCTGGAAAATACCTAATACAATTACGCTTTAATAACAACTCGCGCAGATTTGTCAATTTGCTGATAGAAGCAGGAATTTTTTGAATATGATTATTTACTAGCGATAACGATCTAAGATTGTGTAGGTCACCAATAAATTTTGGAAGTATTTCGATTTGGTTGCTGTCAAGATTTAAGATTTGCAAAGAGGTTAGAAAGGCGAACGAAATAGGTAATACAGATATCTCATGATGATTAGCACATAATTTTTTTAGATAAAAGAATTTGATAAGAGGTATGTTTTCATATTTGTAATATATCGATCTAGGAGGAGCCAATTGTTTCCGTAATGAATCGACACAGTAAAATTTGTAATATATATCCCTTTGAGTTTCTATTTTTTCGGCAACATATTTTTGGTACAAATCATAATATTCGGCTAATAAATATCGTTCATATTTGATCTTGCATATTTCATAAAATAGTCTATTGACACCGGAACAAATATTAAGTTCTTTATCAGGCAAAAAAGCCGTAATAGTACTAACAATATCTTTGACATCCATTATAGTAAATCAATATTTATTATGATAGACTAAAAATCACATAATATTGTTTCTGCAAATGTCAATTATTTCGTTTTCGGACAGAAACATACATTCAACAATACATGTTTTAGAAGAACACGCATTTCTAGGCAAAGTTTTATACTTTAGATATTCCATACATTCGTCATAAGATATTTCATGATACCACGTCCTCCTATCTGTGATAGTTGGTGTGCATACTACTACAGGTCGGTTTTGAACATCATTTGTATCAATTTCTGGTTTCTTCGATTTGGATTTGGGATGCAATTGAAAAAATTTATCGTCCTCTTTCTTTTGCTTACTCATTTGTTGCTCATTATATGATATGATGAGCAATAAATTATTTTTTCAATTTTTTATTCATCCGACGTCGTATTTTTAAATTTAGCAAGATCATTCTTGGATAACATGAAGCACTCATGAATATTTAATTCATCACCACAATCATATTTAGGTACTAATTTACCGAAAAAGAAAAATTGTGGTCGACACATATCTCCTGGATCTGTAGAAATGATCCTGCCTGTAACTCTAGATTTACAAACAAGTATTGGGATATTTTTAGTGTTATCGGATTCCTTTTTATGAAGATTCATATTATATTAATCATTTTAATATAATATGAATAGAGAGTTTATTTATCAATTTTTTTCGATTGAAGCTGTTCTCGAGAATTCGAGGGAACACAGCAAAAAATCTTTGTATTCGGAATGAGATTAACCTGTTTGAGATGTTGATTAGTTTGTGATCCAAGTTGTCAAATCTACGTTGTTTTCAGGAGTTCCGATAGGGACACGACTATCACAATATTTCTACCTTACCAGTAAATCTATCACTTTTGAGAATTGCGTCTAATAACAGAACATAATAATTTTTGGTTAATAATATTATTAAATATCATTAACCACTGCATTTTATCTTGTCACGATTTATCATCTCCGTCCCAGAAATATAATCGCAGACGCCAAAAAAACAACTAATTGTGCATACAGTCAAAATAATATACATGATCATCCAATCAATTTTTTTATCGCTTATTGTCATGCAAATTAATAAAGATATAGTAGCGAATAATGCTATAGCGATAGTCGTACAACCCGATTTTATTTGGTTGTTCGCTATTATCATATCGTAATCTGACGGCCGAAGGATGTTAATGGCAAGTAGTTTGTCGACCATTTTACGAGTGGATGCGATATTTGTGGAATTGAGATTGTTGTGTAATTCTGTCAGTTCTTGCAGCGTGGTTTGCGAGAGAGATGAATTTGCTCGTGCAGATGCGATGTATTTTTGGACTCTTTCAACTGAATCATCCATTTGGAATAATATATACCAAAATAATATGGACTTTCGTACATGTCTATTTTTCAATTTTTATAAACTCGTTTTTACCATCTACGTTGTTACCCCGCAAATCCAAACGTTCCAATGACGTTGGAAATATTTTTTCATCAATATTAATATTTTGATTATTGTAGGTAAAAATAAGATCAGTGATAGATTTACACTTTTGTAAATAGTTTAGTATAGTTGGAAAAACACTATTGATTTTATCCATATTGCAGCGAGTTATTTCTAAAGATTTTATGGACTTGTATGGATGAAGAGGTAATGAATATGCTTCCCAGCGTTTATACATTTCAGAAATACAATGTAGTTGGGGTCTACGGGCGCATATTACATTTTCTATTTTTAGTTTTGTTATTTTTGACTGTATTGTTGCGTTAATGAACATAATAATCTCTAATTCCATGTTACATAGACAAACAGAAGTAACATTATTGGTTATGCATGGATTTATGATTTCGCGATACCAAGATATGCCTTTGCCCAAATGACATTTATTTAGCGTAAGATGAGTGATATTCTTAATTCGATGTGTATGCAAAATAAACAATCCATCACACTCGATATTTACAAATTCCAGGCTCGTTATTATTACATTCGATGGTATGGAATTGAATACTTTGATATCTTGAAATAATTTATGATCTTTCTCGTCATCATTTTGATATGTTATTTTTTTAAGATTTTTGCAATGTGAAAAGATGATTGCATTTATGATGAAATAATATTCGTCACAAACTTTGATGCTATCTAATTTGGAAATGTAAAGCTGAAAGATTTTATGGGCGAGAAAAAGGTTTTGTAAAGTTTGCGTACTATCAATATATTGCATGATAATATCAAATACGTCCGCATTGTGAACTAGGTCCATGTTGAATTATAATAGGATAAAAAAATTGAATAGTTTAATGTTTGGCATCCCCATTGAGAGAGATCGTATATAAACGTACGTATGGAGATTGTTGAGGAGATCGGTATTGATTTGCCATATATTGTTGCTATCCCAGTTTGTCTGTCAAACCTAGAGGATTTTGATATCGAATGCGATCTCAATCAATTGCCGACTCATCCATGTAATAATCTGTTGCATCAACGTGAAATTATGTATTCATTTTTGGGAAAAGACATGATAAAAAAACCAGAAATTAAAATAAGACCCGTGAAGCCACACGTGGACCGCCAATCAGTAATGGAACTCGAACAAATCAGAAAAAACAGTAGAGCAGATATAATTGATCTTGAAAAAGATGATATCTTATGTGGTAAGCCTACACGCCGAGGGACGCCGTGCATCCGCCGTCGTATTAATTGTCGATATCATAATTCGCACGATGAAGAAATTTGTGGCAGACCCACCAATCGAGGAACACCATGTATTCATCTTCGTGCTAATTGCCGATATCATGATAATTCTGAAAAGTCACACGAACGAATCAGAAAAATCAATAGATCAGTTCTGATTAATTTTGAAAAAGCCAGCGAGGAATGGCGGAAAAATAAAGTCAAGATCGGACAAAACATGCATTATTTGTGTGGCAAGCCTACTCAACGTGGGACACCATGCTGTCGTCTCCGCGATTGTTGCCGATACCATGATAATTCTGAACAATGATAATATCTTTATTCAGAATTAATAAAAAGAGAACGTCGTAGCTTTTCTATCGTTGTTATACTGTTCATATATGCCCATAGAATAATAATTAACCGCATACGGACCATATTCCTGATAGTATATCGTCGAATTATTAATTTGCGAACATTGTGGTTGCATAATAATCAAATTATAGAATTACCGGAAATAATAGGACATTTGTTAATTTGCAAATATTATGGTTGTATTACGATCAAATAACAGAATTACCAGAAACAATAGAACAACTTATTAATTGTAAGATCATACAATAAAAAATTGAATTTTTTATCGTAAGACAAATATTCTATTAAGAAAGGGCAAAATGGACCAACGTGATATAGTATACCAAATATTCAATGAATTATCGTTGAACGATATTGTGAGATGTTCAACTGTTAATAGACTTATAAATCATATATGCGACTTACAATATGCGAGATTAATAAATAACTATGAGAACATCCTAGTGAACCTTTTTTATAAAAGCTCATACAAACAAATGTATGTAGATTGTTATGAATTAGAAGGTTTTATAAAAAAATATATAGACCTTAGTTTATTCAATTTTTTTTTTGCGGACGTATTAGATATTCAATTGAGAAATATTATTAAATTGCCAAAAATGATAGGACAACTTGTTAATTTGCAAAAAATATGGTTGCATAATGATAAGATTACAAAATTACCAGAAACAATAGGACAACTTAGTAATTTGCAAATTTTATCATTGTGTCGTAATCAAATTACAAAATTACCAGAAACGATAGGACAACTTGTTAATTTGAAACAATTATCGTTGTCTGATAACCAAATTACAAAATTACCAGAAACAATAGGACAACTCGTTAATTTGCAAAAATTATGGTTGTATAGGAATCAAATTACCGAATTACCGGAAACAATAGGACAACTTGTTAATTTGCGATACTTATCGTTGTCTGATAATAAAATTACAGAATTACCAGAAACAATAGGACAACTTAGTAATTTGCAAGAATTATCGTTGCATAATAATAAAATTACAGAATTACCGGAAACAATAGGACAACTTAGGAATTTGCGACACTTATCGTTGTCCCATAATAAAATTACAAATTTACCGGAAATAGGACAACTTAGTAATTTGCAAGAATTATGGTTGGATAATAATCAAATAACGGAATTACCAGAAACAGTAGGACAACTTAGTAATTTGCAAAAATTACAGTTGTCCAATAATCAAATTACAGAATTGCCAGAAATAATAGGACAACTCATTAATTGTAAGATCATACAATAAAAAATTGAATTTTTTATCGTAAGACAAATATTCTATTAAGAAAGAACAAAATGGACCAAAGTGATATAGTATACGAAATATTCAACGAATTATCATTAAACGATATTGTAAGATGTTCGACGGTTAATAAACTTATAAATCATATATGCGATTTACAATATGGGAGATTTATAAACGACTATGAGAACATCCCGGCAAATTTTTTTTACAAAAACTCATACAAACAAATGTATGTAGTTTGTTATGAATTAGAACGGTTTGTTAATAAATATTCTAATCTTAATTTATTCAATTTTTTTTCTGCGAACAAATTAATTCTTGATCATAAGAGTATTAATAAGTTACCAGGAACAATAGGACAACTTAGTAATTTGCAAGAATTATCGTTGTTTAATAATCAAATTATAGAATTACCAGAACCAATAGGACAACTTAGTAATTTGCGACACTTATCGTTGTCTAATAATAAAATTACAAAATTACCGGAAGCAATAGGACAACTTAGCAATTTGCAAGAATTAGGGTTAGATAACAATAAAATAACAGAATTACCAGAAACAATAGGACAACTTAGTAATTTACGATACTTAAAGTTGTTTAATAATCAAATTACAAAATTACCGAAAACAATAGGACAACTTAGTAATTTGCAATTTTTATCATTGTGTTATAATAAAAATTACAGAATTACCAGAAACAATAGGACAACTTAGTAATTTGCGGCACTTATCGTTGTCCCATAATAAAATTACAAATTTACCGGAAACAATAGGACAACTTGTTAATTTGCAAGAATTATATTTGTCTAATAATCAAATTACAAAATTACCAGAAACAATAGGACAACTTATTAATTATACGATCATACAATAAAAAATTGAATTTTTTATTATAAGACAAATATTCTATTAAGAAAGGGCAAAATGGACCAAAGTGATATAGTGTACGAAATATTCAATGAATTATCATTAAACGATATTGTAAGATGTTCAACTGTTAATAGACTTATAAATCATATATGTGATTTACAATATGCGAGATTAATAAAAGACTATGAGAACATCTTAGCGAATCTTTTTTACAAAAACTCATACAAACAAATGTATGTAGCTTGTTATGAATTAGACGGTTTTATAAAAAAATATTCAGATCTTAATTTATTGAATTTTTTTTCTAGGAACGTATTAGATATTCGATCGAGAAATATTATTAAGTTGCCAAAAATGATAGGACAACTTGTTAATTTGCAAGAATTATACTTGTCTAATAATCAAATTACAAAATTACCAAAAACAATAGGACAACTTAGTAATTTGCGACACTTATCATTGTATAATAATCAAATTACAAAATTACCGGAAACAATAGGACAACTTGATAATTTGCGATACTTATCGTTGTCTAATAATCAAATTACAAAATTACCGGAAACAATAGGACAACTTGTTAATTTGCGAGAATTATCATTGGGTAACAATAAAATAATAAAATTACCAGAAACAATAGAACAACTTGTTAATTTGCAAGAATTATCGTTGCATAATAATAAAATTACAGAATTACCGGAAACAATAGGACAACTTGTTAATTTGCGATACTTATCGTTGTCTGATAATAAAATTACAAAATTACCAGAAACAATAGGACAACTTATTAATTGTAAGATCATACAATAAAAAATTGAATTTTTTATCGTAAGACAAATATTCTATTAAGAAAGAGCAAATGGACCAAAGTGATATATTATACCAAATATTCAATGAATTATCATTAAACGATATCGTGCGATGTTCAACTGTCAATAGACTTATAAATCATATATGTGATTTACAATATGCGAGATTAATAAAAGACTACGAGAACATCCAGGCAAATCTTTTTTACAAAAGCTCATACAAACAAACGTACGTAGATTGTTATGAATTAGACGGTTTTATAAAAAAATATTCTGATCTTGATTTATTCAAATTTTTTTCTACGAACGTATTAGATATTCAATCGAGAAATATTATTAAGTTGCCAAAAATGATAGGACAACTTAGTAATTTGCAAGAATTATCATTGTATCGTAATCAAATTACAAAATTACCAGAAACAATAGGACAACTTGTTAATTTGAAAAAATTATCGTTGGCTCAAAATCAAATTACAAAATTACCGGAAATAATAGGACAACTTGTTAATTTGAAAGAATTATCGTTGTATAATAATCAAATTACAGAATTACCAGAAATAATCGGACAACTTGTTAATTTGCAACAATTATGGTTGTTTAACAATCAAATTACAGAATTACCAGAAACAATAGGACAACTTGTTAATTTGCAAAAAATATGGTTGTATAATAATAAGATTACAAAATTACCAGAAACAATAGGACAACTTGTTAATTTGCAAAAAATATGGTTGCATTATAATAAGATTACAAAATTACCAGAAACAATAGGACAACTTAGCAATTTGCAAGAATTATGGTTGCATAATAATAAGATTACAGAGTTACCAGAAACAATAGGACAACTTAGTAATTTGCGACGCTTATCGTTGCGTGATAATCAAATTACAAAATTACCGGAAACAATAGGACAACTTATTAATTGTAAGATCATACAATAAAAAATTGAATTTTTTATTGTAAGACAAATATTCTATCAAGAAAGAGCAAATGGACCAAAATGATATATTATACCAAATATTCAATGAATTATCATTAAACGATATCGTGAGATGTTCAACTATTAATAGACTTATAAATCATATATGCGATTTACAATATGCGAGATTAATAAAAGACTATGAGAACATCCTAGCGAACCTTTTTTATAAAGGCTCATTCAAACAAATGTATGTGGCTTGTTATGAATTAGACGGTTTTATAAAAAAATATACAGACCTTAATTTATTCAATTTTTTTTCTACAAACGTGTTAGATATTCAATCGAGAAATATTATTAAGTTGCCAAAAATGATAGGACAACTTGTTAATTTGCAAAAATTATGGTTGCATAATAATAAGATTACAGAATTACCAGAAACAATAGGACAACTTAGTAATTTGCGACACTTATCGTTGCGTGATAATCAAATTATAAAATTACCGGAAATAATAGGACAACTTGTTAATTTGCAAGAATTATGGTTGTCTAATAATCAAATTACAGAACTACCGGAAACAATAAGACAACTTAGTAATTTACAAATATTATCATTATCTCATAATCAAATTACAAAATTACCAGGAACAATAGGACAACTTGTTAATTTGCAAGAATTATGGTTGCGTAATAATCAAATTACAGAATTATCAGAAACAATAGGACAACTTAGTAATTTACGACACTTATCGTTGTCTAATAATAAAATTACAAAATTACCGGAAACAATCGGACAACTTATTAATTGTAAGATCTTATGATAAAAAAAAATTGAATTTTTTATCGTAAGACAAATTTTTATGGGCGAGAAAAAGGTTCTGTAAAATAAACGCACTATTAATATATCGTGTAATGATGTCAAAATACGTTTGCATAGTGAATTAGATCCATTGAATTATAATAGGATAAAGAAATTGAATAGTTTAATCGTTGGTATTTTCATCGAGATAGATTACATATAAACACACATGGAGATCGGTATTGAATCACCTTACTGCAAATTCCAGTCTGTTCTGTAAGTTTAGAGGAAGTTATTGTTGATTGTGACCTAAATCAATCACCATCTCGTTCATGTAATAACCAGTTACGTCGGATCGAAATCATACATCAACATAAAAATCGTGTAGAAAGAGAAAAATCGCTTTTATCACTTTTGCGGAGAGACATGGTGGAAAAAAGCGTGCATCGACACAAAAATAGTATAGAAAGATAAAAATTGTTTTTGCGGAGAGACATGGTGGGAAAACCAAAGATACCAAGCAAACCTAATTCTGGCAAGTCACAAGTGGATCCTAAATCGGTCATGAGTCTTGAACAAGTTAGAAAAAATACAGATATTGTCCAGATTGATTTTAAAAAAGCTAGCGAAGAATGGAATAAAACCAAACGAGGCACTCCTTGCACCCATCTTCGCGACAGTTGCCGTTATCATAATTCTAAATAGTGATTAAATGATTATTTAGAATTAATAAAAAGAGAAAGTTGTAGCTTTTCTATATTTGCTATATTGATCATATGTGCCCATAGAATAATAATTAATGGCATGGGGTCCATATTCTTGATAGTACATCGTCGAATTATTAATATCAGTGGGGTTAAAATGACTATTGCATTTAGAAATCATCCTAACAACATATTGGCGCAATATCAAATGAAATTCTTTTAACGACTGATGAAATTTTTTGGTCATTCTTTTATCGACATCAAGATTGTAGATTATTGATTGCAAATTGTTTTGGGCGTTACGTGAAAACTCTATCGCAACTTGTAAGTTTTGGACGCAATATATTAACTGATCATTTATTATTTCGTCATACAGCTGTATAAAGTTATCAACGTTTTGGACAATATTGTAGAAAGCTGTCGGATTGACGTAATAAAAATCTTTGATGCTGAATAAAAAATCAACTAGTGGTGGATGATTATCTATTCGTTTAGGTCGAGGATTTATCAATTCCAATTTGATTTTTAAATCTTCTTCTGTTGATATGTCGTTGATTTGATTTTTTGAATATACCAAATATGATATGATTGCAGCGATAATGATGAAGAAAATGATCGTCAAGCTGATTTCAAAGAAACGCACAAAAAATAGACAAACTATGAAGATGACAATGAATATGATGATATTTTTGTTATCTATTCTGCCTAGAATTGTAGACGTGTTTGTATCGTATTCATGTAATAACGAATCAATTAACGCGGATATTTTTTCCATATTATAATTTAGATAGGATTAAAATGTATAAAAAATACGTTTAGTATCATTATACATATATGGATAAAAAAAACACTCGGAATACAGATCCCAAGACGAGAATCCCTGCAAATTCAACTCAGAGCCGTTCATCAAGTCACCGATCTTCATCAAATGAACGTACCCGACAACAAGACGAGCCCGAAAAAAAACAGACAGATAATGCTATGAATATATTGTACTCTGTATGCATGAACGAAAAAAATATCAAATCATTAATTGATACGATATACGAAGATGTAAAACTAACAGAAAAACATCGGCCAAAATGTATCGCCATGATCGTGCAAAACATGAAACAAAACATACGCAAATTATCCCGTTCGCCCAAAAATAAAGAAGAGTTAAAGGAATTTGTGTATTATCTCAATAAAATTTGTGTTGATGATATAATCAGATACATTGTTTCTAAAAATCCAGGTTTGCACATCAATCGAAGAAAGCATGTGGGAAAGGAGCAGATCAAGAGAGATTTGGAGGTCTATGGGGAACGCAACTGTCATGTCCAAAGTAGGCCACATGCTAAAACGGTCAAGGATTATGATGAAGAAGATAATGAAGAATTGAATATGCGCATTAATGATACTGGTTTCATGGGCGCAGATAGCCATAGCAACGTATATGCATCTCCTTGGGAAAATTATTCTATCACCAATGAGCCCCCAAAAATAATTGAACCCCTTCCACAAAAAAACGTTCCCTTCAACAATCCACATACGCAACGGAATCCAGATGAATTTGATCATAGATATCAGGCGTTGATGAATGATCGTCGTGTAGATATGGAAAGACCACGACAAGCTGAGATAGATTTTTCGTTGGATGGATCCCAGGGCAAATCGCGGCAAGAAAGACAAACTGCGCAAAACCAAGGAATGAATAATAATACGGGAATGATGCCTATGGATGGAGGTATTATGAATGATGATCCATATGCTTCATTATTAGGCGGTGGAGCTCCAATTTTTGGCGATCAAGGAAGTATGGGAGGTGGATCATTTTCCAATTTTGATCAAGTACCAGATACTCAATTTGATGTTCAAAGTCAGCTAATGCCACAGTCAAGCACTGCAATGGCGCAAAATCAATACGGAATTAACCAACCAAGTGCTAAATCTGCGCAACTACAATCTGACTTTGAAAGATATCAATCACAAAGACAGGAAGATGACCTTGAACTAGGCCATAAAGATAGTAGTTCTCGTAATGGCGCGCAACAGTCCGTATTACAGCAGTCGATGATGCAACAGCCGATGTATCAGCAACCGATGCAGCAACCAATGCAGCAATCAATGCAGCAGTCACCTATGTATCAGCAACCAATACAGCAGTCACCGATGTATCAACAACCAATGCAACAGTTCTCGTATTAATGCCGTTAAAATCGAATATAATTAAATCATGGTTTAATTATATTACGATGGATGCAAAAAATATACTCCAACAACATGTTTTATCAGAGCAAAATATTCAAGATATTGTGGATCTAATTTTAAAAAATTTTAGATTAAGTTACAAAGCGGTACACAAATGTATCAATATTATCACGCAAAACATGAGTAACTATGTCAATAACATACAAAATTATCCTAAAAACGATAACGAAGTCAAAATCGCAATCGAATATTTGAATAAATTATGTTATGATGACTTTGTAGAATATTTGGCGAACAGATATCCCGACATTGATTTGCGTAGAATCTCGCCAACCAAAACGTCTGCCCCTAAAACAATAAACTATCCTGAAAATATGATCATCATATCAGAAGAAGAAAAGAATAAATTACTTAAAAAACAAAAGTCCGATGATTTATTATCTATATTATTAAATCCTTCTGTATTACAAATATTTTCAACTCTAACAGGAGATAAAGCGAATAAGCAAATCGTTTTTGATAAGATTTTAACGAAGGAAGAAGTAGATAAACTGCGAGAACGCTCAACTAAAAAACCCATCGCGAAGATAGAAGATAAGACAGAAACGATTGCAGAAGACCGGACAATAACTAAAACAGAAACTAAGGCAGAAACTAAGGCAGAAACTAAGGCAGAAACTAAGGTAGAAACTAAGGTAGAAACGAAAACAGACGCCTTGCCTGACGTGGAAAAATATGATGCAACTAAAAAAGTTACCAAAGAGACATTGCCGTTGATCGAGAAAAGGATTAACGAATTGATAACTCTCAAAAATACATATATGAAATCTAATGATTTGGAAACGATTGGTAAGATTGATGAGGAGATCAAACAAATAAAGGAATCTGTTTATTCATACAAGCAAAACTTTGAAAAAACAATTAAAGAGAACAGCAAACATACAAATATCATGCAACGTTCTACTGATGATGGAATATTAGATTTGGAGATAGACCCACGCAAAAATTATCTTGACTTGAAAAACATAATTGTCAAACCAAAAACGGATGATAAAATAACAGAAATAACATTGATCAAATATTTTATGCCCTACAACGAAAATAACATTACCAAATTCAACAACAAGTTCAATATCTACTTCAACAATAAGCTATGGCGAAATACAATCCCCCCGTCTAAATATGACATTGACACATTATTGAGCTACATCAAAAGTCAAGCTACATTTTTGGATTTTAGTGTTGATGACGGATATATCACTATCAAACATAACATGAATATTAAGTTTGATTTGATGATTGACAACGACAGTATATTTACGTTGCTAGGATTTGGAGATAACGCTAATGCATGCAAGGATAACCTTTTTTACACTGGAAAATCTAGATATAATATAGCATCCAACGACAAAATCTATTTTTCGTTAGCGGGTACCCCAATGGATCCTATCTTGCTAGAATTTGATAAGGTTGTTGAAACGAATATTCAGTTGCGAAAGTCTAGGGCAGGAATAAATATCAAACAATTGACTTTAATTTTTTCAGATGGTAATAAACAGTACTATGACTTTCTTGTACCATTCAATATATGTATGAAAATAACGAACGCTGTTAGAGATAAATAAGTTATATTATAATTTATTTATTTTTTGGTTCGCATAGTGGATTTGGTGAAAAATTGCTGGGTTGGTTGCTGAAATAAACGTTTCTACAAGAATTTATGCCTGCAAAATCGAGGTAGTTCTCTGTGATAGATTCAAAATCTTCGCCGGCCAATTTGCGAATGATGAAATTACAAGAGTAAACCCCGCATTCTGATCCGTCTCTTTGATATCGTTTCGCGTTGTATTTATAAACTGCATCTTTACCCGTCTTATTTTTGTAATATTTTAGAAAACTATCGATGACAGCATTGATGTTCTCTATTGGTTTTTTGCCAATAGAATCACAAAAATATATTTCACCTTTTTTGATATCAATATATAACCCAACCCAATGTGATCCTTCCTCCCCATATTTATCTAAATTAAATACAACTCCAAGTTTATCCACATTATTTTTGACGTACTCTTCGAAATCAATTTTATAAAGAGAACAAAATGATAAATCGTTACAATCTAATGGCACTGCACCAAGAAACATAAAATTGGGGTATAATCCTTTGTATTGATCGAGTATTGCATTAATATCATCCGTGCCTAGCCATTCTTTCGGATCAGCTGGTCCAACTGGCCGGAAAGAATCGTCAATATATTCACGCATTTCTTTTAAAACCAGCTGATTCATAAATTCTTGTTTCGAAATACATTGTTCGTCGCCACCACAAACATTTGCAAATCGTTTTTTCAGTTGTGACAATAAGGATTTGATATTGTTATTTATTTCGATGAACGTTACATTTTCAAAATTATCGACTCTTTTAGGGGCTAATTTTTGTTTGGCGATGTATCTATTATACGCTTTAGACATTTCTATTATTTCGCGGTCACCAAAGCACGTATCATACTTAGCATTATATCTACTTGGCGCACATTTATTATTTGACATATATTATAACACAACATTAAAAATTTATCATCATTCAATGAAAAATGATAAATTAATCCCATTCGATCGTATAAAGACCTTTCTTCTTCTCAACGCAACTGATCGATTTAATCTGCATCCCTTTCTCATCATAATCAATATTGCTTTTATTCTTTGCGTAACGTTTGGCTTTCAAACCATCGCATAACTCTTTTATTAAATATTGCTTATTCTCTTCTATCGCTGCAGCATCCTTTGAAGTATATGGTAATTTATTAACATATTCAGTAATTTTTGATATTTTATGGAACTCTTTGAGTTGTTTCCATGGCCGCTGGAATATTTCTATTTCCATATCCTTCTGATATTCATCCATCTCCATTGTCTTGAACGCATTCGTATCTTGATAACGATAATTTGTATAAAATTTAGTACCTGTCTGCCCTACCCCGATTCTTTCTTTAAGATAATCAATATATTCTTTGATGGGATAAACTTCGCTATATTCAGATTCAGAATAAAATTTGATTTCGTTTGTCACTTTACCCACGAGCTTATCTTCCCTAAATTTTTGATAATTGAATGTTACGTCCATGATACTATTTTTATATCATTAAACTTTTATATTTGTATGATAAATAATCAATTTTTATCGATCATCAATATATAATTGCATATGAATATCATTTTATTCATAATATTGATCGCGTTAAATTGTTGTGTTGTATTATGTCAAAAAATATTCAATAAATGATTAGAATCATTTATATTTGATTGCGAGTGTTGTCACATATGGTACTATTCCTTACGTTCTTTATCGATTTATCAAAGTAAGTAATAATGATATTGCCATCACAAATTCCATTTGGAATATTTTATCAACTATTTATGGAGTGATGATCAGAGTTTTGATTTTTAACGAAAATATATCTTCGAAATAAAAAATAGCAATCGTTTTAGGTGTAGTAAGTATTATGATGATGACATAAATCGTTTTTTATCAAAGATAATATTTTTGATAAAAAATAGTTATGGGTACCAATCATCATCAGAAGAAATTTTATATTCATATTTATATTCATATTCTGATGTAATATTTTGTTCACCTTGCACAAATTGTTCAAAATCTGTATTTGTTGGAGGTTTATAAATATGACTTTCTTTAAAAGCGTGATAAGCTTTATCCATTACTAAATCATAATCATTTTTTGATGTGCATATTTGTAATTGTTTATAGTCAGCAGCGTATTTTCTAAAAAATATTTGCGACCGGTTGAAGCCTGTTGATTCAACCAATTGCATAGGAGTAATTTTATCAGAAAAATGGACATCAACTACGTCCATTACATAATTATTGATCTTTAGTCCTCTTATTTTTTCCCTCTGTAATTTTATTATTCTTCTACTTGTATCGGACGTACTTTCATCATCGTTATTGTCATCAGATGATGACTCCGAAGAGAAAAAATAGTCGCTGTCATAAAGTTTGCGCTTGGTTTTTTCATAAAGTTCATATTTTTGTTGGTTCAATAGCAACACTTTATCACCGAACGCTAATGTCTGATAATAACTCTTTGATTTTTTATCATGTATTCGCATTTGCGGAAAATCTCCGTGGGAATGTGGTTCATGATCTATACATGTGTAAACGGGGGCATTTTCAAAATATGGTATTCCATAAAAAGATAAATATTTTGTCTTATCTAAATCCGGATAATCTTTCCCCAACAGTTTACAAATCTTAATCTTCTGTTCTTCGCATAAAAAATTATTGGCATCAAAATTTTCATCCATCAAACGAACCCAAACTTCACTTCGAACTTCAAACGAATTCAATATTTTTGCAATTTGTTCTTTGTTAGCTAACCTACATAATAATAATAATAAATTAACCTCCTCATCAATGTTATCAATGCTCGTAAATTCATCCATTGTAACGAATCTAACTAAAATTTTAAAACTTAGTAACATTTTCATTGGTAAGCAATTTATCACCATAAAGTTATTATAATATTCCATTGATAGTTCTGGAATAACTTCATCGATTGTCCTGAATTCTTCGAAATATTTTTTCATAACATCGATGCAAACAAGTATATATGTTGGCGTTTCTTCTTCATCTTCTGGTACAAATTTGACATATCCGTGTCTTAGTTCGATTTCCAAATTTGATGTATATATATCATAATCATACAATATGGCGATTTATTTTTCATTTTTTTTGCCAGTGTATAAGATCGGATCGTACATATTTATTTGTTTAGTAAATATATATGAATAATCAAAATGTTAAAGTGAGTCCGTCGCCGACTGATAATTTATACCAACCGATGTTCCAACAAAATCCGGTTTATTATCAAAATAATATGCCATTTGCGGCGAATGTAGGTACAATGCCGCTAAATCAGGGCAATTACAATACTGTTTTCAGGCCTAATAAACAAGCAAAATTTAACGGCGAACAGCCGAAAGCAATGTTTAATAACGGCGGATTTATTAATCGCGGAGGATTAATAGATAACAATCTTTATGATATATTGTTACATGAAGAAATCAGGGAATATTCTGTCTTGATAGATAGCAAAGATAGAAATTATCAAATGTATCCTAATCCGTTTAGATATGATGTCAAATTTAGTCCGGCGCCACGTTCAAGAGAAAAAGTAGATGGGAAATATACAACATATGAAGATCCTAATCCTATCATCAACGAAGCGTTCACTAACGTAAGATACATTGTTTTGGAAGATATCATATTGCCTAACTTCACGAAAATATATAGCGTCAACAAAAAAAAGACGCGGGAGAATGGTATCGTTGATATTGTCAAAGATTGGAAGATAGATAAAACTAGGCCGTTGACCGAATATTTGTATGTCGTTTTGAACATCGCAGAATATAATGATGTTAATATCCGATCAACTAATGACGTTTTGTCGGACAGTTTCGCGACGATTTATTTTGACGAATTCACGAGCGGGACACACTATGCTGGCACAACTAATAATGGAATCAAGATTTTTCAGCAAGATCAATTAGCATCAATAACGAACTGGAAGATAAGCTTTTGCGATCCATATGGAGTACCGCTATCATGCAAACATTTAGATAAAAATATTAAATCCAACTTTGAATGTTTGTGCGATGCGAATAATGAGGATGGAGATGATGAATATCCAATTTGTTTCCGTCATAATTTGTTTCATCCGCTAAATCCATTGTTTCAACATCATTTACATTTTAGAGTAGGCGTCGTTGAACCTAGACTTGGCAAGATGACGTTTTCTTAGTTAATCATTATTTAGTAAATAATGATTAATCAAATAGATGTTCTCTACAATATGCTTGATTTGGATCGGGCGTAATATTACATCCTCCTTTGCAACATGAACCAATGTGCATATAACATACATACTCGTCGTAACACGGATTATCACATTTTTTATAATAGCTATATCGATAGTCCCACATCTCATATGGACACATGCTGTTTTTCGAAGTTTTTTCTTGGTTTTTATAAAACATTGAAAACATTAGTTCTTTCAATTTATCGATATCTTTTGCAGGATCATACAATAAATCAATATCATATGGTACCAAATAATAATCGAGTTCTGAATAATATTTTTTCGGATAAGGATATTTATCATCTAACAAATATGCATAAAGATGTTCGAATAATTTTGCAGACCGATCAATCATAATTTCACCATCAACTGTAGAATCTGCCAACATATTTTTGAACATTTCTGATTTAGATATCACGTCACGAGACACTCTAAATATTTTGCCAGATACGTTGAGGATTAGTGACATTTTGATATTATTTAGAATTATTTATGTAATATGTTATTTTTTATTCAATTTTTGTTGCACATTAATCGCAATATCTCGAGCGTTTACCTTTACAACCAGAATACTCTGATTTTCCACATTTATTTTTGTTACAATCCGATACATCTTTTTCGCAAGTTGACATTGCAATCTTCCGATGAAGACTATAAATTTCTCGACTCATCGAATTTTGTTGATCAGTCAAATGCAATATATTTTGATTCATTCTTTCTATCTCTATTGCGACAGGATCATATAATTTTTTGATATCATAAACTACCAGATAATAATCGAGTTCTGAATAATATTTTCGGGGATATGGATATTTATCATTGACCAAATAAGCAAGAACATGTTCAAATAATTTTGGCGAACGATCAATCGTTATCGTCCTATCAATTTGGCAATCGGTTAAGAGACCATTAAATAATTGCGATTTTGATAATATCTCTTTAGATACTTCAAATTGTCGCCCAGATACGTTTAAGATTACAGACATATATACAAGTTAATGAATAATCATTCCTTAAATTGATTATCGGTCAAACAAATGATCTCGACAACATGCAAATCTTCCATCAGGAATATTTTTGCAACCGTTGATGACACACTCGCCTCTATGATACGTACACGCTTGCCGATAATGACAATATTCTCTATGACAATCATTAAAAGGACAGGATCCCATCAAATTTAATTCGTTGTTAGTAAAAATCGTCAACTCACGAACGATATCCGTGGTTTGTTCTTGAATCTCATCAAACATAACAAACATTTTATCATTCAACGTCGAAACATTCTTCTCGAGCAATTCTAGCCGATTTGATAATTGCCCATAAGGATCATACAACAAATTAATATCATACGATATCAGATAATAATCGAGTTCGGAATGATATTCTTTTGGATATGGATATTTATCATCCAACAAATATGCATACACATGTTTGAATAATTTCGATGACCTATCTACAATTATTTCATTTTCAATAACACAATCCTCCAATAAATTCTTGAATAATTCGGATTTACATATGATCTCGCGCAATACTCTGAATATTTTGCCCGATACGTTTAGAATTATTGACATCTTTGTTATTTTAGATCAATAATATGGCCGTAGATATATTTATTTCAATTTTTAGTTAAAAAATTATTATTCTTTAACTAATTTATTCAAGATAGCTGAACACATGTTCGTCGCAATATCCTCTGTAATATGGAATATTTTTATCGCAAAATTTGCCGTCGTCTGTACGATAGCAGCAATGCTCTTTATGATCATTACATAACTGATAGTGATTTTCGCAGTTATTGTAGCATCCATATTTCGCGCATTCCTTGAAGGTTTGTACCATCTCAGGTAACTCTAATTCTATGATTTCATGCATCATCAATATCTGGTTCTTTTTCAATTGCGCAATTTCTAGTTCCATCTTTTTATGAGGATCATACAACAAATCGATATCATATGGCACTAAATAATAATCAAGTTCGGAGTAATATTTTCTAGGATATGGATATTTATCATCAATCAAATAAGATAATACATGTTTGAATAACTTTGCAGATCTATCAATTACAACTTCATTTATAATTTCGCAATCATTTAGCATATTATCAAAGAGTTGCGCTTTACGTATGATATCATATGGCACTTTAAATATTTTTCCAGATATGTTGAGAGTTATTAACATTAATTGGTTATCATTCTTAAACTTTAAAATAATGCAAAACGTGTTTGTCACAATATGCTTGATTAACTTTAATCCTTTTATCACAAGTGTTGTAACAGTTGTCTGAATAACAACATTGTTCGTGATGTCTCCAGCATAACAAATGACCTTCGTAAGGTTCCATATCACAATTGTCATGCATACATTTCCGATGTTCCGTTTCTCGAGTTAAAGTCAAAACCATTATTTCTTGCATTACATTACATTGATTTTTCATCAACTGTGAAATATCTGCCTTTATCTCTTTATTAGCATTATACAATGAATCAAATTCATATGGTATCAAATAATAATCAAGTTCTGAATGATACTTTTGCGGATAAGGATATTTATCATCTACCAAATATGCATATATATGTTCAAATAATTTTGCAGATCGACTAATTACTATTTCATTATCTATTTCGCAGTCAGCTAACATGCCATTGAATAATTCTGATCTGCATAACACGTCGCGGGATACTTTGAATATTTTTCCAGAAACGTTAAGAGTTATTGACATTTATTGATTCTTTATGATCAATTTCTTATATAATCTAAAATATGGTCCTCACAATAAAATCCGCCTCCATATGTTTCATTATCGCACCAGTTATTTTTCTCGTCATCGTCTTGTGAATCTATTTCGAAACGATGACAACAATCATTTCTGTGGTAGCCACATCGACCATCCCATGTACCATCTCTTACACAGTCCGGGAACAGACATTTCCCGCTCGGTTCTTCTTTAGGAGTTTTATAAAATACAACCTCTAATATATTTTCTATTTTCTTAATCCTCCCATCATATTCTTCTTTCCATTTTTTTGTAGAATCATATAACAAATCAATATCATATGGCACTAAATAATAATCAAGTTCAGAATAATATTTTCTTGGATATGGGTAATCATTGTCCAACAAATAAGCGTGCACGTGTTTAAATAATTTTGCGGACCTATCAATTGCAATTTCATTATCAATTTCACAGTCAGTTAACAAACCATTGAATAATTCTGATTTACGTAATATATCGCGTGATACTTTGAATATTTTTCCAGATACGTTAAGAGTTATTGACATTATTGTATTATTATGATATTTATTTTTAAGTATCATAATAGATAATCGGAAATGTGACCTTCGCAATATATTCCTGATCGATATGGTTTATTTTGACAACAATGCTTTCCATTTCGCGCATCAAAATCAGGATCATTAGATCGATGACAACAAAGTCCGTGATGTGCATAACATACCCCATAAGGAAACCGTCTGTTCGAATAACACATGGGAAACGAACATTTTTTTGGAAGATTTTTAATTTTAGTTTCAATGGAACTGTCAATAGTGAGATTAATTACAATTTCCATTTTTGATATTTTATGATTTAATTTTTCGCATTCATTTTTCCATTTACTATCCGGATCATACAATAAGTTGATATCATATGACACCAAATAATAATCGAGTTCGGAATAATATTTTTTTGGATAAGGATATTTATTATCTAACAAATAAGAATACATGTGTTCAAATAATTTTGCAGAACGATCAATTACAATTTCATCATCAATGGTACAGTCTGCCAACATGCCATTGAATAGCTGAGATTTGCATATCGTTTCTTTAGATACATTAAAAATACGTCCAGATACGTTTATTCTTATGGACATTGTTTGATTTAGAAATATTATCGTCTATTGATAAATAAATGATAATATCAATTTTTATTGGTAAGTACGATTGTATTGTTACCAATTTTCAAATCCGTGTTCATAAATATGCTCATCACAGTATGGAATGCTACCATACGTATCATTATCACAGCCTCCATTGTTTGTATGACAACAATAATGTCTATGTTGTCTACATACTAAATATCCCGGTAGACAGCCACTGTCGCAACCAGAATATGCACATTCCCGATCGCCACCCGAAATCAACTCGCAAATTCTATCTAATGCTATATTCATCATCCTTTTTTGTACTTCACCACAATTTTTATGAGAATCATACAATTGTTCAATATCATATTGCACCAAATAATAATCAAGTTCAGAATAATATTTTTTAGGATATGGATACTTACTATCCAACAAATAAGCATATACATGTTCGAATAATTTAGAAGATCTATCAATAGCAATTTCATCATCGACAACACAATCTGCCAACATATTACAAAACATCTCTGACCTGCAGATTACTTCTCGCGATACTTTAAATATTCTTCCTGATACGTTTAGAATTATTGACATTATTATTATTGTTTGTTAACCAATAGTAATAATGATGATAAAAAAATCAATTTTATAGTTCATCGTTGTGGCAATAGCAATAAATTTCATGTTCATCAATCGGATTTGGACATCTATAATTATCCCAATCATAATGATGGCAACATTGACCACGATGTTCGTCACAAACAGGTAACATACATCTGCTGGTACAACCCATGACGGGACATTCCACGTCTATTTGTTTGTCTCTTACAGCAACATCCGAACAGATATTTTTAACGCAATGTTTTGTTTCATTTATCGCATCAACTACGTCTACAATGCTACTTTTAATTTCTTCTTTATCATCTTCTATTGTTGATCTTAATCGTGTAATTGGATCGAACAAGGATTGCATTTTATAACTCACTAAATAATAATCTAGCTCACCATAATATTTTTTTGGATATGGGTATTTATCATCCAACAAATAGGCATATACGTGTTCAAATAATTTAGACGAACGATAAATCATAATTTCATCATCAATTGTATCGCAATCTGCAAACATATTCGTGAATAATTGTGAACGACATAGTATATCTTTTTGCACTAAAAAGATCCGCCCGGATACGTTTAATTTTATCGACATTGATATTATTAACTGGATATTATTTATATCAAGTTAATAATTATAATAAGTTCATTTGCTTCATAGCTTTACATAATCTAGTAAAGCCAATGCCACAACCACTGCGAACGAAGAAATCATGCTTTAAAAATGTCTCTAATTCATTTTCAACTCTTTCTTTGCCAAAACGACTGTACAAAGTTTCTGCATATTTGCCATCAGTTATGTTATGAAACAATTTTCGCATCTCATTTTTATCACAAGAGCGTTCGGCAGAACCAAATGTCTCAACTCCGCATACGATGACATCTATTTTTTTAGCGATATTTGTACCTGGATATCTACTCATGTTCCAGAACGGAGATGTTGTTTCTGGGAAATTCTTGAGGAAAAATACAGGCCCAAAATCGTCCTTCATCATCATCTCATGTTCGTGTTCCAATTCTGAAACTCCATATTTAGTGCATAAATCAGCATAATTTCCTTCTGGGAAGCTGTTCTTTTCACCAAATCCCAAATATTCTAACATTTCTCGCTGAAATTCTTGCAACTTGTTAATATCACCAGGGATTTCAAATTCAATCATAGGGAAGATCAAGTCATGTCGCCCTGGAACTGGATTAGCTTCTTGGCGATACGACGTTGTGATGCAAAAGAATCCTGGAACTTTTGTTTCGCCATATGTCAAGATAAGATCTTCAAGATGCATTTGACCAGTTTGCGGCAGTGGCCAGACGTAGCCCGAATAATCAAATTGTCCGATAGTTGTTGGATCTTCGCATGCAGCCAAGATTGATAATTCATTTTGGACATGACACTCGACAAGTCCTTTAAGTTTGAAGAATTCTCGGACTTTGGTGCTAATGTGATCAAATTCGAACGGATTAATTTTTTTGACAGACATTGTTTAGTGTAAGTTGATTGTTTTTATATTGTTTTATGGGTCTTGAGAGTTTTTTTATCAATTTTTATTATTTTGTTCAAAATCATAATAATTTACCATTCTTCTAACTCGTGTTCGTAAATATGTTCATCGCAAAATGGAATACTGCCGTATGTATAATTACCACAATGATTGTGGTAACATACTATATATATACATTGGACTACAATTATTGATACATTCTGAATACACGCAATTGTGTCGCCCTACTCTTTGAAGTTAATTCAAAAAGTTTATCTAACATCTTTTTCATCATCAATCTCTTCTTCAATTTCTTTCATTTTGTCGTTACAAATTTTATGGGATATGGATATTTGCTATCTAACAAATAGGCATAAACATGCTTGAATAATTTGGAAGATCTATCAATAGTAATTTCATTATCAATAACGCAATCCGATGAGATGTTACAAAACATTTCTGATTTGCAAATTACGTCTCGCGATACTTTAAATATTTTGCCAGATACGTTTATAGTTGTTGACATTGTTACTATTATTGATAAATAATAGTGATAATGATAATTTTTAATCACAATTTTGATGATCATGACAATAGATTTGGGTATCAGAGATTTTATTTTCACATTTCTGGCGATTCCAACATGCAATTGGTCCGTTCTGGTCAATATATCCATAGTAGCAACATTCTCCACGATGTTCTTCGCAAATGGGTAACATGCATCGAATGTTACAATAACTAACCGAACATTTAATATCCGACTCAACTTTTTCTGTATTTGATGTAATTTGATTGATGATATCATTTTTGATTTCTTCATTTTTGTTATTTATCCAATTAGGGATGTTGTGTACTAATTCTGTCATGATACTCTCAAATGGATCAAATAATTTCCACGTTGCATAATTGACCAAATAGTAATCCAACTCAGCATAGTATTTTTTAGGATATGGATACTTATTATCCAACAAATAAGCGTATACATGTTCAAATAATTTAGACGAACGATAAATTTTAATTTCATCATCAATAGTATCACAATCTGCAAACATATTTGCGAATAATTGAGATCTACATAGTACATCTTTTTGCACTTTAAATGTTCTACCGGATATATTAAGATTGATTTCCATTTGGTTTGTTAACGTATTTATTTTTTAAACGAATACGTTAATTATTGTCTGGCGGGCAACGACCTGCGCGACAGGAGTTGAAAGATGAATATGAACAACGGGAAGGATTATATGATACGCAAGAACTTTTACGTATGATAGTTGGTGTCGCATATGTTCGTTGTGTCCCTAAATTGCATTCATTCGAACTATCACATGGAGTACAAACGGGTTCTTTTGGTTCGCCTATTTGATAATAATCCAATTCAGACTTGAATTGTTTTGGATATTGATATGTATCATCTAATAAATAGGCATATATGTGTTCAAAAAGCATTGGCGATCGATATATCATAATTTCGTCGTCAGTTTCCTCACAATCTTCAAACATGTTGCTAAAGAGCGGAGATTTGCATAGTGTTTCTTTTTGCACTAAAAAATTTCTTCCTGATACGTTTAATTTTATTGACATTGGTTGTTATTAGTTTGATATTGTTTATATGGGGTTGATCATGACGAATTTATTTTTCCAGTTTTTAATTGAACAATCAACAATTATTCAATTAAAATAACTCACAACTCTCTTCACTCCATACTTATCAATGATCCTCCTACACATCTCACACGATTTACACTCTCTCAATCCTCCATCTCCATCCAAACAAACTAAAATCATCTTACATTTCTTCAAAATCTTCTTATTCTTACACTTACTAATACAACTCTGCTCTGCATGCACTGAATATTTATTAGCCTCATAAAACACATGACCTGCTTAACGTATCGTTGCAAGTCGCGTAATTATGCCCTTGTGAAATTATCTTTCCTCGATAAATTAACACTGCACCATACTTCCTCTTCATATCGCTCTTCTCAGCCTCTTCCATCGCTCGCAAAACGTAATATTCCATTCTATACATCTAATTGATATGATTTTTATACGCATTTATCAATATCGCATCTATCAACAACGGTGCATCCTTGTCGGCATCTGACATAATGTACTTCTTTTTATCTCCCAACTGTAACCACTTCACATTGAACAGAGGATCAAATATGTTCACGTTCATTTCATAATCCTTGTTGTAGCATCCTTCCTGCGCATACAAGACGATGCTATCATCATCGCAAGAGATAAATCCGTGACCGCAACCCGCAGGCACAAACAACTGCACCGCATTATCAGCTGATAATTCAACCTGAAAAGTCTGCAAATATGTTGGCGAAGATATTCTCAAATCAAATACAGTATCAATAATCTTACCATGAATACATTGGATTAATTTGCCATATCGTGAACAATGAATTCCTCTAACAACATTCTTATTAGATTTAGAATATGAAACTTGCTTGCATCCTGAAATTTTTTCATCATATTTATCATCGTTATAATGTTCTTGGAAGACTCCTCGTGCATCTGTATGTTGTATTGCATTTACAGTGAAAACGTCTTTGATATTGGTGCTATTGAAGTACATTTATAATAAGAGTGTTATTTTTTTCCGTAGATGGACGATAAAAAGTCATCGTCGAGATAATTATATGATAAATTGTCATATGAATTGAACGGGATCCATTTGCGTTTGCCATTCTTTTCTTGATTGATAAAATATCCATCGTTACCTTGCATGACAGTGTTGAGATATGGGATGTTAGGATCAAGTCTTGGCAATTTTCCTGATTTTGATAAAAACAAATGATCTGCAAAGTCTTTTTTATGAGCATTGATATATTTCATAACTTTTACACTGTTCTTGTTGATAAATATATCGCCTGCTAAAATATCTACCGTATTGATATTCTCCGATAAGTGCTTCACGATCTTCTCTAATGATCCATGATTCAAACAATAATTAAGAAGATGAATTTCGATATTCAACGACCGCATTCTTTCGCGATAGTCTTTCCAACCAGATGCTTCTTTGATAATGTACAGTTTTAGATAGTCCTTATAGACTTCAATTAATGCTCTTTTTAGAAATTCTTTTTTAATTGTCCTACATTGCAGCGCTAAATATATAACTACACCAGCCGCGTGAGTGTATAGTTGATAATCAGAAAAAAGAAGGTTCTTCTCATTAGGATGTTCTTTTTTTAGTTGTTCATCTTCATCACCATACATTTTTGCCAATAATTTATTTGCTTTAGTGTTATTAACGAGAACTTTATCTTTTCGAAAATCAAATAGAATATCGTGAGTCATATCATTATCAAACGAAAACGTTCCCCATGCGCCTCCTCCTTTCTGTTTTACTTTAGCAAATTCGTACTTCACAGCGCTCATATAACTATAATACCGAAAAAAATGAAAAAAACAAGTCCATTACGCAATATAACGTCATCATCGAACACAGATGTATTGCACAGCAGATGAAAAAATTACATGGGATAATACGATCGACGTCGTAACAGTTGGTAATCAACAAGCAATAAAAGAACATTTTAGCATTATGGATAGTAAAACGCATAAAACGATCATGCGATTAGCTGTCAAATCAAACGCAACAAATATGATGGAAATATTGTTGATAAATTCAACATGTATCATATTTGGATGTAGAGTTGCTGCGAGATATAATTATCCAATGCTGAAGATGTTATTACTATCTGATACAAGTCGCATTAACAAACGTGTTCTCAAAATCAAAGATAACATATTTCGGCATAGATTACTTGCTACAATATTGAACGATGAGAACTTTGTAAAACATTTGAATAATAAAACTATCGCATTATTGAGTGTCGAACATTATGGTGCAGATTTTAAAAATATCATCGATATCTGTTACGGTTACAAAAAACATCGCGATGGGATCTTTTTGAGGATATTAAAAAATCAAAATCTAACAAAAGATCAATGTAATATCATCGTCGGCAAAATTCACGATGAATACGGTTGCATGTCTGTCAAGGTATGTAGAGAAGCCTGTTTGACGATAATGGATTTTAAAGTCAAAAAGAACGATTGGGAAATTATTAAAGATTTTATTGACAAAAAACCTAAGACAGAAAATACGTACTTTGCAGCTAAAATGAGTGTTATCAAAAATGAATCAAAAATAGTTGTCGTTGAAGAATTAAAGCGCTTTGTTGATGAATTGGAAGATCATTTGGCTATCATTGATAACGGTAAATTCGATGTTGGTAATGTTGAGATCATGTTTCGACGATTTGAATAATTTTGATTCAAAGTTATTCAAATTTTAATGTTTTCCATAAATGGACGACAAGAAGTCATCATTGAGATAATTATATGAGAAACTAAAATCAGGATCATATTTTACCCAAATACGATTGCCATTTTCTTCTCTATTCACAAAATACATATCGCCGCCACGCATAACTGTTCCCAAGTAAGGGATATTTGGATCTAATTGCGGACATTGATCTGGTTTCGGAAAAATATCTGGTAAATTTTGAAGAGGATGATCAACATCAAATCGATTGCAATTTTTAGTTTTTGACATGAACAAGTTATCTGCAAAATCTTTTTTATGTGTGTTGATATATTTCATTACTTTTGCACTGTGTCGATTTGCATCAACATCGCCTGCCAAAATATCAGCCGTATTAATGTTATCCGATAAATGTTTAATGATTTTTTTTAACGAACCATGATTGAGACAATAATTAATAAGATGAATTTCGATTATCAGCGATTTCATTCTCTCTCGATGATAATCAAACCATCCATCTGCTTCTCTATTAATATATGTTTTCAAATAATTTTTGTAAATATTAACTAATGCTCTCTTTAGAAATTCTTTTTTGATAGTTTTACATTTTAGCATCAAATATATGACCACACCGGCACAATCTGTATTTAGTTGAAGATCAGTGTAAAGAATGTTCTTTTCATGTGGATATTGTTCTTTAAATTGGATATCTTTCTTTGCATACATTTCTCCTAGAAATTTATTTACTTTACTATCATTAAAATAAATTCTATCTTCATCACAGAATTTAGCCAACATATCATGTGTTGTATCATTATCAAATGAAAATGATCCCCATGATCCGCCACCTTTCTGTTTCGCTTTCACGAATTCATACTTAATGTTATTCATATATTATTAAAGGGGAAAAAATGTCAATTATGCTTTGAATAAATTTAAACTAAAATTATTCAGATCAATTGTAAAAGGAAATTATTTGGTATAGTTCTGTGTTAATATCCAATGAATAATTACGATGCAATGAAATTTCTGTCACATGAGTCAATAAATGTAACGGCAACGGACACGAAAAGTATTTACCGAATTTGAGGAATTTGACGTGCGGATTCATTATGTTGTTGATTGGGCGGCCATATAAATCAGAATACGTTAAGCTGATAATATTCATTGGCAATTTGATGTGATAATCGAATCTAAAGTAGTAGCCAACTGTTAAATGCGTTACCGATTCTGGAATTCTGTCGAGGTACTTATTGAATTTGTCGCCGAAAGTTAGATGAGTTACTTTTGTTGGTATGGTAACATTTTGATTAAAACTGGTACCGAAACGTAAGTGGGTAACGTTTGGTATTTGTTGCGGAGATAATAGTTGATCGAAGTCGTGTCCAAATTGTAAAAAAGCGAGGGATGGGAAAGTAGTTTTTATTGGTTGGTTAAACTTGTCGCCTAAAATTAATGATTGAAGATGATGTGGATTACAAAATTCGATCGATTGGTTAAAGTCATCTCCCAAAGTTAGGTGTGTAAGAGTTAATGGGAGATGATTTTCGTTAATCGTCATGTTGAATGTATCATTTAGTGATAAATGAGTCAAATAATTGAAATTGTGTGCCCCTAAAGATACATCATGACCATAATCAATTCTTAGACGTGTCAAATTAATTGGTACAGTAGGAGGCAGTGTTCCCTTACATATTCGTAGGTTTTTAACTGTATGTGGTATTCCATCCCATGTATCATTCAAAAATCGAGAAATGTGCAAATCTATAACAGAATCAGGAATAATATCGCCCGCAAATTTTGAAACGTATGTAATTGTAAGATTCGTAACACTTTTTGGAATATATTTCTTGATGTCGATATCATCGTTTATCGTAACTCTCGAATTCAGGCATCGATAATTAGAATTACTATTGATCGTCAAATGAGTAACTGTGTTTGGTATATGACCATCAATATAAATATTATTTTCGGGATCGCAACAACTAAATGTTAAATATTTAATCCCATGTGGAATATATGCACTAATATTTTTATGTAATACGCATGTTAGATCTGTAACAGATTTGGGGATATTCAATGTCGTTTTATAATTATATAACTTTAATCGCGCGATATTTTTAGGATACATAACGTTCGACACTTCCAAATCATCGTTATCTTCAAAAGATTTGCATATGCGAACGTTACAAAAACTATTATAGTACCATAAATGACTAACATATGCCATATTAACTTCATCTTCGAAACTAACCACATTCTTAATCCCGTGATATTTTTTCGAAACAGATAAAAAATTGAGTTTGTCAATATTAGACAAAAAAGTGCATAAATGCGTATGAATGTCCGATATCAAGTTGTTCATCTTTGTAATATATTAAAATAAATATATATTAATATATTGCCTTTTCATTTTTTTTGCCAAAACCGTTTCTTGTAGTCCTCTTTCTTCTTGATAAATTTCGCACGCCAAGGATTGATTTGTTGATACAACGGCTTGTATTTACTCTTCTTATTGAATTCCAAAAAATGCTTGTTAACTCGTTCAAATATTAATGCAGTCTTGTCATCGCCTACTTCTTTGACAAACGTTTCGATATCATTCAACTTGTCTTCATGTTTCCTATAAAATTCAACATAATCCCAAAACTGTTGCAATTCTGGTAACCGTCGCATCATCCATTCATTATCTTGCTTGATAAGATGACACGTCACTTTCGTTAACTTCCAAAAGATAGGTTTATCAATCACATACTCTTTTGAAAACTTATGCGAACTGAAATTTATGATTTCATTTGCAATCCATTTTTCAGTTTCATCGATTGTCATGTGTAATTTAGACGGATACAAATACTGCGCTTTGTACAAACACATCAACTTATCATCATCGTTAACGAGTTTTTTCGGCAACAATTGAATAATACATCCTTTCTCTAAATTACTCGATTTTGATAACCCTGGTATTTTCGATTGTGAATCTTTGACAAAATCATCATATGATTCATACTCCTCGATCTTACATTGTAAAAAATCGCATTCATCCATTTTTGTCACAAACATCTGTGTTAGACACTGTAGATAATATTGATGCGGACAAATATCACCATCCAAATCGCCAGATGTTAAAATCTCTCTCGTTGCCGGGAATTTAATCTCTAACAATCTACCTACTATTTTTGATAGTCCAGATCCATCTTTGGCTGTCTTTTCGCAAATTCCATCCGGACTTGCACCAATAAATGGATATTCTTCATGTTGCAATAATCCATAATCTGCAACGTCTATATTATTTCGGAAAGCGTAAAACATGCTACCAATTTCTTCATATTTTACTCCATGATGCGTATTTTTATTCTCTTTGAAAGGGATACCTCTATCACATTTCTCTAACAAAAATTTCGCAGGATGATTATACGGATCTTCGTCTAATGCGGTTGACACACCAGTTGCAGTGATACATTTCTTACGCTGTTTCAACCATGCTTCAGATTTTTGTTCTGGTTGCGGAATAGCCTTAATTTCTACGATTCTTTCTTTACGTCTGATATATTTTTTTTCGGCGTATCTACCAGCATTGTAATCATGTCGATGACTTATTAAGTCTGCTGCACAATTAACGACAGTTTTATCTTTCTCGATTTCAGAGTTTAGATATGGAATAATAACCTCTTCAATTGAGTCGTTCATATCTAAGCCACCAAATGACATATCATCCGAATGTGACGAATCATCTTCTATTTTTTTCATGATTATTTGTTTATCTGTCTCATTTTTGGTATCATACAAGAACGAGTTATCATATTTACATCCGATATGGAAATTGACAATAGCTTTCATTTGAGATCTTGAAAATGTTTTATCGTATTGTCTGATCGTCAATGTGACTGTATTGATAATGTCTTCTAGATCTTCTATCATAAATGTTTCTGTTCGGAGAAGATCCCACATGATTGAATCCACATCTTCTCGATATTTCATTATTTTATCCATTTTTAATGTAATATATCTTAACAAATATTTATAATAACAATTGTTAAAATCAATTTTTGTGGCAAAAAAATTGATATTTGAACAGATTAATGTATCCATATTAATTGTTAATAAGTAGAAAACGGGCTAGAAGATGGGGAAAATTGCCAAAAGGAATGAAACCGTACACAACAAACCTTTAGAGCAAACCCATCAAAAAAAGGTGGACAATCGAAAATATCAACAATTATTCCAAAAAATGAATATATCTGAAAAGCGTACCATATCTTATGCGAGTGCATCACAAAGTAAGTGTACGATAGATACTATTCATTTGGATAGAGACTCCCCACTGGGCGAAGATGGCCACATAATCAAAGAACAAGGAAATCATCTTCATGCAGCTGTTTTCGATGGCGTTGGAGGTGCCCGCAATTCTAGACAGATTGTGGAATTCTTAAAGCATTATGTTCGAACAAATGGAACAATTTATGGAAAATTAGGTGAGATCAAAATTACACCACCATTGATTCCGCCGACGGGTGCCTCTACGATTGCATGTGCAAATATTTCATCTTCGAGATTGGATTGCATGGTAGTTGGTGATTCAGTTGTCCAAGTTTATAGAAATGCTAAGTTGGTTTTCTCCACCCGTCCGCTACAACATAGTTGGAATATGCCAGCACAAGTTAAATTCAAAGGTAACGTGTTCGATTGTTCGATGGCGCCAACGTTTCAAGCATTTTTATTACAATTGAATGATGTGATCATATTATCAACTGATGGAATGACTGACAATTTGTTCATTGAAGAAATAGAAGATTTACTTTCTCGTTGGAAAGAACCGACAACTATTTCCCAATTATTAGTTGCTACTGTCAAAAGAAAGATCAACATGAAAAGTGTTGCGACACCATTTGGAAAATCCATTGAAAAACTCTTGAGTGATTCGGTTGCGCTACAAGAATTCAAAAATGGTTTATCCTCAAAAAATGATAACATAGAAGAAGAATTAAAAAAAATGATAACGCAAGCCAAAGATGATGATTGTACAGTTATAGCTGTTCGCATCGATTGATTGCATTTATAATAATAAATGCAATTAAACGTTGATAGTTGGAATATTAATCATATCGGTGATGATGTAGACATCTTTGGATAATTTTGATGCGATATCATCTACAACTTCCACCATTCCGACTGGATAGTGAACATCAATATCATACACCATTCTTGATTTTGGATAATACCAATATTCTTCAGGTTCAGAATACTCTGATTCACCATCTTTATTTCTGCTAATTCGATAAACTGCTTTTATTTTGATCACTTTTATTCTTTCCACTTTTGTATTTTTGGCACCTAAACCTGCGTCGTATTTAACATCTTCTTTGAGATCTTCTTTGTAAGCTGGACCGATGAATTTGCCAGTTATCATACTTTCTGGGAATTTGAAACATTGATATGTTAGAGTCATCATGTTGTGAGCTCGGAATAGTTCGCAATCGATGGCAGCTTCACGTAATGCGGTCAGGAACGATTGGATGAGATTGTCTTTTGCTTTGGCGAGATCTTCTACTATTTCGTCGGCAGTTAGACGGATGGTGTCATCTTTGTCGATTGTTTGTGGTTTTGTTACTTTGTAGCGATAGACGTTAACGTGGCGTTCGTTGAGGGGGAGTTGCTTGTGGCCGCATTGTCGAATGGCTCTGCCGACGATTTGCAAAATGCGAGTCTCCGTCCATGCGCTTTCACAAATATGTACTTGCCGAACATTATATAATTGGATTCCTTCAGTTGCGGATGGCGAAAGCAAAATCACTCTACATTTCGAACCGTAAATATTATCCGAACCATTGTACATAGCTTTAATCTTGATTCTTTCATTTTTATCAATTTGTCCATGATACTCGCAATATCCTTTGCCTTCGTTAGCTATTTTATAATCATTGTAACCAATCAATCTTAGATATACTTTTATCATATCAATACCTTCTACAACGACATAGTTGGAATATATCAATACCTTACCAGGACTAAGATGGGTCATAAACATAATCGCTAACATCTTCGGCGACGATTTGTACATCTCAGTAAACAACATAGATCTTGCATCACCAGAATTGTAAAAATTCAAGAACTTCTTTTCGTATTTTTGAGTGAATCCGACTGAAAATGCCGCCAAATCGTCGTAGATAGTTGGGCCTCTTACAACATCTTCTTCATGTATCGATTGAAAATATTTTTCTGTCCCGTAAACAAAGTTATTCAAAGCAGCTTGATATCTTCGGGCATTATCAGCTTCACTACCAAATGGTTCTTTACCAGTTTCAACGTCTACTCCTTTTTTATCAGTTAATTGAAACATGTTTGGTCTAGGTCGGATTTCGCCGGAAATTTGAGAACTAACGGGTGGAAAAACAAAATTACAAGCTTGCCTAGTGTATGTTCGATAGAGCTGCGACGATTTACCGACTCTTTGCATTCTTTTTTGGATATCGTTTTCTTTCTTTTCAAAAACGCGGTAAACATTGTATTGATATTCAGACATTGGCAAATTAATATATTCTAATTCTTGGGTAGCGTAAAGATCTGGAGTTGCACCAATATAATATGATACTAAACCCATAATACGTCTTTCGAACATGTTCTTCTTTTCGGGATTGAGAATGGGATAGTTAGATTCAGTGACAAATATTTTATTGAATTCGAGTTCGGACATTGGAAATATTCCAGGTCGGAGCATGTTAAAAAATAAAGAAAACTCGAATGGAACGTTAGTTGCTGGGGTAGCAGTCATAAGGATAACTTTTGTATTTTTATTTTCTCTTTTTTCTCGCACAATATATTCATAAATGATCTGTGCTCGTTGTCCTTTTTGAGAATTAATATTGGAATAAACGTTTCTGATAAAATTATGAGCTTCGTCGATGATATACATAGTTGGAAGTGATGTATCTATTTTTTTGATCGTTTCGATAAAATCTTTATCTGCATATGGACTATCGAAGTTCAACATGTGAATGTTCTTGAAACGAGCCAATTTAGTAACATTTTTTTCGTTTTCTTCTCCAGGATCTCGTTCCAGCCATATATTTAAATCTTGTAGCCACGGGTCATTTTTTATCGACGCTTTTATTAGAATAATTGTGTTGATATTTGGATCATAGTTATAAAAAACGTTAAGGAGATTTATTGCAGATATTGTCTTCCCTGCTCCCACATTATGAAACAGCAATATTTCGTTATAAGGTGAAGAAGGAGCCAAATACTTTCCAATAAACTCTTGGTATTTTCTCAGCTCCAACTTGCTTTCCACATTGCATGGATCAACATTTTCCCCCCGAAGAACAGGCGGCAATTTGTACTTTTTAAAATTCTTCGCAACCCAAACAGGAAATATTCTGCCATTATTTTTGATGTCAACATATTGATTTACTTGATTAAATGACTGATTTTGCATTTTAATTATAATTGGATGAGATTATTTATCTATGCCATTTGTGAATAATGTTAATCAATAATTATTAATTAACATTGCTTGATCCATACCTTTTTTATGTTGGAGAGACGATAATAGAATCTTTTATCATCTTTCATGTAAGTCATAACGTTGCTTTCGATGTCAGTTAATTTGCGACTATATCGCAACTGACCGTTATCACCTATAAAAGATACAAATGTTCCTTCTTGTGTTTCATTTAGCTCTTTTGTTGTGATTTCAATGTATCCATCGTTTAGCATTTCATCTATGATGTCTTTTAAAAATTTCCATGCGAAACCATAAGAGGTTATTTGGTTACTATTACAACATTTACTAATTTTTCCGAAAGCACCAGGGTTTCCTATTTTTTTCCCTGCGGACGCAACACTGTCATACGTATATAATATGCATCCGGTGTCTTTATCGATTTTGCATACTTTTTTACCAACCGAATGTATCTTATTTTTTAATTGCGTACACCATTCTAAATTGCTAACGTGATTATTCAGTTTATTTTCATCTAGGTGATTTACAACCATTGTATCGTCGTCGACCCTTTTAATAAAAAAATAAGCTACCAACCGGTGTGACAGCATCTGTTTGGGTTTTCCATCTTGCATATATAATTGAAACCTAGCGTACCCGTTTGAAGTTGCAGGGGCTAAAATTTTTTGTGTTCTAATATTTCTTAATTTTCCATATGATGAGATTTCATAATTGTCAAAAACAAGATTCCCTATTTTATCTATTTTTTTGAACACTTCATCCGATTCAAATCTTATTCCTTGCTTTTCTTTGCGGGCCCAAAGATATCCGCCACCTGTTTTATTTTTATGTATATTTTTGCAACACCAAATTATAAGATGTTTGCTTAAATTATTATCTCGTGCGGCTAATCTAATCGATTCATACTCTTCGATAAAATTACCGTTAACGTCTAATTTTGACACAAGTACATTGTCGTAAGAGCAATTGTTCTTGTGAGCATTTTTCATATTTTCGCTTCGAGTACAATATCTTAGATTGTCCAAATTATTGTTAGATTTGTCGCCATTGATATGATCCACCTGAACTTGTTCGGGATCCGTTTTTTTTTAAATATGTGCTGGCAACTAAAACATGAACATAACGTTTACACCTATTTCCCGCGTCATCATTTAGTGATATAATACGATATCCTGCAGAATTAACTTGTATTTTCAATGTTTTATTTGATACAAAAGAATAAATCTCACCTGCCTTCGAAATCCCATATCTACCCTCATAACCCACAATCGGACGATATTCTTCTTCCATTCTTCATACCTATCCTTACACAATCCACTTTTATATCACCTTTAACAATTAACCAATCGCTAAAAATCAATCACTCGAAGTCGTCTCCGAACTAGAAATTTGATCATCAATATTGCCAGACGCCGACAAATCAATATTCACATCACCAGTTTCATTCTTTTCTGCATCATCTGTCTTCTCGTCCGCTGGCTTTATTGACATCATTGACACGCATCCACCAACAATTATCATAATTATCATCCCACCTGAAAAAATTACTATAGGACCACATATAACCGATACAAGGACCGCAAAAAGAATGATACCACTATTATCTACTTCAGGTGGATTCATTGCAATTTCTTCGATTTCATCAAATTCAAACGTAATATTCTGAGAAACAAATGATGTCACCGGAACATACAACATATTACTATATACATATTCCATCACAGCTTCATTATTATCATAATCATATTCTTTCTCACAATGACCATTACAATATCCAAAAAACTAAAAAAAACTTGTATTACAACGATCATTAACAACCGAAATGTTGAACAAAACTTTTGTAAGTTGCAATGTCACATTCTCGTTACTCAATGAAAAACTAAATTCCATTCTATCATCAACCGTATTTTGAGTCACATAATTATAATTGTGACTATTGACTGATAGTATTAACAAAAACAATAACATCGTTAACCATTAATATAATGATGGCATACGTCTAATATTTCAAAAATCAATTTTTTAAAATAAATATCTTCCTTAATACAAATGAGAGATCTGTCTTCGTTGTTTGATATTTCGACCGGGTTATATTCCGTTTATAAATGGAGTTGTCGCAATGGCATCCCCAAAGAGTTGTTCATATTAATATTTACATATTACAGAAACTGTGATAGATGCATCTTTTGCTCTATAAAATGTTGCAGATACAACAACTATCAAAAACATAGAAATAATAACATCTCACTATGCAATCTCGTCACACCCTTAATAAATGCACACAATGATTACTCGTTCGGCAAAATAATTTGTATCGCATTCACAAAAAACGAATCTACTCAGATACCATTTACAATAAAATTGTTATTGGATAATTTGCTTGGATTAATTCGTCATTTTAAAGTTAATGATCAAACATATCGCATGAACGTTATCGATTTTAGTTATGATATTATTTTTAGTCTAATTGGACACATTTTTTCATCAATATCTATAAATCATCCAGTTAAACTTGGACGAGGAGATATTAAAGCATATTTATTAGCTGTTCGTACAGCATGTTTTGCTCTTATATATGGCGAAAATGTTGAATTGCGATGCGGTGATCGTTGGTTTGATTTGATTGCGTTGGGAGGATCGATAAATGTGCGTGGATTAAAATATTGATGCATTCTTTAATAATTGTCAATTATTAAAGAATATTAGTCGGAAGAAGTTGTTGAACTAGAACATTACCTTGAGAATTGAACATTCGAATTAATCTATTCAATATTGCCGGCAAATGTTTCATTGCCTTGAGATTTGAACGTTCAAATATTAGTCCATTCAACGTTGCTGGTAAGACGTTGCCTTGAGATTTGAACGTTCAAATATTAGTCCATTCAATGTTACTGGCAAGATGTTTGAGATTTGAACGTTCAAATATTAGTCCATTCAATGTTGCTGGCAAAGATATTGCCTGGAGATTTGAATATTCAAATATTAGTCCATTCAATGTTATTGGCAAAAGATGTTGCCCTGAGATTTGAATGTTCAAATATTAGTTCATTCAATGTTACTGGCAAGATGTTTGAGATTTGAACGTTCAAATATTAGTTCATTCAATGTTGCTGGCAAGATGTTGCCTTGAGATTTGAACGTTCAAATATTAGTTCATTCAATGTTACTGGCAAAGATGTTGCCTTGAGATTTGAACGTTCAAATATTAGTTCATTCAATGTTGCTGGCAAGATGTTGCCTTGAGATTTGAACGTTCAAATATTAGTTCATTCAATGTTACTGGAAAAGATGTTGCCTGACTATTGGAACGATTATTCACTGATATATGATCAAAAATAAAATTGATTTTTGATCATATCAATACCAAGTAACATATCTAGCTATAAATGCACGATCTAACAGAACTTTACAATGGAGCAACCGGGTTATATGCCGTCTATAAATGGTGCATATGCAACGGAATTCCGAAAGAATTATTTCAACTTATTTTTCGATGTCACAAAAACTATCCAAATTGTATATATTGTTCTCTTCAATGTTGCAGGTATGATTATCAAAGAACGAGATTTGAACATCGAAGTGGTGGCATGTGGACGTACTGTTTGAATCATACGAATAGAAATCGATCACTTCAGATGATAGTTGGCACGCTCTTAGACCAGTTCGAAAAAGATAGTGATAATAAAAGTATCATTGGTAAGTTAGTTCTTATTTCTTTTGCCAAAAATGAAGCAACACAGATACCAATTAAAATAGGCGAATTTATTAAAAAACTGCTGGAATGTGATGAAATAGTCGATATAAATAGATTATTTTCGTATAATTTGAAGTTTAACGAGGAACGGCAACCTTTTGCGATTAATGTTCTTGAATATGAATCTATTTTTTCCTTGATTGGATGCATTTTTTCAGATGTTGATGCAATTTATCAGACTTCGTACAAATATGCTAAATTATGGGATGTACGTGACGAATATGCCCGGGAGGATATAAAATATTATTTGCGTTGTGTTCGCGAAGAATGTTGCGTTTTTTTATATGGTCGAAGTAAAAAACTGATAAATTCATATGGTCAAAATAGCCAATCAAAAGATCATCAATATTTTCATTATCATTGCACAAAAGATTTGAATAATTTATTTGACGTTATCTGTAAGCGGTATTTGAAAGAATGACAGTGATGTTTCTTAATCGCATATTCAATAAATTATTGAATATGCTGCCAAGAATCGTATTTGCCGGAGAATTGCATGTCACTTTCAATAGATCATTGAAAGTTGAACGCAACGTTGCTGCAAAGAAATCATATTTGCTGGAGAATTGCGTGTCATATTCAAAGAATTATCGAACGTTGGACGCAACGCCGCTGCAAAGAAATCATATTTGCTGGAGAATCGCGTCACGTATTCAAACGATCATTGAATGTCACTGCAAAGAATTGTATTCGCAGGAGAATTGCGTTGCATATTCAAGAGATCGTTGAATATCACTACAAAGAATTGTGTTTGTTGGAGAATTACGTCACATATTCAAGAGATCATTGAACGTTTGACGCAATGTCGCTGCAGAGAATTGTATTCGCAGGAAAATTGCGTGTCATATTCAATAGATCATTGAAAGTTGAGCGCAATGTTATTGCAAAGAAATCATATTTGCTGGAGAATTGCGTGCCATACTCAATAGATCATTGAAAGTTGAGCGCAATGTCGCTGCAAAGGAATTATATTTGCGGGTCATATTCAACAGATCATTGAAAGTTGAACGTGGTGCTTCTGTAAAAAAATCGTATTTGCCGAAGAATTGCATGTCACTTTCAATAGATCATTGAAAATTGAACGCGAGGGATCGTATTTGCTAGAGAATTGCATCACGTATTCAAGAGATCATTGAATGTCACTGCAAAGAATTATATTCGCAGGAGAATTGCGTTACATATTCAAGAGATCGTTGAATGTTTGACGCAATGTTACTGTTGAGAATTATGTTTGCTGGAGAATTGCGTATCATATTCAAGAGATCATTGAAAGTTGAACGCAATGTTGCTGCAAAGAAATCATATTTGCTGGAGAACTGTGTCACATATTCAAGAGATCATTGAATGTCACTGCAAAGAATTGTATTTGCTGGAGAATTGCGTCACATATTCAAGAGATCATTGAAGGTCGAACGCAATGTTGCTGCAAAGAAATCATATTTGCTGGAGAATTGCGTGTCATATTCAATAGATCATTGAAGGTTGAACGCAATGTTGCTGCAAAGAAATCATATTTGCTGGAGAATTTGCGTGTCATATTCAATAGATCATTGAAAGTTGAGCGCAATATTGCCACAAAGAACCGTATTTGCTGGAGATTTGCATCACATATTCAAGAGATCATCAAAAAGGAATGTATTTTCTGAAGAACCGCGCGACACATTCAATCAACCATTTAACGTTGCTGCAAGAATTCTATTAGCTAGAGATTATATATCAATGAACATGATAATTTATCATATTCATTAAAATTGATCAAAAATATATCGTTGTCATTATCAATATCCAACTAGTATCAATGAATTTATCATTACTCTTCAATGAAGCAACAGGACTATATTCCGTATATAAATGGTGCCAGTATAACAAAATTCCAAAAGATTTATTTAATTTAATATTTTCATGTTTCAAAAGTTTCCCTAGATGCATATATTGCTCGCTTAAATGTTGCCAATATGATTACCATAACGTTAAGTATATATGGCGTCGTGACGAGAAATATCGCATAGGTCATGTTTTTAATAACTGCTCTTTAGGAGAGATCCTCGGAAATTTATTTATCCAGCTTGCGCGAGAACGACTTGATGATGTTACCATCGGCAAAATAGCGCTCATATCACTCGTTAAAAATGAAAATTCTAAAATCCCATCCCTAATAGGAGATTTTTTGGATAAAATATTAGAATCAAAGTGTCGCATCAATAATTATCGAATAAAAATATTCAATATTGGATATGGACCGTTGTTTCGCATCATTGGATCTTTTTATTCGAATATTTCTGGCGTTGTCAATAATTATCCTCGAAAAAAGCACGCGATTTTTTATGATAATGAAGGATATGGTCACAATGTTGATCAAACATTCGAAAGATTCCCACGAGAATCGGTAATTCACAAATATAGTAATGTAACTCTTAATTCTTATTTGCGACATGTACGCATGACTTGTTCTGACATATTATATGGCGATAGAAAGGCTTGTTTCAAAAGTACCTTCGATTGTCTAAAACCTTGGAAAAAACTTAAACGTGATTTAGAATATTATCCATACGACCCTTTCAGCGATTTTAATAATTTGTCCCACGGAATCAGATATCATTTTTTCGAAAATTAATGAACATAATTATTATTTTCATTAAATATCTATCATTGTATTAATTGGTGTAGTCAGTAATTCGACCAATATATTTTGCATATCAGGACTAGTCATCAATTGCGTCGATATTCGCATACCTAAAGAGCATGTCATAAAAAGGATATCCGGATCGCCATTTGTTTTTTTACTAATTATGACAGTATATTCGTTCTTTTTTTTGACGATTGACGTTCCGGACCAGTTCTTCAACAAAATAGCTAACTTTTCTTCTGATAAGTTTTCAATAATATCAGTGACAATTTTTTTGTACTTATCTTTTATCTTCAAATTATTTATCAAGGTTTTGCGGTCGATTACATAATCGCCAGAAATATAATATTCTAATGTTGGATAATTCATCGACTCCAAATTCTTAATCTCAGAATAAGATGTGAATCCGTTCGCAATGTATTTACTAATCTCGTGCGATTTGGCCAGTTCCGTTGCATCAGTTGGAATGCCGCACAGACTATTCAACATTTCATCATAGTTATCAAAGTCAGTACCAATTTCGTTAAATTTTTCTGGATCATCTCTGTACTGCATAATAGTTCCGTAAATATCTTGCGCAATCAATTTAGCAAAGAATTCTAACTCTTCTCTGTAAATAATTCGTTTTTTAATTGCAAATAACAGAATCAATGGTAATCTGAATGGCAAATTATTCATGCTGTGACAAATAACTGCATGTAACATAAATCCGATACATATCAAATCATTTTCTGAAAATTTCTTAATGGACTCCAAATTAAACGTGCTATGGGTTCCATAATTATGTAAATATTTGTCCGCAAAATGATTTATAGCTGTTTCCATAAATTCTCTTTTCGGGCCGTTACCAAAAGATATCGTCTGATTCTTATCAACATAATTAATGGAAAAATCCACGTCAACTCGTAACAATTCCATAATATTCAACATCTTCTTGAATTTATTCGAATCAGTATGAACAGATAATTCCACCGAAGATTCAAAGTTTTTTTTCTCCCTAATCACGAAATGTTTTTGCACCGTATCTTTGAAAGAAATATCACTTCTGATGACAATTTCCGTAAAGTTATTAACAACAAAATCAGTGCCATCGTCTATTTTATGATAGTAATACTTCTCATTTGCTTTCAACAATATCAAATCATTCGTAAAAATAATGTCTTGGATCATATCAGGCGCATCTTTAAATTTATACAGATAATATGTCCCATCACCAACATGAATTTTATCTATTTCCATCGTATTATGTCGGTTCTCAGGTAGCTCACTATCTGACAAATAATAAATTGTACCAGCATCATAAAAGACAACACCATAATCCCGTAACTTATAATATTGCAATCCACAAATATTAAAATAAATGCTTTTATCATGTACACAATATCTCATTGGTTCAGTACTGCTATTTATCAATACAAGTTCGTTCTGGAAATGAATATCAATATCTACAAAATCATACAACAGTTTGTTATGTGGACATATTCTAATATACTTCCCATAAACCATGCCCCATAAACAGTTATTATCCAACGTACATATCTCCGTGTTCTCACCATCATTGCTGTTCAACATGAAGATCTTGTTCTTGTCAGCTAAAATTTTTACTAATGTGTGCGTTTTATGATCATATTTGAAAACGTTTTTATTCTTTTTGACATATATTGTTGAATCGTGAACGCAAACGTATATATTCTGACTTTCTATTGTGAACGTCGATTTGAAGTATAACCACAAGATATTCGCGGTGTCAGAATAAGTATTGCCCGCGAAGAGTACGTGATGATATCCCGCAGCAAAACAATGGATAAATTTCTTGTTAAATTGAATTCGTTCCAAATCAATCGGAAAAATTAATTCATAGAAAGGTCTCTCAAATTGTTTGTTTAGTATCATAGATAACCCGCATTTCTTATTAACTATTCCATTTTTGACTTTGAGCGACTTATCAAATAGACATATTTTGCCCTTCCATAAAAACAATGTTGTATCCCCCGTCATGATAACTTTTTCCACATCTTCGGCCAACAAAGAAAAACCTTCATTTGTTTTTTGATTTTCTTTCTGCGCCATCATAAAATATTCATGGTTATCTACGGAAACTGTTGCTTCACGATCAGAATTGATTCCGAATACATATATTGGTGTAGAATTTTGTTGCGAACTGTTCTCTAACTGAACAATCATATTATTTTGACCAACTCGCGTATAACGTTGGGCCATCAATGAAAATACGCTCTCCGTTATGTCGTAATTCTCCGTTTCATCTGATTCTTCTTCATCATCTGATTCGTCAATGATTTGATCATCAATTATATCTTCGTCGCCTTTTTCGTCCTCGATAAAGTTAGAAATCCACAGTTTTTGGGCAGATGTGTATATAAAAGTAATATATTGTCCACAATGAAAATTTACTATTTTTTCATCCTCTTCTAAAACTATATGAGTCATCAATGGTAAATATAGATGTTTATTACCATATCCAGTTTTACGATTTTTGTTAGATCCCATAATCCACAATCGATTGATAGAATCAACAATCAATATATTTGTAAAACTTGAATATATTTCTTGGATTTTGATGTCGTTCATTATATTATACAAGTATTAGATATTTTTATGTTAAAAATATCTAATATGCGTCATATTTTTAAAATGTTTCCATCAAATTGATTTTGTTGTTTATGTTCGTGCCAACTGAGTTGAATTTAATTTTTGATGCGACGTAATCTTTGTAGGCGCAGTAAGAGAAGGTACCAAATCTCCATAAATATTGGGGTATTGACTCAAGTCCAAAATAAAACGGAGGAATAGTCGCGCAAGAAACTAACTCACATTCTAACGGCACATCCATCGATCCAACAATCAATTCATTTATTGTCGGATACATATCGTAAAAAATATCAATAAAGTCATAAATACATTCATTGCCCTTGACATTCGGCGGCATATTATCCAAAACAGGACAATTTGTCTTATCAATGAATATATCGCATGGAGTTATGATTGCCTTAATAATAAATTCATTGTAGCCAAAGACAACGTACAGCATTTTCAAGAGTGAATACATATACGATGAAGTTAAAATCAGTTCTCCTACCCCCGCTTGTAATAAAACAGTGATTAATTCGTTCGACAAAAATGCGTCTATGAAATCATCCCCAAGGACATTAATGAATCGCCCTTGTGTTACCGGAGTGAATTGATCCCAAGAGATAAATGAAAGATTACCAATTAAATAAATGACCCATTCCATATCTGACTGATCTACAGAATTGATCAATAGAATCATACTGATATATGAAAAATACATCTCTGGATATCGGTCAGCTAAATATCGCAAGTCTCTCTCTAACGTAAACAAATTGACTCGTAATTTTGCGGTGGACATTCGGGCTGTATTGAACATAGATATTTCTGGATCTGTCTGATCTACGATATCTTCTCCAATACTTGTCAGTTGTTTCCAGCTGTCAGTATATAAAACGCTGCATGTGTAGGTATTTGCAAATTTTTGATTAGCGATGATTTCCATGATACTTTGCGGATCGACAAATTCTGTAAATAATCTGTAGGCGGTGGGAATATAATCGTTGGATGCGAGGGCTTCGTCTAAGGCAATACGTTCGCGAGGACTGAATGCAACTGGTAATTTGTTTAGATTATGTTGTTTTATCGGTTTCGGAGTCACCTTAAAACTTGTGATGATATTATCTGTCCAGCCTAAACATTCATTTGACAGATAGTATGTGTATTTACCGATAGCATTAATATGAGTGTTAGGATAAAGTGGAGGCTTCATAGATTTTTGTAATAATAATTTTATCAATTCCCCTGATGTGTATTGGATATCCGATGCTATTTTTTTTATTGTGCCAGGAATCGTTGACATATTTACTATATAGTGATATTTAGATAATATTTGTGTGTTTAAAAAAATTGAATCTGTTATTGTCTTGATAAATAATACAATTATTTATCAAAAATGTTCTATTTCGATATATTTTCGCAGATATGCAAATATTTGAACAATAAAGATAAGATAGGTTTGTCAGCTATATCTCACGCTACCGATTGTTTCAAATACAGATTAATATATACAAATCGTATTTTCGAACCGAGAATTAGGGGATTACCTTTTTATGATAATTTTGAATGTGTAAATATTAACTGCACTTGCGCAAAGATTCCTAAAAATACTAAAAAAATGCATATGGCATGTTTCCGAGAATGTGACAGGAATCCGGAATTATTGTCTTTGAATAATCTTACTCATTTAGTTTTGTATAAAACAAGCACGTTGTCATCTCGGAGATGCGCCGGCCAAGAAAATATATGTTACGTATATCAAAATATACTAATACCAAAATCTGTTACCCATCTAAAAATAGGTGGACATTTTGATCAACCAATTAACATTCCCAATTCTGTTACACATCTGATTTTCGGGGGACATTTTAATCAGTCCATCGAAAAAGTATTACCTAATTTTATCACTCATTTAACGTTTGGTGAATATTTTAATCGGTCAATCAAAAACATTATACCAAATTCTGTTACTCATTTAACATTTGGTTATTCATTCAATGCATCAATTAAAAATTGTATACCTGATTCAGTTACGCATTTGACTTTAAGATATGGATTTGACAACTTTGGTACCCGACTCCCTGCATCCATTACGTGTCTAAAATTAGAAAATTATAGTAACATCAAACACAAGACATTGTTTGTCAAAGATTTGGATAATTTTACGGAAGATTACCATCATATACTTAAAAAGTACATTCCAGGATCGATGAATGAAATAATAATAGTATCCAAAGAATAAAAATGAATTAATTTTGAGTATAGAATATGACATTGATATGTATATGCAAAATGTTCTATTTCGACATCTTTTCGCAGATATGCAAATATTTGAATAACAAAGATAAGATAAATTTGTCAGCTATATCGAGTGTTACTGATCGGTTCAAATGTAAACTGATGTTTTCAGATTTCGTTCTAGAAAAACAAATTCGTAGATTACCTTTTTGCGATAACTTTGAAAATTTATATGCCAATTGCACATGTGACAAAATACCAAGAGGAGTCAAAAAATTAGAAATAGAGTGTTTTGGAATGTGTAAAGAAGATTCCCAGATGTCATTTTTGGGCGGAAATCTTACTGAGTTGATATTATATCAATACTCATACAAACCAATAACAAGAGAATGTTTCACTTATAAAAATTTACGAATACCAAAGTCCGTTACTAAGTTGATCACCGGCGGTCGATTTAATCAATCTATAGAGAACCTAATTTCTGATTCGGTCACTCATTTGGCATTAGGTTGGGATTTTAATCAATCTATAAAAAATATTATACCAGATTCTGTTACCCATTTATCTATTGCACAATATTGGAATCATACAATACAATATTGTATACCTCAATCAGTCACACATTTGACGTTGCTGTACGGATGTGGTAGTTTTGTTTCTCCAATTCCTAGATCGATAAAATGTCTAAAGTTAGAAACAATACATGGTTCGGTACATATTATGCTATCTGGAAAAGATTTAGTGAACTTAAACGATAATATGGGAGCTGTACTCAGAAAATTTGTACCTTCTTCAATAAATGAAATAATCATATGTCCGCGCTTGTTTATTATCAATAACAAGCAAGATTCAAAAAAAATGAATTAATTTTGAATATAGAATATCATATTGATATGTATATGCAAATGTTCTATTTCGACATTTTTTCGCAGATATGCAAATATTTGAACAATAAAGATAAGATAAATTTGTCAGCTATATCTGTTGTTACTGATCGGTTCAAATATAAACTGATATTCACACGTTTCGTTTTAGAAAAACAAATTCGTAGATTATCTTTTTGCGATAATTTTGAATATTTATGCGCCGATTGTATATGTGATAATATTCCGAAAGGTGCTAAAAAATTGCGCATAGAGTGTCGAGGAATGTGTAAGATAAATTCTGAATTAACATTTTTGGGCGAAAATATTACAGATTTGTTATTATATCAATGCTTAGATCGACCACCAGAAAGAGAATGTTATGTTTATCAAAATTTACAGATACCGAATTCCGTCGCTAGTTTGACCACTGGTGGCTCATTTAATCAGTCTATCGAAAATTTGATCCCTAATTCTGTTACTCATTTGACATTAGGTTGGTATTTTGACAAATCTATTAAAAATAATATACCAAATTCCGTTACGCATCTAACTTTGCCGTATAGATACGATAATTTTGTTTCGCCGCTCCCTAAATCTGTTAAGTGCCTAAAACTAAAAACAGGGTCTCAGCCGCCCAAAAATATTGTATTATCCGGCAAGGATTTGATAAACTTACACGATAATACTGGAGCTTTACTTAGAGGATTTGTACCATCTTCAATCGATAAAATAATAATCGAATAAAATCTTGTTTGTCATCACTCGATAACAAATAAGATCCTAAAAAAAAATTGAATTAATCATCTATACAAAGTATGATATTTATACTTATCAAAAATGGAATATTTGGACATCTTTTCTCAAATCTGCAAATATTTGAACACTAAAGATAGAATTCATCTGACAGCTGCATCGACAGTCACAAATCAATTCAAACATAAGTTAATATTCATAGAACGTGTTTTGTTGAAACAGATTGAGAATTTGCCTTTTTTTGATAATTTTAAGAATGTAGTAGCGCGTTGCACCGACAGAAAGTTTCCTAAAAATAGTAAGCGTTTAGTTATGATATGCTGCCGTGATTGTACGCATTGTGATCTTATTATGTTGTCTCCGGATCTACAAAATATAAATCATTTGACGTTGAGACAATGCGCTGGATACCCAGAACATAGATTTTTTTGCGAACAACTTATGTCTACCGAATGTTATGTATTTTCGCGAATCAAAATACCTAATTCTGTAACTTGTGTCAATTTTGATGGTGTTTATAATCAATCTGTTCCGAAAATACCAAATTCTGTCACTCATTTGACATTCGGATATTTTTTTGACAAACCCATAAAAGGAACAATACCTAATTCAGTCACCCATTTAGTTTTTGGCGATAAATTTAACAAACCCACAAAAGATTACATACCTTATTCTGTTACCCATTTGAAATTGGGCGAATCCTTTGATCATTTTGCGGAAGATTTCATACCAGACTCAGTGACTCATTTGTCAACGGGTAGACAATTTTATGAGTTCCAAAAGATTCCTACATCTGTCATATATATTAAAATAAAAGGATGGGAACAATATTATCCTACTAAAAAAGTAATACTAAATACCCTATACGGCAGCAACGTCGTCCGACCTAAAAAATGATACTAAATGCCCACTCGGAAATTAATACTATCAAAATCTTATTTATTTTTAACAAACAGTAAATAAGAGAAAAAAGTGAATTAATTATTGATACGATCCATGTATCAATACATACATCAAAAATGTTCAATTTCGATATCTTTTTCCAAATCTGTAAATATTTAAACAATAAAGATAAAATTCGTCTGACTGCAATATCTACGATTACAGATTATTATAAATACAAGTTACCTTTTGGAGATTGCGTTTTCCAAAAACATATCAATCGTTTACCATTTTTTGATAATTTTGAGTATGTGAGATGCAATTGTGTTAACATGAGATTTCCTAAAAATAGCAAATATGTATTTATGGAATGCAATTACGATTGTACTTCTGACGATATCGTTAAACGTATTGTGTTTCCAAATATAACTCATTTGACATTATGCCAAAGACCTAACGATCAATTTTATAAAGGAAGACGTCTGTCGAACATATGTTATGTTTTTTCAGCGTTAACGATACCCAATACTGTCACACATTTATATTTTACTGGCACCTTTAATAGTTATCTTCCAAAAATACCTGATTCTGTGACGCACTTGAAATTTGGCGATTCGTTTAATCGGTCCACTGAGGATGTAATCCCAAATTCTGTTACTCATTTAAGATTGGGCGAATCATTTGATTATTTTCATAACAATATACCTTCTTCTGTGACTCATCTTAGTGTAGCTTATAATTTTAATAAGATGCACACACTCCCCCACACTATTACATATATTAAGATAGGAAAATATGAACAATATGTTTCAATAGATAAATATATTACCTAATCGTTTCCATTTTTGCATCAATAATTATTGATACAAAAATGTTAAATTTTTACTTTAGTCACGTCGATTCTATATGGTTCGTCTGATTCGCCACCAAACGGTGATCTGAGGCAAATCCTCGAACGTGAATTTGGATCACAATATTCTGTAAATACCAATAGATGATCTTGTGCAGGAGAAATCTTCCAAAATCTATTGACTTTGACATCTTCAACATTTTTAGTCGTTTCAACATCCTCCTTTGTCAAAAATGGTTTAATTGATCCACAAATACGTTTGCATCTTGAATGTATTTCTGGATTAATATACGATGACTTTTCGATGTGACAAACTCTGCAACCATACGAACTAGTTTTAGATCTATAAGGAATTGCTGGATCCAATCCTGTTTCTATTTCAGATTGTATTGCATTTCGTTTAACACTTTTTAGCAAAGTAGGATCGCAAATTTTATATCCGATTGACTCCGTGCAAGTCTTTTTATGAGATCTACCATTCTCTCTTCCTATTCTTTCATCAATTGGTTTCTTTTTTTTAGTTCTGGTAGATTTGCCAGGTTCGGTGTAGTTAAGTTTCGGATTTGCTTTCTTTTTGTTAGGATTGAATTTTTTCTCGGACATTTAGAATAATACACAAGGTATTCTATATTATATTGAGAGTAATATTTTCATTTTTTTTCGTTGCCTTAAAAAATTGATTTATTAATCCACAATAAAATCTATAACCTATACATACTCAAAATGGAATATGAAGACGTAGTGCATCCAGTTTTGTATCATTTAGAACTAAAACATATTATCGCTTGTTCAATGGTGAACAAACTTTTCAAAAAAATATGTGATTTACAATATTCTCGATTGTTGGACGAAGATTATCCAAATGCCTCAAAAGTTCCATGTCATAAAGAAAATTACATCGCTTATCACAATATTAATTTTTTTAGAGAGATGTATTATCCTTCAGTCGAGTTAGATGATTTTTTGTTGAAACGTGATTTAATTTTGAGTAGTTACAAGGTAAACGAAATTCCTGATTCAATTTGGTTACTCAATGGTTTAGAATATGTACAAATGTGTTGCAACAATATTCCCATAATTCCGACATCTATTGTGCGACTTATAAATTTACGAGAACTGTATTTGAATCATAACAAAATATCAAAAATACCAAAGATCATAGGACAACTTACAAATTTGCGTTATCTAGGACTCGTAAACAACCAAATACTAATGATACCAGAAACAATTGGATTTCTTATCAATTTAGAAGAATTGCGGTTGTGTTGTAATCAAATATGTGTAATACCTGAATCTATTGGACAACTTGTTAAATTAAAATCATTAGGGTTCAATTTTAATAATGTAACAAAATTACCAAAATCAATAGGACACCTCATTAATTTACGAGAATTATGGTTTATGAAAAATCCAATTGTTAAAATACCGAAAATCATATCGCAACTCAATTGTAACATTGTTAGCGTCAGAAATTTCTGATAACATGATAACTAAAAATTTTAGTTATCACGTGCATTCATTACTAAAATATTCGAACCACGATGATAATGTTTTACGTTCTGACACAATGCGTGTATTAAACATTTTTCATCATTGTCACATTTTTTCATCTTCTTTATCTTGCCATAATTACCATTTATGATTTTGACTCTATAATATTTGGATTTATACGCATATCCTGCGTCGACAATTTTGCATTCTTCAATATCGCTGATGTCGAGATATTTTGAAAATTTAACATATAACTCGTCGTTGGATAATATTTTATTCTCATCGTAAAAATTAAATCCATTGTTGTAATATTTTAAAAACAGTCCGATATTGCATTCAAAGATGTTAACATTGATTTCTTGATCGATTATGCGTTTTATGTTAGTCACCATCAATTTATTTGGAAATTTTAAGCTAATTGCTTCATCATATTTACTCATACAAGAATCAGCTGTATATAAATTTATAATTATGTTTTCATCAATAAGTATTTCAACACCTGACCCTGGTATTATTGTTATTTTAGGTTTTTTTTCGCAAACAGAAACTATTTCGTATACATTTTCTAGAGTTGTATCGCGGGTGATATGCACTTTCAGATCGATATCGTTCCACTTTGATCCAATAATTGATTTTATTATTATTGATCCAGATATTACTGCATTCCATTTTTGTATTATGTGAAAGATATGTGAATGTTTATCGCCAAATATTTTAGACAACTCATTTCCAAATTGTATCACCGCATTCTTTTCGAGATCTTCCTTGCATAAATATTTCGAAAATAATTTACACGTTATCAATAAATTAAACAAATTGATAGGATCGAGCAATTGCTTAATATGATGATTAAAAATGTCACTGTTGATGATTGTCTCCATTTTTGACATTATAAATTGTTATCCATCGTAATATTAGTTTTTTCAATTTTTTCGAAAAATTGAAAAAAAAATAATCTTAAATCTATGTCAAAATATGCTCTAATAAATGAATATTATCAAATTTGCGAAAGATGACAGATCATTAGTTATCGACAAACAAATCATCGGCAAATATAAACTATCAATGATTTATGCACATTTTAATGTTTTTTCGGACACTAACGAAATTGAACTTGATGTTGTGTATGATGATTTTATGCCGGTATATAATATGTTACTCGGTAAATTATATCAATGGGAATTACCGGACAGGTCACATCGAATAGCGCATGATATGGGATTATTTAGTGACGAGATAGATAAGATTCATAAGATCTTCGTTTGCGAATATCAACAAAAGCTGGTTAAGGTGCGCCGATTTTTGAATGCTAGTGATAAATTATTGATAGCAGATGGGACAGACGAATATTTTAATTATAAAAATGCTTTTTCGAATACGGTGAATATTGTTCCGGTACAAATAATAACGAGAGGCTGGGGTCTTAATTTCATCAGCATCTATAATGGCATTCCTATTTACATTAATATCACATCTAAAAATGAGATACATCTAAAGAATCATGACGGAAATGTCAATATTAATGAAATTAGACGAAGAATGTTGTTTATGGAACACGACGAGGATGAACTATATGGCAATTTTGACGCATGTAATAATCCCCAAACAATCTTAAAAGAAGAACTTTATGGAGATGATGAATGTATTTTTTTGAAAAATGTGATGGCGTGGTTTGTTATGTTGCAATCTAATATGTGTAGTGAATATCTTGACGACGCTGATTTTCATGATGTATCACCTACTTTTTTTAACATGATGCCTAATAGTGAGATGTGTAAAAAAATTGTTATGATGATCGATGCAAATAGGAAAAGTATTGACGATTATGAATTATTTATGCAAACTAAAAAGTATATTACTAACCATTATTCGATGCCGGGAAATGAGAATCAGGAGACGTATGATTATTCGTTTTTGGGATGTTTCTGTTTTGTTAATATTTCTGGTGAATATTTTATTTGTCAGAAATATAAACATGTTATTTGTTTGATTATTAGTAATGTCAGAATTTTGTCCAGTTGTTGGTTATGAAGATAGATATGGTGTTTCGAAAGATGCAATGGTGACGTCATTTAAGACTAATAAAATAATGAAAACTCGTGTTAGTCCAAGCGGATACAAAATGATAAATTTGTATGACTGTCACAATAATAAACATACTCATTCCATACATATATTGGTAGCAAAAACTTATTTAAAAAAAACAAATTTGGAACAAATTCAAGTAGATCATATCGATGGAAATAAGTTAAATAATAATTTGAATAATTTAAGATTTGTGACTCCAAGTGAAAATTCAAAAAATGCGCACAGAAACAATAAAAATATAACGCGCAACAAAAGATCTGTATGCAAATTAGATATTAATAATAATATTCTTGAAACTTACGAATCTGTCATATCCGCTGCACGAAATAATAATTTGTATGCTGTTCAGATCATTAATTGTTGCAAGGATACAAATAAAACATTGAAAGGACACCGTTGGATTTATCAAGAAAAAAATATCAAAAATATGAAATTAGAGAGTGATGAAATATTTAAAAAAATAGATGAAATAGATGGAATGTTATTTGATTCTTACGAAATATCGTCATATGGAAAAGTTAGGAACATAAAAACACAACATTTTTTAGCTCCCGAATTTTCAACAGGATACGTTCGATTTCAATTGTGCACAATAGACCACATCCATAAACATTTTTCAGCACACCGCATAGTGGCTTATTTCTTTATCAGAAAAGAAAACAATCCAAAGATGGTTGTAAATCACATCGACGAAAATAAAATGAATAATCATTTTACCAATTTAGAATGGTCAACGTACTCCGAAAATACGTTGCATTCAGTCGGTAAAAAAGTTTGCAAAATTGATAAACACACCGGAAAAATTTTGTATACATACAGCAGTGCAACGTGCGCATCAAAAGTATTCGGAAAATCATACGGTGGCACAAAAATAGGTGAATGTTGCAATAACAAATCGAAAACTACGTACGGTTATATATGGAAATATTTAGAAAAAATTATCGGCGAAATGATTGATGATGGATATATCAAAATCGCGGCAAAAGAACTATCAGAATATCCCGAAGAAACCTTAGTATCATTCATTACCAACGCTGGCCAATTAAGATATGGGCGCGTTTTAGTTGGTATTGACACCGAACGATTCACTTACACAAAAGATGAAGAACGATTTAGCTTTCTACTTTCTAACGTCAAAGAAATGTGGATAAAAGAAAATGTTAATTAATAATTATTTGTTAACATTTTTAGTGTTTATTTTGAGCATCTTCCACCGTTACAAAGTCTCTGGTTGGCTAAGAATCTCGGGCCGCAACCTTGTTTTTTGAAATATCTTACAACAGGGATAGGCTCTACTGGGCATTTTTTAAAACATGGTGAAGAGTCGCAGGGGTTGCAAGGACCACACTCGTCGTTATGATAATATTCCTTTTCTGCTAACTTAGCTACATATCCTCGTCTAACTGGATGGAGTAACTGATCGCGACATTCTGAGAAGCAATCTTGGGATAACTTATTAAAGAAGGAAAGACATGTTACATCAGGAACACACTGGATATGGCATAGGCCTAAATTTCCAATCGAGTTATCGCCTAACCCGAAAATTAATCCATCTGTACTAACAAAAACAATATGAGTCTGACTAATATTAATCTCTTTAATTCTCCATGATGGACAAACTGATTGTACCCATCTTGGAACAGTAGAGTTAGCTAAGCACTTCCATTTGCCTGTACTGTAGACTCTTCCTGATTGAGTGATATACATAGTGACCCATTTATCGCTCCAAACAGAAACTACTTGGCAATCAAATAAGCATCTATTTACTTGTTTAAAGCAAACTTGTGAAACGTACGAATTAATTCCGAGCTCACCATGGCAATTCTCTCCAATAGCGTAAATCTCATTTGGGCAAGCAAGACCACCGACCAAAACAGACAAATTGTTCTGTCCAACTCCAACATCCAAAACACGTCTGTTCAATCTAAAAACTGTTGGCACATCAGGCGTAATTGCTTGTCTGACGTTACAACCATGTGGTTTAACGAAGCAGACATGATCTCCACCTTTAAGGTAAGTGTTAACAATTCTTGTTCTAAATGGATTCAAGAATCGTGGGCATGGGAAGATTGATTCGCAAACTAACAAGTATTTCAAGTTAGTCAATTCAACTGGGTCTAAGATTGAACCATAGTTGAGAAGAAATTGTTCGCATTCACTGCTGACATCGAGCGGAAATTCAACGTTGCATTTATCGCAATTGGTTTCAAATGCAATACCTCCAGGGTTATCTAAATCAACAAACAATTTAATATGTTCACCTTCTTCAACACAGAATTTCAATTTAAGAATCTTGTCCAAACAATAGTCGTGTCCATCAATGCAATATTTGTTTGAATCAAATTCAACAACTGAGTTGCAATCAACTGCAACGCATTGAACTTCTCCACAATGTTGGCTGACTGCTTTACAGACACTCTTTCTGTTGTAGAGAGTAATTGATTTAATGATTGGTTGTTCGCAGCATCGATCTCTGTTGCAGACGTCACCAATATCAATGTAGATGTATGAATCGCATGGTTCGCAAGTGTTGTCACAAGTTGGTGCATCATTACAATCTTTTAATGCTTTTAAGAAATCGCAGACGTTTTGAGGTTTGTCGCAGTTATCGTTACAGCAACCTGGCTCGCATCCTGGGAAATTAAGAGAGACTCCAAATTTGCTCAAGTCTGTGCAAAATGGTTTGTAGCATGATTTTTTAGGGCAGACACAGTTTTCGTTATTCTTTTCCAAACAACAGTTGAGTTGATCAGCTGGGAGACTGATTGTAGCATGAGATGTGTTCAATAATTCTTCCAAACATGATCGTTTCAATAAGCTGGCGTTATTTCTAACCCAGTGAAGTGATCCGAGAACATATAATCTGTTACAGTCATCCGCTAAAACAGTAATGTTTGATCCAGCATATACGCTAACCCAGCATGGTTGTGGTAAGCAAGCTTCATCACAGATGTTCTTTTTGCATTCATTTTGTACGCAGCAATCTAATGGAACACAGATAGCTGGTTCAAATTCAACTTGTCCAGCAGATGTGAATGATCTATCGCATGATGAGATGAGAGTGTATGATGATTCAAGGGAAAGTCTAATTGCGATTCCATCAATTGAAGCATTTGGGATGGAGAAGTCATCTCCGATATTGGTGATAATAAAATCGCATCCGCAGTCTCCATGGACTGGAACGGTGAATGAGACTGGGTTTCCAGTTGTTAAAAATAATTTGTATGAAGATTGAAGGTCATCGTCTCCACAGCATGTTTCTTTCAAGCAACCGCATTTAACAAATAAGTTTTCGAGAGTTACAGTGACAGATCCAGTTGCAACTCCGCATTTATCGACGCACAAGAATCCGACATAGGAATATTCTCCCCAGACTGGAACTCTTGCAACAATTGTTTCAGTAGAACCAGTTTCTCCGCTGTGAATTAATAAACAACCTGCTGGTTTGCAAGCGTTTCTCTTTTGGATACATGAAACTGTATCACATGATTTTTTTGGAATGACTGGTTTGTTCATGTCATGCAAGTTTCCTGAGAATTTGCAGCATGAAGAGTTGTCATGTAAATTGGTGTTTGTGACAATGATTTCAACTGCAGAATCATATTTGCATTGACCTTGTGGGACGAGTTGGTATTCGCTGTTGTCGCCTACTCCCCAAATTTTATGACATTCTGTTAAGATGACAATATGGTTAGATCCAGCACGAATACGGATAGCTTTATCACCACAGCAAGCAGCAGGTGTATAGACTTCACGGACGGTTGGACTACAACTTCCAGCGTTATAATCATATTCGAAGACATAACCGTTTGCACTTAAAAAATATACAAAGTTATCGGTACTTTGGGAATCGATGACGTGACCGACAATGTCTGGATTTGGAACAACCTCTTGAAAGCTAGGTTGTATTTTGTTATGAATCAATCCACTTTGATATACTCGACCTCCATTTGTGACAACGCTTGTGGTTTGTGCATTTACTGATGCCGTCACAGGAGTACTATTAATCATTCTCTGAATTGCATGTCCTACGTTTGAACTCATACTTATATTATAAGTACATAAAATTATAATTTTTCAATGGCAAAAAAAATTATATATTTTCACATTTAAACGCCATTTATTAACCAATCATATTTCACAAATAATTTAAACTTTATTTCACTTAAACGCATTCCATTAAAAAATTATATTTTATAAATATAATTTTTTATTTAGCTATTTTTTCATACGCTTTCTTGGACGCAATCTGTTCTGCTTTCCTTTTCGATGATCCTTGTCCAGTGCTCAACAATTTTTCGTCATTATCAGGATGACACAAACCAACTTCGAACATCTTGTTATGGTCTGGACCACTTTCACTAATTAATTTATAAACAGGGTATCCCCATCCATTTTTATTAAAATAATGGTAAATTAGTTCCTTATAATTTGTTTCATTAACAGCAATCTGATCAATATCCAACTCAATATCCAAGACGGCCAAGACAAAATCGTTAGTAATTTTTAATCCCAATTCTAAATATAACGCGCCGATAAATGCTTCAAATCCGCCGCCAATGATATTTACATTCGTTCTACCATATAATATTTCAATATTTTGACTCACCATCACATATTCAGATATACCTGTTTTTTCTGCCAAAAAAAATAACGAATCTTTATTCTCCAATTTAGATCTTAAACGCGTCAAAAATCCTTCATCCCTTGTCCTATATTTTTTGTACAAGTGTAGCGCAATGATAAAATGAATAACTCCACCACCTAAAAATTGTAATCGACAATTTGATTTTTTTTGCAATGGTATGCATTTTTTATCCACAACTACCTTTTTATCAGAATTATTTCGGTTCAAATACGATCGATGCGTCATTGCTTCCCAAAAGCGGCGATTATTAACTTTAATCTTTTTGTTAGTCGGAACTTCATATTTGTATAATATTTCTGATATTATCTTCTCTGTTATCAAAACATTATGTGGATTATGGATCGGTAATGTTTTTTTGTCTGATTTTTTAACTTTTTCTATCTTCTCAATACGATCCATCCAATCAGTTACTACTTCATCATTAACAATTATGCCCATGTTTTCGAGTACCTTCTTTGACGCGTTCTGTTCCGCCTTCCGTTTGAAACGGGAAGAACCCTTGCCAATGATTTTGCCCTTAGGGTCTCTCACAGTACTAATATATTTGTTACCAACATATTCTTCGTCGTACTTGGGATGACCCCACTTCAATTGATGAAAATATCGCAACAATAAATCTTTGTAATTATCATCATGGGCGATCATCTCTGCAAAATCCTTATGTTTTTCTATCAGTGCAACTACTAATTGTCTCGTATACATGATACCGTAGTTCAAATAAAAAGCGCCAATAAACGCTTCAAAAACATCTTCCATGACGTGATCGTTGATTTTAAAATTGAATGTTTGGACATAGCGATCTAATAATAAAATATAAGACAACTCTGTCATAGACTCACCGCGTTCTATCTTAATTCGTAACTTTGTCAAAAATCCTTCATTCTCATTTTCATATCTTATGAAGATGTATTCAGTAACAAGAACATGAAAGATTGCGTCACCTAAAAATTCTAACCTATCATACGATTTATCTTTATCTGTATATTTTGTCGATTCGTGTAACATTGCTTCTCGAAAAATATCAATATTTATTTTGATATCTTGCGTAGTTAATTCGGGTACATAACATTTTAATACATAATCGATGTAGTTGTAATTGATTTGATTGTCCATTGACTTATATATGTAATTATTATATATATAAGTTAATTTTGTTTTTAAACGTTTATCATTTCATTTTTTTTAGTTTTGTTCTTCTTCAGCATCTTGTGCTCGCTCAGTTAACTTTTCTCCGTCAAAATAAAATCGCATCTTTTCAGGTTGAACGATAACATTTCCAGAAGTATTATTATATTTGGCTCTTTTAGGATCAAATTTTTGTCGAGCTTCATCAGGCATTTTAAAAAAATTATCAGGTGTGTATGTAAATTCAACACGTTTACCGTTTTCTTTCCGTTCACTTCTACGGGCTAGATATAATCTCGTGGGACTGACTGGCGTTCCAACACATGATGTTCGAAATTCTCCAAACGGCGAGTTATTAATAACGTTCAATTTGTTTTGTTTCAAATAATTATTCTTTACTTTGACCAAATTAGAAACAGCTGTACCATAATTTTTATACATTACCCTATCACCCGTCAAAAATATCCGAAACTTATTTATCAATAACGACATCAATAAGTATTGATAAGCTGCATATTTTATACCACTCGATACATCAATTGTCGGAACACATGTACAACTTACGTCACTTACAGACACTAACGGTATGTTATTATAAGTTATCATAACGGTGTGACCTACAAACTGAAAAAAAGGGGTATATTCGCTAATACCGACATTATCTACGTTGATTACCATCTTCCTTACATATGTGAACAATTTGATTACAGTCTCAACATAATTGACGGAAGATAATTCTAAAAATGGCAAATTACATTCCATACCACTGTCTGTCCCATATCTTACATAAAAATTATATGCATCGTAGCCATTTATCAACACATTTGGATCTCCTTTTAAGAATTCTTGTTTTATTTTGATGTGATAACCATTTATTTCCATCGATGGTTTTGGTATTTCAAATCTATTCTCAAATTCCTCCAATGGATAATTTTTTAGCAACAAAAATTCGCGCTTGAACGTTTTTTCCCATAAACGACTACACAACATTGGATTGTTATAAATTCGAAGTTGATCTATCCAAATAAAATGGGGATCAACATATAACAATTCATCTATTTCAACCGATTTAATTTTCGTATAAATATGTTTCGGTACGTATGTTATGTTACAATATAATTGCCAATTCACGTACACACGATATGTTTCTTCATGTTGCGCCTCATTTGCATTTATGTTCTTGTATTTATTTTTGTTGTATAAAAAATCGCACAACTCAACAATATCAACTTTGGGCTCTGGTGAATAAAAATCAATATCACCAAAAGTAAATTCGTCATATATTGTTTCGGATGGGTTCTTGATCTTAATCAATTCATTAATAGCTGTCCCGCCATATATCTTTCTTTTTTTTGATTTAACGAACTCGCGTACTAAATTCATGATCTCACTCTGTTCGTAAATTGTTGGTTCAATGACCTTCAAGCTTTGTATTTCTGCTTTTTTGACAACTTCGGGTAATCTTTTCAAAGTCTCCGCATAATCCTCCCGACGATAGAATTCTTGATATACTTGTTTTCGAGGTGATCTATCCATAATAACTACTTAGTATGCTAATACTCATTAATATCTTATATTAATGAGTATTTTTATCATTTTTTTTTAATTACAAATTTTGTATCTTTGATTACATTCCTTACAATCGTAATATCGAGTCATAGGTTCATCAGCGCTTCTAGTTTGCATCTGCGAGAAAAAATATTGAGTGCATTTACAATTTTTACATGGCTTCCATGTTATGGTTGGTAAATTTTTCATTTTTTCTTCAGTAGTTTGTTTCCGTTTTAATATTTTTGACCAACTATCTGGATCAAACTCTTCTGGCTGTAAAAATGCTAAATTGTATCCATTATACTTTCCTTCTTTGATGTCGTTGACAAACTTCGCAATCCCCTCATTCGTTTTTCTTTTCTCGCAATTATACAATATATCTTTGCACTTATCAATATACACTGCACAATATTGTAGTTGGTCGTTGCCGCAAAATTGCTTAGTATATTTATACGCTCCTTCTTCCACATTGACAGCTTTATCCGAAAAAATCTTTTGAAACTGTTTCAGATATTCTTTTCGAAGTTTTTCAGGCACGTAAAATTCAACAATAGTGTTCATCTATGATTGTTAATATATTAATCAATTATAAATTATCTTTAAATATCAATTTTTTTGGTCATATGCATAATCTATTAACCATTTCTTGACAGGGATAACATTTCCTTCTTTATCAATTACACCATCACAAATTAATCTATTAATCTTTTCAATATTTATCTGTTGTTCTTGTGGTGCAAAATAACGATTAAACTGATCTGTTTCAAATTTGTTCAACACGGTAAAATATCCTCTGCGTCTATATTCATTGATAACACGACAAGGATCTTGTTTTTTGTTCATAAAATTAACGTCACTATTGACCAATGTTAAATATGCGACGACAGCTGACGGTAATAGATAGCAGTTCTCACCATCATAATACGATCGCATACATGGCAAGCAAAAATCAGCGACAGTATGTAAAATATTATCTGCGCAAGATATTTTGATAGAATGTCTCAGATGCTTACTAATAATTTTATATTGTAGTGATTCATTAAATTTGATTCCATGATCATTAATAACGATGACAACGTTGTTAATATCGACCAATTTGATGATTTCATAATACTCGGGCATGTTTTTCTTCTCTTCTAATTTCGACAGACTTAATATATCCTCACTTTGTTTTTGCGTAACATACAGTTTATAAAAATGATGTTTGACTTGTAAATTATCAAGATTCGCAATGACAAAATGATATTCAAACGGTATTTCTTGATTTTCGCATTTCATCTTCAGTGTTTTTGCATCGATCGTTATCGTTAAACATTTTTTCGTTACTAACTTGATATCTTTCTGTTTGATTTGCAGATCGGAGTTAATCAAATTTCGTGACACAGTTTCATATATATGTAGCGCACGATCAACATACTCGATGATATCAAGAGAATAGCAAACCATATCGATGTTTATATTATCTGACTTTACATTTTTGATTGGCATTATTGATGCCATTATCTCGCCACAAATTGCTACATTTTTCCAATTCATGTTCATAAAAATATCGTTATCCACACTGCCAGAAGTAAAAAAATTTAATCTGCGACGGAATTTTGATAAATTTACAATACCACTGTTTGTAATATGATATGTTTTAGGGGCCAAAGTTAGGTAAGGATTATCACCATCAAAAAAGGGCAAATTGCTGGCGGCATGGATGTCAAAAACGCATCCAAAACTCCTTGACTGTTCTGAGTCCCATGCAAACATCCATGCATAATTCCATAAATATCTGAACAATGACGAATATTTCTCAAAAATATCGCGCACACAATACAACACCGTAGAATTATTGATCACAAAATAATAGTAGTTTTCATTGATCATCAAGTTGCAGATCAAATACAATCGTTCTTTTTCAGACAATGATTTGCTAACCAATAATTCAGTGATACGTTCGTGTAAATTTATAATATCTGCAAGAACAAGAGATTGATTTGGATCTAAATTATCTAACCGTTGCGCGCAAAATTGGCGCTCTTCGAATGTTTTATTAATTTGCGCACATGTTACTTTGTCAAAACAATATGGATTCGGAGATATGTTCGAAATCAAACTCAAAAGTTCATTTGCGATCACATCATCATGCAACTTATTGTAACTGTAAAATATTTTTTGACGAATAAATTTAAAAAGCGAGTTATTGTCTTCGTATAATTTCTTCCACTTTTTAACATCGCAATATTTTGATTCCAACATGAGATACACTGATTCCATTTCATTTAATTCTTTCTTTTCATCTGGAAAAAAACCTGATAATTGGTTACCTTTTACAAATATAATCGCATCCTGTTTCATCGTATATGTCGATTGAAATGGCATCTTCATTATCGAAATTAAATTAACCAGTTCATACAATTGTTCTACCTTAGTATCGGGACTATAAAATAATTTGATTTTACTATTATTGATTTCGTTAGAGATATAATTATCACACAAACAAATGACGTAGGTATCTGTATCTCCAACATGGCATTCAGGGTGTGACAAACAAAAAGGATTCATGTAATCTGTAATACGTCATAATTGATTTTATTTATGGTTAAATAAAATCAATTTTTTTATTTCTCAAATACTTTAACAAATATTGGTCGTATATCTAATTTCTCCACCCCGTTATATTGATCGTTTAGAATGTACTGAAGCGAAGATTCATCGTTGCAGATAATGATATATGATTCATACAGACTTTCAAATATCTTGAACGCTAATGCGATATTTATTCGTGTATATGCCGCAAAATCTTGTACAGTAAAAATCTTCTCGATCTGTTCGTCAAAATATGCCAAAGCAATCGCTTGCAAAAAATTACATGTTATAGTTACGTCTCTTATTCCGAGTATTGTTTTAAATTTAAAAACCCCCAAAGTAGGTTGCCAATTGATATTATCTTTTGGAAAATGAGATGATATTTGATCAAGATGATATTTGATTTTGACGGGATAATTTATTGCAAGTTTGACATCATCAACTATCCAATTATCTTTTTTTAAGAGCAACGGATTTAGCTTGACATCCGCATTGTACGAATATTTAGTATTGAGACTGTTTTGAATATCAACAATTGCCAAATTTTTTCGATTCCAGATTTTTTCCGCTAACATTATTTCTAAATCCAGGTTATCATATTTTGGCGTAGTTATTCTTAGTTGCAAATAATTAGTGTAAATTACTGCGAATCTATTTCTTTGATCGATGTCCTTATTAAAAACATGAGCGCATAATAAATCCAATATCATTGTTGCTGTTGAAATATTGCGATTTTTGATATCATACGGTTGCATCATATAATATTTAGGATTATCGAGTATCGCTGCGTCATTTCTAATTTCCATTAAATAGGTATGTATTTGACAACATAATATCTCTAAAATTTGCGGCAGCGTTGTTAGATCATATATCATCTTATTTAAATCAAGTCGAGGATCATCTTTGAAAAAAATGAGTGACATCAGGAAATCAAAAAAGTTTTCAACGAAATATTCTTGTTCAAAAGTAGATGTTTTGATAAACGCAGACACAGATTCGAACAAACAGTCTATAAATGTTTTGTTATTTGGTCTAATAACAAATAAAATGATATCATCGACAAATATTTGCGTATACGCATACGACGATAATTCGATTAAATCAATGTGTCTGTCACGCACAAAAATAGTCAATTCGTTCATGAAAGCGCAATATTGTTTCCATATTTGAACATAAAAAGACAAACTAATTTTTTCATAATTAATTGTTTTCTGTATCATTCCTGTTTTTTGCTTGACTGTCTGCGTTAATAATTTGATGATGTCGTCAGACGATTCTTGTGCATCTGAATAATTATAATTTGCGTTTAGTGGCCGTTGATATAATATGTCTTGAAATATGTTGCGCAGAAAACTGTGAGGATCGTCTGTTAGATAGGTAATAACGTCCATTGCGGAATTATTAATTTTGAGGTCAAATGTTTCCATGATTTGATATATTAATGGAATAGTATTGCATTAATATATAATGAATTTATCAATTTTTTTGGATAGTTTGGGAAATGATTATCTTGATGACGATGTAAATGACGGCTAAGATTGCGCCTCTGATTGCAAATCCTTTCAAATCTGTCATTTTTGGAATAAACTTTTCAAGATAAGCCGAAGTCGTTGGATGAACAAGTAATATAAAAACCCCAACCAACGAAATAGGTATCAACGCATATTCGATGGCATATTTTTTTATTGGTGAAGTAGATTCAGGTGCTTCAGGGACAGCAACTGTTTTTTCCGGAGCGGGGATATATTTTTCTTTCATTTTTGGAGAATGATGTTTTTCTCGCGATGGCACATATTGTTGCTGTTCTTGAGGCGGCAATAATGCTGCTGCGGGAGGATCTCGTTGTTCAATATCAGATAATTGAATTTCGTCTTGTTTAGGTTGTTCCACTCTTTCGTTATTAACAGGCGTTCCTTGAATATGTCCATAATTATTCCATGATTTTGGATTATCATATTGTGGCCGTTGTTTTTCTGCATTATCAAAACGAGGCGGAGGAAATTGTGGGCCAGTGTTGCGCGTTTTGGTGTCATTTTCGAAATTTTGAGGGCGTTGATCGAATTGAAGTGTAGACGCTATTTCATTCAATATTCCGCTTTGTTGATTTAGTTGCGTATGATAATTATTACTCATATCTATAGGATTGTCAGAGATATTTTATACCCAAAATTAACGGATACATTCTGGATCGTGTTGACTCGCAAACTTATTTTTACAATCAGTTGAACAATATCTAACGCGGAAGCATCTATCACATGTTATGGTACAATCCGATTCACAATATGTACACTTATTTTTATTTTTTTGCCATGATGCCATCCTATTTTCTACGATAAGGTATTTACTCCAAAATGGGACAGCTTCTGTCGTTTCCTTACCTTTATCATCGACAGATAATGATGGCACCTGATGAACTTCAGTATTATTAAGCGTTCGATCTTCCAAGCGACCATATGACAATACATTTAGGCGCTTAAGTTCTCGCATACTTAGATTTACAAATACATTTTTCTCAAATTCATGGAACACTAACACATCCCCGTACATGCGATAACTGCCATTTATTCTTGTAGCTATTTGATTTACATATTGTGTAGCATGTTTTTTGAAGTTGAATATCAAATTGTAATTGAGATGCGAAAATGGAAACATTTCTATTGTCTTATCGTCGTCGTTACCAAAAATTGTAGTAACTAAGTATTCGGGGTTTTGAAAATAATACTTTGCGATGGAATTTTCTTTTATCAAAATAGCTGAGTGAAAATATCTACGTCGTATGATTCTGATGATATCATCTTTGAGGATTGAGACCATGTTAACATATCTGTGGACTGTTAGATCATATTCGTTAGCCATTACGAAACATGTATTTTCGATAACCGTATGACGTAGACTTAACAAACAACCAATATCGTTCATGACATTGATATTTTTTGATGAGTCTTCATAATCATTCCAAGTCGGACGTACATTAATTAATTCTAAAAATTTTTTGGGCGTTGAGTAGGATCCTTCTGTATTAAAAATGAAATTATACTGATTTTTATCAGGAAAATCTACCATTGTTGCACCATACACTTTTTCAAAAAAATCATTAGAATCATTCACATCGACGAATGTTATATATTTTTCAATAACTGACCATATGTAATGATTTAACTTATTTTTTAGGATGGTCCTTTCTTCTTTTGTTGTCGCTTTGTATAATAGAGGGGCGATATATTCTTCCATTTCAAAAATGCATTTATTTTTGGTGATTATTGCGATTACAGGCATATGAGATATGTGTATATTTATTTGTTTGATTTTGTAACGCTATTTTTATAGATCGATATTCATCCGAATATTTCATTGACAACATGATGTTAAAGAAGTTGAAGAGATTTGTGCCGACGAGACTTTGAATTTGTCAACATTGGTCCATTCAAAGTGACGCCAAGAAGATTGTGTTGATGAGACTTTGGACGCGCCAATATCAGTCCATTCAATATGATATCAAGAGATTTGCATTGACGGAACCCTAAACGTCTAAATATTGGTCTATCTAATGTGATGTCGAGAGATTTGTGAAGGTTCATATTGACAAGACTTTGAATGGACAAATATTTGTGCATTCAAAGTGATAGCAAGAGATTTGTGAAGATCCGCATTGACAAGACTTTGAAATGTCCAAATATTGGTCCATTCGATATGATGTCAAGAGATTTGGAGAATTTTGCATTGACGAGATTTTGAACATACAAATATTGGTCCATTTGATGTGATGTCGAGAAATTTGTAGGATTTTGCATTGACAAGACTTTGAATGCACAAATATGTGTCCATTCAATGTGATGTCGAGAGATTTGTGAAGATTCGCATTGACAAGACTTTGAACGTCCAAATATTGGTCCATTCAATGTGATGTCAAGAGATTTGTGAAGATTTGCATCGACGAGACGTTGAATGCACAAATATTGGTCTATTCAATGTGATGTCAAGAGAATTGAAGGATTTTGCATTGTCAAGACATTGAATTTCTAAATATTGATCCATTCAATGCGATGTCAAGAGATTTGGAGGGTTTTGCATTGATGAGACTTTGAACGTTCAATATTGGTCTATTCAATGTGGTGTCAAAAAACTTTGCATTGACAAGACTTTGAATGTTCAAATATTAGTTTATTCAATGCGATGCCGAGAGACTTGCGAAGATTCGCATTGACAAGACTTCGAGTGTGCAAATATTTGTCTATTCAATGTGATGTCGAGAGATTTGAAGGATTTTGCATTGACAAGACTTTGAGTGTACAATTATTGGTCTATTCAATGTGATGTCAAGAGATTTGGAGAATTTCGCATTGACAAGACTTCAAACGCACAAATATTGGATCATTCAATGTAACGTCGAGAGATTTGTGAAGATTCGCATTGACAAGATCTTGATCGTTCAAATATTAACCTGTTCAATGCGATGTTTCTCAAGAGATTTAGAGAATTTTGCATTGACGAGATTTTGAACGTCCAAATGTTAATCTGTTCAATGTGATTCACATTGATAAGACGTTGAACGTTCAAATATTGATCTGTTCAATATGATGTCAAGAGATTTTGAGTGTGCAAATATTGGTCCGTTCGACGTTCAATAGATTTGAAAATTCGTATCGACAAGACTTTGAAAATGCCAATATTTCGTTCATTCAAAGGGACGAGACTTTGAACCAAATATTGATCTATCCAATATTATGTCAAGAAATTTGGAAAATTTTGCACCGACGAGACTTTAAATGTGCCAACATTGGTCAGTTCAAAGCGGACGGCACGAGATTTCGAATGCGCAAATATTGATCTATTCAGTATGACGTCAAGAGATTTGCGTTGATGAGACTCTAAACCTGCCAATATTGGTCCATTCAATGTGATGCCAAAAGATTTACATTGACGAGACTTTGAATGCGCAAATATTTGTCTATTCGTGTGATGTCAAGAGATTTACATTTACGAAACGTTGAATGTGCAAATGTTTGTCCATTCAAAGTGATGTCAAGAGATTTGCGGAGGTTTGCATTGACGAGATTTTGAACGTGCAAATATTGGTCTGCCCAATGCATTATATACCATGCCAATGTTCGATCATTCAACGTTACTGGTAAGACAATTGCCTCGAGATTTGAATGTGCCAATATTCGATCATTCAACGTTACTGGTAAGACAATTGCCTCGAGATTTGAATGTGCCAATATTCGATCATTCAATGTTACTGGCAAGAGAATTGCCTCGAGATTTGAATGTGCCAATATTCGATCATTCAACGTTACTGGTAAGACAATTGCCTCGAGATTTGAATGTGCCAATATTCGATCATTCAATGTCACAGGCAATTCTCTTGCCGAGAGATTTGAATATGCCAATATTTGATCATTCAATGTTACTGGCAAGAGAATTGCCTCGAGAGATTTGAATGTGCCAATATTCGATCATTCAATGTTACTGGCAAGAGAATTGCCTCGAGATTTGAATGTGCCATTATTTATCCATTTAATGTTACTGGCAAGATAATTGGCTTAAGATTTGATCATTCAATGTTACTGGCAAAAGCATTGCCTTGAGATTTGAATGCGCCAATATTTGATTATTCAATGTTACTGGCAAGATAATTGCCTTGAGATTTAAGTGCGCTAATATTTATCTATTCAATGTTACTGGCTAGAGATTTGAATGTGCCAATATTTATCCATTCAATGTTGCTGGCTAGATAATTGCCCTGAGATTTGAATGTACCAATATTTATCCATTCAATGTTGCTGGCTAGATAATTGCCTTGAGATTTGAATGTGCCAATATTTGATCATTCAATGTTACTGCCAAGACAATTGCCCTGAGATTTGAATGTGCCAATATTTGATTATTTAATGTTACTGGCCAGATAATTGCCCTGAGATTTGAATGCACTAATATTTGATCATTTAACGTTACTGGCAAGAGAATTACCGCAAGATTTGAACGTGCCAACATTTGATTATTCAATGTTACTGGCACAAAATTCGGTTTACTTTCCTGCGTTAACATCTTTTCAATATAAAAAAATTATGACAATAATAAAAAATGAAAATAAGTGTCATTTTAGACGTTTTAAAAAATTGTGACTCTAAATCTGTCAAAGAAGCTCTCGATAGTGCTATCCTCAAAAAAAATGAAATTATTCCACATTTAATCAAAATTGTTAATTATTTTTGTGCCAATTATAAAACGATTGAAGAGGAGGATATGTCATGTTTTTTTTCATTGTTATTGTTGTCTCACTTAAATTGTTATGATGCACATGAGAGCATATGTGAATTAATGAAAATTCCTTATGATTTTAATATGCTTTTAGACGATCTTATGGAAAATATTAGTTGTATTATTGCTAACACGTGCGATGGAAATATTACACACATTATATCTATAATCACATGTACAGGCACGGGTAGATATGTAAAATGTTGCGCTTTAGAGAGTTTGACGTTGTTGGTTATCTTGGGCAAAGTGCCGCGGAAAACTATTGTCGATTATTATGAAAAGTTACTTAATGATGCATTGGTTAACAAGCCAAATGATAGATTCAAAGGACGACAAGAAAATATGTATATAACAAATGATGTCATATTGTTTAATGCATATGTAATAAGCGAATGTTATGCCTTGAAGGCCATTGAATTGCAACCTTTAATTCATCGATTGTTCAAAGAAAAAATAGTTGACGAAAACTATGTCGGTTCTATAAATGATGCTTTTGAATATACAGATCAACAACATATTAGTTGCACTAATAATATATTTGAAATATTAAAAACTTATCCATTTTTTCATAATATTGGTAACTAAACATATTTATTCATCATTTATAAACTATCGCGTTCATCTTTTGTTAGAAAAATGAATATCGAATTTTTAATTGATTATGATGCGGTTTCGATCGGTCGGGTAACTCGGCAATCCATCAACAGATCTGTTTCTATTAAAGTTATTAGTTCGAGTGCTAGTTATAAACTCGAAATAGATGATAATATGTTAGCGAAAGTGATAAGACTAGCAAATATTTAGTTATGATAATGGCTAAATATTTGTATAAACATAGAAATCGAAAAAAATGTCCCTTGTATTTTCAACATTGTTAACGTATGCTGTTGTTACTTATTGATATATGCAAATGATCATAATTTGATCTATCCAATATGATGTCAAGAAATTTACATTGACACGACTCTGATTATGTAAATATTGATCTACTTAACGTGACGTCAAGAGATTTACGTGTTACGTTAACAAAACTTTGAACGTCCAAATATTAGTCTATTCAATATGATGCCGAGAAATTCGAAGGATTTTGCATCGACAAGATATGAATGCGCAAATATTTGTCCATTCAATGTGACGCCAAGAGATTTGTAAAGATTCGCATTGACGAGACTTCGAACGTCCAAATATTAGTCCGTTCAATGTGATATCAAGAGATTTGAAGGATTTTGCATTGACAAGACTTTGAATGCGCAAATATTTGTCTATTCAATGTGATCTCAAGAGATTTGTAAAGATTTGCATTGACAAGACTTTGAACGTTCAAATATTGATTCGTTCAATGTGATGTTAAGAGATTTGTAAAGATTCGCGTTGGTAAGACGTTCAACGTCCAAATGTTGGTCTAATCAGTGCGATGTTAAGAGATTTGCATTGACAGAATTTTGAACGTACCAATGTTGGTCCACTCAATATGATGTCAAAAGATTTGCATTGACAAGACTTTGAACATTCAAATACTGGTCCATTCAATGTGGCGTCAAAAAATTTGCATTGACAAGACTTTGAACGTTCAAATGTTGGTCCATTCAATGTGGAGTCAAAAAGATTTGCATTGACAAGACATTGAATGCGCAAATATTTGTCCATTTAGTGTGATGTCAAAAAAAGATTCGCGTCGACAAGACATTGAATGCGCAAATATTTGTCCATTCAATGTGATGTCAAGAGATTTGTAAAGGTTCGCATTGATGAGACTTCTAACGTCCAAATATTAGTCCATTCAATGTGATATCAAGAGATTTGAAGGATTTTGCATTGACAAGACTTTGAATGCGCAAATATTTGTCCATTCAATGTGATGTTAAGAGATTTGGAGAATTTTGCATCGACAAGGCTTTAAACGTCCAAATATTAATCTATCCAATGCGATGTCAAGAAATTTGGAGGATTTTGCTTTGACAAGACTTTGAACATCCAAATATTAATCTATTCAATGCGATGTTACGAGATTTGGAGGATTTTGCATTGACGAGACTTTGAATGCACAAATATTTGTCCATTCAATGTGATGCCAAGAGATTTGCAGGATTTTGCATTGACGAGACTTTGAACGTCTAAATATTGGTCTATTCAAAATGACGAGACTTTGAACGTGTCAATATTGGTCCGTTCAAAATGATGTTAAGAGATTTGCATTGACAAGACTTTGAGCGTCCAATATTGATCTATTCAACTTGATGGCAAGAGATTTGTGAAGATTTACATTGACGAGACTTTGAACATGTCAATATTGGTCCATCCAAAATGATAAGATTCACATTGGCTAGATTTTGAACGTCCAAATATTGATCTATTCAAAGTGATGGCAAGAGATTTGTGAAGATTTGCATTGACAAGACTTTGAACGTCCAAATATTGATCTATTCAAATGTGATGGCAAGAGATTTGTGAAGATTTGCATCGACGAGACATTGAATGCACAAATATTTGTCCATTCAATGCGATGTCAAGAGATTTAGAGATTTTGCATTGACGAGACTTTGAAAGTTGCCAATATTGATCTATTCAGTATGATGTCACGAGATTTGTGAAGATTTGCATTGATGGAACTTTGAACGTACCAATATTGGTCCGCTCAACATGATGTCAAGAGATTTATGAAGATCTGCATTGATATGACTTTGAAAGTGCAAATATTTGTTCATTCAAAGTGATGGTACGATATCCGTATTGATATGACTTTGAATATTCCAATATCTGTCCGTTCAATGAGATGTCGAGAGATTTGCATTGACAAGACTTTGAATATGCCAATATTGGTCTATTCGATGTCAAGAGATTTGCATTGATCGGATTTTGAACGTACCAATATTGATCCGTTCAATGCGATATTAAGAGATTGAATCGTTGAGACTCTAGACATGACAAATATTAACCATTTCATAATGATTAATATTTTTTTTCTGATTTCGTACATTCATTTGTTCGAAGAGGGACAAATCGATAACAAGTATCATCTCGACGAAATATGATCTTAGAATATTTTCTGGCATTTGGGCCATGAAATTCACGTTCTTTTCGAAACATTAATCCAATAAACATACCGACAGTTATGGACGATAACAAAATAATCAAGGAATTTATCATGCATATATAAAGTTCATATTTTTGCTATAGAAAATTCCTATTATAACTTTATTTTATATCATCATAGTATATAAAACTGATGACGATCCAAACTTCGACCATATTTATAGGCGTAATTATCGTATTTGCAACATATTTATTATACACGCAACGGGATGAATCGCAGCGAGAAATATCGCAACGAGAATTAATGCAACAATTTTATCCGCAAAGACAATCAGCACAAAAAATGCCCGATCAACCTTGTCCAAGATGCGCACAGAACCCTCCATCTGCGCCACCACAACGACCAACTGAAATATTGCCAATCGTCACAAACGTAAACGTGCAAAATGACGGTGATCCTTATTCAGATTCAATCAAGAAACAAGATGAATATATGATGTATGATCCGCTGACATATCCACAATTAAGGTTACCGCGCGAAGTATTAGATAGATATAACGAATATTACGAAAAAAAAGGAGTATACCCGCCATTTAATCAGGCAACTCAACCACAATTATTTGATAATCCAGTTCTAAATGGTATATTGATAAAAATAAACGATAATGACGAACCATTCAATGAAAATGTTCCAAGTTCTGTACCATTATTTAGAGTTAAATCTGTCAAGAACGCAAATAGATATTTCTATTATATTTTGGATCAAAGATATTTGAGTAGCGTAGAAATGAAAATCCCATTAGATCATGTGAAAGTTAACGGCCACAGATACAATAACGCTGATTTTTATGGAATTCCCGAGCTTTTCGATGGCGATATTATTTGTGACATTCCAATCTATCCGGAAGCAAAGTTTAAGGTGACATTATATAAAACATATCACTTCCCATAAATTTGATCTAGTTATCATAAATAGATCAAATTTTAGTAACAATACTAACAAATTCTCTAAAATCATCATTTGGGATAAAGAGATAATATGTTGTAACTAACATTTTTTCGCCAGTTGTGTCTGGATAGATTATATTATCTGGAATTTTAATAAAACTTCTAGCGATAGCAATGATAATATCCAACTGTACCGGATCTCTTATTATTCCACGTGACATAATCAACATTTTTTTGTAATATTCTTCACTGACATCTAATTTTGTACCATATAATAACAATTCTTTGGAGTAATGGATATTATTCGCCTTTAATGATATATCAGACCAAGCCCATTCCCAAACTCCGATATCCGAACTATTTTTTTGCGTAGAAAATTTTCCAATTATCTCTACCTCTACTTCACAGATAAACGTGTTAGTACTTTTGTAATAGATCTGAACAGTATCTCTTTTATTATTAACTTTTGAAGATATAAATTTAAGTGTGCCTTCGTTTTTGATAAAATCAACCACTGGTTGTGTGATATCATATTTTGCTAATGCATCTCGCACAACATATTGAAGAGATGATGTATTCATATATCGTATATGTATACAATATATGAATATTATATTATTCATGTAATTTTAAGTACTCAATGGGTTCATTAAACAATAATTCATCAGAATCATATTTTCCTTCGGTGTATGTTTTTTTCTGTTGGTTAAGAATGTTTCGAATGTTAATAATGTTTGCTGATGAAAATCCTCGTGTGGAGATATTTTTCTTTTCATCACCTGTTATCTTTACATCTTCTACGCGTACTAATGGCGGAAAGCCTCCTAATGGTTCAAATTGCATTATATATTAACCAGATATTTTAATCAAAATTTATTATCAACTTATCAGGATCATATTGACATATGATATTTACGTTTTCATTTTTCTTAACGTTAGGTTGCACTTTTTTAACAGGTTGTAAATTATTTTTGATGTATTTATACTTTTTATAGTGATTAATGTTACAACATACTCCCTTGTTTTCGCAGTTGAATTTAATGTATTCATCTTTCCCTAACTGACTAACAAAATTACTGTATAATAATCGATGCAGAGCTACTTTTTTGTTTTTGAAATAGAAATTTACGTAAGTACCTTTATTTTTGTTATTAATATTCGTAATGTAACCGTTCCAGATACAACATTTAACTGGATCAAAAATACTACTATGAATATACTTACATATACGTTTCATGTCGTTAATGTTCAATTTCCATTGCGGCGATAATTGAGTGATTTGATTTTGTATTAATTCTTTGAATATGTCATTGCTGCTCGCATTATGCATATGAATATTTTCGATTTCGCGCGGAAATACCTCTAATGATTCTGAATCCGAATCCGAATCTGAATCAGAATCAGAATCAGAATCCGAATCTGAATCTGAAATAGAATCAGAGTTAGAATCCGTTGTATTTCGCTCAAAAATATTTGAATCTGAATCTGATAAAGGAAAGTCAGGAACATTCTCTATCCTTGATAATTTGTAAACAAACATTTCATTATTATCTATCAAAACATAATCTAAGTATTCATATTTATCACTATCATCATTTGGTGATGATTCTGTCATTTTCCGTTATAATAACTATATATTAATTTTTTCATTGGACGTAGAATATCCAACCAACACTTTAATCGCAAATGATTTATTAATTATTTGCGATTATCAACAGGATATAATACATCTATTTTTTCCGGAATGACATCTTTACCGGAATAAGTAAATCTAAAACTAAGATTTTTTAATGACTTTTCCTTAACTATATCTGCAAAATGTCTAACATGACCACTAACTGGATGAAATGCGAACATAAAATTATAATTTTCGTCATACACAGAAATGATCACGTTATATAATTTGCACAAAACAAACATTTCCACTAAGTTATTGCTCACATTATTAATAGACATACTTATTTTGGTAATAAAATTCGACATCTTAATGTTATCTGTTTCTGTATCCATTTTAGGAACATCTTTTGCATTATGATCTATCATCAGCCAATCTATGACTTGACTTTTGTAAATACTCGAGAGTTCAGTTTGCAAAAGACTGTAATATCCCAAATTACGATAATTTTTATTGTCATACGTATGAATCGACCAGAAAAAGGCATTTGCAAACGCTCTATAAATAGTATTGTTGTTCGCGATAATATTTTGTACGTGCCACTCATCAATATCATTCAACGGATTATTTCTATTAAGAGCATCATAATCTTGTGTCAAATTAATCTTGTTACGTTTCTTACCGATCTGTGGAATATTCTCCTTACCGAATATTTCCCCCAAAATCTTATCTGCGTTCTTACTAGATCCAATAATAATTTCTTCATCCTCACGTTCTTTGAAAACATTATAACTGACTACATCCATGACCGAATGATCGTTAATATTCAATATTTCGTTCGCCTTCAAATCATTCTGCAAGAACTCTTCGCATATCTTATTGATATACTCCGGTAACATATTTTGATTAACATCTAACACACACGTATTTTTACTAGTCCATTTACAATGCACGTATGAATTGCATGCATTTTTATTATCAAGGTTGTAACAAATCTCACGATTGTTAGAGAATATGATAGATGGATAATCAATCTTAGTATTTGTATTGATGTTAATCCATTTCTTATCAAGAGCACCTCCCTTTTGTGAATCTATCTGTTGTTTGATCAGCGCGTCATATCTGTTCGCTAATTCGGTGCTACAAATTCCATACAATATCTTTTTCAGTTTTATCCTTTTTTCACGTTTTGTATGTTTACCGTTGATAATTTCCATAATCTTCTTTCGATATTTGTCACCTGATTCTGAATGATTCAAAAAGTAACTCAAATGTAATCGAAATAATTGGTACAATTCTAGTTTGTATTTGCTTTTGTTAATGTCGATAATGCGATCATCAATAATTATATTTTTGGGTCCTTTAAGAACTTCTTTATCAATAATATCATCATCGGATTTATGTTTGATTATGTATTTGTGTGTCTTGAGAAAATCGCTACTAATGTTAGCCTTGATTATAGGTACGACGTTATAATTTTCGGTTATGATGGAAGTTACTGAATATGTCTTATTTTTTTTATCAATATAATAAAATCCAATGGGTTTTATTTTGAGTACCCCATTAGTTGCTTTTGCAATCGCGTTCAAATTCTTGATCGTTGTCACATAATCTTTTACATATTTTTCGACACTAGAAACAATTTTAACATCATATATAGATCCAGATATTACCGTCGGAATGATGTAGCCTCCGTTTGTAATGATATATTTACATTTGAATCGACTATCAACGTATTGCGCCTTTATCTTATAATTTTTATCGCTCTGCGCGGATAATATTTTGTGGATAAATTTGGCAGTGTTGTTTTCATGAGTTTGATCATTCACTAAAACGCTGTAATCTGAATAGCAATTCAAATTGTAATAATCATACAAATGATTGATGATATTTTTACTGTCATCTTTAAATTTGTATGTTTTTTCAATCATAAGTTCAGAACTATTTTTTTCTTGTTTTGTTACCATAACAATTGGATAATAATTTTTGTTTTCTTTCACCAAAATAATCGTCTCTCTATTTGGATCTTTTAAATCCATGACATTTTCCTGGTTGTGACATGTGATGTAGTAATCAATTTTTACCTTTTCTTTTTCGAATTTCTTTTGGTACGTTCTCTTCTTACGCTGAAAAAAAATGACGGCGATTCCATTTTTTCGAATGACACCTGGTATACATAACAAATCATTGACCAAATTGTAATCTATGAACCTATTATTTTTGATGTATTCAATGTATGCGTCAACAGTCTTAAACTGAGTCTGCACGTCGCCATTATTTAAACTTGTAAAAAGAAGGTCATTTTTGTCATTATTTAATGCATTCACCATTTTTTTCTTTATTTGTTCAATTGTCAAATCGAAAGATGACGAAATGGCGCTCAAGTATTTAGAGTCTGCGGATTTAACTCCATATTTAAAATAGTATCCAGACACTGCAGATATCAAATTGTGATTGTCAATGTCTATCGTTTTCTGCAACATGGCGTTCATCAAAATATCCAAATATTTTGGCAAAAATGCAAACCTTCCATCGTCAATAACAATATTATCTTGCAATATGTACATCTGATCGTTTGGTGTTAGTGGTAACGCTGCGTTTTCGCTCGTTAATCCAATTCCACGCATAAAAATGTCCCGCTTCTTTGGATTGTTAGAAATAAATTGATCTTTAATGAAACAACATGGTGCAGAGCTGTCTTTGCCTAAGAATCCAATATACATATGTTGTCCGTTATCTTCTGGATTACATGCATAATAAATATATTCATCATCTTCCAATTCTAATTTTATCGCACGCAATGTAACTTCCTTCCCTTTTTTTGAACCAGGCGGCAAAATTTTTGCATCATCATCAATTTTTACAACACGCGAATAATGTTCAAACGGAAGTCCATTTAGCGTATCCTGTAATACATACCCTCGTAAAATTAGTTCATCAGGATTAATAAATTGTTGTGGTCGCCGACGTGTATCTATTCCGCTATTTTGGCACTTTTTAGACCAATTTATGTTTTCATCAGTACCTGTCATTTTCAAACGTTTAGTATCTATCTTGATCATTTGTTTGATATTTGTACTTGGCGTTTCTTCCTTGTACGCTTTTTCGACTTTGTTTCTACGTTTGGCAATATTAGTCAATTTAGTTAATCTGTCTTTCATCTGTTGTCTCGCTGGATTTTTATACAAGTAAGTATCTACGTACAAATAAATCAATATATTCATGAAATCGATTATCCTATTCAATTGACTTTCATCTCTGGCACCAGCGACCTTTAATTTGTATTTATCTCTTGTCTTACCCTGAATGTCGACAGTGATACCTGGTGATTTATATTTGGGCAGATTTTCGAACTTTTTCAAAACTTTTCTTGATTTTTTAATATGAGCATGTTTCGTATATGCATTTGCGATCTCTTGCATTGCGTGAGCTTCTGTAATGTTAAATTCCTTACTTAATTCTGTTGCTAATTGCTGATCATTGAATTCATAGTTTCGCATAAAAAATACAATTCGATGTTCAATTCTAGATTTATTTTCATACTTGCTGATACGTTTGTAACGCAAATATGTACCGTATTTACTCACTTCTACGGTGCTTTTGTCAGCTGCTTTCCCCCGTCTTTTCTTGGGTTCGATGATCATTGTAACATACGGGAAAAAATTTCTTGCAAATTTAGATAAATCATCGTGATCAACTGTGAATTTTTCGGGCAATTCAAAGCGTTGGATAGACGAAATAAATACCGGTTTGAAATCATCATCTTCCGGAATGATCAACTTAAGTCTAGGATTCTCTTTATTAATTTTAGCAATCAATTTGCGAACATTGTTGTAAGATATTTTAACATCATCCATTGTTCGCATATATTCTTCTTTCCATTGAATATTATAATTGATCCTACCTGTGTCATTTAATACGATATTGGCATACTCATTTGCAGATTTTGATGAGTTAATTCTAACTTTAAAACTGATTCCATATGGCGAATTTTCAAACCATTTGACAACTACATCTTTCTTTTCGTTTTTGAGAATGTGTTGTTTATTGTAACGAACATACGGGGCACTATTGATTTGATGATATTGGATAAAAGGATAATCGTGAGACATTTCATAATTATCGAAAATATGGAACAGATTAAGCTTTGTGTAATCATTAACAACGTATGCACTAACAACACTATGCATGATAATATTCTCTTTGAAATACTTGTGATACTTTTTTTGATCATTAGCTCTGACAAGTTCTACATCTTTCATAATCTCGTTTTCTAAAATCAAATCGTTATTAATCGTATCGTGAATTTTTTTGACCTTATTGTGCTCTATTTCGACGGATACATTTTTCATAAGATTGAGTATGTTGTTAAAATCTTCCAATTGTATACGATTATAATATAATTTGATGTACACATCGAATAAGTTTTTTATTTCTTCGAAGGTAGGATTGTATCCTAATCCCAAATCGTTGTATATGTCTGTCATAAATATCTCATTGGCGGCGTAGTACCCTTCATAATCGTAAAATACAGATTGCTCATCATCTTCACGCTTGATTTTACCGTGACGTTTGATGTTATCGCGTATTTTTTTGAGATTCCCCCGTAAATCTTCATACACACCAATATTTGTGTTAGGTTCGATATCCATACGTAAAATATCATTTTTAACAATCCATTTTTGTCCAATCATAACTTTTTTGATTTCATTTTCAAACATATACTCTGACCACAAATATTGATAAGATGGGACAATAAATGCATTCTCACCAAATTTTTCGTTATTTTTGAATCCACAACAAATTTTTCCGTGGATTGTTTTGATAGTATCGTCTTTGTAAATATATTGATGATAGATATAATTTTTATGGATCACGTTCTTTAAATTTTCATCAAACATATTCATGTCTTTACTAGTATCAAATGGTGATATTTGGTTGTAAATTTTATTGTAGTTAGCTTCATTTAGGACTGTTTTGATATCACGAGTGGTAACTGCAACGTTTTCGTCAATATCATCCAGATCATTAAATAGAGATTCAATATCTTCATCGTCAACATTTGTACTATCTTCTGTTGTATCATCTGCTCCGTCGGTTAATTCTTCAGGTATTTCCCCAAAAATTTCTTCAGGTATTGGATCAGGTATCTCATCTTGATCGTTACCTCCGGACATATTAATTTCATCTTCATCTTCGTCACTGATAACCTCATAATCAGAATCAATATCAGAACTATCTGATTCTACATCGGATCCATCTCGTACGAATGTCGGACCCATATCACGGACTCTGTATTCGTCCTGTAAAGGTACACGAGAATTTTGCTGTTCGTCTTCTTCAGAAGTTGAAGGATCATCACAACCGATCGAATATTCTGACTGAGAATCTCCAACAATGTCATAATCTTTTGATTTAATACGATCCAAATTTACCGTTTCTCTTTTTTTTATCGTAGAGTAATCAACAATTGCATCATCTTCATCTTTAATTTTTTTTTTCAAAGTTCTTTCCATGTTTTTCCGTTCCATTAGAGTCTTAATTCGAGTTTCATAGCTATAACTGACAACTTCCAAGCGTTTTTTATAATTATCAAAATGGGTCTTAATCCACTCATTCCCATACATTTTTTTAAGTTCGGCCATCTTCACAGTGTTTTTGATCGTTATTTCCTTTGTAAATTCAATATGATAGCTGTTAAAAAATTTTTCGTACCAATGTTCACCATATTTTTCGGTCATCAGATCAAGTTCTTTGATGGTAAGTTCTGTCAGTGCTCTATAAAGATCCAGATTTTGGATTTTGTTCAAAACATCTTTGTATTTTTTTCCGATGATATCACCTACAAATATATGAATATGATATTGAATACGACCATTATTATTTTTGTATTTATGAATTATTTTCATCGGATCGTCCATGTTAGTCTATATGAATTATGCAAGAAATTTTTTTGCTCGATATTTATTAAACGTTTTGGGTATTATTCTGTGTTGCCATCTTGGGATATAAATATGCGAGAGAATTGCAGTGAGATTTGATCATTCAATGTTGCTGGCAAGAGAATTGCCATGAGATTTGAATGCATTAATATTTGATCATTCAATGTTGCTGGCAAGAGAATTGCCATGAGATTTGAATGCATTAATATTTGATCATTCAATGTTGCTGGCGAGAAAATTGTCAAACATTGAATACGCAAATATTAAGTCATTCAATGTTACTGCAAGAGAATTGCCATAAGATTTGAATGTGTAAAATATTTGATTGTTCAATGTTACTGGCAAGAAAATCGCCATGAGATTGAACGTGCAAATATTTGATCATTCAATGTTACTGTCGAGAGAATTGTAGTGGGATTGATTATTCAATGTTACTGGCGAGAGAATTGCCATGAGATTTGAACACGTCAATATTTGATCATTCAATGTTACTGGCAAGAGAATTGCCATGAGATTTGAACGCATTAATATTTGATCGTTCAATATTACCGGCATGCGAATCGCCATGAGATTTGAATACGCCAATATTTGGTCGTTCAATGTTGCTGGTGACAGAATCGCCATGAGATTTGAACGTGCAAATATTTGATCATTCAATGTTGCTGGCGAGAAAATTGCCACGAGATTTGAATGCGCTAATATTTTGATTATTCAATGTTGCTGGCAAGAGAATTGCCATGAGATTTGGTTGTTCAATGTTGCTGGCGAGAAAATTGCCACGAGATTTGAATGTGCAAATATTTGAATATTCAATGTTACTGGCGAGAGAATTGCCATAAGATTTGAACGCGTCAATATTTGATCATTCAACATTACTGGCGAGAGAATTGCCATGAGATTTGAATCCATTAATATTTGATCATTCAGCGTCACTGGCAAGAGAATCGCCATGATATTTGAACATGCAAGTATTTGAACTATTAGATATTACTAACTGTAATCATTTAACATCATTATCAAAATATTTTATCAAATGTTGACAAAATATTTTACACTAATTTTTCATCTAAAATCATGCCACAATATTCTCGCGGATTCAACTGATAATCTTGAATCGTATATATATTAAGTTTAGCTGCAACTCCTATCATAAAAACAAAAATTTTCTTAAATAATTCAGTATGATCTTGTTCTGGACATGCTACGTGCGAGAGTTCATGCAACACTACGTATGTGATTAAATTTGGATCATGTAACAGACCTGTTTTTCGGGAACGTAAACATAATCCCATCTCATCTCCTTTATTGACCGTAAAACTTGTATATTTTCCATCAGGAGCATTTTCATATAATTTTATCCCCTTTATTCGTTTGCAAAATTGTGTGATATAATCTTTGTACGGAGAATACGATGGATCATTTACTTCTAGAAAATGTTCTCGCAATGTATTTATTTTTTGTTGCATCAAACTTAATATGTATGTTGCTTCTTCCTTTTGGTCTAGATTTTGGACGAGATATTCTGAATCATCAAGGGAAGAACGCACATACGTCGCATCAAAGGTCCAAACATGATAATATACATACAATAACATTACGAACGCGACTATTAATATAATTTTTGATATTGTATTACTATCCATATTGACAAACTGAATATAGATGATATTTTATAGTATGACTAGTTATTATTTTTGTGTATTTCCAGCAAAAAAATATGTTTATAAATATATTTTCTCTCGATTAAGTATAATAATCAATCATAATATGGAAACATTTGCAGACAATAATAAAAGAGATCTTTTCCCGGGATTATTTGGAAAATCTCACACTAAAAAAATGATAAAATCAACTTCATTGCACCAAGAAATTCAAGATTTGATTCGTAACGATTTAGACACATTTCGACGATTAGATCATGTTTATCCATCTAAAAACCACTGGGATCTTGATCATATTTATCCATCTAGCAATCTTTGGGAGAGAATTTACAATAACGCGGGCAGAAGCGCAGAAATGTCAGAACCATTATCTTTAGAATTCACAGTATGTGAGCGCCGTACTGGCGACTTGGATGCATATTTGAAAGAAAAAAATAAAAATATTGCAAATACATATCATCGTGGAGAACCAGAACATAAATGTGTCTTTAAAAAAATGCAAGGGGGTAGTTATCAATGTCCTTGCGGTAACGGAATGATGCAAGGAGGGGCAGATAGCGAGACTAATGTTACTTCATCTGATTCTAGTTCTTCATCTAGTGTATCTTCACCATCATCCGATGACGATACAAAAATGGTATTATCAAACAGCACCATCGAGACAGACGACCTTGAAAAAATGCGAAATGGATTGTATTCAGGAAATACAGACAACGCTAATTCTAGAGTTACCATGGATGTAGATGACTATGAATCCGATGACGTATATGCTGTTATTGATAACATTGAGAATGGACAGGACGAAAAATTGTTTTCATCTGAAGAAGATGAAATTTTGGCTATGAATTCTGCTACAGAACGATATACTAAAAGACCAATTAAAAAAAATGGTAAATATTATTAGAATTTATATTATAATATTTTATTATAATATAAATGGGAGGAAGCGCATCAACAAATATTGTAGATGTTAAAAGAAAATTAGCAGAAAATGTTACACAATCATGTACTACAACAAACATAGATAATAAAATTCTTATCAAAGGTTCCAATTTCAAATGCCTACCAGAGTGTAGGCCGTGTAATGTTAAAATAGGACAAAATATTGCGTTTGACGGACAATGTATGGTAAAAAATTCTACATCTTATCTTGCATCGACAGCAGCAGATCAAACAGCAAAGGCAGAAACAGGATTAGGTTTTGCTGTCTCGACCAGTATATCCAGGAACACTAACGAAATTGAAAGAATTTTGAGAGAACAATGTGGTGACAAAGACAATACGATATCGAACGAAATTAGACTAGAAGATACCAATTTTGATATATGTGGTGACGTTCTCGCTACACAAAATGTAAGCGCAAAAACGGCGTGCGAGCTTGGTGTATTGAGTAACATGGCGGACAATATCACCGTCGAACAAGCTTCAACGAGCACTGGTTTCTTTGGTGGATCAAGCGGTATGCTGGCGATCGTAGCCATTGCAATTGCTGTCGTTGTTGTCAGTGGCATTGGCGGTTATTTTTATCTTAAAACACAGACTGGTGGGGATGAATCTGATAGTTTGTTTGATAAATTTACAGAGTCAGTTTCGTTCGATGATAAAAATTCCTATTTTATGTACATAGTCATTGTCATTATCATCATTTTGGTTTTATTCATGTATTCCAAAAATAAACCACAAGAACCTATGGCTCTTCTCTCAAATGATGACGATTGTTGTTCTGCAGAAGAGAATCCAAACATGCGCTTCGAAATAAATCAAAAATATGATGGCCTTGGTAGCTGTAGATCCGGACAAGCACTGCGACGATATTCTACGCGAGAAAAAATGGACGATTGTACGTTACCTTATTATAATTCATTAGATTCCTATTACGATCCATTGTATAATTGATTAATTATTAAAGATAGTTAATCAGATGTCGCAAAATAAACTCCCGCTCCAATGATTAATAAGATGATAATTACGATAACGACTATTATTATTATTTTATTTTTTTCCCAGAACGATTTCTCTACGATGAGGGATGGATTAGTATCATCATCGTTGTTCTTAGTAATATTCAAACATTGACTACTTTGATCGATACTCAAATTTCCTCCAATCGGAGATCTATCAATCGAGAGAAGATTCAAACAAGCAGGAGATGGACAATCATTAAAATTTCCAGGTTTAAAATTGCTGCGTAGACAATCATCCAAATAGCAAGGAGTTCTAATACCACTAATGTTTTTATCCAAATCATATTTCGTATACGCACTATCTGGCATATTGCACGCACATATCTGTTGGTTTCTGGATGAGGCAGACGTCAGATCTGCAACATTCCTGCTGCAATAATTTAGAAGATAACCGGCAATGCTAGGTTCCATCTTTCCCCTTTTCTCTTTCTGGCCCAAATAGTCATTCATCATTGTAAAACAAAAATCGTTACCTATATTATCCGATTCGGTACAATATTCTCTAACATCAACAGTAACGAAGAAAAGTACAGAGACTCTGGCTTCACTCCATCCTCCAAATGGATAAAATCGACATGTAGATCCAGATCCGAGTTGTACTCTGTTACCTGACGTTATTTTATCTAACATTTTAGATCCGCTATACAATTTGTACCATGACTGTTTATCAAATTCGTAAGTTTCGCCGCCAAACGAACTGATCGGTCCGCCAGAATCTGGTTTCCAATCGGTTCTGGCGACAGAAACAGTACCATCAACATTATTTCCAGTATAACCAAGTATCACCAAGAAATTATACTGCCAACAATCATGGTTTGAAACACTCCCGTTTGCATTTACATACACAGAATACGTTATGTATTTACTTGGCACTATTTTTAACAAATCTCTGAGCGTTCTAGGCAATCCACCGCCGATAACATCTGAAGAAAATATTAATTCGTTAGGATTAACATTTTTGGCACTATCTCCATTTTTTGGCAAATTATTAAGAAAATTATGCATATGACTGACAAATATAAACGTTCCATTATCTAAATTCCATCCGCCAGACAACCGCGACATATTATATTAATAATGGATATATTAATCAGATGTTGCAAAATAAACGCCAGCTCCAATGATCAATAAGATGATAATTACGATGACAATTATTATTATTATTTTATTTTTTTCCCAGAATGATTGTGCAATTGGCGATGGATTACTGCCGCCGTCATCGTTACCACCATCACTACCGCCGTCGTCACTGCCGCTGTTGTCATCTCCCCCTGTATAATTTTTCAATATATTCAAACATTGATTACGTTGATCAATAGTTAAATTACCGCCGGTTACTGGAGACCTATCAATTGAAACTAGATTTAAACACTCTGGCGCGGGACAGTTATTTAAAGTTCCAGGTTTAAAATTACTGCGCAAACAATCATCCAAAAAACATTCCGTTCGCACCCCGCTTACGTTATTGCCTAAATTATATTTTGAATAATCTTGCATGTTGCACGCACAAATTTGTTGGTTACGAGCCGAAGCAGTTGACAGATCCCCGTTAGGAACATTGCGCGTACAATATTCTCGGACATATGTTGTCGTTGAAGATTCAACTGTCCCTGGTTTCCCCGCAAAATAACTGTCCATCAATGCGAAACAAAAATCATTGCCAAGATTATCTCCTTCAGTGCAATACATGCGAACATCAACTGTGGCGAAAAGAAGCATAGAAACTTTGATATCACTCCATCCACCATATGGATAAAATGAGCATCCTGACCCCGCACCCGATTGTACCCTGCTACCTGTTGTTAATCGATCTATCAATTTAGAACCAACATACAATTTGTACCAGGATTGATTATCGTAATTATAAATATCTCCGCCAAATAATTTAGGCGGACCGCCAGAATCTGGTTCCCAATCAGATCTGGCAACTGCAACAATCCCCTCTACTTTATTTTGACTATGATTCTCTGCCATCAAAAAATTAAATTGCCAACAATCATGTTTGGATATATTTCCGTTCGCGTTGACATAAATTGCATAGGTAATATATCGAGTAGGTACAATCTTCAATAAATCTCCCATATTTCTTGGTAAAGATCTATCGTCAATACCAGTTGATGAAAAAGTTAGCTCATTAGAATTAATATTTCTGGAACTATCTCCATTTCTTGCTATGTTAGTAAGAAAATTATGCATATGACTGACAAAAGTAAATGTACCATTTGATAAATTCCATCCACTGGATATTTGCGACATAGTATATTTATAATTGAGATATTTATGAACGAGATGATTGTCAAAAAAAATTGAAATTTTATTATCTTTATCAACGCATTCTAAATATATCTATCAAAACAATGGCAGAACCTAAATTTATAAGCTGGTCAGATGCGTTTCAGAAATCTGATTTTCCTTATTTTTTGAGCTATCATGATCTAACCTTGCTTAATACTCTTGCGCCAGTGTATCATAGCGGATTTGGATATAAGCTCGTGGAATTCATTCCTGATCCTGACGTTGATCTCGCATACCGATTACGTCTAATTCCTCGACTAATCATTATGCGCGAAGAAAAATACATATTGATTAATCCTAAAGTTGCCAAAAAATTTTCGTGTAGTCATCCTCTACGTCATAAAACAATCGCCGTTAGATTAGGACCTGAAGGACAAGGAGGATGGGAATCAAAACCAGATAAAACTAATAAAACATGTTTTCACAAAGAAATAATGACTCCCAAATATTGGTACGAGTTTCCAGAAGAAAAAATTAAATCAAATCGAGGTTCAAGTGTTCTTACCGGACCATTATCTGATCGAAAATATATTCATGTTATTGATCTTTTTGAAGAGATTGAAATACGATCCGAAGAAAAAAATAGTCCGATTACAATTGATGATGTACTATTTGCCTGTAGAGGAATATGTGGGGATGATACTCGCTCTATCAAAAGTTTTAATGTTTTATCGGATGACGGATATAAGCTTGTGTTGATGGCAAATATTGATAATTGGTCAACATAAATCATATTTTAATAAAAAATGATTTATGATTAGTCGCCGCGCAATCGTGTTACTGTGTATATTGTCGAATTACGTATGATACCATAATCGGCAACAGTTCTTTCACAATCTAATGTCTTATCAGCATAAATCACCTTAAAATATTTAGCTGGTACACCATCAACATTTTGGGCAATATATTTGATTTGTTGAATTGTGCAATCAATTTCAACGCCTACTTGTATTGTGCGACCTTTGTGGTTTTTATAAATATTTGCATTTTGTTATTTTTCAATTTACCATCTTCGTGATCGCACATTTGTCTAGTATTGATATATTGGTAAAGAAACTAGGATAATAATTTTTCAATTTTATCATAAATCATGTTTTATTAAAACATGATTTATGATTAATCGCCACGTAATCGTTCTACTTGATGTATTGTGCACTCCGGCTTAATTTTATAATCTGCGATAGTTCTGCCATCTTCCAATTGTTTGCCTGCATAAATTAATCTCTGTTGGCCAGATGGAATACCTTCTTTGTTCTGAATATATTCCTTAATTTGATCAATCAAACAATCGCAGTTTGTATCAATCGTTATTGTTTTGCCACTCAATAATTTTACATATATTTGCATTGGACTGTTAGGTTCATATACATACGGCCAAAAAAAGTCTAAAGGATATTCATTGAACGTTTTTTTGTATAAGGTAACGGTCTTTTTATGTTCGCCAACAATTATTGTTGGACTCCGAAACAATATATATCCACAGATCAACATACAAGTATTATTGTAATTTTCATTGTCCGACAAATGTTCTCGCCAGATTTTATCGATCATCTTTGACGGATTTAGCTTATCCGGATTATTATTGTTATCGTTCAACTGCAACAACTTTAAGAATCTGTAGTACTCTGAACACAAAATATATAAACCAAACTGAGTATATATTTCTTGTCCGATGGTGTCTTTAATTTGGCGATACAATTTTTTGAAACATTTTCGTATTGTAGAATCAATCTTATCTAAATTAAAATCGCAGTTTGTGCGAGGTAAGATGAAATGATTCCCAGTTGATTTGCAAATTATACAAACGCCATCTGTTATCGTTCCTTGGCAATTTTCACATACACAATGTCCGCATTTATTGAATATCATCGATGTGTTATTATCCATACATATTATACATTCTTGGTATAAACCATATACTATTCCATCAGAATCAAAACATCTATCACACTGGAATACATCACTTATTTTGTTGTTTTTCAATCCAACGTCATCGTATTCGCAAAAACAGCTCCTGCAATGATACATCTTTGTAATATTAATGTATTAATAAGAAGATCAGGATGAATATTTTTCATTTTTATTCGATTGATATTGCCTGGAGATTTGAACCTGCCAATATATTGACCATTCAATGTTGCTGGCAAGAAATTGCCTTGAGATTTGAATGCACAAATATTAGTTCGTTCAATGTTGCCGGCAATTCTTGCCCGGAGATTTGAATACGCCAATATTTGATCATTCAATGTTGCTGGCGAGAGAATTGCCTTGAGATTTGAACATACAAATATTAGTTCGTTCAATGTTGCTGGCAAGAGAATTGCCAGAAGATTTGAACGCATTAATATTTGATTATTCAATGTTGTCAGAAGATTTGAATGCACCAATATTAGTTCGTTCAATGTTGCTGACAAGAGAATTGCCGTGAGATTTGAATGCACAAATGTTAGTTCGTTCAATGTTGCTGGCAAGAGAATTGCCGTGAGATTTGAATGCACAAATATTAGTTTGTTCAATGTTGCTGGCAAGAGAATTGCCGTGAGATTTGAATGCACAAATATTAGTTCGTTCAATGTTGCTGGCAAGAGAATTGCCGTGAGATTTGAATGCACAAATATTAGTTCGTTCAATGTTGCTGGCAAGAGAATTGCCGTGAGATTTGAATGCACAAATATTAGTTCGTTCAATGTTGCTGGCATTCAAATTGCCGTGAAATTTGAATGCACAAATATTAGTTCGTTCAATGTTGCTGGCAAGAGAATTGCCGTGAAATTTGAATGCACTAATATTTGATCATTTAATGTTACTGGCAAGAGAATTGCCAGATTTGAATGCATAAATATTCTATCATTCAATATCGCCGGTAAGTTAATCGCCATAAGATTTGAACGCATATTCGATCATTCAAATCTTATGGCAAGAGAATTGCCATAAGATTCGATCATTCAATATTGCCGACGAGAGAATTGCCTGGAGATTTGAACACATTAATATTTGATTATTTAATGTTGCGGGCAAGGGAATTGCCAGAAGATTTGAAGACACAATATTCGATCATTCAATGTTGCCGGCGAGAGAATTACCTGGAAATTTGAACGCATTGATATTTGATCATTCAATGTTACTGGCAGAGAATTGCCAGAAGATTTGAATGCATCAATATCTGATCATTCAATGTTGCCAAAAGATTTGAGCGCATCAATATTCGAACATTCAATGTTACTGGCGAGTGGATTGCCTGGAGATTTGAGCGCATCAATATTTGATTATTCAATGTTACCAAAAGATTTGAACGCATCAATATTTGATCTTACAATTAATAAGTTGTCCTATTGTTTTTGGTAATTCTGTTATTTGATTATAAAACAACGATAATTATTGCAAATTACTAAGCTATCCTATTGTTTCCGGTAATTTTGTAATTTGATTATACGACAATGATAATTCTTGCAAATTACTAAGCTGTCCTATTGTTTCTGGCAACTTGTATTCTTATAATCAAGAATAATGATTAGAATATTTATGAACAAACCTTTCTAATTCATAACAAGCTACATAAATTTGTTTGTGTGAGTTTTTTGTAAAAAAGATTTGCCGGGATGTTCTCATAGCCATTTATTAATCTCGCATATTGTAAATCACATATATGATTTATAAGTCTATTAACGGTTGAATATCTTACAATATCGTTTAATGATAATTTATTGAATATTTGGTATAATATATCATTTTGGTCCATTTGCTCTTTCTTAATAGAATATTTGTCTTACGATAAAAAATTGAATTTTTTATCGTACAATCTTACAATTAATAAGTTGTCCTATTGTTTCTGGTAATTCTGTAATTTGATTCTTGGACAACAATAATTCTTGCAAATTACTAAGTTGTCCTATTGTTTCTGGTAATTTTGTAATTTGATTATTAAACAACGATAACTCTCGTAAATTACTAAGTTGTCCTATTGTTTCTGGTAATTCTGTTATTTTATTGTTATACAACCATAATTGTTGCAAATTACTAAGTTGTCCTATTGTTTCTGGTAATTTTGTAATTTGATTATTAAACAACGATAACTCTCGTAAATTACTAAGTTGTCCTATTGTTTCTGGTAATTCTGTTATTTTATTGTTATACAACCATAATTGTTGCAAATTACTAAGTTGTCCTATTGTTTCTGGTAATTCTGTTATTTTATTGTTATCCGATGATAAAAATTGCAAATTACTAAGTTGTCCTATTGTTTCCGGTAATTTTGTAATTCGATTTTCAAACAACGATAAATGTCGCAAATTACTAAGTTGTCCTATTGTTTCCGGTAATTTTGTAATTTGATTATCACGCAACCATAATTTTTGCAAATTAATAAGTTGTCCGATTGTTTCCGGTAATTCTGTAATTTGATTATCAGACAACGATAATTCTTGCAAATTAACAAGTTGTCCTATTGTTTCCGGTAATTTTGTAATTTGATTATCACGCAACCATAATTGTTGCAAATTAATAAGTTGTCCTATTGTTTCCGGTAATTTTGTAATTTGATTACTATACAAGTGTAATTCTTGCAAATTACTAAGTTGTCCTATTGTTTCCGGTAATTTTGTAATTTTATCATTGGACAACGATAAGTATCGCAAATTACTAAGTTGTCCTATTGTTTCCGGTAATTCGATAATCTTATTATTATGCAACCATAATTTTTGCAAATTACTGAGTTGTCCTATCATTTTTGGCAATTTAATAATATTTCTCGATGTAATATCTAATACGTTCGTAGAGAAAAAATTGAATAAATTAAGGTCTGTATATTTTTTTATAAAACCTTCTAATTCATAACAAGCTACATACATTTGTTTGTATGAGCTTTTATAAAAAAGGTTCGCTAGGATGTTCTCATAGTCATTTATTAATCTCGCATATTGTAAATCGCATATATGATTTATAAGTCTATTAACAGTTGAACATCTTACAATATCATTTAATGATAATTCATTGAATATTTGATATACTATATCACTTTGGTCCATTTTGCTCTTTCTTAATAGAATATTTGTCTTATAATAAAAAATTCAATTTTTTATTGTATGATCTTACAATTAATAAGTTGTTCTATTGTTTCCGGTAATTTTGTAATTTGATTATTATACAACGATAATTCTCGCAAATTAACAAGTTGTTCTATCGTTTCCGGTAATTTTGTAATTTGATTATTATACAACGATAATTCTCGCAAATTAACAAGTTGTTCTATTGTTTCCGGTAATTTTGTAATTTGATTATTATACAACGATAATTCTCGCAAATTAACAAGTTGCCCTATTGTTTCTGGTAATTCTGTAATTTGATTATTATCCAACCATAATTCTTGCAAATTACTAAGTTGTCCTATTGTTTCCGGTAATTTTGTAATTTGATTATTAGACAACGATAATTTTTGCAAATTACTAAGTTGTTCTATTGTTTCCGGTAATTTTGTAATTTGATTATTATACAACGATAATTCTCGCAAATTAACAAGTTGTTCTATTGTTTCCGGTAATTTTGTAATTTGATTGTGATCCAACCATAATTCTTGCAAATTACTAAGTTGTCCTATTGTTTTTGGTAATTCTGTTATTTTATTGTTATTCAACCATAAATTTTGCAAATTAACAAGTTGTCCTATTGTTTCTGGTAATTTTGTAATTTGATTACAAGACAACAATATTTCTCGCAAATTAACAAGTTGTCCTATCATTTTTGGGAACTTAATAATATTTCTCGATGTAATATATAATACGTCCGTAGAGAAAAAATTGAATAAATTAAGGTCTGAATATTTTTTTATAAAAACATCTAATTCATAACAAGCTACATACATTTGTTTGTATGAGATTTTATAAAAAAGGTTTGCTAGGATGTTCTCATAGTCATTTATTAATCTCGCATATTGTAAATCACACACATGATTCATAAGTCGATTAACAGTTGAACATCTTACGACATCGTTTAATGATAATTCATTGAATATTTGGTATACTATATCACTTTGGTCCATTTTGCTATTTCTTAATAGAATATTTGTCTTACAATAAAAAATTCAATTTTTTATCGTATGATCATTCAATGTTGCGGGCAAGAGAATTGCCGGGAGATTTGAACACATCAATATTCTATCATTCAATGTTATCGGCAAGAGAATTGCCTGAATATTTGAAGACACAAATATTTGATCATTCAGCGTTGTTGGCAATTCTCTTGCCGGAAGATTTGAAGACAGAAATATTTGATCATTCAATATCGTCGGCAAGAGAATTGCCAGAAGATCCGAACATATCAATATTCAATATCACCGGTAAGCAAATAGCCAGAAGATTTGAATGTATTAATATTTTATCATTCAATATCGACAAGGGAATCGCCCGTAATTCAAACACATCAACAATATAAATCATATTTTAATCAAAACCTGATTTATTAGTCCCCGCGCAATCGTAATTCTAAATGTAATGTAAACTCGTGCTTGATCCCATAATCTACGATCGTTTTATCGTCTTCTAAATACTTGCCTGCAAAGACCAATTTCATTTGATCGCATGGTATGGCCTCTCTATTTTGAATATATTCCTTGATTTCATAGATACTACAACCATTTTTGATATTAACTGTTATTGTTTTTCCTGTCCTCGTTTTTACGAATAGTTGTACCGTTTTTTGAACAAGTATGCGACTAGGTGGCCAAAATAACAACGTAGGATCATCATTAAACGTTTTTTTATACAACGCGATAGTTCGTTCATATCTATCGCCACTCACAACGGGATCACGAAATAATATCTGGTCATATTCCAACATGCAAAAATTATTGTAATCCTCATTAACTGATAAATCTTCGCACCATATTGCATCGATCTTCAATGGAGGACTTAATTTATCAGGGTTATTATTGTTATCATTGAGCTGTAATAATTTCAAAAATTTATAATATTCCGTATATAAAACATACAAGTCAAGAGTTGCTAATTCTTTTCCGATACTGTCCTTAACTTGATAATGTAATTTTTTGAAGTGGTTTTTTATTGATCGATCCACTTTTTCAAAATAAAAGATATCTTGGTCAATTTTATGAGGTAAGATAAATACATTTCTAGTCGATTTACAAATTACGCATACACCATTAGTTACATTTTTTTGACATTTTTTACAAATGCAATGTCCGCATTTATCAAATATCACCGATGTATTACGTACGATGCAGATAGCACATTCTTGGTACAGTCCATATACTATTCCACGCGCATCGAAACATCTATCACACTGAAATACATCATCTCTCTTGTTCTTTTCTAATCCAGCATCATCATATTCACAAAAACAACTCTTGCAATGATACATAGTTTGTATATTAAATATTGGATAATGATGCCAGGATGAATATTTTTCAATTTTATTTACTATTAAACTGCACTCAACCATAAAATATCTCCATCAACAGAGTATTCCTTAAATGATGACCAGATCTTGCAATTTGTATGCGGAATACAATTAATGGGAACATCAGCTACGTCTTCCGCGAACATATATTCTGAATAAACTAACTTCGTCCTACTCATTTCATACGACTTAGTAAAATCCCATCTATTTGTCTGCACAACAAAAAATTTTGCAGATCGAAATATATCATACAAACATTCGATCTCCAACGTTACTGAAACAGTTATATAAATGGTTCCTGCAAAATTAGGATCGATTCCCAAAATAGTCACAGTTTCGTTGATAGTTTCGCGCATTATATTCTTTAGCTGCGGATCATAATCAGTATAATTGATAACAAGATCTTTGAATGTTACAGGAATTATATTTTTGATGAATGATATTTGCTTCTTAGTCATTTCAACATCTATTTCTAAAATGTCCAATCCAAACTGTTCTTTAGCGTCTAAAATTTTTTGCGAAAAATGTAGCGGCATGAAATTCATATCTTTGTCATAATTCGCCGGATCCCGTTCAGTTTTGGGACAGTAAAATGTACTATTTTTTTTCAACATATGTGCGGCTCTCGCTACATAATATGGCATGATACTTTTCTTCGATCCATATGTGATAATATTCGTATGCGTTTCATCTTGCACAAAACATTTAAAAAAAGTTCGGAAATACATATTGTTCTCAACATTATCATTGACAATATTTTTTTGAAAGGTTGTTCCTATTATGTAATTATTGTATAATTGCTGTTTTATCAGTCGATGTGATAACCTGTAGATGTTTGAATAGGCATTCATAAATTTCCCTTCCATACCTTTATTAGTCATAATATCATCTGATTTTTTTTTGAAGAGTAACATCGGAAAGTTTTCAGTGATGATACCACTAAATTCCATATTTGAATAGAATGACAAGATGAATAGCACGATTGGTTCGCAAACGATAAATTTATTTTTAATATCCTGGATGTATATACCCATGGTACCACCGATTTGCAAGTACGGAATGTATTTGATCAAAACAACAAACAAAAAATATACTAACCAATATTCTGCACTGGCAGTATATGACGATATACTTTGCAATCCACTCGAATATATTTCATAATCAAAAAATGGCGGACTGGTAAAGATGAGATCAAATTTTCCATGTTGAGATATGCGGTCATCGATAACATAACTAGGTAAATATTCTGCACCAGAGCGATATACGCATTGCATGTTCTGATCGCCCGCTAATTTTATTATCTCATTATAGCCACAATGATTATCAATATTAGGATCAATACCAAAATATTTAATCTTCAATGCACATGCCGCCAACAATCTATCACCCCATCCAGAACTAAAATCTAAAATATGTTTTGCCTTAAAAAAATCATACACAAATGCTGCAGTTGATACCTTAAACAGATTACATTCTTTGATATGTGCATAAATATACTCTCGCATGTTATGTGGAGTTTTATCTTTGACGTCATGCAATATTTTTTTGTTGTAAATTCTAAAATAATTAATCGGTTCCAGATAATTATTAAAAGAACATTTCATTCTTGATTGTTCGTTGAAATAATCTGTAAGAACATTTACTTTATCATACAAATCATCTGTTGTAATAATTTTAATGAATTTATCATAATATTTTCCGTTAATCAAGTTTAATTTTTGATAAATCGCAAGTGGACGATATGGCTGTGTAGAATATTTTGGGATATTATTTTTGATTTCGGAGATCTTTTTGATGACTTCATTGTGATTCATTGTCAGTTTTTTGTATGGGAAGTTCGCCGACGGATTATAGGACATTATAATAATAGACGTGATATTTAAAGATGATGCATATCGAAAAAATTGAAATATATTTGCTCAGGATATCGTATCATAAATGATTGATACAACAAACATGAATAAGATTAAAGTATTCAGCTTTATTTTCGTTTCTACATTCATTTGGGAACATATTGGTCGAATATCTGGTTATACAATTCGGCCAACATATTTTATTGACACTATTACAATATATTTGAGGGAATTTTGGACTTTCGTCGGCAAAATAATCGCTACTATAAGTGGTTTTTTGGTTTGGTTGGAATTAGAAGAAATAGCAGTAACTTTGAGAATATACTTTGAATCATTTATAAAAATGATGTTTTCAGTATTTTACGTGGTCGAGGGTTATCTTTCTAAAGCTATGGAATACGCAAACGCCGGATATGTACATTTGGGATTTGCTATTTTGGCAATAACCATAATCGCTTTTGGACCTGATTTATATGCCAAATATAAAAAGAGACGTTCAAATTTAACAAATTAAAATTATTAATTTGTTAAAGTGTAGGCTTGCCATAAGTTAGTGAATCGAGTTGAAAAACTATGCATGTAGGAATAAGAATACGATATTTTTCCCCTAATACCAAATACTTAACTGATGTCGGGATAGATTTCTTGCATAAATTACCATTAAAATTATTACCTAAACGCAAATGTGTAACTGATGATGGAATACTTCCGATTATTGATCTATTAAAACGATCGCCAAAATCTAAATGCGTAACTGTCGATGGAATATCATAAATAGGTTGGTTGAGATCGACAAAAGTCAAATGTGTGACAAAAAATGGTACGCCCTCTACAAAATATACGTCTGAATGTGGTTCGCACTTTATCAGCGTGTTATTTGGATCAAATTCCAAAAAGAAATGTGTAACATCTGAAGTATAATGATGATATTTGACATTTTTAGGTAATCTTCCTTTTCTTAATAACATAATAAAATTTCTCGAAATGCTGATATACGATGACGCAATGTTTTCAAAGTTATCATAATACGACAAGTTCACAATCCGATCAACATCGACTCTATCTTCATACAAAAATATGAACTTCAATTTGTTCATCTCTTTCGACGTCATACTTAGTTGGATTTTTCCTTTGTTATCTAAATATTCGCCTATTTGTAAATAAACATCTTTCGTCAAATCCATTTTATTAACATAGATATATTCAAATATATCTATGTTAATTATTTTCAATTTTATAAAAAAACTACAGCACTAATAATCAAACCACTAATTGCTACAGCACCAGTTACCCCTGCCGCAATATAACCATAAAATGTTTCCGTCTTTTTCTGTTCCTTTTCTGCTTCCAAAAGTTCTTTATTACCTTCCTTAACATTCTCGTGTGCATTAATAACGTTATCGCCAATACGATCCACAAAATCTCCTTGGTTATTGATCAAGCCAGCGATATCTTTGAACAATTCATTTACTTCTCTCATCTCGCCATTGATCTTTTTTATCTCTTCATCTCGTTCTTTAATAAAACTGTCAGCAAGATCTAATTCTTGGTCTTTGGGCAAAAGGCTTTGTTTACTCATTTATTTGTCATATTATATGATAGATTAATTTGACATTCTTGACATAATTTTTTTCATTTTTTTTATTTGCCAATTTTTTCTTTAATGAATGTTGCATTATTCGCAAAGATATCATCAAATACTTTTTCGTAGTTTGATCCGATATTTGCGTTCGGAATTGTTATAATTTTAGACTCTGCGTCATAATCCAATTTTGTCTCTGAATTTAATGAATTACCGACAAACATGATATGATATTTTAATCCAGGATATGTTTTCTGCAAGTATGTAGATAATAATTTTAAATGATAAATTTCATTTTGTTTGTAATCTTCGGCATATTCATTTGGAACTATTCTTGATCCTGTAAAATGTGGCAAATCACTTTTTTCTGGTTCTTCATATCTCAAAAATAATACCTCTTTATCCGACTTTAAGATATCAATGAATGCGGTCTTTCTTTCATTTAATTTTTTCAAAAAATCATCGTTGACAATTGTACCTTTCGCCAATCGCGCATAATATGTTTTGTTGGTCAAAAAATGTATTCCGGAATCGGAGAATATTTTCATAGGAACATAATCATTTTTATCGTTGAATGCGCTAAAATTATTTTCTAACATCTTAACTAATGCCCAAGATGGAACCGCAATGTTCGAAAAAAATTGTAAATTTGCCCCATTTTTTTTGTCGCTATACATTCCTGGATAGCAATTATATCCCAGAGAGACTATGTCAAATCCTTCCATTTAATCTTTTTATATTATAAATGAACATAATTAATTACCTTGTGGTAAATACATTTTTGTTACTAATTAGCAACTTTATCTATGCATTCGATACCCAGCATTTTATAATAAATTACTTGCTATATTTGCTCAAAACAATCATCATCATGTCATTCATAGCGTACGTTCAACGAAACAAACAATACATAACACCCAGATCTTGTCAATACTCTGTAGAGTCAATATCTATTTTTTTGCTCACAATATTTATTGAAACATGTACATACTATTTCGCCTTACATTCTATTACTTTTAGAGATACATGCATATTTTATGATCTATTAACTTTCGTCCCCATATCTTTCTTATTCGAACTGATGTATGATTTTATTCATTATTGGATACATCGGATATCACATGTAAATAAATTTTTGTACTTGTATCTGCACCAATATCATCATTCTAAGACGGACGTTACTTTTATGGACACATATTATCAACATCCGATTGATTTTGTACTATCTAATTCAATTCCTTTATTGATAACTATCTCGATGATCGACATGAGTAAATACCAATTTGCGATGATGATGACTTATAAAACAATCGTAGAAGTATCCGGTCACACAGGAAAAAATATAAATCAAAAGTCTTTTCCTCAGTTCCCTTGGATACCTGCTTATTTTGATATTTCATTATGTACTCACGATCATGATATTCATCATCGATATTTTAATTACAACTTTTCGAAACGATTTTCGTTGTGGGATAAAGTGTTCGGTACTTACAAACCAAACAGTTATTGTGAAAATTTGCTTTATAAATAATAATTTATAAAGCAATACTTGTAATCAATCTACATATGTTCGATTATGAATAATATTTTGAATAGTATCTTTACTGACGTTATATTTTTTTGTCAAATCAATTTGTTTATAATCGCCGGATTTATATAATAACCTGATCTCATTTGCTTGTTCCATTGTCAACTTCCTGCCAGATGTACCATGCATTTTTTTATCAGCAGCATTTTCAATCGCTGAACCGAAGGATAAATGTTTTGGATTGACGCATAATCTTCTTCCACATTTATGTAAAACTTGTAATCCTCCTGAATTTGTTGTTCTATATTTGATGTGACAAGCAAGTATATGTACAAATATCTGTTTTCCGTGGATCATTGTTCTAGCGTAACCATCTGGTGCGCATTTACCTGTCCAAAGCCTACAAAAAGAGTTTTTATATTTCCGGCCATTTCTATCAATTTTTGAACGAGCGTCCAATTTCCATCTTGCCTGTTTAAACATTTTTTCGGTCCACTTTCGATTCTTGGCTTTTATTTTGGCGTTACGTTCCCGTTCTCTTTTTCTAGCTGTTGACAAAATAATACCATTTTTGTCAGGAATATGAGACCATGTTTCGTTATTATCGATTTTGTCGACGATACGGAAAGATACACCAAAATGAACAGCACGTTCTTTTGCTGTCATATAATTTTTATCACTTCGATCTAGTTTTGACCATTTTATTTTCTTTGCTAGTTCTTCACTGATAGAACAATTATGATGTTTTTCTCCTCGTTGCATTGTTCCAGCGTTTATTTTATCTTCATAACTATTTACACTGTCTGTCCCTATTTGTAAATGTGAACTCTCAAAACACGATGATTGACCACATAGGTGACGTACGACAAGTCGCTGACCATCGTCGTCGACGTCAGGAATATCATCGATAGTTTCATATTCATCATGGGATATCCAAAAAGCTATCCTATGCACATAATATTTTTTGTGATTAACACTGGACTCTCCATATCCTCCCACAGATTTGTAACCTTGCCAAACTAAACATTTTTTTCCATCGTATTCACTCGTTTCATCTATTTTACCGCATTTGAAAAGTTTGTTCCATTTTTCTTCTTTCGATACTAGTTTAGCTCTTGGTTTCACATCGATATGCTCAATTTGAATACATAAAGGTTCCCCACATGTACGTATTAATTTTTCATTTGCTTTTATTGGTTCGTAATAGTAATTCCACATAAATTTTAATACGTTAATTGGCCTTGAAACGGTTCTGTTCCATTGAAAACATAAACCATCTCTAAATGTACCGTTCCAAATCGAGCAATCCCCGTGCGCCGTACATTTTTTTTGTATTTCGTTAAAAAATTTTTCATCATGATCCATCTTTAAAATATATGATTTGCCATGTGTTTATGTTGACATGTAAGTCGTATTTTTTTCAAAATTTGTCCAGTTGTATTACAGATTGATAATCATAAATTTGCTTTATAAATAATAATTTATAAAGCAATGCTTGCGATTAATTCGTATATGTTCGATTATGAATGATAATTTATAAAGCAGTACTTGTAACCGAAATTGTTGCTGACCACCGTGTATCGGCAATAAGCGGCGTAATTACAACAGCTATACCAAAAGATGCTACAACTGCAAAAGCAGGGGCCGCTCCAGCTGGAACAGATCCAACTGCATTTATTACTGATTGTGAATCAATAACTGCCACTCCCGTTCCTCGATAAGCAACACAACTTATCGTAAAATAAGATAAATTAACAGGATCAACTGCAGATAAATTAGTACCTGTTATTGTTGCCGTAATACCCCAAACAGTTCTTTCAGGAATAATGATGTTGGACGTATCATACAACACTTGAAGTACTTGATTAGCAGAAGTAGTTGTTGATTGTAATCCAGTGTGATATATCGCAAATTGTGACGTACCTATTCCAGTTGCTCCAGTTAATCCGATACCAGTACTAAAACCGCCAGCAGCTCTAGCAAATTGTCCAGCAGTGTCAGTGGATGACAAAATTCCACCCGCGAATGTACCTTGGCCATCTGCAAAAGTATTCATTCCGGACGAAATTGATGCGAAACCCATTGATGTAGTTTGGAAACCAGTCGCGTGGGAATTAGTCCCGTACCCAGTTGTTCCTTCGCCTTCCGATTGGGATGATGTGCCAATGGCAGCTGTTTGATATCCTTGGGCATTGGAATAGTTTCCGATAGCCTGTGTAAATCTACCTCCCGCTGAAGAAGCTATTCCATATGCGCCCGTTTGCAATCCTTGTGAATGTGATGCAACGTTGTCACTTATAGTTAAAATACCTTCACTGTGAGATCCGTAGAAATTGGCAAAAGTTGCGATACCACTTGAATGAGATGCCGGTCCAGATGCTTGACTGTAGATTCCTTGTGTGTGAGAGTAGTCGCCATATCCTGTATTTCCCGCCCCTTCAACGTGAGCAGCGATTCCATATCCATAATTAAATTGAGATATTCCTGTGCCTCCAACAGATATAATATCGCCTGCAAATTTATCAATAATAACATCATATTGACCGACAATAAACGTCCCTTCTGTGCAACTAAATGAACCAAAGGCGGTCGTGGTATTACCTTCCGCGAGGGAACATAAACCACTGGCGACACATCCAGTACCACCAGCTGAAGACGCATCTCCAGAAGCTATCGTATACATGCCTCCACTGTGACTTGCAAAACCAGATGCAAGCGAATTGAAACCAGATGCATGACTTCCGGCCCCACTTGCAGTAGTAATTATTCCTTCAGCGTGAGCAGCATTATTACTCGCTGTCGTGCTATTACCTTCAGCGTGTGAAGCTTGACCTGTAGCATTTGTTGAGTCACCTTGTGCATGAGATGAAATTCCTGAGGCTGTAGTGTACGAACCCTGAGCACATGCAGAATCTTCAGAGGCGATAGTATGACGGCCCTGCGCGTGACTGAAATTTCCAGTTGCACCAGTCATATAACCTTCCGCGCGAGCACCATCACCACTAGCTGTACATGAAATTCCCCCCGTATAGGACGCCAAGCCAAACGCAGTTGTATTTATTCCTGAAGAATGTGACGCTTCTCCAATGGATCTGTTATATAAATTTTCACTATGAGAATATGAACCGTTTGCTGTAGACCCCCCTCCTTCTACGTGAGATCCGGTCGCACCTGCTATATTATATGATAACACGCCAGGTGAACCAACAACAATACTATCAGATACACCACCTTCTGTAAAAAAAATAGTCATCGTATCAAAAAAGCTGCTTCCTTCCGAATGAGCAGCGAATCCTGCCGCCAGTGTACTATCATTTTCAGAATGTGCATAATCGCCGGAAGCTAATGTTTGAAAACCTTCTGCGTGAGATGCTATACCAAATCCGGTAGTTCCGTAACCACTAGCGTGCGACGCATATCCAAACGCAACTGTACCTACATTTTCCGCATGGGAAGCATATCCTGACGCAGTTGTTGGGTCACCTTCGCTGTGAGCATATTGTCCCGATGCAATGGTAGCTCCTCCTTCCGCGTGAGATCCTAGGCCAGTTGCGCGAGTAGCAATCCCCTCCGAATGACTCGCGATACCAGCTGCAATTGTACTTATTCCTTCTGAATGAGCAGCAATTGATTGAGCTTGGGTACCTAAACCTTCTGCGTGAGAATACGAACCAGCCACAACGTTACCTCCGCCTTCAACCCATGCTCCTAAACCAGGTGCAGATGATATACCGGAAACGTTACCTGTACTACCTGGTACACCACCAGTTGCACCCGTAATACCTAATTTAAATAAATTTAATCCTGTAATAAATGTGTCAATATCATCAACATCAACAGCAGGATCTAAAACAGGACCAGTTGGGCCGGTAGCTCCTGTAGTTCCAGTGACACCGGTAGCGCCAGTAGGTCCAATAACTCCCGTTGATCCGGTTGATCCAGTTGATCCAGTTGATCCAGTTGATCCAGATGATCCAGTAACTCCAGTTGATCCAGTAACTCCAGTTGATCCAGTTGATCCTGTCGATCCAGTTGATCCTGTTGATCCAGTAACTCCAGTTGGTCCAATAATTCCAGTAGCTCCAGTTGATCCGGTAGCTCCAGTAGCTCCGGTAACTCCAATTGGTCCAGTTGATCCGGTAACACCAGTTGATCCGGTGACACCAGTAGCTCCAGTAAAACCAGTAACTCCAGTTGATCCGGTAACACCAGTAGCTCCAGTGACACCAGTAGCTCCAGTAGATCCGGTAACACCAGTAGCTCCAGTAACTCCAGTTGATCCAGTAATTCCGGTGGCTCCGGTGACACCAGTAGCTCCAGTAGCTCCAGTTGATCCAGTTGATCCGGTAACTCCCGTAGCCCCAGTTGATCCTGTTGATCCGGTAAATCCAGTGACTCCGGTTGGTCCTGTTGATCCAGTGACACCTGTAACGCCAGTTGACCCTGTTGCACCGGTTACTCCAGTTGCGCCGGTATTACCAGTTACACCAGTTGGACCTGTGACTCCAGTTGCGCCTGTATTACCAGTTGGTCCAGTTTCCCCAGTGATTCCATTTGCAGGTCCAGTTGGTCCAACAACTCCAGTTGCACCTGTATTCCCTGTAGCTCCGGTTACACCTGTAACTCCAGTTGCTCCAGTGTTACCAGTGGGGCCAGTTTCGCCGTCGCATACACATTTGATGATATATTTTTGGTGATTGCAACATCTATTGCAACGATGACCTAGATTCCGCTGACATCTATGATGTGATTCATCCATGTTCTATATGTTGGAGATAAAAAATTTTACGGATAGGCTGCAGAAACTGACGATATTAGATTGTTCATTGATCAGTTAATTTGTGGGGATATCAACGTACCATGTGATTGAATTTGCTTTCGTTATTTTTGATAGACATAACTAAATCAGTAAATTCCGGATATTGTTTTTTGATATATCTATAAATCGACATAGATGCTGCGAAACTGATGTCCTCCATAGTATCTTTAATAACAGCATCACCAAATAAAAAAAGTCCAATTACGCTATTATATCTAGAATCGTTATAATAATCTAATATTTTTTTGATACGAGATGTATCATCTATTATCAATGAAATTATCAATATAGGATGCGAAAAATATGACACTTTTTTTCCAGCTTGTTTTTGAGAAATGAATGCACAATCTTTGTATGTTTTAGCAGGATAATTTGTTCCGAAAAGATTATTCCAAAATTTGTTAAACTGTGCAAACATATCTAGTTTTCGCATAGCTTCCACAATGTACTTGACTTTAATTTCATACATGTAATTGACAAAGATGTTCAAGAAAAAGAAGCTATCGTCATTATTTTTTGTAGCAGTTAATATTTTTTGAAATACTTCACTCTGTTTCTTGTTTGTTTCATCCCAATTCAACCAATAATTGATAACTAACAAAGAATTAATTGTAGTGGTTTTGATCAATTGATGATCGTAAATATACGCGCGAATTTTTGGATTATTTTGTAACATTGTTGCTCCTAAACATGCATCAACACATTCATTTGGAAAATCGTTAGAGGTTGCTACCATAGATGACATTTCCATTTCTCGCATGAAAACGTTCTTGATATTTTTATGCAGCAACAAATCCGGTGCAAATTTGTTTAACATGCTGACAACAATCACATCCTCCAAAGTGATATATTCAATGATATGGTTACAAATATCATGACTTAGCAAAAAATATAAATCCATTTATATATTGTAGTACCACAAAAAAAAATGATATTATGATTTATAATCACATATGATATTATTTATCCTATAAAGATGAATATATCCTCTTTTGATGAATTAATCGCCCAAGCAGATGATGGTGATCTGAATGCAATGAACAAATTACACAATTTGTACTATGATAACGAATATGTTTTCGAAAATTTTGACAAAAAGTCGCTAGAATTTTATAAAGGCATAGTCAATAATGCGCAACCATATTTGTTGTATCATATTGCTATTTTAGAATTCTTTATTAACGGTGATGCGATTAGTGCATTTGATTATTTGGATAGAAGTATGCAGGCTAAATGTTCACAAGCGTATTATATGATGGCCATTTTTATTAATGAAAATGTGTTTGATTATCCGTCTGATTATGATACACTCATGACAGATGCAATGAAGATGAATAATTCGAACGCATTTGTTGATAGCGGGATAGAATGCGACGATGATGAAGTTAAGGTGGCATTTTTTGAAAAAGCAGCGAGTCTGGAAAACTCGTATGGTATACATAAGCTAGGAGAATTTTATTATTCTATTAATGAATTTGCTATGGCAGGAAGATATTATGAACAATCGTGCACTTACGATAACAAAGAAGGATATTTTGATCTAGCAATGATGCACTTGAACGGCAAAGGATATCAGAAGAATGACAAAGTCGCCAAACAGTTATTAAAAAAATCTATCAAATTTGGTAACATTCAAGCAATGACTCAAATGGGGAATATGTATCGCGCTAACCAAAAATATGACAAATGTAAAAAATATTACAAAGTAGCTATAAAAAATAACGATCCGGTTGCTTGCTATAATTTGGGCAACGTATATGTTGAACAGAATAATATTAAGAGCGCGATCAAGTTTTTTATTCTGGGTGCAAAATTAGGTAACGATGATTGTGCGAAAATGGCATTGAAATACGGAGTGATGACTACGATGGAGATGGAAGATTTGCAACGATTTCATGAGGAATTCTTGGTTACCTAAAAAAAATGAAAAATAATGTATCTAATGTAGATATTACTCTGTAATCTAGATTAAATATGTTACCAATTGCCGTATCTGTCCCCGAAAATCGTTGTATATTCAAAAAAATCGACGATAGATTTAGTATGGGTAAATCTATAAATGTGGAGATGTTATTTATGAACGACAACAGTTACGTCAATTGCAGCAAGATCTCCGGAGCTACAGGCAAATCCGTAACATCTTGGCTAGCAGACGAAAAAAATAAAGATTTAATAGAAGAGATAGAACAAGGTACAGATTTATTGATGGCAGATTTGGTGATAATTATTGACACTCAAATATATGTACATCCAGCTTTAGCAGATCATATTATTGTTTGGTTTGGCGGAACAAATATAGCGTATTACACAAAGATGATGCGGGAGTTTATGTTATTTAAAAAAGATAACGAAATCATGGATTTATTTATCACAAAATATCTGCCAAAAACTGATTTAGGGGATGAGGATTTAGCGATAGAAAATAATAATTTGCGCGCGGAACTTTTGTTATTTTCAACGCATAAAGCTGGATTTACATTAGATGATTTGGTCAATGAAAATAATAAATTACAGTCAGAAATATTGCGTTTACGACAAGAATTATTAGATGCTTATGGGGCGATTGCTTCATTAGAAAAGACACGTATGCCGCGAACAAATAGTGCTACCAGAAAATTGCCACCAGTACAAAATGCACAAAAAATCGCCCGTAGATCTATTTCTCCGCCAAGAACTGCCATACCAACAAGAAATGATAACTTTCCTAGGAGTAAATCAGTTAGCATCAGTTGCTTTAGAAAAAAAACAAGTTCATCCTAAATAACATATTTATCTATTTTAACGTAATATGATCATACAACGTTAAAATTCAACATTAATAAATCCATAATATATTTTTGTTTCTACATCTACATTCCAACCATCATCATTGACAAGATAATGAGAACATCTAACAAGTGGCACATTTTTTAAAAATTTTTTTGGTAACGGGAAATCATAATAATAACGATCAACACTTTGACAATCAATATATCGAAATTTGATATGGTTTATCATTTGGTGACGAATTTTTTTTGATAAATAGTTAACATCATATTCTGTAAAACGAACATTCAATATTTTTTTCCGTTTCATTTTGGGTATAATTGGAACATTTATATTGTTTTCTATTTTCACACTGTTAACATAATTTGCAACATATTGTTGGATAAATCTATCACTGTTTTCGGAATAAATACCAATAGAAACATAATCACTTAATACATCATATCCATAATGCGAAAATGTTCCATAATAGTCAGACAACAACATTTTTCTTATTATTTCATTCACATCGTTAGGATTATCACATTTCTTAGCATCTATCCATGTTGATGTATCAAAATTTTCGCTATTATGTTTTTCAATGATCATTTCCTCTTCTGGCTTATCTGGCCAAGCCGTTGCAAGATAATAAATCGGAATCGAATCATAAATGTTAATGCCAAATATATAATCAATGTTAGGTTTTTTATGGTTAACGCAAAATATTTGTGTCGGAACGACGTTCTTGTTCGGACTCAAAATATCCTTAAAGTACTCATACATATCACGACTCCTTGCCATAATCATGAGCTTCTTTCCATCAACAAAAGAATTTAAACTTAGTAACATATCATTCCTTTCTTTATCTACAAACCTTTTCATCATCATGAGTTCTGCTTTAACTAATCCTAGTTTATCCATTTCATTCAAAATTTCATCGGTAACGTCAGTTATCTTAGTTTCACCATGTAGCACATTGAGTATTTCTCCGAACATTTCAAAACTAACATCTAGCACAATACTCTCATCAAAATTCATCTCGCTATCTTTTTTGCACAACAAAATATTGCAAGATTCATATTTTTTGATAAAATCAAAATGGACTAAATGGACTCTATCATCTACAGGATTACCCACTAAAATGATTTGATCTGTTTCAAAATTATGAGGTGTAACTAAAATTGAAATTTTTGATGCTGATTTTTTATTTTTTATAGCTATTCCATCAATAGCAACGACACATTCACATCCTTTATCATTGCTATTTAGTTTGAGATTGCCTTTCGACGAAACAAATAATGTCGCATATTGTAACTGATCAGATTTATATTTTTGGTCATTTATTCGTCGATGAAACATGTATCGTGAATCGAAACTATTCAAATATTTTAAGATGACGTCATCATTCAATCGATGTTCTTTTTTTAGATCAAAAGCAAAATGTGTAAACATAATTTTGTTTTTGTTGATTATGGCATATATATATTTGAATATTTTTTTTCAATTTTTATCATAATTGATAGACTATCAATTATGATATTACCAGATAAGTCCGAATGCTGATCGTTTATCTTTTACGTTTTCCATACTTTGGATACGTTTTTCGAGATCTGTTATGCGATCTTTTGCGTTTTCCATACTTTGGATATGTTTTTCGAGATCTGTTATGCGATCTTGTAACGCTCCAAGTTGTTTTACTGTATTTTTGTTTTGAAAACTTAAATTTTTTCTAAGAATTTCAACGTCGGATAACTCTTTAGGATAAATCGGTATTGATATATATTCGCTTCTACCATATTTCGGTGCTGCTTTGATCATAATGTTTGTAATATGATTTGCGTTAACTACATCGGCAAAATATACTGTGTGCATATCATCTAACTGATTCAATATGTGATCATTAATTATTCGAAATTTAGCACTTGGTGAATATTTCACGTGTACAGTATCAACATCATATATTTGTACACATGGATCATATGATATCGTTGAATCCCACTCAGCATATTCATCTTCTCGGATAACGTTGATTGTTAGTTCTTCTTTTTTGCCATCACATTTCAGCGTAAAAGTATATGACAATTCATTACGTTCATATTCTAATTGAGCTAATTGTTGCATAGTGTTATTAAATATGATACAGAACTTGTCTAATAGAGTAATTTTTTTGTCAATTTTTTTTGTAATAATTTGATATGATAATATCAAATTATTTCTCAGCCCATTCAATTCTAATAATCAAGTTATTTAATCCTTGTTTATCCATTTTGTCCATAGCATTTTGTGCATCTTGTCTGTCTGCAAAAGTTATAAATGCAAACTCCCGACTTGCACCGGTAAGTTTATCTTTGACTAAATTAATTCGCAAGATTCTTCCAAATTTCTGAAACATTTCACTCAAATCAGTTTCATTTATTTCTTCAGAGAGATTTGAAACACGAATCGTCGTGATTGTATCTTTTGTGTCAAAGTTCGTTTTTCTGTGTGGCGGAACATATCCTGTCGTTGGAGTCGCATCAGGATTTGTTTTTTTATGTGGCGGAACGTACGCTGTTGTTGGAGTTGCATCGGGATTTTTTTTATGTGGCGGAACATATGCTGTCGTTGCATCTGCATTAGTTCTGTGAGGGGGAACATACACTGATTTAATTTCTGGAGGTCGTTCCCCATTTTTAAGCCAAGAAGGTTTCCAAACTGATTGATCTATCTGTGTAGGTAGACTCGAACAAGTACCACAAATCATTTTTTTTTGCGCATCGAGTAACGAATTGTGTATCATATCCAACTCTTGCTTGTCTCTTTTCTCTTGTTCCATCTTCTCTTTTTTCCTCCGTCCATCGTCGCCGAGCGCAAGAAATATTTCTTCTCCTCGCAAAGTAACTCCAGCATCATTCGAATTTACGCATTTTCCAAACTTTTTCCAACCTCTTTGTCGTTCTTCAATGCGTTTCTTTCTAGCAGCGGCTCCGTCCGATATAATTGTACGTACTCGCGTCTTCTTGGTTATCCTTACCATCTTTCCTTCACTATTCATTTTGTGTGTGATAATGAATTTAATACCATTTTCGTCAGGAACTGTTTCGTAGTCTTCGTACATAGTGTGTTAGTATGTTTGTTATTAATACGTCTCAATAACACTTTCTAAATCAATTTTTTTGATAAATTAATGACATTAATTTATCAAATTATTTGAATAATAATACTAATAGCATCATTATAATTGTTATAAAATGTAACATATTTGCTAGAGACACATTTGCATTTCCTTCGACCATCATTTCTTTGGTAGATGAATTTTCTTTCAAGGCACGCACAATATCTTCATTTCGATCAGATTTATTTTTGACAATATCCAACACTGTATATAAATTGTTGTTATAAATCGATGTACTTGCGCCGTTGTTTAATAGCGAGGCTACAACATCACGCATATTTTGATCGGCTGCTAACATCAAAGCTGTATTGCCGTTATCCATTTGTAAATCTAAATCTGCTCCTGATTTGATTAAGAATTGCGCGCATTCATCTTTCCTAAATTGGATAGAATATGTTAGCGCAGTATGACCACTATGACTTTTTTTATTTAAATCTACTTGTTTATCAACTAACATCTTTATTAATCCAAATTCATTACGACCACACAACAAACGCAACGGAGTCTTTCCATATCGATCTTCTTTGTTGATATCGATTCCTTGATTGATCAATAATTCGATAATATCATGATATTTCTTGTTTCTAGATGATAGTTTTCTAATAAATTCACACAGAATCGCTCGATCATCTTTGTTACAATGATAACTGACAAAAGAGAGTTTTGGAATCGCTAACATATTTTGGAGGATATGCATTTCGTCGTGTTTGATATTCAACATCATATCTATCATCCGTGGTATATACGGAATCGCGCCTTGGTTCATCAACATCAATGCGCAATTTGGCGTAGTATATCGCAATGCATTATAAAAAGATTCATTAACGGTAGTTCCCAGTTTTATCTCAGGAATATCAAGTAATTTATTTATATCTTCATCATTTGCGACGATAAGATCAGTTATCTTTTGAGACATTTTTGATGATCTAATGTTATGTTATGGACGTTAATATATGAGATTTCAAAAATCAATTTTTTTTGATACCATAATTAATTGTATTATTTATGGTAACAACATTTTCTTAATAAATATTAGCGTTTGTTCCTTTTCTTCAGCTGTCGGCGTAATTTCAACGAAACGTGGACGGGAATCAATGATTTCGTCCCACATATGTATTGGTCTTGACCATGCTGTTCCAAATGGATATGTATCTGTTGCATACAAACTAATATAATTGACCATTTGTGCTTGTGTTTCGGTGTGAATACTCACGTTGAACACATAATAGTTCTTTCTTTTGTAGTGTTGAAAAAATTTACCGACAAGATTAGACATATGAATATGCATATTATACGAATATGATATTAATGGGACTATTTTAATCAATTTTTTCTGTTTGCTCTCTTGCCTGTAAGATTTTTCGAAGATTAGCAGCAACTCGCCCTGGTGAAAATAGTCGTATCTTTGGTGGACAAAACGCTTGTCTTAATATCCTCAGATTGATCGTAAGAATGTTTGGCATGGTTAATTATTAATAAATTATTGATGATTATCCTAGACTAAAAAAATCAATTTTATCCAATGACGTTCCAAATGATCTTCCCAGGGCCATTTATCATTTCTTTGCACTCGGTACTCTGCAGCTTATTCAACGTCACAACACTGGGACCTATAATATTGACCTCGGCCATCAATGACACGACCAATTCAGAGACGTTACCGATCCCTTTGTTGTTTAGTGTAAGATGATCGCAGACAGTAGAATCAAAATAGATATTGCCATCTACGTTACTGATGACTAACGATCTCACATGGATTTGTATATTTTTGATGTGCAGACTATTTTTGCCATTAATTTTAAGAACAATATCGTTGCCAAACGAATGATTCACATATATTTTATTATTATTACCACTGATAGTTATCTTTTTTGCAACACCAATATCTATTATCCATGATTTTAGTTCATAAATGTACATCGATTTGACATTGTTATTATCAAAATCTAATAAATTATATCCGTCAATGTACAAGTTACCTTTTGTACCGATAACATTGTTTTGAAAATATGTCAAATTCCAAACACGTAATGTATCAGCAACACATTCTATCAAGATTGGTTTGTTTGATACGATTATAGTGCTGGTGATTGTGATGATCGTATCATTTAGTTTGAAATCAACATTGCATATGTTGTCCATCACTGTATTGAATGGATATTCTGTGACGGGTGCGATATTATCAATGGTGACTGTTTCTAGAGTTGGAGTAGCTATATTTGGTTGGTAGAAATTTACAGTACCGAATTCGTTTGGTTGAAAGAATTCAGAATTTGTTTGATAGGGATACATGAATAAATATGATTATATTTCTTAAACATATTTATTTCGGTTAAAAAATCACTTTTTTTTATCGTCAAGGGCCATCATAGTACCGACATTTTTTCGTAATTTTTTATCATTATCGCCGTTAAGATTGACCACCTTTATATCAAGATCATTTTGCGTCACATACATTGTCACATTTGGTGAATGAGTGACATCTTTAACTCGTTCGGTATTTTGTTGATCATAATATATGGCGATCTTTTCTTTATCAGTGAAATTTTTAGGCAGATGTTCTATAAAGTTACTAATTTTTGATCCTGCAGCCTCACCCATCTTTTCGTTTTCTCGGCGGATGTATTCATTTTTGACTGTTACTAGTTGCCCTGTCAATCTCTCTTGCTCGATGTGGCCTTGAATCTCCGCCAATTTCACTTCATTTTGGCCGTGCTGTTGTTCTAAATTCTTGATTCTGTCAGTTTTCTTTTGAATAATCTCCTGAAAATTCTTTTCTGTATCTAAATCTTTACATCTGCGACCAGTAATTTCAACTCTGATCAGTTTGATACCTCTAATTTCATAAAAATCGTCATCATCCGAAATGGCTTTATGAACTACTTCGTTAAATGATTCCATAAATTCTTTCATATCAACTCTAGATATCTCTGACAAAATTTCAGATTGTGCGTGTAAGCATACATCTCTAGGGGCATTATGAGTTGATTGAATCATCTTCTCAACATTGACAATTTGCCAATAAAAATTCAACTTGAGAAAGATTTCAACGTTATCTTTGGTTCTAATTAAGAATTCAAAATCCATATACTGTGGTCGCAAATCAAATTTCGAAATCTTTTTGCTATGTTTTTCAGAATCGTTGGACCATTCTTGTTCAAGAATAGAACAATATGGAGGTAAGAAGAAGGCAGAAGTCTTATCATTTCCTTTCATAATAATGTATTTACCATCTTTATCAATGATCACCATCGCTTCATTTTGCTCCAAGAGTATTTTTTTTCTGATTTCTTTCACATCTTGAGTAGCTGATGGTATGAACATTCCGTGTTGGGTGATGAGTTCATAATTACCAGTACTAGTGTCAAAAATATATGCCGCAGTGATGTCATTTATTTCGTGAGTTTCCGTAATTTCGGTATTAAGTTTTTCATATTGTTTTAGTATGATCGTTGCCGGACCACGAACAACCCTTATTATGCCCGAATTTTTATCTATGATTTTAACATACTCATTATTTTTGAGGACTGTTTTTTTGTTGATAGAAGAAACAACATCGTATGGTCCCGGTTGGAAAGTAGTAGGACCTTCGACGATATCAATAATTCCAGCGTCCGTATGAGTAATATATATATAATCTATGTCATTAAGAATAATTTTTTCTTCGATATTGGAGATTTTCTCTAAAGGTTTGGGGGTATACATAACTGGCCCTGAGACAATCATTCGGCGACCCGACGTTCCATCAGTAACGACGATATATTGCATAACGGTAAGATTTATTTTTTTCGCAACATTAGAAAATTCTTCATATGGGGCCGGACAATATAACGTTGGTCCATCTATACATTTTAATTCTCCTGTAACTTTTTTTGTCAAAATATATTCATCAATTCCCAATCTTATCTTCGGTTTCAACTTACTAATTGTACAATAAGGGTCATTAGGTTTGTACAATTCAGGCCCCGGGATTATTTCCATCAAACTATTAGTCGAAGGATCCGGAATCAAATGAGATATTTCTAAATATTGGTCATTATTGACTCTCGAAAATTTATGTTTTTCTGCATTAGCGCAACAAAAACAAGTAATTCCGGGTCCATATTTTAACTCTTTACCGTTAGGATAATCTAACAATACATATTCGTCGGCATCTAAACAGCTACAACAGCAACCCATGATTGATCTTTATTATTTTATCATAGTTTTATGGCATTTTTATTTTCAATTTTTTAATCAAAAGTAATAGTTACCTCTTAATCAGGGCGATTTTTGCAAAAATTATTTATCTGCGCCATTTATATGCGCAGACAAAAATCATTTTTTTTCCAGAATCAATAAATATTTAACCAAACATTTATTGATTTTTATCTGCTCGATGGACAAAATCCATAAGCGCACTCCGACAAGTAACAATATTAAATTCGCCCGGAATAGAATCAAAAAATTTCTTATCGTATTTTTCCGACGTCACTAGATTGAACAATTTATCGACATCGACATCTGGATAGTGACCATATTTATCATAATATCCTCTATATGCTTCAAGAGGTATGCTTATTTCTTTCTTATTCAGATAAATGTATTTCTCGCCGGTGTGACATACGAATTTAACACTTCTATCAAAAAAAGAATCATTTTCTTTCCCTAAACCATATTGGACAACTCCATCTGAGAAAACGAATTTTAAGGATTGATGACGCGGCAAAAGCCAATGAATCCCCCATAATTTACTAAATGGAGGTCTTTCTTGTAAATAAACACCCGATAATTCAACTTTGTTTGTCAATAGATAATTTATTCTGTCATTGTATTCTTTCTCTTGTTTGTGTTTCTCAGAAAAGTAATATGCACATAATCCAGCACAAGTCGCCGCTGACAATGTTCTTCTACTTTTAACGAATCGAAAAAGAAAACCGTTTCGAGTTAACATTTTGTTAGGGATGAATATATACGAACTATCCTATGTATCCAAATATCAATTTTAATAAAAATCATTATAAATCATTTTTATTAAGCTACATTAAGACCTCCACCGGCATATCCGCTAACAGTTGTACTTATTCCTATTCCAGTTTGTATTAGATAAAAGATCAATGTATATCTGTCTCCGTTAACGACAGGGATAGATAATCCTGTCAAACTTCCAAATGCAAGAGTTCCGACAGCAACGACTCCCGTGTATGCTGGGGCTAATGCGATGTCTGTTCCTGGGACCGGGAAGAAATCGTTTGAAAATAATGTTGATCGCCATAATTGGGCATGAACAGTAACAGTGGTTCCCACAAGTGTTTGTGCTGTCGTCAAACTAAAATATGCATTTAAATCAGTTATGGTACCATCTCTTGGAAATGATGGTGCCATGTTGAATGGAACTCCTGCTCCGCCGACTAAACTAATTGGTCCTGCAGGAGGAAACGCTTGATTTGGCGAAAAATTATCTCCGAAAGCAATAAGGGCAAAACCAGTTACAGTTAATCCAAGTGTAATATCAGTTGGTAATCCTGATGAAAATGGAATAATTGCGCCTGCTCCTCCTAATCCAGCTGGTCCTGTTGCACCTGTGACTCCTTGTCCGGTTGGGCCAGTAGCACCCGTTTCACCAGTTGATCCGACTGTTCCATCTGCACCTGCTGGTCCCGTCGCTCCTGTTTCCCCTGTTGCTCCGATTGTGCCCGCTGGCCCAGTAGCGCCTGTTTCACCAGTTGGCCCAGTAGCTCCTGTTTCACCAGTTGATCCAGTAGCTCCTGTTTCACCAGTTGATCCAGTAGCTCCTGTTTCACCAGTTGGTCCAGTAACCCCCGTTGCACCAGTTGGTCCAGTGTTTCCAGTGTTTCCAGTGTTTCCAGTTGGCCCTGTTTCTCCGGTTGGTCCAGTAGCACCAGTGTTTCCGGTTGGCCCTGTTTCTCCAGTTGGCCCAGTGTTTCCAGTTGGTCCTGTTTCTCCGGTTGGTCCAGTGAATCCAGTTGGTCCAGTTGCACCAGTAACACCAGTTGGTCCAGTTACACCAGTGGCACCAGTTGGTCCGGTGGCTCCGTTTTTAGGAGGTTGATAAAATACGCAACGTTCTTCGCGATGGCCGCATCTGCATCCGCTACTACATCCTCGCATGCAATCATTGTAGTAATTTGAATTATTCCAATTTCTACTCATTTTGTTCTATATATAAATTATATTAAAATTTTTTGGCTGACATATAATTGTCACCGGTAGGCACCTTTAATTAAATAAATTATTTAATTAAAAGCATAATCAATTTCAAAATAAAATTTGCGCAAATTTGTGTCTTTAAGAAAGTCAGCGTGCGCAAACTTAAATGATTTGGTAGATTTTTCTATTTTTGTTACTATCCAATTTTCATTTTCATACGTCATGCTAAAACGTGGTTTAGCATCAGTTTCTCCAAAATTAAAATTTATAACATTATTCATTGCTGAATATCTTATAATTTCTGGTCCGTTTAGATCAAACACAGATGTCATTTCACTCACTTGTTTGGGGACTGTGGATGGTCTTTTAGGGCAACGGCTTCTTAAGCATGCCTCGATACCCTTTGATAATTCTTCTTTGTTGTCAATAAACGTGAACAGTTCACTATGATCAAAAATAACAGTTCGATCTTCATAATCGATGCATTCCCAAACATGATCTTTGTATGTGAAAACGTACTCAGGGATTTCTGATCCATTGTAAACAAGAAACGACCCATCGTCTTGTCTCAAAAAAATGATGTTTTTGAGCAAAAGGACTCGTTCCATTTCTTTGATTACAAGTTGCGTTAATGATAAAAGAAAATGATCCTCGTTGGCAGAAACAGATTTTTGCATTGTGCTGTTTGGAATATGATAGGGGCTAATATCAATGGAACATCCTGACAGATCATATTTCAATTTTTTTTTATCAAAATAATATTCATCAATTAATAAATATTATTTTCTGTACGTAATAGGTCTCTTAACTGCTTTTTTTGGATTAAACGTAGGTTTGGGGGTTCTCGATGGTATTTTTTCGCTCACTTCAATATCCGAAATTGTTAAATCTTCATTGGATGATTCAGACATATCGCTTGTCAATATTGATTTATAATTTAACGTAGGCTGTCTCGATTTATTTATCATATCATCAATTTTTATTGGCTTGTTTATGATCGATTGATAAGGGGATATATGGTCAAGACAAACTTCATTCGATTCAGAATTATCAAGATAATATGATCTATATTGTTCCTTTGGGGAATCATAATTTTTTCCCTTAACAAGAGAACCATATAGCGTGATTCCATATTTTGTATTGATACTGTCTATTTCCTCGCAATATTTTTGTGTTTTCCTAGCAAAACAATCTGGACATAATGCAACGCCTGAAATATCAATCTTGTATCCGGCTTTTCTAAAATTACCAGTAAATTTATTCTTTTTATGTAACGGACACTGAAAATCAATTAGTTTACTGATTTCGCTATTGGGAGTGTTAGCGCAACGGTAGTATTGTTTTGCAGCCGGATCGGTCATTGTATAATTACTATAGTGAACGATATTTTTTATATCAATAATTTTTGTGCGTTTAAATTTTAAATATAATAATTTATCAAAATATCTGACGTGTATATATACATGCCGCCAAAAGCTAAACCTTCAGGTTCCAAAACGAGTCACCCCAAATTAAAACATGGGCCAAAAAAATGTCCGGACGGAGAAACAAAACGCGTATCATTCAACAAGAAAGGATACACTAGAGTAGGTAAGGATGGGAAAAAAATGAGTGTCCAAGCTTCACATGTGGGAGCAACATGCGTTCCAAGTAAAGGAAAAGCATTGATCAGAGGACGAAAAACGAAAGCATCCGAAAAAGTATTGCCTAAATTTAACAACGATTTTCATCTTAGAAGTTATGGTTATGGTACACATAAATCAGTTTCAGTTCGTCATGCAGCGTTGAAAAAAGCTGCAGAGGATATTGGTGCCGTAAAAGTTTTACAACATTTAGGTTTGGCTAGAAATTATAACGCAGATCCAAAAAGCAAAAAAGTAATGGCAGCTGATGTCAAATTTTTAAGTATTGAACATGCGCATGATCTCGAAAAAGCTGGTAAGAAATCACATTCTGTATATTTGAAGAAAGCCAAGAAAACATCTGGATCTAAAACTGCCAAGAAAGCATCTGGATCTAAAACTGCCAAAAAAGCATCTGGATCTAAGACTGCCAAAAAAGCATCGGGATCTAAAACTGCCAAGAAAGCATCTGGATCTAAAACTGCCAAGAAAACAACTAAAAAAACAACTAAAAAACATACAGGTGGGGCAGCAAAATCAACCAAAAAAACAACTAAGAAGCATACTAAAACAACTAAAAAGCCAACTAAAAAGCACACCAAAACTACTAAAAAGCCGTCAGGATCAAAAACTAGCAAACCAAAATCCAAAAAATAGTAAATTTAATAAATAATCAATGATTAATTATTAAATTATTTTTTAACTGCGGCCGGCTTCTTTGCGACTGGTTTCTTTGCTGCCGGCTTCTTTGCCGATTTATCATCTTCTTCATCATCAGAATCAGCGGGTTTTTTAGCGGCAGGTTTTTTAGCTGCCGGTTTCTTAGCTGTTTTTTCTTCCTCATTAGCAGCAGGTTTTTTAGAAGCTGGTTTCTTAGCAGGTTTTTCATCTGACTCTTCTTCGTTAGAATCGGCTGGTTTCTTATTTGCAGGTTTTTTAGCAGCAGGTTTTTTAACAACTGGTTTGTCTTCCGATTCTTCTTCATCAGAATCAGCTGGCTTTTTAGTTGGTTTCTTAGCGGCCGGTTTTTTAACAACTGGTTTGTCTTCTGATTCTTCTTCATCAGAATCAGCTGGCTTTTTAGTTGGTTTCTTGGCAGCAGGTTTTTTAACAACTGGTTTGTCTTCCGATTCTTCTTCGTCAGAATCAGCTGGCTTTTTAGTTGGTTTCTTAGCGGCCGGTTTTTTAACAACTGGTTTCTCGTCAGATTCTTCATCTGCAGATTCAACAGGTTTAGTAGTTTTTTTTGCTGGTTTAACTGGTTCATCAGATTCAGAAGATGATTTCTTGTTTGATTTTTTTGAATCGGAAGCGACAGTTTTCTTAGCAGGCTTTTTGACGACGGGTTCATCAGATCCTGAATCCGATGAAGATGCAACCGGTTTTTTAGTAGGCTTTTTGACAACCGGCTCATCTGATTCAGAAGATGCTACAGTTTTTTTAGCACCTGGCTTTTTTCTGACAATTGGTTCGTCAGATTCAGAATCTGAATCATCCTTTTTAGTGGGTTTCTTTTTAGCAGATTCGTACTCATTGTCTTCTGAGGTCTTCTTTATAGGTTTCTTACTAGAATTGGCCTTTGGAGCTGGTTTCTTACCTGTATTTACAACTGTTTCATCATCAGACACAGTTTTTTTAGCGACCGGTTTCTTGGCGGGTTCTTCGTCAGATTCTGATGTGCCTTTTTTAGGTTTATCAACTTTTTTACCTGTTGTCTTTTTGTCTTCAGAAGCTTCTGAATCTATCGTTTCGGATGAAGAAGACGATGAAGGTTTATTTTTTGGTCCTTTGATTTTTTCTTCAGATTTAGGTTGAACCTTGGATTTTTCTTCAGACTTGGGTGGAGTTTTAGTCTTTGGTTTTTCAACCGACTCCGTATCTTCTGACGTACTATCAGAAGAGGATTTTGTGGTTGTCCCTTTTTTATCTGATTGTGTATCTGACGCAGTATCAGAATCAGATGTCTTATTTTTCTCACTTGCAGCTTTAAAATCTATTTTTTCAACATCCTTTTTCAATTGTTTCAGATCTAAATCATTGATCTGTCCACATTCAATGCAAATCTGAAAAGCACATGCACCGTTATCTGATATGGATGATAATTCAGGCATTGTTTTGAACTTACCTTTAACGTTTGATTTGCTATTGCTCCATTCGCAAACACAATTATCAAATTTCGAAATAGAAACGGAAAAAAAGTTAGTTTTTTTACAACCTGCACACTTCATTATGGGTATCTTGTAATATGACGTTTTTATATATGTTCTTATCTCTGGCACTTAAAAAATCAATATTTTTTTTAGGAAAAATATTGATTTTATATCAATTACGATGTATTATATGTATCATTATCAACAAACATGTATAATCCTCCTATCTCCGTAGTTTGTGAATACACCCATAAGAACATTATTATCAAGGACTTCCAAATTACGACACATCCAACGAAAGATATATACCACTTGGAAGCGTTGTCAACTGGTAAACAATTAGAGTGGAACGATATTTTAGACATTAGTGTGTCACACAAATTTTATATTTTTAATTCGTTTAAGAAAAACATTGATGAACTACGTAAATGCGATATCAAATTTGTTTGCGTAATTGACATAACCGATTTTCCTATCATCAAAGGCTTTATCGATGATTCCGATATGCGCAATAGCAAATCAAATTCTTTGTTTGATAGTCATCTAGCGATATTATGGAATAATTATTCGATTGATCATGTTATAACAGTTACGACAAATATACATCGTTCACATATTGATGTACAATTATTACCTTTCATATGTACTAGTCTGAACGTCACTCAACCGATATACATAAATGAAGCTCCAACGAGAACTGTTCACTATGATGAAATCCCGTCATTGTCTAGATTTGGTTTGTCAGAATTGACGAATAGGTTGTTTGATCCCATTCCATTGTCTTCTTTCATATCAAATGAATTACCGTAACTATATTTAAAAATATGGCATTTATGATAATAATATAATGTCGGAATATTGTCACTTAATAATTGAATTTACATTATTTTTTTTGTTAGGCGCACATATTGTCTCTCCGTTCGTTGCCATTTTTAGCATTGGTAGCAAACAATTTGCTTTGATTTCATTCATTATTAACATAATATTCATATTCACGCCCACTATTAACTTGGGACTAATGTATTTATTTGAGGCAAGTAACAAATATGCAAATATTTCATTGTTTTCATTAATTCGTAATATTGTCGTATCCAGTTTAGCACTCGCGGCTACCATTGTGTCATGGTTATTTTATCGCGAAGAACATTTAGAATACTACATCACAAATATTGTCTTATCGTTCACAATGTCAGTTATTACTATATGTGGTACTTTATACACATATAGTGTCTATCATCATAAAAAAAATAAAGATGCAATCAAATCTGATGATAATGTACATCTTTCAACTTATTAAAAAATATTATCATTGATATTATTTTTTAATTCCTACGAATACATAATTAAACTCACTTTCTTGAATTTGTAATGCGATAGGACAAATGATTATGCCATCTTTCACGATGACATACAGATCTTTATTGGCCTGCACTATTTGCGATGAGGGATTAGTTTCTACAACTCGTTCGAATATTGTTTGGTAAGAACATAAATTCAATTGCATCGACAACGTGCCATGCTGAATCGCATTATGAAATTCATCATATTTGTTAGTTAGATGTACTAATAATTCTCCAGATTCTTTCAAACAGCATAGATTTTCATGCATAGATTCATGATGTTCCAGCGTTTCAACAATTACGTCGTAACGTTTTTTACAACTAATAATCACCAAATATTTCACTTGTTCATGATTTTTCCGCAAAACTACTTTGCCACCGTTGTTTTCTACCATTTTTTTATAAACTGGATGATTAGCCCAATCAACTGCGATCAAACCTATATCCAATCCTAATTTCCTAAGTTCCATTTCCACATCGTAAGGACTGCACTGGTTCCCAAAAAAATCATAATAGGAATCGATAATCATCGTCACCAATACTAATGACTTGTACACATCCGCAGTTTGCAAATTATGAATGATGTTCTCAAAAGATGGCTCGCAAGGCAACCAATCTACAATACAAGAAACCATAATATCTTAATCTAAATTTTGATGAATAACGCTGTAAATCTATTTTTCAATTTTTTATTGAATAATAAGTTTAGAAAATGTATACTTTTTGGAATCCGATATATGCACCATCGAAATTTTGGATCGGATACAAGCTAGCTACATCAGCAGTAATTTCAGTATCAATCAAATTTGCATTCTTAAAACAGCACCCTGTGAGATCGATTCCTCCTAATTTGGAACCTTGTAAATTTGCACCTACAAAGGAAGAATATTTAATATTGGCATCTTCAAAGATACAATTTTTAAATTCAACACAGTCACAATTAAGATTGCATAATTTCGCGCCCGTAAAGTCAACGTTTTTGAAAATTGAATGCTTTAAGTCTGTACCCGTAAAATCTACTCCAGATAGATTCGTGTTTTTAACCTTCATCCCCCTCATTTTGGCATATCGCATATCACTTTTGCTAAAATCACTGCCTTTTATGATCGTCATATTCATATCAACACATCTCAAATCAGAGTCTGGATTATTCGTGTTTAAAAACTCCTGACAAGCCAAATTTGGATATGATTGTTTTGTAGGAATTTTATGTGTTTCAACGTTGACCACTTTTTCAGGAGCGCAAACAGGTTTTGATACTTTTTCGATTATTTGGACTTTATGGCAAGATTTTAACAAACTTTCGATGGCATCTCTTTCGATAAGTTTAACGTCTTCTACAGGTTTTGTTTTTTTGAGTCGATCTTTGACTTGCAATAATTCTTGCAAATTAATTGTAAATGGCGTATCATTCTTTGTTCGTTGCTTCAAAGGAGGTGTAATACCTTGACGAGGAATAGAAGGGGGTACGAATTTTTCTTTCAAAAGAATCCCATATCCACGATCTGCAGTTCTTTCCATATCGCCCAGTCGCAAATCGTTTGTCGTTCTCTTTTGATCTTCAACATCGACGCTCGGAACACCAGTGATTGTGTTCACAATTGGTCCATAACATGGCATTTTAATTGGTGCAGAAACGGGCGTCTCATTTTCGATTTTTTGACCGCAAAATTTAACGCTACTTTTACTTAGTTTGGGTGTTTCGTCTGTTTCAATGTTAGAATGTGACACTGACTCTCCATTGACATTCTTATGATCAGAAATAAATAGTGGTCGCGCTGTAATCATATCGCCGCCAGTAAACTGTTTTACTATTTGAGGATCAATTTGCAGACTTTCAGGAATATCATTTTCTTGAGTTAACTTCAATGCTTCTTGAAAAATTTGTTGGCCATATGGCTTACATTTTTCTACGTAATTAATTTGTTTACCTTCTTTTTCTGCATCGATAATCTGTTGCAACTTACATTTTTCTACGTGATTAATCCGTTTATCTTCTATTTGCTCTTTGATATCAGTAAAAAAATTCTTGTTGTTAACCAATTCATAATGTTTAAAATTTTGTCGTGTGTTCCTATTTCGCCATATAGAGCCACAACCTAGTTGCAGTGCCAATGAAATACCTTTTACTTCGAATGTTTCATTTTCAAAGACAAAGTCAATATCACAATCTCTCAACGTTTTAGATAATTCATCAAACATTATTTGTTTTTCAATTTCCCACGATTTTAGGGTATCTATCCCGCATATTTTACTTAATAAATGAAAATACATATGCTTCTCATCGTCGTATGTCCATAATCCCGCGTCATGTGCCACAAACTTGCTGTTGGTTCCGATACCAAATATGCACAATCCTTCATAGCCCTTAAAAGAATACACCTTAACGTTGCTGTCTTCTTTAATATTTTTTTGAATAGTATCTATTCTATTTTGTAAAAATTGCGAATTTTGCATCAAAAATGACTAATTGATAGATATATTATTTGACACCGTATCCTGGTTGTTCAGATTTCAATTTTTTTTGCTGGATAAAAAAATTGAAAATTTAATTCATTGTTTGTTCTTCATCTTTTTTCATATATCAAAATGATTCAAGTATTATTATCGTTATTCATTTTAGCAAATAGTTGCAAACGTTGTGTATCAAAAGGAATAGTATATGATTGCGGCGATGGCGCGATCATACAATTCGGTCCCCGTAACCATATTGGTGTCTGTTGTGACGGCGTTTGGAACCAATGTCAGCAAAGTAATGGATTGCATTGTTCAGGTCATTGTCCAATTAATCACAAAGTTAGCAACAATACCCCCCAAATTCTAAATAAATTCGTTTCTGTTAATGACCGCTCATATTCTGACTATGTTACTGTCGCCAAACTTCAAAATACTAGTTTAGAAAGTGCCAAACTGGTAAGCAGTCTTGACCTGAATATTGCCGATTCGGTATTATGGAAAGGTGACGAGTTTGGTAAGAAAAAAGATGTCATCGTTAGAGTTATGCGCAATGATAAAGATCATCTGAATCCAATTTGTTGTACTAACACGACTGATATCTACAAATTAGAAATATATTGTGGTAGATATTGTAATCGTTGTCCCACATATTTTTCGAGTTCCAGCATCATTTGTGATAATCAAATACACGGTATTTGTTGCAATTCGCCAATCGGAGGTAAGAATGATAGGGGAATTTGTATCTGTGAAAAAAATCCCATTTGCGAATGTTTTTAATATTCTTCTGTTAATATAATGGAAGAATATTACAAGGCAAAATATTTAAAATACAAAGGCAAGTATTTTGCTGTCAAATCTAATCAAACTGGGGGCAAAGGTGGAACATGGGCGCAAAAAGAAAGAAAAAGAAGAAAGGAACTCGTAAATATGAAAACAACGAATAGTTACATTTCATACGATAAAATAAAAGGTCTCGCAAGCTATGCTGTCCATTGTAACGGCGGTCGACCATTTATTGTCAATGTTGAACCTGGGGAAATAAATATCTTAGTTGGAGATACAACATACAAAAGATTAAAACCGATTAAAGATTTTGAAGGTTATTGGACTGGATACGATGCGTCGCCATATAAAAATCATGGCAATACTATCTTGATCAAAATAAATGAACATAAATACATATATGTTGGCTGTGAAATATTTTCCTTCAGAACGAAAGAAGAGATCTTAGATTTTATTTCTCCTTTAGGCAATTCGGACGTTCCATATCCACTGGCTTATGGAACCGAAAACATTTATTTTTTGTGCGAACGTTCATATGTTAGAGCTGATCAGATGCATTTGGAGCCGACTGTTTTAAATGCGGAGGAATTATATGGTGAATTTTATGGACATATTACCTTTCCGGATACACAAAAGTTTGACATAATACCTCTTTTGGGACTTAAAAAAATAGCTAGCAGAGGATGATATCTGAGAAATGGCACGAGATGCTGAAATGAAAAATACGTTATTTGATATTTTTACTTCTGGTGAGTGTCCATGTGGAGGTGCATTCTCGTTGACGACACACAATGAACAAGAAGAAATTACTCATTACAAACATTTGGAATTATGTTTGATGTCGGCCAGCGAATCTCGATAGCGAAAACAGTGGCAAATCAATTTGGAAGAAAGGATTCGATCCCGTCAAACAACTTATTTACTTCTGTTTTGATACAGATAAGAATGAATAGTTTCAATATCACACATCTATTAAAAAAAAGCAATGCCAAGTGAAGCAGAAGAGATTAATAATTTTAAAAGATCATTTGGCACAGCAGAAGAGTTGTGCAAAACGTTGAATTTGAAATTCGTGACCGGCGAAAGAGGATGCGGTATTTATGGTGGCAGGATTCAGTCTCTCGTTGAAGCAGCAAAAGTTTTGACTGATCGAACTACTATCTGCGTTTGGAAATCGGACGCTTGGGAATAAATTTTTTTATCTTTAATTAAAAATAATAAAATTTGAACTACATTGATCTGTTGGACTGACATAATAGATTGTGTGATATTGCTGTATGATCAATTTGTTTTGAAAAAAATATGAGAGGTCATCAATCGGATTGGGATATTACGACTAATAATTAGTTGCTGTATGATTGATTGGATATTTCGTTAATCAAGGGATACTGATCTTCAATAAAAAATTTGCTGTATGATTAACTTTAATTTATGGACATCGATCGTTAAACTCATTGCTTCATCTGAATAAACGTTTTGCTGTATGATCGAATAATATATATCTATAATTGCTTCTTGCTAAAAAATTGCAGTATATGTTCATCAATAAAAAACAAAATATAATACTAATCTGCTAATAACCAGGATTTGTTTTGCTGTATATATTTTTAATTTATCAATACTGAACACTATTTTTATCAAATATCTGAATACAATATGGGTGTGCTCTTCGAATGATTGCTGTATGCATTCCGTTAACTATACTCTAAAAAACAAATGGCTGTATGTACTTATATGAACAAAAATAATTCAACATCAAGTTGTGTGTTATCCTATTAATGGGAAAGTAAGGTAAGTTACTCACAATATTATATCGTTCATTCAAAGTGCAATGATTTTATTCATGTAATTAGACTATATGAAAAAAATTATAGTTTTAACGCACTTGTCAGAATTATGAATAGTTTTTGGTGATAGATTGATTACGTCCAACGAATATTGCTTGCGTGTTGAATTGGTCTCTTTCTTTTGGGCATAACAAATTTTTTTTTATTTTGCTTGAATGAATATGTTGTACTGGCACATGATATATGACATCATCAATGCAAATTATCAATTTATTATCAAAATTCGATTGACCTGGCATAAATTTACCCCTCCTAATTTTGCAAGCTAACGTAACGATCATATTATCCGTTGATCTCATAAACTCCAAATTACAATTATTTATTTTGACATATTTTATCAAACCAAATTGTATTTTTTGACCGACCGATCCGATGCTAATTGGATCAATAGTGCAAAAATCAGAAAGAGTTGTCGTCACAAAACAATATGGCAATATGATCGGACATATTGCCAAAAAGTTCGGACGTTCAGTTACAGCATATATTATATTCCATTTTGTTTCTATTTGGCCTATATATTTCAGCGTTAAAAGATTGTTCATTTCTAAATGAACACGTTCATCATTTGAAACAGATGATCTCCGCATAGATACAAGCGCATCAAACATTAAATCTTCAAATGATTCAATATCATCTAAAACAATAGCATCTACGCAAGATATTGGTATGGCATTATAACATTCTGCCATAGTTTGTTATCATCTCTTCTACAAAAGTTAAATTATAATATTTAAAAATTCAATTTTTTAAATATTATTTACTGGCTTTACTCCTTTTTTGATAGCACTATTGGCTACGGCAGTTGTTAATTGCGCAAAAGTGAAGTTACGTTTGTTCATTACGATGTCGTCATAATCGTGTTCTACATTGTAAGGTTCTAATATTGTCATCATCATCGTCATAGGCGTAATATCATCTCCGTTCAACACGTGTTTCAATAACTCTGCCGAAAATCCTGATAACATAATATATCCCTCTTCGTTTTTATCAATTGGTAACGACTTTGAATCACTCGTTCTCAAATTCCAACAAACGATTTTAGGTAATTCATATCCTTGTTCGTTGAATAATTTTGTCACTGTTTCAAACGTTGATTCCCATTTATCACCGTCAGCTGAATCGAATTGCATGTCCGTAAAAATGATCAGCGATGATATCATGTCTTCGGGGTCTAATTTCCGTTCAATAGCATCATCCAATATTAATTGAAACGATGCGCGGAGGTCAGTACTTCCACCCCAATCTTTGTAGTCCATACATTTTACTTTTTCTTGCAGTGTTGATCCCTCTATATGATGCCATCTCGGTTTAGTATTGAAAGTTAAAACTTTTAAATCTGCAGAATCGCTGCATTCGGCGACCAATATGCCCAGCGCAACAGCAACTTCTAAAGGTTGTCCATCCATCGAACCGGATGTATCAACAATTGCGATAGTATTGCTGAATGATCCTGCTTCCCTTGTTTTTTGAACTAGAGTATTCCACTGCGCTTCCACCAACGGATCAAGATCTATTGATTTACGCAAATAAGTAGATACCAACTCATGTGGCTGAATCCCTTTTACGTTGACTTTTGTTTCGCCTGCAGATAATTTTTTCAAATACTCAGAATATGATAGATGTAAATTCGTTCTTGATTCGCTAACTACACCTGTCGCATTGGTATCACGAGAAAATGACTTTTTCATATTTTTCATAGCAATTGAAGGTATGGATTTAAAATCTATCAATTCATACTGGCCCGTTGACATTAAGCGCTCTAAAATATTCAAATGAGCCCGCAAATCGCTTAGCATCACTCGATATTCTTTAGGAGTTTGATTCATCATTTTCATGATTTTGTTAGCAGCTTTAATAGGAATTTGATTAAAATGTGATCGTTCTCCTGGTGCCCATTTAGCGCATAACGAGATTGCCACTTTTGAATCCGTACATACTTGATATGCTTGATAATCTAAGGCTAATTGGTTCGCAAACATTTGACATTCCATTGTATTATCAAATGTATCACACAACGGATCGATAATTAAGCAAAGTCTGTTATGAATTTCAATTATCCGCAACAAATCCTTCCAACAACCGTAATCGATAAAATTTTTTAAAATATCACTGTAAACGTTCGCGGGGAATGCTAATTTTAAACATACCATCAATACAATTGGGATCAATTTTTCCCCTTTGCCGCCACGAATGTCGCGCAAATTTAACAAAAGTTTAATGGCGGTGTCGTAGTCCTCCATCATAGCCTCAAAGAATGCAGTCACATAATCATTTATATTGGCACTACGAGTGATGCGTGTAAAAAAATTGAGACATTTAGATCCAGAAGTTACCAATGCCTTGTCACCGTTTTCTGTAGTTGTATATTCGTTAGGATTGTCAACGTTCCATGAAAAATAGTTTCCAATAAGAGAGAATAATCCGTCCATAGTTAGTATTTTATAATACCAAGTTAGTCTTTAAATAATTTAGAATTATTTAAAAAGTAATGTTGATGAATCCACAATAAGCATAAAAGTGATAATCAGTTGTGCCTGGATAATATGCACTTTCTGCAAACGACGCATAATTAAACAAAAATTTTTGAGATTCCAAGTTATTTTCACTTATCTCAAATATTTTTGTTCTGTCAATTATTACGTTCTTAATCCTATCACAAATATTGTTGTTGATAACAATATCAAAATTATGTTTTGGAATCGACGTATTCTTAAAAACAATGTTCTCAGTTGGATAATATCCAGATATTAAAGTAAATAATTTTAACAAATCCCCTAAAAAAACAATTTCATTGTTATCGTAAATTTTACTTATACATTCAAATTCAATCACATCCGACGTATCTGTTTCCGTGTTATAACCCGACAAAAACATTTTGTTCCTAACAAAATTGATATCTATCGTTGTTTTATCTAAAAAAATATCATGATGAGCAAGCGCATTACCTGTCCTCGTACAATGACTAAAATAAATTGGCAAACCTGCGTAAATGTTAATACAACAAATCTCATCATCCAATAAAACAACTTGGAATGGGATGATATTCTTTTTCGCAGCAAATATTTTCTTGTATTCTAGATACTCTGCGATACAATCTGGAACAAATAATACGTTTCGCGAATTCAAAAAATTATTAATTTGCAGACAGGTATTGTTAATTTTATCATTTAACAAATTTTTTATTCCGCAAAGTTCGTCATCAACCAAACCATATTTAGATGCTAATTGCAAAATATACTCGGATACCTGCCATTGTTTTAATTTTCCAATCACAACGTTGTAAATAATTTTGAAATCATCATATGCTGTATCAAGTTCCATATCATCTAATTCAGGAAAAATCTCGCAATGACAGGTAATAACAGAGTGAGGATATTTTGACAAATATAATTTATCAAATTTGATCGTTTTATTATTATTCGGAAACTTGATCGTGATGTAATTCATTTTATCTATCCTTAATTATCATATAATCATATGAATTTATTTTTCATTTTTTTGATTAATTGCAATTAATCAAAAAAATTCTTTTAGTATCGTCTCATCACTCGCGTCTGTTTTAAAAATATAGTTTTTGATGTGGAAGATGATCGTCGCAGGAGAAAATTTGTTTTCAGGGATCCGTTGTAGAATTTTTTCTGGAATTTCTCTGCCGATAATTTTTTTGTAGATGGAATTGATTTGAAAATGGTCACATAATTTTAGCTTGATTTTGACATCAAAGCGTCCATCCCGATAAAACGCGTCATCCAAATGGTCGATATAATTTGTTGTTACAATGAAAACGCTGTTGTCAACAGTCAGAGTTCCTTGTAATATATTTAAGAAATATTCGAGAGTTAGCTTACTTTTTTGATTATTCATAAGGTCTTTCACTGAATATTCTTTAGTTTCCGATGTTCTTTTTAATACAATGTCTGTCATTGCATCGATATCTTCAATAACAATAATGCCCCCATTAGGGACATTATTGTTAACATAATCGAAAATCATTTGTAAATCTTCGTTAAGTTGAGCTTTCTGCATGTCAACATAGTATATATCCTTTTGCAAATATGTCGCTACAGCTTGAATCGCTGTTGATTTCCCCGTTCCTGGCTCGCCATACAACAGCAAATTCAATTTATTTTGAAATCCTAAATCTTTTAACGTTTGCTTTTTATTTTTGAACTGATCCAATGCCGTCGTTAATTTAGTCTTATCTGAATCTCGTAAATACAGATTATCGATATTCTTTTCAATATCGTTTAACTTTTTTGCAGCAACACGTTTAGTGATAATTTCTGTTATGAGTGCTTTTGGGGGTATTGTATCTGTCAGATTCTTAAACATTTCAAATTTAGAATCCTCTGCGTAATAATCAACATTTTTAGAATCTTTGTTCACAGTGCATAAACTATCAAACATCCTTTTCTTCTCCATCCATTCATTGTATTTCGGATTATCCTTCTCAGTCACCTTTTTATCCTCTTCCAATGTCAGTGAAAATATTTTAACTTTGGTCGTAGATTTTCTATATGATGCGTACACCATAGTAATAAAATCTTTCATAATTTCCCCAATCTCCATCTTCTTCGTTGTAATGACAGCAAAAGGTAATCTATATAGACCAGATGATGTTTCTGTTTTACGTTTATTGATATGATTTGACAGTTCAATAAAAACGCTAAAAGAACTCTTTATTTCCGCAGATGATATATTCAATGCGTTTGTCCAGTTATCGAAATGGTCGCACAACTTATTTGCGTACGAATAGCCACTCATTTTATTTATATTTTTAAGTTCGTACGAATGATGTATATCAAACAACATCATTTCGTATTTTGAAATAGTATCTTTACAATCAGTTATTGACGCGAACCGTAAATATTTATAAAGAAGACAAATGACAATTTCCAACTCAACGAATGATTTTTTTTTATCAATAGATGGATATTTTTCTGCCAATAAATCATTGATGTTCACTTCCGAGAAGCCAGTATCTGGTATATCTCCAACTTTAATAAATGAAGTAACTTTGTCGATTGTGGGTCCATGTTGTTTAAGCATATGTTCATAAATAGCGTTCACTATTTTTTGTTGATCACTTGTCAATAAATCAACGTAGCTATTGATAATCTGCCCAGGTTTTTGTTCTATCAAACTATTTGTTTCTACAGTTGTGATTTCATTGGAATCAACGTTGAATTTATAAATGATACATGTTTCTATTTTAATCGTACATACTGAATTATCCGTTTTATCAATCGCGTCAAATTCAATATTTTTGTATGCTCGCGTAAATACATTTTCCTTTGTGTTTTGTATTTTAATCCCTGTCAAATCAGTTTTGAATCTGCATTTGTCAGTGTTTTTTATCATATATTCATGCATCGCAATCATAAAGTTCAATTCGATATCCATGACGATCTTATTATACAGACCATCATCTTCTAAAATCAAATTATTTTGTGCCGGTAATCCTCTGCGTCTGTCCATAAACGAGCTTATTTTCATTATTAAATTCAACGCAAATACGGGTGATCGCTTTACCAACCATACAAACATCTCAATAGCATAAGATATACCGTTTTTGATATCACCAACAGATAACAACAACAAAATTTTGAAAGCGTTCGAATATGTCATTTCAAATCCTGAATCCAAAACGCCACTTAATTTGGTCATTACCAAATTATTGACTAAAACATCACCAAATTTTTCAAGAGTTGCTCCCACACGTGTCTTTTTAGTACCATTCTCTTCTTTCTCCATGGGATCAAGTTGTTTTTTATGATATAATTCTGTCTCTTATGTGTATTATTTTTTCAATTTTTTTAAAAACAATATGAATACATAGTTTGTATTCATATTATCTAAATGAAATCAACAATAATAGATCATATTTATCAAAACCAATATTACGAATTAAGATGCATATATGCAAATCCTGTAGATTTGTTTAAAAATGATAAATCTGTTTATATGACAATGTTTTATCATAAAAATGTGTACGAAATTATCAAAAAAGAATATGATGATTCGAAACTTGTAAACGCATCATGTGTTATTATTTATTTTGATATCGCGTGCATTTTAACGACACAAGACGATACTAAATCTATATTCGGTAAATTTAAAAAGATAAAAAAGATAAATCATGTTATGAAATTTATTATTGAATATGACCAACAAGTAATTTCAAGTTTTAAATGCGCTTCTCTACCACAAACCGACAAACCAATAAAAATTAGTTCTAAAAATTATGGCATCCCTAATGGTCTCAAACATGTTGGTGAAGATCCGGCACTGATTTATGTAAATGATAGAGAGATAATGCGACCTCTATTATTCCTTAATAATGATACATTATCATACTATTCAGAATATTCATCTATGGGCATTATAAGTGGATTCTTTTTTGAAGCATCCCGAATCATTTGTTTCCTTGTCAGTCCACAATATTACTACGATCTATCACCAAACACTACGAATCTATATATGGATACGTGTTATGGTCACGCACCTAATTCCATACAAGATATCATCGACAAAATGATGATAATGGATAAAGTTTTAATTTGTGTGGATAAAAACGTGTCTGGATATGCATTTGATAGTCTAAAACAAGTAGAGGACTATATAAATGACAATCCCAACGGGATATCTTTGTTTTTTATGGCGCAATTTATCGGCAAAAACATCGATCGAAAATGGTGCAATTATTATTTTATCGATATGATAGTTGATAAGAACATAGACATATTGGATAAGATATTTTCATATGATGGCTTTATCATTGTCTTCATCAAACAAGAAACAGATTTCGAAAAATTTAAACAAATTATCAACGAAAACGATCTGTTCACAATTTGCAGCGACATTGATTTTATGTTTCCCAAATGTTTCCATGATAAATATGATACTTTGATATTACAGATGCAGAGCATTCATGAACAACAACAGATTGCAGAACAATTAGCTTTGGAAAAAGAATTAGAACTAGAAAGGATACAAAGAGAAGTTCGTGAATTTGCTGCATATAGAACGTTCCTCGTAAAGATGATCGAAAAATTAAAATGGAAGAATCATGTCGTGCACTATTGTAAAAGAAGCATCAAACGTACTCGCGAAACTGCATTTGCGGCTGCGAAATATATTATCATGAATTTGAAATGCGACAGATCAGAGATAAAATATCATCCTAATTTATACTGTCTCGGTGTACTTCGATATTTTAGTCAAAAAACAAAGCTAAATGCCAAAATGTGTTCCCAATTATATGATAATTTCATGGATGATATCTTAAAAAATCAAGCTGACAACATAATTCCGCTCGAAGATATCAAATTGACAACAGAGTTTTATCTGACACCGTCAGATTGTGCATATATATTTGAAATGCAGCTCAATTGTGTTTTGTTGTTATATTGTTCTAGATATGGTGGTCATGGAAATTTTAGCACAATGCCCTCTGATATTATTAGGATAATTACGCGGTTAATGTTTTTTAAATAATTTTTTAGTTTATTGATTAATAAACTAAAAAATTGAAATATATTCACACATAATGTCTTAATATTTAAGAAAGGAACAACTTGAAAGAAATGGACAACATAAATGCATTATATCACAGTGCAAACAGTGAAATCGATGATTTGATATATTTAGTTGTCAATCCGGCGATAGGCATCAAAAACTGCGATATTGCAATAATTTTCAAGAATTTGGGCAATAATATTCATAACACAATGGTTAAGTTTGACAAATTGTTTAACATAGAATCAATATTTGCGCACAAACAAATCGGATGTATCTTATTTAGCCAAAAAAATTTTGCCAAGGCGATAAATGATATTAGGCTCGGTTTGGATGTCATAATTTTGATATATGTTAAGACTCCTGAGTTTTCACAATTAGTTGAAGTGATGGATAATTATGTGCAGTTAGGGAAATTAAAAATGTCCGTAAAAAAATCGTCGTTTGAATTTATTACTACGAAATACGTTTACAACTATATAGGCCATGATCCACAATTTGCGCATAAACAAAAATGGCATCATGCAACTATATTTATCGATCTATGTCAGCATGCTAACATAGATGATTATTGGTCCCGATTTAACAGCGCTAAAATCATAAGCATATTTTATTTTCATGAGACGTTTCGTATCTGTATTTTATCGGATGGAAAAGTTAAAACTGATGCAACATGTACTAGACATAATCGTTGTTCTTTCAAAGAGTTGGTTGCAAAAATGATAGGATTAGACATAGCGCCGATAGATTATAATTCAAAAAAAATCCCATCATTTTTAACTAGTTCTATGACAAAAAAAGATGATTTACCGATACAGAGGATTATGAATCTAAAAGAAACAAAAAAATATGTCAATCAAAATTCAAATGATATCTGCAATTTCGTTATCGTACATATTGCGTCGATAAATGATCAAAAGTTAGACAATTTTTTGGTTATGTTTGATTCTACACTTGTCGATAAAATTTTTTTGATGGATAATTTTATGATTGCATTTTTACAAGATCCTGACGTTTTCGAAAATATGCAAAAAGTACTATCGGGTAATAAATTTTTTCAGCTGTGTTCGGAACTAGATTATATGTATCCAGGTTTATTTGATGAAAAATATGATGAGATTAGTATGACATTGCAACAGATCAGGACAGAGATGATGATGACGCGAGAAAAAATGATGAAAATAAATGCCGAGAAAACGGTCGCGCGCAACATTGAACAAACCAAACTGCTGGTAATTCAAAAAAATATTGACAAAATATTGCGAAGTTTTGATCTAAATCAATCATTTGTGTGTGATGTATATAAGACGCTGAAATTTTTGGATGTTGACATGAGAATTATAGAAAAACTATGTGCGAATAAGCCAGATATTACAGTTATTCTGGAAGAAATAGTTCATTGGATCGTAAAATGCTTGTTAAAAAATTTGATTTGTAGCAAGGAAATGATAATGTTCCATCCTTATATATATTATTTATGTGTTCTTGCATACATATTTGATAATTCTCAGCATACAATAGCTATGAGGATTGCTGATCTGGAATGTCGCAAGAAAATATTGAGAAAATTAAATTTGGAGAGAGATGTCATATTCAAAAAAAATGTTTTAAACGTTACGCCTACAAAAAAAGATAAACACACGATTAAAAAATTAGTTCTAAATCAATATATTGGATATCCAGATGAAGTCGTCATAGAGATAAGTGAATATCCAACAACTTATTACGATGTAAACGCTAATGATGATAAACATGATTTGCCTCGTCTTTTAACTTTCAATAAAGTAAGACAAAATTTGAATCAGTATTTAGATGGTAGCGACATGGCATGTTTCAAAGAATTATTAATGCGAAATTTCTGGCTAATATTGTGTTCTAAATCGTATGAATGTGGATCATTTCAGATTTTGCCAAAAGAAATCATATACTCGATAGTGCACTATATGATATGTGTCGTTCGGATTTCAAAATAAATATCATTTATTTTAAAATCTATTCGTTAAATTTTAGTGCCTTTGATGCAGGTAACTTGTTGACTATCTCTTTTGGCGAAACATATTTATAACCAGTGATTTCTATCCTTGTGACTTGAAGATGCATTTTCGTTTTATCTTTATTGGCTTTTGAATCAAATTGAGTCATGGGCATGCTAAAATTAACAGTTTTGAGGATCCTAAATGTTATGTTTCTAGGCAACAAAAATTCATATTCGTAGTAACCAAAATTACCGATATCCTTCAATATTTGATCTTTTTCGTTATTGGGATATTGAATATCATATTCCATATACCATGCTTTCATTTTTTTAGGTAGTTTGACGATGTAAATATGACAATTACCATCACAGAATCCAATTTGAGGATACATTGACCAGGAAGTAAAATTTTTGATCTCTGTTCCCATAAATGGAGTTCGCATAACACGATATAAATATCCGGGATAATGTATTCCTTTACGTATTATGTGATCAAAATGATTGACACATTTTATTATATTTGATTTTCTCTTGTTATTTATCTTATCTAATATTTTGCCGAGTTGCGATTTCAAATCATTCAAATTCAAGTGCATATCATCATACGAATCATTTAATCTGTACAGCACGACATATTCATCTAAGTGATTAACATCAATCGTCAGAAATTTTTCTGGGTCAATAAACAACTTGTTATAATCATCATAACCAAATAATCCATATTTATCCATTCCATGTGATGGACCTTTATATCGTGTCAAGACATATTTCTCTTCGGCAGTAAGTTTGTCATACAAATTCATATTTATAAATTTTTCATTGTTTGATTTGATAACATCTTTATCTAATTTAAGAAAACGTTCTAACTTTTCCATTATATAAATTATTAAAGAAAATGATATCGTATTAAAAAAATTGACAATTAATTAATAATTTAGAGTATTACAAATGGAGCATGCCAAGATGATATAATCAAAAAACCTATGCTAATTCATTTGAGCAAGAACTTGATAAATGTCAAACTTTCAAATAATCGAAAATATATATTTGATGTATTTGTCAGACAAAAAAAATTGATTTTTTTTTTAATATAAACTTACATCAATATCTAATGCAACAAACAGAAATGGCCGAAAAGAAAGAGAAATCTAGTTTATATGGTGGCTGGTTTAAGGACCGACAAGCTGAACAAGATCAAATCAAAAAAGATGCATGGCATGCCAGACAAATACAAGAAGAGCAAGAAAAGAGAGCAGCAAAAAAAAAATTAGAGTTACAGAAACAATTGCAAATGCAGATGGAGATGGAGTACTTGCTACAGCAGCGACATCAATTTCGAGAAATGATGCAAACACAAATGGGTGCAATGTTTGAGATGTTATCTGACGGATATGATGAGGATGGATTCCAGAGACTACCAGATGGATATGATAATGATGGATTTGTTCAACCATCCGTGGATATCAACACGTACAGTCGTGTAATGAAGAAATTAAAGAATGTCCCTACGAATCAATTAGAAACCGTAATTCTGCAATTTAGATTAAGCGATGCGGCAAGGACAGAAATTCTGACAGATATAACTCTTGAGAGGGAGGAAAATATCAAAGTCAAGGTTAAAAAAACTGAAGCTGAAGAAAAGGAAACAAATAACCAAGTAGAAAAGGTAGAAAAAATTCTTACAGATATCACATGTAACGATAACACCGAGTGTTCTATTTGCCTTGATGTTATTGATGATTGTGCTAAAGGAACGCCATGCGGACATACATTTCATCATGATTGTATTATTGATTGGGTAAAAGTAAAACCGTTATGTCCCGTGTGCAAATTTGATTTTATTGAACCGATTGAAACCAAAAAATAATTTTGTTACATGCAATGTGAGGCAGACGATGTATGTTTTCTTAACATTTTTAATATACATTTTTAATATATATTAAGTATGAATAAAGCTACAGGAGCATATATTTACACAAATAAATATGGAATTGTACATGCAGAATTATTACCAGCGGTTGACCAAAAGAAATCATACGGTAAAGATTATGACATTAATGTTGACATGTTACTATCTATTAACACAGAAAAATCATTAACATCTAGAAGTGCTATTCACGTTTGGGAAAAGTTTTCTGTAAATCGTGCGATCACCAAAACAATCATTGCACCCGACGCTCTTATTGGATTTCTCAATATTACGTTCATCAAAAATCATCCAAAACAGTGGGCGATCACAACTTGCATAGGATATGTGTGTTTGATTAAACCACACGAAAACGTTATTCAAAAACTAATGTATGTTCCAGGGAATTATGGATATCATGATGTTGATCGTATTAGCGGCAAAAACATATTATTACCATTACACTCTGATCTTGCATACATAATGCTCGATGAAACTTGCGAACATGCATTTTTATCGGATCTCGTTAGTATCAAAAAATATTATCAAGAAGATTATCAACACAGAATTCCTATTGGCGATAAGTTGCAATATCATATTTTGTTTGGTAAGAATGATACCATTATCAACTTTCCAGAATTAACACTGTCTACGAATAAGGATCCCATAAACGAAATGGATAAATTTGCTCTGGGCGAATTGTTGCAAGATATTAGCGCATCATGGTTAGCCAATGCAGCGTATATTGTTTCGGTAATCTACGATTTAAAATACAATAATGCTTACACAGGATCAATTTTGAATAACGCAACTTTTGATTCTTTTCCCAAATCAATGCGGTCAGCAAACGACATAGGAGAAAAATACAGCCAGATTTTGGGCAAGGAAGACGCTTCAAAACTTGTAAGGGCAATATTTTTATTTACATCACAAGCAGAAAAATATGCATATAGTATGTTATTATCAAACAATCCGTCCAACATAAGATTCGATCACGGATTATGGAATGTTCGAACGTTCAATTTGGCATATGTGTTTAGTTCGGTGTTTCAATTTGATTATGATGAGATGTTTAGGCAGATCAAGGCATATCAAAGTGCAATAACAGAGTGGGTGTTTTCAGTGTTTTCTGGATTAGTCACAGAATCATGTGACGTCGTGTGTATGATCTTTGCACGTGCGCGAGAAACAGCACAGTATATATCCAAATCAATCATCAAATCAAATAACTTGGCAAGGAATATATTTCTCTCCGAAAGACAAGTTCGATGGTTTGAATTTGCATTTTGGCTACAAATGTATATTCGCAAAAATCCTAAACTCAAAAAATGTGTCGAAGAATCAGTCGACATATTAGAAGATAGATTTTATAAAAAAGAGAACACAGAACATGATATTGGCAAGTTGTTGTATGAATTACTAGATAATGCGTCTGATATGCCGATATATACTAAAATAGCTACTCGTTTGGGACATTATGTAGGTCATTGTAGTAACGAAACAGATATCATATTCAATTTGATATGTTTGGTAAACACAAATGATGTTGATGGTGTGCAAAGTGCAGTAAGATTAATGAAGATAATTTATGGTTGAACAATATTCAATCATAAATTAAAATAAAGTAGCGGCAGAAATTATTTTAATCGTATATGTATTATTGTTCAATTTGTTCAAATGATAAACGTACTCCATGTTATTATCCTTGCAATAAAGTACTAATTTTGCGAAGACAAGAGATGTTATGTTGTGATAATCGCCGCATTTGATCAATCTCATGGCCACGTTTTGTACAATATCGCACATTTTCTGACCATAAAAAATTCCACAAGAAGATTTATCTGTTGGCAATAATAACTCACAAGATGTTATGTTATCTTCATCGATTGTTATATCATTGGTAGTATCAGATAAACATTCTTGATTTTCGATAGCATGTTTTAGATAGCTTAACATTTTTTCATCTTGTTCTATCGTCCATTCGCCAGTGGATTCGTTTCCATGAATAGCGTCCATAAAATAAGGTTTAACATATTTGATCTTGATAATAGAATTATTTGTTGAATCATCTTCTGAATCTGAAAATTCGATGTTCGACGGTCCTGTTATAGATTTACCAAAATTTGCTGGATTTCTTTTAACGATATCTTCGAACGATCTTTTCTTTTTTTGCCACTCTTCAGCTGCCTGTTTGAGTAAATCTATCTGACTGGCTGTTGGGTCGTCTTTCTTGAGAACTGCTATCCTTTCTTTTATGAACGTATTATATGTTGTCGGTGGGCGAACGGCATGTGCCTCATCATCTTCACTTGATGAACTTCGAGAATTACTATTTGAAAAGCAAATTTTTGTTGGTCGTTTGACATCATCTCCATCAGATTCTTCATTGCTCGACACGCAAACTTTTTTGGGTCTAACATTTGATTCATACATTTGTTTCTTAATAAATTTATCGTCACATGATTCATCACTCGATTCATATTTTTTCCCTGGCCCTTTTCTAGCCGGCATATCATCTGACGAAATTTGTTCAGATTCATCGTCGCTTGATGAATATGTTTTAACGTTTTTTATTGGTTTGCATTTTTTTCCCTTCTTTACTTTCGATACCTTGTTTTTTTTTGCTTTCTTTTTATTTTGAATCTGAATCGGGAGATCGTTGTTATTAATTTTGGTAACTTTATTTTTGTATTCGTAACAAACAGTCCTATCACCTATTTGAATAGAACAAGGTCTATCTAATTTCTGTCGCTGAACAGTGTATCCATATATCTTTCCGGAACTTCCTCTTGTCATTTCTCTCAAGTAAATGATCAAATTTTCAGGAACAGATTCACCATTTTTTTTATATTTTTGGGCAAGTTTAGTAAATCCTTTGGATGCCGCTTGTTTAGGCGATGAACACTTGTATCTACCGCAAGATACAAGTGTTTTCGGATCAATCATCTTAAAATATCTGTTACCCCGACATCTAAGATTTGATTTGATCGCTGTCGGAACAGATGATCTAAATTTTTTAACGTGTGATGATTTCATACATTTTGCAACCGATTTGTCTGTTTTCATAACATTTTTATATTCAAACGTTAATGTAGTTCCATCTTTTGTCACATATGTCCTAATTTGATCCATTTTTGTCCGATATCCAACATAATTATAAATTCGTCCACTTGAAACTTCGCAGACAGAAAACGTAATCTTATAATCGGTATCATTTTTATGGGGATCATCTTTCATTAATATGGTCAATATTTTCATGGCGGCCGGTCGTATATTTTTGCCCATCATCTGCCCATCAAACGTTTGATTATTGCTGCTCTTGCGTAACTCGAATGATTTTGACATTAGGATTGATGCTATTGTAAAGACATATATAATGAGTGAATATAAAAATCAATTTTTTTGATAAGCAGATGTTATCTAATTATCAGATTAATTGGAGATCTATAACGTGTGGCAAGATTCTATGCCAAGGCTTTTTTTTATATGGTTTGCCGAAACGTTTTTCTCCGCGTATTATGGGATGGTCATAATGTGTGCGCGGAAGATGAAGATGAGTGACAGATGGTGGTATACACTGATATAAATCTTGATTAAAATTATCACCAAAAATTAGGTGGGTGATAGATGTCGGTAAAAAGTCGTATAGTGGTTGGTTAAAACGTCTACCGAATGTCAAATGAGTAACGGAATTTGGCAAATCATAATTTAGTGGTTTATCAAATTTATTACCGAATATCAGATGGGTAACTGTCTGCGGGATCCCATTTTTGATCGATTGATCAAAACTTTGGCCGAATGTCAGATGGGTAACCATCGGCGGGACCCCATTTTTGATCGATTGATCAAAACTTTGGCCGAACGTCAGATGGGTCACACCGTATGGAATAATTCCATCGATTGGTTGGTTAAAATCAATTCCAAATATTAGATGGGTGACTGAGACGGGTATTACATTTTTTATAATTGGTGTATCACATTGGATTGTTAAATGTGTAACCGATTGGGGAATACAATTATCAGTTGTATATCCAGTAAAATTAGTACCAAATTCTAAATGAGTAACGGAACACGGAATTATGTTATTGATTGGTTGGTCAAATCTGCAGCCAAATTTTAGGTAAGTGATTGATGATGGCAAACTGTTGATAGGTTTATTAAAATTGTCACCAAATTCAAGGTAAGTGATAGACGATGGCAAATTGTTAACAGGTTTATCAAAAATATAACCAAATTTTAGGTAAGTGATCGATGATGGCAAATTGTTAACGTGTTTATCAAAACAAAAACCAAATGTTAAATGTGTGAGTGATTGTGGCAAAATATTATCGATAGATTGGTTAAAATAATGACCAAATACTAAATGTGTAAGCAATGGTGGCAATTTATTAATGATAGGCTGGTCAAAATTGTAGCCAAAAGTTAAATGTGTAAGCAATGGTGGCAAACAATCAGTTATGGATTGATTAAAGTTATCGCCAAAAGTTAAATGTGTAAGCAATGGTGGCAAACAACCAGTTATGGATTGATTAAAGTTATTGCCAAAAGTCAACTGTGTGAGCGATGATGGCAAATGATCATCGATAGGTTGATCAAAATGATCAAAAAAAGTTAGTTGTTTGACGGATGTTGGTATTATACGTTGTTTATCCGGAAGTTTACCTATTGTTAAAGATATGACAGAACTAGGTATGATAAAATTTGATAAATAATGATCGCATCTGTTACATATTTTTAATACGGACACCGTAGTAGGTATCATCTTCACACTATTGATGGATAACTCATGCATCAATGATAACGAAACAATGTTTTTTGGCAAATCAGACGATAATTCGCCCGTAACATACATGTTTTTAAAATTATCGTAATATCTCATTTTTTTCGCATTATCGTATGAAATTTCCTCACAATAAAAAAAATCATATTTTCGCTTATCCATATTTTTATCAGTTGACAGGAATCTTATCTTATCACTATCACGCAAAAAAGTAAATACATGGTTAATAATGTCACTAAACATTCTTTGACATTATTACTATATTTATGTATCTATGTATTAAATTATCAATTTTTTAATAAAAAAATTGATAATAATAACATCAATATTATTTCATCATCTTTGTAGTACAAATGGAAAATCTTCAGTTTCAATTTCATGATCCTACAAACATCATCGATTTTTATTTTATCGCCCTCCAATATGCAAAGGACACATCCATATTCTACAGCAAATTTCTGACGACCTTGCCGTTCAAGATATATAGTATCGCAAATGTTAACGATATCATCATCATCATTTTGAACTCAGACGGCGAATTGGAAAAAGTAAAGACAACGTTAGAAAAACAATTTGGTGAAATAAATAGCACTAGTGTTTCAGGAAATGCGTTTTCGTTGGTCATGTGCGTTGATGACATCATGTTTGCCAAAAAAAATAATGTCTTTAAAACGTATGATCTTACTCTTGCGGAAGAAACAGATCGACAAAAATACAGTAATGTTGATATTGAACGATATCATAAAAGACAGAATTCTACAAACGAACAAAAGTCAATAGATTATGAAAAATTACAACAAGAACATGATGCTACTAAGATAAAAGATCTTGCAAAATGGAAGGAACGAGAGACTAAAATTAAAGAGCAAACATACAAAACATATATACCACGGCAAAATTTCATAAATATATTCAATAAGACTGATGAATCACATGTGATTTTTATGCTTAATTATGTATTGAATCAAATATTACATTCATGTCAAGACGCCGTAACTCTTGGTAGATGTGATTTATTGAAATGGCGTGTGGAACTAATAGAATGTGTATGGAGTTATGCTGATGAATTACAATATGATAGTTTAGTTAATCGATTTTATAATTTCAAGTCACCAAGTAACATAAATATTATAAATCATCTCCGAAAAATATATGAGAAAAATAAAAATATTTGTCTGTGCCGATGGGGTATGATTCGACAATATTATGAGGCCAACAAAAATGTGCCAGCAGATTATCCCATTATATTGGGTAATTTTGTTACGAACGAATTTATAACATTCATGGAAACTGGCTTTTTTAGTCGAGAAAAGTTTGTTTATGAAGTATTTGAAAAGAAACCCATCCCCAAACGGCCTGTATTTCATTGGATATTTCCTGACCAGTTCAATACTTTTTCAGATATAAACGGCGTGTCAAATATCATAACTTCTTTCTTGCGAAAAAAGAAGAACATCAAAAGGTTGGTTGAACGCTATGAATGTTCCTTACTTTTGTATATGGCCAAAATAGATATTCATTCTACCATAATCAATATTCCTAAAGATATATTGTATCATATCGTATATTTCATGATGGCTATTTAATTTAAAATGTTGTTTTAGATAAAAACGCCTCAAACTTTCCCGCCGGAAAATCATCTACATACACAATATTGCATTTTAAATTCATCCCTATCGTCTTTAAAACCAAATCAATCAAATTTCTCTCTTCCAAATCTGTCAGTTTAGAATTAACTTGTAGTCGCAGTTCTAATTCCTGTAGCGATGTTTGTACCATTTGATGCCGTATAATTTTATTACTAACGGATAAAAATAAAGGTTCCCCAATTGTTGGCCATATTTTATCACCATTGGATAATACCAACATATTTCTCACACGACCATATATTTTGCTAATCGTTGATAATGTCCTACCACATTTACATGATCCACCTAATTCAACAACATCTCCAAGCGCATATCTAGTTATTATTGGATTTGTTAAATCTGTCACCAAAATTCCGTGTACAGAATCTACCTCTACAATTATATTTTCCATGATATGATATGTATTTTCTTCACATTGCAACGCGATCGTACCTGTTTCTTCGCATGAATAAGAAGTCGCACCAATCTCTCCTACAGTACGAATATCAAGCAAATTTAATTTTGTTAAATCTAACTGTTTGACGATAGATGGATAGGTGTATAGATAACTCGGCTGAATTTTTTCTAAATACAATTGTAAATTCTGAATAGAATCTAACTTTTTTAAAAAACTATTGCCAACTACCGAATCTTCTTTTATTTTTGCTAAGATTGCAACTTTTTTGAGTTTCAAATCCCATCGCCGCCATTGTAAATCTCTGACGTTAGTTGCAGTATGCCACATCAGTGTCGTAATATTTTTGGGTACAATGACAGGGATTCCAGTACTACCTGAAGTTCGACTTATTATTTTTTCATCGCTAAAATCCATCTTTTGGAGATCGTAACGAGTCATAATATTGCCGCTCGGTTTGACTGTATTAAAATTCATATACTGACTTTTTTCAAGATATTTGACTAATTCATCGACTGTTGAAAATTCCAGATTAAGATCTTGCATCCCGGTTGCGTATCTATTATTACGTCAGGTAATAAAAATGCAGTATTGTGTTTGAAAAATGTAGCGTATCGCATGCCATTAATTTTCTCTGTAAAAAATCGTACTATTAATCTGTCACATCGTGTTGATAAATATGTTACCAATCCTCCACCTACTAAATTTAGCACTCCATCCCCGATAACAGTATCATAATGTTTGTCCAATGTAAACCAATCTTGTTTGATTACATTTTTAATATCAAGATTAGGATTATTATCCATGGCATCATCGCATAAATGTAAAAGTTGTTTAGTATATCCCAGTAACAATGTTTTTCCTTTTTTGTGCCGTGTGTATATATCTGCTTCATATTCGTTGGGATACAATGGTAGGGGCAAATTAGAAAAATGTGTGATATAATCCATTAGTGTTATATTACACATAAAAAAAATGAACGTTGATGTTTTTAGGATGATAAACGAGTGCGATTATGTCCCGGCGCTAAATTTGAGATTGATGGTGGATCCAAGATTACGTTTGGGAACATTAGATCCATTACTGACATTAATATCGATGTTCGATATGATGAATTTGATTGAATTAATCAAAATAATATTTATTTTGATTAACGTCTAAAATTTATATGCCCGGATGGTTGGTGATCCTGTGGATATAATGTGAATTGTACATTTTTGGTAAAATCATAATACACTTCCATGGTCATCACATTTTCCATTAAATAAACTGTTACGTCACGCGATGTAGGTTTTTTAAGACCTACATTACCGCAACTACCAATGGGACCTTTGGATTCTTCAGATCTAGGACATCCTATCATATGATTAGTAGCACTGCTAACAATTGTATGTTCGCTACCTATTACATGATTATTGTCACCACTAATAATTGTATGTTCGCTACCTATCACAGCGTTCGTTGGTCCGACCATGCCAACAGCGCCGGCTACTCCAACTGGTCCAGGATAGCCAATTACACCAACTGGTCCAGTTGCACCAGTTGCACCAGTTGGCCCTACTGGACCAACCGGCTTTACATATGGCAACTTATCGTATACGATCACAATATCATCATTAATACGCATGACTTTATGAACAAAATCTTTTTTATCAAAAATTTGCAAAAATCTAACTTTATCTATTTCATCCCATAAATATCGTCTTGTCTTACCTTCCGACAAAATATCTGATAACTTCGGAATCTCATTATTACTTGTAGAACACCACATAACACCATAATAATTTAGTATGTTCTTCCAATTATCTTTAGTCGGAGAAAGATGCACTGTAAAAAAGCATGCTAAAATCTTAACATGATCATCAAAAAAGGTTTTTGCATCGAACTCAAGAGACATCAATGTTGGCCAAACATATGGATCAAATTCGATACCTTTAATGATTTCATTCAATTTATCTTTATTTGCCAACCTACATAATAATTGAATAAAATTAATTTGTTCATGTGTTGATGCGAAATTTGGCGCTTTACAAATATGAACATACTGATATAATTTTTCAAATATAACATAATTGGCAATAGGTTGATAATTGATTATGCGATAGTTACCATTGAATTCGAATCCTATGTCTGTAAAAGTTTCTATGGATGTCTCGAATTCTTGAAACCAAGTAGTTACTATTTGTATATTTACTAACGTGTACAATGGTTCTATTTCACTTTCAAATTTAACGTAGCCAAAGTTATTATTGTCCATCATTGAGAATACATATGTTTGCTGTATTTATATGAGTAATGATATCAGCCAATGCGACAAAAAATATGTCGTATACATTTAATGGAGAATACAAAGTCGGTAGATAAAAATATAAATGAATATATATCACAAAATGATTTTAATAAACACAAAAATGGAATAGTCATATCAAAACCAGGAAATTATGAGTTGAAAGAAAATATTAATTTTGATCCTAAAAAAGAAGCGGCTGTAGCTATTACAATTCAATCATGTGACGTTACTCTCAGCTTATCAAAATATACGTTGAGACAAATTAGCAATGATAAAAATACTTATGGAATTGTCATTTCGCGCGATGTTAACAATGTTAAAATAACTGGTAAAGTAGGTGCAGCAACGGTGATCGATTTTACAGCTGCGAATGTCAGAGTGTTTGGACGGACACGTGATATTATGATCAAAAACATAATCTCGACCCAAACTCAACCGCGCCAATTAACGAATAATATGATTCCGTCATCTATCAAAAAAATAGATAAATTACAAATGAATGGTGGCATCATAATTGGCGAGGGTGACAAATATGCAGTCTATATGCAGGGGACAGACAGACAAAACAAAGTTCACAACATCAGATTAAAAAATGTACAAATTTTTAACGCGATGGTAGGGTGTCAAATAGTTTTCGCAAAAGGAATACAAGTTTTAAATTGTCATGTTATGCGCAATACTTTTTATGGTATGGTATTTGGACATGTGTGGCTGGTGCTTGATGATGATAACAAACAAATATTTCCAACGGCAGAAGATATATTGGTAGATAGATCAAGATTTGATGGAAATGTAGGTGTAATTAGCGGAGAAAGGTTATCTAATCCTGTAAACACATATTTCTTTGAATTTTTATCTGCCATCGCACATAATGGTGCCAAAAACGCTATTATTACAAATTCGACCGTCAAAAATAACAGATTTACATATCGCATAACTGCTGCGAATCATGATGGTTCTGAAAATATCACATGGGAAAAATGTTATTTGGCGGATAATAATGGAACAGATTTGAACTTGAGTGTTGTTCGATCTATGCGATTTGGAGCATCAATTGCGTCTACATTGGGTAGAGCGATGAAAAAACCAATATATTTCCCATACCATAATCCTACAAACATCATAGCTAACGATTGTAGAATATTGAATACAAGTGGAGGAAACGCATGCGGATTTGAAGTTGAAATGGGAAAGTCGATTAAGACAAAAGATTTATCTGTTATGGGTACAAGTGGACAAACAACTTGTAGAGGAATAACAATTACAGGTGCTAAATAATTAATTAAAATAAATGTTATTTTGATTAAGAAATATTTTTTGATAATTTCCATAAGCATGACTTTGAACATGTCAAGTTTTGTTGGCCAGAGATTTTGCGCGAGAATCCAAAGGTTTGTATTTGGCTGGAGATTTACATTAGAATTTAATAGGTCATCGAAGTTACGTGCAAAGTGCCGCTGCAAATAATTTGGCTAGTAGAATATCCATTGATAGTGCAGATAAGATTTCATTATTGAATAATACGATTACGCAAAATAATGTTACCGGTATTTTTGTTGCTAATATATCCAATTATGTATTGATGACAAAAAATATAAGTTACGGACATGATTATAATTATGTCGGAGTTCTAGATGATAATATCATTGAATCAACGTATCTTGATTTGCCGAAACTTGTTGGATTAAAAAATGTATCAATCGTTAATTGATAGATTATCAATTAAAGAAAAGTTTTTTGATTTCGTTTAAATTCAGACAATAATTGGTCCATCGAATATGTCTTTTGTTCCCTTACGTTTCTAAACCGAACATTCATATTTTTATTTTGTATTTCTTTTTCGCCGACAACTAGAATGTAATTGTAACGTAATTGTTCAGCGTTGACGATCTTTTTCTTAAGAGTGTTGCCTGAAAAATCAATATCAACGTAATATTTGTACAAAGCTGCTTTGATTTCCTTGGCATATTCTATACAAGTTTCGTTTATGGGTATGATCATAACTTGTTTTGGCGACATCCAGAATGGAAACTTGCCAGCATAATGTTCACATAATATCCCAAAGAATCGCTCGAACGAACCATAAACAGCCCGATGAATCATAACTGGCACATCAATTTTATCCTGTGCATTTGTATATTTTAGTTTAAATCGTTTTGGCAAATTAAAATCTAATTGGATAGTACCACATTGATGTTTTTTGCCATTAGAATCGTTAATGTAAAAATCAATTTTGGGACCATAAAAAGCTCCATCTCCTTCATTCACCACGTATGGTTTGCCCCATCTTTCCAAATTAGTTCGCAAACACTCCTCTGCCTTATTCCATAATTCTAAATCACCAATATACGCATCTGGCCGGGTCGACAAGCTAATACTAAATTCAAACCCGAATATTTTGTATATTTTTTCTATAAAATCGAAGCAGCTATTTATTTCTGAACCAATTTGATCCTCTGTACAAAATATATGTGCATCATCTTGACAAAATTTTCTAACTCTTGTTAATCCGGTCAAGGTTCCAGTCAATTCATTTCGATGTAAAACTCCAAAATCAGCTAATCTCAATGGTAGTTCTCGGTATGATCTTTTTTGATGCTTAAAAATTAAACAATGAGTCGGGCAGTTCATGGGTTTCATACAACACATATCATCCGAACAATTGCTGATTTTAAACATGTTTTCTTCATATTTACCTAAATGACCAGATGTTTCCCATAATTTTGCGTTAAACATTTGAGGTGTAGATACTTCCAAGAATCCTCGTTTTTTATATTCTTCGCGCATCAAACGTTGCAAATTATTCAAGATAATGGTACCATCTGGTAAAAATATGCACGATCCAGGGCTATATTTATGAAAAAAGAATAGCTCCTGTTGAGTTCCAATGTCACGATGATCAATTGATTGCATGTTTGCATGTTAGATTGCAGATCTATATCATTAATATTAATAATTTCAATTTTTTTGATCAAAAAAATTGAAATTTGGAGTGTTTGTAGAACGTATCTTAGTTTGGATACTAAAAATGTCATCTTTGGCCAGGCTAATACCGGCAAAATCTAATCATCGTTGTCAAGAAAAATATTGTAAAGAAAAATGTTGTCAACAGGAATATTGCGATTGTTTTTGTGCAATATGGGCGACACAGATCTTGTGTATGTTAACTTTGGGTATAATATTTGGTGCTATTTATTATTCTAATGATTCAATAAACGCAACCATAATTCAATAAAATATTTGATTAAATATTTTATTAAACATCAGCGTAGACATCTTGGTCATTATCTTGTGGGACCCTGCGCGGATTATTATTAATACCGCGTCCTCTGCCACCACGTTGCTGACCTCGTCCATTATTATTGTACATAGGAGGCCCAGGTCGCATTTGATAATCATCTCTATTCGGTGTTTCTGGCATCATCCTATAATTCTGACCATAATTTGGTGATTTATTATATTGTTGCTGTTGAACAGGCGCTTTATTATTATATTGTTGTTTAGGTTTATTATTAATTTTACCTTTGCCAGTAAACTCGCGCCTAATTTCCAACATTCTATTTTTTAATGGCAAATTGTATGTTTCAATAGCTAGGTCAATCAAACTATTAATTCTCTGTTCAACATTAAGCTCGCCTACTGGTGTTGCAGGATCAATTCGTTTAGTTGGCATTTGTTGTTTATGAGCATTATTTGAAGTTTGATTTTTACTTGTACCTACTAAAACTTCATCATTGGTCTCCGGTTCCATATTGGCTACAGTTTCATCGTCCTCGACTTCTATATCACTAAATTCGTCTTCGGAGGCTTCTTTAACTGATTCTTTTTTAACTTCTTTTTTAGGTGCAGCTTTTGGTTTTGCGGCAGCTTTCTTGGGAAGAGCTTTTTTGGCAGCAGGCTTTTTGACGGCCACTTCTTCTTCAGACGAAGCACTTTCTATTTCTTCGTTCTTTTTGTTAGCTCGAGACATAATAGTATTTAGTTATTGTATTTAGTATTTATAACGTTTATCATAGAATATTTATTTTGTCAATTTTTTTTGGTAAAATAAATACATTAGTCCATCTTCCTAAACATGTTGTAATATTTTTGACTATAGTAAATCACGAACGCAAGACTCAGTATAATAGCCATTAATATTTTATCAAAATGTATCGCTTCAAAAACAAAGTTCGCAGATACTACAAAAATAAAACAACAGCAACTAAAAAGTGAACACAACAGCAACATCGATATACATTTCAAATTTCTTGTAGCGTTTCTCTTTTTTCTCTTGAGTGATTGACCAAATAATTCTTCTCCGAATAGATCGTGCGACATTTCTGATCATTAAATTAATAATCGATCCAAGAGATACTTATTTAATCAATTTTTTTTGGTAAATAAGTAAATGTTACCTTTTGACCAAATAACAAACACAAACACTTATGCATATAATTATCGGAACTAACACATAAAATGTATTATTATTTTTGATAATTATTTCTTGACTTGAATCGGTCAATTTTGACCATTTTGCAACAAAACGTTCAAGTTCTGCTGTATCCAAATAATTATCGTCTAAAATGTTAATGATCATATCATAATGCATTGTTTTAACCAAATCTTCATCTAACATAATTGAATCAAAACGATCATAAAATATTGCCAAATAACGTGCAATTAGATCATCCTTATTATCGATTTGGGAATTAATTACATGGTGCCACAGCGTGATGATATCTTTTGTTGAAACAAAGCTTGTATTGATCAATTTGAGTTCGTTGAGAGTTAATTTTTCGATATTATCTGAAATTATTTTAGCATATAATGATTGTAATTTTAGGGGTTGCGAATTATCTGATTTGACTTTTAAAGGTAAAAAACATTGAGTTTGCGAATCAGAAGATGAATTGCCTTCCCCAGAATAGAAATCTTCATCTGACATTTGTTCATGTTAATGAAAGAACTAACAATTATTTATTTTTTCAATTTTTTTTGACAAAATAAATAATCATCGCATAAAACGAGCTAGTAATATATAACCACAAGTTATGGCAATCGTTATTTTGGTCGGGATATTAATTTGTGTTATTTTGGTCCAAATACTCTCTTGTTTGGTTATTATGTCATTTCTGACGCCGTTTTCAGGGAGTCGTGCTATATTTTCGAACACGTTGCGTCGGGGATTTGCCCTAGTCAGATGGACCAGTTGAAAATTAGGGATTTCGATTGGATATCTACCCAGCATTCCAGGGAGATATTCAATATACGGTCTCTCATCATCTAAGTCGCTTTCTTCTGATGTGTCATCCGAATTTGAAACATTAATATCAATTGCCCTGCGAACTGCTATATCATCCAATCCAATCACTGGAATTAATTCGGGCAATTCATCATCCAAATCTACATGGAAATCTCGATATGCTCCATCAACGTTTGTAGCAACGACATTTATTGACAGACAGGCGTGCAAATATGGATCTTTACTATCTAACTTTTGCAAACATCTCCAACACCAATGAATCCCACAATCAATATTGTTGCATATTATGTGATCGCACCCGCCATCTTTTTCGTATGGCAATTTACATCCAGGACATGGTTTGTATGCAGATGAACTTAACAACAGTAATTTGATGTCATCAGACACGACACCATAACACACCCTGTCTACATGATAGGGATGTTGCTCACATGTGGAACAAAAACTGTATTTGCAAAGAGAACATTCGATTTGATGTAGGTGAACATGGTGATTAGTGTTACATTTTTCACAAAAAACATTGTCTTCTTTGTCGTCAGTAACATTTGAAATGTAGAGAAAACCAGTTTCTGCGCAAACACATTTGGTATTTTTGCAATAATAGATATTTACTTTATCGCCATATTTAGCTTTTATTAACGCTAAATATAACGTAACATATTTACATCTGAATTTTTTTCGTTCTACAAATGTCAAATGCGAAAGTAAGACACTTAATTTTATCATTTTGTTGCATGCAGGGTTTCCTTGGCATTTAATTGTCATCTTACTTGTAACGTCAAAAACTATCTTCCATCTCGTTGGAAATTGTTGTTGTGGAAGATCAGAGTGTGTTAATTCCCATAAATGAATATTATCGGGATTCAAATATGCATCTAATAATCCCAAAAGGTTTTCTTTAATGACTAGAAAATGACCATCTGGTTTTCCTTTTTTTTTCCTAAAACATAAACTGATCGACGTATTTTCGGGCCCATATTCGATCGCATCAATCGTGTCGCTGCCTTTAATCATCGCATCCTTAACTCCATCAGATATCTTATTCTTGATAGTAGGGATTACATTTGCGACCACGTTCTTTCGTAATATCTGAACTATCATGTTATATTTTTTTATCATCTTGGTGATTTCTATTTTTATTTTTTCGATTTGCAAGTTGATATTCTTCTTTGTTTCCTTTTTACAATCGATAATCATTACTTTTTTGTTTTCGACAAACATTTTTTTCTTTCCATTCAACGTAATCAAAATAATTCCGTGAGATTTCAAACCAAGTATTTGCTCCTTTATTTTTTTGATTTGTGCGTTTGGTAGCTTATTTTTTATTTCTTCAGTCAATGCTTTTTCGATAGTTTCGATAGCTATCAGGATGTTATCATGATGAAGGCCAGAAATTACTTTAGCCATTTCTGTTGTGTAACGTTGGTTGTTGCAATATCATTATTGATTATTTTTCATTTTTTTTAGGAATATGTATTAACAATTCATATTCCCATGCATGAATAATGGTGTATTGTATAATGGCAAAATAGAGATTGCATGGATCCTTTTAACAGGCATCAAAATTTTATTCTTGACTAAAGTTGTGTTTAGGCGTTATGCTGATCGAATATACATATGTTATCCTGAACAAGATTCTGGAGACATCGTATGCCATTGATATCAGCTACTTGCATTATTCACCAATTAGAATGTCTAGCTATCAAAATTGGCAAAGTTAAACCACAAGCAGAGTATTAACAAGACATAAGTATATGATCGTTAGTATTAATTCTATGTTTCCTGGCAGTTATTTTTTCATTTTTTTTTTGGTTTTCAAGTTGTGTCAATGCGAATTTCTTGACATTTAGTGGATCGATATTTGCACATTCAAAGTCTTGTCGATGCAAATCTCTCGACATCACATTGAATAGACCCATATTGGCATGTTCAAAGTCTTGTCAATGCAAATCTCTTGGTGTCAAATTGAATGGACTAATATTGACATGTTCAAAATCTTGTCAATGCAAATCTCTTGATGTCAAATTGAATGGACCAATATTGGCACGTTCAAAGTCTCGTTAATGCAAATCACATGATGTCGAATTGAATAAACCAACATTAGTACATTCAAAGTCTCGTCAATGTAAATCTCTTGATGTCAAATTGAATGGACCAATATTGGCACGTTCAAAGTCTCGTCAATGTAAATCTCTTGATGTCAAATTGAATGGACCAATATTGGCACGTTCAAAGTCTCGTCAATGCAAATCTCTTGACATTGAATTGAATAAACCAATATTAATACGTTCGAAGCCTCGTCGATGCAAATCTCTTGACGTTGAATGGACCAATATTGAGAAGTTCAAAGTCTCGTCAATGCAAATCTCTTGACATTAAATTGAATGGAACAATATTAGCATGCTCAAAGTCTTGACATTAAATTGAATGGAACAATATTAGCATGCTCAAAGTCTTGTCAATGCAAATCTTCGCAGATCTCATGACATCGGATTGAATAGACCAATATTAGGACGTTCAAAGTCTCGTCGATGCAATTCTTCATAATTCTCTTGATATTGAATTGAATGAACCAATATTGACATGTTCAAAGTCTCGTCGATGCAATTCTTCATAATTCTCTTGATATTGAATTGAATGAACCAATATTGGCATGTTCAAAGTCTCGTCGATGCAATTTTCTTGACATTGAATTGAATGGACCAATATTGGCATGTTCAAAGTCTCGTCGATGCAATTCTTCATAATTCTCTTGATATTGAATTGAATGAACCAATATTGACATGTTCAAAGTCTCGTCGATGCAATTCTTCATAATTCTCTTGATATTGAATTGAATGAACCAATATTGGCATGTTCAAAGTCTCGTCGATGCAATTTTCTTGACATTGAATTGAATGGACCAATATTGGCATGTTCAAAGTCTCGTCGATGCAATTCTTCATAATTCTCTTGATATTGAATTGAATGAACCAATATTGACATGTTCAAAGTCTCGTCGATGCAATTCTTCATAATTCTCTTGATATTGAATTGAATGAACCAATATTGACATGTTCAAAGTCTCGTCAGTGCAAATCTCTTAACATCACATTGAATGGATCAACATTGCCACACTCAAAATCTCGCCAATGCAATTCTTCATATTTCTCGTGACATTGATTTGACCAATGTTGGCACATTCAAAGTCTCGTCAACGCAAATCTCTTGACATTGAATTTAGTAGACCAATATTAGCATGTTCAAAGTTTCGTCAATGTAAATCTCTTGACATCACTTTGAGTGAACCAATATTAACATGTTCAAAGTCGCGGCGATGCGAATCTCTTGACATCACGTTGAATGGACCAATATTGGCATATTCAAAGTCCCGTCAATGCAAATCTTTACAAATCTCTTGACATCACGTTGAATGGACCAATATTGGCATATTCAAAGTCCCGTCAATGCAAATCTTTACAAATCTCTTGACATCACGCTGAATGGACCAATATTTGTATGTTCAAAGTCCCGTCAATGCAAATCTTCGTAAATCTCTTGACATCACGTTGAATGGACCAATATTGGCGCGTTCAACGTCTTGTCAATGCAAATCTTTACAAATCTCTTGACATCAATTTGAATGGACCAATATTGGCATATTCAAAGTCCCGTCAATGCAAATCTTTACAAATCTCTTGACATCACGTTGAATGGACCAATATTGGCATGTTCAAGTCCCGTCAATGCAAATCTTCGCAAATCTCTTGACATCACGTTGAATGGACCAATATTGGCATATTCAAAGTCCCGTCAATGCAAATCTTTACAAATCTCTTGACATCACGTTGAATGGACCAATATTGGCATATTCAAAGTCACGTCAACGCAAATCTTTACAAATCTCTTGACATCACATTGAATGGACCAATATTGGCATATTCAAAGTCCCGTCAATGCAAATCTCCGCAAATCTGTTAACATCGATTTTGATAGACCAATATTGGCACGTTCAAAGTCCCGTCGATGCAAATTTCAACAAACCTATTGACATTAATTTGAATAGACCAATATTGGCATGTTCAAAGTCTTGTCAATGCAAATCTTCGTAAATCCCTTGACATCACATTAAATGGAACAATATTTGCATATTCGAAACCTTGTCAACGCAAATCTTCGCAAATCTCTTTTCATCGAATTGAATAGACCAATATTTGCATATTCCAAGTCTCGTCAATGCAAATTCCAACAATCTCCTTGCCATCGAATTCAATGGACCAATATTGACACGTTCAAAGTCTTGTCAATGCAAATCTTGACATCACTTTGAATGGATCAATATTAGCACATCCAACGTCTCGTCAACATAATTCGTCATAAATCTCTTGTCATCGAATTGAATGGACAAATATTTGCACGTTCAAAGTCTCATCAATACAAATCTTCAAAAATCTCTTGACATCAATTTGAACGGGCCAATATTGGCACGTTCAAAGTCTCATCAACACAAATCTTCAAAAATCTCTTGACATCAATTTGAATGGGCCAATATTGGCACGTTCAAAGTCTCATCAACACAAATCTTCAAAAATCTCTTGACATCAATTTGAATGGGCCAATATTGTCATGTTCAAAGTCTCGTCGATACAAATCTTCAAAAATCTCTTGGCATCAATTTGAATGGACTAATATCGGCACGTTCAAAGTCTCATCAATACAAATCTCTTGACATCAATTTGAATGGATTAATATTGACACGTTCAAAGTCTCATCAATACAAATCTCTTACCATCGAATTGGACAGACCAATATTTGCACATTCAAAGTCTTGTCGGTGCAAATTTCAACAAACCTATTAACATCAATTTGAGTGGATCAATATTTGTACATTCAACGTTTTGTCAATAGGTTTGTTGAAATTTGCACGTTCAAAGTCTTGTCGATGCAAATTTCAATAAACCTATTAACATCAATTTGAATGGACCAATATTGGCACGTTCAAAGCCCGTCAATGCAAATCCCAACAAATCTCTCGCCATCGAATCTAACATCCTTATTAATGTGATCCTCTCCATACAAATCTGACAGGCGCGTTTGATAAATTGTCAATCAATATAACTATTCAAGTTATACGACGTAATTTCTCATACATATTACGAGTTGAAATGATATAATATATTTTGTCAGTCAAAAATATAAACATGAGTTCGGAAAATAAAACTGTCGATGTTCCAGTTGATTTTGCAGAGATCATTTCTAAAATGGCGATTGCTATAGATAATAGAAATCAAGAAATACGCCACGAAGATAGTTTGGACGCTGAAGAATCATTATCAAGTGATGTAGACGAGAATGTATTAGATGATAAAAAAGAAGCAATTGGAGGAGAGGAGACACCCACACCACAAGAAGAAGTGCCAGAAAAAAAAGCAAGAGGATTACCGAGATCCATCATGTTGAATCAAGCAAAATATACCGAAGCATTAGAGAAACAGCAACGAATGATGAACGGTGCCAAAAAGAAAAAAAATCCACCCACAAAAAATGCTAAATCTGCCGCTCCAAGTACAACAGAAAGCACGATATCCCAAGACGGATCTGTTCCGATGCAACGAATGATTATCGGGGGTAAAGTCAAATACATACCTATCAAAACAACATCTGCGCCTGAACCTCAAACGATCGCCGCAGAAACTACTGCTGACGAAATACCCGAACCGATTCCTAAAAAGGTTCCCTCCAAGATTGCAGACAATATGGAAAAATATAACAAACAAATGGAGGATCAAGGTAAACCTGTAGAAACTAAAAAAAATACCGCAAAAGTATCATCTAAAATTCCATCACGATATGTCGGTCAAATTGAAAAAGAAATCAAACAATCAACTACTAAAAATGTCAAGAGCTTCACAGAACTGAGGAAAATTAGAATGATGGATGATCTAAAAATCGACACAGATGTTAACAAAACATCAATGGTAGAATTGCGAAAACTAAAAATGGAACAGAGAAAAAATGAATTGCTAGCCGCTAAAAAAATTACTGAAACGAATAAGAAAGAATCAGCAGTCAAAAATATACTAAGTGACGATAAAATGACCAAGTTTTCAAAGACAGTTGCCATTAAAAATTTGTCTGTTGGCAGCAGAAACAATAAAAATAACAGAGTTTCTAGAGCAAACGTAGAAATGTCAGCATAATTTGATAATTAAAATTTTTAATTATCAAACAATAATACTATTTTTTGGAATTTGCACAAACTTCACTCTCGCACCAATGAATCTGAATTGGATACGATTCGGCAATTTTGATGCATGTATGACCACTGGCTTCTAATTCGTCTGCAAACTTTTGCCTTTCTCGTTGCATATGATTCATTCTTTGTCGCGAAACGGCTCTTTCGCAAATATCTTTACCGCACCATTCAAATTTATGATCTGATGCGCCAACAATCATTGCACACTCATGGCCATGACTTTTTAGTGTCGTTGCTAATATATCCATAATTTTAGGATGCGGTTCCATTTTGATAGATTTACCTTCTGGGGCAATACGATGTCGATCTGCCATTTTTTTGATCTATTATGTAAGAATATGATACACCTGGTACTTTTTTAATCAATTTTTAATTTTTTTTAAATGGGTTCTATTTGTATCGACCTTACTGTATCCATTTCTCCTGTCAATACAGATAGAATAGTCAGCTTGATTCTTCAGTTCGTCTAAATGACTGATGATAATGACATGTTCGTATTGAGATTTGATATAATTCATGATAGAACCAACATTGTTCAAGTTTTCACTATCAAGACAACTCCATCCTTCATCAATAATCAAAAAATTTGGTTTGGCAGTCAGAGATATCGATCCTAATGTCATTCTGATCGCTAGACCAATAATGAAACGTTCAAAGCCAGAAGCCAAAGTAGCATTATAAGGTTTCATATTTTGATAACAAATGTTAATATTAACAGATCCCATATTTGATTTCATATTCTTCTCTTTTTGCTCATCAACCAAAGACTCATCGTAAAACATAAATTCGATACTAAAATTAACCATAGAATGTAAAATTTGATTAGTATCTGCTTCGATCAATGGTAAGTACGTTTTTAGCATTTCATAGGGTAATCCATTGTAATTCATAATCTGGACATACAATTGATACAAATTTATTTCCTCAGATTTTTCATCATATTTTTTTCTGAAAACCATATATTCTTCGATCTTGTTTTTACAATCTTTCAATGACCTGGTTTTGGATTCGATATCATAATTGATTTTGGTCATTTCTATGTCAATTTCTCGCTTGTTACTTTCCCATTCTTTGTAAGTATCGCTTCTAAACTTCCAATGAATGAACGATAGATAATATTTGTTGATTAATTTCAAATGACACTTAAATCTTTCAAAGTCCTTATTTTGTTTCTCATTATCTTGTATCATTTTTTCTTTAGAATTTATTTCTTGAACGATTGTTTTCTTTTCGCATATCAAATCTAATTTTTTATTATTTGTTTCGCGAATCAAGAATTTAATATCCTGAATTGAACTATTATGTTGCTTATTAGATTCGTCATAAACAACATTATTATCAAACTGGATAATTTTTTCGGATAACGATTGTAATTTGTCAACAAGTAATTTTTTTTCCACATGCAGGTTCTTAATTTCCTTCTTGTAGTTTGCAAATTTTTTTAGATATGATACATTCTGGGTCAATGTATCAATTTGACGTTGTATATTATCATTGCAGATACGATCTATTTGCGCAACACGAACTTCTTCTAATTTATCTATAATCGATCGTCGTTCATCAAATAGCTTGTCAATCAATTTGTCATCTGAATCATCTGTCTCCAGTAATTTTAAATTTTTAGAATTCCATTCGTCATCGTCTTCCAACCATTCCAAATTTAAGGCCAACAAATCGGGATCTGTTATTCCATTTGCGTTTATTTGGACCAGTTTTCTAAATTTCTTTCGCAAATGCATTTCAAACATTATTTTGTTTTTCCTTTCAGAACTTACGATTCGTCTACCCATGTTTTTAATAACCAATGTATACAAAGAATCGCGAACATTGCCTTCTTCTTCTACTAAAGAATCGAAATCATAATCATATGATTTAACAAAAAATAATTGTTCTTTTAACATTTGTATTTCTTCTTCAATACAAATCATTTCGTTATTCTTTTCTTCAATGTCATTAAAATTATCAAATTGTTCCAACTTTTCATTAATTTCATCAATTCTTTTCATTACTCTTTCTTTTTCTTTTGCTAATTCATGAATATTCACATTATAATGATTATCTGGAATAGTGACTAATTTTGCCATTACTTTTCCTAATTCGCGTTGTTTATCATCTATCCCCTTCTGGATACTATCAATATCATTTTCGAAGCGAATAATCTGTTTTTTCTGAGTTGCAATTTCTTCTTTTATTGCATCAACATCCAATTCCTCATTATCAAAATTATCAATCTTTTGATTTATTTTGTCTATCGTTTGCAATATTTCTTGTTCGGTATCGAGCTTGTAGATAGACAATTCATCTATCTTATGCATTGGATTATTTTTGTATAATTCAACGACGCCGTTTGTTAGACTTTGAATATCTTCTTTGTATGTTTTGGCGAAATGTAATTGTTTGATTTCTTTGGTCAATGCGATAGCTGTACTTTTCAAATCACGCAACGATTCAGTATTAATTTTGCATTGCTCCATCGTTTCTATCTGACCAGATAACTTTTTCAAAGTATCCTTGGCCATGTTATAGCAATCTTCAAACACATTCAATTTCAATATATCTTGCAAGTACTCTTTTTTCTGTAAATGTGTCATGTCAATAAAGTTACCACCTTTCTTGTTTTGATTATTTTGTAAACAAAAACAGGTGAGTAAATAATCATCATAATCGCCGATAAGATCCACAATTTTGTTATTCGTCTCGCTTGGTTTGAGACCGTTCAATGATTCTTTGACTTCTTGGCCATTTTCATCGATAGTTACAGAAAAAAAATTCACATCAATCTTGACTGTCAAACCATTTTTGTTTCTTTTACCAATTCGTTCGATAAAATAACGCTGTCTGCCTACTCGAAACAACAAAGAACAATACATATCATTTTGGTTCTTATTCAATATGTCTTTGCGTTCACCACGACTGCATTTATCAAACAAGCAAAATAGAATGATATCCAATATAGCAGATTTACCATAATGATTGGGGGCCATGATACCAATAATTTGATTAGGATCATAATTTTGGAAGTCAATAATGTTATTTTTACCATACGATATCATGTTCGAAAACTTTAACACCAATATATTCCACTTCTGCTTTTTGGTCGAATTATGCATAACATCAAAAACCTGGTCTTTCTTTTCTTCAAATATTTTCTGATATATTTTTTGATGTAAATCAATGATTCCATCAATCTCTTTATCGTTATTAATTTTGTTCTTTAGGTATTGTTGAATTATTTCTTCCTGTGTTTTGCATGCTGAAATTTTTTTCTTTTTTTTCTTGGATGGTGAGTTTTGTAAAACCATTTTTGTTTTAAAACTGGTTTCTTTAACAATTTCGCATATTTCGTACTCTTTTTCTAGTGCACTAAGAATTTCTTGATACTGCATTTGATTGGTATTTTCAGTTATGAAACGAATTCGTGGTTTGATAGGAATATTTGCATTTTCCATTTTGCCATCGACTATCCGGACCGTGCAGAATCCATAGTCATTCCTTATTTTAATCAATTCAGAATCACCATCGCGCAGATCCCATTTTAAAAATCCATGGTTATCGATCGATTCTCCATATGACTGTTGAATCAATGATCCGGCATACGCGACTGTCTTTTCTTTATTCATGTATTGATACATGTGAATATCCCCTAACATGACATAATCGTAACCAGCAAAATCTTCAGCAACCAATTCCGTATTATTCATTCTGTAACCGACGTCAGTTTTGGCACCATGAACTGGTCCGTGATACAACGCAATCTTGTACTTATTTTTATGTTTCATTTTTTTCCAAATGTTTTTATCTATTTTATTAGCAGATATCAACATATTATCGAAAATACTTGTTACACCAAATAAGATATTTTGATATTGATATATCCCTGTATTTTTGAGATAATATAAATTGGTCAATTTACCAATGTCATCTACGATCGGCGTCAGAGCATCCATTCTGTTCCGATTTGATAAATTACAGTCATGATTCCCAGGTATCAATATGACGGGCGCAATGTCAGATAAATTCTTAAAAAAATAATACACGACAGATATTGACTCAGGACTCATTTCAGTTTTAGCATGAACAATATCGCCAGTAACGACAATTAATGATGACATCACACGATCACCTATCATAGTTCTAATTTTCTTGTACGTTCGCTCAAATACCTCATTATATTCTGCATGTCGTTGATTATTTCGAATATGTATATCAGATAAGTGATAAACATATTTGATTTCGCTTTCGTGATCATCATATAATTTTATGAAAGTGATCGTTTCAGCATTATCACTTTCTGTTCCGAATGTCGAAGATGAACTCATTCTATATATGTATACAGAAGTAACTATTGTTTAGATTATAATCTATTTTTGATCAAAAATAGATTATTAGTCAGAGGTAAATAAATCGACATCATCTACGTCTTCAGATTCGGTAGTGGATGATGATTCGTCATCATCATTGCCGCCACGTTGCTTTCCTTGTGCACCACCCATTTGTGGTTCGAACATAACTTCTTCAGATTCGTCAGTAAATAAGTTAATGTCGTCACCAGAATCTTCATCTGCTAATGAATTAGGAATATCAACAGTTGGCATTTTTTTATCATTATCTTTTAAGGATGGTGCATGTCTTTTGCGGGGCGCTTCTGATGTGAATAGATTGATATCATCAGACGAGATATCATCGGTGCGCCAATGTTTAGATTTATGTTTTCCGCCCTTTTGTTTTTTCTCTTCTTTCTCAGTCGTGAAGAGAGCAATGTCTGAATCACTGGAAGAATCGTCATATACTGTATTCATTTCTTTTGATATAGAATTAGATAATATTTTTATACTATTTGAATCCTTGTTCGAATTATCTACATTAGAAATATTATCCCATAAATCTCTAATTTTTTTATATATCCTATTCCAAAAAGAATTGATTGATATAGATCGCTGGGGTTCAGTGTTCGTATGTGATTCTACAAATGTGTTGATTATACCTTTATCTGTAGCTTTATGTAAGATATACAAGTTTGAGATCACTTGTGTAGCATTTACATCAGCGGACAAACACGATAAGGGTATTATTGCAAGATTAGCGTCAAGTAATACAGAATATTTCATTTTACCAATAGCAAGATTAATTACAAAATCACTATTTGGTACTAAAATAAAAACCATGTTGTTTTTTTTACTTATCTCGGCACATGATTTCGCAACTACTTTGGCAATATGGATCGTTGATTCTGGCGGAACAGATAATTTAAATGAAGAATCATCCGTCAATGTATCCCTAACTTTTGTAGTTATCTCATTCACAACATCTACAACTTTTGATATATCATCTGGATTCATAATTGATAATTTTTTGGCCAAAGTATTTGCCTTAATTGCGTCCGTTTGTGCACGACTCATAGCAACATACTTTTGTTCCTCAATTTCTTGCATTTTGTCAATATTTTGATATTCTATTTGTTCTATGTTCAAATGTTGACATGTTTTTACAGCGTTAATGCGCACAAGCTGAATAGGGACATAAAAAAATCCGTTATCTTTTTGATACTTTGCATAAAATCGCAGTGATCCATCTGAATAATTATTAGAAATGATATCAAAACAAAGCACAATTTCACAATTTTGTATTCCATTTTCTTGTTTTTTGGGATATACATAATGTTGCGCAATTTCAATAGTATGCAATATCTTCTGTTGCGCAATCGTGACAAAATCATTTATTAACGACAGAATTATTGCATGGATATCATCACATAAAACAGTATCATCGATGATAAATGATATGTTATAAATATCTTCTTTGAATTTTTGATATTTATCATCAGTAAAATTATTTAGCATGTTATATTGTTTAATTAGATAATTTATTATCAACACGATTCTGTATGACAATTATTGCATTTACGATGTCGTTTTTGATATTTTTTTGACGCATCTATCATTTAGTTGTTCTATTTCATCTATCACTATTTTTGGTTTTGGCGGCCTATAAGTAGGATATTCTCTCATTTGTGACGTGCAAGAATGACTATTATGAGATGTTGTTGAATCTGTAGTATCATTGGATGTCAGTGTTTCTTGGCTAAATTGTTTGCTAATCGAATCATATATATTACTTATTATTCGCTCTCCAAAAATACTGTTCGCATTATGCGAATGTTGATAATATTCAAATTTGATAATTTCATCATTGACCGATATGCAACGCAAGGAATGATAATTATTTGGAGAGAGTTCAATAAACATAAATTTAAACTTTTCTGATTTCATCTAAATCTACATTGAATTCAAGTTGATAATCCAAATTATTTTTCAAGATGTTGATTATGTTATTATTTTCTATGATGCGCAACAGTTTTCTCATGTTATAATAATAATAAATAATTTTTTTGTGTGACTTATGGTATAATATCTTCTTGAACGCGTTCCATTCTATCTATATTAGGATTGAATCTATTGAATCTGATATCTTCATATTTGAGGCAATTAGATTGATTTTCTTTGCACGTTTCTGGCAACTTGTAAAGCCATTTAGCGAACGTGGTTTGGTCATTGGGAGTCGTTGTAGAAGGAGTTGTATAAAATTGTCGCTGAGAATATCCCCTAACAAACACATCGTCAACGTCTCTAAACAAATCATAATTATATTTTTCATCAATTTCCTGTTTTATTTCGTTGTTGTTAATATTACACGCTCCGGGGCGTTCAGGATCATCCATTAAATCTGCCAGCGTGACATTCATAAATGGATTATTTTGAGTTGGAGCCTGACACATTTCGATTTTATCACACTTATCATCACGGCAAAAATTCTCATATCTAATATCTGCAGTATCATTTTTTTGCACATAATAAAGTACTAGGACAATAATTATTCCTATTATTGGAACATATACATAATCATAATTATTGCTGAAGAGCAACAATAAAATCATAAGATACAAGAAAAATTTTGTCATCGCGTTTAGCATTTCAATTTTACTCATAGAACTTTTGGGTAGGAATACAAAATAATTATCCCCGCGAAATAACACCATTGGATCTTCTAACCAAAATTTTTCGCTAGTGTAAGATTGTGATAATCTTATGTCTGGATTTTTCTCAGCATACGTCAAAAATTCGTTATATATTTTTTGATCCATCGATCCATCGATTTGATTATCAATATATTCCTTGTACAACATTGGATCATTGTATGTATTGCCATAAACATCGTGATCTGTTTGGTCAATCAATAAATCTCGCGGATAATTTGGCACTAACATGGGTTCGTTTCTCAGTGTGATGTCAAGGAACTGGTTTGGATATTCTTCATTGACGTATTGATCGCGATGTAGAATCGCCTTTGAGTCTAACTGATTTAGTGCATGAGTATCGGACAAAGTAAAATTGGTGTTGTATTTGAACGCAGGTTCAGTTGGGTCTCTAATTTGATATCTGGTGTCATGTGGGTTCATTTTCCCGAACGAATCTGGAGTATAATCGATGACATTTTCTAATGCTAGCATTTTGTTATTTATACAAATAAATAACAAAATAATTTACATTCCTAATTTTGTTTTTTGATGAGGACATATCTTCCATCTTCAAGGGGAATTATTTTGTCCCCTGACGGCAATATCTCTTCCCCTTCAATTTTTTGGTTCGAACTTTCATTTGATGTGATTTGCTGCCCCATATTCAATAATCCTAACTGATGTAATTTCTGATAAACATTGAACATCAAAACCATTTGTTGAGGTGATGGTAATCCTATCGAATCGGTTGTTTGTTGCTGGACCATTTGTTGAAATATTTGTTGTTGTATCGGTTGTTGTATCGGTTGTTGTACCGGTTGTACCAGGGGTATTTGCTGCACTGGTTGTTGCATTGGCTGAACGGGTACATATCCGGGCTGTTGAGGATACATTTGCGGTTGCTGTACTTGTTGTTGATTATATATTTGAGATTGATTTTTTATGTTATTTTGCCGCATAACATATTGTTCTCCAGATTGTACTGATCCTTCGATTCCTTTTTGATCACTACCAGGGAATGTTCCGATCTTTCGACCCATATGAAAAAAATCAAAGTGCGGAAAATTGGTTACGTGACCGACATCCCCTTCAAAATTATCGATATCAATAATGCAAAATATGGATATGATATGAGTCTGCGCACATCTTTCAAAAAATTGTCTTGCTGTTCGGCATTGTGGATTATTTTTTGTAAAATACATAAGCGATACCAACTTATCTTGCGCAGTTTCGAATATTTTATTGATCGTCGCAGTATCCTTCACAAGAATCAAATTGTTCATATTATTATTATACAGTGATTTTTAAATTTTATACATGAACTCAAAGGACTGTGTTGACATCTTTCATTGTTTTAATAAAAATTTCATCACGATTCAATAACAATTTATGTACACAATCGACTAACGCTCCTTGAAAATTTCGTCCAAGGGGATTAATTTTCGATCCTAAATTTGTATCAGAAGAAAGTAAATCGGGAGTATCAATGTTATCAGCATCTATCATCATTTTCGCAATAGAATTTATCATCTTAGGATCATAATTATTTTTGATTCTGTCTTCTAAAATATTGGGTTCATATTGGGTATCGCCTAATTTTAACATATTATTTTCGCTTAGTGTCCCTATGGATGCGTCAGTTATTAGATTTATGAAATATTGCAATAAAATTTTTATCATTAAATCTTTATCATACGTAACATTTTGAGTTTTGCGAAGTCCTTTTATACAATAACTTACAATGATATTGATGTCTTCCTTTAGGGCATTATCCATTTGAATTTTTTCGGGATTGTCATAAACGTACCATTTTATCATTTTAACAATCGGCGAATATAAATATGATACGTCTTTTCTGTTATCTCCATTCATCATTCGTTCTGCCCATTGATAGTATGTGTATTCCTGCAAATGTAACACGTGATTACTAATGCTAATTTTAGTGTAATTGGGCATAAAATAAATCAAGGCCAATTTGCACAACATTGTAAAAGGATCAATTATATAATTTTTTTCGTCATTCATTGTTACTTATATTGCACATATTAAAAACAGTGACAATTCATTATTCTTTTTATATTTGTGTATTATATAGATGGATTATCCAATAATTATCAAAAAAATTCTAGATGCTGATTCTGACACATTTGTAATGTTTTATGTTACCGAATGTCCTTATTGTCAGCGAGCGTTGAAATTGTTGCGTGATTCAAATGTCAAATACAAAGGATACATTATTGATAAAATTCCAGGAGGTATGCCTGAATTATTAAAAACATTAACCACATACAAAGATATAGTTCAATTTAATGATATGCATCATACGAAACCGATTATATTTTATAATAATAGATTTTTAGGTGGGGCAGATGATTTATCAAGATACTTGGGAGTTTAAATAGTTTTTTATAAAAAATTATTTAAATAGGATCATCATAAATATTTTCTGGTACGTTTTCGTCAAAAACAAATTCTGATTCTAAAATTTGATGATCGTCGAGAGCTAACAACTCGTCTATAGCAAGACATTTCATCGGTATGGCCGGATCTTCAAAATGATTTTCATATGGTTCTCCATCGGAATAATCTGCAGGATCTAAATAGCAGCTTAAATCATCTTCATCCATAATCGTTTGCATTCTTTCATAATAATCGATCAAATTTGTCATTTTCTGCAAACGGATAGCGTCGTCGGGAATCGATGATGACTCGAAAAGAGCTTCTTTGCAACGTGCAATGTCTGTATTTATTTTAGCTTCAAAATAAATCAATTTTTCAATGGCAAACATGTTTGATGTTATCTTTAATAATGATAAATAGTAATAACTAAATTAGAATTCAATTTTTTTTTCTGTTCTTAACCATTTTTATTATTGGAGGAACAACCGTACTCTTTTCATCATAATGCTTCTTATTCCATTTCTCATTGCGATCTTTTTCGTTATTTGTTCGTCTATATCCTACTCTTTTTTTAGAGTTATATGGTTTATACATATTTTTATATTTAGAACCTCCAAAGTTTCGTTTAGATCCCCAATATTGCTTACGATGAATCATTTTTTTAGATCCACGATAAGGTTTGAATATAACTCGTTTAGAACCCCAATATTTTTTTTTATTGTTATATGTTTTTTTAGATCCCCAATATGTTTTTTTATGATCATATGATTTTTTAGAACCTAAATATGGTTTGGGTGTTTCAGGATATGATTTCTTAGGCGATTGCCAAACTTCTGTAACAGGGGGCAATGATGGGGATATTTTTGATATGCTGTTTATAGTGTGATATGGTCTAGATATTTGTATATTGATCGGACATATATTTTTTTTTCTATGTTTGCTAATGTCGTACATATTATTTCTTAATCATTTCTTGAAATATACATGCCTGGGTGTACAATATTCATTTTTTTTTATAATAATGTTTATGCTAAAGATTATTATAATTATTTGTTTTTGAATCCTGTTTTTTTAGCTGGAGGACCTTTCTTTGCGACCGGTTTCTTGACTGGTTTTTTTTCAGAGGATTCACTCTCCGTATCTTCATGTTCCGATTCATTTGATTCACTATCAACAGAATCTGAATCGCTACCTGGTTCTGATTCTGAATCAGATTCAGATTCAGATTCGGATGTCACTGCTTTCTTTTTAGGAACTACTTTTGCTTTTCCTTTAACAGGTTTCTTTTCTGATTCAGAAGATTTTGTATCAGACTCTGAAGATTCTTTCTTCTTCTTAGCGGGAACTGCTTTTTTAGCGGATTCCTTTTGTTTAGGAAGAGGTTTTTCTACTTTCTTCTTTTTATTATTTTCTGAAGATTCTGTAGAATCATTATCGCTATCTGATTCTATCTTCTTTTTAGGTTTATCAGATTTAGTTGGTTTCTTATCATCAGTCAAATCATCATTATCATCAATATTTTGATACTTTCCTGAAGTCATTTCTTTCTGGAGAACTTTCATTTGTTCCTCATATGCTTGCAATTTAAAAACTCGTTCCATATATAGTCTTCGTATAAAAAGATGTCGTTCCCCTTGAGGAATATTATCGAGAGAAGGTATTTGTTCAATATTTAGTTGCTTACAAGCTTGTACAGCATCTACTTTTTTAAGATCTGCCATCGATATCGTGGAAAAATCAATATCGTCACTCTTTGCTTTAATTGCTTTTTTTACAGGTTGTTTAGATGGTTTCTCAACGTTTCTTTTTGACATGTGTGATTAGGTATATTATTCTATTGTATTGTGGCTTTATATTAAGATGTTTTTTTTTCAATTTTTTTTTTGGGTTTTCGGACAGTTTCTACTAATTCCACTTCAATTGGGGGCATATTTTTGCTTCTTTGTGTAGTCTTTGCGGCCGTTTCTGTTACTTTTTTAACAGGGGTCTTTGCAGCCGTTTCTGTCTTTGCATTGGTCACTTTTTTGATGGGAGTCTTCGTTGACGTAGCCTTCAGCTGCGATTTAAGATCGACGATTTTATCATTCTGTTCATCAATTTTATTTTGATATGCATCATGTACCATGGCCAATTCTTCGACATGTGTTAACTTTCTATAAAATTGCGCGGTCTTAACTTGAACACTCCAGGTGAAGGACCCGTTAGATAGCACGACGTATACATCACCATTATTTTTATTTTGCAATAATCCTCCGGTCCGAAAACTAGCTGTCCCATCATTATCAAAAATAAAATACCGAAGGTGCGTATTTATTGGCACATCCATTATATTATCTACTTTTTCATAACCGTTTAACTTTTCGGCAATTTCTTCTTTGCTTAGCTGTTCTTGAAAAGTTACATCCGGTTTTTTGTATGTTTTGTCAGCTCCAAGACGTTGTGTGCGTTTGTACATTATATATCTAATGTTCATTAATTTTTATAATCATTTAGTATTGCGTTTTAGTTTGACATGAGTGGGAATTGCTGTGTCCATATCGCTATTCTGTAGCTTAACCATAATATCACGTATCGTATTATTATTCAACACTTCATCAAATAATTTGTAGAAGATGTAAAAGTTAAGTATTTTAACAACAAAAACATGTGCATCGTCTTCTTCCTCACCTTTGCGTAGTTTGAGCATCAGATGTGTCCATTCTTCTGGTATTTCAGTGTGTTTGAAACCATTTTTTTGTGACATTCCCCCTGCAACAAAAATTCCGCCAGTTTGTAACAATTTCATGTCATAGCCAATGCCGTTCTTGATATATTTGATGTAGGTTTTCCCTGCAATTAAATCCTTCATATTTTTTTTAGATAATATCTGGTATCCCTGTAGACGTTTATCACATAGACATCCTTTTAGTGCGTTCTCTGAAGATTTTGGTACATAACTTTCTAAAAAATTGTTAAGGTCAAAATTATTCTTAAGATCTTGTGGAACTTTAACTATGTTTTTTTTCTCAGATTGTCTTTTCTTTTCATTATTTTTGATTATTTCCAGTTCCGCTTGGGCAAATTTTCGTATTTTTGTGGTATCCATCTATAGTATTATTTTATAATTAAAATGTGATATTTATATTCGTAATGTATATAAAAAAATAAAAGGCAATATTAATAAACTGAGTAGTATGGATCATAATTATGACGATGATATTGATATTTGGTTTAACGAATTGGATGAAAAAACGATCGATGTGTTGAATCCCAATTTGATAATTGAAGAAAACAGTCCTGATCCACCCAAGAATAACAAAATTGCTAAAAATGAAACGGTTTTTAGTTTTTTACACGATGACGATGTTGCTAACATGAACGGCATAGAACAAATTTTTGTTGAAGATATGATCAAAAAAGATCCAAATGATTTGAAAGCGTTACATATTATGCAATATGAGTCATCAATTGCGCAATTCATTCGCGGATTGATGGACGGAAACCAACCCAATAAAATTAGGACTATTAAAAAATGCGATCTCATAGATTTTGACAAAATGAGTGACATTATTGAATATTTAAAATGGATAAGTAATGCATCTAAAATACTCGCAGAACGTATTGGCCAAGAGCTAATCATTCACGATAGCTCTAATTCCACCCCTAAAATTATCAGATCATCATATAATTTCTGCTCGAAATACACAAAATGCAAAAATTACTACAACTTTGATGATCCAACAACACAAGTTACATGTAACGAACATCATTTCGTGCATTCGGTATTAAAAAATGATATCGATTCAATTATCAATTATTTAACATATGCACTAACGAACAAAATAGAGTTATCACTAGAAAATGTGAATGACTTTCAACTGTCTATTAAAACTATCGGTTTTGTGACAAAGCATATGGCGAAAGAGATTCGTTTGGTTGATGTTAAAACGATGGGAAATTCAGAGTTACATCATCGTAATAATATTTTTAAGAAAACCAAAAATTGGGTATTCGATGTTTCGTTAGAAAAAAACGATAGCGTTATCAAAAGTGAACATGTACCTGTCACAGAATTTGCATCCGATGACGTTAATTCAGGGCCCAGAGTTTCGGTTACACCAAAATCCCAAGGTTCTCCTTCAGGAAAAGAACGCTACCAAAAATATGTTTCTCGGACATCATTGCAAGAGGAAGGAAAATTAGAAGTTCCCACGCCAATATTTACAGATGGTCATAAAAAATTGCATAAACATTCTTTTGCAACTAAGTTTTCTAGACCGCAACCGTATAATAATGATAAATACAATAATGATAGGTACAATAATGATAGGTACAATAATGATAGGTACAATAATGATAGGTACAATAATGATAAGTACAATAACAAGTGTAATTTCCCAAGAGCACTTAACATGCGAGAAAATAATGACAAAAAAACTGCAAAAAATTCAAACAGATATGAAATTCTGAATAATTTGACGTACTAATATCGCAATAAAAATTATTGCGATATTATCAATCTACGAATAAGGTATTATATGCAGTATGGCTATTTTGAAAATCATTATTTTGATTTTTTGGTCAGAAACAGCTCTTGACTATTTATGTCTAGCCGGCGTCTACCTATTATGTCATCGCCATTTACATCCAGTTTACATCTACCTATTACATCATCTCCTCTATTATTTAACAAATTATTAAGGGCTAATTTTGAGTTTTCATAAAATTTGGACATGATATTTAATGCCCATAAATATAAATAATGAGACTCCCTGATATTTTATTTTTCAATTTTTTTCGTTCATAATGTACATAAATATATATAAATTAGAGTATTACATAATGCTTAATTATTATCAATTAGTCATCGGTGACACCAGAAATAGTTCTATTTGTCCAAATTTAGTAGATATCTTTCCGCAATTATTTGACAAAATAATCAAAATGCCAAAATCATTGAACGGCAGCCTGTCCATGACAGATTTAAAGGTGATGCTTCGAACTGTCACCATAGAATCCATTTATTTATCCGTTCCAATGACAAAATTTAGTATCGAATACGACAACGGAATTGTGTTGTACGGCGACTCATGTGTGATTCGAATTGCTACATTGTTTCCACAGTTAGCTGCGTTTGATAAAATGTTGGCAGACATGACCAAAACTGTTCCTGAGATTCCTAAACCACCCTGTAGAGCTGAACCAAAACGGACGCAACTACCACAAGTTACTAAACCAATCAAACAGATACCGGAACCACCAAAAAAAGTTGTAAACGCACCCAAAAAGATGACACAAGAAGATGAACGATTTGAATTAGAAAAAGAAAATAAACGTAACAAAGTCATAGAACAGAACAGAATTGATGAGATGTACCGAATCTTCGAAAACGATAAGAAATCATTCGTACAAATAGAAAAAGATATCAATGATGGTTTGTTATTACAAGATGACATACATCCATGTTTCGTTGCAAAATATGTTGTCTTTAGCATTCTCAAAGAAAGGGGAGTCATAAATTTTGAGAATAATAATCAATCAAGAAAAGAATATGACGTATTTATGGATTTGTATAAAGATCTTGAATATGAAGATCCAACAATCGGACAAGCACCATCGAACGTGCACATACCCCATAACTATCTTTTCATGACAGATGCGCAAAAAGAAGAATGCGCCGATAAAAATGGTATGTCGAGAAAGGAATTAGAGATTTATATTGCTAAAATTAGTTCTGGATCGATTAGTAATATTTTTGCGTAATATGATTTATTAATAATAAATCATATTTATCTAAATATTTTTCAACCATTCATGTTTCAACATTTCAGAAGCTGTTGGCCGACGAGCTGGACTATATTTCAACATTGCTAAAATGAAATCACTACATTTTAGTGCATCGGCTTTTGAGAATAAGAATTGCTTGACTAATCTGTCATATATCGACACCATATCAAAGTCGTCTACATTCTTGATACTATAATTATTTTTAGCATCAAATAAAAATTTAGCCCGGCTAGAACTCTTTTTCATATTTAATGGTAACGGTCCCAACATTTTTTCCATCAAAAACAAATGATGGATATCTTTCGATAATGGAGAATCATAGACTGAAAAAAGAGTAAATCCTGTTAATAATTCAAATACAACGCATCCAACTGACCAAATATCGCAACTGTAGCCATATTTATGGTTTAAAACGATTTCTGGCGCTCGATATCTGCGGTCCTGGATCTCATTTTTAGTCCTTCTGTCATAAAAATAACTATTACCAAAATCTGTGACAGCTATTTCACAATCATTGATATATTTCTCATCAAGAATAACTTTATGATCAGTTGTCTTCTTTTTGTTATTGATGACAGATTCATGATCATAAAACTCTTCTAACGAGTGAGACACTTTGTAGTCAAGAAATTCTGGCAGATCATCAACTGACTGACTACGCTTATTTAATTTCGTGCTGGCTGGTGCCTCTTCAGACTCGGACTTGTTTATGACATCTTCAAAATCATCTTCTTCGCCTTCGATATGTGATCCACTATCCTCCTCTTCTTCATCAGATAGAGTTGTGGGTCGACAAATAAATGCGTCTTCAATTATTTCTAAATTAGCAACGCATGCTAATGCTAACATATTCCTCTTCTCATTAAATTTTTTAGGATTTCTAGAAAACTTGACTGCCAATACGTCATATTTTTCGTGAAATTTGGTTTCTTCGAACATTTTTATTATTTTATTATGAACAGTAGGGACTCCTTTCAATAAAATATTTTCAGGTTTAATGTCGGTGTGTATCACATTCAATTCGTTATGTAACACAGATAATGCTGTTAATAATTGTTTTGTAATTTTTTTGACAACGTTGATCGGCAAACCATATTTATGAACTCCAGTCGATATTGGTGTATTAATACTTCCAGCATACAAATCATATACACTACATACGAATATGACGCTGTCGTTATGTTCTTCTGAATATTTAAAACATTCCAACATATTGATGCAATACGTTTTGTGACTTTTATTCTTCTCCATAAATTCTGCAACTTTTTTCAATATCTTAATCTCTCTACACCCATCGTCATAACATTGATAATCTTGAATTTTGATCGCGAAATAAGATTTTGTAGATATTTTGTAAGTCATCCAAACACCAGCATTATTACCATATCCTATCTTCTTGATCAAAACATAATCACCGTTTAATATTAAACCTGGGTAAATGATTTCGTCTGTTAACGGTAATTCTTCGTCACTGTCACGTTGTGAAGAGTTCGAATCATCTTGTTCGTATGAAGAAGATTCGGAAACAACGACTTTTTCAATTGATCTTGCAGTTTTTTTCATCCTATTAATAGTGCTTATTGTAATTTTTATATCAAAACCGTTCTACGTAGTGTGTTTTTTTTTCAATTTTTTATGTAATTCATATTGTTAATATTTATGCATAAAGATTGCAAAATTGCTGCAAATCGATCATTATCATCTTAGTTTGATGTTTTACCAACATATGACATCTAATCTTATGAATATCTTTCTTATCAGCTGGAACTTCCACATAAATACCATTCTTAAATGAAAGTTCAGTATCAAAATCATCAACATATGCAGTGATTGTCTGAAATCTATTCAAATAAATTCGGGTGATGTCTATCATAGAATCCGTTTCGTCAAACATCATAACAGCCAATTCAGCTTTGTTTTCGCATATTATCTTACCGTGAGCATCTACTAATTTGGGTAAATTATGACCATTAATATTTGATTCAGATTTTTGCTCAATCGCGTAATTCGTAGAAGATTTAAAAATCGGTTTCATTAACATTGGCATCTTTCCTGTTCGGCAATCAATTCTATCTTGATAATTTTTTAGCTCAACAATATCGTCATTTATAGAAACTTCCTCTAATCCTGGCATATCATCATCCTCAGATTCTGACTCTGGTCCTGACATATTGTCACTTTCTCCTATTGGGCAAACGGTTCTACCTTGATATTTTTTTAGCTCAACAATATCGTCATCAATAGAAACTGCCTCTAATCCTGGCATATCATCATCATCAGATTCTGACTCTGGTCCTGACATATTGTCACTTTCAGATTTAGCAATGTTGCCTCGAGAAAGAGAGTCAGATAAACAAGTATAAAAATACTCACGAAATTTTTTATGAATGGGTAACATCGATAACAATTTGATAACATTTTCATTTTCATGAGGATGTTGATCGTGTGGCACAAAATCATGTTCTACGCTTATGGTAATATAATCGTCTGGTTGTCCAGGCCTAAATTGTTGTGATTTGACATCATACACTCCATTATTAAATCCGATGATATTTGGGTTTGCATCTAATTTTTCTATGAATTCGTGATCATATTTTTGAGAAATTCTTAACATGGTATTCTTTTCTACGCCTGGCGTAATATTAATACCGTGTGAGAAGCAATATTGATAGATAGCATGAGAGAATATATTTTCTTGTATCGCCCACATAGTTGTTTTAGTCCACCGATGAAGATCTTTACGATAAACGTACCAATTTTTCGCATTATTAGAATCATAATATTTAATGTGCGGATCCATTGTTTTCATAATATGTTCTGCTAACGTTATCATTGTGCACTTAGATGTCGACATTTTTTGTTCATTATTATAGATGACCTGTCTGGCGTTTGATTTTTCATTTTTTTTATCAGCGGCAAGTTGTCGAATTTGTGTGCAATAATGTGTAGTGGATCTTCGTATCAATTCTGAAAATTCAATATTTTTGACGACGCGCGTTTCACAGTGCCAAGAAATCAACATACCCATGAACATCTGTCGCCAATTATTAAATTTATCAGAAATCTTCGGATCCTTGATAAAAAAATTACTTTGTTGATATGTCACTTTGTTAGCATCTATAAATTTGCTCAAAAATGGAATTACACAAATTCGCCTTAAAGTACCTTCATCATCTGAATCAATAGTCGGCAAACTGTTACATGTTAAAAATAACTTAAATTGTGGTCTAAAATAGAACATATAATCACATGAATTTATTGACGTAATACTGTCGCCGCCCACTAAAGATTTCATAAATCTACAGTATATTTTATCATTGAATTCATTTACCAGACATCCTCTGACTCCTTTCTTATCGCCCATTACGCGATCGGCACGATAACCTTTCGTTAAAACTCGAGATGACATTGGTTTAAAATAGTCCCCTAATGTTAATTTCATCAAATCCATCAACACTGATTTGCCATTTGCACCTGATCCAACGAACATATACAACGTATTATCTGTCCGTCCAGACAAACAAGATGACAAGATATATGCCAAACTTGCGCGCGTTTCTTGATCTGGTTGTATTTTACTCAAAAAATCATTAATTTCTGCGACAGAATTATCGTTTGCATCGAAAGGTTTGTATGAATAACCAGTAGACAAACTGATATAATCCTCTGGGCGGCCCTCGCGAAAAATATTCGTTATCAAATCATAAACGCCATTATCAAACCCAATAAGATGTTCATTTTCATCTAACTTATTAAAAAAATCATAATCACAAACATATTCTGCACATTCTTTTATCGTTTCTGTTTCATTAATTTTATGAAGACGCATATGATATCTCATATGTGATCCGAATACTATGGATCTAATTTTTTCAGAGGACGTGTGAATCCATCTATGCTGAGATTGATCGTAAATGTACCAAATATGCTCTTCACCATTCCAAATTGTTTTAATATTTGGATGAATTTGCATAATTATATGTCCATAATTAGAAGTTTTAACGTTTGAATGACTTGCCATAATAGAACTTATTGATCTTTGACACTGAAAATTTTCGCGAAAGACTCTTTATTTATCAATTTTTTCAATAACAATTAATGAATTATTATTGAATCTATTGTTCGTCGTTGAATTCTCCCTCTTTGTCTTCTTCATTAAAATCTTTGAGTTTGTATCCTTTAAGAGATTCTGACTTTTCGACATAATTTTCTGTTCTTGTTAGCAAATATGTTTTCAAATCCTTTTTGTTAGGACAAGAACCGTTGTAATTAGACTTGTGCCATGTTCGGAGATTTTCATATAATTTACCAAGAGTAATAAAAGAACTGTCATCCGCTTTTTCCAAATAATCATTGATGAAATCTTGAAATATATCACATCGTCTGCGATAATTAACAGTATGTTGACGTACTAATTTAGGATGTACTAATCCGTCCTCCTTATATTTTCGATAATACGATATCAGCATTCCCATAAAAGTTTGACGCCAACTCTTCAATTTGTTTGATAAATCTCCATCTGCCATAAAATAATTACTTGGCCACGTCGCTTTTTTGGCTATTTGCTCAGTATCACTTGGCTTGATAAACTTGCTCAAAAAAGGTATGACACATAATCGTCTCCAAGTACCATCATCATCAGAATTGATGTTTGGCAAGTGATTACATAACAAGAATGGTTTAAATTGAGGTTTGAAATATATTGGCTCTTTGAACAGCGCTCTTGCTGTTATGGTATCCCCACCGGTAAAAATTTTCATAAAACCAGTGTTGATTTCATCATTGGATTTCGGTTCATCAAAAGGGCACGCTCTGATACCCTTTTTATCCGCTACTTCCGGACTTGCTGATGATGATGATGATCGTTTTTCGGTCAAAAGTCTGATATCCATAGGTTTGAAATACTCTCCTAACGTGTATTTCAACAGTTCCATCAATTTGGATTTACCATTTGCACCTGATCCGGTAAATACATAAAAACTTTCTTCTGTAATTGATCCCGATAAACAAGTTGATAACAAAAGCATCAAATATTCCCGCATCTCTTTATCTGTTTGAATTTTATTCAAAAACTCTTCAATCTCGATAGCAGTTTCATCATCCTTGTTAAATGGCACATATGAATAACCAGTAGTTAAACTGATATAATCATCGGGACAACCTTCACGGAAGACATCATTTTCTAAATCATAAACACCATTATCAAAGCCAATCAGATATATGTTTTCATCAATATTTCTAAGAAAATTTGGATCGAACGCATAATCAGCACATTCCGAAACTACACTCTTTTTGAAACGGTTATCATGTAAATTACCTAGAATTTTAGAAATTTGGGCAGCTTCTTCCAATACTATTTTTTGTTTCTTCCCTTCATATTCCCCTGCTTCGGAGAACAACAAAGATCGTTTTTCGCGATACTCTTTGGATAATTCGTCGGAAATCAATATTCTGATAGAATAACCACCTGGATTTTCTATCCATCGATGGTTTTTGTATTCATACCATAACCCCTGTTTGATACATGCACATCTGAATTTGTATTTGTATTTTTCAATCACTAACTTGGCAATCGTATTGTGACTGGTTTGGATACCATCGTCTAATAATTTTGATATCTTTGATTTTTTTAATTCGATGTACTTTGCGGGACTATCTTCAGCCGCAAAATAATGTAACGTTGCAACGGAATAATTAGATTCTCTCATCTTTCTCCACAACGTTTCACACTCGCCTTTTTTGAATTTCTCAGGGCACTTTTTACTGAATCTTATCCAGTCGGGTAACAGACGATAATCAATATTGTTCAAACATTGACCAACTTTGTACCATTCATCATAATTGAAAGCTCTATCCTTAGACAACAACGATAGAATGTTTCGCGTATCGGCTAACACATCATCTGGTACAGCTTTAATGAAATGACTGTCACCAATGTAATTACTAAAATTTTCGTTGTCAGAATGGACATCCCCCAATTTTCTATCTTTGAATTTATCTTGCAATTTGACCTTGATAGCGTTGATCTTGCTATCAACAACAAGGGGATCTACATTTTCGTTCAATTTCATAATGTCCCTTTCGCTAAAACGGCGGATGCTAGTTATGGTAACAAGGTGATGAATTAACTTTCTGTTTGTTAATTTCAAATCACTTGGAATAAATGAATCATACAAATTTTTGTTACTTGGACAATAAACATGCGTCAATTCATATGCTTTATATGACGTATTTTTTCGAGATAGATACATCATAAAACCATTTGAGTAGATGACCGATTTATCGACTACTTTTTCGAGAGAATTATTATGAGGGATATCTTTGAAAACATCGAGTTCTCGAATTATTTCGATAAACTCCTCGCGCATAGCTTCTTGTAATCCATGGCGTGTGCAAATGTATGGATAGATGACATGAATTCCATCGTGATATTCTCCATTTCTTAATGCAGGTGCACTTTTTTCGGATATGTAAGCGTCCATAAATTTGGCTTTAACATCAAGATATTTATAAATCAGCCTATTATATTCCTTGACAAGTGTTTGAATTATTTTAGTGGTATAATACCTTTTTGGTTTATCTCCACTTTGCACAAAGTCAAAATCCAATAGTATCGGACCATATTCCTTATGCTTTTCTACTATATGCGGTTGATATCCAGCGCATACCGCGTCAACATATAATTCGTGAAATCGGTTACTCATATCATCTGGAATGTTAAATTTTCCATATGGTGTATGTGTATTTGCATGTGTAAACGGTAAGTTATCGCCTTTCTTTTTTGTAGATTCGGTTCGATATTTTCCCATGAACAAGTATAATTTCTCGAGTGGTGATATGTTTGATTCGGAATGATGTTTTTTATCTGTCATATAGTATAATATTGATTGCCAAATTGTTATTTTATATGATTTTAAATTTATTTAAATTAAATTTAAAATCAATTTTTTTTTTATACCATTGATGTTAATTTGACTCTATCCAATTAGTCGTACATTGACAGCAAACATAAATTATTCTGTCTGCTTTGTTTTTCGTCATCACCGCTTCTCTGAGTTCAATGTTTTTGTGCGTTTCGCATTTTTTATTGGGACATATATAATTTCTAGTACGCGGGAGAGAATAATTATGACACATCAAACTATAATCTTCAGTTTCGATACTGATATCATTATTATGATCTTTAGAATATATTACTGTCCCAGCCTTCATGGGTTTATGATAGTTACAATATTTGCAAAAAAAATATGCGATGTTTGTGTTTTCCATTCCTTGCTCGCTCTCTTCTGCTGATTCTACAAAAAAATTTTTATTGATCCGTTTGATGCTTGTCAAAAATGTTCGTTGATCTTTCTTATTCATCTTATCAAATTTATCATCCTTCAACAACTCTGGTCCAGTAACATCAACCAAATCCTCTTCTAAAATCTGTTCCCGTCTAGCAAATTTATCAAATATTTTATTGATATTATCATTAGCATTCTTACCACCAAATTGTTTGTTTTTTACATCTTTAGTATAATTATATAAGTAATTGCATTTATCACAAAAATACATGATTAATACTATTAATTGATAACATTTATTTATATCAAAAATTATGTCAATTTTTTCAAAAAATTGATATAAAAATCATATATATATAATATTGATATACATATATACATACCTTATGTCAAAAAAAGTTAAGAAAATATCGTTATCAAGTGAAAGTGATGGTGGATATGAATCTTCAAGTATTAGTGAGTCAGACGATTTTGCCGATATTTTAGATGATGATGGCGATCAAACTGGGCGAAGGATCATTGGTGGCGACGATCATCCGGATAGAGATCCAGATGATGAAGCTGAAGAATCTGACGGGCCAGATGATGTCGATACTGATGGAGAATTTGATGCAGTCACTCACGAAGAATTAGCAGAGATAGATGATGAAAATGACGATGAGGATGAAAACGAGAGCGAGAACGACGCTGGAACAGAAGAAGAAAATGATGAAGCTGATAATGAAGAGGAAGGCGATGATTATAGTGTCAAAAGCAAGAAGTGTTATTTATCCGGTTTAGATAGTAATTCTATCGTAATAGATGATGATTCTAATGTGTACGAAAAGATGATACCAACCAGAATACCAGATGATAAGCGAATTACTGGACCCGAAATGACTATTTACGAGTTGGCCAGAATAGTTGGAACCAGAGCTCAACAATTTAATCGTGGTGCACCACCACTAATAGACGGGATCGATTCATTAACATCTTCACAGAAAGCATACATCGAGCTAATCACAAAACAAACTCCATTTATAATACGACGCCGTTTACCTAGCAAAAAATTCGAACATTGGAAAATAGAAGAAATGGATATCATTCATAAGCTAACTGACGAATTTTTTCTCCCAGCAGGATTTGATCTTGATACTTTCAAGGCAAAATATTTAAAATAACGTAATTATTATGTTATTTTAAATTATAATGATAAATCCAACATATTTAACCAAATCAAGTCAAGACAAATACATAGATATGAAAATCAGTAACGAAAAACTAGATCCCAAACTCAAAAAAATCTTAGATATCATGTTGGTTTCCTTCAAAAAAAATCTAATAATCGAATCTAAATCGCCCACAAAGCTGCAAAAAATGCAAAAAATTTTTATCCAATTTCATAATATGTTCAGTAACATTCGTGATTCTAAATTCGTATCCGACGTTAAAAAATTTAATAAAGTAATCACATATACGCTCGATACTCCCCATGGCATAATAACTCTCAATTTCTTGTACGATAAAAATAAAATCAAAGTAATTTCAGCAATAACACATGCATTACATACATTTTGTAATTTTTTTAACAAAATTGATTATGATGGCTTAGTTATTTATGTCTGTTTGGATGATAACAAACGTGATATCATCATTTTTGATGATCGCAAAACATACGATGAAAAAATAGCATATCTTCAAAAAAATTCATTAGCATTGAATGTCAGCGGCATGACTGACAAAAACAAGAAGATAGTTTTCTTAACAAGAACAGAGGAAATAGTAAAGCTGTTATTTCATGAAATGGTGCATTATATTGGTCTCGATGAAAAATTACGTCGTGTTAATTATACAAATAATTGGGCCGTCGCTCCTGTGGAATTGAACATATCAGAAACATACACCGAATTTATGGCCGTCTTGTTAAACGCCGCTTACCAATCTATATATATATGGTGTTTGGATCCTAAAAAATCGATAGATCAAATATATCGAACGATATTGAATATGGAAACAATATATTCGTTACGGCTAACTGCTAACATCTTAAAATTTTACGGTTACGATAGTGCAACATATGAAAATTTTTTTAAAGGTATCGGTCATAAAAATTCTGAGGCAATACCCTTGTGGGAATATATATTTTTGCGCACTATTTGTATGATGAACATGACTTTTTTTCCATCAAATTATGTTATGAACGATGTTGCAACATTCGTCAAATTGCTAAAAAATGATAGGCAATTGGTCGAAAATTTAGAAAAATATATGAGTGGACCAATGGATCTGAACATATCTTATAATATGATTGATTTAGATTGGGAGAAACATATATAAATACGTACTATGTAATATAAATATACTATGTCAAACAACCAAAAAATTTTTGCAGCGGGAAACTCTAATAATAACGGAGATATAGATTCGAACAATTCAATCACTGGGTTATAATTCTATATTCAACCATATTCAATCTATTGTTAGTAGAATGAATAAGTACATTAGTATTTACTATGCCTACCCATGGAGACTTTTAAACAACTTGGCGCATTGCTTCAGTTGCCGTTTTAATTTACTTTTTTCACATTCACATAATCTCTTACTCTTACTACTTGCGGATTACATATGTTTTTTCCTCTTATCTTTTTCATTTCCTTTCCATTCGTTTCCTCCCATTTCCTCATTATATTTATTGCTCCATTCACATCTGCATTTAACAAAACTCCTTTTTTATTTGCTTTTATCATTTTGCCTGATACTGACGAATAGATTTCCTCTGGATGGGATGAGAATAATCCTCTCATGGTTCTTTTTCCGTTATATGTTGTATGACGACAGATCTCTTCTAACGCTAACGAATCGCATTTTGACGTGTACGATTCGTTTATTATTTCTAATTTTTGATTAGAAGCAGCTAACTTATCTCTCAATTTGTAAACCAATTTCATATATGGAATTTCATAAAATTTTCTATTCATTTTCTTTCCCATATTTGTTTTTTGTTTCCAACCTACATTGTATCCTACTATTATTGTTCCGCAGTCTTTGTAAGTTTGCACAAACCAGTTCACCAGATTATTCAAATAATTATCTATCGAATTATGTCTCTTAAATAATACTTTTTTAAACATATCTTGCGTAAATTTAGGATTTAATTTTGCGATTTCGCTTTTGCATTTATCTATTCGAGCATTAAAACGCTTATTCATGTTCGTTATATGTGCTCCTTTGATAATTTTCGGTTCTCCATTTGGATCATAAATCGTCATTAAATTGACAATACCTAAATCAATACTCACCTTTTTATTTGGATCAGGTTTATTTTTATCGGATTCGATTTTATAAGTAAAATTAACTTTATGCCATCTCCCGTCATGGATAGGATTCACTTCAATCAAAACTAAGTTGTCTAATTCTGACTTGGGTGGTTTGTTAACTAACACATAATATGCATCGATAATTTTTTTGGAATTCTTGTCAATATATAATCCTCCATTGTCGCCTGTTTTAATAATAAAATTTTTTCCTTTCGAAATTTTCTTAACGTTATCTGAATACTTCATATGTGACAGGTGCGCATACTTTTTATAATCAGTTTTATTATCTCTATTAAGGCATTTGTAAGCGTCATCTCCCATAATCTCCGCAAAATTATCAGCAACATATTTTCCAACAGTAAGACGATAGCAATCGATGCCATCAACATTTACCAGCTTACGACTGTGAGAAAAATAGGGTAAAATAAATTTAGCATTTTTATCTAAATAAGATGGCTTTTTAGCATAAATTTTCTTTTGTAATAAAGCGAAATAACTATTGAACATTTTGTGCGCTTTTGCGATGATATTACACATCAAATCACTAGGAATCTTGCAATCAGTATAATATTTGTATACGATGCGAGCGATGTAATTTTGATTGGATTTAATAGTTTCTTTATTTTTATCATCCTTGGTGCGAACAAAGAGTGGATGATTTTTGAGAATCTGTTTATAGTTTTCAGTATCATCATCCGAAAATAAAAAATCACCGTTTTTGACTTGTTCAATAAAAATTGTATCGTTGTGTGGACACGGAATGCTATTAATAATACAATGCTTGAATTTATCAAAATTTTTAGTGTAAATAGACTTCAAAATATTACGGACTAAGTCGATAAACAGTTCGTCATTATGTTTCTTGTGTGGAATAATCAAAACATTTAAACGTGATATTTGCTTAACCATCGTATCAAAAATTTTTTTGTAATTGTCATTGACAATATAAATTTCATTATCATCCAAGTAATTTTTAATATGTTTGTAGATAATGTTGTTGTTATTATCTAATGAATTTTTGATTTCTAAAAATTTATTGTAGTACTTATCATAGATTTCATAAAACATTTCATCAAATTTCTTGATGTTAACGATTTTTTTGTTATCAACAAGACCAGATAATTCTTTAAAAATGATATTTTGATAACGCAGAAAGATGTTGGTATGGAAGATAGTCGTATTGTATATATTTTTAGATTCGCCAGTCATAAAACTGAAAATTTTATTATGAATAGTCATTTTAGTTCTAATAGTAGAAGAAATAGTCCTAACAAGTTCAACATTTTTGTCAGGCTCAAGTTTGCCTTTTGACATATAATGTAACCAAACAAAAAAATTTTTATACTAAAAACGATAAAATTTTCTGCGGTTGGAATATTGTTTGGTCGAAAAATAATGCATGATAGAAATAATCTCGTCAAAAAAATCGCCATATTTGTGATCAGAGTCCTTGTTGACAACAATAATGTTAGTTCCAAATTTTTTGAAAATAGATTCGAGTGTAATAAAAGATAAGCGAGTAAGTCGATCTTTGTTACTTATGAATATATTTTTGATTTTGTGTTTGAAAACAAGATCCAACATGACGGAAAAGTCAGGACAGTCGATGTTCATTCCAGAAGAAATATCCGAATACACATGATCAATGTCAAAATTATTGTTAGAACAAAATTGAGATAAAAAATCGATTTGATGACGTAAATCTTTTCTTTGTTTGTAAGTAGAAACATGAGCGTAGATGACGTTGCAAAGATTTTGATAATTGAGAAAAATCAAAAATAGAATCGTCATTGTAGTCAATAATAACCATTGGTGTTGACAGACACAAGAATAATTTTTGGGCGAACGTATCTGTACAGAGTTGTGCGGCTGATTTGTAACAGTTTCATAACTTGGCTTTCATTAATTTTTTTTACTATAATCACTCATGATATTTAAAATCATAAGTGATAATATTTGAATATAGTTGGATATAGTTTATGATATCGGATCTCAATCCAATTATCAAAGATGATATCGTAATTGTTGGAGTATCGTCAAATCAAAACTTGATCAATACTGGTTTGTTACCTACAAGTCCATATTTTGAAGGCTATCCTATTTACACAGATCAAGGACATGTTTTTGGAATTAATTCTGATGGTTATGTTGTATGGAAACAATCAACATGCGCACGTTTGTTGAAGAAAGGTGATGTCATTACTGACGTTGGTAAACGTTACAATCCTTTTCCACCGGGAAAAAATTATGTCAAGATTGGAACTACAACTAAGACGAAGATCGTAAATCCAAACGCAGCCGGAAAATTTGCCCAAAGTGTATATATCACTTCAACTACGACGATCAGTCCGTCCTTAGTTGCAGATTTTTGGTCAACATTTGGGCAAGAGATTCAACTTACTGGTGAGACAGGACTTTATGATCTTAATGGAGTTCTTGCAAAATGGATAGCTAGGCAACTATTAGGAGTACCGTTTCAATCAATGATCTATATTTCTGGAAAAACTGGACTAGCCAATGTTAATGTTCAAGGTCAGCATGCAGTTTATTATGTCAAGGATATGTTCCCTGGCGATGTTTTGAACAAAGCTGATGCACATGGATTAAATTATTGGGGTAATAGTGTTTGGGGTGCTCCTCCGACCGTCATTAAGAGAAAATTATATTATGGTACAGGTCAAGCTCATTGTATTCCGTTAGAAGAACGAGATTACTATGCAGCCCCAACACGAGATTACTATACTCTCAAAGTTCCAGTTGTTGATGCGATCACAGCATACGTGACTAATCAAATTCCTGCTAATTTGACTCTCATGAACCAAGCCAAGGATAATTTTCTGCAAACAATAAGAAATCTTTCAGTAGCACCAGGAAGATCGCCGCGAGGAAATGCATCATATTCGGACGCTATTTTAGGACTCAAAGTTCTCGTTGGTGAACATATTTTTGGAGTCAGAACTATTCCAAGTGATACATTTAACTTTCTTATTACAGATGGATTCGATCCTATTCAATTATTATATCCGAACTTTAATTCACCAGATGGCGACGCTTGTACCGGTGTTTTTTATACCAAAATAAATGATCGCAAATATTTAGCGGGGACAACCAAAACTGCTCTCTGTGCATTAATAGACATTACGAATGAGGATGCGATTTATGCAAAGGCACAATATTTAGGGCCAGATACATCACTTGGTGGAACTAATTATCAAGCTTGCTTTGATGGTGAGAAGATTTATGCATGTTGTTCAAATGCTAGTTACATTACTGGTAGCCGAGGCAGTTCTAACCAATCCGAACAATTTGTCAACAGGGAAGGAGATTTGATTCTACCAACTGATTCGTTTGTAACTGCTGTAAAAGTAAATCCAGCGTTAGAAGTGCAATGGAATTCTAAACAAGATTTCGCATCTCAAGGATCCATGTCTCATTATAACGGATGTGTTTTTACAAGTGATGGAGATGGAACGTTGTATGGAAGAAATGCCGTTGATGGAACAGTATTATTGAAATTTAATACAAAATCAACGTCTTATCCAATGGGTGGCAGTCCAACGTCAGCTTGCTCGGCTAATGGCCAGATAATATGGATCAGTAACTATTCCCTCCCAGCTTTGAGTGTAGCACAAGGATCGAATGGAATTTCATTACACGTTGTTTAATAAATATGCTATTAAAATTTAGTAACATATTTACGAAAAATTGATTTTTATTTTATCAAATGGATTGATAAGGATTGATAATATTAAAATGGATCATGTCCAATATAATGATATTTTTGAGGAATTAAAGCGATGGTTAAGACCAATCGATCTATACAATCTCGTTCAAACGTGCAAATCATACAATAAATTGATAACGATGAAAGATATTAAGATGAGTACCATGTGCGAAATTGATGCAAGTTTGCGTGCAATTTGGGGTACTGATTTTGATGAATTTAAAATCGCTTGTAAAAATTCAAATGCAAAAATTGTTGGTTCGTTTATAACCGAATGTATTTTGGGCGAAAAATGGAATGATGATATTTGCATATTAGTTCCATGCAACGAACTTGATAATTTATTTGATAAAACAGCGGGATTGTACTTGTTTCAAGCGGAAAATTATGAATTTGGAGATGTGAATAATATGAGAATTATTGAATATGTATTTTTCAAATTAAGATCTATCTCTATTAATGCATCTGCGAATGTGCGTAAAGTCACGTATAATGTAAATAGAAGGAACATAGTATTGAGAGAAACAAAATTATTGAAATATAATGTCAATAGTAATGAGTACATATCCGGAGAATCATCTGAATGTATGCGCATTTATAAAATAAACGAAATATTTACAAAACACACTAACTTCTATCCGAGTTGTATGCTACATAGGAAATACAGAGCGAAAGGATTTACATTTTATGATCGTGACGGAATCATATCCGATCGTGATATATGGAAAAAAATGCACATTGATATCATAAAAGTTACGCCATATGGTAACAAAACAGCAGAAGAACGATTACAATTATTGTCTGAACAGGGACGCGGTTATGTTTATGATGATCATGTCGTTGCATCTGGCGTAGGTTCAGAAAAGAAATTGTATACTGCCTATCGTAAACCTATAGGCAGTGATAGGTATTTTATTTCTTGTTTTTACAACCATGCGGACTGTTTGTTTAGAGATATGTATCCCGGAGTGGAACATTTGCATCATATATTTTTCGGTGATCAAACATTGTTCGTTATCGATACGTTTGATAAGGTAGACGATCCACTTTTATGCACATACTCAAATAGCGATGAGGAGATCAAATAATTCACTATCAACGATAATGAATTATTTCAAAAAAAATGATTTTTGGTCTGTTACATATATTCAGTATATAAAATATGACAAAAATGCAATATATTTGCTACCGTGACATTTTAGGAGAATTAAAAAAGTTACTAAAACCTATTGATTTGTATCGACTCTCCTTGACGTGCAAAGAATATCGTAAAGTCATATCAATGCAAGATATCAAAGAAAGTACAAAGAACGAGATTTATCGAAGATTGGATAAGATTTTTTCTATCATCGTCGATAACAGAAAAAATTGATTATTATTTCAATAGAGATACATATCTACTATTGAGCATAGATGGAATATTTGTCATACCGTGACGTTTTTCAAGAAATACAGCATTGGCTAAAACCTATTGATCTGTACAATCTCGCGCAATTATGCAAACGTTTCAACAAAATGATAACGATACAGAGTATCAAAAAAAGTACAATTTGTGAAATCGACAGAAGATTGTATGAAATTTTGGGAGATGATTTGGAAGAATTTAAATCTGCTTTTCGGAAATCAAATTGTACAATGACAGGTTCGTTTATAACCCAATGTATTTTAGGAGAGAAATGGAACAAAAGTAACATTAATATAATTATTATTGATGATGAACTACATGAATCTTATGATAAAAAAGCTAACAATTATTTGTTCAAAAATGAAGATTATAAATTTGGAGATGTTAGAAATATGAAAATAATTGAGTATATGTTTTATAAACATAAACTTGGATATACATTTTTCAATTCTATACGTTATTCATATATAGACCGAATTATATTTGATGTGAATGGACTAGAAATGGTATTTGAAACAACAAATTATTGCGAGTATGATGTCTGTAAAAATACATATCCGTTAGATAATTTGGTTGAAAATTTATATTTTCACAGAATAAATAACGTGTTTTCCAAGCGCACAAATTTTTATCCAAGTTGTTCGCAACATTTAAAATACAAGGTAAGAGGATTTTCATTTCATGATTTATCAGATAATACGATTATACAAGACAATAATATATGGAAAAAAATGAATGTCTGCTTTATCAAAATTATGCCATATGGTAATAAATCAACTAATGAAAGGCTAAAGATATTGGCAGAAGCTCCGTGTGGATATCGTCGCAAAAATAACGAAATTGTATATGACGGTACAAATTTTTTGGAAGAAAAATTGTACCACTTTTCTCACCCAACTAATCATAGTTATGATATCTTTTCATGTGGTAACATGCCTTGTTTATTTAAACATATGTATCCTGGAATCGAACATTTACATGGTTATTTTGGAGGTAAGCAAACTATATTTGTTATTGATACTTTCAACCATAATGATTTTATGGACGTACTCTAAATAATTTGCTAACAATGATAATAAATTATTTAGAATATATTCAAAAAATTGAATAATAATTTACCAAAACTGACCATAATATCATGATACAGTTCAAAAGATGGATTGTATTTTCTATCAGGATATTTTCGAAGAATTAAAACATTGGTTGAGACCTATCGATATATATAATCTTGCTCAACTGAGTTCGCGATTCAACAAACTTATGACGATGAAAGATATCACATCAACAACAATATATGAAATTAATAGAAGATTATGGATAATTTTTGGAGAGAATTATGATGAATTCAGAACTGCATTTCAGAATTCGGGGGCGCAGATTACAAAATCATTTGTAACTCAATGCATTTTGGGAGAGAACTGGGAAGAAAGCGATATTAATATAATAATCAGTGTGGACGAAAGAGATTTATTGTTTGATACGTCGGTTAGTTTTTTGGACACAGATAAAAATGCCAAAACGATGGGAATGATAGAATTCATGTTTTCTAAATATAAAACATGTTTTGTTGGTTATTTGAATCATTTAAATGGTGGTCGTTTTGATGTAAATGGAACAAAAATATTATTCGCCATACAATATGATATAGATATATATAATGCATGTAAAAATATATACACATTTAATAATTCGAAAGAAATTGTGCTAATAAATAAAATAAACGAAATATTTACTAAATACACTAATTTTAATAATAAAAATTGTTTGATGCACGCAAAATATAGTGCAAGAGGATTTACATTTTACGATATTGATGACACAATTGTGAACAACGACAATATATGGGAAAAACTTAACATCGATATCGTCAAAATGGTTCCGTTTAATGATTTGTCACACTTGGAAAGATTAAAAATTTTAACTGAATGGGAATATCCTTGTTGGATTAATTCTAATAATCTTGTCATCAAGCGAGAATTAGGGGTAAATAATCCCACAATATTATATCATCTACTTTGTCCAAAATATTGTGATTACGATAATATTGTTTCGTGTTTTTATAAAAATAAAGATTGTTTGTTTAAATATTTGTATCCTGGAATCGAACATTTGCATAATATGTTTGATTTTGGTCAAACTATAATAACGGTTGATACGTCAACTGCAACTGCGAAAAATAAATAATTTATCATCAATGATAATAAATTATCTACAAAAAAATTGATAATTAATTTGTTTGAACATCGTTAAGACATTGAAACGTTAAAAATGGAATATATTCACTTTAATGACATTCTCAAAGAAATAAAAGATCGATTAATTCCTATCGATTTGTACAACTTTGCACGAACATGTAAACGAATTAACAAATTGATAACTATGCGTGACATCGAAAAAAGTACGATTGACGAAATCAATAGAAGATTGAGTGCAATTTTTGATGAGAATTTTCAAGGATTCAAAGCTGTTTTGCAAAATTCAAACGCGGCTGTTGTGGGCGAATTTGTGACTCAATGTATTTTAGGCGAGTATTGGGATACAAATGCTATCGCTATTCATCTTGATGATGATGAACTAAATCATTTATTTGATAGGCGTACGAAGAAATTTAAATGTGATGATATTGAATTCGATAAAGATGTCAACAATATGACGATAACTGAATACATGTTTTTGAATTATAAGAATTATCGATTCAAATCCGATTATCACAAATCTTTTGACGAGATAATTTTTATTACATTTATTGTAGGCTGTACCAAAATAACGTTTTCGTGCAATAGTATCGAATTTGATAAATACAATATCTGTAAAAATATGTATACATGTCAAAATAAAGAGAAAGTATCGATATTTAAGATAAACGAAATATTTACCAAATGTACCAATTTTTATCCCAATGAATCTGTGCATTTGGCATATCGAACAAGAGGTTTTTCATTTTATGATTATGATAATGTAATCATACCAGATAATAAATTATTCGAACGAATGGATATTCGCGTTATCAAAATTGTACCCTGTATCAGTAGTCACATACGATTTGAAATATTATCGAAGAACAAATATCACTATAAATGCGATGGAGATACTATTTTACATAGCTATACGCCATCGCAGCCGCATCTATGTATATACAAAAAAATATATCATCTTCCTTGTTTATTAGAAGAAGGATATATTACTTCATGTATTTGTCACACAAGAACACCTTGTCTATTTGAAGAAATACATCCGGGGGTAGAACATTTGCATGGCTATATTTCTAATGTTAAAATTTTGTTCATCATCGATACATTCAAATCAATCGATATGACAGAGTAATTTTATGTCATCGATGATAATGTAAAATTAAAAAAATAATTCATAAATTATTTTTTTATCGGTAACATTTGGCTCGCTAAATATACTATCCATTCACATACATATGCGAAAACTTTCATGTTAATTTTTGGATAATGTAGCAATACAGGTTCAGTTAAATAAAAGGGAGTAGTGATCAATGCGAACAAATATATGTTATACAAGCTGGCAACGTATATGTTATGACTGTACATATAAATTATTGTTGGCAAGATTCCAAATCCGCCATAATATGCCCATCTATGTTCATATATATCAACTCGGGTATTAATTTTAATCCCTTTCTTCTGCCATAGATTATTATGAACATAAAATGAATGATAAATTGTCAATATGAAAAAATTAATAAAAACGGACATTGTAGTAAATAATACATAATTTATGAAATTGACTAACAACATCATAGATAATTGATAGATACTCATCGTAATAATCGCACTAACAACATCAACCACCGAATTCTTTTTATTGTTACCATGTATATCTATTGCAGCAATAAATTCGATCGTACTCAGAAAAATAAATAATCCATTGATAATTTTCAATATACTTATCAACATTCCTCCGTGCGAATCCGATAACATCCATTTGATATTCGTAAAAACTAACATCAAAAATTCACACACACATACCTTGAACATAATGTTCGCCATTTTAAAGCTCGCAATGAGATAATACATAATTGCGTCTATCCTTATGGAACCTAACATACCATTTAATAAATCAGATAATATTTCGAATATCATAATACTATGATATAATTTTATAATTTTGGATACTTCAACGCTAGCGAAACATCAATTTTTTCTAATTATAAAACATTGGCGCCCCCATGCCGCCAGTTATGAAGAACACATTGTAATTAATTGCATATATTTTTATCCGAACACCATACTGATTACATTTATCTCGATTACCTAATTTGATACATAACCGTGCATTGTCGACCATACTCATATTACATTCCCCAGTAGGCTGATGATCTTCTGGCGCGAGACAAAATGAATACGTATAAATGTTGTTAGCAGTAGGAATACGTGTGTGATAATAATAGTTCTGTATTAATCTGTAATATGATGCTGGCCAAAATATGGTTCGATCTACTCCAGATAATTGTAATTTAGCAGCGATGAATGTTTCAGCGGGTCTGTATCTGCGAGGAATTGTGGATGATGTGAAATTGAAATGATCATTACCCTTGGGATAAGAACAATCAGATTCCCAAACTCCATCTGGTGGACCAACAACATCTTTTCTCTGCACAAACCAAATCATCTCTTTTACAGGATGCATAAAATCTAATTGTATATTCATCCGGCCGACGTTGAACTCCGACGTATTATTTTCATTAAGTTGTAATTGTTCCATGAGATAGACATGTGATTGTTTGTAGAAAGTGCGCCGTTCTTCGGAACATAGATAGATATACTCTGCCACCAAATTCCCCTCCATCGTAACAACTGGACAAGGTACATTTCTTTTGTTACTTACCCAACATTGTTCTAATGGTCTAAATCTGATTACAATATCAACGTCATGATAAATCAGAGATAAAACAGGCAATGCTAGTCCTATATTCCTACAAAACCAGAAACTAAAGGGAATGAAAACATCCATCTCACCAGTAAAACTATCGACAGTATATGACAAGGGATCTTTTTTACCGATCATTTCATAATAACCTAACCTTTTCTCGGCGGTCTGTGATAACTCTGTCCAGATCTCCAACCATTCGCCATAATGTCTATCAACTAAGCTTTCGCCCACATACAATTCAATGTAATCTATTACTACATGACCGATAGCATTAACCCATCCATACGTAACGTCATCACACGGGTCGTTCAACAAACATCTGTGACAGGAACATTTGTTTTTGAAAGGATTCGCATCACAGATATTTTCACATTCCGGTTTCCGTCTATTAGGATTTGATAACTTTAGGGACAATCCTAGTTTGCTCAACAGATCTCCGTTTTTGCTCAACTTACATCTAACAGTTTGTCCAAACCCAATTTTGGACGTAAAAAATTCTTCCACGGCATCTATCGCAAAATTAGTATGGCGTTTATAAACTGTCCTAAATAGCGTTATTTCTGGATTCTCTGTAGTATATATATTCTGCGCACCAACAAAAATTAACTGAAATGTACCAAGAGGCATTATATACTATACACGATACATTCTTTTATGGATTCGATATCCAATCTATAAAAAAATGAGTAATACATTGTGATACAAAAAAACGTTTGATAATTGTTCTGACATCAAAATTTACGTTTTTTAGACACTCTATCAAGAACATTTTTAAACGATATGTTTTATACGGTCTATCTCCTCGTAGACCAACAAAAAGAGAAAATTTACCGATATTTTTTTGAAATATTGCACCCGAAGAATTAATTACGAACATCTTGTTCACAAAATTTTTTTTGTCTGAATCCAAAAGAAATGAATCTATTTTAAATCGAACGTAATTGCTACTAAAGGAAACGGCAAAATCATCCAAATCATCTTTTTTATTATTGCATTTGATACAAAGTTTATCATTCCAAAATATATACGTCAACTTTGACATAAAAACCTTGAAACGTTCAACCGACGTCCCGTCACCATACAATTTGTTATCTCCGCGATCATAAATTTGCATATATGGTTTCAAATCCATATCCTTGCACCATATAAAAAAATCAAGTGCACCACTAACACACATGTATTGATAATACGTAATCATACAGATAATATGAGTCATGTGGCAAAGTTGGATCCATAAATCATCATCCGCCGCAAAATAACAATATGCGCTAGATATGATGTTTATTTTCGAAAACAATGAATAAAAGAGTTGTCTATGATTAGCATATTTGAGATATTTAAAATAGATTGTGTCGTTACAAAAAAAGTTAATTAACATCAGATTATTCGTCAGTGCTAACACGAACAGAAAATAATTTTTTAACGAAAATATTGCGATTACTCCGAAAATATTGATTACACATAATAAAAAAACGATGCATAATCTAAACAACGTGCTAAGATATTTGGCGATTCGCGTTAATGCTGATAGTATTATTGGTTCGGCAAAATAATAAGCGATGTATACACAAACTAATCTCGTAATTATCCGATCAGATGAACCCGAAAAAAATGTATATTGGATCAAAGCATGTAAAAAAATATAAATAACAAGGTGTTCCATTTGCTGTTATTTTTCTTCAGTGAATGGATATCTCTCAAAAAATAATTATCAATTTTTTTATGAGAGATCGATATGGTTACGAATCATAAATACTTGACGGATTATTATCATGATATACGTTGCGCTTATCATTTTCGTAATATCATTCGCGCCGATATCTTCCATTAACTTCTTAATCAAGCAGTAAATTTTGAATGTAAATATTTCTCGTAAGCGCGGCGATGAATGATACGAAATGATCATGATTTTATTTAACGAATTATTTTTTGCTGTTTGAACAATTCTGTCATAAAAATTTGAACGTTTTATCATCAAATTTGTGTGCACCATAATTTCAACGTTTGTATCATCAAAATAGAGTCCGATATTTTTTTTGCGTTTATTTTTATCACTGACAAAAATTCCTGGTAGACTTGAGATGATATATGTCAACATAGAATGACTCATTACGAACGAATATTCTTCGTATTTCTGTGACACATTCATTTGTTCACATAAGGTTACAAATTCAAGAAACTTAGTTTTATGCATATCATTGTATTGCGACATAATAAATATCACATGAGAAATATTATACACACTGATAGATAGATCCTGGAAAAATAAATCACACAAAATGGATATGAACATGTACGTAAAAAATATGTTTCTTCCCTGTTTAGATTCTGCTATCAATGATAAAAATAATAGAATGTAGTGAATGACAACCAATAAAAAAGACAATCTATAATTTTGGCAAGTTAAAAATAAAAAGAATTCACCCAAGATTTCTGCACCACAAAAATGCATCCATTTTTGTTCTTGTACACACCCCAAACGGAAAATATAAATTGTTCCTGACCCACACAAACTAAAATAAAGTGAAGGTGGATGTGACACAGAACATATCAATGCTATTTGTACTATTAGGTAACGGATCGTCATTTTTGCACATGTATCATCTATTTTAATGATCGGTATCTTAGTCCACAAAAGAATGAACAATGTCAACATTGATAGTAATAATGGAGCTACGAAAGAACGATTATATGCATCATTAACGATGCATGCCACAAAAGTAAATGTAAGAATACGAAATTTAACTCTGGATCGTTCCAGAAAGATGCTAAAATCATACACAAAATAATTCGTAATAAGTAAGGATAAATAGATCGATATGTACGAAGAAAGGTCTGTTTTTATAAATAATTGGGACAAAACGATTATGTTTGACAAAAAAATTATCGCATAAGGATCTGGATTGATGTTACTCATATTGTATTAGTAAAATATTGTTAATGCGATATTCAATACATAATATTATCATTTTTTTGGCTACTGATAATGTAATCCCAAAAACATATCTCGCCTTATCAAGGCCATATACCATATGTTAATTTTGTGTGCAACATCATAAATAACGTGTTCGTACATCAACAATTGTATCAATTTATAAATCTTAAACGTAAATATCCTTTCAAGATGTATAAGACCATATGGTTGTAACCTAACTTTGTAATTTTGTAACATTTGCTGATATCGCTTTGAATGCTTAAATTTAAGATTTCTGTCAAAAAATACAACGATGCCATTGTTGTCATAACCGAACTCAAAATTTTTTTTAGGCCTTTCTTTGTCACCAATGAAAAAATGTGGAACACTATAATTTTTCTGGTAGTCCAACAATAAATAAATAAGCAGCGAGAAATCAGTCTTAATCATAAAATGCGGCGAGAAATTCATACTTTTGCACCATGACAGCAGCTCTATAAACTTACTTTTTTGCATATCATCATATTTACATACTACAAAAATCGTATGTGTAACATGATATACTATTATCCACAGATCTGTGTGAGCAAAACATATCGCATATATACATACGAAACCATTCAAAAATAAAAGTTTATCAGTTACATTGAACGATTCTTTTGTTAACATGATAAAGATCAATATGTAATTTATTATTGCCATTAACAATAATAAATTGCTTTGGTAATGTATCAAAACATAAAAACCCGTTAGTATTTCTGCGATTACTGCAAGCAATAGTTTCAATCCGGGTTCTTTGTGTAAAGAAAGAGCATCACGTTTGCTATCGAAGATGAAGAAAGAAATTATAAACGATATAGCCGTGATGCTACTCAATGTGCTGTTAATTAGTGCCAATAGAAATTGCGACAACACATATCGTAACGCTATAATTGATTGTGTTAAATTTATTGCAACATCGACACCAGATGTTAAACTCCAAATTGCAATAAAAGATAATAAAATCATATTCTGTGTGCATATGTCAAAAATTACAACCACTAAAACAAGCCACGCGTATATTTTTTGGTATTTTGATTCTTGCGAAAATACGTACGTTGCAAAACTAATTAGCAAAAAGGAGATATATGTAACAATATATGTCAAATATGGAACATCCATAAACGTAAGTAAAGGTACGACCAATAAAAAAAATATTATTATGATCTGAATGTGCATATTGTGTTCATTTCAAGAACGATATTCTTGCAAACTTTTTAGTCAATTTTTTTAAATGTGCTTATAAATTATAACAAACCATGCAATATCCGCGTAGATATCCCAATAACGTTCAATTGTACAAAGCTACAAAAAAATTCCCATATCCTATGAACTTTACGGACGCACCTTCCTTTGGCAACCAAGTATTGGTAAATTACAATGGTCAATCATTCTTGCAAGGTCTCAATCCTGTTATGGGACCTATCATGTTTCCCGTGCTAAATCCATATGGTTACAACGATCCCAACTCCCCTTACGCAATGAGTTCCCCTCCTGGCTATCCTCTCTTAGACGCCTATAATATCGTCGATCCATACAACATGAAATATCTAACTTACGGTTACTATCCGCAAAACTACGCAACATATCGAAGATAAAAAAAATTAAAAATAAAATTATTAGACGTCCTATTACAAGTAACTAATTTCAAACATGCAATCTTTCATCTTCTTTTTAATCTTCATCGTCGCAAACGCACATTGTTTTAGTGGCCATACTTGAACAAACATTCAAGGCACTCTAGGAACACATGGTCCAACACAACAAGATCAAGAATAACCTAAACCCGAAACAACTTGGACAAACATTCAAGGTGTTATTGCAGAATATCAATGGCCCACAATTCGTCGCTTAGAACAAGTAGGACTCCAAATCGCCCACGAAAATAAAGATAAATAATCATTGAATCAATACTTATTTATCTACAAATATGATATTAACATCTGTGCCAATGGACTAGATAACGTTTTCTTAAAGTAGGTATAAACTGTTCGTTCATAAAAGAATGGCATCAGTTTAGACGTACAATTTTCACACAAGAAATAATGAGGTAAGGTATAATTGCACTTGGAATTTTTATGAATCAATGTACCATTTTTTGGCACATAGATATATTCAATAAAACATTCCAAGCATCTATTTTGGACAGCAAATAGTTGGGTGACACAGCTATGATTAGCTGTACTAGAGATTGTCCATCCGATTGCAATTTTGTCAGCTATATTTTCAATCATAGATTTACTTTTATTTACGTTCCTATGTACTTTTTTCGCAGAATATTGTTTATAAAAATCGGACAAGTTTCCCAATGGCGATAGATTCGTATGCGAACATGTGTAACAGAAAATAATATGATCTTTAACGCAATCATCGGTAATTCCAGATGTTGAACAGGCTAAAAAACATCCATTCATCTCTTTAATACATCCTCGAACGCTACAAATTTTTGTGTTACAAATGGTGCAATTGTTCCCGATAGATCCATCAAAATGGCACTCTATGTTATGATTTTCCATACTACAGATTTCTAGTTCATTGTTGATAATTTTGGAAACGTATTTTAAAATAACCATTTTATTTATTTCAAAATTAGGTTCGATTGATATGTCATCAAAACTATTGCGTAATTCAACGTCAACTATTTCAGAGATAGGATCATCCATTGTAATTTGATTATCAACATGGGATTTTTCCATCAAAATTAATAATAATTTGATAATAAACATGCGTAACATAATTATTATCAATTTTTTTCTATCATGCGGATGACAATTTGGGGTTTTCCCATGTTTTGCCTGCTAATCCCGATAAAAATCTAAGCAAATTAATACTTAACATGATCGTCCTAATCGTCGCCGGAAAACGGGTTCCTATCAAAGGATGTAGGTCTAATATCGATCTGAAATCATCTATTCTCGAAAAGTTAACTGATCCTGTCGGCTGACTGAGCAACGGGTCTAGTGCCCAAGAGTATGTATTAATTCCAACTGATGGAGTATGAAGCAAATATCGATACGCGTTCATCTCGCACCAAACTAAACCATCAGAATCAGGCGGCATAACCGTATACGAATTAAACGTCATGTAACCTCTAATCAACGGATTAACTTTCGGATTTTCTATCATATTTTCTTGATAATTAATCAACTTTACTTTTGTTGTATTAACAATGATATTTACTTGTTCATTCATTTTGCGAGTAATCACTTTTAGCATTCTAAATGGTATCAGTGTTAAATAATCTCGGAACGGATTATCATTTGAAATAATGGGGATGATTTGGTAAATGATATTTTTATAAAAAAGATCTTGAATCGGATACACGTCTAAAAAATCATACTCTTTTGTAGGACTCAAATTTAATCTTGTGTTAATTTGCAACAATATTTTAACTAATGCAGGTATCTTGTCCGTCTTAAGATTGTACAAGTTGTAATAATAGTCCATAAAATTAATGAAACTGTATGTCAAAATAGTGATATCAAAAGTTTCGTTCACCACACTGATCAAATAATTTATCTCTGCTTCGTTATAATCTGCATATATCAGATTGACCGCAGTAGTTATCTCAAAATTTGTCAACGTGCCAGCTTCCAAGTATGGTGTCAATAAATATACTAATCCAGCCTGAAACGGGGATTTTATCATGGTAAAATCCCCGATATTAAAGCCTGGGATTATTATTTGGTAAACTTGAGTTATTATTACATCGCTGGGAACGGGGACAATATTTAATTGGTCATACACATCAGTCACCATTTGAAACAAAAATTCTGCTTGCCAAATTTCATAATCCAATGCCAAATAGATAATATTCTCTTTCAACCTAATTAATTTTTCAAAATCAGTTAAAATACAATCATATTGCATATAAGCGCATTTGATACGTTGCAGATTGGCAATAAATTCTTCCAAATTATCTTGAATGAACTGTTCAATATCTGTAGCATCAACTTCCACAGGCAAATTATCAATGTTTGCATATTTGATGAGTAATTGGTCAATAATCATAACAAATCCATAGACAGGATCATCCGGATCATTTAATTTGATTTGTAATTGGCGATAATAATTTTTCTTAGCGCAATATATTTTGGATAAATCGTAATATGAATAAACTCCATAATTATCCCATTGGTATTCGCCGTAAAAATAACTCTTTTCATCAACTCGACCAAGAGGCTGCGTATGAATATCCAACTTGATCAGCATGAACATTAATTCTGTTGGATTATTAAAGAAATGTTGGTATTCTAACCGCTTTCGATGAATGTTCGGATCTAAGTCTGGATCTAAGTCAGATAGCGGTTTGTTAACCATCATGTACTGACAAATTCCAGATTTGTTGATGTACGGTTCTAGGACGTAATCATTGCGGGGCAAGAAATCAATGCCTGTGTTAGAGTAATCATCGATCGCTGGCGGACCACATCCTATTTTGCATTCTACTGCCGGCGCTTGATGAACTATTCTATCCAACTCGTCCTTGTCAATGTAAACGCCTTTGTAAGGATCATAATACTCCTCTCGCACTTTTACCCCATTTTTAATAGTATCATATGTTTTCTTCGTAGTTGCTATCTTATAAATCGGGGTAAGGGATTGACCGGTAATACTAAATCCGTCGTCATCTTGCACCTCTTCCATTATATACTGCAACATGTTCGTCACAAATATTTTCCTCTCATTTGTCGTTAGATAAATGTATTCCACAGTGAGATATGCGTTTACGATAGAGGGCATAAACGGTTCTAGGACGGTATTAGGATCGTTGACATATGGATAGAGAGTTGGATCGATAAAATCAGCAAACTGTTCTTTGTATGTTACTTGATCTAATGGTCTAAATTCGATAGTTACATCGTAAGGCATATTAAGGCTCGCGTTAAGTGGAATGGCACAAATGGGATTACGATTAAAATAAAATATCAATGGCATAGTGATCAAGTAAGATTGTTTTAATTTATCATCATAGATTGTCAGATCCTTTCTATTACCTATCATTTTATTGTATCCTCGTTCGGAACCATCTTGTTTCGTCACTTCATGAAAAGCTTCAAGGAAATCGGATTGGTGACTGTCTAAAATCTGATCTCCATTTCTGACTGTAACGTCGAATATCAAAAAGTGGGCTAACTTTCTAATCCACGCCATCTTTGCGTGTTTATTACGATAGAATACATTAAACATACTGTTTTTCATGACGATCAACTCTTCCCTTCTCTTCTGTAATAACACAATTCCTCTACAACAAACATCCTTAATAAATGACACAATCTCATTTCTTTCCACCAATTTTCGAAAATAAAGTCCATTAATAGTTTGATTCTCGCCTAACAGTGGGCACTCCCTGGCCGCATCTTCGGCTATTTGCAAAACATTTTCAAGATGGATTTGATTAACAATAACCGTAGGCCTATCTGGATATCCAAAATCATTTATAACTAGATATGGATCATCGTTACACAACGTCATCATCCAATCCCAAATCAGATCCATGTAATATTCCAACGAATCTGACAGTACGTAAAATGCTCGATAATACAAAGATATGATCTCTTGATTTCGCAATAAATCAAATTTATCTGACAAAGAAATAGGATTCATAATAGATGTTAATTCCAAACAATGCTTACTGACAAAATCGAAAAAGATGTATATGTACGGATATGTTACGTTATCAACTAGTTTAAAAAATAATACGAGTGATACATTTGCCACTGGATCAATTACTGAAAATATATCTGCAATAATATGATTTTTAAACATAACATATCTCTCTACCTCTGCACAAAGAACCCATTTCAAGAAAAAATAATCCAACTCCCCGCTTAATCTAATTCCAATTAATGTACTACGCTGATAAGGATAAGGATCTGTGATGTGTTCAGTAGTCGCATCATTAAATAGGACGAATATATTGTCCATAATGTAGTTGTAATAATCTTTAAAATTAATACCAAATGATGCGGCCAATCTAGCAACATGCTTACTATCTTTTTTTGTCATACGTTGATCTCGTGGTATATTCACCAAATAATTATAAACTTGCTCAGCCAAAACGTTTTTATTTAACATAACTGGTTGATAAATTGCTAATCTGCAAAAAACGAAATCAAAAAAACCATTCTCAATACAATATGCATAATTTTGTTTGGTACAATCGAATATGATATTTAGCAAATCATAAGTGTCCTTAATTGTTAACCTGGCAACAGTTCCTGGAGTTAACAATGTCAGCAACGTATTAGAAACATTCTGACTAAAATCATCTAGTTGTTCGACAGTCGCTACAATTTCTGCTGCTTCCCTGACAAATGCATCTGGAAAGAAGAATGTAAATGTAGACGCAAATTGTAATGCAGTTAGGTCGGCATTGTTATAATTAATTTTGCTAAGGATATCATATGTTATCTGACTGATATTTTTGAAAAAGAAGGATTTGTTTACAGGCACGTTTGGCGTATTTGATGAATCAATCAAATTGGCATTTTGTATTTCAATAATTGAGTTGGAGTATTTGACGTAATAAAAATACTGCGATAAAAAATCATCTCGCGCGATTGTCACTTTATCAATGATATTAACGCATGTATTAACTTTGGCAAGGATATCATTGTATGTGTATACGTTTGCAGTCGTTAACGTTTGATAATTATAAGGTGGTTGTTGTGGTCCGCACTGTATTTTGATTCCTGCAGTAAATTCTGTAAACATTTGTTCAAGACAGTTGATAGCTTCGGTTAACAAACTCTGTGGAAATGTTAATATTGTCGCAAGAGATTGTTTAGCGACGTAAATTTGTGCAAAATATACGTCTAGCAAGTCCAAAAAAGTTGGGGCGAGTCCAAGATCATATATTCCTAAGTAGTTTGTATACAATTTACGAGGAAGAGTTTGGCCTTTCAAAAAAAAGAGAGTAATCCAAATCCAATAAACCAGATCATCATTTTTAAGTGGATATATTTCGTTCAATCGCCTCGTCAAATGCAGCGCTTTTAACAAATTCATCTGATATTCACTGATAAAACGCACATTGTTGGGTATTTTAATATGCGGTTTGTGCATCACGCTATGTTTAATGCGAAAATAATCAATGTCAAATATTTGGAATTCGTTATTGACGACCGGCGATCGCGTATTAATGTTTGTTGTGTCAGATGATGTGACCCAGTAAACTGGAATATGCGTATCAAGGACTTCAATGTTCGTCGCTGGCACAGGCGAGTAGTCTACGATGACTTGCTTATTGTCATAGTATTTTGGATTGATACCGAACGGATCAGTTTGTGGCAAGGGCTCTGGTGGCGGGATGGGGATAGGAACCAAACCAAAATCTCGTGATTTATAAATCGTTAAATTATATGGCAAACCATTGTATCTATCTAAATCGAAAGTGGAATAATAAAGGTTGGTCTCACTGGGACTGTACAACGCATTCCAATATTTCCTGACCGTATCTGTTGATATTTTGAAGATAGTAGTATTTATTGGTGGTGTTATCTTGGCAAAAAAATCTTTGACCATAGCTATCAATGTCGCAGTCGTACTACCAACCTCATCGGCTAACAGATCATCGTTAAAAACGCAATTGTAATAAAATTTCTCCAATTCTCGCATATTCAACATCTCGGCTACAAAATAGAACTCCATTTGTGCAACGACGTTGTTTAGCGGTATTTGCCGTTGATTAGGCGCAAGTTGGATAAAGTTGTTGTTCAGAAAATAGTTTGCGTAATTGCGAAGGGATAAAACATCGTCGGCATTGTAATCATTCATAGAATAATTTGCCGGCGCTTCATATCTAAAAGAATCGTATTTGTCCATAAAATAGGCAAATATTGAATAGTACATCAATTTTACCATTTCTCTAATACTACTCATGACAGTCATGCTAATCGGCAAAATCATGATGTTGAGATAATTATTAAGCTGGTTGATAGTGATATTATCGATGAAGAAGTACATATATTCAAACAATTCTAAGATAGTTTGCGTATGATTGCGATAGAATACCAACGTTACTCCCAAAAGATCATCATGAATATTTACGTCATCAATCACACTGCCAAAAGACATGGGTACATAGTTCTCCATTGTGTCTTCTGCAAATATGGATGGGGATTTAGAATACAGATCATTAAGCATATATGAAATTTCATGCATGTAATTATTGACGTTTAGCTTTAACAAGGTGATAATACTGGACATGAATAATAATGAATTTGTATTTAGATTTAGTTCGCTTAGGGTAGTATTCGGAACAGCATAATTAACAAAGTTATTTTCGTTGAAAGTGTCAAGGTATTTGAAGAAATAAAAGAACCAAATGTTTGCATTGAAAACATTGCCAATTCGTTTAGCGGAGTTATCTTGATAGCCGGTAGTTGGGACAATATAGCTGTAGATATTTTGTAACGGCGGTGTATTATTGAGGAATAACGTTCGCGTTGTAGCAAATAATCTGGGACGATAAGCTTCGAATAGGATGTTAACACCATCACGAATATTATTGAATAGAAAACCAAGGTGATTATTTATTTGTTGCAGATATTCATTGATGAACATATTAGGATAAATTTGGTCGGAAGTATTGAATTCGGCGATGGGGGTGAATGAGTTGTCTTCGATTGGCCTTTCAAGATCATTGATTTCGAAGTCCCAGTTTGCTTTGAAGTTGGGATCAACGATTGTGGGATTGAATTGAGTTGTTAGTGCTGTGGCCAAAGTATCTGCGTAGATATCAACTGGAACGGTTTCAAAGTTGAATGCTTTAGCAACTACAATAGGGACTGTTGTAGCCAAATTACTGAGAATGTTGATGATGGTATTGTAAGTGTTCAAAACATAGAAAAAGCTGGGACCATAATAATAAAAATCAGATTGAATATCATCAACACTTTCACCTGCAAATGCCATTTTTTGCAACAGTGTATAAACATCCATCTCGATCGTGTTTTTATTGAAGTCAGGATTTAGAATTTGCGTTGGATTGACGTTGTAGATGGAATATAAAAACTGAAAATATTCTAAGTTATTTTTGAATGGCGTGTCGAGAGGAGTATTTTTAGAGATATTTAGAGCAGTATATTCTTCTGTTAGTTTGATGTCAAAAACTTCCGTCGTTACGGAAGTTATGTACTGTTGTATGTTCGTATAATCAAGACTATGAATGTAATACATCGCAAGAATTTCTCGATTAGGAATGATAATGTTAAATATTGACGAATAGAGAAGCACGCTTGAGACGACGTTTGTGTTAACAATTGGACTATCCCGTACGATGTTGCGATTGGTGTTATAGATGAACGATAAGAGTTTGTATATGGGATAGTATTCTTTTTTTTGATTTAACCACTCTTTAGTTAGACTCATTTTGAATCTTACAAAATCAAAGGATTCGCGACGAATAAATTCAAACGTTGGATCATTAGTGGGATATGTATCAGTATCGTTAAATCCAATTGGATCTCTGTACTTATGCAAAGCTTCTAATATCTTCAATCGCACACATTCTTCGCGATTATAGCAACATAACTTTTCTTCTATTAAATCCATCGTTGCGGCAATCTGTAACTGTTCGCCGCCGATAAATCTTTTAACTCGGGATGCAAAAATATCGTCGGAGAATATTGATTCATTGACGATGCTGATAAGATCTGTTGTTTTAGGATTTAGAAATGCTGCTGCCATGTATGGTATATTGAATGCGAAGAGGATACGATGGGCAAGATCTCCGACAGGGAGAATCGGCACAGTACAACTGCCACCGAAATCAATTTGGCAGGGTAGATCTACTAATTCGAACGAGAAAGGTGTATGTCGGCGATATATTTTTTTGAAATAAGTAATTTGGGGATCTTCATTGATCCAGCGGTTTGCATGTGCAAAATTGTTAGAAACAACTTGTAAGATAGCTCCAACCATGTTTTTCTTATTACTTAATAGTAAGTTATTATTAAGTGATATTTGAATCAAAATTGTTGCTTTGATATTTGAACTTTTTCAAATTACCTTTCTGTAAATCCATTATTTCAACCGGTATCGCTTTCAAACGATTATGAGATACGTTCAAGTCGCATAAATTAGTCAAACGTGATAAGGACATTGGCAAATATGTTAATTTATTGTGTGCCAAATTTAATCGCGTCAAAGATGTGCATTTACAAATCAATGATGGAATTACTGTTATGTTATTATTTCCCAATTCTAAAATATGCAAATTTTCGCATTCCAGTATGACATCAGGAAATTTTTGAATTTTATTATCAACTAGCCCGAGACGATATAATAATTTTAGTTGTGTCATTGGAGCTAGTGTAGGGATTTTGTTAGCATTCAGACGCAGATTCCATAAGCCGGTAGGATATGTGATGTATTTTGCTGGCATAGATGAACTAAAAGCTCTGTATAAATTTAACGTATGCAAATTAGTTAAATTTTCAAGTGATGATGGAAAAGAAATAATGCGGTTGTTCGTAAGAGAAATCGTTTTAAGTTTAGTGAGGACTGTGATATCCGATGGTATGTATTTTATTTCATTATCATCAAAACAAATGTTTGTTAGATTAGTGAGACAAAATATGTTAGGTATGACAGTTATACGACCATCAGTGATAGAAAGAAGCTTTAATTTGGTAAGTTTGCCTATTGAATTTAAAAGGCCACGTAAACATATCCATTTGAATTTTAAACGTGTTAGATTTGCAAGTCCAAATATCATTTCAAAATTAGTACCTGAACAATTAGTCATACTCAAGCTTTCTAATTTTGTCAATTTCGTGAGCGAATCGGTCAAATGAACTGATTTTACCATTTGGATCTCTAAATTTTTAAGGTTAGAGAAAACGTAAAGTTGTGCAAACGACGTATAATACGGAGGTAATTTTAGTGTTGTCATTTCGTACACTTCGATAATTTTGTATGATAATCGACTCATCATTCGATAAGCATCAATTTGTCGGTGCGTTGTATATGCTTGAACATATGATAACTGATGAGTTGCGACTAGATATTTTATTTCATCTTCATCTGTGCAAATGTTGGTTAAAAAAGTAATTACATAATCGTAAAATCGACGATTGACAGAAGAAAGCATGACTACATCATTCATAAACAAATGAACCATAATCTCGCCAAAGATATCATCGTTGTAGTAATCCATTTATTGATAAGTAACAATATATAAATGTCTATTATTTGAATAATCAATTTTTTTTAGAAAAATTGATTATTTTTAAGCCAATAATGTCTATTTATCAATGAAATTGTCGCAAAAATGACCTCGATCATCAAACGAGCTCCCCAAATTCTCAAAGAAAATATTGATACATATGATAACCACTTCGATATCGATACATATGATAACCACTTCGATATTGATACATATGATAACCACTTCGATATTGAAAAAATGAACAAATCATTCATCTCATTCTTTACTAAGCGAGACGAACCGATCACACCAAATGATATTTGCTCTATCGAAAAAATTGCAAGATCATTATATCCGTATTATTTTATTCAAACATCACATAAAAATGATATGTATGAACTCTCAATTATCAAAAACATCGAATTATATATTCCATACAAATACGCACTAGATGTAACAATGTATTGTAACAACAAAATATATATTAATGTTTGCAATTCACAATTAATATACACCCAAAATTCCTGCGGTGACTATGTACATTGTGTTATAACTATTGATGGAAAAAAGGGTACAATTCGAGTCTTTGATACGGTAAAAAATAAGTACATCGTTGATAATTTTGGAAAATTGATAACAAAATATGATGAATTAGAACAGATATCAGAGAAAATAGATGTTGACGTTAGAAAATTATTTGATCATTTGTTTCCTTACAATATCAGCCTCACTATATCTGAGCATGTTTTTAGAATCGGATACACAAATGATAGAAATTTGAATTGGAAAATGATTTGGACATCTCAGATAAACGATGAAGACTTTTACGATGGCAAAAAATATGGTTGCTTTTCAGCAGAATATTGTGAGAATGCAATATCTTGCATGTTTGAAAGTGTAGACATTGATCATGCTATTGCTGTTTGTGCAAAATTATCTCATTTTGATTATGAAAATATCTGTACTTTTTTTAAAACATTCAATATTGAAAAGGATTTTATGTGTGTCACGTACAAGGGTTCAAATTCAGCGTACTTGACAGGTCTGTGTAGTATATTTTTTGATGAAAAGGATATTAAAATTCCTAATCTCAAAGATAAATATGAATGCGAAATCTATTTTAATAATACATCTAAAAAAGACCATACTGTTTTGATCACACATGATGGATATACATTAACAATAAATACTGTTAAATTGGGAATAAATATTTATCATTTCAGGAAGACTGATTTGCAGTTAGAATTTATAAGTTCAGAATCCGTGTCGAAAGTAATATCGCAATTTTTTTCGCTCACATTATCTGACTTGCATGCACAATGTTATGAATTCAAAATTATTCGATTTGAAGAAATATTGGGACTGAAATTGATGTATTTGCAAGTCAATATTTCGGATGAAGAATCTTGCGTTCGAAAACAAATATATGATGATGGAGAGATTGTATTTGATGGATTAGTAACATATGTTAGCGATGAAAATGAGTTTGTCGATAGAGGTTATCATTCGAATAATAATTATGAATTTATTTTAAATCACGAAGAGATACCTTGTTGGAGAGAATATTCGTATGGTTGTGTGCCAGATCGTTGCAGACAAAAAAGAACAGAATTATTGGTAAATAATTGCAAAACAGATGCAGTTGCGAGAAGTCAGAATATTTTTAACGTACCTGACTTTGTAATTAATAAAAATGTTGAGTTGTGCAACGCATATATCGCTTGTCATTTTAATAAGTTTTGCATAAAACAAGGAGCTATTACGTGGGTGTATGGGCAAGAGAATAAATTGATAGCTAAGAAAACCAAAGATGAAGAAATTATTGTATTTGATGCAATGACACAGAAGATATTATATGTGCGCACACTGAAACAACAAGAAGGAATATCTGTTTTGGATACAACGTTCTATTATGGATCGTATTCGTTGTATTGTTGCATGATCCATCAAAGCGAACGCATGCTTGAAATAAATGCAATATTTAAAAATGGTATCGCAATATTTTCTCATCTTAAACTCATCAAAGGGTTTCAATCAAATGGACAGGTTACTATTAATATCATGAATGATGACGATAAGTTGCTGTTAAAGTTTGATGGATCCAAAAATATCGATGTTACAGATTTTTATAAGATAGAATTAAGTGACACAATTCAGAGTACGATGATGTTGTATGAAGAGATTTGGGATGTGGAAATTGATTTAGTGGGGACAAAACTTGACGACGAATTACAATCATTTGATGGAAAGATACAATATGAATTTACACACGTGTTATCACCAAGAATGCATGGGAATGCACACCGTGCAGTCGCGCGAACTATAGTAACTGGTAGAAACGATAAAAACACAAACAGTATCAATCAATATAATTTTGATCATCGAGGACATTTAAAAAATAGGAAAATATTGGATGAATCAAACAAATACATTGTCAAATCTCATTCACAAAAGGACAAATATGATGGACATATAGGATATAAGGCTGCGAGATCGGTGGATGGCAAGATGTGTATTGTGAAATTGTATGTTCCTGGTGAGGCTAAAGTGGCATGGGAACCTAAGCATAATAAATACAGAACAAATTTAGCAACTGTTGTGTCTATTAAGGCAGTTTCGCGTGTGAACAATAGGTTCTATTATGAGAACGATCTTTTAGTAGAAAGATGTCCTGTTTGTATGATAGTTGTCGCTGATCATTTGGCGTTACCGTGTCGTCATAAAATGTGCTGCGAATGTTGGCAGAAAGCGTCTAAGAAGAAAGGCAAATGTTGGATGTGTTCGAGTGAAATTGTTAAGATTGAAAAAATAGATCTTGATTTTGATCCTGAAAAGTTAGAGCAAATTTTGTCAAACGATGTAATACAACCAGATAATATGTTACGAGAAGCTTATTCATTTATTCATACGAACAATTTTGTGTATAGATTGGGACAACATGTTATTGAAAATAATTTTGATGGTAATTTAGATAAGGTTTGTTTAGCAGGAATACATTATCACGATAATGAAAAGGATGTATTCAAATGGTTCGAATATATGGATATTCCAGATGAATTGCAAGTTATTCAACCAGTGCAGATAGGCGATTCGATAACTGACCATATATGTGACTCAGTCGATACATTTGATTTGCAAGTTATTCAATCTACGCAGATTGTCGAATCGATTACTGATCATGTATGTGACTCAGTCGACGCGTTTGATTTGCAAACTCTTACGAGAAGGAACGTTTCTTTGAATATTCAGGATACAGAATCGTCGTCTGAAGAATATGATCCTAAAAAGCCACCGCAAATAAAGATGGATAAGAGAAAGGTGGATTGAGAATTTGATTACTAAAATTTTTAGTGGTCAAATTGTGGGACTCTTCGGTGAAAGATTGTCTTTGCGCGTAACTTTAGATGAACTATCAAATATCTTATGTGGTTCGTTGATCTTTGTGTATAACTTTAGATGAACCATCAAATATCGCGTGCAATGTTTGATCTTTGCAGCAACATTGCACGTAACTTTCGATGAATTATCTAATGTCACCCGCAATCCTCCAGCAAATATTTGATCTTTGCAGCAACATTGCACGTAACTTTCGATGAATTATCTAATGTCACCCGCAATCCTCCAGCAAATATTTGATCTTTGCAGCAACATTTTACGTAACTTTCAATGAACTATCAAATGTCACATGCAATTCTCCAGCAAATATTAGATCTTTGCAGTAACATTGCATGTTACTTTCGATGAATTATCTAATGTCACATGCAATTCTCCAGCAAATATTTGATCTTTGCAGCAACATTGCACGTAACTTTTAATGAACCTTCGAATACCATATGCAATTCTCCAGCAAATGTTAGATCTTTGCAGCAACATTGCATGTTACTTTCGATGAATTATCTAATGTCACTCGCAATCCTCCAGCAAATATTTGATCTTTGCAGCAACATTGCATGTTACTTTCGATGAATTATCTAATGTCACACGCAATCCTCCAGCAAATATTTGATCGTTGCAGCAATATTTTACGTAACTTTCAACGAACTATCAAATGTCACACGCAATCCTCCAGCAAATATTTGATCGTTGCAGCAACATTTTACGTAACTTTCAATGAACTATCAAATGTCACATGCAATTCTCCAGCAAATATTAGATCTTTGCAGTAACATTGCATGTTACTTTCGATGAATTATCTAATGTCACATGCAATTCTCCAGCAAATATTTGATCTTTGTAGCAACATTGCACTATTAAATGTTACACGCAATTCTTCAGCATTTTTTGCGGCGACACTAAATATAACTTTAATGGACTATCAAACATCGCATAAAATCCTTCAGCAAATATTTAGTTTTGCAAAACATTTGATGAACTATCAAAAATCCAATGCAATTCTTTAGCAAATATTTGATCTTTGCGGCAATATTGCATGTAACTTTAGATGAATCATCAAACTTCACATGCAATTTTCTAGCAAAAGTTTGATTTTTGCAGCAATAATTGCATGTAACTTTAGATAAACTATCAAACATCTGATTATTAAAATTTTAATAATCAGATATCCGAATTATCTTTACTGACTCATAATAAAAAACTTGCAATTTGCATAATTGTGACGTTAAAAGTGATATTGTTGTTAATTGATTTTCGCCCAATGATAGTTTTAATAAATTACTGAGCTTGCGTAACGATTCAGGCATCGTTGTTAGTTTGTTATTCTTTAATGATAACTGTTGTAGATTGCAAAGTTGTCCTATCGAATCTGGTATTTTTGTTATTTTGTTATGAGATAGTTTCAATAGTTTCAAATTTACAAGTTCTCCAATCGATTCTGGGATAATTGTTATTTCGTTGTAAGTAATTATTAAATATTGCAAATTCTGTAGTTTGCCTATCGATTCTGGTATTTTTTCAATTTTATTACCACATAACATAATATTATGTAGATTGGTCAATAAACAGATGGATTCGGGAAATTTAGTTAATTTATTGTAACTCAAAAACAGTTTTTGTAAATTAATGAGTTGTCCTATCGATTGTGGTATTTCACACAAACAGTTACGATCTAGTATTAATTCTTTCAAATTACTGAGTTGCCCAATTAATGGTGATATCGTACGCAATTCGTTATTGATTAACCATAATTCTTCTAGATTAGTAAGTTTTCCAACTGATTTTGGTATTTTATCTATCCAATTATTATCCAATCGCAGCTCTCGTAAATTAACAAGCCATTTTATTGATTTTGGGATTACGATTATTGATCTATTGTTCAACAGCAACACATCATGCAAAAAAAAATTATCGATTTGCTTGTCTGTGTAAGAAGGATCTAACGAGTAGTTCCATATATAACACGCAATATATGACTGTTTACATGATTTTTTTGTAACAAAAACTGGCGGTACAGTTTTATAATCATCTTTCAAAAGTCGTGAATATTGTGATTCGCATATTTTGTTGATAAATTTGCTGACAGTTGAATATGTAACTATATCCCTTATTTTTAAGAATGAAATTATGATAGGTATTATATCTTTATAATAGTCCATTTTGATCATATATATATAGATATGATTCCATTGAATAATAAAATCAATTTTTATTATTCAATTCTAACATTGCACGCTACAATTGATTCTGATAACCCATTCAATATTATCGGCGAAAGATCTGAACGCGTCAATATTTAATTATTCAACGTTGCTGGCAAGAGATTGTCGGGAGATTTGAATGCGTCAATATTTGATTGTTCAACGTTGCTGGCAAGAAATTATCTGGAGATTTAAATGATCAAACATTGATGCGAGAAATTGCCTGGAGATTTGAATGCACCAATATTTGATCATTCAATGTTACTGGCAATAAACTGCCCGGAGATTTGAATGCGTAAATATTTGATCATTCAATGTTACTGGCAAGAAATTGCCTGGAGATTCGAACGGGCCAATATTTGATCATTCAATGTTACTGGCAAGTAAACTGCCTGGAGATTCGAATGTGTCAATGTTACTGGCAAGAAATTGCCAGGAGATTCGAACGTGTCGATGTTACTGGCAAGAAATTGCCAGGAGATTTGAATGCGTAAATATTTGATCATTCAATGTTACTGGCAGAAAATTGCCTTGAGATTTGAATGGGCCAATATTTGATCATTCAATGTTGCTGGCAAGTAAACTGCCTTAAGATTTGAACGTGTCAATGTTACTGGCAAGAAATTGCCTTGAGATCTGAATGTGCCAATATTTGATCATTCAATGTTACTGGCAAGAAATTGCCTGGAGATTTGAATGCACCAATATTTGATCATTCAATGTTGCTGGCGATAAACTGCCTGGAGATTTGAATGCGTAAATATTTGATCATTCAATGTTACTGGCAAGAAATTGCCTTGAGATTTGAACGTGCTAATATTTGATCATTCAATGTTACTGGCAAGTAAACTGCCTTAAGATTCGAATGTGTCAACGCCGCTGGCAATAAACTGCCTGGAGATTTGAATGTGCTAATATTGATCATTCAATGTTACTGGCAAGAAATTGCCTTGAGATTTGAATGTGCTAATATTTGATCATTCAATGTTATTGGCAAGAAATTGCCCAAAGATTTAAATGCGACAATATCGCTGGCAAGAAAATTAACTAGAGATTTGAATGCGTTAATATTTGGTCATCCAACGTTACTTGCAAGAAATTGCCTGGAGATTTGAACGCATCAATATCTATTTGTTCGATATTGCCGAAAATAAAATTATTTGATAACTAAAATTTTTAATTATCAAACTAGAATCACTCAATATATTTTTTATGATGCACTGAGACGTCATAAAACTTACTCAATGGCATGATATGCGCTTTTACAAATTGACTACACATATTCATTCTAATGATCAATCCTTCATCAATAGTATTCTTAAAAACGAAATATTCGATATGCAATTCATTTTTTTCGTTTCCGGGACGATCTAATCTTCCTTTCACTTGCACGATTTTGTCAGGAGCAATGGATGGTATCATTACAATCGTATCATAAATCACCAAATCATTCAATCCATATGTTCCATCATTGAACGTAATTATCACATGCTTTTCCTTAATCGGATAAATTCCAATCTCTAATGCGTCAGACCATCTCTCTGCCTCTTCCTTATTTCTTGCATATATCAAACATCTATGGCCATCCTTTTCCATTCTCTTCACTAACGACTCCAATTGCTTTATCAAACTCGCATTCACTGTCTCACTTGACAATAAATACGAACTCAACTTACTATACTTCGCCTCAATCGAAATATCCTTTTGATTTATCATCTCATATTCCTTCCTTGACACATTATCCAACTCAAAATAGTTAATATTCGAATGCCACTTTCGTTTCTTAGTTGCTACTTTAGAAACAATCGATTCTAAAAGAATAGTATCCAAATAATCTTTCGATTCTGGTAGTCCAGTTTGTAGCATCTTCAACATGTAATATAACTTATCAAACCTCGTCCTGAAAAAAGTAGCTGACATTAACAAGAGATGTTTTGACATCAATGATTGCCTCCAAGCTTCTTCGGTTTGCAATGCGTTCTTATTTTGCACAGTCAAACATTCGTCGATTACAACTAGTAACCAATGGTTTTGAATTGGATGATCCCTGACTTTCGCCATTGTGCTCACTACGATAGTATTATTATTAATTTTTCCAATATCAGAATTATTTTTTTGATATTTTATGTCAAAATTCTTAGTATGTTTCGCGAATTCTTCCTCCCATGTTTTTATTAACTGGGGATTCGGCAACATAATCAATATCCCACTGTACACGGAATCGTTATTTTTAATCAATTCAACTGCAATAGCCAAACTTGTCAGAGTCTTGCCACTACCCACATCACTAGCATCCCCGCGTCCATGAAATCCTTTATTGAAATCTGCAACAATTCTATCTACAGACTCTACCTGATGCTCCCACAATGGTGTGATAATCTTTGGCATTAACGATTTTGTTTTAGTTGCCGCATCAAACATGCATATCTTCTCTAGCGTCATAACCATATGCACATAGCCAGAAGTAGATTTATTCAACGAAAAATTCAAATGTCCACTCGGTTTCAATGTATCTGGATATAAATACGTCAGCAAATTGAATACCGCCCATATTCTGCCTTCCAAAACATATGAAATCGAATTTGCAATTTTGCCGCCAAGTCTATCAACTGGTCCAATCATAATCAGATTATCTATCTGATTAAAAATCTTAATATAACTCGACTTGACCAAATCAGTATTAATCTTTTTCATATCCTTATTTGATGGCATCCAATTAAAAATCTGTTTACATTGTTTATTCCTTAATTTAAGAATCGTTTCGAACTCTATTTTTACGCCGGATAGGACATCAATAATGATATTGTATGTTGACTCTTTGATACCTCTATCAATCTTCGGGACGATCGATTCAAGAACACTCGATCCGTCAAAAAATGGGACTTTGACATCGTCAATCATGGGATATCCTTTATGAATTTTGACATGAACACTATCTTTTGCCCATCGGTAACCAAATGGCGGACTTATTTTTGACAATTTGACAGTATAACTAGGGAATGCGTTGATCAATAAAACATCATCTGATAATGTCCAAACGTTGTTTATCTTCGCTTTAGCGGGCATGTCAGAAGTACCAACAAGTACTATTTCTTTGGACATAAATCGATATTTTTTTCCGAATAATATCAAAAAGCTGCTCCGTTTGGCAGATTCGTCCGGCGAAACGTTCACAACGTTTGCTTCTCGTTCGTCCGCAAAAACAAAGTTATTAGAATGCTTTTCTGATATGTATCTTTGAATAGTCCGCAATGTATCATCTAATTTAAGAGGTTTTGTATCACGAACATTGTAACCAGACGAAACGTTCCAAATGTATGACGATATTTCTTTCGTTGTTTTTGAAATTGGAACACAAGATTGGTAGTATAAAATGATGTGTGGAGAACAATGATGATCAATGCTACTCAAGAATACATTGTCATAGATTGTTTGATCGTGATAAATTTTAGTAGGAACTTTGAATGGCAAAAAATCATCTTCTGCGCTGTATAATTTCCGTAACATACCATTGTCACCTTTCATCATAATGATATGCGATAGAGCGAGAGAAATGGCGGTGTGATAATTTGATTTAGTAATCGGCGTCTTTGTTGCAGGTTCATATGCACGCCAATTGAAAAGATCCTTTGGGGTATCGTTAAATTGCGCTAGAACTGCCGTTAGTTTGATCAGCTTCATTACTGGTGGTGTGAATTTGAATTCTAAACATTTGTTACAGATCAGCGTGAGACAGATCAAATCTAACAAACTTAGTTCATCAACTGCAACATATGGACGACAATCTTCTAAAATTGTAATTAATAAACGCCAAGCTAATTGTTTTGATGCACTAACTCGCATAAATCCGTGTTCGGGCAAGTTATAGTTCGGACATTCATTCAGTCGATCAACTGTTTCATCTAAAATTTTGCGTGCGAATCTACCTCGACGAATACATTTCTGCAAACGTGACACAAGAACACTCACATCTCTGCCTCCTTGCACGTTTGATTTGTCTTCTAAAATATCATTCAGCACAAAGCCAATGAATAAATCACCGTACACAACATATGTATACCCTTCTTTGTATCCTTTCGCCATTGTAGTTTGTATCTTACCATCTTTCAATAGTACGTACAAAGTTAATTCATTTTTGACACCAGCCAATTCTGACGCAGCAACATGAGTCTCTATTTTTTGTTTTCGCATTGAATAAATAATCGCATACGTAACAGGTGGTTTACCAATTCGCCATTCTAACTGATCCATAGCCGCATGCATCTCAGTACCATTTGCAAATTCTCTGCCCAACCAATCAACGGGCACCACAGAATCACCAGTATTTTTGTTCTGACCGACATCAGTCACTCTAATCCGCCCTAACAAAGGCATTGACCTTTCTGTTCTTATCCATTCGTCTAACGTTGGATATTTTTTTTTCGCAATTTTCAATGTCCCGTCATAACCATTTAATGCAATCTCGCACCATTTATCCAACACATAATATATCTGATCCACATCTGTCAAATCTAATATATTCATAATCGTAATGTAGTCTTCTTTTTTCATCAAATGCAAGATTCTAATCACAAACTTGTCAGTTAATAATCTTTTTACATTTTCTAAGAATTCTATCCCGATACCATAATATTCACCGTTTCTCTCTAATTTTGCTCGCTCACCTTTCTTAGCTCCGAGATTGGCAATATTATTGGCAGATTTACCGTCTATGACTATTTCTTGATAATGACTCTTTGTAGAAATTTCGATCAATTTAATTACTTTTTCGATATCTACCATTTTGCTGATGTTTTTATTAAAACGATGATTTTATTATGTTAATAAAATTATCATTTTTTTTATTCAGATTATATATTATTTTTGTCAGTTGTAACGCCAATAATATCATTAATTTGGTCCCGCACAGCATTTACCCCGCATTCATAGATTAACTTCTTTTTATCCATAGGTATGTTGAACTCCATGGAAGTCACGTTTTCGGTAATTTCAATAATGATACTTCTGTTCAAATGTGCAGGTGTTATTTGTGATATGTAAGCAGATCTACTCATTGTAGATGCTAATGATTTGATATATTCTGAATTTGTATCAATATTTGTTCGAATTTTGAGTGTGCCATCTTTATTTTCGTTATGGGCAGCGAATGTAATTCCGATTGTCTCTTCCATATTGTCAAAAATGGTGATCGGATAATTCAAGAACTCTCCGCCGTCACCCCAATAATCGTCATCGTACAACACAGGCATCATGATTATTGGATAACTGATACTCATACGAATTGCTTTTGATATAATCATCATTGGCGTGTTAGTCTTGTTAAAAAAATATGGTTTCTGTTGGTTAATATTTGTAGCAACGATCGTCAAATTCATATCAACTTGCGAAAATGTGCAATTTTTGATATTTGTTTTTTGAGTCACCAATTCTTCTATTTTGTCTTCTAGTTTTTTAGCCGCATACATGCCATACTTGGTATATAAATTAATATATGGAATGTATGAGTCTTGAATAAGTGTGGCAAAATCAAGCGAAAAAATGATGTCATACATTTCTGCATTTGTGTAACCAATTGCATACAAAGTACTAATGATTGAACCAACAGAGGTTCCACAGATAGATTCGATTTGCAAATAATCTGCATATTTTTCCAATTCTGTCAATGCGCCTACTTCCGCATAACCAAATATTCCTCCACCACCCAGCGCTAAATTTTTTATTTTCGTTTCTGTCATTCGTATCCTTTCTTAAGTATTGTTGATAAAATAATATTTAGATTAAGATACAAACCAAATTAGCGTTGTATTGATAAAAGTATAATTAGCAATTTAGAATATGAATAAATGGAAGTTTTTGACATAATCAATATTCAACCAAATGAATCAATAAAAGTAATAAGCGATGGTTTGAAAAGGATAGAACTTGTACGAAACATCACACATGTTCTTCATGCACGTTATAATATGGGGGTCATTATTGTTTCCTCATCTTTTACTAAAAATAAACGCATGAAATATGAGACAATCTTCGGAACGATAGAATCATTTTTTAGAGCAATCGATAAAAAAGTAATAAATTTTGACCAAAGTACTATTTTGGTATTGGACAATTGCAGTGATGGGACAAAATATCGCGGCATATTGGCTAAAATATCCAAAGATAATAAATTTTGCAACGTCATATTCATCGCATCAGGTATCTATTCATCATTTTGGAACGTTAACACTGACGTTACATTTTATTTGGATGGCGTCACAGCAAAAACTGTTTATGACCACTATATTGATAAAAAAACGATGCCGTTAAATATTTTTAAGGATATTTGCGACAGTTGTATTTTTGACAACAACGTTTTGATGATTGATCAAAAAAACAATGATATTGTCATGAAAAAATGTACTTACGAAGATAACAATACATATATTGATTATTATAATAATAATTTTTCGTATAACAAAAATGTACTTGCACTGTACCATATATATAATAATTTTAGTATGTATTATGATGTCAACAGCGACTTGTATAATGGATTATGGAATAATGTAAATTTTATTGTCAAATGTAGTTACGTCATTTTTACTTTTAATATTTTGCGTCAAAATCCGTATGGTTGCTGTTTGTATTTGCCTCGAGAACTGCATACTATTATTTTGCATTTTATGATACAAACTTACCAAAAAAATGATGTTAATAAAAAAAATATGATCCAACGAATAAAGAATTATCGACGTTTGACAGATAGAGATGATTAAGCATGTATCACCGAATAAAAAAAATATTGATCATAATAATATCTATGCCATCGACAATAGCATAAAAACAATAAATGTCCTCCGAACGATCATTAATCCCGTTAAACATCGAATCATACGATCTAACGAGCCCTGAATGTATCAACGCAATAGAAAAAGCTAAAACTATTACGACGATAACTGAAAAAACCCAAGATGGATTTATATTGATGAAAAATATGGTTAATTTATTGGGTAGTAAAATGCATATGACTGTTGTTTTGGTGTCACTTTTTGGATATTATGGTTATCCTCGACTATATATTAATGACTTGGAAATAGTAAATTCGTACGAGTTATTGTACGAGAAATTTGGAAATATGAATAATGTTGCGGTGATTTGTTATAATACTTTATCAGACGAAGATATGCGTAAGCTATGTACTACATTCAGTAAAGTTTTACGCTATTATACTACAACGCACGAACATATAATTGATTTTAAACATGGCGTTATTTTTTATTATTTTCCTGATAGACAAATTCCTAAACGTTATCCTAAATTTACCAAAACTCAAATCACATATGATGCATGTACAGATAATTGTGATATGTTGATGATCACTAATAATTCTATTAAAGTATGCAAAATAGAACATCCAAATATATATCTTGAATGTTACTATCGATATAATCGCAATGAAATATTACAGACAATCAAAAACATATCTAACGGCGAATGTGTTTTTTATAGCAAGTTCGGTAATTTATATTATCTTTTATGGAAAAAATACTACTTTATAACTGACTGTATCGATATTTGGTTAATGATTACTCACTTTGTCAAATATTCTAAAGATATTTTGGGCATTATTATGCATTTTATGGTGTCAACTTTCGCAAACAATGAAACTAATAATCCACATCTCTGGGAACCGTTCACACCTCATATAGACACTTTTAGGTATTCGGTCTAATTCATTTGTTCTAATAATTATTGTAACAAATGTTTACTATTATCAATTGAATAAATTAAGGTCTGAATATTTTTTTATAAAACCTTCTAATTCATGGCAAGCTACATACATTTGTTTGTATGCGTTTTTGTAAAAAAAGTTTTGCCAGGATGTTATCATAGTTGTTTATTAATCTCGCATATTATAAATCGCACATATGATTTATAAGTCTATTAACAGTTGAACATCTTACGATATCACTTTAGTCCATTTTATTCTTTCTTAATAGAATATTTATCTTGCAATAAAAAATTGAATTTTTTATTGTATGATCTTACAATTAATAAGTTGTCCTATTGTTTCTGGTAATTCTGTTATTTGATTGTAATCCAACCATAATTTTTGCAAATTACTAAGTTGCCCTATTTCCGGTAATTTTGTAATTTGATTATTAGACAACGATAAGTGTCGCAAATTCCTAAGTTGTCCTATTGTTTTCGGTAATTTTGTAATTTGATTATCGCACAACGATAAGTGTCGCAAATTACAAAGTTGTCCTATTGTTTTCGGTAATTTTGTAATTTGATTATTAGACAAGTATAATTCTTGCAAATTAACAAGTTGTCCTATTGTTTCCGGTAATTTTATAATTTGATTACTATACAAGTATAATCCTTGCAAATTAACAAGTTGTCCTATTGTTTCTGGTAATTTTGTAATTTTATTATAAGACAACGATAATTTTTGCAAATTAACAAGTTGTCCTATTGTTTCCGGTAATTCTGTAATTTGATTATGAGACAACCATAACCCTTGCAAATTACTAAGTTGTCCTATTGTTTCTGGTAATTCTGTAATTTGATTATAATGCAACCCTAATATTTGCAAATTACTAAATTGTCCTATCATTTTTGGCAACTTAATAATATTTTTCGATTCAATATCTAACACGTTCGTAGAAAAAAAACTGAATAAATTAAGGTCTGAATGTTTTTTTATAAAACCTTCTAATTCATAACAAGCTACATATATTTGTTTGTATGAGCTTTTATAATAAATGTTCGCTAGGATGTTCTCATAGTCATTTATCAATCTCGCATATTGTAAATCACATATATGATTTATAAGTCTATTAACAGTTGAACATCTCACGATATCGTTTAATGATAATTCATTAAATATTTGGTATAATATATCACTTTGGTCCATTTTGTTCTTTCTTGATAGAATATTTGTCTTACAATAAAAAATTCAATTTTTTATTGTATGATCTTACAATTAATAAGTTGTCCTATTGTTTCTGGTAATTCTGTAATTTGATTATTATGTAACCATAATAGTTGTAAATTAACAAGTTGTCCTATTGTTTTCGGTAATTTTGCAATTTTATTATTATTCAACAATAATTGTTGCAAATTAACAAGTTGTCCTATTGTTTCCGGTAATTCTGTAATCTGATTATTGGACAACAATAATTTTTGCAAATTACTAAGTTGTCCTATTGTTTCCGGTAATTTTGTAATCTTATTATTAGACAAGCTTAATTTTTGCAAATTAACAAGTTGTCCTATTGTTTCTGGTAATTTTGTAATCTTATTATGATACGAACATAATCTTTGCAAATTAACAAGCTGTCCTATTGTTTCTGGTAATTTTGTAATTTTATTATTAGACAACGATAAGTGTCGCAAATTACTAAGTTGTCCTATTGTTTCTGGTAATTCTGTTATTTGATTATTATACAAGCATAATTCTTGCAAATTAATAAGTTGTCCTATCATTTTTGGCAACTTAATAATATTTCTCGATTTAATATCTAATGCGTTCGTAGAAAAAAAATTGAATAAATCAAGGTCTGAATGTTTTTTTATAAAACCTTCTAATTCATAACAATCTACATACATTTGTTTGTATGAGTTTTTATAAAAAATGTTCGCTAGGATGTTCTCATAGTCATTTATCAATCTCGCATATTGTAAATCACATATGCGATTTATAAGTCTATTAACAGTTGAACATCTTATGATATCGTTTAATGATAATTCATTAAATATTTGGTATAATATATCACTTTGGTCCATTTTGTTCTTTCTTGACAGAATATTTGTCTTATGATAAAAAATTCAATTTTTTATTGTATGATCTTACAATTAATAAGTTGTCCTATTGTTTCTGGTAATTCTGTAATTTGATTATTAGACAATGATAATTCTTTCAAATTAATAAGTTGTCCTATTGTTTCTGGTAATTCTGTAATTTGATTATCGTACAGCCATAATTTTTGCAAATTACTAAGTTGTCCTATTGTTCCAGGTAATTTTGTAATTTGGTTACCAGACAACCATAATTCTTGCAAATTAACAAGTTGTCCTATCGTTTCCGGTAATTCTGTAATTTGATTATGAGACAACCATAACCCTTGCAAATTACTAAGTTGTCCTATTGTTTCTGGTAATTTTGTAATTTTATTATAAGACAACGATAATTTTTGCAAATTACTAAGTTGTCCTATTGTTTCCGGTAACTTTGTAATCTGATTATCACACAAGTATAATTCTTGCAAATTAACAAGTTGTCCTATTGTTTCTGGTAATTTTGCAATTTGATTATTATACAACCATAATTTTTGTAAATTACTAAGTTGTCCGAATTTTTCTGGTAATTCTGTTATTTTATTGTTATCCAACGATAATATTTGCAAATTACGAAGTTGTCCTATTGTTTCCGGTAATTTTGTAATTTTATTATTATCCAACCATAATTTTTGCAAATTACTAAGTTGTCCTATTATTCCCGGTAATTCTGTAATTTGATTATCACGCAACCATAATTCTTGCAAATTACTAAGTCGTCCTATCATTTTTGGCAACTTAACAATATTTCTCGATTGAATATTTAATGCGTTTGTAGAAAAAAAATTGAACAAATCAAGGTCTGAATATTTTTTTATAAAAACTTCTAATTCATAACAATCGACATACATTTGTTTGTATGAGCTTTTATAATAAATGTTCGCTAGGATGTTCTCATAGTCATTTATCAATCTCGCATATTGTAAATCACATATATGATTTATAAGTCTATTAACAGTTGAACATCTCACGATATCGTTTAATGATAATTCATTAAATATTTGGTATAATATATCACTTTGGTCCATTTTGTTCTTTCTTGATAGAATATTTGTCTTACGATAAAAAATTCAATTTTTTATTGTATGATCTCACAATTAACAAGTTGTCCTATTGTTTCCGGTAATTCTGTAATTTGATTATTAGACAACGATAAGTGTCGCAAATTACTAAGTTGTCCTATCATTTTTGGCAACTTAATAATATTTCTCGATTTAATATCCAATGCGTTCGTAGAAAAAAAATTGATTATCAAACGGTGTAACCTGTTTGTCGAAATGAACAGATTATTACAACATGAATCTTAACATAACTTCTCGAAGCATATTTGATCCAAAATGGATAAATGTTATTGATACGACTAAAAAAATTGGAATAATTTCACAGGATGATTCTGTTCTTGTCAATATATATCATATATTGGTTAATATATTACGCAAAAATGTTATTAGGTTGCAACATGACAATTGGATTTACCCCCTTGGTTTTTTACCAAGCGTATGTAAAACATATAACAATTTTGACGATTTACTCAAAAAATGCGAAAACATTGATTGTAAAAATACAACGCTGATTGTCGATCAACATGTTTTATCGCTGCTTACAAAATATTCTGAATTGGAATCACAATTCGGAAATGTAATATATTCATATCGTCACCAAGTCCATTTTGACTCTGAAATTTATTTCATTGATCGTTGCACTACTAGAAGAGAACAATTTTGCAAAATATGTGTTATTTATGAATTAACAAATGTACATAAATCACTTGACGACATTGCCAATTACATGGGAGTTGATGAATTAATGATAATCAAAAAAAAATCATTAGAGGTTTGTAACATGGAGCTTCTAGATACATATCCTAATTACAATCATAAACAATATTCACCGCATGCAATATCCAAAATAATCCAAATCATTCGGAATGGCCAGAGTGCCTTCCATGAACCCGGTGGAAATTTTAACAAATTACTCCAAAGCAAACAAAATTTTTTAATTGATTGTATATACGTTCATTGGTCAATGATCCATTTTATTACGAAACTAAACCTAATGATATTTTCAAAGGACATGTTGGCCATAATTTTCGAATTTATGTTTTTGCTATTTGAAGAAAAGAAACAGTCTTATCTACAATAAAAATTGATTATTGTATTCATTCATCAATTCTTATGATAAAAAACATCACAAATGTCCCTGATACCGTTAAATATAGAAACGTTTGATATATCTGATCCAGTCGGCGTCCAAGAAATTCGAAATGCTAAAAGTATTTGGCTTGTATCATATAATTTAGAACCGCTGAAACGTAACATATGCAACATTTTGACCAATCAATTACAGATGACTTTAGTTGAAATAAGAGACATGCCAACATTTAACCTTGAACTCCAATTTAATTGGACAGTGAAAAAAAATGATGCGATTATAATAGATACATATTTTTTATTATGTTGCAATAATGTCGGTTTGGGCGTTGAAAAAATCATGTCTGATTTAGAATCAGTATTTGAAAAAGTTATATGCGAATGTGATATGTATTTCGCTCCATATTTGTATGAATCGCGAAAGGTTTTGCCACATAAAATCCCTGATATCATTTTTCTAGATCGCAATGATGCGTTTGGAGTTGCAAGGAAATTAATTTATGAACAATATTTTTCAAAAGAAAAACAGATATTAATGAATAATATACGTACCCGACCTAATGAAATGGTATTAATCAAATCACATGAATTTAAAATATGCAAGATAGAACTTGTTGATGATCATTTTTACAAATGCCATTTGCAAGATCAAATATTGAAAAAAATAAAACACATTGCTGACGGCAAAAGTATATATCATGAAAAAGATAGTGCAGTATATAAATTATTATGGACGAAATATTACTTTCTGGCGCAATGCAATAATATTAATTTACAAATTTCGTATTTTATACAGCAATTAGGTTTATCAACTTATTCGAAGGATGTGATGATAATTATTTTGAGTTTTATTTCTCTATTGAAAAGGCGCGAAGTTGAAAGGTTAAGAACAGGTATAACAATCGTTAATCAATAAAAAAATTGATTAACGCATTCTCTCTTATTCTCTGACTTAACAATTATGCAAATGTCCCGCGCGTTGATATCATTGAATATAGAAACATTTGATATATTTGATCAAGCATGTATTCAAGAGCTAAAAACTGCTAAAATAATCAGAATTATGTCACAAAACAGTAACTTGTTAGAACGAAATTTGTACGGGTTATTCAAACATTCTTTACGTTTACGTATGATCTATCTCTCAGATTACAGAGACGCAAACCAACTGAAATGCGTATTTCGAAATTCATACACAGAAAATATCATATTAATTATCGACATATGTTTGTCACGCGTCCATGAATCAGAATTAGATAACTTAGAACTTCAATTTGCAAAAATTATATACGTATGTGATCTTAATTATTTAAACCAATTATCTATTTTTTTAGGTCAAACAGATTTGATTTTTTTAGGTCACTGTGATTGTATGACACAACATGAACGGAATATGATTTATGATTACTGTCTCATACAAATTAATAAAAACAGGGAAGTGACGCAACCGGATCGAAAAAGATTATCATCGGTTCATAATATATGTACGGGGACAAATGATATATTGATGATCAAAACAGACGCATTCAAAATATGTAAATTAGATGAAGAGAAAATGATAACGTACGGTTATCGCCCGCTTTTGCCAGATGATATATTAGTATGTATAAAATATATTGCTGACGGTAAAAGTATTTTTCATGATAAACACGGACATACTTATAAATTGTTTTGGAGGAGGTATTATTTTTTGACGAAATGGAAAGATATTTATCCAAATCTTGTCAGTTTGATTCAAAATCTTAATACTACTACTTATTCCAAAGATGTATTGGTTATTATTTTTAGATTCATGTCGGAATTAATCGAAAAAGAACGCATATGATTTTTTTGTATCTATTTGATATACACCAAAAAATTGAAAATATTTATATCAGGGATATCCTTAATTTGACAATTAATAAATCGATTATTTGTCAAATTTCAATGGATTGCGCACAAGAAACAAAATTTCCACTTGTATTTGTTAAAACAATGAATTTTGTTGCCAATTTTATGAAATGGTTACGAGAAATGAATCCTCTTGTGTTTTTTTGCACCGGAAAACATATTGTGGAAGTGATTGAACATTTAGCGATACCATCAAAAGCATTGGTTGCGAATCAACTATACCAACAATACCAATCTTTGAAACATGAAACACTTTTTAAAATTTTAAAGTTTGAAGCTCAAAAGAAACTTGATTCCATCACTACAACAATGTTAAATGAGATGGTCGATTTCAACTTTAGTGACGACCTAACTCCGGATTGTTGGAAAGATGAAATCATCAGTTTGTTTAAAGAAGATATCAACGAAAAAAATGTCGAACTACTTCGGAAAATGTTTGACATTAATATCTATAATGGGAGAATGTTATACAACATGTTGTGCAATTCTAAAAAAGATAACGTTGATCATAATAATGGTCACGAAAAGCCTGACGAAACGATCCACAAAATTTTTGCGAGGTTTGAATCAAACGACATGTTCCAGGAGCTGCAAAAAAAACAAGTTAATTTTATAGAGATTTTTCGAATGATAAACAAAAAATTACCTAAAATTGATGAAGTGATCATAGCCGAATTAGACAAACATTTCAAATGTCAGGATCTGAATTCTAGCGAAAAAATCAAATTACCTGCCTATCTTGTTCATAACAAAATCGAAGTTGAACGAAAATTCAGCATCGTTTCAAACAGTTTATTTACTGATCGTTTTTTGATGATGTTCCAGAAGAACGGTTTCGTGTTTGAAGATTTGCTGGATTTAACCGAACGAAATGCGCATCGAGTGTTTCGTGCAGATATTGCAAAAGAATTATCTGTGATTACCTTACTAAACAAAAAGTATCACGAATTATTTCGTACAATAATGGGAGTTTTGCGCGAATATTATAATTTGTCGAGATCGAACGGCGTAGCAAAACATCATGTCACGTGCGACAGAGGCCACTTCATATCAAACGATATTGTTGCCCAACGACTATTACAATATCAACTAAATTCAGATAAATATTATGAGTGCTCAAGTAATGATGTGAATTTATCAAATTTCTTATTTATGTTCGAAAACGATGAGACAACTTGTGGTAAGGAAGAAATAAAATTTGAAGGATGTCCAGAATGTGCAGGCAAAACAATTTGTCCTGGAAAAGTTGCCGACGGAAAATTTCTCAAACAAGATACTTACTTTTCTTGTGCTGAATGCACAACAATCACTTATCTTATGTTTGACTACCGCGGCAGATATGCAAAATGCAAGCGTTGCATATTCTAATCAAAAATTCAAACATTTTTGCATTTTTGATTATCCTAACACTTTGGATTACAAGTTTGATTACTTACTAACTGAATTATAAATCTATCAATCTCCATCACATTGCACACACTCATATCCCGACATTCCAAATTATCGAAGACATTCATTAATTCTGCATAAACATCAAAATATTTGATAGCAATGTTATCACAAATATCAATTATCATTGTAAATAAATTATAACATTTTTTGTTGATATTGCATGACAAATATTTGCCCAATGACTTACAATATGACATCATATCATTCTTTGATGCACAACAAGATTCAATGATCATCACAGCAACGGCTAACTTTGCTATTAATATTTTCATCATAAACGTCTTAAAAAGTTCACACGGCATTATCCTTTGCACGCAAATTAATATATTCAACATGTTTTCAGACTCTTTTGGACAAAAAAATGCATCCGATACCATTCTCAAGTTGTCATTCACTTTCAACATCTCAATAGTTCTACTTGAATACAACTCGCATACATACGTACAATTTATCATAGTCATATTCATTGTCATCATAATAGCACAGACAGCACTTGGTAAATATATTTGTTCATCTATACTGATACCATCAGTGCACGTACTAATAATTTTATTTTTTATGGTTTCAATTTTAGTTTTGATGCAACAGTTTGTTTCCGGAATAAATTTGCGCAAACATTCCAAGTTATTCAATTGTCCATAGTCTCCATCGGCAATCGTGGCCACATATTCTTGAATAAGAATATTAACATCTTCCCCACAGATTTTTTCCGTAATAGTTTCAACGATAGCTACTTTGCCAAGTAATATTTCGATATTCTCCATAAAATCAATCTTACACAAATGCATCTCATACAAAAAATTATCATAAATCATTTCTCTGTAATTATCTTGCACCAATTTTACTAAGCAATCTCTAAAACCTGCAAAACCACACTGCAATAAATATCGCTGTTTATCACAATAAATATTTTCGCATAATTCATTTTTATTAATACCATAACAATTTGCCATAATCAGACAACAGTTTTTATCGATGTTCTGTGAATATTTATATATCATACATCGTATGGAATGGGCAAACATACATGATATATGCATATCTTGACAATGAAAATTTGGATTAATATCTTGTTTGGTGATAAGCGTGAGAAGACATTTTTTATGGCACGCAACGATGTCATTTATGAAACAGAACAATGGTGTTTCAAGCTTGTGCGGTGTTAGATAGATGATGATATTTGCTGTGGCTATCAGATCAGCGTGTTCTTCATAGTTATCGCCGATATGACAAAAAGATAAAAATACATTTTTATTGATGTAGTGAGATTTGGTTCTGGAATCGGTTATTCCGAGACATTTATTGATACATCTGTACGTTATTTTATTTTTATGAATAGAGTTGAGATATTGACATCTGTCTGTTAAGCATCTTGTAACTTTGGGAAATAGTTTTGGATCGGTTTCGAAGTATGTTTCTGCGATGAAATTATTACTGTTGATAGATAGAGCAGGATATAACATTCGTTTGAAATATGCTCGGCCGGAGTTTTTTTCACCGACAATAACCACTTTAATTGTCAATTGTAGATCCATTAATATATTGCTATAAAGTTAATAAATAAATTTATAGCATTATTCTTTTGTGTATTTGTCATTTATGTATGCTTGAACTAAACATGAAAGAGTTATCATCATTATGAGGGCGTTGATGTTGCGTCGTAGAAAAATAAATGGGGAAAGTAATGTTTGTTTGGATGGACAAATTTCTTTTTTGGAGAAGAAAGATCTGTATTCTTTATCATCCTCTGTCCACGTAATATCAATTTCGCACGTTACAGCTTTTTGCACAATTTTTAAGTCCATCGCATTCATTTTATCTTGGCATAACTCGCTATTAATATATGAATCTATTTTATTTTTGGCATCATACATAATGATATTTTCGCTAGTAATATTCTTCATATCCGTTTCATCAAATAACTCCAAGTTACTTATCGATTTTTGGTATCCATTCATGTAAAAATATTTGATAAGTTTGTTAATTTTGAGTATAAATTGTCCTTTCATATGATGACCGCGTTCGAAAATCCACATTGCGATTAAAGACAACTGTTCTTGAACGTCGGACGATATTGATGCGGATGTTTCGTCAACTACGATAGCATTATTTTTTACATCGAATTTCCAGAAAAAAGAGTGGGAATTATCAGATGTGTACATTTTCTTAAGCTGAGTGATGTGATGTAATAATTTTTTAGTGTCAATGTCATTCATATTTGGGATGATAACAAATTTTGCATCTCGTTGATAGTATACGTTATTCGTCATGTTTATATAATCATAACATTATATCTTTTATGTTTTTATAACCATAAAAACATAAAAATTTAGACTCCGGCACATTTTTCGTAAGATGTACAACTGTCACTATCTATATTATCCATATTGACATCTGTAAAATTTGATTTCTTAATTGTGCATTTTATTAACCTTACATCATCAAATTTTGCGCCTCTAAAATCAACGTGTCTTATGTGACAAGATGTCAAATCTACGAGTCTAAAATCGACCTCTTGCATAATAGTTCGTTCGATACGCGCACCATTAAATTTGCAGCCTCTAAAATTAGATCCTGTGAAATCACAATTATAAATTGATATGTTTTGCATATTGATACCTCTCAAATCTACGTTATGAAGAATAACATTCGTCAATGCACCACCACTTCTTAAAATAGAATAGAGATTTGTCTCTTTGATCATTTTGGGTATATTTACAATTTTGCCATTCATTTCGATTATTTGGTATGATTCGCAAAAAGCATAATAGTCTTCTGTTGCGCGGATGATATCTGATGGGATTTCAAAATCAACATTTTGTTGTAAAAACTTGTAAATGATTGTCTTTTCTATCATAGGTGGACATGGATTCATCTTGACAGTATATGGATTCGCCACAACAAGAACTCTATCCCAAAACCAATCATCTTTAAAATTTGTAACAGGTGATTCATTACATAATATAACTGGCGTTCCAAATGTGTTACTTTCATATATTCTAAGCAAATATTCATCTATTTCATCATCGTCTAATTCAAAATTATCTATCAAATACACTTTAACATTTTTATCAATTTCATCATCATTTGATGTTATCAATTGTACATAATCTCCTAAAACCGTTTGTAACATACTTATCAATACATTTTTTTGATCCTTGCACAAATCTTTAAAAATCAAAATGTTATCGTTGGAACTACAACATACTTGAGCCAATATTTTGATTTGCTCTTTACCAAAATAATCTTTATCTTGACATTGACTTAATTCGTAATTGTATCCAATACTTTTGCTAATGTAATCATTTGGATGACCATTTCTGAATCCTTTTATTAAATCATACACACCATTTTCGAACGCTACCAAATTTTTATCATTATCTAACGAATCTATGAACTTGGGATCATATTTATATTCTGTTATTTTTTTGGAAGGAACTATTTTGTGCCAACGATGATCGGAGAATTTATACCAGATCTTATTTTTTTTCGAAACACAAACGTAAGACATGTTTATTTAGTTTGTGAAAGACTAGTACTATTGGCAATATATTTTTCAATTTTTTTGGCGATAAAAATTGAAAAACAAACAAACTGGCACACTCATCTTTTTCTCTCTCTAAAACAAACATGGCAGAATCAGCGATCGAAATCTGTGAAAAATATCATCTGAGTAATTTTGGTAAGCGAATGTCAGGATGCTCGCTATGTGACGGGCCGCATAATTTAATCAATTGTGCATATAGAGCTCCCAATGACGAAAATCTGTGCAGTTGCGGTGAAAACAAATTTATCAATGCAGACAAGCATATTGATTGCGAAAAAAAAGTAAAACCATTATAATATATGTTGTATTACTAATATAGCATATATGCAATCATATCCAAGTGTCGATGATGATGATTTTTATCCTTTTGTTAATAAAAAATTCAAAAAACTTGCGATTCCAAAAGAAAAGAAAACTATGAAGGAATTCTGCTTTCCAAAAAATTATGAGTTGCAGATTCCGCAGAAATTTTTAGCTGAGTTTATTAATCCGAAGACACAGTATACAGGTATATTGGTGTACCATAAAATTGGTAGTGGTAAGAGTTGCACCGCTATTCACTTAGCAGAAGGATTTAAAAAACATAAAAACATAATGGTTGTCCTACCCGCAGCCCTAAAAGGAAACTTTCGCAATGAACTAAGAACCCCGTGCGCTGGAAACAATTATTTAACAATGGAAGAAAGAGCAATTCTAAAAAAACATCTCCCCACAGATCCTGAATATAAAAAAATCATCAAAAAATCAGATGAACGAATTGACAAATACTACACTATCTACTCTTACAACAAATTTATAGATCTGGTTAAGCAAAATAAAATTAAATTAAAGAACACCTTGTTGATTATAGACGAAATTCATAATATGATTAGTGAAACAGGAGCCTATTATGAATTGATTTACGATTTAGTGATGTCAGCTCCAAAAGATTTAAGATTAGTAATAATGTCAGCGACGCCGATTTTTGACAAACCGATAGAAATTGCATTAACGATGAATTTGTTGAACAGAAAAAATCAAATGCCAACAGGATCAGAATTTTATGATACTTTTTTGGAACCAATATATACAACTAAGGAAATCACATATGAAGTTAAAAACTTGGATCTCTTCAAATCCTACATCAAAGGATATGTTTCATATTATAAAGGTGCTCCATCATATGTTTTTCCGAAAACTGAGTTGCATTTGGTAAAGTGTCGTATGAGTGATTTGCAGTACAAGGTTTATAAGAAGATAATTAGATCAGAAGCGGCAGATCAAGAAGAAATATCAGAAATATCAGATGTATCAAATAGTTTTTTTATCGGAACAAGAATGCTCAGCAACTTTGTATATCCAAACAAGCGAATGAACAAAGAAGGATGGGATAGTCTAGATGACGACGATTTCAGCAGTACCAATATCAAAGAATATTCACCGAAATTTGCAAAGATATTGCGAAGAATTAAGCGTTGTGAAGGAACTGTGTTTATTTATTCTAATTTTAAGGGCTACGGTGGGATAAAACCATTTGTTAGATTGTTAGAACAACATCATTTTAAAAATTATGCAGATAATGGAGTCGGTAAGAAACGATTTGCAGTTTGGTCGGGTGATCAAAAGCCAGAATATAAGGAAGATATCAAAGCGATCTTCAATAAAAAAGAAAATGAGGATGGTAGTATGATTAAAGTTATCATTGGTTCGTCGTCTATTAAAGAAGGGGTATCATTTTTGAGAGTGCGAGAGGTTCATATTATTGAAATGTATTGGAATTGGTCGAGGATGGATCAAATTATGGGGAGGGCAATTAGATTTTGTTCGCATAAAGACGTCCCAGCTGACCAGAGACTTGTCAAGGTATATATGTATCTAGCAACACATCCAGAGCTGCAGATGTCGATTGATGAAAAAATTTTGCAGATTGCTATTAGGAAACAAAAGATAAATATAGCGTTTGAGCGAGCAATGAAAGAAGCTGCTGTCGATTGTACATTATTTAAGAATGGTAACGACGATGATATTGTATGTGATATATAATTCATTATAATGAATTATGTATCTATTTGTTGAGCAATAATGTTGTAAGATAGTTAGCTTTGATTTCTTTAATTTCTTTATCATGCTTGCAATAATTTCGTTTGACTCCAAAACGATCTATTATCTGTTGGCTAATTTTTTTGGTTATTTCATCTAAATTTGTTAAACCGACATGTGTGCATATTTTTTTAGTTTCATTTTCAATCGTGGGTTGATCTAGATTTGTGTAAATGTGCCATTGTATATTCATAATCATTTTTTGAATGACCTTCCTTTGAAATTCTATTGGAAAATGTGGTATCATTATCGCATCGAATAAAGATTCAAACTCTTTTGGAATTGGTCTGTCACCGTTATATAAAGAGAAATCTTTGTTGTTGAAAATATACATCATCTCATCATCATACTTTATAGTTTTGCACATATAAATGTAGCTGACGATATGATCACTCGTCATATAATCAATTGTTTTGTACATAATATCTTCACTGACACCCATATATTTCATACATTTGATGATATCTAAAAATTTGAATTGGTAGCCATCTGGGGCAACTAATTCAAATTTTTTATCGTTGATGATGTGGAATGCTAAGTTTATTCTTTCTGGCAACGCATCCCATTCTAACTCCAATATTTTGTCATGTTGCGATGTATCAAATATCGACATCTCCTTGATAATATGATCGTACAACACATATTCAATGTTATTTATTTTGAAGCGCGTTTGCTTTTCGGCGCAAAAATCGTTAACATTGCAATAATTTGGTGTAGCATATTGATTTTTAGTTTTTTCAGGTGTTTCTGTTATGTCGCGGCGGAGTAGTAATTCGGCGATTAAATCAACTAAAAATTCTGTTACTTTTTTCATGTCCGGCTGGAAGATGTTGTTATAACCTCGTTCATCAAGATATGTGTTCATATTTTCTTTGATCATATATTTATCATTTTGGCAATCAAAAAGATCACAGGAAGCATCGACAACAGCATTGACTATAAATCTTGACATTTTGATTAATTTCTTACAATCTGGTACATCGATTGAAACTATTTCTTTGATGACTTTTTCGCGAAATTTAATTGGAAAATGCGATGAAGTTATTTTATCGATAAAAATTTTAAACATCTTTACGATATCGTAGTCCTTCGCCGCTAGATACCAATCGTCATACAAATCAAAAATCAACATCATATTATCATCATAGTCCATATCCAGACACTTATCAATATAATCAATTATGGATCTTTCAAACATGTTATTGATGATTCCTTTTAGGATATTTTTTTCCAACCCCAAATATTCAACAAATCGAATAATCTCCAAATGATGTGCCAAATCATTATCCGAATTTATTAATTCATATTTTTTATCGTTGATGACATGAAGTAGCATATTGATTGTTTCAGATGAAATATTCCATTTTATTTCAACATAATCATTTTCGCAATCTGTTAATACGTTGAATATTTCCATAGTTTTGAGGATGTGATTGTACATCACGTACTCCACGCCGTTGATCTTAAAAGGGGTTTGTTTTTCGGTACAAAAGTCATTCATTTTTGATTTGGCAATAACGATTTCATGATAGATATATTTATCTTCATTTTTTTTATGGTGCAAATATTTATCAATTCAATATTGCTGGCAAGAAAATATGTCATATGGAGATTCGAATGTTTACATATTTCGAGTCTTATTGGTGCGAATCTCTTGTCATTGCTTTGGATTGACCAATATTACGTGTTCAAAGTTTTGTCAATGCAAATCTCTTGACATTATTTTGAATGGACCAATATTGGCACGTTCAAAGTCTCGTCAACGCAAATCTTCACAGATCTCTTGACATTACTTTGAATGGATCGATAATTGGCACGTTCAAAGTCGCGTCAATGCAAATCTTTACAGATCTCTTGACATTACTTTGAATGGACCAACATTGGCACGTTCAAAATCGCGTCGATACAAATGTTTGAATGGACAAATGTTTACACGTTCAAAGTCTCCTCTACGCAAATCTTTACAGATCTCTTGACATCACTTTGAATGGACAAATATTTACTCGTTCAAAGTCTCGTCAATGCAAATCTTCACAAATCTCTTGACATCACTTTGAATTAATATTTGCGCGTTCAAAGTCTCGTCAATGCAAATCTTCACAAATCTCTTGACATCACTTTGAATTAATATTTGCGCGTTCAAAGTCTCGTCAACACAAATCTTCACAGATCTCTTGATATTACTTTGAATGGACCAATATTTGCGCGTTCAAAGTCTCGTCGACGCAAATCTTCACAGATCTCTTGACATTACTTTGAATGGATTAATATTTGCGCGTTCAAAGTCTCGTCGACGCAAATCTTCACAGATCTCTTGACATTACTTTGAATGGACCAATATTTACACATTCAAAGTCTCGTCAGTGCAAATCTTTACAGATCTCTCGACATCACTTTGAATGGACCAATATTTACACATTCAAAGTCTCGTCAGTGCAAATCTTTACAGATCTCTCGACATCACTTTGAATGGACCAATATTGGCACGTTCAAAGTCTCGTCGATGCAATCTTTATAAATTTCTTGACATCGCGTTGAATGGACCAATATTTGTACATTCAAAGTAGCATCAACGCAATTCTTTGACATCACTTTGAATGGACCAATATTGGCACATTCAAAATCTTGTTGATACAAATTTCTTGACATCACTTTGAATAGACAACTATGACACATTCAAAGTCTCGTCAATGCAAATCTTTACAGATCTCTTAATATTACTTTGAACGGACCAATATTTGCACATTCAAAGTCTCGTCAATGCAATCTTTATAAATTTCTTGACATCGCGTTGAATGGACCAATATTTGTACGTTCAAAGTAGCATCAACGCAATTCTTTGACATCGCGTTGAACAGACCAATATTTGTACGTTCAAAGTAGCATCAACGCAATTCTTTGACATCGCGTTGAATGGACCAATATTTGTACGTTCAAAGTAGCATCAACGCAATTCTTTGACATCCCTTTGAATAGACCGATATTTGCACGTTCAAAGTCTTGTCAACACAAATTTCTTGGCATCACGTTGAATAGACCAATATTGGCGCGTTTAACGTCTCGTCAATGCAAATCTTTACAGATCTCTTAATATCGCTTTGGATAGACAAATATTCCCACGTTCAAAGTCTTGTCAATACAAATCTCTTAGCATCACGTTGAATGGACCAATGTTGGCGCATTCAACATCTCGTCAACACAATCTCTTGGCATCACTTTGAATGGATCAATGTTGGCGCGTTCAACGTCTCGTCAATGCAAATCTTTCAGATCTCTTGATATCCCATTGAATAGACAAATATTCGCACGTCCAAAGTCTCGTCAATGCAAAATTCTGCAAATCTCTTGACATCACTTTGAATGAATAAACATTGAAATGATCTAACGGATACCATCGTGGATGCTTATTCAAATCTTCAATCCAATCAATCGATCAACAATAGTATATTATTGATCAATTTCTAACATTATTGCGATTAATCAACGATTCAGTGATGCATGCCGATAATACTTGGCTCCTTTCGTCGGCATCGCCCTTATTAGGATGAATATATTTTTTCATTTTATCAACTATTACTTCTATATCGCAACAACAATCAAATGTTATGCATTCATCGTTAACCATATGTGTAGTTAGACCATAGTATTGATCATTTATGCGATCCGAAATATTCAATTGAACTATTCTTTTGATAACATTTTCTTGAAATTTTATTGGAAAGTGCGGCAAAATTAATTCGTCAACCAACGTAGCAAAATCTCGTGATACATATTGTGGTATCCCACTTTGTTCTAAATACCAATAATCAAAATTTTCAAAAATAAACAACATATTATCATTATATGCTATTTTTTTACACCTTCGGACAAAGTGAATAACACGATAATCTGGCATCATGGGAAATAACTTTTTTCATAATTTTCGGTGAAACTCCTAAATATTTCATGAACGCAATAATTTCTAAATAGTTTGACAGATCATCACCCGGAATTATCAATTTATAATTTTCGCTGTTGACGATATGAAGTACGATATTAACTTTTTGTGGCGATATGTTCCAATTGAGCTCAATTATTTCATTATCATCACAATCTTCCAACACGTTAAACACCACCATCTTCTTAAGAATATGATTATGCAAAAGATATTTTATGCCATTTATTTTGAATAATGTCGCATTTTGAGGATTAAAATCATTCATTGTTTGTGATAGATATGGAATTATATATGATAATGTGTTGTGATTTTCAATATTTATTGTTGTAGGATACAATATTAAATATTGCGAGATATTAACGATTCAGCAATGTGTTCGGACAAGTCATCATATACTTGCTCTACATATCTTTTTAAATCGACAACCTTTTCTAGTCCAATATGTTTTCTCATTTTACTCACAATTAAATTTGTATCGATAGCACAATCAAAAGGCTCACATATATCTTTAATTATTTCGGATGTGTTAGAATGTACATAATCATACACGTAAGATGTTATATTTATCCTGACCATTTTTTTAATGATTCTTTTTTGGAATTTTGCCGGAAAATGTGTAACGGTGAGTCGTTGAATAAAATGTTTAAGATTACCGAGCGTATCATATGTCGATATTTGTCTGTCCGTCAAATTCCAACGATGAAAATTATCAAAAATGAACATCATATTATCATCATAGACTATGTTACTACACTTACCAATAAAATCATAAACAGACCCGTTAACAATTTTTGAAACAACTCGGACCATGATGTCCTGTGAAACGCCTAAATATTTCATGAACGCAATAATTTCTAAATGATTTGATAATTCACCATTTGGATCTATCAAATCATAACATTTACCGTTAATGATATGTAACACAGTGACAACGTTTTCTGACGATATGTTCCAATTTATCTCTAACGGTTCAGAATCGTTTTTGAGTGCACGATTATGTAATACATGTTCTAACGAAGAATTAATATTGCAATCATCTAGTACATCGAATATTGATATAGTTTTGATGATATGATTATGTAACGCATATTCGATACAATTGATTTTAAACAATGTCATATTTTCAACAGCAAAATCGTTCATTTTTATAATAATCGATATCGAAAAAATATATAATATATAAGATTTTTTCAATTTTAATGCTATGCAGCAATTTTGTGACGAAAGATTAAAAATTCTGCAATGTTGTCAGCGATTATATCAGATAAAGTTTCGGTATCATCTATTAGATTACCTACTTTTAGGCCGAGGGTCGCGATGTATTGCAAAGTTAGTTTGAGTATTGTCGGATATACGTCTCCACACGCAAAATAACAACAGCACCTATTGACTGTAGGAGGGACGTCCTCGACATGCAACATTGACATGTTAATTGGTAACATCGATAGAATCATCGATTTAATCACTTTTTTTCGAAAAGTTATCGAAAAATGATCGACGTTTATCTTTTCAAAAAAAAGATTGAATGTTCCCATCAAACGCCGTTCAGCAAATTTTTCATTGTTACTGTTCAATCGCCAAAAATGATAGTTCTCAAAAAAGAATAACATATTATCATCATATGTAATCTTTTTACATTCATCAACATATTCGATAATAGATCCGTTAGTCATTTTGCCGATAAGATCCTCCATCATATCATCCGGTATTCCTAAATATTTCATAAATCCAATCATTTCCAAATGATTGGATAATTTATCATTTCTATTTATCCTATCGTAGTTTTTGTCATTAATAATATGAAACGCTACATTTATTTTTTCTGGCGCAATATCATATTCAATCTCAAGCATTTTGTCGCCATCACCGTCGTTTAGCGCTTCAAAAATTGACATTGTTTTTAGAACATGATTGAACATAACATACTCAATGCCATTAATCTTGAATGCTGTCATATTTTTTGCGCAAAAGTCATTCTCCATTGTGTATTAACTTATTATAGAACTTGGATACTGATAATGTTTTTTTCAATTTTTTATCTTATGCATAATCCACGATTATGCAAAAGATAGATTATTTTTATCATGCGAAATTAATATTTCGGTCATGCAATTTGCTGCCATATCAAAGACTCTTTCTACTGCGGTTACAACATCGCGGCCGTCGCGACTTATTAGATCTCCAGCAACAAATGTCGTAATTTGTTTTCGGTATTCGCCACAACTGAAACATTTATATGATCGCATTAAACTTCGCACAACACCCTCCAGGGACTGTTTGTTTTTGTAATCTGGAATATTTTTAAGAATCGTACTCTTGATAACTCTTTTTTGAAAATTTATTGGAAAATGCGCAGATACTATTTCGTCAATTAGGATTTTAAATTCGTCGGTCAGCGTAGCATCGCGCTGTTCTTTATAAAAGCCTGGTGTTTTGACTAGACGCCAATGCGAATGATTATCGAAAATGAATAACATAACGTCATCATACGGAATTTTTTGACATTTATTAATATATTCGATTAACATATCACCAGTTGCAAATTCGATGTATTCTTCAAGAATATTGTTTGTTACTCCAATATATCTCATAAATTCGATAATTTCAATGTGCTTTAATAGATTATCTTCCGGATCAATATTGTAATCACTCCTCATAATAATATGTAAAACTTTATTAACATTATTAGCTGATATATTCCATGTTATTTCTGGCATTATATTAGTTTCACAATCGAATAATACATTGAATATTGACATAGTTTTGAGGACGTGATTATATAACGAATATTCTATGCCATTGATCTTAATTAGAGTCATATTTTGAGCACAAAAATCGTTGGCCATTGTGAGTTATGATATGAATAATATATTTACATCATAAACTTTTTTAGATCAATTTTTTTCTTATCAGAGCACCGTTTCCTTCATAGCATTGTTGACACATAAACGCAAGATGATCTGCTATCAAATCGATGAATTGAAACTGCTTTATGTCTGTAGTGCTATTGCGCTTAAATTTTCGTTCGATCCATTGGCAATATTCTTGCATATTTTCGTATCCATCCGACAATTCTATATTGTAACCACCTCGAGTAATCGAAAATCCATCATATGAATAACTGATATTATATTTGGCAGAATATCCTAATGAATATGATATATTTTGTATAATCATGTAACATTTATTCAATTGATCCTTTTTATCGAACACCATCTCATAATACATTTTAACGAATATTTTTTTAATAACATTTAACTTATTTTTTTTCGATAATTGCGATGTTAATATTTTGTCACAAATGGAAACGAAAGTAGTACATGTATTGATATTGTACGCTTTATAATCCAAAAAAAACTGATCTGTTCGATCAAAAATAAACATTAAATTGTCGTAGTTTAACGGGTCTATTAATTGGTAGTAGTTTGATGGGTTTATCAATTCGTTGATAAATTGATCAATATCAATGTTACGTATTATTTTGCGTATAATTCGATCAAGAATACTCGAATCAAGGCCCAAATATTTCAAAAATAAAACTATCTCGTTGGATGTTGAAATTACAATATTTTCGGGCGTTGTGTAATAATTAAGACAATGCAACGCTAGAGTTACTATTTCAGGTCGAATATCCCACGTGATCTCCAAAACATTGGTAGCTATAGAACAATCTGATAAGGCGTTAAAAATATCCATTTTTGCAGCGATATGTTTATGTAACGCATATTCTGTTGAATTGTTAGATAGTTTGAAAACTACCATATTATTGATGCTAAAATCGTGTGCCATTATTAAATTTGTTTTGATACAAAATGAATTTAATAAAAAGATATTTATTCGTCAATTTTTATATCTAATGTTACTTTTGAAAAATGGTCTGCCAAGCGTCTTCGTAAAGGAATTACGTATTTTTCTTCTTTATGACATTTTTCTAACACTATTGTAATTTTTTTCCACGTGGAAACCGTACCAAGTTCATTTATGTTTCGCAGATGAATAGTCATGGTATCTATGATGCCATAATATATAAAAATATTATTATCTTCCGATTTCCTTCCAATCGAACACCCAACGCATTGTGGATGTATATTACATATTTGAGCACTGTTACAATCAAATTTTATTTCCCAACCATTCAAACGCGTAACTCTTTCAATATCATAATCAAATATAGCTGTTATCGTATTTAGTTTAAAATCTCGATCGAAATTATCGCAACTTTTCACCATCAATATAAGTACTTTAGCATCTATTCCTTTCATATTTTTTGAATTGATATCGATCCTTTTTTGATTTGACATTCGTTCGATATCTTTGCTAAACGGTGCACTACAACATCCATATAAATAATTCACAAAATCCGCATACAACAAATTATGTGTCATCGGTTCAATAATATGATCGGGTGCCCCCATATATTTTGCGAACGAAATTGTTTGCAAACATTTTGATATGTTTCCATCGAAATCTATATAATTATTTTCATCATCCAATATTGAAAAAAAGGTTTCCGCGTTTTCTGGAGTAATATCCCATGTCAACTCTATCATTTGATCCGGACAATCATCAACAACTTTGAATATATCTAACTTATCCAATATATATCTATGCAACAGATATAATTCACCATTGAGTTTAAACGTAACGGCATTTTTGGGATGAAATTTGTTCAACATCACTAATTATTCAACAATATATCTCTCTATTTGTAACTCTTCAACTCTTCAATTTTTTTAATATTCATCAATAATAAATATTAAAAAATTACATCATGGTACTCGTTAACATACAATCGTATCACTTCACTTGATTTTTTAACCTTGAACCGTAGAAGCAAATCTTTACCATGCATGCCGCCTAAAAACGCATGTGTTCGCGGATCTTGACTAAAACTGGTATAATAGATACCTTCTGGCAAAGAATGGCCTAATTTTTTTAATGGAATATAGTTGTTCATCATCGTCGCATCTAATACACAATATGGAGAGTTTGCAGAAACACAAATGATTTCCATCTCAATCAAATTTTCGCTGAATATATTAACCGTATTTTGTATGTTATTCTCTTTCGTTATTATGGTAAATACTAAATCCTTAATCATACCCATACCTTCTAATGATATAATACCGATATCATAAATGGGGTTTTTAGTATGCTGCACTTGAATATTTACCGCATGCAATCGTTCGTACATATAAAACAATGACTTTTCGGGGACATTCATCTCATGTAATCTATTTTCACAATTTGTCAACAACGATATGTTCAAAAGTGAAATATTTTTGAGCTTATTGTGTTTGAATATTTTTTTGGGAGATGCCGTTTTAACTATTAGTTGTGTCAGAATCCCATTATTGACCATTTTTTTAATAGGTAAATGACTTGATTCGAATAAAAATAAAGGCAACGTCACTCTGTGAATATCGATCAACGTATCGTTGTAAATTAATTTCAATTTCTTAGTCACTGAATTAGCAGTTCGATGATAATCTGTGGCATTTTCCGTGTACAATACAGGATATATATACAAATAATCAGGAATGGTTGACATCAAAAAAACTGTTTTGGATGTTCGCGGATCAAAAAAGTAAATTGATACGCTTTCGATCAATCTATACTCTAAAAAATCAATGTATTCAATTCCATCTGTTGGATTGATAACAGGAATGTCGACACATATGTACATATCATTTATCGCATTTTGTTTTTCGCCGTCATTTAGATTAAATATGATATTTGAATCAAACTTCATTTCACTTTCGGTCGTTATAATATTATTGGTATCGACAAATATGTTATTCATCATGTCCGGATATCTACTTTTGATATACTGTGACGTTGCAATTAGTGCTTGATCGACGTTAACATTGTATTTATGATGACACGGAACAATATCGTAGTCTATCTTTTTTTCGACAATAACATCATATTCGATACCATATTCATTCAATGTTTCCATAATAGTATTACTATGCACATACAAATTACCGCTTCTCAGTAAATTTAAGATATGCCGAAATATTTTAGGATCGGTATGTGTTAATTGCAGTTTATTACTTTTGTTCGTTCTTAATTTATCTATAAAGAAGGTGCCCTTTAATAAAGTAGATTCAAATGTTTCGAACATCTGATTATGAATTATTATTTTGACAATATTGTTGTGTTGCGAATTATCAACAAATCCAACTACTCTTTTTAGTTTAAGTCGCGGATTGGGCCGATATTTATTATCCAATAACTTGTAAAAACATAGTTCGCTAATCAGTTGCTCTGAATATTCACTAACATTTTTTTGAAATTCCGAATTATCCATCTCATTTAATTTGACAAGTTCGATAATTTTGGAAAAATAGTATGGATCTCTGTCCATAAAATATGCAACCTTCCCCGATGAATTAATTTTATGCAACTTTGAACAATTAATATTCAAATGTTCAAGCCAATCTTTTTTGATGTTAAATTTTTTTCCACCAACATTGAGAGTTATTTTTTCATCATCTATTTGTGGAGTAGCGACTTGTTGGCTGTACATTTGAGAAAGGTCATAATTATGATGTGATACATTTGGTTGATATGACAAAGAATTAATAATATTCTCAGATGGTTTCATTTGTAAAACATTGTTTTGTTGAACGGTGATTACTGGTTCGCTTTCATCCGATAACAAATCTATCTCATCATCTGATAGTTCAACTTCTATTTGTTGCGTATCACTCTGAGATTCTGAACTCAAATTACTTTCTATTTGGATGTTCATCTGTGACAATAATTGCTTAATTTTATCAACATCATTAGGTGATACTTTTATTGACATATCCATTAAATCCATTTAATTATAGTCGTCATAAATTGTTGCTTAATCGTAACTCATGTTAAAAAAATTGATAAGAAAATAAGTTATAATGTTATTTTGGAAAAGAACATTAATAAAGTAAGATGAACCTACGAACAAATGTTATCGCAATAGCGATCAATGAAATAAAGGGGTGGTTTAGTAATAACCAAACATCGGATTTCAAACTCGTGTCACTTGATAGCAACAAAATGACGATTTCATTGTCGTATAATCAAAATGATCATATCATCCAAATCGAATATCCTCGCAAATATCCAGAAGTTAAAAATGGATACGTAATATCTGAAGTGTCCGCACCAAATGTTACTAAGTTCAAATTTGTACAAGACGCACATAATCAATGTCTCAAAAAGCATGTTGGTATTCAAAAAATATTATCACATTTATTGGCGTTGTTCAATAAATACAAAATCAAAAATTCAAAGAACGGAACTTTGTTAGTTCCATCCCCACAAAAAAACACCGAAACATTGATACAAAGCAAAAAGATAAAGCACAAAAAAAATGTTTCTGAAATCGAATCAAATGATTGGCTGGATGAAGAAACTAAAATTAACGTTCTTATTAAATCTGATCCTATTCAAGAAGACATTGTATTCGAAGACGTTTTGCACGAGAAAGCTCCTGCATCATACAATATATTTAACGAATCATCTCCTGTTCAAACGAAATCAATGGATACTACGTTGATCGAAATGAATAATTTAAGTGCAGACGAAATGATCAATCTAATACCCGTACAGAAAAATGAAAAATCAATAGAGGAAACGATGATTGATCAAATAATGAAATTTTCTACTAATGGCATTGTTGATGAAAAAAATGCTAGCGAATTACATAAAAAAATTGTTGCAGATATGCATGGTGATAGAATTTTAGTTGTATTGCAACAGGATGACATTCACGAAAAAAATAGTTTCTGTGAAGAAATTATTGTCGATGTTTACGAAGAAGCTGTTAATAAACAACAAGATAATATTATTACCGAGATCATTGATAATCTACAACAAGATGACGTTCACGAAAAAAATAGTTTCTGCGAAGAAATTATTGTCGATGTTTACGAAGAAGCTGTTAATAAACAACAAGATATTATTATTGTCGATATTATTGATAATCTACAACAAGATGATGTTATTGATAATCTGCGACAAGATGATGATATTGATAATCTGCAACAAGATGATGTAATCGTTGATGATATTGATAATCTACAACAAGATGATGATATTGATAATCTACAACAAGATGATGTTGTTGATAATCCGCAACTACCCATTGAGATTATCGATAATTTGCGACGAGAATCAATGACAGAAGATTTTTATGCGTCAATCATTGTAGCTAGTGATCATCTGGAAGAATTATCAATGGCAGAGGATTTGTTGAATAAGCTTCATGGGATCCTACCAGATGATGAATTTGCCGTAGAAAATAATGTCCCTGATAATATTAGTGACGATGATGAGGAAATAGAAATGAAGATGGTATGTAGCGATGATTATTTATATGTCGATGGCAAAATAATAGACAGTCCCGTTAAAATTCTAAAAGTTCCGACACGAACTAAGCCGATTAGATGTGATATTTCCAAAAAAATTCCGTCATATTATGATAACCAAGATCATTATGGATTGAATTTGGCAAGTTATATGCCTCCGTTCTTTCCATTCAACGTGAATCAAGTTATGAATGCGTCAAGGAATAAATATATATCTAATTCAGAAATGTGTATGAATATCGTATTAAACGAACTAAAACAAATTTTTCAATTGGAATCATATCATCATTTTGCTCTCTTGCCAACCGATACTATTTTTGATTTGCAATTGTCATTCAAAGGTCACAATGTCACCGTTAATATTTATTTGGACAACATGACATATCCATTCACGCCGCCAAAAATAGTATGCGAAGAGACGGAAATTGATGCCAAATTAGCAGAGTTAGATATTTTGTCTGCAAATGTATGGCAACCAACTAACGGAATATATGATGTCATTGTCGCCGTAGGACGAATTTTAGGTCTAATTATCTAGATATTTTTACTCAATAAATGGTATTTATTGAATAAAAATTGATTTTTTTAAACATATACAGTGTCATAATTTAGAGCTACGATATAATCCATGAACTCTTTGTTTGGTAAGATTTCAACATACGATCATCCCATTGGATTTGATAAAACGATACCTATTCAATATTATTTTACGTCTCCAGAACATGTAAGTTTACATTATTATCTTGTCATTAAGAAATCCCATGTACGCAAAAGTATTCAATTTGCTGTCCGATTTGCGATTTCTCTCTTTTTTTACAAAGATTATGTCGTATTTATTATGCAGTCGGGATTGGAAATGAGAATCAAGTTATTATTAGAATACGATTATGAAAATACAATGATGAGAATCCAAGATTGTATCAACTTCATCGACACATTGGATGTCAAAGAACCATCACAGATACTCTTTTTTGGTGGCGAAGAACCCTTTAAATTTCCGCATGAACTTTCCGACGAAATATTAGATGATAAAGAACCCTTCAAATTTTCTGAAGAAACGTTAGATGACGTCATATTTCCATCATTTAGAGGTCTTGGTATTGATAAGAAACCGTTGACCAGTGTTTTGAATGACTTGCCGGCATATGGATATTTTCCACAATTTAATCATGCAGATGATGACGATGGTATATATGACGATGATGAAGAATTAAAGAGTCTTTTGAGAGCCGCAAACTATGAACAGAAGAGACCACAAAAAATAGGAGATAAAAATTTATTTGAAGATGCTCACCATCGAAGACCATCGCAACCACAAAAAGTAGGATGTAGAAATGTATTTGAAGATGCTTTTGATGATTATCCACTTACTCCAATACCACAATCTGAACGTGTAAATCCAGTAAGGAATACACCTGATATACCAACTTATCCACCGAGAAATATTCATCACGGATTCAAACAACCAGAAGAAATGACCCAGGCAAAATTCTTTTTGAGCGAAGAGAGTTTTGATTTCGAATACAATGGTTTGAAGGCAAAATATTATCAGAATGACCCTCGTCGTTATACCAATTTTAATTATGCTATTATCGAAGGCGGACATACTTTGCATACATTACATGATATGAAAACTATGAATAAACATTTCTTTTACAGTTATGTTGTGATCGACAATCAAATTATTTCTATTCCACTAAACACGATAGATCCTGTGGCGCTAAATATATATGCTGGCTGCGATGTAACATTAGGATTCGCTGAAACTTTTCAAATGTGTATTGACATGATTTTGATGCGTGATGATAAATTAAAAGAAATACATGAAACACATAACAAGAAAATTGATAACGAAATGAGTGAGATTCAAAAATTTTACGAAGAATGCAAGAATACAAAAAAGAGCAGTGAATCATACGACGATTCATTTGAAGAATTGTGTAATAATGATACTGCGATTATTGATGATGATTATGAAGGAGCAAGTTTGCCATCTTACTTTTTCGAATATAATGATCCAAACAAGCTCGTTAACTTTTATTTCGTTTCTATAACGACCGAAAAGGATATATTGTTTTTCATAGATTATTTCCCTGAAACGCTTGTATGTAGTATTGTAAGCAATGACGATAACATGATTTTTATCTCACAACAAGAAAACTACGAAAACATTTCAAATATATTGAAGAAAATTTTGGATCCGAACATCATCGTCATATCTGGAACGGCTAAAGATTACAGCAATTGTGTTGAAAAAATCTTGTTGAATAGCAATTAAATATCATTATTCAAATAATATTTATCCGCTAAAAAATTGAATAGAAAAATACATACAAGAATAGTTATAATGTCATTAGTAAATAGAATGAATAGCAAGATCTTAGACAAAAATGATATCGATATTGTTGTATACGATGAAAATCTAGATCAATTTGGAGGGGCATTCATAGTTTGGCATTACTATTGTATCAAATTTGGTAAAGAGCGTGCCAATAAAATACAATATTTGTCAAATGATGATATTATCGCCGTCGTACATAAATTATCACTAAAAAACGTGCTACTTATTGGAGATGCAGATTGCGTTTCAAAGATCTATGACGTTACCAGTGCATTCATGCAGATTAAAAACGTTGAATATTGTTGGAACCATTTTTTTCCTGATGTTAGTATGCCGCGTTTATTTGATTGTGCAGATGATAGGAATTTTATGATTATATTTTTAGAGAAAATGAGTGATTTCCAAGAATGGGGACAATATTTCGATCCTAATTTAATCGATGAATGTAGTATCCGCGGGAAAATTGCACTGATGAATAAACAAACTATGATGACTGAAACGATGAAACAAGTGACACATATTATGCAAGACATTGGGGGCATGTATATGTATATGGTATATGCTGAAGCAGAGTATTTTAAATCCGAAGTATGCACACAATTATATGTAAAGTATCCGATTTGCGATATTTGCGTTGCGTATCATTATGATGCGGATAAAAACGTGACTACTTATTGTATTAAATCGATAGATGATACAAAAATTTTGAAAAATCATGTAGGTATGATGTTAAATGGTTCGTTTTGGATGAAGTTAGATGGGAAATGCGATTTATTACCATATCGAACAATTAATGATCTAGGTTTGCTAAAAAAGATGCGCAATAGGATTAATGGAATTGTGGCGGTTAAGAAGAAGAAATATAATTACGTCCTCATGGATGTTGCTGAGATCAGGGAGGAGTGGATTGAAAATGAATTTTCAGCGTTTTTGAAGCGCAAAAATGAAGAATCATCTTTGATCGTGTTCGGAAAGCCGAGTGATGACATACAATATGACCAAGAAAATCATACGATGATTGTTCTTAGAGATTATGTTATTATGTATAATGACAAGGCTCTCACAGATGGACTAAAAAATTTGCAATTTAATTTGTGTAATAACGAATACTTATTGTGTGTAACCTCTGATAAAGAGTTCGCAGATATTTTTCTGTATTAATTTCATATCCAATTTAGAATTTGATATAAAATTTTTATTGTAGTAATTACTATTATAACATCATCTTTCTTATGCAAAAAAATATGCCGAATATAATAGGTCATAACCTTTTATTTAACATCACTGATCAACGGAAATCTAAAAACCAAGAAGAACAACTGCCCACTCAGTGTTTATTACGTGATCAACGAAATGGGCGAAAAAGCAAAGTTACTGAAAATTTTGAAACCTTTTTCCGCACAGGACACACTGAAAACGTCCTAACCGAAGAACATAAGTCTGATAATAGAAACAGAAATAAATTATATGCTGATACATTCTCAACTCCAAGTATGATGAACAAAAAATCTGACTATGTCGAAAAGAAATATGGAATCAAAACACTATTGCAAACAAAAAGTAAATTTGTTTATCCATTTAATAGTCAAGATCAATCAATTTCTGAACAAGCTATTGACAGTATTGAGAAATATAAGAAACATATCGTAGAAAGTGATCAGTGTCCAATAGAACCGTTTATTGAATCGATCAAGTCTACCGTGACCAAAAATAGCCAAACTGACGAGCCGATTATGCACGATGACGAAATCATAACAAAAAATGTTCAGACTGAAGAACCGATCATTTCTGTCGCCAAAGAATCCGATATTCCGGATGAAAAAAATGGTGATCAGATTTTGATCGATCAAGTTACAAAGGAAGATGCTGAGTTATTAAATGATATAAAAATTCGTACTGATAATATAATTAATATGGATAATCAAAGTAACAAAGCTGTTGAAAAAGAAATATCGGTTGAGCAAGAAAAAGCTGCTCAAGTGCCTAAGATAGAAAAAGTAATTGAAGAATCAAAAGGATATGTACCTAGACGCATCAGTAAATATTCTGTTTCTGACGAAAAACCAGAACGTCGACGAAGAAATCTTCTTGACCCCGTAATAGCTACAAGTGACAACGAGCCGGTTGAACAAGTTGAAAAGATAGTTCCGCAAATTCCGATGGATGAACCTATTCACAATGTCGAACCACAAGAGATAGTTGAACCAAAAAAGATACAAAACGATTTAGAGGAATCAACATTTAAAAAAGCAGATTTTGACCCTCAATCGCAACTATTGATGTCTAGACGTAATATTGAATCAATGTGTATCAAAAGTAATCAATTAGAGACTGCTAATATTGAATTTCCTAAATTATCGTTAGATGACATAAGCGTATCACTAAAAGTAGTTGGAGATCTACCAACAGCAGATACACAAACCAAGTTAATTGTTGTTAATTCGACTCATTTAGCAATAGATACTAGTATGTTTCAATCGATTAGCAGATACGGAGCTGGGCAAAGTAGAGAATTGATTTTTAATTTTTTGGAACATATGTATTCAGAATTAGTAAATAACATTAATCTTCTGTTGGCAGACATAGACGCAGAAATCCAAATCGATGATAACATTTTGATTATACGAGGGATAATATGCAAACTGGCCGTCTTTTTGCATAAATACGAAAATATGCGATCGGTTTACAAATCGGACAGCAGTATGTTCGCTAAACTTGGAAATAATCGGGATAAATTTCATAGCCTAATGACTAATTTTTTTAGAAAAGTCATTCTCAAATAAATAATCTAATCTTTTACATTATTTATTTGCAAAAAAATGAAAAAAAAACGATATTAACGTATATATTATTATCTTCTATAATAACAAATGGGAGTACTCGAATTTTTTGGCACGTTACTAAAAAATAACGTCACATCATCATCGATAAAAACAGATTTTAAGGAGAAAATGAATATTGACCATTTTTTTTTGGATTTCAATTCTATCATCTATGGTTCCAAAGCTAAAATATTATCCGAAGTTAACAATTTCATGATTTCTGTTTTGAAAACTATGTACGAAAAAAAAACAATCAATAATAATGTATTCAACGAACTCTTCAAAAAATACGAGATGCAAGAAATCCAAGCTGAAATTAAACCAGATACAGATCCTATGAAAATAGTCACAATGTTTCATGAACACTTTGATGATAAACGATTAGATAAAATGATTATCGCGGTGACAATTAATACCGTTTTTCATTTGATTAGAACATATTGTAACAACAAAACGATCAAAACATTGATGTTAGCTTTGGATGGTGTTCCGTCGAAGGGGAAGATGGTTGAGCAAAAACAACGACGATATTTAGGAGCTATCACTGAAGAATACAAAAAGAAGATCTTGGGGAAGTACAAGAATCATCTATTGGAACAAAAAAATTTCATATATTTGGTCAAGAAATATCCTATCGAGTGGGTCACTAAAATGACTCCCGGAACAGAGTTTATGAACAAATTATCTGGTTACCTACGCAGTGAAAAAATTCAAAACAAGCTGAAATTAAATAGGTCACAGATGAAAATTGTATTATCTGATATATATGAAGTGGGTGAAGGGGAAAAAAAGATAGTCAACTACATTAATAAATATCTTTACAAAACTAAAGATACAGTTGCCGTTTATAGTCCAGATGCCGATGTTATTTTGTTGTGTATGATATTATCAATCAATAACGTCTACTACCTGCGACATAACCAACAAACATCTTTGTATGATTTGATTGACGTCAAAATGTTAAAGGAAAACATCGCATATTATATTAATAATCATCCCAGTTTTAGTAAAGAAACATTTGACATTCATAGAATAAATTATGACATTGTTTGTATCAGTACTTTATTTGGTAACGATTTTGTTCCAAAGATAGAATCATTGAATGTTAAACAAGGATTTCAACATATTTTAGATACATATTTACGAATATTGTTAAAGTTCAAAGAGAAATCATATTATTTGGTAAAAGTAAATGACGATCATTTTAGTATGAGTTTTGTTTTCTTAAAAAATATGTTGAGAGCGCTCTTGCCAATCGAAGAGGATTTTATCAAACATAATAACGTATACAACAAATATATCAACGCCGGGAAAATAAAAGATGTATTCGATTATATGGAGATTACCGAAAAAAATATTGTGCCAACAGTTAACAATCTTAAAAATGAATATAGAGATCTCACTCATACAATTCAAACGCATGGAAATCTATCTTATTTTGAGAATCACGATGAACTGATGAAATCCTTAAAAAAAAGTTTAAATATTGTGATAGATGATCAGTGCGTCAATACGACATACCTATCTAATAAGGAATTCATACAACTATTGATTGATGTTTATTCTAAGACCCGTGAATTTCCTCGCATCAATATCAATCTAAATTCATACTCACACCACATGGATGATCAATATCACAAGAAAAAACTAGAACAAAATCACGTAACTGATCCATACGATAAAGAAATTTACAGATTCGATAACATGTTAGATGAGTATTACGTTAAATTTAATAATTCACCGCTTGTTTTGACACAGAATAGAATCATACCCTTTTATGCAGAATATTTTCATGTTAAATTGTTCGATGGCGAATCATTATCAAAAGATGCTAAAAAGGTAATGCATGATTATTTGGAAGGTATTTTATGGGTTTTTAATTCGTACTTTAATGATAAAACATACGTAAATACGTGGTGTTATTTGCACGAAAAATCTCCATTGCTTACTCATTTTGTAATGTATTTAGATGAAATTGATCAAAAGGTGTTCTCCGATACATTTAACGGACTTGATAAATATTACGTATCTGATTTGTCAACATATTTTACTCCTTTAGAACAACTTATGTATGTATCACCCATTGTGGATAATGTACTCAATCTGTTACCTAAAAATTACAGACAATTTATAGAATCTGATGATCTTGATCCATTTTTGAAAAAATATTTTATTAATATTAACCAGATTGTTGATAAGTTGTGGTCAGAAAAAGTGTCATCTGAAGTAGATTGCAAGGGTATGGCATATATGACGAAATGTATAGTCAAATCTATTTCTAAATTGAGCGCAAAAGATGATAAACTTTTTTTGAAAGCGATAAGAAAAGTATCGCAAACGCCTGAATCTATTAAAAGATCAAAAAATGCAGAACCAAAATATTAATGCAATAATAATTTATTACATTAATATATAAAAGATCATGGAACTAATACACGTTATCATTTTAATCATGATCATACTTTTTCTCTTTTTTATCGCTAGCAAATCATCCGCTCGCATAGAGAACATGAAATCAATATCTTATTCTATCCCAGATTATAACATGTATCAACCAATGGAATCGCCATCAGATATGAGATATGTTTATTATCCCGAAGAAAATGTCTATTTATTACCATTTGAAGAACTTGATATGACCTTTCCATATCATCGTTGGATGTATTATCATTATCCATCTTTTTATAGTTCGTATTATTCGTATGATTGGCCATTTAATTATCCTGCCGATGATAGTAGCGTTTATAATTATCCGACGATTGGAGAAGATAATAACACTCCGGATGATAGCAAATTTTATTACGGTGGTTACTATGGCGGCGATTATGGCGGTGATTTTGCAGGTTATTACGGCGATTATTCAATAAAGACAGATAAGTTATACAGAACTTTTCCATATCGCACCGAATCACCAAATAGAGTGATCATTCCGCCATTATATCAATCGCCAAAGTTTGATTCAAATACTTATCCGAATACAGAAACCGGATTTGCAGGTGGTCGTTATTCGCAGCGATTTTCTAACGCTGGCAGCAGTTTAAGGCGGGGTAGCATTCAAGGGCGAGCGCCTGGACGATTTGAAGGTTCTATTCCGGCGTTTGGAAACGATAAAAAGGAAAAAGTGGTCGAAGATTTTGATACATTGGATAAGAAGAATGCTTGTGAGATAGGTACATTGGTGTCATCCAATTTAAATCCAAAGGCTCGTGCATTGTATGATACTATTGCTGCAAGAGGAGGCAATACTAATGTTTATAAAACGTTGTCATGCACTTCTAAAAACAGAATAGAAGGATTTGAGAATGTTGATGATAATAAAGGCGTTCACGGTTATTTTATAACTACTGATAGAGAAGTTGAAATGGAACCGACATATGGTAACCTTTTTATAGAATCTAAGGGCATTGTTACGCCCTTTGAGAGTCAGATACAAGATAGTAATGTTTCGCCAACGCCTCTGCAGAATGGCGATTTGTTGCCTTTACAGAATGGAAATGGAGATTTAATGCCTTTACAGAACACAAATAGATTGAATGGAAATAAATCGAACGGAAATGGATTGAATGGAAATGGATCAAATGGAAATGGATTAAATGGAAATGGATTAAATGGAAATGGATTAAATGGAAATGGATTAAATGGAAATGGATTAAATGGAGATGGAGATTTGATACCTCTACAGAACACGAATAGATTGAATGGAAATAAATCGAACGGAAATGGAAATAAATCGAACGGAAATGGAAATAGATTGAATGGAAATGGATCAAATGGAAATGGATCAAATGAAAATAGATCGAACGGATACGGAAATGGATCAAATGGAAATGGATCAAATGGAAATGGATCAAATGGAAATGGATCAAATGGAAATGGATCAAATGGAAATGGATCAAATGGAAATGGATTATTGAAACGAATCGGTGATAGTTTGGATGAATTATTAAACGGCAATGGATTAAATAGTTTGAATCAAAATGGATTAAATAAAAACGGATTACAAAAAAATGGTCTTCAAAATGATATATTGGTTGATAATACTCCGAGAATAATAACATACGCCGAATTGCAAAATATAGCTCCAAATACGTCACAAACTTATCCAGGTTATTCATTATTTGCTAGAACTCAATTAGATTATCCTGACGATAAATTTGGTTATGTGATAAACGATGATACAGTTGCATCGATTGATAACAAATCTGCAACATCATCAAATGAGACCAATTTAATGGACAAGGCAATCGCCAGATCTGGATTAGAAGAGCCAATCGCAGTGGTCATGTAAAAAAAAATGAAAAGGTAAACGCCAGTGATACACATCAATAATATAATAGCAGCATTTATGGAAGGATTTCCGCCAACGAACAAATATGTTCCAACAATTTGTGAGGACAGCTATGAAAATTATTGGCAGTGCCATGAAGGGCAACACGTTGAATTTTTGCAAAGAGAACAAATAGATGATGAATTGCCGACTAATTTTAGAGATAAATATGAACGTGAAAAATATTCTTCGTTGCGTGTCGATGGGAAGGAAGAGTGCGATTAATAAAAATTGAATCAATAATCATATAACAAATGTTGTATGATTATTAAATATATAAATGAACGAACTTAATGAATCATATTGTCATCATCAATCTATTACAGTTTATCACAAATATAAATTAGTTAACATATTGATTCGTATTTTGAACGAATCTAATTCTAAAATGAATGTTTTACATGCTGCTGTTATGATATTAGACAAATACATGGCATGTTGCAAAAACATAGATACCGACAAGTATGTATTATTAGGACATGCGTGTTTCTCATTATCGAATCAATTATTTTTCAGCAATATCGACATTGATTATTATATTTTAAAATCGCTGAATGTTCACGCTAGGTTGATTCAGACAGAAAAAATGTTATTATCTTACGTAAACAAAATAGCGCTCAAATTACAATTTGAATTGATTTATGAAACCCCTCACACTGCATTACAAAAATTTGTAGATAAAAATAAATATGAATTACAAGATAGAGAAATTTTAATCATGAAATATGTTGTTACTTGCTTGTTATATAATGTAAATTCATTATCGTATGATTCGGACACAACATTAGATGGAATTATTTATTTTACAAAAATTTGGATGTTAGAATGTGAATCAAAAAATATTAAGTATGTGGAAGATTATCTCGTAGAAGATGATTTAAGTAATGATATTTCGAATTGTGTGAAACATATTTGCGATTTTATTTGTAAATTGAACATGTTGACATTTGTAATGAGAGTGAATAAGAATCCAAAATATGATGACATTCTCAAAATAATTCCATTCTTGCCCATAATTGAACATAAGACAAAGACACTGGTAAATGTCAAACGACAAAAAAAGAGAAAGATAAATTTATCAGATTATGCAGATAGTTGTTCTGTAAGTAAAGGGACATATGGAGAAATATTTATGATAAAATACGTGCCGTGCGAAGAGATGGTCGCAATCAAACGTCAAGATTTTGGCATAACTGCTATTATGGAGGTCGCAATTTTAAAATTCTTGGATCATGCAAATATAATTCAACTAAGAGACATATATGTTTTGAAAGATGACGAAATTAATATGATTATGCCTTTTTATAGAAATAATTTGTTGAATGTGATCGGTAAAAGAAATATGCAAGAGAAATATGTTATTAAATATACAAACCAATTACTGAAAGCGTTAGAATATTGTCATGAAATGGGAGTTATTCATCAAGATATTAAACCTGATAATATAATGGTAACGAATGATTTTAAAAAAGTAATATTAATTGATTTTGGTATTAGCAACATATATTCGTATGATAAGGTAAGGTATAATTCAGCAGTATGCACTTTGCCGTATCGTCCACCTGAGATTTTATTAGAATGCAAAACTTATAATAATAAGGTTGATATGTGGAGTTTGGGATGTGTTGTTGCAGAAATGTTATCTGGACAACAAATGTTTTATGGATCAAAACGTGACAATGAAGAACAATTAAAGGTGATATTTCGAAAATTAGGATTACCAAATGAAGAAACATGGACGGGTGTTACTAAAAATAAGAATTGGATATTCGACGATCCTAATGCTTTTTCCAAAAAAAGATATTTAGGAGTATATATTGATAATATTCAATTGAAGAAAACGGTTGATGGATTACTGACTTTGAATCCAGTTAACCGATTTTGTGCAACACATGCGCAATATGTATTAAATGAGAAGCAAGTTATTCATTATGCATCTCCATAAAATTAATTTGTGACGTATAAAATATATGTCACAAAAAAAAATATTTGTCAACGGACCTCTAAATGTTGTTAGATTGAGTGGTAAAGTTGGAAATTTGGAGAAATCTATTTATGTGTTTTTTGATATTCATCTGCATCCAGCGTCACAAACTAAATGCTCTGATATTAGAAGTGAAGATGTTGCTAAATTTGTAGTCGATTCCTTCGATTTATCGAACGAAAAAAATCCGAAATTAATTTATGACTTTTTTTTCGAAAGAGGTCCATTACGTCCTTATTTATTAAATCCTAAATACAAAGGGAAGTATTTATACCAAATGTCTGAGTTATTTATTAAATCGTTCGATATTGACACAGAAAAAAAGATAGTGCATAAATCATCAATTGTACCAAATGTTCGGTTTCATTATGTTGACATTCGGGATTACGCAATCGACATGTTTGGAATCCAAAATGCGCTGAATAGTCATCAGTTATATGCACATTATAATTTAGAAAATTTCAAACGTACGCATAATATTGTCGCCAATATCGGAAATGATATGTATGAATTAGAAAATATAATATATAGGGGCAATGAAAACCCAAAAATAGATAAAATGTTTTTTTCATCATATGTTGACATTAGACATGAACTACCAAAGGAATATTTTGATGATCAGACTAAAAAGATGATGTATAAAATCAAAAATTCGTACGAAAACAAAGACGTTAAGGAAAAAATAAACAAAATCATCAATACTGAATTAAAAGAGCGTTTTGCGAGATATTTAAGTGTCACGAATCAATGTTTAGATAAATTAGAAAAGTTGATAGATGAACATACGAAATTTAGTGGATATCAAACGGATGATATATTGTTGCAGCAAGAAGATGGAACATATGCATATGGGGTTCCTTTCATGCAAAAGGAAATAAACACATTTCAAATTGGTACAGATATTAATATATTAATAGATACGATGTGGGAAATCAGCTGTACAATCATGGATTTATATTTATTACGACGATTTTTAGATAAAAAATACGTAACAAATGCGTTATCTTATACTGGCGCATATCATTCAGACAATTATATTTTGTTTTTGGTAAAATATTTTGGTTTTAGTATCACGAATTATTCCTATTTAAAAGATGATAACATCAAAAAAGCCCACGAAATTATCAAAAAAGCACACAAACCCGAAGATTTATATATATTGTTTTGGCCACCAGTATTATTACAATGCAGCAACATGACAAATTTCCCACCCCTATTCACATAATCAGAAAAAATTGACCCATAAACATCAAATATAAGTATTCTTTACAACATATAATCATCAAAATGCAACTCAATAGTAAACAGTTAATATCTCTCGAAAAGATCAAAAAATTCGTTGGCCAAAACAACGAACAATATTTTTACTTGCTAGGATATGCAGGAACTGGAAAGACATTCATGACAAACATATTTGTCAACGAACTGATCACAAGTAATGTCATTTCGCATGTCTACATTTGTGCACCTACACATACTGCCCTCAACGTTTTAGAATGTTATTTCAAATCAAACGAACTCAATAAAAATAACAAGGAAAAAATGACGTTCATGACAATTCACAAGTTATTTGGATTTATTCCCTTGATTTCGAACAAGGATGGCAAGCAGAAATTTATATCCAAAAATCAACCTAAAATGTTAAAAAAGATCAAGAACAAATTGATAATTATTGACGAATGTTCGATGATTTCTAAGGATATTGTTGTATCGATTGATAAATATGTCAGATCCTGTCCAGAAGCCAAGATTATATTTTTGGGCGATAGTGCACAACTTCCGCCAGTTAAAGAACCGCTTAGTGTTATATTCTCGCAAATTCCAGAAAAATATGAATTTCATATCATAATGGATGAGATGATGCGAACAAAATCTGACGATATAAAAACTGTAGCGACAATTGTGCGTACGTGGAACAGACGCGATAATTTGGGGAAATTGTTAGTACCAGTTTATAAAAATGCTACCAATCCCAAGACTTTTAAGTTGTATTACAAATCAGATGATCATGTTAAATCGAGTTGGTTCAAAAGTTATATGCGCAAAATTAAGGCAGGAAAGTCACCGATTATATTAACGTGGAAGAATAGCACATCAGATATGTACAACAACATCATCAGACAGCACATTCATAAGACGCAAAAGTTGGACGAATTGAATAATTTCAAAGTTGGAGATTATGCCATGTTCACTAAATATTATTGTGCTAAATTATTGCCTACTGAAGAAAAGAAAGACGATGAGGAACCAGATGTGGCAAATACATATTTTTATACTGCGAACATGATCAAGATCAATAGTGTGGCGAATAAGAATAAACAGATTCATGATTGGGGGACTGCATTGATGGTCGAACCGCAGACAGGTATAGATTTTGCATACAACAAATTAATTAAAAAAATAAGCAAAATGAATATGACTTTCAAAATTGATGTGTTTCAGGCACAACGGTTAGAGAATTCAAGTAATTATGCAGTTAATCCGTCTGAAAAAATAACAAGTGGAAGTTATATTGTTCAAACGATATCGCGAGATGATTTAGAAGAATATCAAAACGTTCTATCAGTTGTGCGCAAACATTTTGAATTCTTTTTTACGGAACACAAATCAAACTCGCATAATGAAAGATTATGGAAAATATATCATACTAAATTGATCAAACCATATGCAGAATTAAGTTTTGGTTATAGCATCACCACTCATAAATCACAGGGGTCGACATTTGATGCGGTAATGGTTGATGGACAGGATATATGTGATAATCCAAATGGATCTGAAGCTATTAAGGCGTTATATACTGCGACGACTCGAGCATCGAATGAACTAGCTTTTTTGATCTAATTCAAACTAATATGGATAAATTATCAATATTAGATTGACATACTCCTTGTTATAATTTTTTATATGAACAACTATTATTGATGGTCCAAACCACGCACATAACAATGGTAAATTCCGACACATTAGTTGATGTCGGTTACAATACATATATTATTGACGCGAGTGCAAATAATGTTACATTGACATTGCCTCTGATTACGTGTGATGGAGTTGTTTTTCTTTTACGTAGGAGTGATTTATCTACGAACACTGTTTCTGTTGAGACAGTTGGAGGACAAGTGATCAATACTCCAGTTATTATCGGCGCGCTCGCTGTAAATTTATATCCCGGTTTAGATATGCAACTTAATTCTATTGATGGTTATTGGTATACAACATTGGTATATGGTGCTACTGGCGCAACAGGTAGTATCGGAACGACTGGCGCAATGGGAAACACAGGAGTAACGGGCGCAACCGGAAGTACCGGAGTCACAGGAAGTACTGGCGATACTGGAAGCACCGGAGTAACAGGTGCAACAGGAAGCACTGGAGTAGCAGGAAATACTGGTGTATCAGGAAGTACAGGTGCAACAGGAAGTACTGGTGATACCGGAAGTACTGGAGTAACAGGTGCAACAGGAAGCACCGGAGTAACAGGAAGTACAGGTGTAACAGGAAGTACTGGAGTAACAGGAAGCACCGGAGTTACTGGAAGTACTGGTGATACCGGAGGTACTGGAGTAACAGGTAGCACCGGAGTAACAGGTGCAACAGGAAGCACAGGAGTATCAGGTGCAACAGGAAGCACAGGAGTAACAGGAAGTACTGGAGTAACAGGAAGTACTGGAGTAACAGGAAGTACTGGAGTAACAGGTGTAACAGGTAGCACCGGAGTAACAGGAAGTACTGGTAATACAGGAAGTACTGGTGTGACAGGTGCAACAGGAAGTACCGGAGTAACAGGAAGTACTGGAGTAACAGGAAGTACTGGAGTAACAGGTGCAACTGGAAGCACCGGAGTAACTGGAAATACTGGTAATACAGGAAGTACAGGTGTAACAGGAAGTACAGGTGTAACAGGTGCAATAGGAAGTACCGGAGTAACTGGAAGTACCGGAGTAACTGGAAGCACCGGAGTAACAGGAAGTACTGGAGTAACAGGTGCAACTGGAAGCACCGGAGTAACCGGAAGTACTGGAGTAACAGGAGCAACTGGAGTAACAGGTGCAACCGGAAGTACTGGAGTAACCGGAAGTACTGGAGTAACCGGAAGTACTGGAGTAACAGGTGCAACTGGAAGCACCGGAGTAACTGGAAATACCGGTAATACTGGAAGTACTGGTGTAACAGGTGCAACAGGTGCAACTGGAAGCACCGGAGTAACCGGAAGTACTGGAATAACCGGAAGTACTGGAGTAACAGGTGCAACTGGGAGCACCGGAGTAACTGGAAATACTGGTAATACAGGAAGTACTGGTGCAACAGGTGCAACAGGAAGTACCGGAATAACAGGAAGTACTGGAGTAACCGGTGCAACCGGAAGTACTGGAGTAACCGGAAGTACTGGAGTAACCGGAAGTACTGGAGTAACCGGAAGTACTGGAGTAACCGGAAGTACTGGAGTAACCGGAAGTACTGGAGTAACCGGAAGTACTGGAGCAACCGGTGCAACTGGAAATACTGGTAATACAGGAAGTACTGGTGTAACAGGTGCAACAGGAAGCACCGGAGTAACCGGAAGTACTGGAATAACAGGAAGTACTGGAGTAACAGGTGCAACTGGAAGCACCGGAGTAACAGGAAGTACTGGAGTAACGGGTGCAACAGGAAGCACCGGAGTAACTGGAAATACTGGTAATACAGGAAGTACTGGAGTAACGGGTGCAACAGGAAGCACCGGAGTAACTGGAAATACTGGTAATACAGGAAGTACTGGAGTAACGGGTGCAACAGGAAGCACCGGAGTAACCGGAAGTACTGGAATAACCGGAAGTACTGGAGTAACAGGTGCAACTGGAAGTACTGGAGTAACCGGAAGTACTGGAGTAACCGGAAATACTGGAGTAACAGGTGCAACTGGAAATACTGGTAATACAGGAAGTACTGGTATAACAGGTGCAACTGGAAGCACCGGAGTAACTGGAAGTACTGGAATAACAGGAAGTACTGGAGTAACAGGTGCAACTGGAAGCACCGGAGTAACTGGAAATACTGGTTATACAGGAAGTACCGGAATAACCGGAAGTACTGGAGTAACAGGTGCAACTGGAAGCACCGGAGTAACTGGAAATACTGGTAATACAGGAAGTACTGGAGTAACCGGAAGTACTGGAGTAACAGGTGCAACCGGAAGTACTGGTGTAACAGGTGCAACTGGAAGCACCGGAGTAACCGGAAGTACTGGAGTAACAGGTGCAACCGGAAGTACTGGTGTAACAGGTGCAACTGGAAGCACCGGAGTAACCGGAAGTACTGGAATAACCGGAAGTACTGGAATAACCGGAAGTACTGGAGTAACAGGTGCAACAGGAAGTACCGGAGTAACTGGAAATACTGGTAATACAGGAAGTACTGGTGTAACAGGTGCAACTGGAAGCACCGGAGTAACCGGAAGTACTGGTAATACAGGAAGTACTGGTGTAACAGGTGCAACAGGAAGTACCGGAATAACAGGAAGTACTGGAATAACCGGAAGTACTGGAGTAACAGGTGCAACTGGAAGCACCGGAGTAACTGGAAATACTGGTAACACAGGAAGTACTGGTGTAACTGGAAATACTGGCAATACAGGAAGTACTGGTGTAACAGGTGCAACAGGAAGTACCGGAGTAACCGGAAGTACTGGAGTAACCGGAAGTTCCGGAGTAACCGGAAGCACTGGAGTAACCGGAAGTACTGGAGTAACCGGAAGTACTGGAGTAACAGGTGCAACTGGAAGCACCGGAGTAACAGGAAATACTGGAGTAACCGGAAGTACTGGAGTAACCGGAAGCACCGGAGTAACAGGAAATACTGGAGTAACGGGTGCAACAGGAAGCACCGGAGTAACAGGAAGTACCGGGGTAACAGGAAGTACTGGAGTAACGGGTGCAACAGGAAGCACCGGAGTAACTGGAAATACTGGTAATACAGGAAGTACTGGTGTAACAGGTGCAACAGGAAGTACCGGAATAACAGGAAGTACTGGTAATACAGGAAGTACTGGTGTAACAGGTACAACAGGAAGTACCGGAATAACAGGAAGTACTGGTGTAACAGGTGCAACAGGAAGCACTGGAGTAACCGGAAGTACTGGAGTAACCGGAAGTACTGGAGTAACGGGTGCAACAGGAAGCACCGGAGTAACTGGAAATACTGGTAATACAGGAAGTACTGGAGTAACCGGTGCAACTGGAAGCACCGGAGTAACAGGAAGTACTGGAGTAACGGGTGCAACTGGAAGCACCGGAGTAACAGGAAGTACTGGAGTAACGGGTGCAACTGGAAGCACCGGAGTAACAGGAAGTACTGGAGTAACAGGAAGTACTGGAGTAACAGGAAGTACTGGAGTAACTGGAAGTACTGGAGTAACTGGAAGTACTGGAGTAACTGGTGCAACTGGAAGCATCGGAGTAACAGGAAGTACTGGAAATACAGGTGCAACAGGAAGCACCGGAGTTACTGGTGCTACAGGAGCAACGGGAGCAACAGGAATTATTGGTCCAACAGGGGCAACAGGCAATACTGGAAGTACAGGATCAACAGGAAATACTGGAAGTACAGGAGTAACAGGAGCTACAGGCGTAACTGGTGCTACCGGAGTAACTGGGGCTACAGGAGCTACAGGTGCTACCGGTAATACAGGACCAACAGGATATACAGGAAATACTGGTGCTACCGGAGTAACAGGAGCTACCGGAGTAATAGGAAATACAGGTGCTACTGGAGTTACTGGTGCTACTGGAGTTACTGGTGCTACCGGTAATACTGGATCAACTGGAAATACTGGATCAACTGGAAATACTGGACCAACAGGAAATACTGGTGCTACTGGAGTTACTGGTGCTACCGGTAATACAGGATCAACTGGAAATACTGGACCAACAGGAAATACTGGTGCTACTGGTGCTACCGGTAATACAGGACCAACTGGAAATACAGGTGCTACCGGAGTAACTGGTGCTACCGGAGCTACAGGAGTAACTGGTGCTACAGGAGTAACTGGGGGTACCGGTAATACAGGACCAACTGGAAATACCGGTAACACAGGACCAACTGGAAATACGGGAAATACGGGTGCTACAGGAGTAACTGGTGCTACTGGAGTAACCGGTGCTACAGGAGTAACTGGAGCTACCGGAGTGACTGGTGCTACCGGAGTAATTGGTGTTACCGGAGTGACTGGAGCTATCGGAGTGACTGGTGTTACCGGAGTAACCGGAGCTACCGGGAATACAGGACCAACTGGAAATACAGGACCAACTGGAAATACTGGTGCGACTGGAGTAACTGGTGCGACAGGAGTAACTGGTGCTACAGGAGTAACTGGTGCCACCGGATTAATGGGTCCCACAGGAGTAACTGGTGCTACAGGAGTAACAGGTGCTACAGGAGTAACCGGAGCCACTGGAGTAACTGGAGCTACCGGTAATACGGGACCAACTGGAAATACTGGAACTACAGGAGCAACTGGTGCTACGGGAGCTACCGGAGCTACAGGAGTAACAGGTGCTACCGGAATAATAGGTGCTACCGGAATAATAGGTGCTACCGGAATAATAGGTGCTACCGGAGTAACTGGCGCTACCGGAATAATAGGTGCTACAGGAGCTACTGGAGTAACTGGTGCTATCGGTAATACAGGACCAACTGGAAATACGGGAAATACGGGTGCTACAGGAGTAACTGGTGCTACAGGAGTAACTGGTGCTACAGGAGTAACTGGTGCTACTGGAGTAACTGGAGCCACAGGAGTAACTGGAGCTACAGGTAACACAGGACCAACCGGAAATACAGGTGCTACAGGAGTAACTGGTGCTACAGGAGTAATAGGTGCCACCGGGGCTACAGGAGTTACTGGTGCTACAGGAGTAACTGGTGCTACAGGAGTAACAGGTGCTACCGGACTAACTGGAGCTACAGGAGTAACTGGTGCTACAGGAGTAACTGGAGCTACCGGAGTAACTGGTGCTACAGGAGTAACTGGAGCTACCGGAGTAACTGGTGCTACAGGAGTAACTGGAGCTACCGGAGTAACTGGAGCTACCGGTAATACGGGACCAACTGGAAATACTGGAAATACGGGTGCTACAGGTGCTACCGGAGTAACTGGTGCTACCGGAGTAACTGGTGCTACCGGTAATACGGGACCAACTGGAAATACAGGTGCTACAGGAGTAACTGGTGCTACAGGAGTAACTGGCGCTACCGGAGTTACTGGTGCTACTGGTGTTACTGGTGCTACTGGTGTTACTGGCGCTACAGGAGTAACTGGTGCTACAGGAGTAACGGGAGCTACAGGAGTAACGGGAGCTACAGGAGTAACGGGAGCTACAGGAGTTACTGGAGCTACAGGAGTAACAGGTTCAAGGGGAAATACTGGAGCAACCGGAGTTACTGGACCAGCTGGTATTCAATCATTAGCAGTAATTGGAACTGGAATGACTGGTAATGCATACGGTGCCACTTTGACAGGTAGTACTTTTAATTTGGAACCTGCAACAGAATATTTTGGTGGTGTTGTAACAACTCTCGATCAAACTATTTCGGGGAAAAAAACCATTCTTGGAGGGCTAATTGTCAAGGAATTTGGTGATCCAATCGAATCTGCAAATAACGCGCCTGCCGACGAAAATTTTAATAGCTTTGACGCTTGCACTGTCGGATGGAAATTTGTGATATCAACGACCGTAAAGATATTATCAGTAACTTCAGCTACAGACACGTGGAGTGGCGGAGGTACTACACGATTATACCGTCTTTGGGATAAAAATCAAACAGTGTTAATCAGTCAAAATATTAGTAATTCAGATCCAGTTGTCAACGGTTCGTATAATTCCACGTTAGCTAGTCCTGTAATATTACCCATTGGTACTTATGTTATTGGAATAGATCGGTTGCAAAATGATGTGCTCAAAACTGTCGTCACATTGAATTCAATAATTACTTTACTCGATAAAGCTTACAATCCAGTATACGGATATCCATTGTTCAATACAGTGTACACTACCAATGCTATCGATGGATATTTCTATTTCCAAAAAATGGTACCAACAATGGATGTTAGCAATCATAGTGTCAAAATTCCAGTGGCTTCAAACCAATTGGTGCTAGGAATTACTGGAACAGCAGCAATTTCGTGCGTTGACCAATCGTCTAATAGAACTTACACAATCGCAGATTCAGGTGCAAATGGATATTTTCCAATGGATATCGGAGGGCCATTAACAATCAGTAATACAGGAACAACTGGATACGTTTTGACATCAACAGGTCAAACCGGTGCAAGTTGGCAAGTTATTATCGGACAAACAGGTGCTACAGGTGTTACTGGTGCTACTGGTGTAACAGGTGCTACAGGAGTAACAGGTGCTACTGGAGTAACAGGTGCTACTGGTGCGACAGGAGTAACGGGAGCTACTGGAGTAACAGGTGCTACTGGAGTAACTGGAGCTACTGGAGTTACTGGTGCTACCGGAGTAACCGGAGCTACTGGAGCAAGAGGGGCTACTGGTTTTACCGGACCTACTGGCGTTACTGGTGCTACTGGAGTTACGGGTTTCACTGGACCAACTGGCTTCACTGGACCAACTGGAGCTACTGGCCCTCGTGGATTCAGTAGCGTAAACCCTGTTGGATCTTTGCCGAATACTGCCGGAGCAACATCAGACAGCAACGGAATTTTAACATTAGAACCTGCAAGTATTTCATTTCCGGGAGTGACAAACACTCTCAATCAAACCGTTTCTGGTCCTAAAACTTTTGTTGGTGGAGTAACTGTACAAGAATATGGACCTGCCACTACATCGCAATTATCATCCATACCTTTCACACCGCCATATTACAGCGCCACAACATCATCTGTAGGTTACACGTTTACAATCGCTGTTCCAATACAGATCTTAACAGTGACTTCTGCAGTCAATGCATGGGGCGGTGGAGGAACTACCCGAGCCTTTTACATTTGGAATAATTCAACACAAGCACTCATAACAACTGCTACTTTTACTACATCTGACCCGCAATCTGGCGGTTTATATACCCGTTCTTTGGCATCACCACAAGTATTAGTTCCAGGTACTTACATGATCAGTATGGATAGATTATCAGGAGATCAGTTGAATACAATTTTTACATTTAATGCAACCATAACATTAGGATCTATGTTCACCGGTGCTGTTGGTACTTTTCCAACTACAGCTGGCCCTAATGGTGTCGATGGATTTTTCTTATTCGGTTCGACATTACGAACCGTTGCTACTATTGCAAACAATAACGTATCTATCCCTGCCACTTCGAATCAATTAATTTTAGGAACAACTAACACTACTACAATTTCTGCAACAGCTCCATCTGCATCCAGAACTTATACTATTCCAGATGCAGGAGCTAATTCCGAATTCGTTTTGACAAATGGAACACAAACAATAAATGGAGATAAATTATTAACTAGTTCTACTGTTGTCGATTCAGCATCAACGTATACAACAGGCACAGCGTCACAATCAACGAATGTTATTACAGGCAGCGGTACTACATTTACTGCTGCGATGGTTGGAGGATTGATTATCTATGCAAATGGTACAAAATCGTATATTACAGGATTCATAACTGCAATATCGTTGTACACCAAAGAATCACAAACAGTCGGATCACAGGCGTTTACAATATATTTTAATTCTACACAAATTGATGACACTGGTAATATTGGTTGTAATTACTTAACTGTCAATGATGTAATAACGGTTGGTCAGAATGTTCCTTTTTCTTATTCGGTAGGAACGATTTCGCAAACAGGAACAACTGTCACTGGTAGTGGAACTAATTTTACACCATTGATGGTTGGAGGTTATCTTTTTTATGGAACTCAAGCTCTTGCTTTTATTACCGATTATACATCTCCAACAAGTTTAACAGTGACTCCTTCTGGAACTTTTGGAGCAGGTTTTCCATTCACAATCTATTACAATTCGAATCCGCGAACATATAGTGTCGGTACAGCATCCCAAGCAACTACGATTATCGCTGGCGTTGGAACAGTTTTTAATCATGCAATGGTTGGTGGAATGATTTGCTTTTCAGGCGGTGCAGTTGCCAGAATTTTAAACATTGCTAATTTACAATCGTTAACTGTTAGCGTTTCTCAAACAGTTGCTTCTCAAGCATATACCATTTATTATTCGGACTTTTCGCCGGTATATTCCACTAGCACTGCTTCTCAAGCTACAACTACTGTTACAGGTGTCGGTACAACATTTACTTCTAGTATGACAAATGCTTCTCTTGTCTATCTAACTGGAACGCAAACTAAAGCTACATTTGCAACTGCTACAACATTAACAGCTGCGACATCTCAAACTGTATCTGCCACTAGGTTTGCCCTTTATTATCCACCAACTGGATCTCCAACGCCATATACCACAGGTACTGCCAGTCAGACAACTACAAATATAAATACATCGGGAGGTACTTTTACGCCAAATATGGCAGGAGGAAAAATAGTTTATGCTAACGGTGTTTCTGCTAACATCATTCAATACAATTCAAGCGCATTACTTACAACTGTTCAATCTCAGACTGTTGCGTCCCAAGCATACACAATTTATTTTCCAACAACACCGCAATATTCGACAGGTACAGCATCGCAGTCGGGATTGGCGGTTACAGGAACAGGTACCACATTTACACCAAATATGGTTGGTGGTACTATAACTTACAATGCAGGACAGACATATGGTATAGTTGCATATAATTCTCCAACAAGTTTGACAGTTACAGTAGGTGCGATTCAAGCATCACAGGCGTATGCTATCAATTATCTTGATACAAACATCTATTATAATACAGGAACAGTTTCACAATCAGCTAATATTATTACCGGAGTTGGAACTTTTTTTACCCCAAACATGATAGGAGGAGTATTAACATATGCAAATGGAACGCAAGCTACGATTACAGATTACACTTCGTCAACAGTGATAATTGCAAGCGAATATCGAACAATGACATCACAAACGTTTAATCTTACATATAATCGAACAGCAATGACCGCTGACGGAAATATGGGTAACAATATGGTAGTTGCAAATACTGTGAATGCAAATATTGTGACAGGATCAACTATCAATGTCGGTAGCGGAATATTATTAGGTAACGGTTATGTGACTGGAATATCCGGCAGAGTATCCACATCAGGTCTTGCCGTTTCATGTAACACATCCGGAATATTAGGAACATCAACGTCGTCTAATAGATTTAAAAAGATGATCACAACTATTGCATCTGCTGTTTCATCGAAAATATACGATATGCGCGTGGTGCGTTTTTTTTACAATGAAGATATTGATAGTATGAGGCCGCAATACGGTATGATTGCTGAAGAGATGGATTTAATATTGCCCGAGATGGTTGCTCGCGAAAATGACGATATTAATGGCATTCCATATTCTATCTTCTACAATCTTATTTGGCCATTGGTATTAGCGGAAGTCCAAGCACACAACAAAAAAATCAATCAAATTAATACACAATTCGCTACATCGTCGTTGCCTATCAATAATTTTACGGTCATCACATCTACGATAATAACTTTTGCGACTGTTTTTGTCTTTGCATACAATGGTACAACAACAGATAGACTAATTTCATCAATAACGATTACTGTTGGTGGTATTCTTGGCACGTGTACAGCCAGTGTCCAATTGATAAACACTGCGACGCAAGCTGTTCTAGCTACTATCCAATGGACCCAATCGGGGGCAGCATATGCAGTATATTCCACCAGCACAATTAATAATTTGCCGACCGGTTTAACAGTTTTAGCTGTGCAAATTAACAGAATATCAGGATTAGGAATTGCCCAACTTAATTCCGTACAAATTAGATAATTTTATCAACAACGTTAATAAAATTATTCGAGTTCTAGATCAATTAGATTTGGTAAATATCTCTTTAGTTTTTCATACGATAGATGTTGAGCATCATCTAAATATAAATTAGTTAGATTTGTTAGTTTGTCAAGCTCCTGGTAGTGTATTTGTCCATTATCGCAGTTGTATAAATACAAATCTGTAAGGTTCGTTAATTTTTGCAAATGATTATGATCGAGATTTTCTTTTCCACAAATGCATAATTTAGTCAAGTTAGTCAAATATGCAATGGTTTTTCCGGTAATTTGCGGTGAATCGGATATGTCCAAATAGCGCAAATGATGCAAAGGACGCAATTCATCGTTTCTGATGTTTGGACATTGTTGCAAGCCTACTGTAGTCAGATTTGTTAAATTTTTTAACGATTCGCCGTTAATGCATAAAGATATCAATCGTAGAGATACAAGATTTGTTAATTCTTTGATGCCGGAATCTGAAATATTGTCGCATTTATGAATGTGTAAACTTGTCAGATTTGTAAATTTTTGTAACACATGATCAGTGACATTATTGCTTTTTATTATCAACGTCGTTAAATTTATTAATGATAATGAATACACTATATTAATGTTACGTGCAATTGATAACCTAGTTAAATTTGTCAAATGGGACATATGTGAAAATTTTGGATCATCTTTACCGGTTATATCCAAATCCTGTAACTTTGTTAAATATTTAAAAGATGAAGGAACTGTAAATTCGCCGTAACATCTTAATCTTGTCAAATTCGTAAGGGATCGCAACACTCCTTCTTGTATCATACCTTGTGTATTGAAAATAAATGATTGTAATTGTGTCAATAATGTCAGTGGTCTCATATCAAATCGCATGTTTACGAGCGCCAAATTCATAAAATCCAATTCCAGATGCACCATATTTTTGAATTTTATTAATAGTCCCAATGGAACGACTTGGTAACCTTTATATTTCATATTTTTTGAAGTGTAAACCAGATATGTTGTTTTATGATACCATATTTGTCGCCATCTTTTACAAACTTTGGATTGTTTTTTATAAATCCATTGGGATATTATTTCGTTTGGTAACGTACCGATTGACATTTGATTTGAACTATTCCTTGATAGTTTTTAGTTAAAAAATTATCAATTTTTTTGCATAATTGATAAATCTAATACCGAATACTTTATCTTACTATGAATCATATACAATGGAACATATTGGTTCAGAACATTGTTTTCATACTGTTGAAGATACTGTGATTATCTATCCTATCTTTTATGGGATTTCTTCTTTTGGCGTCAATCATTAAAGGCCACGACGATTATGTTAACGATGATAAATCAAATTAGCTTTGCAAAAATTGAAAAAATAAATCTCACAATAACGATTCAGACCGATACTGAACAAAGAATGTTTTTGAGACAGGTAGTTCTGCGACCTCGTCTATTACTAAAACTCAGATTTTCGATCGCGAAATCATTAATTCAAGAATCTAATTTAGAAAGAGAACATTGTGTTCAACTTCATAAAAATATGGTACAGCATCTTAGTAATTTTAAACCTAACGAATCATTTCCCGATATTTATGGCAAAATGATTTTAGAATTGCGCGTAGAAAATGCAACACGGTTGAAATTATCGGATGATGAATGTGTCCAAATGTATGATGTGATCAAATCAACGTTGGCACAAAATCCGGACGCTTTCAAAGAATATGGTAGTACCCCATTGGCTGTTTATATTAAGATCGCAGGAGAAATACGTGCAGAAAACGATGGAAGGTATGCATTTCGTCCATTTATCTTTCCTATTGCTTTGGTTGTAACAACATCGTTGACTTTTATGATGTTCGATTATATATTCGGTTGAGGAAATTTGTGACTTTTGATATTTAAACTTTTTATTCGTCTTATCGAAATGATAAGATCAACAAAATTGATCATAGGAAATCTATGTTTTATTACATTACAGATATGTTCAAAGTCTTGTCATCACTTTGAATGAACCAACATTGACACGTTAAAAGTCTCGTCAATGCAAATCTTCACAGATCTCTTGACATCACATTGGATGGACCAATATTCGTACGTTCAAAGTCCCGTCGATGCAAATCTTCACAGATTTCGTGGCATCGCATTGAATGGATCAATATTTGAACGTTCAAAGTCTTGTCAGCGCAAATCTCTTGTCATCACATTGAATGGACCAATATTGGCACGTTCAAAGTCTTGTCAATGCAAATCTTTACAGATCTCTTGACACCACATTGAATAGATCAATATTTGCACATTCAAAGTCTTGTCAATACAAATCTCTTGGCATCACATTGAATGGATCAATATTTGTATGTTCAAAGTCTCGTCAATGCAAATCTCCACAAATCTCTTGACATTGCATTGAATGGACCAATATTCATACGTTCAACGTCTCGTCAATGCAAATCTTCACAGATCTCTTGACATCGCACCGAATGGACCAATATTCATATGTTCAAAGTCCCGTCGATGCAAATCTTCGCAAATCTCTTGACATCACATTGAATGGACCAATATTTGAACGTTCAAAGTCTTGTCAATACAAATCTCTTGACATCGCATTGAATTGACCAATATTTGAACGTCAAAGTCTTATCAACGCAAATCTCTTGACATCACATTGAATGGACCAATATTCGTACATTCAAAGTCTTGTCAATGCAAATCTTCACAGATCTCTTGACATTGCTTTGAATGGATCAATATTGGCACGTTCAAAGTCTCGTCGATGCAAATCTTCACAGGTCTCTTGACATCACATTGAACAGACCAATATTGGCACATTCAAAATCTCGTCAATGCAAATCTTCACAGATCTCTTGACATCACATTGAATGGACCAATATTCGTACATTCAAAGTCTTGTCAATGCAAATCTTCACAGATCTCTTGACATCACATTGAATGGACCAATATTCGCACATTCAAAGTCTTGTCAATGCAAATCTCTCGACATCATATTGAATAGACTAATATTTGTACATTCAAAGTCTTGTCAATGCAAATCTCACAGATCTCTTGACGTCACATTGAATAGACCAATATTCGTACGTTCAAAGTCTTGTCAATGCAAATCTTCAGATCTCTTGACATCGCATTGAATAGACCAATATTCGTGCGTTCAAAGTCCTGTCAATGCAAATCTTCACAGATCTCTTGACATCACATTGAATGGACCAATATTCGTACATTCAAAATCTTGTCAATACAAATCTCTTGACATCACTTTGAATGAACCAATATTTGCACGTTCAAAGTCTCGTCGATGCAAATTTTCACAAATCTCTTAACATCACATTGAATGGACCAATATTTGCATGTTCAAAGTCTCGTCGATGCAAATTTTCACAAATCTCTTGACATCACTTTGAATGAACCAATATTTGCACGTTCAAAGTCTCGTCGATGCAAATCTTCACAAATCTCTTGACATCACATTGAATGGACCAATATTTGTACATTCGAAGTCTCGTCAACGCAAAATTCTTGACATCAATATTCGTGCGTTCAGAGTCTCGTCAACACAAATCTCTTGACATTACATTGAATGGACCAATATTTGTACATTCAAAGTCTCGTCAACGCAAAATTCTTGACATCAATATTCGTGCGTTCAGAGTCTCGTCAACGCAAATCTCATGACATCGCATCGGATGAACCAATATTCGCACGTTAAAAGTCTCGTCAATGCAAATCTTCACAAATCTCTTGGTATCACAATGGACCAACGTTGGCTTGTTCAAATTTCATTAATACGAATCAATCCATTTTTTTTATGGAAAAAAATTGAAAATTGAACTCTAAGAGTCATTCTTTATAAGTTGGCATAGTATTGAACAAAAATGCTCTTGAGAAGATTACAACGATTTACTACAATCCACAAGCGCAACTTTTCAGCATTATCCTTAAAACCAAATCTAACAAAAGAACAATGCGCTGAACTTCATGTGAAAATGTCAAAATATCTTGAAATGAACCCTTTCAATTTCAATAAATCATTTTTTGATTTTTATGACGATGCAATCGAAGAAATCACTGCAAAGGGGATATTAAAATTATCTACAGAAGAATGCCATAAATTATATCAAAAAATGCGTTCGATAGAAGACCCTAACACTCCTTTTTCTTTTTATCTAAAGACTGCGCAAGAAATTCGTGCAGAAACTCGCCGAAAAGAGAAACGTAATGATAGAATCTGTGCGGTGATAATAATTTTATCGGTAATCACCGGTTTTGTGTTATGTTACATGGAGTCTAAACATTATTACTATGACGACGATTACTAAATACATTGTTAAAATAACGATGTATTTATTCGACTATGTAAATATTATCGAGAAGATGAAAATGTCTCGTTTTAGGTGACAAAACTTTGACGACGCAATTCGGAATGTAACATTTTTTTATTTTCTGTTTTGGACGACTCATGCGATCATCCACTATTTTATAAAATTCCTTCCGCGGGTTCCCTTTGTATACAAAATGCGCACAGTGATGTTTAGAATGTTGTATTTTTATTAAGTTAGGCAACATGTGCAAAAGATCAACGTCATCTAACATTTTTGTACGATCATAAAATTTAAAACCTAATTTGTGATATTTAACAATCATATCTAAATTTCCAAAAAAGAATCGTACATCCATCTGTTTATTGATCCATGTTTGAAAATTAGGGATTGTTATCTGATTATCAAATTTATAACAAAAACGATCAATGTTTATATATTTCTCTATGTTATAAGATGATCTCTTATTTAGCAAATGTATTGTTATTTTGTCGCACATCATTATAAATGATACACTTGTATCTCCAATAATACATTTATGTATAGAATTCTGATCTATTTCTTTCATAAATGTAGGTCTAAAATCAACCCAATACAATCCATAATTGTTTACATATTCATTTATAAACATAAAAATATCAATTTTATCATTAGGACAATTATGATCACCAGCAACAGCTCTAATAATTGTCGATCCAACCACAACCGCATGATGTTCAATCAAAAAATTTTTAAACATATCATATTTTTCTCCTACTAATCCTTTGATTTGGTTTTCTATGTTAGCAACAGTTTTCGTTTTAATATCCACTTTGATATTTTGAAATAACTTACAAGAATTTGCAAGCTGATACAAATCTAACAGACTAAGAACAGGACCAATATGATGCGCAAAAATATCTGAATTAACAAACGTTTTCATTAGATTTATGATTATTATCATAAATCTAATATCTAATCGTATAAATTTCAATTTTTATCCAGAATGATCGATTCTTTTCAGATTCGGCAAATATATTTTTAAGTTCCTCATTTTTATATGTGTCGCTTCATCTAAAACTAAGTTCGATAAATTTGTAAGCCCAGTTATATCTCTTTGTCTAATATTTTTGTTGCTACAATTTGTCAAACGCAAATCAGTTAGATTAACCAAATGTGATAATTTCTCATGATCAAAATAGTCACGATTATCAAACATTAACGTTTTTAAATTTGTCAAGTATTTCAAACTTCTCATTGTTATCTGCGTTTTACCACATGTTTCAAAATGTTGTAATTTCGTCATTTTTTGTAACGTTCGATCATATATTCTATCACAATCACATATTTCTAACCTGGTCAAATTTTTTAACTCTTTCAATGATCTATCCGATATATAATCCATGCCAATTAACGATAAATGATTGATTTTAGTTAAAGTCTTTATTCCTTCGTCAAATAATTTCGGACAATTGGTCATCGACAACTTCGTAAGATTAGTAAATTCTTTTAACGTGTGAATCGTCATGTTATTGTCGTTCATATGTAAATCTGTCAGCAATGGTAACCAAATCAGCGTCCGATTTATCGGTCTGGTATTACCATCCAAAGATACCGACGTCAAATTTGTTAATCGATCTAACGATTTATGAGTAATACCATCTTTTTGACGCAAACTTAGCGATCTTAATTTAGTCAAACGTTTTATCGATTCATCAGTCACATTTTGACTAGCGTACAATAACGATGTGAGATTTTTTAAAGATTTTAAAATATCATCCGTTAAAGAATCGTTATAAAATTCTAGCGACTGCAATTTTGTCATTCTTTTAAGGTATCTTGCATCTTTGACGACAAGAGCATCAAAATCTATCTCTAAATGTTGAAGATTTTTAAAATGTTTGATTGGTCTCAGCGTAATTACATATGTATATTTTAACGATCTTGTTTTGTTGTACCATATTTGACGCCATTGTTTGCAAGCACCTGAATTTTTTTTACAAATCCAATGTATCAATATTTCAAGAGGTATCAAATTAATGTGCATTGATACTATTTCGGAATGCGTGTTTATATTGCGATGATCATTACAATAATATTTTGTATATTATTATGGACAATCCGGACATTATAGATTATATTTTCAAATATCTCGATAAAAAAGCAATCGCAATTTGCTCCACTATCAACGTAATAATCAACAAGGTTTGTGAAAAGATATTTAGACGAGCAGTTCTTGATGGATATCATATCGATTACAAAAATACGTTTAAAATGAACACATATGTCGGAACTTTCGATATTTGTAACAAATTAACTAATTTGAATACCAAAATCAGTAAATATAGGACAATCGGTGATCTATATCTATCAACATACCTGGCGATTGATCAAAATTACACATATGATGAAATAACTTTATTGACGAATCTATTTGAATTACATGTCAGAAATAATTTATCAAAAAGCATGTCAAACATCAACAAATTGGACAACTTATCTATTTTAAATTTATCGGATAATAAATTGAAAATATTTCCATTGGATTTATTAAAAATTCATAAATTGAAGGAGCTATATTTGCAAAACAACAAATTATCATCTATTCCAATTGATATCAAAACCTTAACAAATTTAAACGTTTTAGATTTATCACATAACGTTTTGGTAAATTTGCCCGTTGTTTATCGCAGTTTGCAGAAGCTATGCATCGGATACAATGATATAACAGCTATCGATCAAGAAACGCAAGAACTAAATAAGTTAATGTATTTGGACATTCAATCCAACAATATTTCTTTCATATCTGATACTTTCTCAAATCATACAAAATTGGCGAATCTCAATCTATCTAACAATAACATTGAGTTCTTACCTCCTAATATTGGTTTGTTGACTAACTTGCGTGTGTTAAATATTTCTAACAATACAATCAATGTTTTACCAGATACATTATTTGATCTAAAAATGATATCCCGAATTGATGCTAGCAAAAATAGAATAGAATATTTGTCCGAAAACATTTCAAAACTTAGCACTTTGCGATATCTATGCGTTAATCATAATAATATGCGAAAATTACCGGCAGTGTTAGATAAGATGCTGAAATTGAACATCATAAGCGATGTCTAATTATTTTGCAAAGTCATTGATACGAGTAATTAATATTCTTTCTACATCTTTGAATAATTTTTTAAGATATAGATATGGCATTTCATCGAAAAAATCATAAACGTAATCATTGTCTAGTTTTTCGTTCCACATAACTGTTTTGGTCTTTTGCACAGTATATTTTTGAGAAATGATGGTGTAAGTTAGTTTTTTGAGGAGTAATGTGATCACTCTTGAAAAAGCTTTTACTTTTGATAACATATCAACATCTACGTCTGCCGTTTTAATTCCTTTGGTTACGGAATTAAATATGTCAATCAATTTGAAAGTACCATGGGGTCGTCGGATCATATAATTATTGCATGGATCAACTTCTTCTTTGCATTGTACGAGTAAAGTAGTAATCAAACTGTTTTCCAAATAGATAAATTGGGTAAGTTCATATATAACATGTTTGTACAGATCCAATATCTTCTTTTTATCAGCAGAAGTTTTGCCATCATTCGTAGCCATACTGATCATTTTAAAGTAAAAATATTTCAAAAAAAGAACATCATATTGGACATACAATTCTTGCGCTTTTGATAAATTATGGATGTCCCATACTCGATCATTTGGATGGCCCATGTTTTCTACCATAGTATTAAACTGATCTAATTTTTCTTGTGTTATGACACCGAAATACACAAAAGCATCATATAAAGAACATTTATTGTCAGATGCTTCATCTCTACTTAATTTGTAATATTCGCAGATAAATCGTGTATCAACCATCGAATTTGTAAATTCAATAATTCTAGATTCATCTTTGTCCAACATTTCGTCCCGTATATATGGATAATCTAAGGAATCTGAACCATGTAAGATTTTTTTACAATGATTATTGCGCATGATCATATTAATAAAATTCTCTAGCATGACTTTTTCTAATTCAGTTGGCCCAATGATCATAATTATTGATCGATCATCACTTTTGTGTTCGAAATTTATTTGAGCTAGTTTTATTTTGTGATGTGTGTATTCAAAATCAATTCCTACGTAAAATGTAGTATAAAATAGTGATTCAAGTGCATACAATAACATAAATGCATGAAAAAACACGTTCTGTTCATTTTTCTTACTTATGCTGATATAGTACGTCAATGGTTTCTGCAATACTATCATTTCATCTTGTCCGTTAAGTGCAAAATAATAGTTTCCTTCTTTGCTGCACAAATTATAAATAATAAAGTGTAATCTGGATATAATACTTCGAATTAACTCCATCTCATTCGAACTTGATATCTTTTCTAGTTTGGCAACATAAGTAAGCTTTTCTAACTTTTGTTTTTTGAGAAATTGAAACATTTGCACAAACACGTTGTTGTTTTCATTTATTTTCGCAGAGATGATGTTCCATTTTTCGACGTCAGTATTATTTTTTTCATATTCAGTGACTATCTCATCATATATTTTATGGAATGGTGTAACAATATTATTACTCATACTATATTATTATTGAAGATTTATTATAGTTTGGTTGTTTATTTGAATCGATATTGATCAATTCAAATAAATAGTTTTTTTTCATGATATATTTTGATGTGACTTTTTATCTTTGTAATTTGCAATCGTTTGTGGAAGTCAGTTGTTTCAAAATTCATTAATTCGTCAAAGGTGAACCATTTACATATTCGTGTGTATCTTTCAGTATACGAGATATGTAGATCTTCTGCAGTTGGAAGATCTTTTGCGGGTATGTAATTTACTTTTACAAAATAGCATATGTATGTATCCCGAGAACTGATACTCAACGTTGATTCATCTATTTTATTTGCAAAATGTTTTTGAGCGATGGGTATTATATTTATTAATTTAGAGATGGTATCATCATCGTATTCTAATAGTACATTATTCTTTAATTTTTCGTACAATTCTACATTTTCTACGGTGTTACTTTCTTTCAAATAAAACAGGCAACTCGTTTCTTCATTAAATTCTCTGGTTGCGGTGGATGTGCTTTCTTCATCACCATTTTTTTTCCCACCAAAATCATTCCATCCTCTGTCTTTTCGTCTACATGGTACATCAGCGTGTTGTAACAAAAAATATGAGTTGTTATCGACGACCGCATATGGTATAACTCCGGCCCCTTTAGGATGATTTGGTGAAAAGATAAGGGGGCGTTTTTCTAAATGGTTGGAATCTTCAGATGAAGAAGGATTTGAGTCATCATTTTTGGGATAATTTGGAAAAGAAGTAACATTTCTGTTTTGATGGCCAATTTTTGTACGCGGACGTGAAAATCGTCCTTCATCAAAACTTCTACTATTATATTTATTTTGTGCGCGTTTATTGGTATATTTGATTGCGATTGGTTGTGCTCTAGGATTTGTTTCTGTAAAAGTGTCCTCCACAATCATTGGGATATTATTTATATTATTTTGCATTGTATATTGATACCAATACTAATATGTTACAATTAAATATTTAAGTTATTATCCAAATTTCGTTGCAACTCGGGGTTAACAAAAAAGATCAAATTATCCGTACTTAGTGAACCAATGTATAGCGACTTCTTTTCATAGTTTCGATAACAATGAAAGTGGATAGTATACATTTCTTCGTCTAATATTACACGCAACCACGCATTCTCACTATCATGTATTTTTTCACACAAAACACATTTGCTAGATTTTTTTCGCAATAAATGAACGATACCATGATCTGCTTTTCTAACTCCAAACACCTTCGGATAAATATTATTAAATGACAAATATGCTTTTTTATAAACGTCGTCCCCAATAAAACATGGTTCATCGTCATTGTTACGATAATAGTGAATCTTTTTTGGCGGCTTCAAAACGGTTTCAAAAACGATATCTATAAAGTTATCTTTTGTTATCATTTTTTCACGTTTCCGTTGTTTGGAAAGATAAACACGTATAAGAGAATCTTCTAAACGATACTCCAAATCATCTAAACTCAAAATGTTACCATCCATTTTACTCGATCCCACCATTCTCAGAGACGTATTTTTCTTGACAATTTGGAAATCGATCAAATTTCTAGATTTAATCCACGAATATGTCTTATCCCATACATCACAAAACAGTTTATAAAATGAATTTGACATAAAAATCCAATCGTCAAAGTACATATTTTTAACTGTTAAATGTTTGGAAAATTTTTTTGGATTATCGGATGTCGACCAAACAAATTCAAATTTATCTGTATCGACATTTTTCATATACATATCCACAACTTTATGGATAGTATTTTGGATTTGCTCTTTGAAATCATTAGGGATATAGTTACTTTTGATATCAAAATCAAATACTAATCTACCTGATGAATTTTTTTTATTATTTTTGTGATCTAACAATATTTCATGACAATGTTTATATGATTCTCGTACTCTCAGAAAACTTTTAAACGACGGAAAAATAGTGTAATATCTTCCCACGCTCTTGTTTTTTTTTAATCTCTCATTTGCGAGGATAAAAACAGTATCTGATTCGATATCTGCATTTATTGCATCTTGTATTGTAAAAGTTTCAATTAAATTAATTTTGTTCATAATATATTGCTACTCTTCATGATTATTTTATTAAATTTTTATACACCAGAAAAAATCCCATAGCTCTTTGCATTTTAAAAGGAAATATCTCTCCTTCAAAATCTATACTATCGTATCTTTTTTGATTATAAATTGATAAAAATTGATTTTATTATTGTATAGCCGGCCCATTAATTTAATGATTATCAAAATGGCAGCAACATTTGAAATATTCATATATTCAGATATAAAATGTCTAGCTAATGATAGTCTTGTAAATTTAGTCACATTTAGTTCTGTAAACAAATTGGATCTCCAAACTAGACATATCACAAAATTACCAGAAACGATAGAACAATTTGTAAATTTGCAAGAATTATTATTGTCGAACAATCAAATTACAGAATTACCAGAAACATTGGGACGGCTTTCAAATTTGCAAAAATTATCTCTAAACGATAACCAAATCGCACGGTTACCTAAATCAGTTGGACAACTTGTTCATTTGCGAGAATTATTATTGAGCAAAAACCAAATTATAAAATTGCCAGGAGCACTTGAACAACTTGTTAATTTACGAAGATTGACACTGAGTAATAATAAAATAACAAAAATACCAGAAACAATAGGCCTATTTGTTAACTTGACAGATTTGTTAATGGGTATGAACCAAATTACAAAAATACCAGAAACAATCGGACAATTAATTCGTTTACGAATACTGTGGGGATTTGAAAATCAAATTACAAAAATACCGGAAACAATTGGACAATTAGCTCATTTACAAGATTTAAGGTTGAGTGATAACAAAATAATTGAATTACCTGAATCAATAGGACAACTTATTAATTTGCAACAGTTATTGTTGGCCAATAATCAAATTGCAAAAATACCAGAAACGATTGGACAATTGATTTTTTTACAAAAATTAATATTATCTTACAATAAAATTACAAAAATACCAGAAACGATTGGACAACTTATCAATTTGAAAGAATTATCACTAAATAGCAACGAAATAACCGAATTACCAGAAATGATAGGACAGCTTGTCAATTTGCAAGAATTGTTATTAGGAAAAAATCAAATAACAAAAATACCAGAAACAATAGGCCAATTAATTTACTTACGAAAATTATGGTTGTTTAACAATCAAATTACAATAATACCGGGAACAATAGGACAAATAATTTGTTTAGAAGAACTATTGCTGAGCGATAACAAAATAATAGAATTACCTGAAACGTTAGGACAACTCGTTAATTTAAAAAAATTATTTCTCAGCAGAAATCGAATTACAATGATACCAGAAACAATCAGACATTTAATTCATTTGCAAAAATTATGGCTAGTAGATAACCAAATCACAAAAATTCCAGAAATAATAGGTCAACTTGTTGATTTGCAAGAATTATTGCTCGAAAAAAATAAAATTACAAAAATACCAGAATCGATCGGACGATTAATTCATTTGCGAAAATTATGGCTATTTGATAACCAAATCACAAAAATTCCAGAAATAATTGGGCAACTTGTTTGCTTGCAAGATTTATCGCTGGGTGGTAATAAAATAGTTGAATTGCCAGAAACAATTGGACAACTTATAAATTTACAAGATTTTCGGAGTTGTGATAACCAGATCACCCAAATTCCAAAAACAATAGGGCAACTTGTAAATTTACAAAAATTATCACTAAGCGACAACAAAATTATGAATCTACCAGAAACAATAGGACAAATGGTCTTTTTGCAAGAATTGATGCTGGGTAATAATAGAATTACAGAGTTACCAAAAACAATCGGACAGCTTACTAATTTGCAAAAATTATCACTAAATTATAACACAATTATAAAAATACCAGAGACAATTGGACAACTCGTAAATTTACAAGAATTGTGGCTAAAAAATGTCAGGACGACGTTGCCACTAAAAACTACAAAACTACTTGTCAATTGCAAGATCATAAAATGAATGCCTTTTATTGACTCAATCATAATTGAGTCAATAAATTATAAATCAAATACATAATCAATATTCCATCCAGATTTTTCATTGGCATAACCTCTAGGATTACAATAAAAATCTACACCATCAATATTATTTTTACCAGCAACATGTGTATGGCCATAACACCACGCATTTATATTTTTATGTTCCATATCAACAAACGTAGATGATGCAAAGAACGAATTCAAAGGATCATCCGCGTATTTAGCGTCAATCAATGAATAACTAGGCAAATGATGAGTTATTACACATATCTTGTCATAATCTTTTTTCGCAATTGTTACTTCTTCTATTAACCATTTTTTGTGCTCTTGATGGATCATATTGTATTTTTGAAATGTCATGTCATGAATTCTGTTAAAATCGTTCATGTATTTACACAAAGACGGATCTTCTGGATTAGACCATAATGTGCATCCAATAAATTTGATTCTATCAAAAATCAAACTGTCCTTTTGTAAAAAAATAATGTCTTCATCACATAGTTCTCTTATGTTAGAATCTATTTCTTCAACTGATTTTGTAGAATAGTATTCATGATTTCCAGTTATGATAATTACTTTAGAATGAGTTAATGTCAACATGTTGATCAAATTTGTGTATTCATCACTAGATGAATCGCCAATATCACCTGCAAGTATCACAACATCGGCCTCCTTTTTAAAATCGAGTTCTGATGATCCTAGCTTGTGTAATTCCAAATGCAAATCTGACAACAATCTAATTCTTACCATGTTTATTATGTTGGATGATATTATACATAGATCTATGCATAATATTATCAATTTTATTTGACATAAAGAGCTCCATACCAATCTTTTTCGTCTTTTATGATTGGATTAAATGATCCACTGATTTGCGTTCCCGGCTCTTGTGTGATCCAATTGATAACAGAATGATCTCTCTTTTCTAATTTGGCTAATTTTTTAAGCACCATGTCGGTTTGTTTCTGAATCAATTTATCAATGTATGTTGGATCTTTATTTTCTACTAAATTAGTGACGATAGTTGCTATTTTTTCAATTGGCAGAAATTGCTTTAATTTGATTACATCTATGTTCTTATTACTGATATTTTTTTTAAGAATTTCATAGAACGCGATGATAGATCCCTTAGCTAATCTTGGTGGTTTGTTAAGCACATCTATAACCTCTGTATCTGTTGATTCAGACGTGTAATAGAAAAAGTCGATATCATTTACCAGATTATAAATATTGACACTAAAACTCTTGTATTCATCAATATCTTCTAATTGATAATCTGATGTAATACTATATTTGTTATAAAATTTGTGTAAGCTGATTTTGTTACCAACAATGTCAGAATAGCTGAATACAAAATGTGGTAGAATGCAAACTTCTTTCATTTGATAAGCAAAATATTCAGTTCGTAGTTTGGTGATGTCTAACTTTGACAAAACGATGTTGAAACCTCGATCAAAATATTTTTCTAATCGGCATTCATATGTTGTACTTCTTCTAGTAGTATCTATGATATTGCAACTATGTTCATAGCAGAATTTGCCCAAAGTTGTGAAGAACACTTGCTTGCCATCAAATCCGACAGCAGAGCTGCCTAAATCAAACCCGTGTAATATTTCACTTTTAGTTTTGTATAACCTAAAAATTAATTGCAACTTGGTACCAAAAATATTCATTAGTAACGTGTTATTATTGCGCACCATGATACAATCTAAATCGCTGTTTTTTTTAGTAGCACGTTTGCCGCCTGGCACATATTTTCTTGGCGGAGAATCTTCCGAATCAACATCATCCGATTCAGTTTCAGTTTCCGAACTTGATTCTTTCTTGTTTTTCTTTTTATTTTTCGGATCACTGCGCACAACATATTTTTTTGCACAATTGATAACATCTACGACCCATTGTTTGACTCTTGCGTTTGCTTCATCTAATTCCAGTCCATAAACAAAAAAATCCACATCAATACCGCGATTGTTTTGCTTCCTGACAATATCACCAACTGATCCTCCAGCAACTAATAAATTTTTCATATCCAATCCAACTAAGAACGGATACTTTTCATAAAATGTTGTCTTGAAACTCACAATGTCGTTGCATAATTTAGTCGATTTATTGTAATCAAAATCAGATTTAACCAATGTTGGTAAATCGTAATCAAGTATCTTGTCGGATACTAATGATTTGATAGGATGTAAATCGTCAGTGATTCCTTCATAACGAGACTTGGCGTCTTTAATAAGAATCTTGTTTATTGCGGACATTATGATCTTGAATTATTGGGAATTTTTTATACCAAATAATTATTTCTTTCAATTTTTTTGGAAGAAATAATTATTCTAATTGTTCTAACATATCATCAAAAAATTGGCAATCTAAAACGTAAAGGTGCAATATTTTGGAAAAGATATGCAAATTGTAACTCAATTCATCACGCATGTGAATTTCTTCGTCTAATAATGCTGTCATTTTATTGCAAACACTAACCAAATTTGCATATATTCCATCAATAATATTTTGTTCAATGTCATCAACTTGTTTCGGATTAATGATCAGCAAGTGATCCAGTAATTTGGTTATTTTTTCTAGTTCGTTATAATACAGCTCTTTTTTGAAAATATTAATTGGGTGCAAATCACATGATAATTTTATGACTATTGCATTGTGAAAATTTGATTGGTATAATTTGGTCAATATGTTGCAAAGCTGTTTTTTTTCCATACTTTGAAACTCTTGTTCCATTTTTTTGATTTCTTGAATCTTTAACAATAATGCATACAAATGTTTACAATTAAAATTACAAGGACAAGAGCATCCATAGTCTGCCACGTCGCCAAGAATGGTGCGCATAAATTTCCCCGAAGTAGTTTCTTCAATCGACTTCATATACACATCATACTCGTTTATGCATGCGTAATAATAGCCGTATATGTTAGTTACTTCGCTAACCATATCACTTTTATAATATTCGGTTCCTCGAATACGTATTATTTTTGTGAAATCTTCCTTTTTCAACATATGATATTTGTTAAGAGATTTTATTGCATATATTCGAAGAATCTAAATATCAATTTTTTCGCATAAAAAAAATTGATGTTTGAACTGTTAATTAAAAGAGATGTATATCTGATACCAAACAAAGATACATGGCATCTAATTTCGAAAAAGTCATCAACTTTAATACCCAATTTGGAGTAATGAAACCTGGATCAATGATCCCAAATAGGGAAGTATTGTCAAACGATCCTGCATTGGTAGATCAATGTATGAAATTGATTCGGGAAGAGATGAAAGAGCTCGAGGCTGCTGTCAAAGATAAGGACATTACTGAGGTAGTCGATGGACTTGGGGATATATTATATGTGGTTTATGGTATGGCTGCAAGAATGGGGTTTGATATAGATTATGGATTTAATTTGATTCATGAAAATAACATGTCGAAATTATGTACATCAGAAGAGCAAGCGCAACAGACAGTTCAAAAATACAAAGATGAATATGATGCAGCACAGCTCTTAATATCAGAAGGAAGGAGTAATATGCAAGTGTACGATTCACCGACATACCGTCAAGCTCCTGATGGTGTTCACTGGGTTGTGTATAATAAAACGACAAATAAAGTGTTAAAGTCAATAGCGTGGAAGCAAGTTGATTTGTCGAGCGTTTTGGTTAAGACGAAATAGAGATTTGCACATAAATTCAATGATTTATTGAAGTTATGTGTAACGTTATCGCGGGGATATTTGCATGTATATTCAATAGATCGTTGAAGTTACGTACAATGTTGTTGCAAAGGATCGTAATTTGCTTGTGGATCATTGAAGTCACATGCAATGTTACTGCAAAGGATCGTAATTTGTTGGAGATTTACGTGTAGATTCAATGGATCGTTGAAGTTACATGTAATATTGTTGGAGATTTGCACATATATTCAATAGATCATTGAAGTTATATGCAATGTTGCTGCAAAGGATTGTAATTTGCTGGAGATTTGCATGCGAATTCAATAGATCATTGAAGCCATGTGCAATATTACTGCAAAGGATCGTAATTTGCTGGAGATTTGCATGTGAATTCGATGATCTATTGAGGTTACATGCAATGTTGCTGCAAAGGATTGTAATTTGCTGGGGATTTGCATGCAGATTCAATAGATCATTGAAATTACACGCAATGTTACTGCAAAGGATTGTAATTTGCTGGAGATTTGCATGCAGATTCAATAGATCATCGACGTCACACGCAATGTTGCCGCAAAGGATTGTAACTTGCTGAAAATTTGCACGCAGATTCAATAGATCATTGAAGTCACATACAATATTGCTGCAAAGGATTGTAATTTATTGGAGATTTGCATGCAGATTCAATAGATCATTGAAGTTACATGCAATGCTGCTGCGAAGAATTGTAATTTTCTGGAGATTTGCACGCAGATTCAATAGATCATTGAAGTTACATGCAATGTTGCTGCGAAGGATTGTAATTTGCTGGAGATTTGCGTGCGAATTTAATAGATCATTGAAGTTACGTGCAATGTTGCCGCAAAGGATACGTAATTTGCTGGAGATTTGCATGCGAATTTAATAGATCATTGAAGTCACGTGCAATGTTGCCGCAAAGGATCGTAATTTGCTAGAGATTTGCATGCGAATTCAATAGATCATTGAAGTTACATGCAATGTTGCTGCAAAGGATTGTAATTTGCACATATATTCATTAGATCATTGAAGTTATATGCAATGTTGCCGCAAAGGATCGTAATTTGCATGTAGATTCGATAGGTCATTGAGGTTTCATGCAATGTTGCTGCAAAGGATTGCAATTTATTGGAAATTTGCATGTAGATTCAATAGATCATTGAAGTCACATGCGGTGTTGCCGCAGAGATTTGCGATTGGCTGGTGATTTGCATAGTGATTCTACATGTTACTGAAATTATAAATAAAACGCTGACTTTTATACAAATATTTGGAATTATTTGATACGTTGTTACTATTTAGATAATTTTATTCTGAAAATGTCAATTCTAAAAGAGACCTCATTTTCGGTATAAGTACCCAAATATAACGTGTTATCGTCCGCTTGTATCGAAACGGCAGCACAAATGGGACATAAATTCCAGTGTCATCTTCTGCTCGTACCGAAAATGACACGTAAAAAGCAGTGTCATTTCTGATGTCATCAACTCCTTAACCCGATAATGACAAGATGACAAGATATATTTAAAATATAAATTGAAAAATAAATTAATAAATTTTAAAAAAGTAACAATAATTATTTGAAAGCAAAAATTCCTGATTTTCGTGTCATTTTGTCATTATCGGGTTAAGGAGTTGATGACACCAGAAATGACACTGCTTTTTACGTGTCATTTTCAGTATAAGCAGAAGATGACACGTCATTTTGCATAAAATATATTTTGATAAATATGATAAGGTAACGAAGACCAAAATATATTGATAAGTAAAAATTTTGATTATCAATATCGAGATCGTTTGATTACTTCGGGAATTTCATGCCAGCAACACCGAACGAACAAATATTAGCACATTCAAATCTCCAAGCAATGCAATTTCTTGCCAGCAACATTGAACAAACAAATATTTACACATTCAAATCTCCAGGCAACACAATCTCTTGCCAGTAACATTGAACGAACCAATATTTGCACATTCAAATCTCCAGGCAATAAAATTCCTTGCCAATAACATTGAATGGACCAATATTTGCACATTCAAATCTCCAGGCAATGTAATTTCTTGCTAGTAACATCGAACGATCATATATACTTGCTCTAACTACTAATAGAAACATTTTGGTAGTAATCTTCACAAAAAAATACTAATAACAAGCAAGAACTCGAATATTCAAATGTTTGCATGTTCAAATTTCCAGACAATAGAACTACTTGTCAGTAATATTGAACGAATATTTGCATATTTAAATCTCCGATCAATAATCATTTGCCGGTAACATTGAATGAACGAATATTTGCACATTCAAATCTCCAGGCGATACAATTTCTTGCCAGTAACATTGAATGAACGAATATTTGCACATTCAAATCTCCAGGCAATACGATTTCTTGCCAGTAACATTGAATGAAAGAATATTTGCACATTCAAATCTCCAGGCAATACAATTTCTTGCCAGTAACATTGAATGAACGAATATTTACACAATCAAATCTTCAGGCAATACAATTTCTTGCCAGTAACATTGAATAAACGAATATTTACACAATCAAATCTCCAGGCAATGCAATTTCTTGCCAGTAACATTGAATTAACGAATATTTGCACATTCAAATCTCCAGGCAATGCAATTTCTTGCCAGTAACATTATCAAATCACGATGAGAAGAACACTCCACTAGATTGAATTGCTGTCAAGGATCGCAACAGCCAGAGAGTCATATAATGCAGAAAAATAATACCCAATAACAGTATAATGGAAGGAATATGTCGAGATCTATACAACAAAAATTGGCCATCAATCAAAAATGCGATTAAGAAAGATCTCATCGACTGGGATTATCTCGTCGATCAAATAAATGGTACGATTCATTATTTAGCATATCATGCACAGATCGATCTTATCAAATTTATTGACAAAGACACACTTATAGAAATAATAGATCAAAAAAACGCTGAAGGGAATACTATTTGCCATATTGCCGCGCTCATGAATGACATGGAAATATTGAGTTTGGCCGTCAGTTTGGATGAAAGTATCATTTATCAACGTAACCGATTAGGATATACCCCTCTGTTCTATTCAGTGATAAATAACACATTAATCGAAGAAATCTCCCAAAACGTCCAAATCATGGATCATTACCTGAACGAAGAATACACACTGCTCGAATATTATGTCCTTAAAAAAAATATGATAACATTAAATATTTTGTTAGAAAATGTTCGATTAAGTAATCATACAAATCATATTATGTTCACAATAATACAATCTGAAAATTCCAGTGAAGATAAAATAAATCTTCTCGAATTGTTCATCTCAAAAGGATTGAGTATTAATGAAATGAACAGAGACTTTTTATCACTATTAATTGTTGCCATTCATATAGATGATATCAAAATAGTAAAATATTTGTTAGAAAACGGAGCAGATGTCAATTATAGCGGCCCCGAAAATGAACTTAATCCGCTATCACTTGCTATCTTGAGTTGCAATATCAATGTAATCAAATTATTACTATCACATGATGTAAACCTAGAAATTTCTAACAAATATTTGCAAACGCCATTGCATCATCTTTTTTATCCTGATCTTTGCACCAAAATAACAACAAATCTCAAAAGAAACATTTTACAAAAAGCATCAAATGTGAATCACACCGATTATCGAATGAATAGCATACTAAATTTGATAATACAAAATGATGATTGGAAACAATATGAAAATATCCTTGAAGAACTGAAATTGAAGATCTATGTTAAAAATAAAGATGGATATTCGCCATATGATTATGTCGTCCGAAAAAAAATAGAGCTAGAAAAGTTCATGCATATGGTTTACAAATCATATCTGAACCAGTTAGATTCAGATATGGATTGGGTCGACGAACAAGACAAATTAATTGCGTTGATATTAGAGAACGGAGATGACATTTCTGATTTCAAGAGTTTAATAATGGACAAAATCAGAATCGAATCTTATCCAATGATAAAAAAGAAAGATTCGTTGAAAATGATTGTAGCGCAAGAAACAAATATGACTAAATTTTCAGCGGACATGTATAATTATATTTGTTTTTTATGTTACATATTACAAAAGTATCCGACTATTAAAACTCCGGGTTTGCCAGCTGAACAAGTTAATGGAAAAACAATTCGCCAAATGTACGACGAAATGATAACGGATTACAAATCTGACGACGAAAATGATGTTATATTTCGATCGTTAATAAGAGATCATATCAACCATTCACCGATCTTGATAAATCACTTGATCATATGGAGAAACCAAGAAAAGTACTTCTTTTCACCATATATCTTCCAAGGTATTCAAAAAACACTAACAAATTATCCCGATACTGAATTTATCATTTTCAAACTAACAATTGTAGGGGCACAAAATCTTAATCACGCCAATGTTATCATTTATGACATCAAAAACAAAATTATCGAAAGATTTGATCCGTATGGTAGCGTTCCGTTCATTGATTCTGCCACGATAGATCTATTTTTAAAATCATTTTTCGGTGATTATATTCCGAATGCTACATATTTGTCACCAGATGACGTCTCAAAAGGGATCTCTTTTCAAGTTTTTAGCGATGAAAATAATGATTCAAATTACGCTGTTAATGATCCAAATGGATTTTGTATGGCGTGGTGTATATGGTACATCGAGATGCGCTATAAAAACAAAAACATCCCTCCACATACTCTGGTTAAAAAAACTATCTATCAAATTAACAAGTCAGAAAACAAGTTCAAAGATTATATCCGAAACTATTCTAATTACATAGATTATGAAAAGAATTTGATACTACAAAAATCAGGTGTTCCAAAAAAAATGTGGTATATTCATTCTCTTCCGATAGATGTATACAAATCGTATTTGAAATATATAAGAAAGATATGCGATCTCGTTCTATAAATTTAGCAGTCATGCGTTAGATGTTTATCACTGTACCTTAGTATATTCGTATATAAATGCAAAATTACTTATTATCAAGAAGTAACGAAGAATATCCCGTTCAAACTCAAGACGATCACCGAAACATGAAGAAAATAGTAAGTAATCTAATAGGAGGAAAAAGTAGGCCGCAACAATATATGAACCATAAAAAAATCTTTACGTTAGTGAGAGTTATCACCCGCAAAAAGTATTAGGCAACAGACAATGACACTACGTAAATTAACGAGTTTCGTACATAGTGAAAGTGAATTAATCATTTATGGTAAAGGAAAACATGGATGTTAATAGAAAAATTATAATTTACGTCGGAGATTATAATTTTTTGTCATACATAAATGTAAGACCAAAATGGAAAATAATTCTACAGCGACTCTTGATTTTGCGTCAGATATTAATGTTGTACTCAATGATTTTAAAATTATTCATTTACACAATCAATCAAATACTTATCATTTAACACGCCAAGTATTAATGGATTCCGCATTAACGCAGGATACTTTTTCGTTTTTTTATCATATCCTTTTACTTGATACAGATAGTTTTAACGAAAAATATGGTTCGTTTGCTTGTGTTATTGACCGAACGAGCTACGAAGCAGATTTATATCTAAATGTTAACTCGGATGCGTTGTACCACATCATTAATTTTATTCAAACGGGCAAGATAGATTGTATGGATATTTATCTAACTCGCAGAAAGTTAGTTGACGAAATATTTGACTTGGCGATTATGTTTGCAATTCCTACGTTGGTAGATAATTTTAGGAATATTGTTCCAGAATTTAATATTTAAGTGTCTTACATATTACGTTCTTTTCGTAATCCATCAATGTCGACAGGTTGACCATCTATAGACAAATATTTCAGTGTGTCAGGTAAGGTATCGATATCATCCATAAAATTAATGGCAACGTGTAAATGAGTAACTGATGGTGGTAACAAATTCTTTAGTGGTCTTTGGTTAAACGCGTAACCGAGTGATAGATGAATAACTGAATTAGGAATACAACCTTCAATAGGTTGTTTAAATTCGTCACCAAATTTTAACTTGATCACTGAATTAGGAATACAACCATCGATAGGTTGATTAAATTCCCATCCAAATTTTAAATTTGTTACCGAATCAGGAATGCAATCTTTAATAGGACGATTAAAGTAATCAAGAAAAGACAAATGAGTGACGGAATTAGGTATGCATCCTCGCAGTGATTTATCAAAATTATAACAAAAATGCAAACGTTTCACAGTTTTGGGTATCATGTTAGGATATATTTTGTGATATTCATCTTCCAAGCTAAAATCGTTTTGTGTTATTTTATTTCCGGTATCAAAATCTATATAAGGAATCTTTCTATTCCATGGCAGATCGGATTTCATAACCTCGTTATAGACGCATTCTAAACCTGGCATATCCGTAGCGATTATTATGTGCGTTACACTATTCGGAATATATTTTTCATATTCATTGTAATATATTCCTTGATATAACGTCAAATGTGTAACTAACGCTGGTAATCTTTTGTAATCGCGACAAATAGTGACGTTTGTAAATCGATCAAAATATACAAGATCAAGTATTTTATTATTCTCAATCATAGTATTAAAACTTGTTTTCATTTTTAATTTGTCAAATTTGGACGATGTTGACAAAAAATATATCTTTTCTTGGTCTGTCAAATAATGACACAATAATAATATGGCATCTTCTAGTAAGTCTTCCATTTTGCTATTGAATTTATAAACGTTTCATTGTAACATTTATAAAATCATCTTTTTTTTTCGACTTCATAACTATCGCGTTCTTCTGGAGTCATATATTCCATTCCTAATTTATTAAAAATCTCTTCCTCGGTGGAAGTTTTCACCATCGTCAAATCCCCATTCTCTCCTTCTTTATACAATCCATATTCGTTCAAGATCATATTGCGTTTGATAGCTTCTCTGCGCATGGCGATGTTCAAATCTCGTGGACCAGTAAAAGATAACATTGACGCAGCTAAGCCACTGTATGGTACAAATCTGACATCAATTCTTCTGACTGGCAATGAATCCAATTTGCTAAAGCCCATATATTTCGTACTGGCTTTGTCTGTAAGATGATCCAACAAAAAACCGTCCTCAGATAATTTATCTACAAAAAGATTGATGTAATTTTTTGCGCCATATTTTTCTGGATTTCCTATTTGTTTTTGCGTCGGTATTTTTGGATGCGATAACAATACATCAATATCACCAGACGTTTTTCTCCCCCGGCGATAGGATCCACAAATCATCAAAAACAAATCCTTATCTATTTTTTGTGCTACTTTTGTCAAATATTTTGCTGTCTTGGTAATTTCATCGCGAGGAATATTAAGTTCCAAAAGATCGTAATATTTCAATCCTAATCTAATGTTATTATCAAGATCTATCTTTTTTTTATTGTATGCTTGTTTAAGTTCCGCAACACTTTTGATGTTATATTTTGTCACAAGAGTTTGTGCTTTTTTATCGCCAATACCAAAAATACCCTTCAATTCTTGAATACTGGTTATTGTATCACTAATTTTCTTTTTAGGTTTTTTGATTTCGTTAAGTTGCCCAGTTTTCAAAATTTCGTCAATACGCGCCAATGTCCCCTTTCCTATACCTGGCATATGTGCCACATCGTTCGCTTCTTCTATCTCAAAATCTAGCCTTCTTAAGACTTGCACTGCTTTTTTCAATGATTGTAAACGATATTTATGTTTTATGGTTTCATTACTATCATTTCGTGTTTGAGCATCAACATACTCTGCTTGTATTTGATTAATCAGAAGATTAAATTGATCAATTATGTCTTTGTTCATTGATATTATAATCAGAATATAATAAAAAAATTGATGTTAACAATACATAAATAATAAACGATAATAATTATATTAATTAACATGAACAACTTATCCACATCTAATCCGGAAACAGAAGCTAAAATTGAAAAATATATACCAGGAAACTCTGGTTTAATAAATTCGGGTAATTCTTGTTATATGAATGCGACAATCCAAACGATTAGTCATCTTTACATGTTCAAGCAGTATTTGCTACATAACGAAGATGCCATAATAAACATTCTCTTAAAAAATGCACCCAAATTTTTTTCAAACGCACAATACGATGATATCAAAACTAAAATATCCCAGCCAAATTTTGTGCCACAAACATTGTCATCGGAAGAAAAATCAATCATCGTTAATTCCACCACAACATATCAAATCATCAAATTACTAAAAGGATTATGGAGTGACAATGTAAGTTCTAATTCACCACGACAAAAAAATTCAACCATAAATCCAATTAGTTTTAAAAAGATTTTTTCAGAAGCACGGAATAATTTTTTTTTCGGCAGGGATCAACATGACGCTGAAGAAGCATACAATTGCATCATACAAAAAATCCAAGAAGAATTGGCGACTAATACAAACACACGAATCAAAACAGAAAAAGTGTCCGTTAATGAACTACTTGATTTTAAACAAGAAATAAAAAAAAGAATAGAAAAATCAAAATCAGAAAAAGAAAAACAAGAGTTCCTTCGTAAATGTGAAGAAAAAAAGAATGCAATGCCTAATGAAAACTTGATTCTAAAATCGTTCAAGGAGATGAAAAAATATTATGACACATCTAAATCTGTCGTTACTAATTATCTTGCTGGTTTTTTACATTCAAGTATGTCTTGTCCAGATATCATGTGCAAACATGTCTCTGATAATTTTGAGCCTTATTTGCAATTATCGTTTTCTATCCCCGAAGGAGATAATATTACCATATATGATTGTATGAATGAATACTGCAAGGAAGAAATATTAGATGATGATAATTTATGGCACTGTAAGGGATGTAACAAAAATGTTAAGGGAATCAAAAAAATAGATTTATGGACGAATCCTAAATATTTAGTAATCCAACTAAAGCGTTTTGATAGGAATCTTTCTAAAAAAAATAATAATATGGTTCACTGTCCGATAACAAATTTGAATATTGAATCCATGATATCTCCTATTAATATGGAAAGCATGCACAATAAGTTCTTCATGTACGATTTGCAGTGCGTCGTCAATCACGAAGGTGGTATGTATGGTGGCCATTATTTTTCATATTGTAAAGATCAAAATACTAACGTGTGGTACAAATATGACGACGAAAAAGTTAATCAATTATCAGGTGGTTGCATTATCACCCGTAAAGCATATATGTTATTTTATGTTCGTCGAGACATATTTTAATGAAAAATGATAAAACTTATTATTTTTCATTAATAGCATCAGGATCATATATAGATGTTGGATAAGGAGTTGTATAATGATTAACATTGCTGGTGTACAAAACTGATTTCTTAACGTTTGGATTGTTATTAAATAACCACCATTCACAATCATGTCTTACGTTAGAAATAATCTCTGGTAAAGTGTTAATATGCTTGCTTGTACTCCACCAAAAATTGCCGCTAAAATGTGGATGTGGATCAAGTGAAAAATTACTGCCAACGACATCATACTCGTCTAATAACTTCAAACAAGTACGGTATCTTTCCACTAAAAAAAAGATTAGTAAATTGCGCCAGTCAGATATTTGGACATAATCACTTGGATAGGTTATCCCCTTAGTGTGTAAATACAATATTTTAGCATCCTGATGATATTTGCTAAAGCACCGCATCAAATTGAGAGTTGGCTTTTCAAAAAGTTGGGTATTGTTTGAATAATTAATAATTCTTATCTTCTCATTTATAAAATCAGTTTCGACAATGTTTTCACCGATGTTGACGATGTACAAATAATCTAATTCATTTATCAATTCGCGCAATACTTTGGATACGATTTGGTTCAATATCATTCGCGATGCGTGACCAATTGAACAGCAATGCAAGAAACAAATATGTTTGACAGGTTTTGTGATGTTTGTGAAATACCTTTGATAAGTCAAAGTATCTGGTCCCACTTGCACTGATTCATACGGAATCCCTTCTAGATGATAAATTATTCCTTCCAACAAATTCAAAAAATTTATTGATTCTAGATCACAATCTGTCGGTATTATTTTCAAAAAATTTAGCGGTTCGTGTTCATAAATATTAGGGGCATTGTTTGTCTTTATTAGTATCGTTTTGTTTGGTTGAAATAATTCGCCATTGAAGGGACTGTTAAATATGAAATAATAATCAATATCGGTATCAAGCCAAGTAATTTCAATATGTTTTAATGTGTTGACATTGTTGTTTAATTGTTGGCATATTTGTTTGGAATTAGTCCAATTGCAAAGAATTTTTACGCGGATGTTTTTGTTCATTATGATGAATGAGGATATTTTATAGTAACGTTGTGAAGCGCCTAGTTGCTCAGACGATGATCTGTTTGAAAGTAATTATTCCTACAGCATTTGTAACTGCGCCAGTAACTGTATGTTGCACCGAAATTAAATCAAATGGAGTAACACTTACAGAATCAATAATGTTACTTCCTGTTGTATTATTATCGGCGATTGTTACGGTAAGAAGTGTGTTGACACCGTTTTTACGTAAGACAAATGTTCTAAAAGTACCTAAACCAGGCGGACTCGACAAATATACGAAGATGTTGATCAGTGTACTATTTTCAGTCATCAATATTTGCGTTTGATTTTCGTTTGCAGATTCAAAGCCTGTAGATTCGAATGCGTTGTTCGTCAAATTTCCTCCACTATTGAGATTGTAAAAAGATTGTATTTCTCCAGCGGGCCCCGTTGGTCCTGTACTTCCTGTACTTCCGGTGTCCCCGGTTGGACCGATACTTCCCGTAGCTCCCGTATTTCCTGTGTCACCGGTTACACCAGTTGGACCGATACTTCCCGTATTTCCTGTCGGACCGATACTTCCCGTAGCTCCCGTATTTCCTGTGTCACCGGTTACACCAGTTGGACCGACACTTCCCGTATTTCCTGTCGGGCCAACACTTCCCGTGACTCCGGTACTTCCGGTACTTCCTATTGCCCCAGTATTTCCAGTTTCTCCTGTAGGACCAGCCACACCTGTTTCTCCGATGGCCCCCATATTTCCAGTTGGTCCGATGGCACCTGTTGCGCCTGCTACACCTGTCGCACCTGTATCTCCAGTGAATCCTGTAAATCCAGTATTGTCCCCAGTATCGCCTTTGGGTCCCATCGCACCAGTTGAACCAGCGACACCGGTAGCCCCAGTTGATCCGGTACCACCCATATCTCCAGTTGATCCCGTCGCACCTGTTGGTCCTGTACTTCCAGTACTATTCCCAGTGTCACCTTTAGGACCAGTAACACCTTGAGTTCCTTGACCACCAGTAGTACCTGTTGGTCCTGTACTTCCATTCAATCCAGTCGGCCCCGTATTTCCATTTAGACCAGTGCTCCCAGTTGGACCAGTGTTACCATTCAATCCAGTTGGTCCAGCGTCGCCATTCAATCCAGCTGCACCAGTGTTTCCGGTTGGTCCAGTGTTTCCGTCCAAACCAGTGTTACCATTCAATCCAGCTGCACCAGTGTTTCCAGTTGGTCCCGTACTTCCATTCAAACCAGTTGGACCCGTATTACCAGTTGCGCCAGTGCTTCCATTCAAACCAGTTGCACCAGTGCTTCCATTCAAACCAGTTGGACCCGTATTTCCATTCAAACCAGTTGCGCCAGTGCTTCCGTTCAAACCAGTTGATCCTGTACCGCCACCACTCGGCCCAGTTGGTCCCGTAGCACCCGTACCGCCGCCTTTTGGTCCTGTTGGCCCTGTTGGTCCTATTCGACATTTATGACAATCATCATCACAATCAATGATGCGATTATGACGATATTTATGAAAACAATGTTCTTCATAATCCCGCGAACCACAATCTCTATATCTGATTTTTATGGTCGGTTGCATATTTTGTATACTATAAACGCAGAAAAATTTTAATAATGTTATAGAGATTATGCCTATCACAAAAAAAATGAAAAAAATATGGCATTTAAAAATATATATTGCACTTTATATACATCGGATGTCCAATAAAAGTCCTCAAAAAAATAGTAGCCGATTTAGTGGATCAAAAACAGCGTCAAAAAAAGTCAATAAAAGCACATCTCCTAAAAAAATAAAAAAGGTTATTGTTGATGAAGAACCAAAAAAAGAAATAATTGATGAAAAACTAAGAGAAAGGATATCTAAACTACAATTTCAGATTATTGATTGGCATACATATCATGAGATCGATGAGGACAATGAGGAAGTATATGTGATCCAACTTTTTGGTAGGACAATTGATGACAAGGATGTATGTCTAAGAATAACAAACTTTCAACCATATTTTTTTATTCGTATTCCGGATCAATGGTCAAATAATGAAGTGGAAATATTTTTGGAATTTCTAAAAAATAAAGTAACATACAAAACCAAAAATAATCCTAAATATGATTATGATTATGGTGAATCATTATTGGATAAGAAAGTAGTTAAAAGACATGATTTTTATGGATTTGCTGGCAAGACTAAGTTCAAATTTTTGAAATTGTATTTTAAAAGTCACACAGCGATGAAAGAATATTCATACGCTTTATCCTATCCACTTAAGATAAACGGATTAGGTCGAGAAGCTATCCAATATTTTAGATATGAATCAAATTTGGAGCCGCATATCAGATTTATGCATATTAATAATTTATCATCGTGTGGTTGGGTTATTATTAATGGTAAAAAGTTGACTCATATTCCGAAACATTCTCATTGCGATCTATCTTATGAGGTAGGATGGAAAGATGTGTTACCAGCAGGGGAAGAATTTGAAAATACAATGGCACCATTCAAAATTATGGGTTATGATATTGAGTGTATTTCATGCGATCATAATTTCCCCCAAGCTAAACGAAAAACAGATAAGATCATTCAAATTGGAATGACTGTTTATCGATATGGATCAATGATATGTGCAGACCAACATATATTGGTCGTTAAAAATTGTTCTAAAATTGTAGGCGCAAATGTTGAATGTTTTAATTCAGAAAAGGCATTGTTACGCGCATTTGCGAGAAAATTTTCAGAAATTAGACCTGATTTCATGGCAGGATATAATAATTTTGGTTTTGATGACAGCTATATATACGACAGAGTATTGCGTATTGATCAAGAAGCTGCGATCAAAAAAAGAGTTAAAGTGGCTGATTTGTATCCCAAATTTGCGACAGAATTTTTAACACTGATGGGCAAGTTGAAGAATGAAAACATTATCAACAAAGAAGGAATTTCCAAATCACTGACGATTTTTGAGAAAAAAAACTTATCATCATCTGCGTTAGGTGATAATGAGCTTTCGTTTTTTCATGTGCCGGGCATTATTTCTATGGATGTCATGAAAATTATTATGAGAGATCATAAATTGACAGGATACAAATTGGATAATGTGTCCGCCAACTTTATCACGGAAGGAGTCAAAAAAATAAACTTCGAAAATGAAATTGTCAGTATATTCACGAATAGTACCAAAGCATTAGACATTGGATCATACATTCAAATTATGATCAATGATGGTTATGCGTCAACGCCATTGCGAGAAAATGCAAAATATAAAGTAACTGACATATCACAAGTAAAAGATGGTGAAATTACTTTTCAGAGTATCAAAACAGTAATGGATTCGAATGATGTTAAAGAATTAAAAGAATCTATGGCCAATCCTTTGTTGAAAACATTTTGGACTTTTGCTAAGGACGATATGCATCACACTAACATCAACAAGTATTTTAATCAGGGTAATCCTAAAAAAATTAGACAGATTGCGAAATATTGTTTGAAGGATTGTAAGCTTGTCAATCTGTTGTTAGCAAAATTGGAAATAGTTATCAATAACATTGGTATGGCCAAAGTTTGTAATGTTCCATTATCGTACCTCTTTTTACGAGGGCAGGGAGTGAAGGTATTCAGTTTGGTGTCCAAAGAATGTCGATTGCACGGTTACTTAATTCCCGTTTTGCAACGAAAAAATAAAGATGTAGATGGAGATTCTGACGAAAAATACGAAGGGGCCACCGTTATTAAGCCAATCCCAGGAGTTTATACGCAACCGATTGGTGTGTTAGATTTTAATTCATTATATCCAAATTCAATTTGTGAGGGTAATATGTCACAAGAAACATCTGTAACGAATCCAAAATATTCAGATTTGCCAGGATATAAATATCGTAAAATACCGGTAATCAAAAAAGATAAAAAAGGGCGCGTTATCAAAGATGAAAATAACCAACCGGTCACGGATATTCATTGTTTTGCAGAAGAAATAGCACCTGAAGGAAGTCCACGTAAGTATGGTATCCTTCCTCTTATTCTTACTAAATTATTGAATGCCAGAGCCGCAACAAATAATAAACTCAAAACAGAAAAAGATCCTAGTGTCAAAATAGCATTAAATGGTTTGCAACTTGCTTATAAGATCACAGCTAATAGTCTCTACGGACAAACCGGTGCACCAACGAGCCCTATTTACTATCTACCAATTGCCGCTTCAACAACTTCCATCGGTCGAGAAAGATTATATTCCGCAAGAACCATCGTAGAAGAGAATTTTGAAGGATCTAAAATAATATATGGGGATTCTGTAACTGGTGACACACCTATTGTTTATCGCAATGTCGATAATGATGATGTAAATATTTCTATGATCGAAGAATTAAGTGGCACATGGGAAGCATATGATCAGTTTAAAGCAGATGAATCTAACAGAATTGAAAAAGAACAGCTAATTCTTGATATCGAAGTATGGACATCAAATGGGTGGTCTAAAGTGAATCGCATAATCAGACACAAGACAATTAAACAAATCCATAGAATATTAACACCAACCGGCTGTGTTGATGTAACTGAAGATCATTCGTTATTGGATAAAAATAAAAAAATAATTAAACCGCATGATTGTAAGATTGGAACTGAATTGTTGCATGGATTTATGGAACCAAACAATAAATATTCGAACATTTCTTTAGAGAAAGCGTTCGAGTTAGGTTCAAGCGTCGCACGAGTTCCGCATGAAATTTTAAACAGTGATCTGGAGATTAAGAAATCATTTTTAGACGGTTACATTGCGGCGAATGGAATCAATATGATAAAAGGAATCGTCATGAATGACAAGGTTAACGCTCAATGCTTATATTTTTTGATGAGATCGATAGGATTGAATGTATCTATCAATTATGATGACGATATTTATAACTTTGATAACGAATCGTTGATTCCGCACGCTGTCACGAAAACCGAAATAGTTAAAAATATAACATATGACGATTACGTTTATGATTTAGAGACCAAAGATGGGACGTTTCATGCAGGCATTGGAGAGATGATTCTTAAAAATACAGATTCTATATTCATTGATTTTGGCCTTAAAGATGAAGATGGAAAACCAAAATCTGACAAGGCTGCATTACAAGAAACAATAAATCTATCAATTAAAGCAGCAGAAAAAATAAATTCGATTGTTCCACCGCCGCAAAGAATTGTTTATGAAAAGACAATGCATCCATTCATTTTGATAACTAAGAAAAAATATGTCGGATTATTGTATGCGCATGATATCGAGAAGTGTTATTTGATGTCGATGGGTATTGTGCTGAAGAGGAGAGATAATGCACCAATAGTCAAGATCATCGTTGGTGGAATTATTGATCAAATAGTCAAAACGAAGGATATTACGTGTGCTTTGGAATTTGCAAAAACTGTTCTTAGAAAATTGATGGATGGCAAGTATTCGATCGATAAATTTATTCTCAGTAAGGCCTTGAAAGCGAGATATAAAAAACCTGGTTCGATAGCGCACAGAGTATTGGCAGATAGGATGGGCGCGAGAGACCCGGGTAACAAACCACAAGTTAATGATCGTATCCAATATGTATATATTGTAAAAGACATTGGACGACAGAAGAAAAAAGACATCAAACAGGGGGAACTGATTGAGAATCCAGAGTACGTTATCAAAAACAATCTCAAAATAGATTATTTGTATTATCTAGAACATCAAATTATCAATCCCGCATCTCAAATATTAGAATTGATGATGAGACCCAAAAAAGTTGAAAAATTTTTTAACGTTTATATTATTGAAGAGCAAAATAAGAGAAAAAATAGACAGAGTATGGAAAAATGGCTAGATATGTCTAAATCATTCAATGATCCAGAAAACTATGAATCCTATTTTTAATAAGTAATATTGATAATCAAAATGATTTAGTTATCAATATTAAACGCCGATTGGTACGTAACTAGTTTTAGGACCATAGATGGACTATCTTTTTTGACGTGCGTTATCAATGAATCTGCGCGGTTAAATCCTGGAATTGTGCAAACTTTTGCGGAGACAATCATGCAACAGATAGATTTAGGAGGGTTTCAATGTCCTGCAGGTACCATGATTAGTTTGGACACGCAAATGCTGAATAGAGATCCAGAAGTGTGGGCAAATCCGCATGAGTTTAATCCAGATCGGTTTAATGGCACTGATTCGAAACAATTTTATCAGTATCATCGATTTGGATTAGGACCTCGGATGTGTTTGGGAAACATTTACGCGGATTATATATTGAAATCTATTGTTGTTTTAGTATTGAATAAATTTGATTTGGCATTTGTGAAGAAAAAAGGAGTGAATACGCGGGTATCATTACGGAATGTGTCGGATAGTAATTTGGATGGCAATTTAATATTTTGGGAACGAAAATAATATATGTTTAATTATTAATTAAACATATATTCCCTTTGCATTTTTCTCGCATCGATAATGATGACGACAAAGCCCAGTGGACGATTTTTCGTAAATAAACTTGCTACATTCGAATGCGCAACATTTTTTTTCCGGACATGTTTTGCACGGAAATACATCAACAAATTGACCACAATGACATACTATTTTTAATTTCAGATCGGTTTCGACTGCTGATTTGGAATAAACTTGATTACATGACATACAACCTATGTCAGGTGGACATAAGTGATCATATGTTTTTTCTAAATCCAAAAACATATATGGTTCTGTTAATTTAAATTTGCGATAATAATACCTTTCAGGTACATCTTTTTTAAACAAATATGTATTTTGATTTATTGGACAAGTGAACGGTTTTAGTTTTGATTTTTTAACACGTTTCAAAATATGGCCACATGGAGAATCAAAAATGATTTCGCCCGGCTTAGTTTCTTGGGACAGTAGCATAACTGCATAAATCCATATGATAAACTCGGATATTTCGGGTGGGAACGATTGTTTTAGTAACAATGAAACTGTGATACGTTGATTCATTTTGGTTTTGTGATCAATTTTAGATGGATTTATTTGACCTTAAGTTTTTCAATTTTTTGTAAGTCTATCCAAAGCGTCGGAAATGATATATGCGATTAGTTATTTGTTAATAATTAATCACCTATACCATAAATTTGGAAATAATATTGGCAGCAAACTCTGTTCAAAATCTATGGAGTTTGCTGCCATAAATCTGGAAATAATATTGGCAGTAAACTCCATTCAAAATCTATGGACTTTTCATATTTGCATTTTTTACATTTTGATCCGATCCATCCATCACAACAACCTTCGTGACACGGAGTGTAATGATCGTACGATAAAGGATCTTTGCATGTTTTGCATCGATAGTGATCACGACAAAGCTCAGTGTTCATTTTTTCGTAATTAACATCGGTGCAGCCGGGGACGCGACATCTTTTTTTCGGACATGTTTTGCATGGGAATTTATCAACAAATTTGCCACAATGACAGACTATTTTTGCTTTCATATCAGATTTGACAGATGAAGTATAATAAACTTTGTTGCATATCCCGCAATTTATCCCATCCCGATATTCATGATCATACTCTTCTACTAAATCTAGAAAAATATATGGTTCGGACAATTCGAACATGTAATAAAATTCCCTATCAAACATGTCTCTTTCAAATAAATAGATCTCTTTATTTAGTGGACAGGTAAAAGATTTTAATTTTGATTTCACAACATATTTCAAAAGATGTCCGCATGGAGATTCAAAAACGGTTTGTCCTGGCTTAGTTTTTTGAGATGACAGTACGATCATGTAAATCCATGTGATAAAGTTGCTTATTTCAGGTGAAAACGATTGTTTTAATAACCATGAAACTACAGCATATTGGTTCATTTTAAATTATGGTCAATCTTAGATGGATTTGTCTGATTTTTAGTTTTTCAATTTTTTTAATCGATTATGTATGAATGTTCATAATCGATTATTTTCTTCATCAGTTTGAACAAAGTTTATGCCAATATTGATCAATTCAATGTGATGTCGATGAATTTGTGTTGACGAAATATTGAACATGGTAATATTTGTCTGTTCAAAGTGATGTTGAGAGATTTGTAGAAGTTTGTATTGGCAAGACTTTGAATGTGCCAATATTGGTTCATTCAAAGTGATGTTAAGAGATTTGTAGAAGTTTACATTGACGAGACCTTGGATGTGCCAATATTAGTCCGTTCAAGCGCAACCGAGTGTACCAATATTAGCCCATTCAAATCAATGTCAAGAGATCTGTAGAAGTTTGCACTGACAAGACTTTGCACGCGCCAATATTGGTCCATTCAATGTACGGTCTCTAAAATATCAAATTTATGGTTCGATTCAATTAATTATAATCAATTGAAACTAACTCAGCATGTGTTTTTTACAAAGAATAGGTACCTCTCGCCCACTGGCAATATTAACACATAATTGAACGGAACATTTCGTTGCAGAACACGTCCCACATGGAAAACGATCTGTAATTTTGTTACAAAAACAAATAATAGATAAATTAAACGTCGTAGTTGCGGCAAAATATTGATGATAATTACAACGTTTACATGATAACGTTGTGCCAGGAAATATTTCATAATGCAACGAACTTGCTTTTGCTGTTGCTTTGTTAAAATGTATTTTGCCATTTGGATAAAAAAGACTTTTGTTATCTCGTTTCAATAAAAATCTAAATTGATGTCTACATGGAACCTCGAAAACGATTTGTCCTGGTTTAAATTTTTGTGGAAGATATATATAAACACGTATGATCAATTTTGTCAAGTCACTCGGTAAAAATTCCTTAAGTATGAAGAGCAAATATAACGATTCAGACATGTTTGTCGTTTTTTTAATGCAAAAGGATGTCTGTTATTGTAATTTTCATTTTTTTTGAAAAACTAAATTATGCATATATATGTAAATTTAGTTTCAAGTATCTGGATTGTTGATTTCGTCCATAAAAATACGAATAAATATGCCGGCCATGTCGTGAGTACATGTCGTTGTTTTACAGAATTTACAATGTTTTCGTAAATATCCTGTACCATGGGTATAATATTTAGTATCGTATGCGTATCGATTTTTGCATTTATCACATCGCAAATGATAAACACAAAGAGATGGAGAGGTACTCGTCGTTAAATTAATACAAAAAGGAAATATGCAATCGTTCGTAAACGAAACACATGATTCGCATGGAAATTTTGTAACAATTTTTTTACAAAAGCATATTCTTTTTGCACCATTTTTCACAGATTTCTGGTCACATGCGCACTGATTAATAAATCGATCTGTTCTAGTACTTGTTAAGATCGTACCTGTTGGATAATGTATTCTTACATCTTCTGTCAATATTCTAAGATAATTTTCAACATCATACGAATATGTATCCGCATTAGAAAGAACAAAAGCCCTACGTTCATAACTCAGAACACATCTAGAAATATGACCACATTCAAAATGAAAGACAACTTGCCCAGCTTTAAATTTTTGAGAAGGAATAATAACGTACATATATGTAACTATCTTAGTTAGTTCAATAGGCAATAATTGTCCTAATAATAATATTACTTGGTAGTATTTGGGCATAATTATCAATAAATTATTAATAATTATTCTTATCTATTATCTTTTCATTTTTTTCTTAATTATTTATGTTGTGAATGATTAAGAATTATTTATTAATTTTTCTATTAATCCTGCACGAAAGTGTCCACTTTTATTTTTTTGCAACTGAGACAACTATAATCAAAAATTGAAAATCTTGTCACACCATAAAAAATTGAATCTTTAAACGACAGAGCACTATCAAAATACCATAATTATCAAAAAAAATGTCTGAAGCAAAAGATAAAATAAAAAAAAATATGAAAGAGAAAAGGCCGGTAAGTGTACCATTCTCTTGCGACGGACGCAATCATTGTTGCAAAATCCAATTGATGATCTGGATGACAATATTTAAGGAAATGATCGATTTCCAAATGATTGCGCAGATGTTGAGGATTTATTTAACAAACATAATAGTTTGCCAGATAGTAAAATTAAATTTCGATCGACTGGCGATGGTCATAACAAAGTAAATTATATTTAAACATATGTAGATTTAACCAATGATCGAATTGAATATAGTTTCCATAGTGGAATATTTTGTGACTAACATATTTTTTATCAATTTTTATCAAAAATTGATAAATAAAACTATTAGGAGTGTACATATTATATATTGTTCAAAATAACACATGGATAGTCAAAAAGATTACGAAGCTCTCGAAGAAAAACAAACCTACACTATCTTGTGCTGTTTCAAAACCGATAATCCTCAAAATATATTTGTGCGCAGTCCGTATCTAAATCGGTGCACTATTGATATATGTATATTTCTGCAAGTTTGGTTTGCTATTGTGGTCATCGAATGTGTGATAGTATTTGGAGGCTGGGAGCTATGTCGACTAACACCTAATCGTTTGTTTTGCAGCAGTGGTACGTCAGCGTCCTTAGTATTCGCTGTTATGGCCAACATTATAGCATTTGCTGTCATTCTCTTAGGAGCCGCCATTGTTGCCGCGTTTATATTTATGACGTGCGCTATAATTAATGTCAATGATGAACTAAAAAATGACCCAAAAGTTTAATTTCTTATGATATCATACAAAACGAGAAAGAAACATTGATACGTAAAATATTTACTCATCGTTGTCAATATCAAATAATCTTGCTAAAAAATTGATAACGGAACTGTTAGGAGAGTTTATTATACATCATACATAGCAATATATGGATAATCAAAAAGATTACGAAGCTCTTGAAGAGAAACAAACCTACACTATTTTAGATTGCCTTGAAACCAACGATCCTCAAAATATATTTGTCCGTAGTCCATCTCTGAATCGAGAAGTTACATTGATATATAAAATTCTGATGATGGTGTTTGCTATTGTGATTATTGAATGTGTAATAGTATTTGGAGGCTGGGGAATATGTAGATTAACTCCCGACCGTGGAATTTGCTACGATGATATGAATACTCTTTCTTATTTTATCTTTTTTTTTACCGTTAACGCAGGAACATTCGCGTGCGTTCTTGGTGCAACTTTAATCATCTTAGTATTTATGAGTATGATGGATCGTTGTCGTGATAGGATAGTTAACATCAACGCTGAATTAAAAAATGATGATAATAACCCTACCGGTGCCGAAGTAGACGTTTAGTTTCTTATGGTATTGTACAAACTAAGAAATATTGACATACAAAATATTTATTCGTCGATATTCGGTGTATCTAACTGTATTCACTTTTATATAATAATGTATATATATGTAACTAGCTTAGTCAATTCGATGGGCAATAATTGTCCTAATAATAATATTACTTGGTAGTGTTTGGACATGATTATTAATAAATTATTAATAATTATTCTTATCTATTATTTTTTCATTTTTTTCTTAATTATTTATGTTGTGAATGATTAAGAATTATTTGTTAATTATTCTATTAATCCTGCATAAAAGTGTCCACTTTTATTTGTTTTGCAACCAAGACAACTGTATTCAATCCATTGATCAGCGCCATAATCTGAAATATTATGATCATACACATATGGAATTTTGCATTTGCTGCATTGATAGTGATTGCGGCAAAGGGTTTTTGATTTTTTTCCATAAACGAACCAGCAGCAACCAGTTTGGTAACACATGTCGGGACGACATCGATCACATGGAAAATCGTCAACATTTTTATCGCAAAAACATCTCGTTTGCTTTTTTAAACCAGTTTTGTTTTCTGTGAACTTCCAATATCTATCACAAATTTTGCAACTTTCGTATCTTATTTTGCTCAACAATATATCATTCTTAGTTATTTCTACAAGATGACAATCATACATGTTAGTGCGTTTCCAATATAGCCTCGCATATATTATTTTGTCGAAATTATATGTTACCTTATTGATAGGACAAACAAATTTTGTCGGGATAATATCCATAATAGATCTCAAAGTATGTCCGCAAGGAGAATCGAACACAGTTTGTCCTGGCTTGATTTTTTCAACAAAAAGATTATACATGCTAGTGATTATGAGCGCCAAATCGGATGGCAAAAATTCTTTCAGCAACAATAAAATCAGATGAGTCATGATTGTTCGTAATATTATTGATATACGTAGCTAATTTTTGTAATTTCAATTTTTTAATTGTGCATATGGTTATATTCAATTATTATCTGTTGAGAGATTTGCAATGATGGGATTTTGGACGTGCAAATATTGGTCTGTTCAAGGTGATGTCGAGATGTTCGCATTGATAAGACTTTTAAAAGTGCTAATATTGGTTCATTCGGTGTGATGTCGAGAGATTGTGTACGTCCCAATATTGGTCTGTTCAATATGATGCGAGAGATTGTATTGAACGCGCCAATATTGGTCCATTTAATGTAATGACAAGACTTTGAACGTGCCAATATTTATCCATTTAATGTGGCGTAAAGAGACTTGCATTGACGAGACTTTGAACGTGCCAATATTTATTTATTCAATGTGATGTCAAGAGATTTGTATTGACAAGACTTTGAACGCGCCAATATTTGTTCATTCAATGTGATGTCGATAGATTACGAAGATTTGCATCGATGAGACTTTGAACACGCTAATGTTGACCCATTCAATGTGATGTCAAGAGATTTGCACTGACGAGACTCTGAACACACCAATGTTGATCTATTCAACGTGATGTTAAGAGATTTGTGAAGATTTGCATCGACGAGACTTTGAACGTGCCAATATTGATCTACTCAATTATCTAATTATTATCTTTCCATTTTTTCTTAGTTATTCATATGAATATGAACAATTAAGAATCATAAATAATTTGCTGACTAAATCCCAATTAAAATTAACAATTTTACTTCTTTTTGCAATTACGACATCTATATTTAAACCACCCACCTTTCTTATCATCATAATTATATGAATATGGAGTTTCACATTTTTTACATTGATAGTGTTTGCGACAAAGAACATTTGCTTTTTTTTCGTAAACGATTTGACAACAGCCAGGGATGTAACATATGTATTTGGGGCGACATTGAATACATGGAAAATCAACGACATTTTTACCACAAAAACATCTTATTTTTTGTGCCAAATTGGTTCTAAAATTTGTACAAGTCCAATATTTATCACAAGTTTCGCACGCAAAAAATTTTTTGCGCAAATCATTTTCAGTCATTTCCGTAAGGTGACACATAAATTTACTAGTGCGCTCCTTATGTACCCTATCATATAAATATTTATCAAAGACAAATGTTGTCTTATTGATAGGGCAAATAAAATTTGTTGGAATAACGCATTTTATGCGTCTCAAAGTATGTCCACAAGGAGATTCGAACACTGTTTGTCCGGGCTTTATTTTTTTATAAAAAACGTGGTACACGCTAATGATTATAATAACCAACTCAGTTGGCAAAAATTCTTTCAACAACAATAAAACCAAATGGTTCATAGTTAACCCCTGTCACTATCGATGGACATAGCTAATTCTTATTATTTCAATTTTTATTTGTGTATATTATACGACTGATTTGCATTGACGAGACTTTGAACATGCCAATGTTGGTCCATTCAATATGATGTCAAGAGATTTGTATCGACGAGACTTTGAACCTGCCAATATTGATCCATTAAATATGATGTCAAAAGATTTGTGAAGATTTGCATTTGACAAGACTTCAAACGTGCCAATATTGGTCCGTTCAGTGTAATGTCACGAGATTCGCATTGTCAAGACTTTAAACGTGCCAATATTAGTCTACCCAATGTAACGTCAAGAGGTTCTCATTGTCAAGACACTGAACGTCCCAATATTAATCCGTTCAATGTAATGTCAAGAGGTTCTCACTGACGAGACATTGAATGTCCCAATATTAATCCGTTCAATGTAATGTCAAGAGATTATGTTGACGAAACTTTGAACGCGCCAATATTGGTCCATTCAATATAATGTCAAAAGATTTGTAAAAATCCGCATTGACAAGACTTTGAACGTGCCAATATTGATCCATTCAATATAATGTCAAGAGATTCGTAAAGATTTGTATTGACAAGACGTTGAACGTGCCAATATTGATCCATTCAATGTGATGTCAAGAGATTTGTAAAGATTTGCATTAACGAGACTTTGAACGCGCCAATATTGAACCATTCAATGTGATGTCAAAAGATTTGTATTGACAAGACTTTGAATGTGCTAATATTTGTCCGTTCAATATGATGTCGATGGATTTGTGAAAATTTGCATTGACGAGACTTTGAACATGCCAATATTGGTCCATTCGAAGTAATGACAAGAGATTTGTGAAAGATTTGCATCGATGAGACTTTGAACGTGCCAATATTTGTCCATTCAATATGATGTCAAGAGATTTGTATTGACAAGACGTTGAACGTGCCAATATTGATCCATTCAATGTGATGTTAAGAGATTTGTGAAGATTTGCACTGACAAGACTCCGAACATGCCAATATTTGTTCATTCAATGTAATGTCAAGAGATTTGCATCGACGAGACTTTAAACGTGCCAACATCGTCCATAAAATGTGATATTAATAGATTTGCCTGTCAAGACTTTGAATGTGATGATATTGATCCATTCAATGGGATGTTAAGAGATTCGTGTTAACGAGACTTTGAACGTGCTAATATTGATCCATTAATGGGATGTCAAGAGATTCGTGTTAACGAGACTTTGAACGCGCTAATATTGGTCCATTCAATATGATGTCAAGAGATTTGTAAAGATTTACATTGACGAGACTTTGAACGTGCTAATATTGATCCATTCAATGGGATGTCAAGAGATTCGTGTTAACGAGACTTTGAACGCGCTAATATTGGTCCATTCAATATGATGTCAAGAGATTTGTAAAGATTTACATTGACGAGACTTTGAACGTGCCAATATTGATCCATTCAATGGGATGTCAAGAGATTTGTATTGACAAGACTTTGAACGTACCAATATTGATCCATTCAATGGGATGTCAAGAGATTTGTGTTGACAAGACTTTGAACGTACCAATATTGATCCATTCAATGGGATGTCAAGAGATTTGTATTGACAAGACTTTGAACGTACCAATATTGATCCATTCAATAGGATGTCAAGAGATTTGTATTGACGAGATTTTGAACGTGCCAATATTGGTCTATTTAATGTAATGTCAAGAGGTTTGTATTGACGAGATTTTAAACATGCTAATATTTGTCCATTCAATGTGATGTCAAGAGATTTGTAAAGATTTGCATTGACAAGACTTTGAACGTGCCAATATTTATTCATTCAATGTGATGTCAAGAAATTTGCATTGATGAGATTTTGAATGTACCAATATTGATCCGTTTAATGTAATGTCAAGAGATTTGTATTGACGAGACTTTGAACATACCAATATTGGTCCATTCAATGTGATGTTTCTCAAGAGATTTGCGAAGATTCGCATCGACAAGACTTTGAAGTATGATTTTTAGAAACCTGATTATGCATATCTACTATGACTAATCAGGCGACATTAATGTAGTTTGGATTAAGAATTTGATGAATCAAATTAATAACCAATATATCCCAAGATTCATAAGGGCAAACAAATGTTCTACAACTGTTACAACATTTAAGTAAATAGCCCTGTTGATCTACATAGTTAGCACTATATACATATCGATTTTTGCATTTATCACATCGCAGATGATCAGTACAAAGAATGGGAAAAGTATTTATTGTCAAATTATTACAAAAAGGAATTAAACAACATTTTGCTAATGGCGCGCACGTTTGACACGGAAAACTCACACCAAGTTTTTTACAAAAACACACTATTCTTGCATTGTTTCCCATAGAATTCAGAACATCGCTACACGATTTGATAATTCGTTCCGCTCTCGTTTCTGTCATTGAAGGATTTGATATCAACAATTTACGATAAATTGTAACATGATATGAATATGTATAAATACCAAAAAGAAAAGTTCTGCATTCATAATTTGAAAAACATCTATCAACATGACCAAATCCCAAATCAATAACAATTTGACCAGCTTTTAATTTTCGAGAAGGAATAATGATATACATATATGTGATCAATTTAGTTAATTCGTCCGGTAACAGTTGCTTCAATAACAATATTATCCTATGATGTCCGGGCATGATTGGCAAACTTATCAATAACTATATTTCTATCTTTTGCGTTTTCATTTTTTTAATTATTGATACAATTATGAATAATTAAGAATCACTGCCAAATAACTTGGCCACCAAATCCCAACTGAATTTTACAGGATCATTTCTTTTGCACGAAGGACAACTAAATTCAATCCAACCATCAACGCCATTATCTTCGTCTGGAACGTCATATTCATATAGATATGGAATTTTACACTTGCCACATTGATAATGTTTGCGACAAAGAATATCTGATTTTTTATAAACGAATTGACCACAATTGGTCAAACAACACTCGCTAGGATTACATTTATCGCATGGAAATTCGTTTACATTTTTATCACAAAAACATCTTATTTGTTGCGTCAATCCGGTTTTATTATAAGTAAAACTCCAATATCTATCACAAATTTCGCAATCCATTCCACATGTCCACCTTTCCTCCTTTGTCGTTTCTGTAAGATGATATATGTGCTCATTTGAATATTTCCATTGTATTCTGCTATGTACTTCTTTATCAAAAACACAAATTTCTCCACTATTGGGATAAACGAATGTTTTCGGAATGAAACATGAAATAGATCTTAAAATATGTCCACATGGTGAATCGAACACAATCTGTCCTGGCTTAATTTTTTTATGAAAAGCGTCATACATGCTAGTAATTATGAACGCCAATTCAACTGGCAAAAATTCTTTCAATGAAGGTATCCAAATTAACTCCTGTTTCGTTTTTCCTAATCTAGAAAAAACGAAACGCTGATGATTTCCTTTCGTGAAATAACTTAGCATTTCCAAAGTGGCAGACTGTCGTCCATCCTATTTCCGTT